>Ga0208793_1000001_pt1 | contig 584020 bp, 566 predicted proteins | sample 17_taG_FD_184092 | JGI IMG/M metagenome (GOLD analysis project Ga0208793, IMG submission 184092) | Marine viral communities from the Subarctic Pacific Ocean - 17_ETSP_OMZ_AT15314 metaG (SPAdes) (version 2) | ecosystem: Environmental > Aquatic > Marine > Oceanic | place: Pacific Ocean... | reverse complement strand
TATAATCTTCAATAATATTGCGACCATACACCAAAAGAGCCCGACTCTCAAAAAAATCTCGGGATTCTCACTTAGTTTAGTTTTCTTTGTTGACCAACTACCTTTCGATAGCCAATCTACGCTGTCAATTTCAATATCTCAATGAACTTTTTGTCTCTCTTTTGCTCGCTTTCAAATCGTGTTTTGTAGTCACTCATTGTTTTAGCGGGTGCAAATGTACAACTCTTTTTTAAACCTGCAATACTTTTTAAAAAATATTTCAAAAATTTTTAAGAGCGTTGTTTTTTGCTTTTTTGAACGTCTGAATCTGTTCTTCTAAGCGGGTGCAAATATAGAACCCTTTTCCGTTCCCGCAAACTTATTCAAAAGGTTTTTTCGGTAAATTTTATCAACAAATAATAACGTTTTGAAACCTAGATTTTTAGTAGTCAAATTTTTTTTCTCTAGGGATAAATTGACTTTTAAGGCACAGTTAAATTAGTTTTTAGGCCAAGGCACTGTTATGCTGATTGTTATGAAAATATAAAAGAGCGAATTACAAACATAACATGTTTTAAGTGAATACGCAACTACCTGATTGCCTTAGTTATTAACAGTTTTTTTGTTCCAATGTGCCTTTAAATCGAGATAGTCTATTGGGAATGCAGGATTTTGTCGTTCGAGTTTATTTTCTTGAAAGGATCTTTCCAGAATATCTTCAATTAAATAGTCTTCTTTTATCTCAAAAGGCTTGTATTCTTCTTTTAATGAGATTTCAAAAAGACTGGCCGTTGTGTTATACCAAAAAGCTCGCCAACCCGTGCGTAGTTCTTTTACAAGCTCAAAAGCTGTGCGACCGGTCTGTCTGTGGATAAGCTTTACTAATATCTGACCTTCGGTGTGGGTCAATTTCTTTAGCTTTTCTGAAAATTCACCTTCTACGTATTTCTGAATACGCTTGGTATATCGTTTTTTGTCCCTATTGCTTTCAATTGTCTTCAACCGTTCGGTCATAGTGGTCAAACGTTCCGAGGCCAATTTGGCGTAAGGATATACTTTTCTGGTTTTTCGGCGAAGGATGAGATAACGCCTTCTGTCCTGCTCTGATTTAAATTTTAGTTTATCTAACAAAATCACTTCATCAAGATCAATCATTTCACGAGCTATAGTATCGCCCTCGATTATATAATACATAACCTCTGTAGAATCCTTTTGTTTTTTTAAAAATTCGGTATCCGTCTGACCATATATAGGGCTCAGGTTAAAGAACAGTACACATATATATATAGGTATGAAAATCTTCATTTATAAATTTTTATATGAAAAGCTATACATCATCCAAAAACGTTCCAAAAATAAGCAAATTGCCTTGTTGGTCTTAATAAGAAATTACTAATTTTACCACACTTGAAACTTTTCAGAAAAATGAATTTATGACTACTTCAATATTAAACGACAAATCACTTAAATTTTTAGAGGAATATTTAAACAATGCGGCGCCCACAGGCTATGAATGGGACGGACAAAAACTGTGGATGCAGTACCTCAAACCCTATGTAGATGAGTTTTTTACAGACACCTACGGAACAGCGGTTGGAGTAATCAATCCAAAGGCGAAATTTAAAGTTGTAATTGAAGGACACGCTGATGAAATTTCGTGGTATGTTAATTATATATGTGACAATGGGCTACTTTATGTAATAAGAAATGGTGGCAGCGACCACCAAATAGCACCTTCAAAAATTGTAAATATCCATACGAAGAACGGAATAAAAAAGGGCGTTTTTGGATGGCCTGCTATCCACACACGCGATAAATCAAAAGAAGAGACCCCAAAACCCGAAAACATTTTTATAGATGTGGGCGCAAAAGACAAAGAAGAAGTTGAGAAAATGGGGATCCACGTGGGCTGCGTCATTACATATCCCGATCAGTTCCATATTTTAAACGAGGATAAATTTGTTTGCCGAGCCTTGGATAATAGAATGGGCGGTTTTATGATTGCCGAGGTGGCTAGATTGCTGCACGAGAACAAAAACAAACTTCCTTTTGGTCTTTATATTACCAATTCAGTACAAGAAGAAATAGGACTACGAGGCGCCGAAATGATTGCAGATCGAATTAAGCCAAATGTGGCAATAGTTACCGATGTAACGCACGACACCACTACCCCAATGATTGACAAAAAGAAACAGGGCCTGGCAGAAATTGGTTGTGGTCCAGTAATCGCCTATGCGCCCGCCGTCCAACAGAAACTACGGGATCTTATAGTTGATACTGCCGAAAGAAAAATGATTCCCTTCCAGCGAGCAGCACTTTCTAGAGCTACCGGGACTGATACAGATGCCTTTGCGTATAGCAATGGCGGGGTGGCAAGTGCATTAATTTCATTGCCATTGCGGTATATGCACACTACAGTGGAAATGGTCCACCGTGATGATGTTGAAAACGTCATTAAGCTTATTTATGAAACCCTGTTGAATATAAAAGATGGAGATACTTTCAGTTATTTTGAATAATAAAAATGAAAACTTAGTAGGTTAATCCTTACTTCTGAATCAAAAGAAAGACCGCTAGAATCTAAAATTTGTAGCGGTCTCTTTTTTGTTATATTTACCGCAAAATCCAGCAAACCTTGTTATTCAATTCCTTTTCATTTGGATTGTTTCTTCCCATTACCCTCCTGCTCTATTGGGCTGTGGGTTTTAAAAGAATAAAAGCACAAAACCTCATTTTGCTTGCAGCTAGCTATTTTTTTTACGGGCTGTGGGATTGGCGATTTCTTTTTTTAATAGTCGCTAGTTCTTTGGTAGATTATTTTGCCGCACTAGCTATTAAAGGTTCTGAGAGTTTTAGTAGAAAAAAAATCTTTCTTTATAGCAGTATTATTTGGAATTTGGGAGTACTCTTTCTTTTTAAATATTACAACTTTTTTATTGATGAATTCGCGTTGCTTTTCAATATGCAACAGGGAGAATATGCTTTTAGCACACTAAACCTAATACTTCCGGTCGGGCTAAGTTTCTATACTTTCCAAACTATGAGTTATACCATAGATGTGTATAAAAATAGAGTTTCGCCTACCAATAATTTACTTAACTTTTTGTGTTTTGTGGGTTTCTTTCCTCAATTGGTCGCTGGGCCAATTGAAAAAGCCTCTGATTTGTTGCCGCAATTCAGCAAAAAAAGATCATTTAATACAGATCAAGTTAAAGAGGGGTTACGGCAAATACTTTGGGGGCTTTTCAAAAAAATGGTGATTGCTGATAACGCCGCTTATGTTGTAAATATGGTATATGCAAGTCCCGAAGACTATGGTAGTTTGTCGTTGCTTTATGCTTCGGTACTTTTCTTTTTTCAGATTTATGGAGATTTTTCGGGTTATTCAGATATCGCCATAGGTACCGCAAAACTTTTTGGTTTTAAACTGAGTAAAAACTTCAACATTCCCTACTTGGCAAAAAGCGTTACGGAATTCTGGCAGCGTTGGCATATTACCCTCACACGGTGGTTTACGGATTATGTATACTTCCCAATAATTCAAAAAAACCTGCGCAGTAACACACGCCGTAATATTGCTGTCTATTTAACCATGGGACTCATTGGTCTTTGGCACGGAGCCGACTGGACTTTTGTGATTTTTGGGCTTTTTCAAGGGTTTTTGATTGTTTTGGAAAGAACTCCTTTAACAAAGGATAGAAAATCAAGTCTATTTCATAAGTCTTCAAAGCTAAGTTTTCTGCTGCCCCTCTTTTTTGTTCTTATAGCTAGTTTATCCTCAGTCCTTTTCAGAAGTCAGAATATTGATGACGCCTGGGTTGTGGTCCAGCGTATCTTAAGTTTTATTCCCAGTACACAAATTAGTCAATTAATAAATAAATATTTTTTGATATTTACCGCATTGATGCTGACTTCTGAAATATTAACCCGCCGTAAGGATTTTCCGTTAAGTCAATTGGAAAAACATATCAGACGGCCCCTTCGTTGGATTATATATTATATATTTATTTTTATCATTTTTCAATATGCCGGATTTCAAGAAGATTTTATCTATTTTCAATTTTAGTAAATCAATACAAGAGTTCTTAAAATACTGCGTATTTTTTTTCACTCCTGTCGTAATGACGTATTGTCTCTTGGAGGTTTTAGCCCTGCAAATTCCAATTACATTCAAAGTTGTGGGAGATTATCTAGAATCAAACTCTACCAAAATTGAGCTAGTTGCTCTAGGTTCTTCACAAGTAAAATGCAGTTTTAATCCTGCTCTTTCACATGTACCTGCAATTAATATGGCTTCATCTTCCCAACATCATAAGGAAGATTATTTGATTTTAAAAGGTGTTATAGATAAGCTTCCAAAACTAAAATATATCTTGTTTGAGGTTTCATACATGCATTTGGAATTGCCTTATCACTCCCAAAATTACTGGAAAAACAATATTTACTTGAATTATTATGGAATCAATACTTTTGAACGGCAGACCTATTTTAAGGATAAACTCATCTATCTTTCCCACCCTCGATATTTTTCCTCCAAAATAAAAGACTATTATTTTGATGAGAACAAGAAAAACGGAGAACAATTAAATGAATTTGGTTTCAATATCAATAAATATTATGGTTCATTTCATAAGTTAAAATATGATACTGCTCAAATAAAAAATAAATATTTCAAAATTTATACCCACGAAAATCCAGATATTTTTAAAAAAAATACTGCTTTTCTATTCAAAATGCTAGACCATATGAAAGAGAAAAAATTGAAGGTTATAATTTCCACCATACCGTTATATAAAACTTATTTAAATAAAAGAAACCCAAACATCGTACGCCGTCGCGACAGTGTGCTATCAGAGATTTTGAAAAAATATAAAAATGTAACTATTTTGGATAAAGAAACCGATACGCTTCAATTTAAGGCAAAAGATTTTTTAAACGAAAACCATTTAAATCCCGATGGCGCGAAGAAGTTCACAGCCTTAGTGAACCGAAAATTGGATAGTTTGCATTAATACTCTTTCAACTTTTCAAAATAAATCTTCACTTCCTTTATCACTTTCGGCGCCAGAATAATAGTTGCCGTCATTGTAGGGATAGCCATCAATGCAAAGAAAGTATCAATCAAATTTATCATCATACTTAAAGAAGTGGTTGCTCCCACAAGGATACTAAGTATATAGAAATAGTTATAAATTCCTTTGTTTTTTACCCCAAAAAGAAAAGACATGCACTTACTGCCATAGTAGGAATATGAAAAAAGCGATGAGATACTAAAAATCGCAATACACGCCAATAATCCATATTTACCAAAGGTTGGCATACTTTCCTCAAAAGCTGAAGCCGTTAAGCTCACCCCATTTGCATCACTACTTTGCCAAACGCCCGTAACCAAAATTGCCAGCGCCGTAAGTGTACAGATTATCAACGTATCAATGGCCGGGCCTAGCATGGCCACCAAACCTTCACGAATGGGTTCGTTGGTTTTTGCGGCACCGTGTGCCATGGGCGCCGTTCCTATCCCCGCTTCATTAGAGAAGGCGCCACGGCGAATTCCCAAAAGAATAATTCCGCCAATAAACCCACCCAAAAATGCATCACCTTTATAAAAATTTGCAGAAAAGGCATCGATAAAAATTAATCCCAAATATTGCGGAACTACATCTATATGCACGCCAAGAATAATCAGCACCAGAGCAAAATAGAGCACGACCATGGCAGGAACCATTTTGGAGGCAGTTTTACTAATTCGCGACAACCCACCTAAAACAACAAAGGCAGTAATTGTAGCCAAAACAAGCCCAATAATTAAATCTGTTTTAAAACCACTGTAAAGTCCGGCAGGTTTCAAAAGAATGTCGTTGATGGCCTGTGTAAGTTGATTTACATTGAAAACCGGCAAGGCTCCAACCAATCCGGCAACACTAAACAGAATGGCCATTGGCATCCACTTTTGGCCCAATCCTTCAGTAATAAAATACATTGGCCCACCTTGAATTTTTCCGTCACTGTCCTTACCTCGGTAAAGAATGGCAAGCGTGGCAGTGAAAAATTTAGTGGACATTCCAATTACCGCACTTACCCACATCCAAAAAACAGCTCCGGGCCCACCAATGGCTATTGCCACAGCAACTCCGGCAATATTGCCCATTCCCACAGTAGCAGAAAGCGCTGTTGTCAATGCCTGAAAATGGGTGATTTCACCAGCATCGCTTTCACTATCATACTTTCCTCTGAGCACTGCAATTGCATGACCCAAATAACGAAATGGTAGAAATTTAATTCTAATTAAAAGGTACAAACCACCGCCAATCAAAATAATTAATAGTGGTAAGCCCCAGGCATAAGAGGCCATTTCGGCAATAAAACTATCAATACTTTTCAATGGAAATGATTAAAATTTATAACGAATGTAAGTTTTAAATTTTTAAAATTAACGAGGAAATTGTTACTTGCAGCACCAAATGAAAAAACAACTAACCATTTTCCTTCTTTCCGTCACCTTTATCTCTTTCGCTCAAACTGAGAACGATTGGAAAAAAAGTGCTTTTACTTTTACCCCTGAAGTTCTCTTAGGGCTTACTATGGAAGCAAACCACGGTTTTCCCGATACTAAATTACAGAAACAAATCGTCCTAAATTTTGGGCGTAATCATATAAATAACCCGCAACAATGGGCACAGCGACTGAAAGCTCCAAAAACAGGGTTCTCAATAGGAATAACCGATTTTGGAAACCTGGATAGCTTAGGGTATGCTATTACCGCAATGCCGTTTATAGAATTTAAAGCTTTTGGAAGTGAAAAATGGAGCGTATTGACTGGAATGGGAGCTTCTTATTTCACAAAAAAATTTAATGCAGAAACAAATCCTCTAAATCAAGCTGTAACCACTGATGTTACTTGGGCTTTCAGAATGTATCTTTATTATAAATTTCTTTCATTAAAAAGTTCCGATTTGCGGGTTGGCGTGGGGTATTCGCATCATTCCAACGGACACACGCGTTTGTTGAACCAGGGATATAATTCATTTTTGTTGAGCCTTTCGGCAACTATAAAAAATCCTTTAAAATATCCAGAAATTGATTCTAAAGAAAATATTCCACTATACAAAAAGACAGTTTATAAGTACTTCGCCTTGCGAGGTGGACTTGGACAGAATGTTTTTGCATTGGCTTTTAACGACAAAAAAAATGTTTATACCATCGCTGGCGAATATGGTCATGTCTATAATAATCCCTTTAAAATTGGATTAGGTTTTTACTATCGCTTCTACCAGCATTATTACGATTATATTGAAGGAAATGAATCTTTGGTGCAGGCCGGAAGGGAGTTTGATTATTTCAAAGGCAATCCTTGGTATTATGCATCCAATCTGGGTATAACCGTACACGGCGAAATATTCCTGAACCATGTGGGTATTGATCTGCAATTGGGTTACAATCTGCACAAACCAGCATACAAGCTCGAATGGCGAATAAATGAAGGATGGGATAATACGCCTAGAGTAATTTCAAAAACTTGGGTTTTGGGCGAGCTGGATGGCAGCTACAAAAGAAAGCATCGTATATCTTCCCGTTTGGGACTTAAATATTACTTGATAGGTATGGAAAAGGCTCCTAAAAATAATTTTTATTTAGGTGCCCACCTCAATGCAAATTTAGGACAAGCTGATTTTACAGAGTTAAGTTTTGGCTATGTTCACAGTTTTAACTTTCAGGAACGCAAGTAAAATTTCAATCTGTGTTTGAAAGATATTTCAATACATTCTTCTCAATGCGCGCATGAATGTTTGAAACATCAGCTTTTACAAATTTTTCTCCAGTGATATTTTCGTAAAGCTCAATATATCTTTCTGAAACGGTCTCAATATATTCATCGCTCATTACAGGCACTTTTTGCCCCCCCAAGCCTTGAAAACCATTTTGTATTAACCATTGGCGCACAAACTCTTTGGAAAGTTGTTTTTGGGGCTCGTTATTTTTTTGGCGTTCCTCGTAACCTTCCGCATAAAAATAACGTGAAGAATCAGGCGTGTGGATTTCATCAATTAGAACAATTTTGCCATCCTGTGTTTTTCCAAATTCATATTTGGTATCCACCAAAATCAATCCTCGCTTTGCCGCAATCTCGCTACCGCGTTGAAAAAGTTTTCGGGTGTAATCTTCCAATTGAAGATAATCTGCTTCGGAAACAATCCCACGATTTAAAATGTCTTCACGAGAAATGTCTTCATCGTGATCGCCCATTTCGGCTTTGGTGGCTGGGGTAATTATTGGTTGCGGAAATTTATCGTTTTCCTTCAATCCTTCCGGCATTGCAACCCCACAGAGCATCCGCTTTCCAGCTTTATATTCTCTAGCCGCGTGGCCGCTCATATAACCTCGAATTACCATTTCAACCTTAAAAGGCTCGCAAGCTTCGCCAATAGCAACATTTGGGTCAGGCGTTGCAACCAACCAGTTTGGAACCAAATTTTCGGTATCGCGCATCATTTTAGTGGCAATCTGGTTCAGGATTTGACCTTTATAGGGAATTCCCTTCGGCATCACTACATCAAAAGCGCTCAGCCTATCCGTGGCAACCATCAAAAGTTTATTGTTTTCCAAAGTATAAACTTCACGGACCTTTCCATGATACACACTTTTTTGTCCGGGAAAATTAAAATCGGTTGATGTTATGGTATTACTCATTTTTTATTTACAATTTAAAAATTGGAGTTTGGTATTTACGAATTATAAACTGTGACTGAAAACTGATTTACTCTACGTTTTCAATATTTTTATAGGCAGCAATCACTTCTTTTACCAAACGGTGACGAATAACATCTTTATCATCTAAATAAATAATCCCCACCCCTTTTATATCTTTCAGAACCAATAAAGCTTCCTTTAATCCAGAAATAACACGGCGCGGAAGGTCAATCTGCCCCGGATCGCCGGTAATCATGAACTTGGCATTTTTTCCCATACGGGTCAGAAACATTTTCATTTGGGCATGGGTGGTGTTTTGAGCTTCGTCCAAAATTACAAAAGCATTGTCCAAAGTACGTCCGCGCATGAAGGCCAAAGGCGCAATTTGAATAACCCCAGTTTCAATGTGCGATGCCAGCTTTTCAGCAGGTATCATATCGCGAAGGGCATCATACAATGGCTGCATATAAGGGTCGAGCTTTTCTTTTAAATCTCCCGGAAGAAAACCTAAATTTTCTCCAGCCTCTACTGCAGGTCTAGTTAAAATAATTCGCTTTACTTCTTTGTCTTTCAAAGCTTTAACCGCAAGCGCAACTCCAGTATAAGTTTTTCCGGTTCCGGCTGGTCCAACTGCAAAAACCATATCATTTTTGCGCATCAGCTCAACCAACTTTCTTTGGTTTGCTGTTTGCGCTTTTACAGGTTTTCCGCTCACCCCGTGTACTATAACTTCCTTGCTGTTAAATTCTGGAGTTTCGTAATCCTCCTTACTGCGACTCAACAACACGCGCTCAATCACATTTTCATCAATTTTATTGTATTTCATATATTGTTCGAGCAACATAGTAATGCGTCTATCAAACTCCTCCAAAACATCTTCATCGCCGTAGGCTTTTATTTTATTACCGCGGGCAACGATTTTCAGTTTTGGAAAATATTTTTTAAGAAGGTCAATATTAGCGTTTTCTAGGCCAAAGAATTCTCTAGGGCTAATCTCTGTGAGTTCGATGATAAGTTCGTTCAAAAGGCGTGCTTTTTTATTATTTGGAATATGCAAAAAATTGTTTTGCTACTAACAAAAGTAACCTATTTTTGTGGTAATTCTTTTAAGAAAATATCAACAATCCATTTATGGCCATAATCACACTTACTACTGACTTTGGAGAGAAAGATCACTTTGTTGGCGCGGTTAAGGGAGCTATTTATACTGAAATGGAAGATGCCAAAATTGTTGATATCTCTCACTCCATTTCACCATTTCACTTACACGAAGCTGCATACATAATTCAGAATGCCTATAAAAGTTTCCCTCCCGGAAGTATACACGTAATTGGGGTAGATTCTGAATTAAATCCTGAAAATAAGCATATTGCGGTATTGATGGACGGACATTATTTTGTGTGTGCCGACAATGGAATAATCTCGATGCTTACTTCGGAAATTCGCCCTGAGAAAATTGTTGAAATAAATATTCACGACCGAGTAATCAGCAATTTTCCCGTTTTGGATGTATTTGTTAAAGTTGCAGGCCACATCGCGCGCGGCGGAACGCTAGAAGTAATTGGTAAAACGATTACTGAAATCAAGGAACTGACGGGCATCCGTCCGGTGGTCAACAACAAAGAGAGCCAAATAATAGGCAACGTAATTTATATTGACAACTACGGAAACGTTATCAGCAATATCACCAAGAAATTATTTGATACGGTAGGGAAAGGAAGGGAATTTTTAATTAACGCCCGTTCCGAGAAGTTCCGCCAAATACACACACATTACAGTGATGCGATTAACTTTGGACAACCCCCCGAAAAACGTGAAGAGGATGGAAAAAGGCTTGCACTTTGGAATTCATCACAATACTTGGAACTGGCAATTTACAAAAGCAATCCTACCTCTGTGGGTGGGGCTTCAAGCCTTTTTGGTTTGGAATTTAGAGATACAATTACAGTTAACTTTAATTCATAAATTAAAAGAAAAATGTTTACAAGAATTGTAAAAATGCGGTTTGAAAAAGAAAACATTCCTGCTTTTCTGGCTAATTTTGAAACCGTGAAAGAAAAAATCCGAAATTTTCCAGGCTGTACTTTTTTGGAACTTTACAATGATAAGAATGACGAAACAATCTTTTTCACCTACAGCCGTTGGAATGATGAAACTGATTTGGAAAACTATAGAACAAGTGAACTTTTCAAAAACGTTTGGAGCGTGACAAAACCCATGTTTAAATCAAAAGCAAAAGCGTGGAGTGTAGACACTTTACATTCCTTAAAATAATTAGATGCTCACAATAATAAAACGCGAAATAAATTCTTTCTTTTCCAGTACCATTGGGTACTTGGTGATTGCTGTTTTTTTATTGATTAATGGGCTGTTTTTGTGGGTTTTCAGTGGAAATTTCAACATTCTCGATTCGGGTTTTGCAGACCTCTCGCCCTATTTTGAACTTGCGCCCTGGGTTTTGCTTTTCTTGATTCCCGCCGTCTGCATGCGCGCCTTTAGCGATGAAATGAAAATGGGAACTTTGGAGCTTTTATTGACGAAACCAATTTCCTTAAAAGATATAGTTCTGGGAAAATATTTTGGAGCGGTAATCCTGATTATTATTGCTTTGATTCCAACAATACTTTATATTTTCACAATCTCTGAATTGGGCAATCCGCCCGGCAATTGGGATGTTGGCAGTACCATCGGCTCCTACATTGGATTGCTGTTTTTAGTGTTTGCATATACCTCCATCGGCATCTTTTCATCCACGCTTTCGCAAAATCAGATTGTGGCATTTATAATTGCGGTATTTCTGTGCTTTGTACTTTATTACGGCTTTGACGGTTTTTCATCTTCCAGTTTCAATATTGCCGAATTGGGAATGAAAGAACATTTTGATAGCGTGGCGCGTGGCGTTTTGGACACGCGCGATTTGATCTATTTTTTGAGCCTAACCGTGTTTTTCATTGCGTTGACAATCTTTAAATTGAAGCAACAATAATGAAGACTTCAATTAAGAAAGATATCGTTTCAATAGCCGTTTTGGCCGCAGGTTTAATTCTGTTGAATGTCCTCGGAAACTATTTCTACAAACGTTTTGACCTTACACAGGATAAACGTTTCACACTTTCCGCGGAAGCAAAGGAAATTGTTGATTATGTAGATTCTCCCATTATAGTCGATGTTTTTCTGAAAGGAAATTTTCCCCCGGAATTCCGAAGGCTTCAAAGTGAAACAGAGCAACTTTTGGAGGAATTTTCCGCATATAATTCAAATATAAAGTTTGATTTCATCAATCCCACCGAAAAAGGAAACGAAGCCTTTCAATCGCAATTTGAAAAGTTTGGATTGACCCCCGCACAGATTTCCGTAACCGAAAGCGGCAAGCAGAGTACCGAACTCGTCTATCCGTGGGCGCTCGCCCATCACGATGGCAAAACAGTTAAAATCCCGCTGCTGAAAAACCAACTGGGCGCCACTTCCGAGGAACGTGTAAACAGCTCCCTCCAAAATCTGCAATATGCTTTCGCAGACGGTTTTAAGAAACTGGCCACGCAGAAATCGAAAAAAATTGCTGTTCTGAAAGGAAACGGAGAATATGACGACCGCTACATTGCCGACTTTTTCGCAACACTTCGGGAGTATTATTTTATCGCGCCTTTTACCTTGGATTCGGTTGCAACCAACCCTGAAAAGACCTTAGATGCACTGAACGGTTTTGATTTAATCGTTGCGGCCCAACCTACGGAACCATTCAGCGATGCGGAAAAATATGTACTGGACCAATTTATTATGAACGGGGGTAAATCGCTGTGGTTGATGGATGCTACACAAATGCAGATGGACACCATAAGCGGAAACATGTTCGCCTTTGGAAAGGATTTGAATTTAAATGATTTCTTCTTTAAATACGGAATCCGCATTAACCCAAATTTGGTAAAAGACGTGTATTCCGCCCCTATAGTTCTGGCAAGTGGTGACGAACGCGAAGCGCAGTACAACCGTTATCCGTGGTTTTTCAGTCCGTTCAGCAGCAGTGCAAACAATCACCCCATAGTTTCAAACATAGAGGCCGTTAAATTTGATTATGCCAGCGCGATCGATACGCTTCCGAATAATATTGAAAAAACAGTTTTACTTTCCACTTCGCCAATATCGAAAATTGTGGGACTGCCCTTCCCTATTGATTTTGATGTGGAAATTCCGAAGAATTTACAAGTTGTGAACGAAGGTCCCGATCCCAATGAATACAATGCCGGCGAAATTCCGCTTGCGGTTTTGCTGGAAGGCAAATTTACTTCAGTTTATAAAAATCGGGTGAAGCCTATCTCCCTAAATGGTGTGAAAAATATAGATGACGGTAAAGTATCAAAAATGGTGGTTATTAGCGATGGCGACATCATAAAAAACCAATTGCAGGGTAGCCGTCCACTTGAACTTGGTTTCGACAAAATGACGAACCAATTCTACGGAAACAAGGAATTTCTGCTGAACACTGTCAATTACCTACTTGACGACAGCGGACTTATAAACATTCGGACACGTCAAATTGCGGTGCCATTTCTCGATCCACAAAAAACCGTGGAACAGCGCACAAAGTGGCAAGTACTTAACCTCCTGTTACCGTTGGGTTTATTGACCTTATTCGGAATAGGTTTTGTAGTCTACCGCAAACGCCGCTACACCCGTTAAATGTTAATAAGTTTGTTTTAACAAACACTTCAATTGAAATATATTTGTAGGTATGCTAAAACCAAGGCATTTATCATTATTCTGATCAAAAAAATAAATATTCAATGAAATTCATCGTATCGAGTTCGTATTTATTAAAGCAACTGCAAGTTTTGGGTGGTATTATCAACAATAATAATACGCTTCCTATTCTAGATAATTTTCTGTTCAATTTGGATGGCAAATCCCTTACCGTTTCCGCTTCCGATTTGGAAACAACCATTTCTTCTAAACTGGAAGTGGAAAGCACCGAAAAAGGAATGGTTTGTATTCCTGCAAGGCTTTTGCTTGAAACTTTAAAAACCTTTCCAGAGCAGCCTTTAACCTTTACTGTTGAAGACAATAATACTATTGAAATTAGCAGCAACCACGGTAAATATGCGCTTGCATACGCCAGTGGCGAAGAGTTTCCCAATGCCGTGGAATTGAAAGATCCTTCTTCCACCGTGGTGCAGGGAGATATATTGGCAACCGCAATCAGTAAAACTATTTTTGCGTCTGGAAACGACGATTTACGCCCTGTTATGAGCGGTGTCTTTTTTCAATTCTCAACAGATAATTTGGTTTTTGTGGCAACCGATGCACACAAATTGGTTAAATATACCCGTGACGACATCAGTGCTTCGCAAACCGCGGAATTTATTATGCCGAAAAAGCCATTAACGCTTTTGAAAAGTATTCTTGCCGGCAGCGAGGAAGATGTTACCATTGAGTATAACGACAGCAATGCCAAATTCATTTTTGAAAACACTGAAATGGTTTGCCGCTTAATCGATGGAAAATACCCTAATTACGAAGCGGTAATCCCGAAGGAAAACCCCAACAAATTGGTTATCGACAGAAACCAATTTTTGAATTCAGTTCGTCGTGTTTCTATTTTCTCAAGTAAAACAACCCACCAGATTCGTTTGAAAATTGCTGGGGCCGAGTTGAACATTTCCGCAGAGGATATTGATTACAGCAACAAAGCCGAAGAGCGCTTGACTTGCGACTACCAAGGCGATGATATGCAGATAGGCTTCAACAGCCGTTTTCTAACTGAAATGCTGAATAACCTAACAAGTGATGAAGTTTCTCTGGAAATGAGCCTACCAAATCGCGCAGGAATTTTAACTCCCGTGGATGGTTTGGACGAAGGCGAAACCGTTACCATGCTTGTAATGCCGGTGATGTTGAACAATTAGATTGTTAGAATCTTAGATAATTAGAATAGCAGAATTTAAAAAAATCCGCCCAAGTGGCGGATTTTTTTCTTGATAGTGATGACATAATTTAACGGGGCCGATGTGTTGTTAATTTAATTCTATAATTAACACTCACTAAAACGAAACACATGAAAACCCTAAAAACTATTAGCATCCTTTTTCTATCACTAGTAATTATTTCCTGTTCCAAAAAAGATGACGACAATGGTGGCGGAAGTGCTCCCGAAGCAGAGTTTAGCGCCACGATAAACGGCGGTGGGTTCGGTAGTAATTATTCGTCCCGTTTGGGATTTTACTCAAGCGACTATAGCGGCAATGGATTAACCCTGGCAGTAACTGACGAAAACACCAATATTATTCGCATATTTTTAAATAATACTGGAGGCTTTGGAAGTGGAATCACCAAAATTATTAATGACGTTGCCACCAATGGTTTTGTAACCAGCGTTGTAATTCGGGATCAAACCAACCAAGTAACCTATAATGCCTCCGAAGGAGAGATAAATATTCTGGAAAACCGTGAAAATCCCGAAAACGAGGACGGACGTTTAATCTCCGGAAATTTCACAATTACAGCAACTTCCGGTTCGGGGCCGAGCATCACAATGAATGGAAATTTTAAACATTTTGCATATTAATAAAGCAAAGGGGTTACTATCAAAAAAGGGTGCTTTTGTGCACCCTTTTTTTTATGTGTTAATTTTCAACTTCCACTAAATTTATAACTTTTCCAAAGTTAACCGTACCTTTGCAGCCAATGACACACACAGACACCATAGTAGCAATGGCAACGCCAGCAGGAGCCGGGGCAATAGCCGTTTTAAGGCTTTCGGGACCGCAGGCTGTTACAATTGCTTCTTCAATCTTTTCTTCTGTTTCTGGTAAAACGCTTGCAAAACAGAAAACCCATACCGTTCATTTGGGACATATAAAAGATGGCGAAAAGGTTTTGGACGAAGTATTGGCAACCATTTTTAAAAACCCAAACAGTTATACGGGTGAAGACGTGGTGGAAATTTCCTGTCACGGCAGTAATTACATTCAACAGGAAATCATTCAGCTTTGCCTTCGGAAAGGGTGCCGTATGGCACAAGCAGGAGAGTTTACACTGCGTGCTTTCCTAAACGGGAAAATGGATTTAAGTCAGGCAGAAGCGGTTGCAGATCTCATTGCCAGCGATAGTGCCGCCAGCCATCAATTGGCAATGCAACAAATGCGCGGCGGATTTTCCTCTGAAATTAAAAAGCTGCGTGAAGAGCTTTTGAATTTTGCTTCCCTCATAGAATTGGAGCTCGATTTCGCAGAGGAAGATGTTGAATTCGCCAACCGGGAAGAATTTCAGAAACTTATTTCAAAAATAACCCATGTGCTGAAGCGACTTATAGATTCCTTCGCCACGGGCAATGTTCTAAAGAACGGCATCCCCGTTGCCATTGTGGGCGAACCGAATGTGGGAAAATCTACCCTGCTAAATGCCTTGCTGAACGAGGAAAGAGCGATTGTGAGCGATATTGCCGGAACCACGCGCGATACCGTTGAAGACGAAATAACCATTGGCGGCATCGGCTTCCGTTTTATCGATACAGCCGGAATACGTGAAACGGTGGACGTGATAGAAGGTTTGGGAATTCAAAAAACATTTCAAAAAATAGACCAGGCGCAGGTAGTTATTTATCTTTTTGATGCGGAAAAATTCAAGATTCAAGGTTCAAAATTTAAGATTGAAATTGAAACTATTAAAAATAAATATCCGCTAAAAAATCTTATAATTGTTGCCAATAAGGTTGATAAACTTTCGAAAGAAGAAATCCAACAACTCAAAGTCTCCCTAAACGCGGTTGAAGGGTCTTCCTATTTGTTACTCTCTGCAAAAACAAAAGATGGAATTGAAGAACTTCAAAACAAGCTCCTAGAATTCGTAAACACCGGCGCGCTTCGAAACAATGAGACCATTGTTACCAACAGCCGCCACTATGACGCTATGCTAAAGGCTTTGGAAGAAATAATCAAAGTACAGCAAGGCATTGATAGCGGTTTAAGCGGTGATTTGTTGGCTATAGACATTCGACAGGCCCTGCATTATTTTGGTGAAATAACTGGTGAAATATCGAATGACGAACTGCTTGGAAACATTTTTGATAATTTCTGCATCGGAAAATAATTGCCTTCATTACAATGCAGGATTTAAATTTAAAAAGAGCTGAATAAATTATTGTCTTTTAATAATACCATTCAGGCTCACTCTAATAGTGTTGTCAAATAGGTCTTGCAAGCTATATTCCATAAGCGCGGTTTTATGGCTTATTACTTGATCAAGATTTATCAGATGAAATTCACAAAACAACTGGGTATTGATTGTGGGGTCTATTTCACCACTCCTTTGCCCCTTTTTCAATAAGGTTTTAATTATACCAAAAACTATTTTACCGCGTTGAAGGGCATAAAACTGATAGGTTTCCGGATAACCTCTTTTTAAATCAAAATAAAAATTAGGTGTAACTTTTATTAAATGTTTTACGGCGTATTCATAAATCTTTTTTATTTTCTCTATCGGTGTTCCCCTTTCATCTTGAATCCTTTTGATATTTGAAAAATGTAATTCAAAAAGATGGTGAATACATTTTTGAACCAATTCCTTTTTACTGTCATAATGAAGATAAATGGTCTTCTTTGATAAACCCATTTCTTGGGCTATATCATCCATTCTAACGGTCTTGATTCCATGTGTTTGAAAAAGCACAAGTGACCTAACCAATATGGTTTTTGACAGGGACATAGCTGTATATATTAACAATAGCTATTCTTCTAATTGATAGTTTTTCAAAATAGCATCAAAAGAATATTTACCGCTGCCAAGTATTAACAAAACTACATAGGCCAACAAGTAAAACAGTCCTAATTCTTTCAAGGCATATGGATCGCTACCGTGAATCATCAATACGGCTACCAACATGGTTATAATCAATGGAATGGCCGCTATTCTGGTAAAAAGTCCAATTAGCAGTAATATAGAACATAAAACTTCTGCAACCACAGTTAGTACCAATGAAAACGTAGCGCTCATCCCCATAACACTGGGAAACTGAATATCTTCACTAAACAGCATGTATAGTTTTGGAATTCCATGAACAAGCATCATTATACCCACACCCAACCTTAATAATAAGACAGCCATACTAACAGTGTTCTCTTTTAACTCAATATCCAATAATTTTTTCATAATTCATTGTTTTGTTTCTAACCTATCTTTACGGAAGTCATAGTAAGTGAACCTCCAACAGGTTTGTCGTTAAATATTGTTATTTCTTCATTTTTGGTCTTTAATGCCAAGGTGTAAATCAACGGCATATAATGTTCGGGCGTTGGTATGGCTAACTCAAAGGCTTTTCCTTGGGATTTAAAATCAATTAAACTTTTGTGATCTTCGCTAACGATAAAGTCTTTCATCTTTTCGTTGGCCTCTATAGTCCAATCGTAGGCATATACTTCGTTTAACCTTTTCCACGAAACCATGCGAAGATTGTGTACCATATTTCCACTTCCCACAATTAGAACACCCTTTGTGCGAAGGCTATTCAATTCCTTTGCTAATTCATAGTGATATTTTGCAGGCTGTGTATAATCAATGCTCATTTGAATTACCGGGATATCGGCATGGGGATAGAGATGTTTTATAACGCTCCACGCTCCGTGGTCGAGCCCCCATTTATCATCTAATCCTACATTTGTTTTTGTTATTATCGCTTTGGTCTGTTTTGCCAGTTGAGGGCTTCCCGGTGCTGGGTATTGTACTTCAAAAAGCTCCTGTGGGAAGCCTCCAAAGTCATGAATGGTAGGAGGATTTTGCATTGCTGTTACATATGTGCCATTGGTTTCCCAATGGGCAGAAATGCAGAGTATTGCATTGGGGCGTACCAATTCATTTCCAAGCCGTCTAAAATTTGCCACAAATTCATTTTCCTCAATGGCATTCATAGGGCTTCCATGACCCAAGAATAGTACAGGCATTTTTTCTGTATTACTCATTGTTGCAGTCATTTTATTTAAATCTTTCAAATTCATACTTGAACCTATTAGCGGCAATAGTGCAATTGATTTTAAAAATTGTTTTCTATTCATTGACGTAATCTAACTACGAAACTTGCTTTGCCATACACGTCTTCTCTGCTTAACTTTTGGATTTTAAACTTTTTCATGATTTCTAAATTTAAAAAATGAATAACTTCCCTTTAAATAGTTTTACTGTTTGGCGAACTGTAGATGAACTACAATATCCACATCCTTACCAATACCAGCTGCGGTAGGGTCAAAATTAATGTTGTAGTCAAACCTGTTGATAGTGGTTTTCGCTTTCAAACCTAATTTTTCACCTTGGTCGCTCTTGGCCGTTCCCCCGTAGTACACATCAAAAATTACTGGTTTTGTAACCCCTTTAATAGTAAGCTCGCCATACAATAAAAAATATTCTGGTTTACCTGTCGCCAAAATTTTGGTGCTTTTAAAGGTCATAGTCGGATAGGTTTCCACCTCAAAAAAATCGGCACTTCTCAAGTGCTTGTCCCTCGCATCTACATTGGTATTGATACTTGCCACTTGCACGTTAAAATTAAATTGTGCATTGCTTAAGGCATCGCCATTGGTGGTTAAACTACCTGTGTAGTGTAAAAACTTGCCATTCACCAAACTAATGTCTGAATGTTTGATGCTAAAGTTTAACGAAGAATGGTTGGGGTCTACCTGCCATTGGGTCTGTGCAAAAGTTCCTATTGTAAATAGGGACATCACAACTAAAATCAGTACTTTTTTCATAATCATTTAAAATTAAATTGTTAATTAATTATTTGATTACAAAAATAGTAGCACTAACGATGCTAAGAATTACACTTTTCGGTAGTAGATGTATAATTTTAGGAAGTTAACAGGCTTCGCATTTCATCCCGAAACTCACCTGGTGTTTGCCCCGATTTTTTTTTGAAAACATTAGAGAAGTAAGAGTTTTCATTATAACCCAATTCGTAGGCTATTTCGGCAATGGTTTTATCTGTGGAAGTCAGAAGATTTTTGGCTTCAATCAATTTTCTGGTTTCAATGATTTCCGACACACTTTGCTGTAGAATATTTTGGCAAATCAAATTTAAGTTCCGTGTGCTCATAAACAATTTTTCTGCATAATACCCCACGCTCAAGGGGCGCCGAAAATTTTCTTCCAAAATGGCGAGAAAATTGGTAAACGTCTCATTTTGGTTTGAGGAAATAGCTGTGGTCTGTTGTTTCTTTTTTTCTGATAATACAATCGAAATAACGGCGTTGAGCAAATGGCGAATGACGGAAAAATCAGGATTTGATTGCCTTAATTCATTATACATCATTTCAGTCAAAACCGGAAGACGTCCCGTAAGCCTTTCAACCGGCCAAAATATATTAGCCTTATTGTGGAATGCAGCGTAAAGTTGAAAAATGATTTCAGCTGAAAATTCACTACTAAACCTAATGACCCAAACATCGCACTTACCATCTTTTACTATAGGCTTTACTCTGTGAACCTTACCTTTGCTTACAAAACAAACATAGGGAGCATCTACAATTGTGGTTTCAAAATCTATGAAATGCTCAATAGACCCCTCCATTCCAATAAGGATTTCTTCAAAGTCGTGATTATGGGGTTCATTAGGTGAAGAGGCAACTTTTATTGCCTCTTCAATGTCAAACCTAAATATTTTTACTGGTTGGTCCATTGCTTAATTACTGATGTAGTGTAAAAACTAAATTTACAAATTTTAAATCAGTTCTCTATATTATCCCATACCACCTCTTTTATAGTCAAGGGTAAATCCGTTAATATTTACATAAATCTCAGGATTAATGACTCATTTCTGTGGAATTGGCAATGCAAACCCATAGTTTTGCCCCCTTATTGAACAATAATTGAAAAAACAAAATTATGAGTCAAGTACAAGGAAATGAAACCGTAAAACTTCATTACACAGGAAAATTGAACAACGGACAAGTATTCGATAGTTCTGTTCAACGTGAGCCATTAGAGGTAAAACTTGGAGAAGGCCGATTGATTCCAGGCTTTGAAAAAGGATTGGTAGATATGAAGGTGAACGAAAAGAAAACCATTACTATCCCAAAAGAGGAAGCTTACGGCGATGTTCAAAAGGAACTATTCCAAAAAATACCGAGTGAGAATTTGCCGCAGGAAATAAAGCCAGAAGTTGGTATGGGCCTTGTGTCCAAAAACCCTGACGGATCTGAGCGTCAACTGCGAGTTGCAGATGTAAAAGATGGATTCATCATTGTGGATGCCAACCATCCTTTGGCCGGTCAAGACCTAACCTTTGAATTGGAATTGCTTGAGATAAAGTAATTTTTCCAAAAATATACTTTAAGAAAGGCTGCCACATGGTAGCCTTTTCTTTTTGAAATCGAAATTGAAATTAAATTACAAAATTTAAGTCACGTATCAACGAACCGAATCTACGAATCCCGAATTAACGAATTAACTTTTCAGCAATTGCATCCACACAATTAATCCCATCAATGGCGGCTGAAATAATTCCTCCAGCATAGCCTGCACCCTCTCCACAAGGGTATAATCCTTTTATTTCAATATGTTCCAATGTTTCTGAATCGCGTGGAATGGAAACAGGCGAAGAAGTCCTGCTCTCGGGCGCATGCAAAACCGCTTGATTGGTGTAATATCCCTTCATCTTTTTTCCGAAGGCTACAAATGCTTTTTTCAAACGTTTTGAAATTAATGGCGGAAGCACTTCATTTAAATCTGCTGAAACAATTCCGGGCTGATAAGAAGTTTTTGGAAAATTTTCAGAAACCTTTCCTTCCACAAAATCAATCATCCGCTGGGCAGGTACTTTTTGGGTCTTCCCTCCCGCTTCCCAACAGCGCTGTTCCACAAACTTTTGAAAGTCCAAACATACAAATGGATCACCTTCTTTATAATTCGGTAAATCTTTGGGTTCCACACTTACTACAATACCGCTATTTGCATACGGATTGTTCCGTTTGCTTGGGCTCCAGCCGTTTGTAACCACCTCTTCCTGCTCGGTGGCGCAGGGCGCAATAATTCCGCCGGGGCACATACAGAAAGAATACACCCCCAAGCCATCTACCTGCTCAACCAAGGCATAGCTGGCCGGTGGTAAGTTTGGATTGTCAACTTCTCCGTGATATTGAATATAATCTATGAGCTCCTGTTGATGTTCCACCCGAACGCCAATGGCGAAGGGTTTGGCTTCAATTTTTACATTTTTAGCGTGAAGCAAATAAAAAATATCTCGCGCCGAATGCCCTGTTGCAAGAATTACGTTTTCAAACTCAAACCATTTTTTGGCATTTATTTGAATTGCTTCAATAGCGCCATCCTTCAACTTTAAATCTGTCAATTTTGAATTGAAATGTACTTCCCCACCATTATCGAGAATCGCTTCCCGCATTGCAGTGATTATCTTCGGAAGTTTATTAGTTCCAATATGCGGATGGGCATCGACGAGTATATCTTCATCGGCGCCAAAGTGGACAAACCATTCCAACGCTTTCAGCACATTGCCGCGTTTTTTGCTACGGGTATAGAGCTTTCCGTCGGAATAGGTTCCTGCGCCGCCTTCCCCAAAACAATAATTACTTTCCGGGTTTACAATTTGGTCTTTATTGATGGCAGCCAAATCACGGCGGCGCTCCCGAACGTCTTTCCCGCGTTCAAAAACAATTGGTTTCAAGCCCGCTTCGATAGCACGAAGTGCAGCGTAAAGCCCTGCGGGGCCTGCGCCAATTATTGCTATTTCCTTTGCTTTTGAAACATTTTGCGGCACAAAGGGAGGAATGGTTTCCCGTTTTTCGCCTTTCAACCACAATTCAACTTGAAGGTTTATTTTGATAGGTTTACGGCGCGCATCAATGGAGCGTTTGCGGATGCGCCAGTCGCTAATGTTTTCTTTTCGAAGCTTTTCCTTTTCCAAAGTAAGTTCCAAAATGAAATCCAAATCGTCCTGTTGCCGTGGCATTATCGCTATTTGAACCAATCTGCTCATAGGCGGCAAAGATAGCAGTTAATTGGTTTATGTTATGTAGGAAATTTTCGCTCATTTTAGCCAACTTCCGTTAATATTAATTTAAACTTTATAGCAAGTTCCTGCTTTCACAAACTAATTGGCTATTTTTAAGAAAAACTGAAATAACACTTTTAAAAGTGAAACTCCAACCAATTTTGAATTAGAATAAAGAATGAGAATACCGAACTATGCAGTTTTAACCATTTCATTCTTGACCTTCTTTTGTAACGTTTCTTATGCACAGTTACTTGAGGGAAAGGTAGTTTCCACTGAGAATGTTCCCATTGAAGCCGTAACGGTTTTTTTAGCGAAGAAACCCGTGGCCAAAACAGACTCGCAAGGAATTTTCACTATTAAAGATTCAATAAATCTTCCCATTAATTTAAGGTTTCAACATCCCAATTACTTCTATGCAACCTTTCAACTTTCAAAAAATAATTCAACTTTTATCCTTTATCCAAAAGTAAAATTGGAAATTTTAGAAGAGGTTATTATTTCATCAATCTACCAAAAGGAAAGCAAGGTTATAATTCCTACAGAAAAGATAACTTCAGCAAAATTTGAAGCATACAGCCCTATGGATTTGGTAGCAGCAATTAATGAAACTCCCGGTGTTTATATCCAAAGCGGCGCCATCAATACCAACCGAATCGTAATTCGGGGCGTAGGCTCGCGCACGCTTTATGGTACCAATAAAATCCGTGCGTATTTTAATGGAATTCCGATTACGAACGGTATTGGAGAAACTTCAATCGATGCTTTTAATCTAGAAGATCTGCAATCCCTGGAAATAGTAAAAGGTCCGAAAGCTACTCAATACGGCACCAATTTGGGCGGAACTTTGCTGCTCAATTCAAAACAAGTGAATTTTGGGGAATCTTTTTTTAAAACCAACCTGACAGTGGGCTCCTTTGGGCTGATAAAAAACTCCGTTTCAACAGCAACTTCCAATGAAAATTTTTCAGTCAATTTAAACTACGATCATTTACAAACAGAAGGTTTTCGTGAGAATAGCAACTATGACAGGCAATCGGTATTGTTAACAGCTACTTATACATTCAATCCAAGAAATGAACTCAGTTTTTTAATGAATTACATTGATTACTTTGCACAGATTCCTAGTTCCATCAGTAAAACCGCCTTTGAAGAAAACCCTGCACAGGCAGCATTTACCTGGAAGGCAGCAAAAGGGTATGAGGATAACAAACAAACATTGGCTGGGCTTAGCTTTACGCACCGTTTTTCTGAAAACTTCAGCAATACCAGTAGTCTTTACTATACCTATTTAGATCATTACGAACCGAGACCGTTCAATATTTTGGATGAATTCACCAATGGTTACGGAGCGCGGACGGTCTTTGCAAAAGACTTTTCATTTTTAAAAAACAAAGCCAATCTAAGTTTCGGAGGCGAATTTTATAAAGACGAATACAATTGGCAAACCCTTGAAAATTTATACGAAGAGAATAACGGCAATGGTAGCTTGGAAGGCGAGCAGTTAAGCGCTAATTTTGAAAAGAGAGACAACCTGAACGTTTTTGCAACCGTAACACTTCCATTTACAAAAAAGTTTAAAGGTCAGTTTGGCCTTAATTTTAACCAGACCAATTATGATTTTACTGACTATTTTAATGAGGGAATAAACAATAAAAGTGCTGAACGCAACTTTGAACCAATTTTAGCACCCAATGTAAATCTGCTATATCAATTCACCGAAAACGTAAGTTCCTACTTTAACTTCAGCAAGGGTTTTAACTATCCTTCCATTGAGGAAACATTAACGCCCGAAGGCGTGATAAATCCAGAACTCGGACCCGAAAAAGGCTTCAATTATGAATTGGGAAGTGAAGCTTTTTTCTTTCGAAGAAACCTTCATTTACAGCTTACAGCCTACCTTTTGGATATTACGGGCTTATTGGTGGCACAGCGTGTGGGTGACGACCAGTATATTGGCAGAAACGCCGGAAAGACGGAACATAAAGGACTAGAAATAAGCGCTTCCTACACACAGACTTTCAGTGATTCGTGTTACGTTTCTCCCTATCTTAATGCGGAAATTACCGATCATAAATTTATTGATTTTGTAGATGGCGATAATGATTATTCGTCAAATCAACTTACCGGGGTACCTGATAGTAAATTGAATGCTGGAGTCAACCTCGGATTTAAAAACTTTCTATTAAACACCAACTTATTGCATATTGGAGAAATTCCTCTAAATGATTCAAATACGCTCTATTCCAATCCTTACACTATATTCAATACGAAGGTTTCCTATAAAAAAGAATTATCCAAACTACTTTCTTTTGAACTAAATGCAGGGGTAAACAATTTTACCGATGAAAAATATGCTGCTTCCGTGTTAATAAACGCTTCAGGCTTTGGAGGTGCCGAGCCTCGCTACTATTACCCAGGAATGCCACGAAATTGGTATGGCGGGTTTCAGCTAAAATATCAACTTTAAGCCTTGAAGTTTGTACCTTTGCGAAAACTTTTTACAACATGATTTTCCTGGAAAACGAAGGCAATACCAATCCCAGATTAAACCTTGCATTGGAAGAATACGCGCTGCGAAATTTTAGCGCCGAAAATGATTATTTGCTCTTTTATATTAACGAGCCGTCCATCATCATTGGCCGCAATCAAAATACATTGGAAGAAATAAACCACGAGTACATTGAACAGAATAATATTCACGTTGTGCGAAGGGTTTCGGGCGGTGGCGCGGTATATCACGATTTTGGGAATCTTAATTTCAGTTTTATCACAAACCACGATGTAAAAAGTCTGAATAACTTTAAAAAATTCACTGCTCCCGTAATTAAGGTGTTGAACACTTTGGGCCTAGATGCGGAACTTAAAGGCAGAAACGATATCCAGGTAGATGAAAAGAAAATTTCAGGTACCGCGCAGTTTTCCACGGGAAAGCGGATGGTAAGTCACGGTACGCTCCTATTTGATACAGATTTGGGTGAAGTGGTAAATGCCCTTAATGTGAAAATGAGCAAAATTGAGTCTAAAGGACATAAATCGGTACGCAGCCGGGTGGCCAATATTTCTGAATTTTTAAAAGAGCCATTAAAGATTGAAACTTTTAGAAAACTTTTACTGGAAGGCCTTTATGAAGAAAGTGAACCTTTTGAAAGCTATCACTTAACGTCCGAGGAATGGAAATCAGTCCATCAATTAAAAGAAGAGAAATACGACACTTGGGACTGGAATTATGGCCGCTCCCCTAAGTTCAACGTTCAGCGTAGCAAGCGTTTTCCTGTAGGCGAAATAGATCTTCGCATATTTGTGGAAAAAGGGCATATCAAGGAATTCAAAATATTTGGGGATTTCTTCGGAAAGGAGCCCGTGGAAAACCTAGAAAAACTCTTGGAAGGCGCCCGCTATGAAAAAGAGGATATTTCAGAATTGTTGAAGGATATTGAAGTAAAGGAATATTTTGGTGATATTCCCAAAATTGATTTTATCGAGTTAGTATATGGTGCAGATGAAGTTTAGTAATAGTCTGGTGAAGTTAATTTTCGAAATTATTATTGGATGAGTAAAAATACCAAAATACTTTTAATGGTTATAGCCGCGTTGATTACTATAATAGGATTTGTAACAGGAAAGTTTCTGTTTCTTTTTATCTGGCTGCCTTTAGGATTTCTATTTAAGAAAAAAGAAAAAGAAGATTGATTTTAGAAGGAATAGGAATATGCTATTCCGCCTCCAATAAGCGTATCAGCAACATTTGAGAAATCTGCTCCCCCCAAGACTGTAAATGTTCCGAGCTTTTCACTTTTATAGGAAAGCGAGCCGTAATTGTACCAATATTTCCATTCTGGGAGAAATGGTTTTCGATAGGTTCCTAGATATTTGGTATAGGTGCTTTTTAATTTCCACTGAAATTTACTAAACGCTCCCATCACAGCGATATGGTGTACTTTGGAGCGATTGTTTATAATCGGTATGTTATCACCGTCAATTTCAACATTTTTGTCAAAAAGAATAAATGGCAATCCTATAATATTATCTTCATAAGTCCATCCACTTCTGTAAATAGAGTTACTAAAATAATTATCCTTTCCGCTTCCAACTGATATCCCACTCTGGTCCACAGTATCCATATATTCATACAGTACCGAACTTATAATTTTTTGATTTTTCGGTTTAAAATAAATTCCCCATAACCCATCGGGAAAGTTTGCCCATCGGGTGCCGCTTCCATCCTCTATATAATGATCGTGGTATATCGAAAATGACCCCAGAGTATTTTTAAGTTCGTATTTCAGCAAAAGAGTTCCCAAATGGTTGCCGAGTTTGTTTAGCGTCTCCCCTTCTATACCATATTCCTCAGTAGTATGGGCAAAAAACACATTAACAAAATCCTTAAAACCGCTTTTCAATTTTCCCCATTCAGGAGAAGTGCCTCCCCATTGGGCATAGTGTTGCACACCGAGCGTAAGCTTGTTGTTTTCGTTAAATGTGGTTATTACACCCAATCGTTTGTAGTGCAACTGGGTATTATCCACATATCGGTCATCGTTCATTACGTAATGTCCTATTCCCCAATCAATCCCAAAGGTATTGGAAATCCTGAACGGATCATTTGCCTCTATGAGTATGCCAGGCAAAGGCCTAGCATTTCCAGACCACAAAAAATTTTGATTTGTTGCTGAAAGTCCGTCAAGCATCTCCTTTTGTTTTTTTGAACCCACCGTGGCTAAAAGCCAGGAATTTTCAAATTGAAGATATAAATCTCTTCGTTGTACATTATTCTCAACTCCATCCCTTCCATAAACTGCAGCACCTGCATTCAACTTAAATTTTGAATACGTTAAGCTTGCTTTCAACTCAGCCGTTGCTGATAGATTGGTGAGTTCGCCTACGGCATAATTTGTATTGGTGTGGAACCAAAACGGGGTTTCGTTTTCAGTTGATAAAATGGCCTTTGTTTCAATACTGCCACCTATTTCAAATTCTTGTGAAAACAGCATGAAAGGGAAAAGGAAAAATATTAGAAAAAGGTTTTTCATCGTGATTAACCTAGTGTTTATTCATAATCTTTTTTAGCAAAGACCGCTCTTCCCTCGCATAGGCATAGCCATATTTATTTCCGTAGCCAAAATTATTTAAACTCACATTGTTCAGGACGATTGCCACATTAGCCAAGCGCCCATCTTCAATAGCATCCTGTGGGAAGTCTAGTAAGCGTTTGTCTGTATAGCCAGCCCGTACCACATACAATGTTATATCCGCCAGTTTATTAATCAAAATAGTATCGGTTACCAGCATAGAAGGCGCAGTGTCCATAATGATGTAATCATATTCCTTTTTGAGTGCTTCTACAAAAGTTGTAGTTCGCTTTTGCATCAACAATTCGGCAGGGTTTGGCGGTATGGCACCTGAAAGTACAATACTCAAATTTTCATTGTACTCACTTTGGGATACAACATCTTCTACCTTCATATCATCATATACAATATACTCGGTAAGTCCTTTATTGTTTTTTAAATGCTCTGGCAAATACCGTTGCAATTGTGGATTACGTATATCAGCCCCCACAAGTACTACCTTTTTACCTGTAAGTGCTAAGGTTAAGGCTAAATTGAATGCCACAAAGGTTTTTCCTTCACCTTTTATGGTTGATGTTACAATTAGTGTCTTACCTTTCTCGTTTTCTTCAAGCTTATTGATAAATAGATACTGAAGATTGGTCCGCAATATTCTATAGGCTTCGGCCATTATACTGCGATCGTTAAACTGTATCAATTCTGATTCACCCTTTTGGATTTTTGGAATTTCTCCAATAATGGAAATAGTTTTTAAATGTTTTTCCACATCCTTTCTATTTTTCACCTTGGTGCTCAGCAAATAAAAACTGTATATTCCACCAAAGGGAACCAAGAGCCCTGCCAATAAGGCTCCTAAATAGATAATTGGTTTTTTGGGAGAAACTGGCTGTTCAGGTCCGTAAGCACTATCCACAATCTTTGCCCTATCTGCCGTAGCTGCCAGCGCAATGGATGCCTCCTCCCGTTGCTGCAGTAAAAAGAGATAAAGCTGCTCCTTAATGGTTTGTTGACGTTCTATGCCCCTGAATATTTTTTCTTTGGCAGGGACTTGGGATATCTTGGAGCTGATAATATTTTCTTGTACATTTAAATCCTTCATCGCAATTCGTAATCCATTACGTGAATTCTCCAGACTTCCCAATATATTGGCGCGCATTTGGGTAATTTGTTCGTTTACACTCTTTACTACAGGATTTTTGGAGGTGGAGCTTTGCAATAATTTATTTCGGTATAAAATAAGTTCGTTGTAATTATTTACTGCCGTGCCTACACTTTCATTGGAGATTCCAATATTAGCGGGCAGCAATTCATCAGGATTGCTATTCTTGATATAATCTATCATGGTATTGCTCAACTCCATTTGGGTAGACACATCCAACTGTCGTTTATTAAACTCACTGGCATTTTCAAGAGTTATCTGTGCCTCCGCCTGAATGTCAGTCAACCGGTTGGAGCTTTTAAAATCTTCTTTATTGCTTTCTACCGAATCCAACTCCTTGGTAATAATTTGCAAACGTGATTCTATAAAAGCGGATGTTTTTTTCGCAATCTCATTTCTATCCTGCACCGCATCTTTATTATACTGCCGTACTAGCTCATCTAAAAAATCCTGCCCTTTCTCCTTATTTTGGGTTTGTATGGACAATTCTACTACATTACTCTTTCCATCCGTATTGAGAATATTGACTCGGTCCTGAAAACTTAAGGCGACCTTCTCAATAGAGTGATAACTTACGAGTATGGTCTTATTTACATATCCTTCAAATTTTTCGGCTTCTTCTAGGTTTGGCAATACGGTTATAACTCCAAAAGGTAGTACAATTTGTTCCCCAAAGGTATAAGCATTTGCAAGATTAAGTTCCTCACTTTCAATATGAAATTCATTGTTCGACAATATTTTAAAATTGAGAACAGGAACATTTTCATTAAAATCCTCCTTAAAGCTTTGAAACTTGACCTCAAATGGTGTGTAGCCATAAAGCTCAGAAGTCTTTATATTGCCAACTACCTCATATTTTATATTGAGTTGTAGCTCTTTTACGGTTTCAGATATTAATCTTTTGGAGTTAAAGATGGCAAGTTCGTTGTCTATTTGATTATTCTTAAATCGGGATAGAAAACTTCCAAATTGTGAAAAGGCTGCCATTTCCAATGGACTCTGGGTTTTTTCATCCTTTATGATAATGGTTGCCTTGCTCTGGTATAGCTGCGGGGTATACCGTAAATACAGAAATGCAATTACCAATGCGATAAGCACCCCTAGTACAAAAAAATACCAATATTGAGTATATTGCTCAATTAGCTCTCTTAGTGAAAGCTCATCTGTCTCTTGGTTTGTTGGATTCTCGTTCATATAATAATTTTTCTTCCCATCTAATAAAACAGTTGGAAGATACTTCAGTTATAGCAGTATTAAAACTATCTAAATATAATAGCCATGGCAGACAATAGTAGTGAGGCTACACTCACGTAAACAGCTGTATTTCTATTAAAACTACTGCTCTGTACCTGCGCCCGATTGGGTTCCACATATACTACATCATTTTGTTGTAAATAATAATATGCACTATTTAAAACATCCGCACTTCTAAGGTCCAAATATTCATATTGTTTCGTTTTTCCGTCGTCCCTAATAACCAATACGTTATCCCTTCTTCCATATATGGTCATATCGCCCGCCAATCCCAATGCAGCAGGCAATGTGAGTCGCTCTCCCTCAAAATTATAGGTTCCGGGCCTATTTACTTCCCCTAGAAGGCTTACCTTAAAATTTAATATACGGATGGTAACGATAGGATCTTTAACATATTCGGAAATACGCTTTGTCAACATTTCACTCAATTCGGTTCTACTCAAACCGGCTACCTTCAAATTGCCCAATACGGGAAAATCTATGGTTCCGTCCTGTGCTGTAAGATAGGCTTGTTGTTGGTTGGTATTATTAATGCTTATTCCTGAAACCTCAGGTGTAGGACGTGTCTCGCTAATAAGATTGAAAGGTCGAGCGGCATTTAAATCGTAGGCTGAAACAACAATACTTAGAAGATCTCCGGACTGGATTTTAGAACTTTTTTGTAGGGTGTCAAGCACCCGCTGCCCTTCAGATAAATCTTGGAAATAAACAATTTTCTTAGGAGAAACACAGGATACCCCTAGGGTCCCCAGGAGTACAACAACTAATAACTTTATAAAATATCGTATCATATCTTTTTTGCAAATATAATCTTTTATCAACCGTACACTAAAGGATTCAGGATTTTAAGGAAAACAAGCGTGTTTAAAAATATATAAAACTTATAAAAAAGAAAACCTTCATTACTTATATGAAGGTTAATTTATTTGATAGCATAATATTATTAATTCTGGTGCTGAATATCCAAAAACTGGTATTCAGAATTCTGGCTAATATACTCTGGCACTAATTCCTTAATCTTTAGGACCACCTCCGTTTTTTTACTTTGGTTGGTGGCCTTGATAATAGCCTGAATTTTCTCACTAACCTTATAAAAATCCTCGGTCGGCACTTTAGAAACCATAATCTTGGAATGGAAGGTAGGCAAGCTCTCAGCTGTATCACTTAAGAGTTCTTCATACAGTTTTTCCCCAGGACGTAAGCCGGTAATCTGTATATCAATATCTTTATAAGGTTGAAAACCGGAGAGTCTTATCATCCGTTCGGCCATATCGAGTATCCTTACGGGCTTCCCCATATCAAAAATAAATATCTCGCCCCCTTTGCCCATGGTACCAGCCTGTAATACCAGTTGACAGGCTTCTGGTATGGTCATAAAATAACGTATTATATCCTTATGGGTGACAGTTACAGGTCCTCCTGCCTCAATCTGTTTTCTAAAGTGCGGGATTACCGAACCATTGGATCCCAATACATTTCCAAATCGGGTTGTAATAAAACGGGTATGTGTACCAATTTTGGCCTGTAAGGACTGTACGTACATCTCGGCAGCACGCTTGGAGGCTCCCATTACATTCGTTGGGTTTACGGCCTTATCGGTAGATATCATCACAAATTTATCTATCCCATGTTGTACAGAGAGATTGGCAAGATTCACCGTCCCTGTAATATTTACCCCTACGGCCTCGTATGGGTTTTTCTCAATAATAGGTACATGTTTATAAGCTGCGGCATGAAAGACGATATCGAACTTGTAGGCGGAAAATATCATCTCAAGCCGATCTATATTCCTTACATCAGCCAAAACACTTACAAATCTCAAATCTGGAAAAGTTGTTTCCAAATAAAGTTCCATCTCATATAACGCCGACTCTGCATTGTCCAAAACCACAATTTTTCGTGGATTGAATAATGCCAATTGCCTTACTATTTCACTCCCAATAGATCCAGCACCTCCAGTCACCAAAATAGTTTTATCCTCTAGATCGTTTTTTATAATTGCAGAATCGATTTCAATGGGATACCTATCCAATAAATCCTCAATTTCTATATGCTTTATTTGGGTCTGTAGGTCTTGTTTCTGGTTCCAATTCTCAACAGACGGCATATTAAATACCTGTATTTTATTCGCCAAACAAGCTTCTACTATTTCATTTGTTTCGGCTACTGATAAAGAATCACGCACCATTAAAACCCCATCAATGCGATGTTTTTCCAGCAAAGAGGAAAATTCTTTAGAATCCTTTTTTATCGATGTTAAAAAAACCGGCTTTCCAAGAACATTTAATCTCTTAGTGGAATTATCATCGGAAACAAACCCTATCAATTGAAAGGCTTGGTCAGATTCCGAGGTCAGCGCCCTTCCCAGGTTAATGGTCTGATTGTCCATTCCTACAATCAATACCCGCTTCTTGATTTTAGCAGTATTCATTCTACGTATATACTGATAGGCCTCCTTCACCGCAATTCTCAAAAACAACATTAATGTAAATGAAAAAAACATGTAAAGTATAACCGCCGTAGTAAGAAATATTTTTTCTCCCTGAAAAAAATAATAAGTTGTATTATAAGTAACAACCGTAATGGCTGTAAAAAAAGACGCTGCAGCTACCCTGAATACATCGGTAAATGTAGAGTGGCGAACTATTCCCGCATAAGTCCTAAAAATATAAAAGAAAAATACATTTATACCCAAAATGAATAGAGCCCGCAATGGAGTAGGCCATACATTCTGAAATTTTAACGGCGTACCGTCCAATATTAAATAAGCCAATACAAATGAAGCCAAACATATCAAAACATCCAACATCAATACAGCCCAACGTGGCAAATACCGTCGGTTTAATAAACCTATAGTTCTAGTGCGCATCTTTAATTGCTCAAATAGTGAATTGTTATAAGGCACGGCTTCGTAAGATTTGGGACTACAAATATAACCTATTTATCGATAAAAGGTATTAAAACATCGTTAATCTTAACTTTTTCTTCATCTGTTAAATTTGAACCTGAGGGCAAACAAAGGCCGATATTAAATAGGCTCTCTGCAGTTTTCCCACCATAATATGGAGCTCTTTCAAATATTGGCTGTAAATGCATTGGCTTCCATAATGGCCTACACTCAATATTATTTTCCCCCATTGCCATTCTAATATCTTCGCTTGAAAAACCACATTCTGAACCATCTACAAGAATACAGGAAAGCCAATGATTTGAAAAATAATTGCTGTTAGGTTCTGAAAACACATTAACTCCAGTGACATTCTTAAATATTACTTTGTAAAATTCATTCATTTTTCTACGCAAACCTACATGTGAATCAAGAACTTCCATTTGGCCTCGGCCTATACCCGCAGAAATATTGCTCAACCTGTAGTTATAGCCTATTTCTGAATGTTGGTAATGTGGAGCCGCATCCCGCGCCTGTGTAGCCAAGAAAATAGCTTTCTCTTTGTGCTTTAAATTTCTTGATACCAGTGCGCCTCCTCCTGAAGTTGTAATAATTTTATTGCCGTTAAAGGATAGGATGGAAATATCTCCAAAAGTACCACATTTTTGACCTTTATAAGTGCTTCCCAACGCTTCGGCACTATCCTCCACAATTGGAATTTCATATTTTTCAGAAATCTTTTTTATTTCATCAACTTTATAGGGCATTCCGTAAAGATGTACGGCGATTATTGCTTTTGGTTTTTTCCCTTTAGAAATTCGATCTTTTATGGCCTCTTCCAAATAATTCGGGCAAATGTTCCAGGTGTCCGGTTCGCTATCAACAAAAATGGGAGTTGCGCTTAGGTAAACAATTGGATTTGCTGAAGCGGAAAAGGTCATACTTTGGCAGATTACTTCATCTCCCTTTTCAACGCCCAATAAAATAAGTGCCAAATGTATTGCCGCAGTGCCAGAGCTAAGTGCTGCAACGTGATTGCCATTTCCCAGATAACTTTCTAAAGATTTCTCAAAACCATCCACATTTGGACCCAATGGAGCCACCCAATTTGTGTCAAACGCCTCATTGACGTAATTTTGCTCGGCACCGCCCATATGTGGGGAGGATAGGTATATTTTTGAATTGCTCATTTTTGTAAAAATCTATTTTCTAAAGAATATTGATATTGTTTTAAATATTATCCTCAAATCTTCGCTGAATGATTGCTTATAATAGTATTCCAAATTCATTTTTACTTTATCGGGAAAAATAACAGTATCGTTATAATGCAACGGCTCATCTTTATTTTTCAAAATCGATTCTTCATTGTAATATTTTAAGGAAGCTTCACTGGTTAGGCCTGGTTTCAATTCCAATATTTTTTCTTCTTCCCCCTCCAATTTATCGTAATATCCTGGAATATCTGGTCGCGGACCTACAAAACTCATTTGGCCAAAAAGAACATTTAATAGCTGTGGCAGTTCGTCAATTTTAGATTTTCTTAAAAATTTTCCAAATTTTGAAATACGGCCTGTTTTATCGTTTATCGTTCTGATTTTAAATATATTAAAAGGTTTTCCGTATTGGCCTATTCTTTTTTGAGGAAACGTACCATTTCCAGTATCAAAATAGGCGATAAGGATAAAAAGGAGGATTAACCAACCGAAAAATAAAAGTCCGATGCTGGATAATACAATATCGAACCATCTTTTTAAAGCTTTCACCTATCCATTCGTTTTTATAATTCTTCCCGGATTCCCAACAATTACCGCTCCATCAGGCACGTCTTTGATGACTACTGCGCCAGCACCTATAATGGTCCATTTGCCAATATTAATTTCGGGCAGCACCGAGGCTCCAATCCCAATATGTGTCCCCTCGCCCACTATGACGCCTCCTGCCAAACTAGCATTGGGTGAAACGTGAACAAAATCACCCAATTTACAGTCGTGCTCAATTACAGCCCCCGAATTGATTATACAGTGCTCTCCAATAGTGGTGCAAGCATTTATTACAGTTTTTGCCATAACCACAGTGCCATCGCCGATGGAAGACCAAGAAGAAATAGTAGCAGTTTTATGGATTAGAAGCCCAAAATTCTTGGCCAACTTTTCCGTTACTTTCTTTCGATTTTTATTATTTCCAATGGAAACAACCCAAGTTTCATTGGTGCCCCTAAAGTCAGTCAGAAATTTTTGAACAGGAATATGGCAAACTGCTTCCACGCTGGGATTATCGTCATAAATAACTGAAATTTTCTCTCCTATGGATTCAGCTATATCAATTACGGATTTACAATGCCCACTGGCTCCAAATAATATCATCGAATTTTATTTTATATTGAATTCTCCTTTGTTAATATAAGGGAAAATAGACATAATGTTCTACTTTTTAAAAGGTTCTGCTGTTGCTTGTCCTTCTTGTGAAATGCCGTCCTTTTTAAAAACCTTTTCAACTGTTTTAAATAATATTTTCATATCCAGGGCAAAATTTTGATGTTCCACATAATAAACATCATACTCAAACTTTTGTTGCCAACTTATTGCATTTCTGCCATTTACCTGCGCCCAACCCGTAATTCCTGGTTTAACGCTATGTCTTTGTTTTTGGAATTCGTTATAAAGCGGAAGGTATTCTGGCAATAAAGGTCTAGGACCAACAAAACTCATATCGCCTATGAGTACATTTATCAATTGTGGTAATTCGTCCATTGAACTGGAACGGATAAACTTTCCAACGGCTGTGAGCCTTTCGGAATCAGGAAGTAGTTTTCCGGTTTCATCCGTTTTATTGTTCATGGTTTTAAACTTTATGATAGTAAATATCCTTTCTTTTTTTCCCGGTCTTTTTTGAAGAAAAAAAGGAGAACCCCCATTTGAAAATGCCAATATAATAGCCACAATAACAATTATCGGGCTAGCAACCAACAACAAAACCAACGCTCCAAAAAAGTCGAAAAATGGTTTTAGTAAGTTTTGGTACATTTTAGGGGATATTCTTCAGTGGGCAAAATTACGGAAAAGGAATGAGTGGTAACCATGTTTTTGGAAAACAAGACATAATTCAATAAAGAAACCCAAAAAGCCATAAAGGTATTTTGTTCTTAAAGCCATATTCAAGACCATCGGAAGCAATAAAGGCATTTTGAATCCCTTTTATTTGTTTGTCTGATTTGTCTTTGCCCCCAACCTCAAAAGCATAGCTGTTGTCTATCAAAAAATCTCCCTTTTGAGGAAGACTTATATGATGTCTATGGGCAAGTTGGTTGGCAAAAAACGTTTCTCTTTTGTTTCCCAAATTATTATTTTCTGGAGCCAGTATATAAATAAGATTTGTGTTTTCCAAATATACTTTCCCCGGTTTTTGTAATGTATTGATCCCTTTACTTTCTTTATAAAGATTTCTGGTAAGTCCTATTTCATCCATATAATGAAGATAGGACAACAGTGTTGTTCTGTGGATTCCTATTTTTTCACTTAGTTTGCTAACATTCGGAACAAATGGTACGGATTGCGCAATAATCATCAACAGTTGTTTAATCCTTGGAATATAGCCTAATTCAACACCTCGTAACAATGGGAGTTCAATCTCCAGAATCATACTTACGGTCTGTTCCAGTTTCATTCCATATAAATCGGGTTGTTCGCTGTAAAATGGATAATATCCCTGTTTTAAGTAGGTTTCAAAATATTGAAATGGCCTGATGGTTTCCAATATTTGTGAAGCCTCTTTCAGATGGTTGTTCAGAATACTATCTAAGGATAAAGGCTGAAAAACAATTCCTGTTTCCATACCCACATATTCCCGAAAGGAAAAACCTTGCATGGAATATACCACGGCCCTGCGGCTCAAATCGGCGCGGGCATTTAATATTTCGAGTAATGATGATCCTGTAAAGACCACTTGCAAGCTAGGAAAATCATCATATATATTTTTTATTTCTTGACTCCACCCAGCGTATTTATGCACCTCATCCAGAAAAAGGAACTTCCCTCCCTGCTTTACAAAATTAGATGCCAATTCAACCAAGGTGTGGGTATTGAACCAAAGCGAATCCAAACTTACATACAGCACTTCCGCTAACTGATTAGATAGATTTAGTTTAATGTATTGTAACAATAGCGTGGTCTTGCCTATGCCCCTTGCCCCCTTGATACCAATTAACCTAGAACCCCAGTTTATTTCCGTCATGCTGGAGCGCACAAAGTCCGTAGGGGTATATTGTAGTTTCTGATGAAAATTTTCAACTAAAGATTCCATTTCTGTTTTGTTCAATCAACAAATATATTGCATTTTTGCATAGTAGAGTGTACATAAATAGTGTTTTTTTGTATACTAAGCTCAACAATCTTGTTGGGTGACTTAAAAAAACCTTTTGGGATAGTATTATGGATAATAATTATAATTTATTTTTTACACATTTTCCGGTATTCTTTCAACAACGCTTCCCATACTTCTTTGCGGTTGTAATTTTCTACAATGACTTGTCTTGAGGAGGACATTAATTCATTGTAAAGTTTCTGATTTGTGGCTAACTTTTGCATCGACTCCAAAAGAGCCTCTTCATTCTTTGGTGGTATTATAAGGCCGTTGATACCTTGTTGGATAATTTCATTGCAACCATTAATATCTGTTACAATTGAAGGCAACCCCATGGCTCCAGCCTGCATCACCACATTTGGAAACCCTTCACGGTAACTTGGAAACACTAGAGCATCCGCAATTGCAAAATATGGGCGCACATCGTTTTGATACCCCACAGGGTATATACTTGAATGATCTTCAATTGTACGAATCGTTTCGTTTTTAAGAGGATCCAAATCATTTTCAAATGGCCCTACCAACAATAACGAAACACGATCATTTGTTTCTGCAAGTTTTGAAAAAGCGGTAATTAATTCGTTAATGCCTTTGTCCTTTACCAAGCGGCCCACAAAAATATAAAGGAAATGATTCTTTGGAATTTTTAACTCATTGCGCAATGTTGTTTTATCATTTTCTGAATAGTGCAATGGATTGAAATAGGTTGTGTCAATTCCGTTGCTGCTACCCTTTCCTATTATTGAAAGTTTTGAAGGTGTAGTAAATTTTTCTGCTATTATGAAATCATATAAACCTTTTGAATTGGGATATACCCGGGTTGCGAAACGGTATGTGAGTTTTTCAACAGAGTTTAACAATTTTCTTTTAAAGCCTTTAGCCTCCATCAATGGAAGGCCTGCAACGGTATGCAAACGGTTTGGGATACCGGCTAACCAAGCCGCCATCATCCCCACAATACCAGCCTTTGGGGTGTGGGTATGCACTATGGCTGGTTTTTCTTTTTTCAGAAATTTATACAGTTTAATAACCGCAATAATATCTTTTAAGGGGGTGATTTTCCGGGTAAGGTTTAGTGGAAAATACCGAAGACCTTCCTTTTGTGCAAATACTTTCAACCTTTCTTCCTCCGAAGAAATAGCAATTGCTTCAAAATAAGTACTAATATAAGAAAGTTGCCCTTCAAGAAGTTTTTCCAATGAAAGTGGGACCGTTGTAATCCTTACTAGTTTTTTTCTTTGCATAATTGGCTGTATAGTTTAAAATGGCTATCCACCATACTTTCAATACTATATTTTTTTGCCCTAACTATACAGCTCTTTGATATTTGCTCATAATATGCCATATCCTTAAACAATCTGTTTATTTTGGTGGCGAGGTCTGTTTCCTCTTTATGAGCAAATAATATTCCTGCTCCATAAACAAGATTTGATAGCCCCGGCACATTCGATGCTACTAATGGGGTACCCGATGCCATAGCTTCAAGACCCGACAAAGATAATCCTTCATAATTAGAAGACAATACAGCTACGTCTGCCATCTTTAATAACCTAATTACATCCATTCTAATCCCCAGAAAAATTACTTTTTCTTCTAATTCCAAGGAATTTACCAACATCTTCATTTCCGCCATGGTCTCACCTTTCCCCACAAGCAATAGTTTAACTGGTTTATTAATAAATGGAATGGCCCTAATTAAGGTTTCCTGATCTTTCTGTGATGTAAATCGGGAAACTTGAATTATTATTTTCTCAGTTGCCACGCTAGTAAATTCTTCTCTATCAGCAGCAACAGCCTTTTGGATTTTATATAAATCTACGCCATTTGCTATGGTAACAAATCGAGAACTCTTTAGTTTAAGATGTTTGATAAGGGCCAATTTTACCTCTGTGGATATGGTTATTATTTTTGAATACCTTCTATAGATAAACTTATCCACTATCGTTAAGAAAGGACTGTTTCTCCGTCTATTTGTAGTACTATGTTCTGTATATATTAATTTGGTTCTCGTTCCCGATAATATTTTGGCCAGTGCCACCCAGTACAATGCAGGAAATAAATGTACATGCACCAGCTCATACTTTTTAAGAAAAGGCATTATTTTAAGTATTAGGATAGGGTTATAAATGGCTTTTTTGCCCAAGAAATAAATCGTCACGCTTGGACATGCTCTTAATTCTTCTAAAAAAGGATAAGAAGTGCCGTCTAACATTAATACATCTACTTGTAATAATGACGTATTAAGGCGGGGAAGCATTTCCGTTAAAAGTCTCTCTGCCCCTCCAGGGGCAAGACTATCAATTATGTGAAGTATTTTAGTGTTTTTTGAAGAAGTCATTAATGGGGAGTATATTATTGGTGTATTGTTAATTTTACACGAATTTTAAAATTCCTTATTATTTGAACATATCACAACAACTTAATAATAATATGAATATTCTAAGACTTAACTATTGAAATTAGTTTATGAGCTACCGACTCAAGATTATATTTTTCTTTTACAATTTCAAAACCTCTTCTGCCGTGTTCATTTCTTATCTGAGGATTTTTAATATAATAACTTATTTTATCCCACCAGTCTTTCTTTGAGTTTACCAAAAAACCATTTTTACCATTCTTAACTACTTCTATATTCATACCCACTTCAGAAGCAACAACTGGTTTTCCACAACCCATATATTGAATTAATTTATATGCGCATTTACCTTTCTCCCAAGAAGTATTTTTAAGAGGCATAATGCCTACGTCAAATTTTGAAACATTTTCAATTTCCTTACCTTCATTCCATTCAATATATTTTACATTTTTCACCAAACCTAACTTTTCATAGCCTGAACCTATGATATGTATTTGGATATCATATTGTTCAACTAATCTTTCCAAAACATCTTCAATCATTTTGACATATTTGAATGTTGAAGGAGAACCTATCCATCCTAATATAAAACCTTGATCTTTTTTATAAAAATGTGATTCATATTTTTTTAAATCAATAACTGTAGGTAAAACCATAATTTGTTTGGCTCCAGCTGCGTTAGCTCTCATTGCCAAATATGAATTACCGGCAATAACAAAAGAACTATATCGCATTACTCTATCAATTTTATTTCCTAAAAACTGTCGTACTAGTTTATTAGAACTCATATCATAATTATGAAAAATTGCATCATCATAATCTACAATAAAATTAATTTTTAATGTTTTTAAAAGAAGTTCAAATATTGGAGGAAAATATGGGAATAGCTCCTTTTCAATTATAATTTTGTCATACTTATAGACCTTAAATAGAATTATTAAACGTTGTAGATAATTTACTAAAATTTCTTTTTTAGCTCCTTCACCACCATAGATCTTTTTTAAATAACTATCATTAAAAAGTGGACTTACATCCACTAGTATACCGTGTTCTTTCAATTTTGGAAAATATTGATAACTACGTAATCGACTACTAGCCCCTTTGCTCGTATATTTTGTAAAATAAAGGACTCTCATTCTTTTATTATTCATTAAATGATTTTAATCTTTTGTTTCGATTAATAAAATATATAAAAGGAAATACATAAAAAAACTGAAATTCAAAAGACTCTAAATAAGGATTTGTAAAGCTCGCTATTACAATTGAAATTAATCCAGATACCATAAATCTATCCATTATTTTGTCTTGAGAATTAATTCTTAACCTGATGAATTCTCTACATGAATAGAAAAATGGTAGTGTATAAATAATAAAACCAAAGAAACCTACCCGATAAATTAATGCCAATGGTAAAATTTCATATCTCCATGGATATTTATAGCTTCTTATATAATCTACTCCTACACCATGACCTGCACCAAAAATATTTTGATTTATGCCCTCAACTAATGCATTAAATTGCTCTGTTCGAGCCGACTCTCCTCCAGAATTTACTTTCTTAATAAATCCATCAAAAATTTTAAAAATATTAACTTCAAAACTGCCTAATATTATATTACTAAAGTATATTGCAAGAAAAACTATTAAAATTTGAAGAAAAAACTTTTTCTTTTTATTAAAAATAAAAAATAATAATATTCCTATAAAAAAACTTAATATTAGGCCATCTCTGCCAGAAACAAAAGCAGTTATAAAAAAAAGTAGTATCAAAACATAAAATAGCATTTTATTTTTAAAAAAATTAAATGTCTGTATAATAGCTGGAAATAAAAAAATCAAACTCCCATAAACGTGAAGTTTTACGGCAATTCTACCATCAGTAGTTAAAATTTTATTTGGATTATCTATTATATATTCTAAAAGATTTATCCATCCATTATCAAACAACCAAATTGCTAAAAAAACTAACGAACACCCAAAAACAGTATATATTATTGATATGGTTAATAAATTTATTGAGTAAAATTTATCCACAATATAAGTACTAATAATCATCCACATCAAAGGGGTCAATATATATATTAGGAATACCTGATTAGCTGCTTCAACTGGTGAAACGGATTTTATCGATCCTATTATTAAGTATATGGTACTAACTATTAGGCCAAGTAAATAAATCAGTACGATTGTTTTATTGAATTTTTTTAATGAATTAATTGAGACAACCAACTAGAATAGAATTAAAAACAATTTTAAATTTCTGAATGTATTGGGGAAAACAATCACTAAAAAAAAAGTAAAGAAAAAGAGTATATTTTCTAATGAAAGATTTTTTCGTACTTTAAACATTTACAATTCTTTTTAAAAACAACTTCTTATAATAATTTAAAATAAATGGTAATCGGTACCAATACTTTAAAAAAACTAAAAAGCAAATCCTATATGCTTTTAGTTTAAAGTAGTCTAATAATATTAAACTTACTAATTTATCGAAATATCGTTTTTCAAATTTATCTGACCTTTTATAATCGAAAATGTGAAATCTATATTGTAGAGGTAATATGGATTTATCACTTCTATTTTCAGCAGCAGTATTATATATAGAAGTAACTGTTTTACAATACGCCAATTTTGATTTCTTTAATAATCTATACCAAAACTCAACATCCTCCATATACTTTAATCTCTCGTCAAACATCCCCTTTGAAATAGCAAAACTCTTTTTTACAGCAAACGATGAAGAATTAAATAAACTTTGAGGCTTAGAAGCATAAATAAAATAATTCTCTATTAAAAAGTCATTACCAATAAAACTTTCCGTTTTTTCTAAATCTATTTTTTTAAATTTATTCTTTAAAAAAGATGTTCCCAAAACATTTACATTCTTCTTTTTATACTTTATAATCATATAATTTATGATCTCCAAATGATTATTCATCCATAGATCATCAGCATCTAAAAAAGCCAAGTATTGGTACTTCGATTCCAAAATACCTCTATTTCTGGCACTTGAAACTCCGCCATTTTTTTTGTTGATTATCCGTAGCCTCTCGTCTACAAAATTTTTTACTTTATCCAAACTACTGTCAGTCGAACCATCATTTACAACGATAACCTCAAATTTTTCAAACGATTGATTAAAAACACTCTTAAGAGTTTTTGAAATACTTGATTCTTTATTATATAGAGGTATTATAACAGATATCATGTAAATATTTTAATAGGTTTTAGTGAAGTTCCAAGTTGCACGCAACTTAGTCTCTTGAATATTTTTTGGTACTATGTAGTTATTTTCATTCAAGACTTCCATAATTGTATTGGTAATAGTCGATACTGAATAGTTCCAAGGATTCAAAAGAAACTTTTCATCCTGACCAACATCTTTCAAAAAATCTGTACATTTTCTATGATATTCCATTAGAAAAAAAGGGACATTTGCATAACACGCAAATATAGCCCCATGTAATCTTACCGAAATCATCAAGTTGCAGGCACAAATATTTTCCCATGTCGCTTTTACATTTTTTTTATATTCTATTACTTCAAAAGCAAGATCATTCCCAGAATTAAGCTTTTGAATAAAATTCATTGTAATTTGTTTATCTCCAAAACGTTCATTGCCATTAAAAATAAAAAAGCGAAACCTAATATCTTTTTCTTTCGAGAGCTCTTTTAAAACCTGGAATAAATATTGGTTCCTCTCTTCTTCTTTTTTCAACTCCCCCCCTACTAAGCTTTCATAATTGCAAATGCTAACGCCTACAATCTTTTTATTCAAATTATTATTAAAAGTAATTTTATTGTTTCTACTATTATAAATTTCGGGTAGCAAAGCGGCGAGATCAAAAGCTCTAACAGGTTCATATGGCAAATTATAACTTTCGGCTAATAAATAAGAACGGGTATCTCTTAAGGCTAAAAAATCGAGCGTTCTTAAATAATTAACAGTACTATTTTCAGCCTTAATACTTTTATAAGGTCCTAAAGAAACCCCAATAGCACCTGTTTTACCAGCAAATCCCAAGCGCTTTTTCAATTTTACGTAGGTTCTTAAATCTGATTTTGTCAATGCCGAATGAAACATTGAACCTCCGGCTGTAATAAAAATATCACTTAAAAAAATATCTTTTATGGCTTTACTAAAATTTAAATATCCCGCATGAGCTGAATAATGACTTACCTCTTTATAAATTTTAGGGAGTTCTGAAGCAAAAAATAAATGTTCTGTAACACCCCAATATTTAGAAGCACCCCAAGAAGCTACATCAACAAAGGCATCGTCACCTGAATTCTGAGCTCCATAATAACCACTGTATAATGATTTCATATTTGCTTAGTTTGAGGTTTAAAGATTCCCTCTTTTTTCATTTTCAAATAAATTTTATTTTCCTTTTTCAATTTTTCATAAGTTTCCATATCACGATATTTAAGAATCTTAGCTGGGTTTCCACCTACAATTGCACATTTAGGAATATCTTTTGTAATTACCGCACCTGCTCCGACTATAGCCCCTTCATTTATAATAACACCCGGCAAAATTAAAACGTCACCACCAATCCAAACGTTTTCGCAAATAGTAACTTGTTTAGCAAATGTTATTTCATCATAAGGAATTGCTTTTGTGCTTTCAAAATTGTGATTACCAGTATATATTTTAATACGTGGGCCAATAATCACACCGCTTTTTAACCTCACATTACCATAAGAAGAAATCCAACCATCTGGGCCTATATAAACATTTGAACCTATATCAACATTTTCAGGCTTAGTTATTTTTATAGGGAATTCTATAATACAATTTTCTCCTATTCTATTAATTTTTTTCAATGTAAAACTTTGAAAAACCTTATAATATAGCTTTCTTAATTTATTAACCATTTTCCATATAATTTTTTTATACTAAGTATTAAGGCAATTAATAATAGCATTTGCATTAAAAAACGTATTGCTGTATTTTCAAAAAAATATAAAGATATTATCACTTGACAAGAAATGATCGTCCAAATAATAAATATCCATCTATTATAGAAAAGTTTAGATGGAGACATTTTTAATCTAATAAATAGTGGAAGCATAATTAAATAATTGGAGACATAACCAATTAAAAAAGATATTGCAAAACCAATAGCTCCTAAATCCCTTAGAAAATAGAAAACAAGCAATGTAGTAATGGCCCATTGTCCCATACTAAACACACTCAACCACATTTTATTTTTAATAATAAGATCTCTACTTATGCCAGATCTATTAGTAATTATTAGCGTAGATATTGCACTAAGTAACAATACAGGCCGTATTTGTTCCAAATTATAGTTAGAGCCTAAAAAAAATGAAACAATTTCAGGGAAAATTAACAGTGGCAATGAAAGGAAAATTGAAATAACCCAAGAACCAAAATAATTAAAAAATTCCTTTTTTGGTGTGATTACCTCAGTCTTAGACAGTAAAAGAGGGAGTAAGGCATTACTAATTGAGCCATTAAACAGTTGGATTGCAGTTGAGAAAATAATTACTGCACTATATAACCCCAATTGTTTATAGCCGTCCGTTTCGTTTACGAGCATTGAATTTAAAACCCAAATAGTAGGCGCCACTATAATCGTACTCAAAGAAGCGGGTATTGCAAACTGATATATTTTTTTTATATTTAATTTCCAATTCTTAAAATTAATATTTAATCCATTTTTTGAGGCTTCACTACGAAGTAAATATTGTAAAACCAAAGTAACAATAATTATAGCCAGAAAGTTACCTGTTATTGCACCTAAAACACCTCCATAATAAGCGCCAATAGATAAACCTAAAAATAAAAAAACACCTTGGATAATTTTGGATATAGAATTCTTTTTATAGGCTTGAAGCCCTAATAAAGCTCCCATTTGTGTACCGTTCAAAGCTATAAATATTAATGTAAAGCCACCTATAATTAAAGGAAGCTCTATATTTTTATTATTCAATATTTCTATTGATATAAATCCCGAAAAGATGGCAATTGTAATAGCTACAGTCACCCCCAAAATTAATACCAAGGATAATGATGCTCCAATAATTGATGATGCTGTTTCTTTATGTGTATCCTTTAATTCTGAAATATATTTTGTGGTTGTCAAACCTATACCCATAGAAGCAAAAATTAAGAAGTTATCCATGGTAGATTTTACCATTCCAAATTCTCCGTATTCATCAACCGTTAAAATTCGTGCAATTAAAATAGAAGCCATAACAAAAAGACCTCGAGACATTAAAGTACCCAATGTCATCCACAATGTACCGTGAATTAGTTTCTTTATAAATGAGGAACTATCAATTTTATTTTTAATAGAGTTTAATAGCATTAGTAAATTTTATTCAGATAATTTCCATACCTACTCTCCTTCTATGCTTTTGACAATGGGGGTAATTGCTATTAATAATCAAATGAGACATTCAAGGATTATCCCAATATATATATTTAGGAGGTTTAAACTGCCAGAATTATCCGGCAAAGGTAAGTAAAGTATGATAAAAGTTTGTGCGGATTCGGCTTTAATAAAATAGTAAAATAGAACCAAATTCTTTTACAAGTGTTAGACTAATTGAAAGAAAAGTTTTTCTCTTATATAAAAAAGCCATGTACTCATAAAGTATAATTAATACTATGGGGAAATAATAATATGATAAACAAAAAAATCTAAGAATTTTCCTCCTCAAAAACCTTTTCTACCTCCTGCAGGAATGTTTTGGATATATGGACCGATTCTGACCCCTGTCTGGAAAGCATACGCAATAGATTTTTTTTTGTGCTTATTCCTAGAATCTCAGACATGTATTCCTTTATTCCAGTATGCTTCAAAAAATATAAAATGTTAGGTCTTTTTATCGTTATAGAAGAATTTGTGTGAAACAATTGGGTTGAGGCAAATTTAGCTATTCCCAAAAATAAAGATATCTTCTCCAGTTCTTTTGCAGTGTTTTCAAGCAGGTTTTCAAATGATAAAACCAAAACATCATCAAATAAATTCTGGAATCGATCTATATTCTCTTTATAAAAACTAATATTTAAATGAGCATACCACGGCAAAATTCCTAATTTATATAATTCAATTTCTTTTTGCATAACCTCCTCAAAACTTTTCGTGGTTCTACCCAGTCCAACATCCATCCTATAATGCGAAAAAGCCCGGGCTAACGGATTTCGTGTCAATATTATAATTTTTGCAGATGGATTGTATTGTTTTATTCTATCCGCGGCACTTGGCTCGTGCAGATAGGAAGTACTTCCATCTACTAAATATTTCTGTTGCTTCGCCATGGAATACAATCTCTCATAATGTGCAGCCTCAATTATTTGTGCACTATGCAAAGGTTTGGGAAAAGAATTTTTAAAATAGTCTGCCACCGAAAAATAACGGGAACGTTCCAAGAATTCTTTTGGCAATGAATCAGAAAAATAGTGAGGTTCTTTTATTGGGGGTACAAAAATATCCTCATGGGTATTTAATAATTTCGAGAAAGAAGTCGTGCCAGACCGCATTGCTCCCACAATAAAGAGGTTTACCTTTTTTATCATTTCAAGATGCTAGTTTAAGTTTGAGCTTTAAAAAAAGTAAATTAAAATTTCCACCCAAAAAATAGCGTCTACCTCTATATATATTCAACCGCGTGGCTCCAATAAAATGATTGCCCTTTGCCCTACAACGTGCCAAAGTAAGATTGGACCTATTGTTTATAAGTGTTTGTAGGGGAATAAAGTTATGCAATCGGAATTCAATATACTTTATTTCCCAATCCTCCAATTCCCGTTTCCATGCATAAATTCTATCTTTGTCGGCAGGCTCAAATACATTTTTATGAGCTTCTGTTTCCTGCCCAAGTAGCCAGCTCTGGTCCACCTCCACTTTTTCTGAACCTGCATCTAGCTTTAAATAGACAAGTGTTTTCTCTATAATAGCTTTTTCATTCCTTATCAAAGATTCAAAAGTAACTTTATGGTAAGGTATTGTCTTAAGCTGAATGCTGATTTTTTTTAAATAGGACTCATAGCTGTTACAGCACATTTCAATATCATTCCAACCCATACTAGAAACTCCCTTTACAAAAATCTTTGGGGAATGTAACAACGAGTTTATGCCCCCCCTTGGGTCACGCTGGATAAAGATAATTTTGGGGTCTGCAAACAACAAGTTTATTTCTTCCGCAAAATCCACCAACCCTCCATCCTTAATTAAAATATTCTTAGTGTCTAAACCATTCCTTTTTTCCAATAGTAAGGAGGTAACTACATAGATAGCCTCCCTATGGTTATTGCAAGTAGCTAAAGTGTTTATTAAGTTTTCTTTTGAAACATTAAAGGCTTTAAATTTTGGGTCTTCCAAAATGAGTCCAGATAAACACCTAGCATCAAATTTTTTAAAAATCTTAAAATGTGAAAGAATGGTTCTAAAATAATTAGTTTCCGGAAGTATCGTGATACTGTCGCAATCTTCTGCCAATACCTTGGTAAAATAAGTACTTCCCGATCTTGACAGATAGAGAAGAAATATAAAATTATAATTTACGGAAATCATCATTTGCTTTATGTTAGAGTAAAACTTAAACAATCATCCCCGCAGCAACAGTCTCATGTGTAGCATCGTCAATTAAAACAAAACTGCCGGTAAGTCTGTTGTCTCGATACTCGTCAACCATCAACGGCCGTGTAGTTCGGATGCTAATACGGGCAATATCGTTCATCTTTAATTCCTTGTCCTCTTCTTCGCGTGCATAGGTATTGATATCAATTTTATACACCACTTCCTTTATCATCGCTTTTTGTTCGTTGGAAGTATGGACAATAGTATATTTCGCACGAGGTCGCGCAGGAGCATTATTGAACCAACATAACATGGCGTCAAATTCCTGTAAGGCTTTAGGCTGATTATTTTCCTTAACGATCATATCGCCACGGCTGATGTCTATGTCATCTTCCAAGGTGATAGCAGCAGACATGGGTGCAAAAACTTCTTCCAAAGAACCGTCCATAGTGTCTATACTTTTAATTTTTGAAGTAAAACCGGAAGGCAAAACCACCACATCGTCGCCCGGCCTGAAAATACCGCTGGCTACGCGACCTGCGTATCCCCTATAATCTATAAAGCCTTCCCGTTGCGGCCGTAAAACCGTCTGAACCGGAAAACGTGCATCTATTTTATTGATATCACTGCTTATGTGCATTGTTTCCAAAGTGTAAAGCAAAGGAGCTCCTTTATACCAATCCATATTTGTAGAACGGTTTACCACATTATCGCCATCCAAAGCACTAATGGGAAGAAACTGAATGTCCTTTACATATAATTTTGAGGAAAATTCTTCAAATTGATTAATGATGTTTTCATAAACCTCTTCTGAATAATCCACCAAATCCATTTTATTGATACAAACGATAATATGCGGAATCTGCAAAAGCGAAGCAATAAAGGCATGGCGCTTGGTCTGTTCAATAACACCGTGACGGGCATCAATTAAAATTAAGGCAGCATTGGCAGTTGAAGCCCCCGTAACCATATTCCGTGTATATTGAATATGTCCGGGAGTATCCGCAATTATGAATTTACGTTTTGGGGTGGTGAAATACCTATAGGCCACATCAATGGTTATTCCCTGCTCCCGCTCGTCGCGAAGTCCATCTGTAAACAAGGCAAGATCTACGCCTTCGTGACCTTTTTTTCGGCTGGTATTTTCTATGGCTTCCAATTGGTCTTCAAAAATTGCCTTGCTATCGTAAAGCAATCTCCCTATCAACGTGCTTTTACCATCATCCACACTTCCGGCAGTGGTGAATCTGAGTAGTTGGTTTTTGTCTATTTCCATATCATGACGCAGATTTACGGATTTCGCGGATTTCGCGGATTTTCCGATTCATTTATTTTTGTCTTTCGTATTTATAAATCTTTTCCAAGTTAAACTTGCTTGTCCAAAATTAATCAACAATCCCACCGGGGCATTGATCGATTTTAAATAATTTATGGTTTGGGCTTCTCCTGCTTTGTGAAGAAAAGAAGCCGATTTAATTTCAACTACAATTTTGTCAAAACAGATAAAATCAGCAATAAAATATTTCTGCAATGGTTTTCCTTGATAGTAAACCATAAGCTTTTTCTGTTTTTCAAAAGGAATTTGTTGATTTGTCAATTCGCGTTCAAATGCCTCTTGATAAACCGATTCTAAAAACCCTGCGTCCAAACCTTTATGTACGGCCATGGCCGCCCCAATAATCTTAAAGGTTTCCCGCTCATAAATCAACTTTCCCATATTAAATCAGCGTAATCCGTGTAATCCGCATAATCCGTGTTTAATTTTTAAAAGTATCCCTGCCGCTTTCTATCCTCCATAGCCGTTTCGCTGCGCTTATCATCACTTCGGTTGCCGCGTTCGGTTTGTTTCATTGCAGCAACCTCTGCGACAATTTTTTCCAAAGTATCTGCCTCAGATTCAATTCCGCCAGTGATTGTAATATCTCCAAGAGTTCTAAAGCGAATTTTCTTTGTTTCTATTTTTTCGTTTTCTTCCAACTTTAAAAATTCAGAAACCGGAATCCAAGAATCGTTCCTCCAAACTACCTCACGTTGATGCGCCAAATACAAAGATGGTATTTCTATATTTTCTCGTTTAATATAATTCCAAACATCCATTTCGGTCCAATTGCTTATGGGGAATGCGCGGAAATGCTCGCCTTCAAAATGTTTTCCGTTAAGTAAATTCCACAGTTCCGGGCGTTGGTTCTTTGGATCCCATTGCCCGAAATCGTCACGGTGTGAAAAGAAACGTTCCTTAGCTCGTGCCTTTTCCTCGTCACGTCTTCCACCACCAATGGCACAATCTATTTTGTTGCTTTCTATGGCATCGAGCAAAGTTGTAATTTGAAGCGCGTTGCGTGTTGCATTTTTTCCCTTTTCCTCGGCAACTCTTCCCGTGTCAATCGATTCCTGAACGGAGCCTACAATTAATTGCACTCCCAATTCCTTTATTAAATCATCACGAAATTGAATAGTTTCAGGGAAATTGTGCCCTGTATCAACATGTAGCAACGGAAACGGAATCTTGGAAGGGTAAAATGCCTTCTTCGCCAAATGTGTCACAAGAATGGAATCCTTTCCCCCTGAAAATAATATAACGGGGTTTTGGAACTGTGCCCAAACTTCTCGAAGTATGTAGATGGCTTCAGATTCCAGTTCGTCTAAATAATTTAAATAATATTTACTCATTTCATTTTTTCTTTAATTCATTTAATAGAATAGCAACAGCTTCTTCTACAGAAATCACCGTAGTATCTATTTCCACATCGGGAGCCATGGGAGGTTCATAAGGGGCGTTTACACCAGTAAAATTCTTGATTTCTCCAGCTCTTGCTTTTTCATATAATCCTTTTACATCTCTCCGTTCACATTCCTCTATCGGGGTATTGACAAAAACTTCCACGAAATTTTCATAACCTACAATTCGTTTTACGTTTTCACGGTCTTCCCTATAAGGTGAGACGAACGATGCCAAAACTACCAAACCTGCATCAATCATTAAATTGGCCACTTCAGCAATTCGTCGAATATTTTCACTTCGGTCTTCTGGCGTAAAGGAAAGGTTATTGTTTAAACCCTTGCGCACATTATCGCCATCCAATAGATATGTATGGATGCCTTTAATAAAAAGGGCCTTTTCCAATGCATTTGCAAGGGTAGATTTCCCAGAACCTGAAAGCCCCGTAAACCAAATCAACAACGGTTCGTGTTTTTTTAAATCACTCCGTTGTCGCTGTGTGATACTGAAGTTATGTGGAATTATATTTTCTTCCATAAAATTGTAAATTAATTTCTATTTGGCAATCCGTAATTTATGCGATACCAAAAGCGTTCGTGAAGATAGTATAAAATCATTTTTGTCAAAAGTTCCGCAAGGCCAATCTTAAGTCCCGTTAAAGGGTTTCCTGTTATTAACCAAGAAAGCAACATAGTATCTAGCGTTCCTACCCCACGCCAGGTAAAGGTTTTTAAGACATGCCTTTTTCTGCTTTCGCGGATAATGCCTTTTTCTGAAAGATTAATGCTAAACCAAACCCGTTCGTGAAAATAATATAATATCATTTTGGTTATTATCTCGGCAAATCCAATTTTAAGCCCAGTCAGCGGATTTCCGGTAATGAGCCAAGATAACAATATGGTGTCTAGCGTACCAACAATGCGCCAAGTAATGGTTTTTGCTATATGCCTCTTTCTGGTGTGGTCCTTCATAATACCTTTACCAAAAAATAATTGTTCAGTAAATTAGGCTTATTGTATTGCATGTTTTTTCCAGTGGTCTGATCAATTACTGAAACCCCTACAGCATTACAGATTGCATGTCCCGCGGCAGTGTCCCATTCCATAGTTGGGGCAAAGCGAGGATAAAGTTGCGCAAGCCCTTCTGCTACCAAACAGAATTTTAACGAACTTCCTTTTGAAACAATTTCTACCTCATTTTGCTTCGCTATTTTTGCAATAAAATTTTGAGTATCTTCATTTAAATGCGAACGGCTGCCCACAATTTTTACTACGGAAGCCTTACTTGGTTTGATTTCTTTAGCATTTTTTAATATTTCCTCCACCGAGTCATTTTCCGAAGTAATGACTATTTTTTTTGAAGTCTTCCCATCCGAAGAAGTAAAATACAACTCTTTTGAAACGGGAACGTAAATTACTCCAAGCACGGGATTGCCTTTTTCGACCAAAGCAATGTTTACAGTAAATTCACCATTTCGTTTTATAAACTCCTTGGTGCCATCCAGCGGATCCACAATCCAACAACGGTTCCAGTCTTTCCTCTCAGCATAATCCAACTGCCTATTTTCCTCGCTTATAATTGGAATTTGGGTAGGTTTCAAATACTCATTTATCACCTCATTTGCATTTTTATCAGCCTGTGTAAGGGGTGAATCATCGTTTTTGTGCTCCACGTCAAAGTTGGTATCGTAAATCTTAAGAATTTCTGTTCCGGCAGATAAAGCCGCTTTTATTGCTGTCCTTACAAGAGTATTCATCGTGAGATTTTATAGAGTTTGGAAAGTTACAATTTTGAATTTAAAGAGAAGGTTTGGAAGTATTGAAATACAAAGCAAATGGTTGGTGCCAAGATAAAATCTTTGTAATTTTAAAGAAAAATGAAATTATGGGAGATACTGTTGACGGATTCGGAAAAAATCGCGACCACAACCAATATGGTGAGGTGGAAAAGGATAAGGACGAAATTAAAAAAGACACCAACTTGCCAAAACCGCCAAATAGGGGGAGCGATAGCAATTTAAAGAATAAAAAAGCTTCAGAATAACCTCCTCACGGCTACTCCATAGCAAAGCCATAGCAAAGCCATAGCAAAGTCATTAAAATGTAAGAAAAACGTCATTTTTTCCTACAAAAAATTCTCGACCTTTTTTTTAAGCAAATCTATGTACCGATTATAAGTATTTCGGAGTTAAAAAAAGGCTAAACTGTCTTTTAAAATTGATTCCTCAAATAAGGTTAGTTATCTTTGAGGGAAACCTATAAAAAACAAAATAATGAGCTATTTAAACCTCGATAAAAAGAAAACTACCACCACTGCAAAAGAATTGAATGTACTACTCGCAGACTACCATTTGTACTACCAAAAACTCAGAAATTTTCACTGGAATGTAATTGGCCATAATTTCTTTGACCTTCACATTAAGTTTGAAGAAATGTACGACGATGCTAAATTGAAAATTGATGAAATTGCTGAGCGAATCTTGACCCTTCGCTTTCAACCCACCAGTAATTTTACCGACTACGTGAAATTGAGCAATATTAAGGAGTCTCCATCTGACACCAAAGATTTAAAGATGGTTGAAATATTGCTGGATGATCATGGAAAACTTCTTAAACAAATGCGCACTGTGGTTGAAAAAGCTGATGCCGCTGGCGATGAAGGTACTATTGATATGATTGGTGGCTTCATTGGCCATATAGAAAAAATAAGTTGGATGCTGGATGCTTGGACAATGAAAACGGGAGAAGGCCATCCGGAAGCTTAAGCTTTATAATTTAAAAACCATGAAGCTTGCCAGATATTTATAGTATTTGGCAAGTTTTTTTGTTTAAAAATCAAATCCCAATCCAAAACTAAGCCTTGTTCCCTCAGTAGAATTGAACAAACTTAGGTTAACATTCGCGCCACCTGGCCCATTTATCCAAAAACCGCCACCTCTGGAATTGTGCCACTTATCTGAACTATCGTCAGCCAACCAGACTCTTCCTAAATCTGCACCTCCATAAATGCCAATCTGAAATGGCAACAACCCCACTTTAAACTTAGGAAAACTATATCTCAAATCTGCACTGCCCACCAAAAACGATTTCCCCGTAAAACGCTGCTCCCTATAGCCCCTTAAACCATTGTCGCCTCCCAGATTTGCAGCTTGATAAAATTGGTACTTTTGCCCCATATTCAATTGGTAATTAATATTGGTTTTCAGCACTAAGGTCCTGTTTTTAACTAAAGTATTATAAAACCCGAGTCGTGTTTTTAAAAAGCCAAATACCTCATCCATATCTTCCAGATTATCGGTAACCCCCGCATTAAGATCAAACATCATTCCTATGGTCGGGTTTTGGGGGTCGTCAAAACTTCGGTAATTATAAATTCCTTCAAAGGTGCCGAAGTAGCTTGTTTCTCCTTTATTTTCAACTGCTGCTTCAGAAATAAAATTAGTTGATGAATTTCCCACCTCATAAGCGTCAAAGGTAGTTTGCAACTTGAAAAAGCTACCAAAATTACTATTGCGAAGCAATCCAATATTACCTGAAATATGCTGCACATCTACCCTATTGTAATCATACCCATTTTCGTCCTGCAGATTTTGGGTTTCATTTCCAAAGCCAAAAAAATTAACCTTGTAATTTGGACTGGTAAGCCGGGCGCCAAAACTTAGATTTAAATCGTCTTTTATATTTGCAAACTCACCGGAATACGAAAGTTCAAAACTATTGATATCAGTAAAATAGGCTAAGTTTACTATGTGTTTTTGGGAAAATGGATTTCTTTGAAAATTATCTACCCTATAAGCATATTGCAGTGCCGCACGAAAACCGTCGTCGGGATTATACCCAATTGCCGAAACCAATCCTTGTGAACGGTCTATTTGCTTTCGATAGTCATAGGTGTTTAGATTGTAGATATCCGTAAAACGTATACTCCCCCCCTTTTTTTCTTCAATTACATTCGGCATACTTTCGTAATCGTAAACCTTTAATCTTCTACCTTGTTTTAAACTAAAACTGTCTTTATCCCTTCCTCCAATTATTCGCAAAAAAATTAAATCATCTCCCTCTCCATTTACAATAAACCTATCATTACCATTTAGGCCGTAGATCCATATTTCTTTAGTATCGGTTCTTGAAAATGTTCTATCAATTAAGGTATCAGATTTTATGCCATTAATAGTAGTAAAACTTCTCACATTTGTTCTGCCATCAGCGTGTCTTGTAACTTCAAATAAATCATCATAATCTGTCCCAACAATGGTCTGTAATGTAGAAAGATAGGTGTAGTATTTATCGGCAATGGCAACCAGGTTTTTCTTTCGCTCCCTTAATTTTTGTTTTATATCTGCTAAGGATTCATCTTGCACCTTTGCCGGTATATTATTAAAGGCTTTTTCAATGATAGCATCGGTAATGCTATCCTGTATTGATTTTGCCAAATATTTCCATTGTTCGCGACCAGAGTTTTTTAATAACGCCCTATCCAGAATTACCCCTTCTTTATTGAACCATTCCAAATCGTTCAAGTTTTCACCATATACGTGGGTTTGCAGAGACCCGTTAAATAGCGAACGGGTGTAATCGAAAATATTTCCTTCAAAACTTGAAAACGCATTGTCACGGTTGTTAGGTATGGGCACGTAAACGTTTTTCTTGTATCTATTGTAAAATTCTGCCCATTGCCAGTGGTTCGGCTCTCGGTCCCAATCGCCAATTAACATATCGAACAATCGTGATTTTATATAATTTTCTTCATCAACTTGCACATTCCCTGTTTTCCGAAGTTTGATTAAAATATCATCCGTTGTTTCTACATCATCGGGGTATTTGAAAAGACCTTCCCCTTCGCTCTTCTCGGAGGGTTCAATAGAAATCAAATACAAATCATTTCCGAAGCTATCATTGTAGCCCTCCAAACTTTTCTGTTTGGGAACATAATATAATTGAGGCGTGGTATAAAAGATGTTTATTGCCTTGGCCATATCTGGAATCGCCAGGATTGCATAGGGATGTGAAGCGGTATAAAAATTCGTGTTTTGTCCCTTTACGGAAGGGACATCAGACTTTTCAGTATCGGTAGGTTTGTCTTCAGTATCTTCAAAAATGAGTTTTCTTGAAACCTGCAAGGCGTTTTTGCCCATTGCGCGCATACGATATTGGTTGCCATATTTGTCTTCCATTAAAAGTGAATTGTAATCCATTCCTTTATTTTCCTGAATCACTTTTAACCCTCCATACAAAGTATCTAAAGAAGCAACTTGAGCGGTAACTGGCGTTGAGTATGCTTCTTTGTATTTTGCGCCCCAAACCGTTTTAAAAAATAATGCATCATTAATACTGTCTTGCTTATAGATGGGGACTGTATATTGTTGCGGAAATATCTCTGGTAATTCAGAAATATCTTTTTTTACCGGTGCGGAAACAACTTCTTTTTGGAAGATCATTTTCGGCTGAAAGTTTTCAGCTTTTACAAAATAACGCACCCAAGAGGAACCATCTTCAAACACATCCAGCACCGCAAAACCTTGCATGCCCGTACTAAAAAAACCATCTTTTCCTAATGCCGCATACGATTCTTTTGCACCTCCACCAGAAACAATCTGTTTTAGACCATCTTTTTCAATGTATTGCAAATTATGGTCGTGACCGGATACAAAAACCAATCGCTTATTATTTTTAACTAGCTCCTGTAGCCTGTTCATTAAATTATTATAAAGCTCATTGTATCTATCCTGAACCGAAACCCCGCCCTGGGATCGTACCTGTACCACCAAGGAGGAAAGAAGGGGCATCGGTATTTTTTTTTGGAGAGGGTATAGATGCTTTTCAAGCGCAAAATACCCCCCGTGATTACCATTGGTAAACATGGGATGGTGCATGGCGAAAACAATGGTTTTATTTTGGTTTTTCTCCAATTCCAACGCTAGCTCAATAAAGAACTTTTCCCGGGTCTTTATATCGCAATTTTCATTGATTGTGGGGTTTGTGTTCCAATCCTCCAAATACCATTGCGTGTCTATAATGAGCAACTGAATGTTTTTAGAAACGGCTACACTTTCCAGTGGGCATCCATTACTGGGCCTAAACGCATCTTGATCTGGAAATAGCGCTTCCACATAATTTTCTTCACGGGCAACACCCATTACTCCATTATTGTACCACTCGTGATTACCGGGAATAAATATGGTTTGCCCATTGAAATCGCTAACTGCTTTGTATTGGGCGTCAATCATATTTTCTGATTCCTCGCGCCTTGGGTGTCCTTCCGGAAACATTCCTATGGGATAAATATTATCCCCCAAGTAAATGGTATAGTTGCCTTCCGTTTTTTCTTTTTTAAGATAATTATTGAAGGTAGCCAGTGCATCACTCATTCCGCCCATTGGTGAAAGGCCGGCATCGCCAACCAAGTAAAAAGTTTTTTCTATTTTTTTTTGCGCAGGATACAATGGCATCATATCCTTATCCTTAAACTGCGGTGCATACGTAGCGCAGGAGGAAATGAAAATCGCAGTAAAAAATAAAAAATAGAACTTTTTAAAAATCATAAAATGTTACATTGAAAAAGCCATACCGAAGGTAAAGCGCAATCCTTCCTCTCCCGTAAAAAGATTGAAGGTACCACTTAAGAGGTCAGCGGTATTAACCCAAAAGCCTCCACCATAGGAGCTATGCAATACATCTGAGGTATCATTGGGCACCCAGACCCTTCCCACATCATAACCTCCAAAGACTCCAATCTGTATGGGCAAAAGCGCAGTCTTGAATTTATTGAAACTATATCTAAGGTCTGCTCCGGCAACCGCTGCACTTCGTCCTGTAAAACGTTCATTACGATATGCCCTCAGCCCCATATCACTTCCTAATTGGGCACCTTGATAAAACTCAAAGTTGTTGCCAATATTGAAGTGTCCGCGAACGTCTGTTTTTAGTACCAGTTTTCTGTTGCGCGTCAAGGCATTGTAAAACACTATTTGTGGTTTTACATAACCAAATATTTTTTCGCTATCATCAATATTTTGGGTTCCTCCGGCCACTAATGAAAAATTCATGCCCCGTGTGGGGTTAACCCTATTGTCATAACTTTCATACTGATACTTTCCTTCTGCGGAAACAAAATACTTGGTTTCGTCAAGCTCGGTGGGCGCGGGAATAACTTCCGTGATGTACCGATCGTTCGTACCTTCCACTTCAATTCCTTCAAAAATAGCCTTGATTTGAAATGTACTTCCGTAAGGGGAATCTTTTGTTACGCCAATAGAGCCCCCGTAGCCACCAATGCGAACGCGATTGTAGTCCATATCAAAGTCAAATTCATATTGTGGGTTAAGGGTTTCATTTCCAAAACCGAAAAAGTTTTCAGAAAAATTGGGGTTTTTAAAATACCCTCCCAACAAGAAATTCCAACTTCCAAAAATATTTGCAAACTCACCTTCGTAATTTATATCAAAACTATTTGTGGCAAAATAATAGCCTGCACTTATGCGGTGCTGCTGCGAGAAGGGGTTTCTTTGGAAGCCATTAAAGGTTAGTAAATACGAAGGACCAATTTTAAAGCCATCATCTGGATTGTACCCTACCGTTGGAAGAAACAAATGAATGCTTTGTTTTTGTTTTTTATAATCGTAAGTGTTAAAATCATAATTATCGGTAAACTTAAATGTAGCGCCACCTTTTTCCTCTATTGTATTTTTCTTGCTTTTCTGGTCGTAAATTTTCACTTTTCGGCCATTTGCAATTTTATAGGTGTCATTATTTTGCCCACCTATGATTCTTAAAAATATAGGGCGATCGCCTTTTCCTTTTACTTCGAAAACGTCATCATCATCCAATCCATACACCCAAATTGAATTGGTTTCGTCTGCATAAAAAGTTCTGTCAACCATTAGACCGTCCTTTTTTCCGTCTTTAATACGGTAAGTCTTTATATTGGTTTTTCCCTCTGGCAAACGGGTTATTTCAAAGTAATCATCTTTATCTGTTCCGGTAATTGTTTGGAGTTTTGCAAGATATTCATAATACTCTTCCGCTATTTCAACAAGGTTGTTCCGCCTCCCTTTCAGTTTTTTTATTATTTCCGAAGCAGTTTCATCCTGTACTTCCTTAGGAAGATCGCTGAAAGCATCTGTAATTACCTCATCGGTAATACTTTGCTGTACAATTGCTGCCTCTTCCAGCCACGCTTGCTTTCCATTGTTCTGAATTAAGGCGTGATCCAGTTTTATACCGGCAGCATTAAACCATTTCGTGTGTTTCAACTCCTCATCGTAAACCTGAAATTGACGTGAAGTACTAAAAACAGTCCTTGCCAAATCAAACAGCCCACCGTCAAAATATGAATAAACCTGATCGCGATCGCGTGGAATGGGTTCAAAAGTTACCGTCCCGTCATCATTGTCGTGTTGGGTAAACCGCCATTGATCATTGTGGCGATCCCAATCACCCACAAGCATGTCAAAAACCCGCGCGCGTATGTAAGCCTTTTCGTTTAGCTTGTATTTTTCGTCCTCGCGTAGTTTTGCCAATAAATCGTCGGTACTTTCCATATCATCCGGATAATCAAAAATAGGCCCGGTAAAGGTTTCATCAGGTCTTTCTACTATCATATAGAGCGCATCACCGTAATCAGCATTGAAATTTCCCAAGGCTTTTTGTTTCGGAACATAATAGAGCTTTGGTTTGGTGTGCAATATAGATGCGGCTTCTGCCAGCTTAGGTATCGTAAAGGCTCCGTAGGGATGTGCAGCCGTATAAAAGTCGAGAATTAAATCTTCGGGGATGGTATTCAAGAAATCATTTTCTATTTCCTTATCCTTAATAATAACTGTTTGTAAAAATTGTACGGCGCTCTTTTTTAAAGCTCTCATATTATAGGTTCTGCCCTCCTTATCTTCCAAACGCAAAGAGCGGGTTTGATGGCCTCCCCCTGCTCTAATTACCTTTAATCCTCCGTAAAGTGTATCGAGCAGCACTGTTTTTGCCGTAACTCCGGTGCCATACAATTCTCTGTAATGCTCGCCCCATAAAGCTTTGTAAAAACCCGTTTTATCTACCATTTCATCCGTATATACCTGCGATTTTACGGTTTCGGGAAACTTTTCATGCAGGGTTGAAAAATCGTACGTTTCAATAGCGGGGAAAATTTCCTTTTGAAACATCAATTGGTAATTTCCATCGTCTTCAGATTTAAAAAATTCTACTTGGGAAGCGCCATTTTTGCCAACCTCCAGCTTTGCGAAACCTTCGTGTCCATATACAAATTGTCCATACTGACCAAGAACGGCGGCAGTAGCGCCAGAACCGGCACCAGATACAATTTGTTTTACCGTGCCGTCATCATTGTATTGTAGTGACTCATCATGACCAGAAACAAATACAAGACGATCCAAATCTTTGGTGAGCACTTTCAGACGGCTCATTAAGGCGTTATATCGCTTATTATATCGGTCTTGCTTAGAGATTGCGCCTTGGATTTTCACTTGTTTTATTAAGGTGCTAAAAAAATCTTTGTGGATTGCGGGATATTTACCGCCGTGCTCGCCATACGTAATCAAAGGGTGGTACATTGCAAAAACAATTGTCTTTGTAGCGTTCTTCTTCAATTCACCTTCTATTTCAATAAACAATTTCTCACGGGTTTTGATATCGCACTTATCGTTCATTTTAGAATTGTTATCCCAATCTTCCAAAAACCATTGGGTATCTAAGGCAATTAGATGCACATTATCATTAATATCGATACTTTCCAGAGGACAACCGTTATTTGGCTGTAACACATCGGCATCGTTAAAACGTGCCTTAAGAAAATCCTCTTCAAGTTCTAAGCCGTCCACACCACCTATCCAGTCGCGGTTACCGGGCAGTACCACAACCTTTCCCTTAAAGTCTTTCAAGGCGTCTACTTGCATTTGCATTCCCTTAGTTGCCTGTGCTTTTGCAGCTTCATCCTTTGGCGGCATTCCCGAAGGATAAAAACTATTCCCCAAAAACAATACATAGCTATCTTCAGAATTGTTTTCTGCTATATAATTTTTTAAGGATTGAAGTGATTTCGAAGTATTTTCACTTGATTTTCCAACATTACCTATAAGATAAAAAGTCTTATCTATATTGTTTTTGGAAAGTGGTTTCGGAACTTCTGAATTGGGGTTCTTAAATTGTGGATTGTAGCTTGCACAAGCTGAAAAAAGCGCAGCGGCAACAAAAGTTATAAAGATGTTAATTTTATTCATATTTATTTATGTGCGTTGATTTTTTACTACTTTGGATACCTAAAAAAATTTTATGAGCAATATTGTTGAAGCTGCAGATAATTTTATCTTTCAACTGTTTAAGGACAAGCTTCCAAGCACTTTCGTTTATCACAATTATACCCATTCAAAACGTGTTTATAAAAGTATAAATGAAATTATTGAAAACTCCCAATTTGATGTTAAAGATGCCACAATACTGCGTTTGGCGGCTTTGCTGCATGATACGGGCTATATAATTGGAAGGGAAAACCACGAAGAGGAAAGTGTAAAAATTGCACGTAAATTTTTAAAGGAGCACAATGTTGATGATGATATAATAAATGGGGTAGAAAAGTGTATTCTTGCCACAAAATTTAAGGATACCACTCCACAATCGGAACTTGAAAAAGCAATTCGAGATGCTGATTCATCACATTTTGGCAAGGACTATTTTGAGGAAGCCAGCGAGTTTTTAAGACAAGAGTATTTGTTCCAAAAAGTCCATAACTATACCTCACGGGAATGGTTGGATGAAAATATAAAAGTTTTGGTAGAGAACCATCAATTTTATACCGAATATGCCCTAAAGGAATGGCAACCCGTAAAGGAGGAAAATCTTGCCGATCTGCTAAACAAACGAAAAAAAAGAAAGGAAAAAATCCAAAAAGAACGTGTAAAGGCAAAGCTAAAGGCACAGTATAAAAATGATAGCCCAGAAAGGGGTATTCAAACTTTCTACAGAACAGCTTTAAGAAACCACATGAAATTAAGCGATATTGCAGATACAAAAGCGAATATTATGCTCTCGGTAAATGCAATTATCATTTCGTTGGTACTTTCCAATCTTATCTCCAAATTGGACAATAACAATTACTTGATCATTCCTACCGCCATTTTTGTACTCTTCAGTGCCATAACTATGATTTTAGCGGTAATCGCTACCCGCCCAAACGTTACCCGCGGAGAGTTTACCAAAGAAGATGTGGCTAATAGAAGTGTGAATCTAACCTTCTTCGGAAATTTTCATAAAATGGAACTGGAACAATATGAATGGGCCATTGAGGAACTACTAAAGGATAGAAATTATGTGTACAAATCACTCACAAAAGATTTGTATTTCTTAGGAAAGGTACTGGATAGAAAATACCGGATTTTAAGGCTTACCTACACAATTTTTGTAGCCGGAACTATTATTTCCTTGATTTCCTTTGCGGTTTTCTTTTATTTGGAAGTATAATTACTCCTCGATCTGTGAGATTAGATCCTCATAGGTGTAATACTCTTTAACCTTGTCGTTATTTTTGCTGTACAGCACCTTTACGCGCAAAGCCTTTAAACCAGTTACCCCTTGTAGATCTTCAAGTTCGAGAATTTCGATTTCTGTATCAATCATTTTTTGATGTTGCAGAAAACTCAAATATTTCAAATACTCTTCCTCGTCTTCTTTTTGAGAGTAAATTATTGCAATTTTTCCAGGCTCAGTAATACGGTCTTCAGTGCCTTTAATGTTTGCTTTATCTACGCGTTTTTTTACAACTTCATAGCGCGCATTGTATGTTCCATCAACGTCAAAGCGTTTTTCATCCATTCGAAAACGAAGTGATAATGAGCCATTGAAAACCAAAATCATTGAAGCTACGTTTAGGCTCATGGGCAGTGAGTCCTTAAAACGATAAAAACTATTCTCCATTTCGCACATAACCTGGAGCTGCCACAGTTTTAAGTTTTTAAGGTATATTTTATTGAACGACCGTTCTTTTGTAATAGCTTCACCAATATATAAATTATGCTCTACCCCATCGGTTTTGAAACGCTCAAAATAATGTGGATACATTTTTTGGGCCTCCTGTTGCTTGCGGTCTAAAATGGCGGCAAGCCTTTTATTTATTTGCATTACAGACTCATCATAATCTTTTCTGAATTTATAAACAAAGCCAGTGTTTATGTCTATTAGCTTGTAATATTCATCTACCCATTCCTTATAGATATCATTTTTCTGTCTAATATGTTTTAACAAAGGGATGATTTCGGAAGAAATGAAATTCATTATCTTCCGCTCGGTATCTACCTGCAAATTTTCTTCAATTTCTTTTGAAAAATTTGCAATACTAAACATCATCTGATCAAATATTGGAAGGGAAGTTTGATTGGAAAGTTTCTTTAAAAGCCCATCAATATAACTTAACTGAAGTATAAGATCCTGCTTTGTGGCCTCGTTTCGAGCCTCTGAAGATCCTTTTATATCTGTTTGCCCATACAAGGGATAAATATCCTCAAAAACTATTTCCTTAAAAAAGGTAGGGTTTCCTTCAGTTATAGTATTTAAATAACGTTTTGCTTCTTTGCGGAATTTCCAATGCACACTGCTGTGGATGGCAGTACATTCCTCTTGAATTATAAGTTCAAGCTCATTCTCAAGGTTTTCTTTTGAGCGTACAACAGAGTCAACCAAAAAAGGCATAATATCGCGCAGCTTATTGGCATTAATTGTATTTAAGTCATTGGCATTGGGCGAAACCAATTCCAAAACTCCTAAAATTTTATCATCGTGTACAATAGAAGCAAAAATGGCGCTTCTCATACCCTGATCCAGCATTTTTTTATAGAGTAGGTTTTCCGGATACATTTCGTGATACCGTTGTGCATCGGTTATGCAATAAAATTCCTTCTGCTTAAAAAGGGTATAATAGGAAGCACTACAAAGTGCGTCCTTGCTTAATTGAGACTTGTTATTATTGAGAATAAAACTGGTAATTTCCTTAAACAAAGTTCTTTCAAAAGATTCGGTTTCCTCATTATAGTCCGTAAAACCGATCATCAATTCTTTCAAATCAAATATGGAACGGAAAATACGACTGAATTCCGTATTCTCAAAACCACCGTTTTTTTCCAATCGCAATAGATTCGACTTAAAATCTGAAATAGAAACATTTAGTGTAACATCTGTCAAGGACGCAATTACAAAGCCATTGAAAATCCAACTTTCTGGAGGAAATTTTTCTTTCCAAACAGAAACATCCTCAAAACTTTCCAAAAGTTCATTAATATCCTCCTCGGTTATATCTTTAGCCTTATCGGTTTTTTGAATTTCTACAAAATCTGCATTATAGAGCAACCTATAGTTTTTAATCATTCCACGCTCATCTGGAATGTTGTAATAGTAGGAACGTCTAAAATCAACTTTCCTATCATAATAAGCCCCTAGAATAATACTGCAGCCCATGATATAAAATTGATCTTCATCAAAATTTATGATGTCAAGTTTAAAATCAGAACCGGCGGCTTCAATTATATTTTTATAGCGTTGTGTACTTTTAAAGGCTACGTCTTGGAATGGAATGGTTGCAAATTTAATTTCATTTTGGCCCAATGCCGATGGAAACAATGGGTTCATAATTATATTTATCTGCTTTGTATATTCTGATAGCTTATTAAAATCGCTAATACCCTCAGATAACTGTGGAAATTTTTCTTCAACTGAAAGAATTTCAGCAGCAAGATTTTTCTCTCCTTCAGTTTCGGGCGTGTTTTTCTTGTAGGCATCAAAAACTTTTTTGAAACCTATTTTTAATTTTAATGGAAAATCCCTTTTCAATTTCTTCATAAGAAGTAATTTATTGGATAAAAGTAAAGGTTAATACCGCCATAATATGTTAATAAATAATAAAAAAATAGCTCATTTCGCACATTGAGAGAATAAACAGCTATTTTTGCCACAATCTTAAAAAAGACAAATTTATGAGACTGATTTTAGCTTTACTTTTAACAATTTCATTAATCTCCTGCAATAAAGATACCAATTCATATAAGCTGGAAGGCGACGCGATTGGCTTTGCCGATGGTACTGAAATGTATCTTTACACGCTGGAAAACAAGCAACCTAAATTACTGGATACCATTACAATCAATCAAGGAAAGTTTTCTGCAACCTATCCCAACAAAGAAAACTCAAGTCTTAATTTCTTAAGAGTTAACGAAGTACAAGGCTCTGTCCTATTTTTTCCTGAAAATGTAGATATGAAGGCAACTATTTACAAAGATAGTATTCAGGCTTCACGCGTATCTGGTGGTAAACAAAATGAAGCTTATACTGAATTTGTGAATAAAATGACTGCTTTCAATAAAAGAAAACAAGAAAGCATGGAGCGTTTTCGCGCCGCAAAACAGACAAATGACACTGGGGCAATTGCTCAGATTCAAAGCCAAAATCTAAACATCCTGGCAGAAGAGACAGAATACAAAAAAGAATTCCTAGAAAACAACAATAACACTTTGTTTGCAGCAATGCTTATTTCCGAAATGGTTGGCAGGCAAGATCTTACTCCGGCGGAAGCCTCTGCTTATCTTGAAAAGATGGACGCTAAGGTAGCTTCAACCGAAATTGTAAAAGATTTAAAAACTAATCTTGAAGCAATGAAAAAAGCAGAAGTTGGGAACGCAGCTCCCAATTTCAGTGCTCCAACCCCTACGGGTGAAATGATGTCTTTAAAAGATGCGCTGGGTAAATACACCATTATTGACTTCTGGGCATCTTGGTGCCGCCCTTGTAGAATAGAAAATCCAAATGTGGTAAAGGTTTACAACCAATATCACGATAAAGGTTTAAATATTATAAGTGTCTCTTTAGATAAAGAGGGACAAAAAGACAAATGGCTACAAGCAATACAAGATGACAAAATGGATTGGTACCATGTATCCAATCTTCAATTTTGGCAAGATCCTATTGCGCAACAGTACAGCGTTAGGTCTATACCCGCAACCTTCCTTTTGGATGAAAACGGAATCATTATAGACAAAAACCTTCGTGGCGAAGCTTTGGAAGCAAAAATTGCTACGCTTTTAGGCGGAGAATAACCAGTAAAATTTAAAACTTTAAAAGCCTCAGTTTAAAATTAAACTGAGGCTTTTTATTTGGAAAAAATATTTCTTAATTCAAAAGAAAGCTAACATTCACCGTTGTTTTGATTTCCATTTCTCCAAGGGCAATCGTTTGGTCTCCGCCGCCCGATGAAGAATCCATCATTGCCATTTTGTACATAGGCTGCGGTCCGCCAGAATTACTGAATTCACTAATTGAAACTGCTTTCCCAACTGTTTGGTTTAAAACTGAAACATATTCCTGTGCTTTCATTTTAGCGTTTTCAACCGCTTTTTTTCGTGCTTCGCTTTTTAAGGACGCTTCTTTTGAAGAAGAAAAGCTCACACCGTCAATCCTGTTAATTCCAGTATCAATCAAGCCTTTCATTACTGCCTCATATTTTTTAAGATCGCGCAGCTTTACCGAAAGCGATTGATTGGCGGCAAAGGTGTAGGTTTTGCTGTTATGGTCATAGTTTTTGTTGAGGTTCATATATTCGGTGCGTACATCTTTATCGGCTATGTCCATTTTCTTCAGAAATTTTAAAACCTCGCTGATGGTTGCATCGTTTTGTTCTTTGAGTATTTTGGTGTTTTCTCCGGTGTTTTCCACACGAATGTTGATGGTAACTTCATCTGGAACCACGCGAACAATCCCTTCGCCAGTAACGTCAATTGTGGGTGGTGGTAGCGTGTTTTGTGCCATAATGGTAGTTGTTGTTATTGCTAAGATTAAAAGTGTTTGTAAGGTTTTCATAGTTTTTTAATTTTCAAATTTTTCCTAATTTATGAAGAATGAATAAAAGAATTAACGGGATGGCCAACAAAACCACAATCCATAAGCTTGTTTGAAACAAATAGGGTGCAAAAACAAGTGTTAACACATAACCGCCAATTGCCCCACCAATGTGGGCGTCGTGGCCAATATTTCCCAATCTTTTTTTCATTCCGTAGATTGAATACAACAAATATGCCATTCCAAAAAGCCAAGCTGGGATTGGGATTGGGATAAAGAAAAGATAAAGTCCCATATCAGGAAAAAACAAAATAGCAGAATACAATACGCCCATTACCGCACCACTCGCCCCTATTGCGCTGTAATGGTATTCGTCTTTGTGGAAGTAAAAAGAGAGCAGATTTCCAATCAGCAGACTCGCTACATAGATTATCACAAAATAAGTTACCCCAACACTCATGATAACCACAGGTGCAAAAAAGTAAAGCGTAAGCATATTGAACAGCAAGTGAGAAAAATCTGCGTGTAGAAAAGCAGAGCTAAACATACGTATCTGCTCGCCACGACGTATTCCCGCAATGTTGAATTTATATTTTTCAAAAAATGAAAAATCATTGAAGCCTTTCATAGAAATAATTACATTGGCGGCAATGATTACGATTGTTGCTATATCTAAGTTTTGCATTGAGGAATAGAGGTTATTGGATTATTATTTTATAATGAATTTTGAATTCTAATTCTTGCAATAAAATTAGTTAGTTTTGTGCTAATATTTTCTATGCAAAGATTGCTTTATATACTGGCTTATCCAATTCTTTGGCTTCTTTCCATCATGCCGATGCGCATTTTGTACATAAAATCCACCGCCCTGTATGTCTTGGCTTATTACATTATTGGCTATCGCAAAAAAGTAGTGAAGGATAATCTGGCGTTGGTTTTTCCCGAAAAAACACAACAAGAAAGAGACCGGATCGCACAGCAATTCTTTAAACATCTTTGCGATATAATTTTTGAGACCATAAAGGCCTTTACCATTTCCGAAAAGGAAATCCGCAAACGTTTTGTGGTTACCAATGCCGAAATACTCGACCAATACTACCAAAACGACCGAAGCATCCTTCTAATGGCAGGTCATTATGGCAATTGGGAATGGAGCGGAATTCTCAACAAATTGATGCAGCATCAAGCCCACGCCGTTTACAAGCCTTTGGGCAGCAAGCAATTTGATGCGCTTGTGAAAAAAACGCGGGAACACTTTGGTGGCATCATTGTGAGCAATAAAAAGATTGTAGCCGTCCTTTTCCGAAAGTGGAAAAAAGGCATAAAAACGCTCACCTACATTCTTTCCGACCAAACCCCAAAAAAGGGTGCTTTTAAACACCGCGACACGTTTATGGGAATTGATGTGCCCGTGTTTACCGGAACCGAGGAACTGGCAAAAAAGCTCGACTTTTCAGTACTTTATCTAAAAGTTGAAAAAGTGAAACGTGGGTATTACACCGCCACTTTTGTTCCTTTGGTTGACAATCCAAAAGAATATCCAGACTTTCAAATTACCCGTATGTTTTTTGATGCTTTGGAAGCACAGATTCGCGAAAAACCCGAGTATTATTTATGGTCGCATAAACGTTGGAAGCTGAGGAATGTTTAAGGATATTGGAAATAAATTATCTTTATGGGATAACGATGATAAAAAACTATCGATATCATAGCTATTTATCCGTATATCGACGATAAAATAGTTTATATAACAAGTTAGCAAAAAATTTTACCGACATTTATAATAAATAGATTGTGACTATTATTTATCATGTTAATAAATTACTAATATGGCATTAGAAAAGATGAAAACTAGATTTCTGATTACAGTTGTTTTACTATTAATATCAGTTTTATATGTTCAAAGTCAACATGTATATATTAATGCAGAATTTATTTCCATTGATGAGAATGATAAGAAAGTTACGCATATTGAAATGGTAAAGACTAAATATAAAGTTTTAAATGTCATAGAGGGAAGTTATGACAAAGACACAATATCTTTTTATGCTCATCCTTCCTCTATTCCCAAAGCTAAAAGCGTGTTATTATATTTGAACCAGGAAAAAAATGGTGAGTACTCCTTTTTATTATCCACTGATTTGAAAACCAAAGAACAAGTTAAATTTTATGTGTTCGTGGGTGAAAAAGTATCACTAGAACCTTTCGAGCCTCAATCATTCATTCGCGACAATGCTTTTAAAGCTAAATACAGAATTATTGAAAACGTATACGGATCATATCCATCGGAATTAATAGAATTTGAGGTATACGACCATTATGGTAAACCCGCATTTGGTCATTTCGATTATGTTTTATTATATGTAAGTGAAGGTGAAGATGGTAAACTATATCATGAAAAGTATCAATATTCAGCTGTTTACAAGACAGTTGATGGAAGATGGGCTGGACCTCTTGATAGTGAGTATAAGCATGCATATAATTCTGAGACTAAAATTAAGCCTGAGAAAATTAAATTTCTAAAAGAAGTAAAGTTCTCAATTAGTAATTATAGTAAAGAACAAGTAAATACTTTTTTCCCAGAGCCATTTTTTGAGATTGACACTTCGACATCTAAGGCTACAGCAGTGATGGGTAATTATGTTGATGAATTGTTTATTCTTAAACTTAACGGTACATTGAAAGCAAGGGGTTTCACTGATCTTTTAGAAAAATGATGCATAAAAACTTTTGCTAATACGCGTATAAAACATATAAATTATACTGTAAGAAAATTTCACCTGTAAACTTATTTAATACAATTCGGCAACCGCTTTAATCTCCCCAATAATCATATCAGCCAAAGCATCTGCTTCTTCTTGGCTTTTTGCTTCGGTATAAATTCTTATTATAGGTTCCGTGTTTGATTTTCGAAGGTGCACCCAGTTTTCGGGGAAATCTATTTTTACGCCGTCAATCGTGTTTATTTCCTCCGCAGCATACTTTGCTTCCATCGCTTTTAAAATGGCATCAACGTCCAACTGTGGGGTTAATTCAATCTTCTTTTTGCTCATAAAATAAGCTGTGTATTTTTTCCGAAGTTCGCTAACGGCAATTTTTTCTTCCGCCAAAAAGCTTAAAAATAAAGCTATTCCCACCAAACTATCGCGACCGTAATGCAGCTCTGGATAAATAATTCCGCCATTGCCCTCACCTCCTATTACGGCATTGGTTTCCTTCATTTTTTCAACTACGTTTACTTCGCCAACGGCACTTGCGGTATACGTTCCGCCGTGCTTTTCGGTAACATCGCGCAACGCACGGGAAGATGACATATTTGAAACTGTATTTCCGGGAGTATTTTGCAAAACATAATCGGCAACCGCAACCAGCGTATATTCCTCGCCAAACATTTCGCCTTTTTCATCTACAAAAGCAAGTCGGTCCACATCGGGATCGACCACTATTCCAAAGTCGGCGTGGTTTTTTACAACACTATCCATCAAATCGCCCAAATGTTCTTTCAACGGTTCGGGATTATGTGGAAATTGTCCGTTTGGAGTGCAGTGCAATTTTACGGGTTCAACGCCCAAAGCTTCCAAAAGCAAAGGCACGGCAATTCCACCCGTTGAATTCACGGCATCCACAACCACTTTAAATTTGCTTCGCTTAATGGCATCGACTTTCACCAAAGGAAGATTCAAAATTTCATCAATATGTAAATCTATATATGCATCATTTTTATGGATTTCACCCAGATTATCTACTTCAGCGAATTCAATGTTTCCATTTTCGGCAATATTAAGGATTTGTTGTCCGGATTCGGCATTTAAAAACTCGCCTTTATTGTTCAATAATTTTAGTGCGTTCCACTGTTTTGGATTGTGGCTTGCCGTTAAAATGATTCCGCCATCAGCGTGTTCCAAAGCAACCGCAACTTCAACTGTTGGGGTTGTGGAAAGGTTTAAATCAATAACCGTAATCCCCATCCCAACAAGTGTATTCATCACTAATTGTTGGATCATTTCGCCAGAAATCCGTGCATCACGGCCCACGACCACTTTATAAGTTTCTTTGTTGCGTTGTTGTTTTACCCAGCTTCCGTAGGCTGCGGCGTATTTTACGGCATCAATTGGCGTTAGGTTTTCACTTTGCAATCCGCCAATAGTTCCGCGAATTCCCGATATAGATTTTATAAGTGTCATTTTCTGAATTTATTTTTCAATTTTAAAAAGTAAAGCTCAAAGTAAGTGTAAGACAAATGAGCAATCAAAAGTGTTCCCGCGAAGGTAAGCAGGTGCAATAAAATTATGGTTAAAGTTTCATTAAGGTTTTGAAGAAATTCCAGTTTTAGGAACAAAAATACAACAGCGTTTAAAACAATGGCGTGAAACATATAGATTCCGTAGGAAATACTTCCGAAGTGATGCAATATTTTATTGTTTACTTCCACTCCCCGATTGTTGAAAGCCAATGAATGGATAAAAAATCCGAAAAGGAAACAAGTGAACAATGCTCGAAGCCACATTGGTTCAAACATAAACCAATCGGTTGCAAAATAAAGTAATGAAGCAATACTGATTATTATAGGGAAAACTGCAGAACGTTTCAAAAACTCCAACTTTTTCTTTTCTTCCAGAATAGCAATCACCCCACCTGAAAAGAGATAGAAAAATACAAAAGTGTATTTCCGTAGCACTTCAAAAACATCGGACCAATAAAGGATAAAGTAGCCAAGCAGCAAAAGGCTTAAAACGCGTAAAATCCATTTCACATTTATAAAAAATAATAAAGGCGCAATCACGAGATAAAACTGTTCCTCGATCCCGATAGACCACAAGATTTCAAGTATGCCGCCGGGTTCGTAGATTTTTGCAAAGACGTTCGGAAGAAAGAAAACATTATAAAAAAATGCTTCTTTCCAAGCATAATTTATTTCGAAAGGAATATTCAAATAAGGCAAAAACACGTTATAAAAAAACAATCCGAAGCCCAAAACGAGATAATATAGCGGAAAAATCCGCAGAATTCTTCGAACGTAAAAATCTTTGATTGAGAACGCATCCCGGATTTTTGCGCGATAAATTAACCTGATTATCAAAAATCCACTCAATACAAAAAACATATAAACCGCCTCAAGACCGCGATGATAAATAGGAAGCCCATCAAAATATGGCAATCCCTGATTGACGGAAAGTTGTGGCAAGTGAAAGAGCAACACGAAGGATGCGAGAAAAAACCGCAGTGGGTCCAAATTGGGTAATCGGTTCAATTTTCAGTTTTTACAGTCCAAAAATACATATATTTATTGAATGAATTTTTTAGCCCACATCTATCTTTCCGGCAATGATGAAGAAGTTATAATCGGTAATTTTATTGCCGACGGCATCAAAGGAAAACGGTACCAAAAATTCCCTCCTTTAATTGCAAAGGGAATTTTACTGCACCGTGCCATTGATACTTTTACCGATGCCCATCCTACCGTACATCAAAGCACGGCGCGGCTTCACAAAAACTACAGCCACTACAGCGGGGTGATTGTGGATATTCTTTACGATCATTTTTTGGCGAAAAACTGGAGCAACTATTCTGATGAGCCATTAGCAGATTATGTAGAGAATTTTTATACCTTGCTTAGGAAAAACTTCACAATTCTTCCTGCACGTATCCAAAAAATGATGCCCTATATGATTGCTGATAATTGGTTGCTGAGCTATGCTACCGTGGAAGGTATCAGTAAAATTTTGGCACAAATGAACGTGCGTACCAAAGGCATTTCAAAAATGAACTTGGCCGTTGTGGAACTTGAAGAATATTACGAAGAATTTGAAGCTGAATTCACCTCTTTTTTTGAAGAATTGATTGTCTTTTCCCAAGAAACACTTGACAGCCTATGAAACCCACCCACCTTATATTGATCGTATTACTGTTTTTCGCCTGCAAAGAAAAACCGAAAGCCCAAGCCAATATTGAAAAACCAAAAACCGAAAAAGCAGCAGTAATTGCAGACAGCGCGATGGTAGTTTCGGCACGGGCGGAAGCTTCACAAATCGGTACTGAAATACTTAAAATGGGCGGAAATGCATTTGATGCAATGATCGCTACACAAATGGCACTTGCCCTAACCTACCCCAATGCTGGCAATCTTGGTGGTGGCGGATTTATGGTTTACAGAAGCCAATACGGCGAAATTGGCACCCTCGATTTTCGGGAAAAAGCCCCGTTGGCGGCCACTACAGATATGTATTTGGACAAAGAGGGCAATGTAATTGCTGAAAAAAGTACGGATGGTGCCCTTGCGGTAGGTGTTCCCGGAACTATTGCGGGGATATTTGCTGTTCATGAAAAGTTTGGGTCCCTTCCCATGGAAATTCTCCTAAAACCCGTAATAGACCTTGCTAATAAAGGGTATTCAATAACACCCAAACAAAAAGCCCGTTTTGATGAATTTAAAGAGCAATTTAAAAAAATAAACGGCGAACCTTCTATTTTTACTGAGATTTATGAAGAGGCAGATACACTAAAAAATATAGCGCTTGCAAATACACTTTCGCGAATAGCGAAAAATGGACGTGCAGAGTTTTACGCAGGAGAGACCGGAAAAAAGATGATCGATTATATTCAAAAAAAAGGAGGAATAATAACACAGGAGGATTTAGATGCATATGAGGCTATTTGGAGAGAACCTCTAGTTTTTGAGTATAAAGATGTTAAGCTCATTTCCATGGCACCACCCTCTAGCGGAGGCATTTGTTTGGCACAAATCTTAAAAATGATTGAGCCTTACCCAGTTTCAGAATATGGGCACAATTCCACAAAATATATCCAACTTTTGGTTGAGGCCGAAAAAAGGGCGTATGCAGATAGAAGTGAATATTTGGGCGACCCTGATTTTATCGATATTCCTGTAGATTCATTATTGTCTGAAAATTATATCTTAAAACGAATGGAAAACTTTTCATTGGAAAAAGCAACACCTTCCAAAGAAATTAAGCCAGGAAAAATAGGTATTGGCGAAAGTATGGAAACCACTCATTATTCCATCGTGGATAAATTTGGAAATGCGGTTTCAGTCACTACAACACTTAATGCTTCGTACGGTTCAAAGCTCTATATTTCGGAACTAGGCTTCTTTTTGAATAACGAAATGGATGATTTCAGCGCCAAGCCCGGTGTTCCAAATATGTTTGGGCTTATAGGAGGAGAGGCAAATGCCATAGCTCCACAAAAAAGAATGCTAAGTTCAATGACCCCTACCATTGTTGAAAAAGACGGAAAGCTGTTAATGATTTTGGGCACTCCTGGAGGTTCCACAATTATTACATCGGTGCTACAAACATTTCTGAATGTCTATGAATTTAAATTGAATATGCAGCAAGCAGTAGATCTTCCCAGGTTTCATCATCAATGGTTGCCCGATGTAGTTTTGATGGAAGAAAAAAGTTTTTCTGAAGCTACCATCGCAGATCTAGAATCAAAAGGATACTATACATCTACCGAAATACTGCCACAGATAGGTTACGTAGATGCTATATTGGTATTACCAAACGGAAAACTAGAAGGCGGAGCTGATAGTCGAGGCGATGATACAGCTATAGGCTATTAATTTAACTTATTATTCACGCTTAATCGAAATGTTGTGCATTATATCGAAAGAGGTATATTTGGGAAATAAAAAAGGTTAGATTTGAGGGAATTAACCAAGGATTTTTAAAAAATTTAGATTGAGACTTTTTGAAAAAACTATTTATTTCTTCTACCGTAGAAACCTATATAATCTTTTCTTTATCTCTTGTTGCAGAAATTAATCAATTCACATTTCTGAAATAATTCTCTTGTTTTAAAAATCCTCGTTTTATTATCTTTTCGCCGTTTGGCGCTTTGTAGCCTATGAAAAGTAAATCTTTTTTAAAGGATTTGTACTCCATTATTGCCTTTGTGATAAGTGGGGCAATCTGTGCAGGGCTTATTTTTCTACTTTATGATAAATACCTAAACACACTGGGTTTTGAAGAAAATTTAAAAAAACTTACGTCAATTTATATAGGCATCAGTGGTTTTTTATCGGCGATTTTAATGGTTTTTTTGGCGGCCTCTGCCATGAGACAAAAGTCATATAAAGCCAAAATTATCCATAAAATAAGCAAGACAACACAGAAAATGCACAATTTCCGCAATATTGCTGAAATTTTGTTCAACTCAAATATTTGGCTTCCAGGACTGAAGGAATATATGGAAAAAGACTATGCCGATCTTACTTATTTTGACGTTAAGGAATTTTACAAAGGAAAATCAAAACTGGCTATTGAATTTCTACAGGAAACGCATCATTACGGCGAAACCGAAAACCTTTATTTGGAATTGAAGTCATTGTTGATGACCAATCCAAAAGAAAAACACATTCCCGAAACCATAACTTACCCTATGTTTTATGACAATGGTATCATCGAAAAATGGGTGGAACACAAATGCGGTTCAGGGCTGTGGTATGTTTTTGGTTATAAATTCGGAAATTATAAAGAGGCTTTAAACTTGGAAGCTGTTTTTGAACGTCATAGAGAAAAAATTTTAACTCTTGCCAACACCATAAATCATGATATGTTTGAGGATTCTTCGTTTAATGAAGTTTTCTTTTCAAAACTTTGGGAGCATTTAACGAAAGATGTGATACCCAAACTTTCCCAATTCCAAAACCACATAGATAGAAGGACTCCGCGTTTAATATATTACTTATACATAGTCTTTTTGTTGCTAACTGTCTTCGGCGTTTTACTTCCACTTACTTATTTAATGCTCAGTTTTTCAGTAGTGGCCATAATAGTTGGCTTTTCCATTGTAATAAGCACAATATTCTATGTTGCCGTTACATTTCATATTTTTCTTTCCAAAGAGGTAAACCGTTAATAAACCGTCCATTTATTTATTAAAAATTAACACCTCCGTGATGCCATGCATTCTTTATTTTCCATTCTATTGAGTACCTTTGCAAGCTATGCTGAAAAATGAGGATTTTATTGAAGTTTTGGGCGCCCGCGTCCACAACTTAAAGAACATTGACGTTCGCATTCCAAGAGAAAAATTAGTAGTAATCACAGGGCTTTCCGGCAGCGGGAAATCCTCATTGGCGTTTGATACTATATATGCCGAAGGGCAGCGCCGTTATATTGAAACTTTTTCGGCTTATGCACGCCAATTTCTCGGTAGTTTGGAACGCCCCGATGTAGATAAAATTGAAGGGCTTTCGCCCGTAATTGCCATTGAGCAAAAAACCACGAGTAAAAGCCCGCGTTCCACAGTAGGCACTATTACTGAAATTTATGATTTTCTTCGCCTTTTTTACGCGCGCGCAAGTGATGCATACAGTTACAATACCGGCGAAAAGATGGTCAGCTACAGTGATGAGCATATAAAGCAACTTATACTCGAAGATTTTTCCAATAAAAAGGTAAGCATCTTGGCTCCAGTCATTCGTTCCCGTAAAGGGCATTACCGCGAACTTTTTGAGCAGATCGCAAAGCAAGGTTTCCTAAAAGTACGTGTGGACGGCGAAGTGCGCGATATTGTAAAGGGAATGAAGGTGGACCGGTACAAAACCCACGATATTGAAATAGTAATTGACCGCTTAAAAGTTTCCTCAGAAAGTGATGATAACAAACGCCTCTCTGAAACCATAAATATCGCGATGTACCACGGCGATGATGTGCTGATGGTTTTGGATAACGATACAAATGAAGCCCGCTATTTCAGTCGTTCCTTGATGTGTCCGTCATCGGGTATATCATATCCAAACCCAGAGCCGAATAACTTTTCGTTCAATTCCCCAAAAGGAATGTGCCCCAACTGCAAAGGCCTTGGGAAGCTTTATGAGGTAAATTTAAACAAGCTTGTTCCGAACAAAAAGCTTTCCATAAAACAAGGTGCCTTGGCCGCGCACGGACCGCAAAAAAACAATTGGGTTTTTAAGCAGCTTGAACTGATTGCCGAACGCTTTAAATTTAAATTGAGTGATCCTTTTGAAAGTATTCCTCAAGAGGCTAAGGACGTTATCTTTTTCGGCGGAAATGAAAAGTTTGATGTTGCTTCAAAAGAACTTGGTATCACCCGTAGCTACAAAATAGACTTTGAAGGCGTTGCCACCTTTATCCAAAATACTTTTGACGCAAACGAAACCACTTCCCTAAAACGTTGGGCAAAGGAATACATGGACAAAATTCCGTGTCCGGAATGCGACGGCTCACGGCTTCGGAAAGAATCGCTTTACTTTAAAGTAAACGGAAAAAACATTGCTGAACTTGCCAATATGGATGTGGTTGAACTTGCGGAATGGTTTGCCAATCTGGAAAAAAACCTTTCGGAAACACAACTTAAAATCGCTTCGGAAATTATAAAGGAAGTGCGCTCCAGACTTCAGTTTTTGGTTGATGTGGGCTTAACCTATTTAGCTTTGGACCGAAGTTCCAAATCACTTTCTGGCGGTGAGGCACAGCGTATCCGTTTGGCAACGCAGATTGGCTCACAATTGGTGGGCGTTCTTTATATTTTGGATGAACCTAGTATTGGGCTTCATCAGCGTGACAACGAACGCTTGATCTATTCCTTGAAGCAATTAAAGGAAATCGGCAACTCAGTAATCGTGGTAGAGCACGATAAAGATATGATTGAAAGCGCCGATTATGTAATTGATATTGGCCCCGCTGCAGGAAGGCACGGTGGCGAAATAGTTTCGGAAGGCACTCCTGAGGAAATTGAAAAACACGATACCCTTACGGCCGCGTATTTAAACGGAAAAAAAGAAATTGAAATTCCCAAGAAACGCCGAAAAGGAAACGGAAAAAAATTGGTTTTAAAAGGCGCAACCGGAAACAATTTAAAAAATATTACTGTTGAATTTCCTTTGGGAAAAATGATTGGGGTAACGGGCGTTTCCGGCAGCGGAAAAAGTACGCTCATCAACGAAACCCTCTACCCTATTCTCAACGCACATTTTTTCAACGGTGTTAAAAAACCGATGCCCTATAAAAAGATTGAAGGTCTCGAAAATATTGATAAAGTAATCGACATTAACCAATCGCCCATCGGTAGAACACCACGAAGTAATCCGGCAACATATACGGGTGTTTTTTCGGAAATACGTAATCTTTTTGCAAAAACACCCGAAGCAATGATTCGTGGTTACAAACCCGGACGTTTTAGTTTTAACGTTGCCGGCGGGCGTTGCGAGACATGCAAAGGCGCTGGTTTACGTGTTATTGAAATGAATTTTCTACCCGATGTTTATGTGGAATGTGAAACCTGCCAGGGCAAACGTTTCAACCGCGAAACTTTGGAGATTCGTTATAAGGGAAAATCTATTTATGATGTTTTGGAAATGACAATCAACGAAGCTGATAGTTTCTTTGAAAACATTCCAAAAATCCACCGAAAAATTAAAACCATAAAGGATGTTGGCTTGGGGTATATTACCTTGGGGCAACAATCCACCACGCTTTCAGGAGGAGAAGCACAACGAATTAAATTGGCCACAGAGCTTTCAAAGAGAGATACCGGCAATACCTTTTATATTTTGGACGAGCCCACTACTGGCCTTCATTTTGAAGACATTCGCGTGCTGATGCTTGTTTTGAACAAATTGGTTGGTAAAGGAAACACGGTTTTGATAATTGAGCACAATCTAGACGTAATCAAAACCGTTGATTATATTATAGACATAGGCCCTGAAGGTGGTAAACAAGGTGGAAAGGTAATGGCCTTGGGAACCCCCGAAGAAGTAGCCAAGGACAAAAAAAGCTATACAGCACAATTTCTTAAAAAAGAATTACATTGAGCCCTAAAAGGAACTTGAAATTTTAAGTACATAAAACTAAAACTGCAAGAAATACTGAATATTAAATAAATGAGAGACGAACAAATACCTAAAAACTGGAATCAAGTAAAAACAAATGACTCTTGGGCCATCTTTAAAATCATGGGAGAGTTTGTGGGCGGATATGAAAAAATGAGTCGTATTGGGCCGTGTGTTTCCATTTTTGGATCTGCCCGTACCAAACCAGACCATAAATACTACAAACTTGCAGAAAGCATTGCTAAAAAGATTACTGAAAATGGTTACGGCGTTATAACCGGCGGAGGACCGGGAATAATGGAAGCGGGAAATAAAGGCGCCCATTTAGCCGGTGGGACCTCGGTGGGATTAAATATTACACTTCCTTTTGAACAACACGACAACCCTTACATTGACAGCGATAAAAGTATCGATTTTGATTACTTTTTTGTAAGAAAGGTTATGTTTGTAAAATACTCCCAGGGCTTTGTTGTAATGCCCGGAGGCTTTGGAACCTTGGATGAATTTTTTGAAGCCTTAACCCTTATCCAAACACACAAAATTGATAAATTCCCGCTAATACTTGTTGGAACAGAATTTTGGGGAGGTCTTTTTGAATGGATAAAAACAACCCTTCTGGAAGCCAATAACAACGTAAGCGCAGAAGATTTGGATTTGGTGCATTTAGTTGATTCGGAAGACGAAGTGCTTCAAATTTTAAATGATTTTTACAACGAGTACAATTTAAGTCCGAACTTCTAATTTTTTAAAATTTCAGAATGCTTAAAAATATATTGACATTGGTTTTTTTTATTGTTTCGCTCTGCGTTAGCGCGCAAGGAACCATTAAAACAATGTTTTACAACTTACTTGAATTTCCCTCTGCACAACCCAACAATAGGGAACAGATTTTAATGGAAATCCTTAACGAATATGAACCAGACCTTTTTATGATTTGCGAGCTGGAAAGTGAGTATGGCGCCGATTTAATTTTGAATACTTCCCTAAACGATGAAGGTGCTAATTATTTAAGGGCTCCTTTTGAACCTAGCCACTCTGGCGATCCAGACCACCAACAAATTTTGTTTTACAGAAAAGGTATGTTTTCTTTGGAAGCTTCCGAAGTTATTCCCACGCAAGTGCGCGATATAAATCATTATACACTAAAGCTCAGTACTGCAGATCAACAATCAGACCCTATTTTTATTGAAGTTTTTGTAACGCACCTTAAGTCGAGCCAAGGAAGCAGTAATCAAACATTGCGGTTAGATATGGTGAACCAGTTTACCAATAGATTGGAAACTTTGGATCCCAATTCATTTGTAATTTTTAGTGGTGACTTTAATTTTTATACCGCAAGCGAACCAGGATACCAAGAATTATTGGACCCTACAAACGCTATTGTGATGGTTGACCCCATTGACCGTCCGGGCTCTTGGAACAATAACATTAATTTTCAGGATATACATTCACAAAGTACGCGAATAAGTTCTGGTCCATTTGGTGCAGGAGCTGGCGGCGGACTTGATGACAGGTTCGATTTTATTACCGTTTCAGAAAACATGCTCAGCGACCCGAAATTAAAATACATAGAAGATACTTATAAGTCTTTCGGAAACAACGGCAATTGTTTTGACAACAGTATAAATAGCCCAGACTGCACGGGAGATTTTAGTCAAGCATTGCGCGAAAATCTTTACAATATGAGCGATCACTTGCCTATTGTGATGAATCTGGAAACAAATAAGGAAATTGTTTTAAGCAACGATGACTTTTTAACCCAAACTTCTATTTTTATTGAAAATACAATGGTTTCTAAACATCTCAATATTCAAGTGGGGCCAAACTTTCCGAAAAATATTACGTTTGAAATTTATAACACGCTTGGACAGAAACTTTTGGTATTTAATTCAGAAACATCCCAGCATCTTTCAATTGACGTTAGCCAACTCACCAATGGAGTGTATTATTTAAAAACAGACCTTCCAGCCTCACGAATGCTAAAATTCCTCAAAACTTCTTGATGCCCAAAAGGATACTATATTTACTCTTTCTTTGTTTGGCAATCCAAGCAGCGGCGCAGCACACTGTAAATATTGACGCTACACTGGTGCCGATAAAAAAAACGCTTTCAATTAAGCAGGAAATAACCTATAAAAATACATCAGCAGATACCTTAAAAGAACTCTACCTCTTTGATTGGGCCAACAGTTTTTCGACAAAAACGAGTCCTCTGGGGCAGCGGTTTGCAGAAAACTACAACAGCTCCTTTCACTTTGAAAAAGATGAGGATAGAGGAAAAACAACCATAGAAAAAATATATGGAAATACTCAAGTTCCGTTACAATGGCAGCGCGGCGATGATGTAGATATTTTAAAAATTATTCCAGAAAAACCATTGCTGCCAAACGATAGTTATACTTTCAGTTTAGAGTATGCGGTTAAACTTCCCGATAGTAAATTTACGCGGTATGGAGTAGATAAAAATGGTGATTATAAGCTTAAATATTGGTACATATCACCTGCGGTTTATAATGGTGAATGGCAGGTTTACAGCAATAAAAATACAGACGATTTATTTTTAACACCATCGGAGTTTTCGGTAAAACTACATCTTCCAAAGAATTATACGATTGTTTCAGATTTGAATATAATTGAGGAGAACATTTCACAAAACACAAAATCAATTACTCTCTCGGCCGAGAAACGAACTAACATAACTGTTTACCTCGAAAAGAATTCAACATTTGAAACTATCGAGACAGACAAACTGAAAGTAATTACCAACTTGCAGAATAGTAAGGTGAACCCACCGGTACAAGCTTTAATGATTGATAGGATCGTGCATTTTTTGGACGAAAGGCTTGGCCCTTATCCTTTCGAGAAAATGGTTATCAGTGAAACCGATTATAAAACCAATCCAGTTTACGGCCTAAACCAACTGCCGCGTTTCATCAGCCCATTTCCCGATGGTTTTGAGTATGATATGGAACAGCTTAAAACCATCACAAGACGCTATATTGACAATACGCTGATAATGGACTCCCGCGATGATTATTGGCTTCAGGATGCATTGCAGATTTATTTGATGATGGAATATGTGGATACCTATTATCCTAAAATGAAGATAATAGGCAATCTTAGCAATTGGTGGATAATCCGTTGGGCGCATGCAGCAGAACTTGAATTCAATGACCAATACCCTATTCTGTATTTGAATATGGCGCGTAACAATATTCACCAAGCATTGACTACGCCCAAGGATTCTTTGCTGAAATTCAATATGAATATTGCCAATGGTTATTATGGCGCAACGGGTTTACGATATTTAAACGATTATTTGGGCGCTGGTATTTTGAACAGCAGTATAAAAGAGTTTTATGCTGAAAATAAATTGAAATCCATTAAATCATCTGATTTTGAAAGCTTTCTTTCAGAAAAAACCGAACTTCCCATAAATTGGTTTTTTGAAGATTTTGCCGATACCCGCACTACAATTGATTTCAAAATAAAAAGGGTAGTAAAGCAAGGAGATTCTTTAAAGGTATTCATAAAGAATAATAGAGAAAATGAATTGCCCATATCGCTTTACGGTCTTAACAAAGATGAAATTGTCTATAAAACCTGGACAAAACCTGTAGACAGCATAAGCACGGTAACCATTCCTGCAAAAAACATTCGAAAATTAGCCCTCAACTATGAAGGCAGAATTCCCGAATACAACAGAAGAAACAATTTTAAAACCGTTAATGGCCTTTTAAACAAACCGTTGCAATTCCGGCTTTTCCAAGATGTGGAGGATCCAAATTATACCCAGTTTTTCTTTATGCCAATTTTTGAGTATAATCTTTACGACGGTATTTCGGCAGGATTGCGGCTATACAATAAAACAGTATTGCCCAAGGCAGTGCATTATAGTTTGGAGCCACAATTCGGTTTTAGATCAAAAACCCTTGTGGGGAGTGCTTCCATAAGCTATACCCAAACTATGGACCAAGGAAATCTGTATGCCATGCGCTATGGTTTTTCCGGAAACTACTATTCCTATGATCGCGGTCTTTTTTACAAACGCTTTACACCCTACATCACTTTCGCTTTCAGAAATGATGATTTAAGAGACAACGAAAAACAATTCATCAACCTTCGGAATGTGAATGTATACAGAGATGAAAACCCCAATGACCCAGACCAAGAGCCCAATTACAGCGTTTTCAACATGCAGTATGTATATTCCAACCCCAATCTTATCAACTATTTTAGGGGCGTTGCTGATTATGAGATTTCCTCAAAATTCAGTAAACTTTCCGTAGATCTAGAATATCGTAAGCTTTTTTTGAGCAACCGTCAATTGAACCTTCGCTTCTATGCAGGAGTTTTTCTGTTTAATGATACCCGTGAAGACGAAGATTTTTTCAGCTTTGCTCTGGACCGTCCAAATGATTATCTTTTTGACTATAATTATTACGGAAGAAGTGAGGACTCCGGACTTTTCAGTCAACAGCTCATCATAGCCGAAGGCGGTTTTAAATCTCAATTGGAACCGGCCTATGCCAATAGTTGGATAACTACCGTGAATGCAAGCACCAATATTTGGAAATGGATTTATGCCTATGGCGATGTAGGTCTTGTTGGGAACAAAGACCGTGGAGTCAATGCTGTTTTTGACAGCGGAATCCGCGTAAGTTTGGTAGCCGATTATTTTGAGGTTTATTTCCCGATCTACTCAAACTTAGGTTTTGAACCAAATCTGCCACATTACGATGAAAAGGTAAGATTCATTATTACTTTAAGCCCGAAGACCTTACTGGGCCTTTTCACACGAAGGTGGTACTAATGATTAAACCAATTTATAATATACTATTTCAACAACTCCACGACTATAAAAATGCAATTACTAAACAACTGGCGCATCATTATACTTCTCTGTCTAACTTTGGGTCTTGCCCCTTTTCTACCTGAACCACACATTTGGGGCAAAATAAAATGGATTGCAGGCGGTGCCGAAGGAATGCAGGGAGCCGACTGGTTTGATGTTTTATTGCACGGTTTTCCATTTATTCTATTGCTTAGGTTGTTGATTATTAACGTAGTTCCCTCAAAAAAAGATTAAACTGAAAATCCATCGGTCTCCAAAAACCAGCTGTGGATAACTAAGCATTGCGAAACACCCTCAATTTCGCTATTTTTGCAAAACTAAAACCCATTGAAATGCAGACAGACCCAAAGACCAACGGCGAGATTTCCTTTGACGATTTCAAAGAAACAGTTTTAAACGATTACAAAATAGCTGTAACCAGCCGTGAGTGTAGTCTGTTGGGGCGCCGTGAAGTACTTACCGGAAAAGCAAAGTTTGGAATTTTTGGCGACGGAAAGGAAGTGCCGCAACTAGCTTGGGCAAAGGCGTTTCAAAATGGAGATTGGCGCAGTGGTTACTACCGCGACCAAACCTTTATGATGGCTATTGGCAAACTTACCATCGAGCAGTTTTTTGCAGGGCTCTACGCCCACACAGATTTAAAAGCTGACCCCATGAGCGCCGGCAGACAAATGGGCGGCCACTTTGCAACCCACAGTTTAAACGAGGACGGCAGTTGGAAAAACCTTACCCAACAAAAAAATAGCAGTGCCGATATTTCTCCCACAGCAGGACAAATGCCCCGTTTATTGGGCTTGGCACAGGCTTCCAAAATTTTCAGGAACGTAAATGGCATTGAAAACAAAACCAATTTCTCAATCAATGGTAACGAAGTTGCTTGGGGAACTATAGGAAATGCCAGCACCAGTGAAGGTCTTTTCTGGGAAACCATTAATGCTGCGGGCGTATTGCAAGTTCCAATGGTAATGAGCGTTTGGGACGATGAATACGGAATCTCTGTTCACGCGAAATACCAAACTACCAAAGAGAACATTTCAGAAATATTAAAAGGATTCCAGCGCACCGAAGAAGAAGATGGCTATGAAATTATCCGGGTAAAAGGATGGGATTACCCAGAACTTATTGAGGTTTACAACCGTGCATCAAAAATTGCGCGTGAAGAGCACGTTCCTGTTTTAATTCACGTACAGCAATTAACTCAACCACAGGGCCACAGTACCAGCGGCTCGCACGAACGCTACAAAAGCAAGGACCGTTTGGAGTGGGAGGCAAAATTCGACTGCAACCTGAAAATGCGCGAATGGATGATTGCCAGTGATATTGCTACTGATGAGGAACTTTCAGAAATAGAAAAGGAAATAAAAAAGAAAGTACGTGACGGCAAAAAAGCAGCCTGGGAAGCCTTCGTGGCTCCCCAGAAAAAGGAGCAGCAGGAAGCCGTGGTATTGTTGGGCAACTTAGCCGAGAGCAGCCCAAACAAAAATTTCATTGAAAAAATAAAGAATGAATTGGCTTCCGAAAAGGAGCCATTGCGTAGAAATATCCTCGCTTCAGCTCGAAAAGCACTGCGCTATGTAGTAGGGGAAAATTCTTCTGAAAAGAAGCAACTTCACGATTGGATTGAGAATTATTACGAAACAATCCAGCCCAAATACAGTGCCCATCTTTACAGTGAGGCCAAAGAGAACGCCAAAACCATAAAGGAGGTGCTTCCCTTCTACGCAACCGATGCCGAGGAAGTAGATGGCCGCGTCGTGCTTCGCGATAACTTTGACGCTATCTTCAGCAAGCATCCCGATGTATTGATTTTTGGTGAAGACAGTGGCGAAATTGGCGATGTAAACCAAGGCCTCGAAGGAATGCAGGAAAAATATGGCAAGCTACGTGTAGCCGATGCCGGAATTCGCGAAGCCACCATTCTGGGCCAAGGAATTGGGATGGCAATGCGTGGCCTCCGCCCAATTGCAGAGATTCAATATTTGGATTACATTTTATATTGTCTTCAAATCATGAGTGACGATTTGGTAACCGTTCGTTACAGAACAAACGGCACCCAAAAAGCCCCTTTAATAGTCCGTACCCGTGGCCACAGGCTGGAAGGTATTTGGCACAGTGGCTCGCAGATGGCAGGTTTGATTCATTTATTGCGCGGAATGTATGTTCTAGTACCTCGCAATATGACCAAAGCTGCGGGTTTTTATAATACGTTATTGGAAACAGACGAACCCGCATTAGTTATTGAATGCTTGAACGGGTACCGTTTAAAGGAAAAAATGCCAAACAATCTTGGCGAGTTCAAAACCCCTATCGGCGTTGTGGAAACTATTAAGGAAGGAACCGATATTACTTTGGTTTCCTACGGAAGCACATTGCGTATAGTAGAAGAAGCTGCCAAGGAGCTTCAGCAAGCTGGTATAGATGCCGAAATTATTGACGTACAGTCCCTTCTTCCCTTAGATATCAACCATGACGTGGTAAAAAGTGTAGCAAAGACCAATCGCCTACTAGTTATTGATGAGGATGTGCCAGGAGGTGCTTCAGCTTATATTTTGAACCACATAATGGAAGTGCAGGGTGGTTATAAGTTTATGGATAGCAAACCCCAAACGCTTTCGGCGAAAGACCACCGTCCACCCTATGGCACTGATGGTGATTATTTCAGCAAGCCTTCCGTGGAAGATGTTTATGAAAAGGTTTATGAAATTATGCACGAAGCAAACCCCTCTGAGTTTCCCAAGTTAAGATAACGCTAAAGTCCTGTTATTCTTCCCCTAAGCTCCGTATCTTATAGCATATTTAAAAAAAATATGACTATGAGAAAAATTACTATACTACTATTAAGCTTTTTAATTAAGTACAATCACGTATTCGCAAGATGTTAATAATAATGTTCGCTACATACCAGAATCACAAGTTCCACAATCCGTTTTGGACCGTCAGGGAGAATTATTTCCTACCAACTTTGTTTCCGAATGGCAGGTGCAAGAAATGGACGGGATGCAGGATGCGCAAAACATCGGCTATATTGCCAAATTTGAAGAAGACGGCCGTCCGGGTTTTTCGGCTTCCTACCTTCCTAATGGTATTCTGATCTTCAATTCTGAATTTATGCCCAGTGAAATTATTCCCGCAGAGGTTAGGCTGAAGGTAGATAAGGAGTATAAAGATTATACCATTCGCCATGCAGACTTTATAACCTTTTACAACCCGAAACGTGAGATCTATATGATAAAACTATTAGATGACATTAATGTTATGTACGCGTTTTATAATACTGCGGGCAATGAAATTCCCAAAGATTCCCTTCCCGCGGAAATTTTATTATTAATGAATTAAAGAAGAATAAATCATTCAATACTATAAATAGATACAATACAATTCAGTGTAAAATCATAAAATATTGCACTTTACCGAATATTCAATAGTTTAAACTATTAATTACCATTTTTATTCAAGAAATATTTGGAAGTCTGCAATTAATTACTTTAAATTAGCAATTCAATTATAAAAAAATAACAAGTTTATGTCCTTCATCAGTTTAAATAATAATAATAACGAGCTGCCGTAACAAAAACTTGTCGCGATATATAGCCCGTCAGGTTTTTTACCTGGCGGGTTTTTTTTTACATCCCCCTTTGAAGGGAGTGCTGGGAAGAGATGTCAAACAGAGTAACTATTAACCATTAACCAAATAACTTTTCAATTATGTGTGGAATTGTATGTGCATTCAAACTTAAAGAGCCCTCAGAGGCTCTCAGACTTCAGGTGTTGTCAATGGCAAAATGTATCCGTCACCGCGGACCGGACTGGAGCGGAATTTTCAGTAACGACAAAGCTATTATGGCACACGAGCGGCTTGCGATAGTTGATCCCACTTCCGGAAAGCAACCGCTTTTCAGCAGTGATGGTAATCTGGTTTTGGCCGCCAATGGCGAAATCTATAATCATATGGCGCTCCGAAAGCAATTCAAGGATTATGAGTTCCAGACCAAAAGCGACTGCGAGGTAATTCTTCCTTTATATAAAGAGAAAGGTGCCAGCTTCCTCGATGAAATGAACGGCATTTTCGGCTTTGCACTCTACGATATTGAAAACGACAACTACTTTATTGCCCGCGACCACATGGGCATTATTCCACTATATATCGGTTGGGACCAAAACGGAACCTTTTACGTAGCTTCCGAATTAAAAGCTTTGGAAGGCGTCTGCACAAAAATAGAACTTTTCCCGCCCGGCCATTATCTGGATAGCCGTGAAGGCGAGCTGAAGCGCTGGTACTCCCGCGATTGGATGGACTATGAAAACGTTAAGGACAACGCTACCGAAATCGCCGAGCTTCGCAAGGCATTGGAGGCCGCCGTACACCGCCAATTGATGAGCGATGTACCTTATGGCGTTTTACTTTCAGGCGGGTTGGACAGCAGCATCACTTCTGCAATCGCAAAAAAGTATGCCGAAAAGCGTATTGAAAGCGAAGACACTGAAAGCGCTTGGTATCCACAGCTCCATAGTTTTGCTATTGGCTTGGAGGGCAGTCCCGATCTTGCCGCCGCGCAAAAAGTGGCAGACCACTTAAAGACCGTTCACCACGAAATAAAATTTACCATCCAAGAAGGCATAGACGCCATTCGCGATGTGATTTATCATCTTGAAACCTATGATATAACCACCATCCGCGCCAGCACACCTATGTATTTAATGGCGCGCGCTATCAAGGCGATGGGTATAAAAATGGTTCTTTCGGGCGAAGGAGCCGATGAAATTTTTGGCGGCTACCTCTATTTCCACAAAGCCCCCAATGCAGAGGAATTTCATAAGGAAAACGTGCGCAAGTTGGACAAACTACATATGTACGACTGTCTCCGCGCCAACAAATCCCTAGCCTCTTGGGGCATTGAAGGCCGTGTACCCTTTCTCGATAAGGAATTTATGGACGTCGCCATGCGCATAAACCCGCAGGATAAGATGATAAACGGCGAACGCATGGAAAAGTGGGTATTGCGAAAAGCTTTTGAAGACATGCTCCCCGAAAGTGTTGCCTGGCGCCAGAAAGAACAGTTTAGCGACGGCGTAGGCTACAGTTGGATAGACACCCTAAAGGAAATGGTAAACGAAAAAGTAACCGATGAGCAATTGGCAAACGCCAAATACAAGTTCCCCATCCAAACCCCCACCAGCAAAGAAGAGTTTTATTACCGAAGCATTTTTGCAGAACATTTCCCCAGCGATACTGCTGCCCTAAGCGTGCCCAGTGTACCCTCGGTGGCGTGCAGCAGCCCCGTTGCCTTGGAGTGGGACGCCAGCTTTAAGAATATGAACGACCCAAGCGGCAGGGCGGTTAAAAATGTACATACCGATGCTTATGCAAAATAGTAAGTAGTAAGAAATTAAAAACGCCAGCGAAACACATAGCTGGCGTTTTTTTTTTGCGCTTTCCACAACCTTTCGTTGATAACTTCCTGAAACCTATTCTTTAACAACTTGGGTTTTGGGGTATATTTGAAGGGAAACCATAAAATTTGTTATAAGAATAAAGGCTATATGGTTTTTATCCAAATGTTAGGCAAATTATGAAAAGACCCAAGAAAAATAGCATTGATTTATATATCGATCTGTTGACTGCTAATTTTTCGAAAATCAATAATTTTCACCTTTTACAAGAAACCGAAGAAGGCAAACATCTTTTCGATTTAATAGTAAAAACAAATGCGGATTTAAATAGCTTACAAGGCCTTTTTTTAAATTATTACATTCCAGCAGCAAATAAATCCATCGCCGAGAGTTGGAGTCAAATCTCAAAATCGACATACAAACATTTGTTAAATCTGACGAAGGATGATTTGAAAGATAATCTTTACGAAACAATTAGACTAGGTTACGTAGGTCTATTCCATAAATACGAAGCTTATCTAAAAGCTCTAGTAAAGGCAACAGATTTTTTGTTGCAAGAAATAAATGATATGAGTGATTTATTAAGTATTAAGGATTATTGCAAAAAAGAATTCGGAATTGATATTTACAAATCACACCATCACTTTTATATAACCAGCCGTATAAGTTATATATCTAACTGTATCAAACATTATGATAGCCACCCAATTAAAAAACCTATTCACCAAGATTTTATAAATTCGGATAAATCTAAAAAAATTGAAATTTCAAAGGAATGTTTTAAAGCAGATATTGAAGATATGAAAAAGCACTGTGAACTTTTACTATCCCAAATAATGATTATAGGTTTTAAACAAATATTAGATCACGAATTTTATAAATCAAAGGATGAAAATTTATTAAATAATGATATCAAAGAAAAATACTTGAAAGCATTTGGGAATTTTCAATTAGTATTATCAGATTTTATTAGACCGAAATCATACTTCTCCAGCTAACGCCCCTGTACAACATATTCCAAAGACCTAAACCTCACCTCCCACACAAAACTTTCATATTTTCACCCCATACTTTCACAAAGTAGCTACTTACTTTCACATTTTATACAATAACTTTCATAAAATACTTTTACATTTTAAATTTTACATTTATCATTTTAACTTTATATTTTTATACTTTCATATTATAATATTAAACTTTCACCTTTTCTTTTCATCTTTTCACATTTTACTTTTATACTTTCAAAAACACCCTTGTAACTTTCCAAATAAAATAATAATTTAGTAGAACAAAACCCAAGCAGTATGATAACACTAAACCTAGAACAAGTATTCAAGGCCCGTGGCATAGACAAAGGCTATTCATTTATGATAAAACACGGCATATCAAGCAGCGCAGCGGGCAACCTACTCTACAGAGCGCCCCGCAGCATCCGCCTAAAACACATAGAAATACTTTGCAAGCACCTAGTCTGCGAACCAAGCGACCTCTTTGCCTACACCCCAGAAAAAAATGAAGCTCTAAACGAGAACCACCCCCTACAAAAACTCATCCGCAACCACGCAGAGGCCAATTTAAAGCAAGCAATCAGCAACCTAAGCTACCAAGAGCTCATACAGATCACAAAAAACATAAATGATTTAAAAAAAGAAGATAAAGCTTAAAACACAATCTCAAAATAATAATTAAAACTTCCGTATCTTTAAAGAAGTAACCAAATCGAAACGCCATGGGCATGTTCCACTACTATGAATTCAAAGAATCTGAAGTATTTATTTTTGACAATTTCCTTGTAAATCAAATCAAGGAAGGGGTTACCGTAGTTCCCGCCCACAATGAAAAGCTACGCAAAGTAATTGATGAACATTTTGCAAACAAAAAAATGGTCTACATTTCAAACAGAGTCTTTAACTACGCCGTAGACCCCCTCACCTATCTAGATACCTCAAAAATCCACAATCTTGTAGCTATGGCAATAGTAGCCAAAACCGAATTGGCAAAATCAAACGCCAAATTGGAAAGCCTGTTCTACAAAAAGAAATTTGAAATCTTCGATACCCTAAGCGAAGCAATGGCCTGGGTTCAAAAAGAATTGGTAGATAGCGAAATCCCCAAAGAAAGTTAACTTAAAATCGACAACACATGTGAACCCTAAGGCAACCACTTCTTATCAAAATTAGGTTTCCGCTTTTCAAGAAACGCATCCCGCCCCTCTTTCGCTTCGTCCGTCATATAGGCAAGGCGCGTAGCTTCACCCGCAAATACTTGTTGCCCCACCATACCGTCATCGGTAAGGTTCATGGCAAACTTCAGCATCTTAATGGAAGTTGGGCTCTTCGCAAGAATTTCCTGCGCCCATTCAAAAGCGGTGTCTTCCAATTCATCGTGCGGAATCACGGCATTCACCATCCCCATCTCAAAAGCCTCCTGCGCAGAATAATTTCTTCCGAGGAAAAAGATTTCACGAGCCCGCTTCTGCCCTACCATTTTAGCTAAATAAGCACTTCCGTAGCCACCGTCAAAACTGGTAACATCGGCATCGGTCTGTTTAAAAATAGCGTGTTCCTTGCTCGCCAAGGTTAAATCGCAAACCACGTGCAGACTATGTCCGCCACCCACAGCCCAACCCGGGACCACACAAATAACGGCCTTCGGCATAAAACGAATTAACCGTTGTACATCAAGAATATTTAAACGGTGGTAGCCATCATCACCCACATACCCTTGGTGGCCACGCGCTTTCTGGTCGCCACCGCTACAAAAACTAAACACCCCATCTTTCGAGGAAGGTCCTTCGGCAGAAAGCAAAACCACACCAATGGAAGTATCTTCTTGTGCATCGTGAAAAGCATCCAGCAGTTCGGCAGTGGTTTTAGGCCTAAAGGCATTGCGTACATCAGGTCTGTTAAAAGCAATACGGGCCACGCCATTTGCCTTTTTATAGGTTATATCGGTATATTCTTTAGCTGTTTTCCAGTTGGGTGAAGACATAATTATTATTTTAGCGTAAATATATGAAATCAAAATATTAAATAAAGCAATGTCCCGCTCGAGCGCAGTCGAGAGGTCATTCTAACTTGTAACTTAAATAAGGTCTCGACTGCGCTCGACCTGACATAAACAATGAAACATTTACTTTTCTTCTTCATAATACTTTTCACAGTAACACTTTCCGCTCAAGAAGCCTATAAATTTACAACCATTACAGACCTTGAAACTACTCCCGTTATAAGCCAAGGCATAACCGGAACTTGTTGGAGTTTTTCTGCTTCATCATTTTTAGAGTCTGAAATTATTCGTCTTACAGGAAAAAATATTGATTTAAGCGAAATGTACCAAGTGCGAAACACCTACCCGTTAAAAGCTGAAAACTTTATTATGCGCCAAGGAAAAGCGCAGTTCAGTGAAGGTGGCTTAGCGCACGATGTAATGAATTCCGTAGAAAAATATGGTTTGGTACCCGAAGCGGTTTTTGATGGTTTGGATGCTGGAGTAACAACCCATAACCACGCCGAAATGGTTGCAGTTTTAGAAGCAATGCTGAAAACATACGTGGACAATCCCGGAAGAAAACTGAGCAAAAAATGGCGCGCTGCAATTGAAGGGGTACTGGATGCCTACATCGGGAAAAACGTAACCAACTTCACTTATGAAGGGAAACAATACACGCCACAAACCTTTTTGGCAATGACCCAAATACAGCCTGCAGATTACGTGAACCTTACCAGTTTTACCCACGCTCCATTTTATTCAAAATTTATCTTGAACATCCCGGACAATTGGAGCAATGGCAGCTTTTATAACATTCCGTTGGATGAAATGATGGCTACTATTGATAATGCTTTGGAAAACGGCTTTACTGTTGAATTGGACTGCGATGTGAGCGAAAAAACCTTTTCCTCAAAAGATGGCGTAGCGGTTATTCCGCAAGAAACGGAAAATAATATTAAAGCCTTGCAGGGCGTTTACCCAGAAAGAAAAATCACACAGGAATACCGTCAGCAAGAATTTGAAAACTATGATACCACTGACGATCACTTAATGCACATAACCGGAATGCTCCGCGACCAAAACGGAACAAAATATTACAAAGTAAAAAACAGTTGGGGAACAGACGAAACGCGCGTAGCCAACGGCGGATATGTATATTTTAGCGAGGCCTATATGCGCTTAAAGGCAATAAGCATTACGGTTCACCAAGATGCAGTACCTAAAAATACCGCCAAAAGCTTGAGTTTATAATAACCAATTTTTCGCAACGTTTTGAATTTAGATTGGGTTTAAACTTGGCCTAACTTTTGTTACCTTTGTCTGATGAAAAAATTGCTATTTCTTCTTTTTCTATTTCCACTGATCGCCTTGGCACAGTTGGATTTTGAGTCCAATAAACTAAAATTGGACTTTGTAAACTTGCCAGAAGTTGAAAGTTTAATGAGCACTTCGCTACTACCTTCCAATTCAGGCTTTTCGAAAAAGATTTCAAGCAAGCTTCCTTCATTTAAAATGAATAAAAACAATTATCGGGAACCGGTAAGTATGTATGATGCGATGGCAGCTAGTGAAAACTACGTGAAATCTGACATTCAAATTTCTTTAGACCCTAAAGAATATGGTGTTTATGGCAATAGCAGTTACAATGCTGACGGTTCAACCAAAGTAAAGAATATTGCTTACAAAGACGCTTCCCGTGGTTTTCTTTTTGCCGACTCCTGTCCTCCCTACGGCGTGTGCCCCCGCTGCGCTCCGTACCGTATAAACGGTTATTAATAATTTATGACTTTAGTGTTAAGATATAAATAAAATCAATTTTATTTTATTTAGTTAGGATTCCTTACTATATTTGCTAAAGCAATATTGCTGTTAAACTTAAATCCTTATTAATTATGAAAAAGTCTGTTTTTTATCACGCGGGTTGTCCCGTATGCGTAAACGCCGAAAACGAAATTCTCGAATTGTTGGATCCCGCTACAGTTGAGGTGGTTCATCTTGGTGAGCAAAAATCACAAATTCCACAAGCCGAAAATGCAGGTGTAAAATCCGTTCCAGCATTGGTTACTCCTACTGGTAATGTGTTACACATTAACTATGGCGCCTCTATGGCCGATTTAAAAAATTAATTAACCATAAAGGTTTTCTACTGAAAGCCTTTGTATTTAAATAAACAAAGATGAAAAGATCAATATTTATAATAGCAACACTTTTGCTGGCAACTATTGCCCACTCACAAAATTCAGAATATGGTAATGATGATTTAAAAATTACAAAAGCCGAAGTTACATATCATGCTGGTTTAGATGTTTTAGTTTGGGAAATAACGGTAGCCGGAAATGCAGGCGCCACTACTCCAAGTCCTGCCGGTAAAATGAACGGAGCTCCTGTTTTGGGATATGTTTTCCCTACTTCGTTAAAGTCTACAGATGTTGGGTTCAGTGAAACTGATGGAATTGTAGCCTTGGCCCTTACCTCCCACCCAGATTTTGATGACACTCCACTATGGGACGAGAATATGGATAGTAAATATGACAATGATGGTGTAATCTGGCATCCACATTGGGTTGTTTTGGTTGAAGATAAAAGAGTTGAAGGAGGACTTGCTGTAAAGCAGTTTAAAAAAGACGATTCAACGGTAAAACTGCCACCCACCAACCCTGGAATGCCAATGTATATGGACTCTCCCGGCTATGGGGTCAAGGCAATAAACAATACTATTAAAGTTGTGGTTCCAAAATACAGAATGAACAATCAAACCAGTTTCAATTATGATGGCGTCGCTGCGTATATGCAGGTAAATACTGAAAATATGGACAAGCCAATGCTTGGCGTGTATAAAGTTTACAGTGTAGCTAGCGGTAATTTATCATTACCTTATACCGTTAAAAACAATTGATTATGAAAATAGCAGTTTGGGACACTTATGTGGAAAGACATAATGGATCGCGAATGCATTTCGATATTTTAGTTTGTGAAGAGATGCGGGATGAAAAGCGAATTTATGGTTACGGTAAACAGTATTTAGATAGCAAACCGTTTAAAACTGAAGCATTCAATTCAAAAAGATGTAATTTTTGTCATATTGAAAACGCAACGCCAGAAATAGAAGCAGCAGTCCCCGATAAAGGTTTTTATATTTTGGAAATGGAAAACTGTGCCTAAAAAATTTGAAAAAGTAATTAGGAATACTAACTTTGCCTGTTAGGGTATACCCCCTAACAGGCTTTATTATGGAAAAAAGTGTTTTCGATACTTCCTTTCAGCAAGAAAGTGTGAGCAATAAAATAGTAGTTGGTCTTGAACGGATTTCAGAAGTTTTCCGAACACTTCTTTGGGCCGAAGCAAAAAAATCTGGCGTGAGTCCAATACAGATTCAAATACTAATTTTTATTGCCTATCACAAAAGTTCACTTTGTACAGTTAGTTATCTCGCTAAGGAATTAGATGTTACAAAGCCCACCATCAGTGATGCCGTGAAATCGTTGGAGCAGAAAAAATTAATTTTAAAGGATTATTCAAAACCCGACAGCCGAAGTTATTTAATAGCTCTCTCGGAAAAGGGAAAAGAATTGGTTACAGTAACCGAAAATTACGCAAATCCGCTAAAAAAACAGTTTGACACTTTTGATGCAGCCCAACTGGAAACTGTTTATGAAACCATTGTAAAGCTTATTTACAATTTGAATAAAGCTGGAATAATCAGCGTGCAGCGGATGTGTTTTGCCTGTAAGTTCCACACAAAACAAGCTGGGGGCGATTATTGCGAATATCTTCAAAAACCATTAAAAACCGAAGCCATTCGCGTTGACTGCCCCGAATTTGAAGAAAAACCTAACTAAATCAGTTCTATTCCGTCCTCTTTAATTACAATCTGCTTGTCTTTATAAAGCGTTCCGATTGCCTTTTTAAAACTCTTCTTGCTCATCCCCAACATATTTTTTATTGTGTCAGGGTCTGATTTGTCGTGAATAGGCAAAAAACCTCCGGCAGCTTCCAATTCTTCCCGAATAAAGTTTGCATTAGGCTCAATACTTTTATAACCTGGGGTTTGCAGAACGATATCAATCTTATTGTCGGGACGAATTTTTTTAATGAAAGCCTTCATCTTATCCCCAGTGCGAATGTCTTCAAAAATATCTTCAATATAGATCAATCCTTTGTGTAGCCCATTAACTATAACATTTGCGCCTTTTTCGGTTAAATGCGTAACCAATATATCTACTTCCTGAAAAGGTTCTACGGTCAGGGTTTCATTCTGAAGAAAGTGATTCGTCTTACTGCTGCCCACCAAACGGTTGGTTTTTTCATCAATATATAAATAGACAATGTACCAATTGCCCTTTTTCATAGGGCGGGCCTGCTCCTTAAAAGGAACAAAAAGCTGCTTTTCCAAGCCCCAGTCCATAAAGGCGCCATATTCGGTTACGTCGCTGCAGTGTAGATATCCAAATGTATTTAATTGCAGAAAAGGATCCAGCGTTGTGGCAATAGGTCTTTCTTCGTTGTCAAGGTAAATAAAAACGCTAATCTCATCGCCTATTTCATATTCATCTGGTTTGTATTTATGTGGTAAAAGCACCACGTTTTCATCACCATCACCTAAATATAGACCTGGTTCGGTTTCCCGAAGAATCTCCAAAGTATTGTAATCACCTAATTTTATCATAGTGGCAAAGGTACTGTATTCTTGTCAAAAAAAAATTAGCAACACGTATATACAAATTAAACTTAAAATGTAAATTCACACTGAAAATGGAAAAAATTGCTCCACATAACCTTCCTTCAGGTTTTCAGTTAAAGAAAAAACTGGAAACAGATATTGGCGTTATTTATTTTTATGATACGGTTGTCGTTTTTGAAGCAAAAGAAGGCATTGTTATGTCATATAAAACCGGATTTTCCATTTTGTTGAAAGGCCTTAACTACCTTGGTTCCAAACGCTGGGTGTATATATCAAACCGTGTCCATTCTTACTCTATCAAACCCATGGACTACAAATACCTTAACAAAGTACCTACATTACGCGCCGTGGCAGTTGTGAATTATAGTGAAGTGGGACACACCAATGCAGAACTAGAATCCAAGTTCTGCAAGAAACCATTTCATATGTTCGATAATTTAACGGAAGCCGTTATTTGGGCAAAAGGGTATTTATAAAATAAACTTGAAATAATCCAAAAGCACTTTATCATTTACATTCGAAGGTGTGAAAATTTCCAGCAAAGCAGGCTCTTCCTTTATATTGAAAAATTTTTTTAGTCTTATCTCCAAGTCTTCTTTTGCGTGAATTGTTTCGTATTTAAAACCATACATTTCCGAAAGCTGTTTTGCGCTTAGGTTGTGTTTTGTTTCAAAATATGTATCAAAAAGCTGTGTGTCCTTTTCGCCAGGCAGGATTCTGAAAATACCACCGCCACTATTGTTCACAACTATTACTTTGAAATTTTTTGGGATATAATTATTCCAAAGCGCATTGCTGTCATAGAAAAAACTAAGATCGCCCGTTATGAAAACAGTAGGCAGTTTTGAAGCGTAAGCCGCTCCCACTGCAGTACTCGTGCTTCCGTCTATTCCACTGGTGCCTCTATTGCAGAAAACTTCGGCAGAAGGTGGAATCTCAAAAAGTTGGGCGTAACGAATCGTTGCGCTGTTGCTCAGTTGCAACTGAATATTTTGTGGAAGGTTGTGGAATATTTCACAAAAAACAATAAAATCCGAATAGGGAATTTCGCTTTCGTATGCTTGGTGCCGTTGCAATCTGTATTGTTTTGTTGCAAGCCAATGTTTTTGGTAATCACTTTCAACCGCAGTTGTCTTCGGAAGAAATTTCACAAAGAAATTATTGACAGTAGTTTTGAAATGGTGCGTCAATACAAAATAAGTATCAAAGGCTTTTTTGGTATCTACGTGCCAATGCTGTTTTGGGGGAAAACTGCGCAAAAATGCTTTAATTTTTTTTGAAACCACCATTCCGCCAAAAGTGAGGAGAATATCTGGTTGCAATTCTCTAAAATCTTCGTCCCTTAAGGGCGCGATAAGTTGGTCTATGGCTGTGATGAAGCTTTCATTATGAAGGTTGGAAGTGGTTTCGGTCAGTACCAAAACACTTTCATCCTTGGCCAGTTGTTCCACAAAACGCTGTTCCACACTATTTGGAGGTAAAACACCCACTAAAATCATTTTACGTTTGCTTGGGTTCCATTTGGATAAAAAAGGTTCCAAATTTTCTTCTAAAGTTTCCTTATCCAAACGTGGCGCTACATTTTGCGGCCAGACCATTTGGTTCTCCGAAGTGTGGTATAGAGGTTCGGAAAAGGGAATGTTTAAATGAACGGGGCCGTTCAGCTCGATTGCCGTATTTAAGGCAACATTTATTTCGGTTTCATTTTTAATCTGAAAGTCATCACCTTCAATGCAATTTGCACTGTAAAGAATGTGGTTTTCAAAAACATTTTCCTGCCTGATAGTCTGCCCATCACCAATATCTATATAGTTTGCTGGTCTATCTGCCGAGATGACAACTAATGGAATATCGCTGTAAAACGCTTCGACAACCGCGGGATAATAATTGAGCAAAGCCGAGCCAGATGTACACACAACGGCAACGGGTTTTTGTAGTTGTTGCGCAATTCCCAATGCGAAAAAGGCGGCGCAACGCTCATCCACTATGCTAAAACATTTGAAATCTGGATGTTCCCCAAAACTAATGGTAAGTGGGGCACTGCGCGATCCGGGAGAAATAACTATATGGTCTATACCCTTGTCCAAACATAATTGAACAAGCGTTTGTGAGAGAATCTTATTTGAGAATTTCATGCTTCGCAAAGGTACAAAGACGCCGAAAATTATTACAGCATAGGCTGCAATACTTGCAGCATGGTCTGCATTTTATTTTGTGTTTCCTGCCATTCGTCACTCGGTTGCGAACCAATAGTAATGCCACCACCCACAAAAATACGGGCAGTGTTGTTTTCTATTTTCATACAGCGTAGATTTACCATTAGCGAGGCTGTTGCTCCATTTTCTCGTATGGGCCCTAAAAATCCAGTATAAAATTCGCGGTCGTAGCCTTCATTTTCATGGATAAATTCCTTGGCAAATTTTTGTGGTGTACCGCAAACGGCGGGTGTAGGATGAAGAGCAGCAGCTATTGTAGTCAAGGTAGCTTTTCCATTTTTTAGAATTCCAGTTATATCTGTGCGCAAATGCAATAATGAGCCAGCTCTATGGGTATGTGGATTGGAAACTTTCAAAACCGAAGTTACACGTTGCAAGCTATTGGTTATAGCATCTGTTACCAATTGCTGTTCATCAAGCTCCTTTGGGCCCCAAACCACCGGTACTTTATCAGTTAAAGGCTGTGTGCCCGCCAATGCCATTGTTTTAAAAGAATCCTTTTCTACCTGTACTAAAGTTTCTGGTGTGGCACCGCACCACAGTCCTGTCTGCGGGTGATACCAAATATATCGAAAAGCAGTAGGGTATATTGAGAATAATCGATTTAGAAGTAATTCAACCGAAAAGTCCTTTAAGGGAAATTCCTTAAAGCGGGAAAGAACAATTTTGTAAGCTTTTCTTCTTTTAATCTTTTCAATCGTTTTAGCCACCTTTTCTGAGTATTCTTTTTCTTCCGCAGCATTTTTAGCAATTAGGGTTTTAGCTGCTTCATTATCAGAATTTAATATTTCACTCTCAATTTTTTCGGAAACATTTTCAGGAATAAAAAGCGCATTGCCATCATATTCAAAAGGTGCCAAAACAAAACCGTTCTGAGTCATTTCTGTTATGGTAAAACGTGTTTGATCTTTTTGAAGCAAAGCGAAAACTTTCTCTTCTAGTGGTAAGGAATAAACCACAAAGGGCAAGTTTTCTTTTAGTTGTTTTGAAATTTTTTCGGTCAGTAGGCTAAAGTCCATTATTGGTGTTTGGGTAAGGTAAGGGTGGTGAGTTTTACGAGCGAGACAAGAGCACCGTCTTCGTTCAGTATTTTTATCTGCCAAAGCTGGGTTGTTCTTCCTTTGTGAACAATGTTAGCGTGGGCATAAACATAGCCATCACGGACGCTTTTTACGTGGTTGGCTGCAATTTCAATTCCACGGATTACGATATCTTTGGTATTCAAAAACATAAAAGCCCCAGCACTACCAACACTTTCTGCCAAAGCCACAGAAGCGCCGCCATGCAACACACCATCTGGTTGGTGAACCTTAGGGGTTACAGGCATTCGGGCTACTAAAAAATCTTCGCCTACTTCGGTGAATTCTATCCCCAAGGTTTCCATCAGGGTATTTTGGCACATTTTATTGCACGCTGCCAAAATTTCATCATTGGTGTACTTCATTGTATTGGTTTACATTTGTAAAAATACAAAATTGAAGTTAACAATATGAGTACCCAAAAAGAAGCCGCCTACACCTCTACAAATACCTACCGAACACTCAATAACTTAACCGAAAAGACAAAAAATGTTTGGATGGTTTTCCACGGAATGGGCTATTTGAGTAAATATTTTATTAATTATTTTTCAGAATTGGACGCTGATGAAAATTACATCATTGCTCCCCAAGCCCCTTCAAAATACTATCAGGGAAAAGATTTTAAACACGTGGGTGCCTCTTGGCTCACGCGTGAAAACACCATGACAGAAACCCAAAATATTTTGAATTATGTTGATGCCGTTTATAAAAAAGAATCGATTGAAAGCTTCCCAAATTTAATCGTGATGGGCTATTCTCAAGGGGTTTCCATAGCTACACGGTGGGTGGCGAGCCGAGAGATTCAGTGCAATAAATTGATTCTGCATTCGGGTGGTATACCTGCGGAATTGGAACCTTCAGATTTTGAATTTTTAAGTCCCAATACACAAGTAATCTATCTTTATGGCAATAAGGACCAATATATTACTGAAGCACGGGAAACCGAAGAAAAACTGAAGGGAAACAAACTTTTTCAAGATCGATTAAAAATTGAGGTTTTTGATGGTATTCACGAGGTAAACAGAGAATTATTGCTAAATATTTCAAAATAGCATACTGTTTATTGTGTATTTCATCGAATAATTTTGTGTTTTAACTTCTTTTGTGTTTCTTTTACTTCGCTTTAACAACCAAATAGCCCCAAACTATGAAAAAGGCAACATTAACCTGCATATGTATGTTTATCGCGTCCATAGTTTTGGCACAGGTAAGCAAACAAGAAAAACAAGTTCTTTTAGATCTTTATACCGCTACCAATGGATTGGAATGGAACAAACAATGGAACGTGGAGCAACCTGTGGAAACTTGGTACGGAGTTACGGTTGAACACAATAAGGTAACTGGCATCAATTTATTGTTCAATAATTTGAATGGTACATTGCCGGCCTCCTTGGGACAATTAAAAAATTTGAAAAAATTGGAGTTGTCGTTTAATCCTATTTCGGGAACCATCCCTGTGGAATTGGGCGATCTGGGACAATTAGAGGTTCTAGCAATAAACGGCACTGCCATTAATGGAAACATTCCGGAGTCTTTGGGCAGGCTTTCTAATTTGAAGCAGCTGCACCTAAGCAGTAACCAATTGAGCGGAACGGTGCCCGAAAGTTTGGGAAATCTTAGGCAGATTGAAGTTTTTAATGTGTTTGATAACGATTTGTATGGCGCTTTACCACAATCATTGGCAAGTTGTCCAAATTTGAAGCAGCTTATGGTAGCAGAAAATAATTTTAACAATCCGAGTGATTTTTCAGTGATATTGCTGTCAAATTCTGGAGCAAAAATAGATTTACTCAATAACTCCCCACAAATTGAGCCCGCGCAGTCCATAATAGCTGTAGAACGGGACGAAAATGAAGATTAACACTATTCTATTTCCTCATTTCCAAGCGGCCTATAATGGGCCGCTTATTTTTTAAACACGGTTAAAAACATATTTTATCGATAAAAAACATTGTGTTTTTGAAAAATATTAGTAGATTGCCCCCGGTCTTTAAACCAAGTGGCCCCCACCCACTCCAAAGACCTTAAAGCTTAATATTTGGTTAAAAAACAAGCTTTTAAATTGAGCGGCTCTTTTAGAGTCGCTTTTTTTTTCTTTAAAATGGAATGTGTTGTTTTAAAAATCTAAATAAAAATTTAATTATTTTAGATTAGAACTAACATACGTAAAATTCATGGCCATGGTAAAGACAAAAGTCACCGTGCAAAACACGATAAACGCTGCGCCCAAAAAGGTTTGGGAATACTGGAACCAACCCGGGCACATTACTAAATGGAACTTTGCCAGTGACGATTGGCATTGCCCAAAAGCCACAAACGACCTACGTGTAGGCGGAAAACTTTGCTCACGAATGGAAGCCAAAGACGGCAGTTTTGGGTTTGGTTTTGAGGGAACTTATTATGAAATAGCACCTCAAAAGAAAATAAGTTATACTCTGGACGACGGCAGAAAAGTAACTACAACTTTTCAAGATTTAGACGAAAAAACTAAAATAACCACCACATTTGACGCAGAAACCGAAAACTCTGTGGAAATGCAACGTGAAGGCTGGCAGGCTATTTTGGACAATTTTAAAAAATACACTGAAAATAATTAAATATCCAGTTTTCACTAAGGACTATCTATCTTCTCTATTAAACCAATAAATTACTATGCCTCCGGTCAAGAACATCAATAGACTATACACCGCAGGTACTATTGCAAAAGCGGAATTATGAAGCAACACTACCGCAATTGTAATCGCGAGCGTACCGTTTTGAATACCCGACTCAATAGCTATGGAGCGTGCTGCCTTTTTTCCCAAACCAAATAATTTTGCCGAAAAATAACCCAGTACCATGGTGGCCACATTTAAAACCAATGCAGCAATTCCTGCCTTTTCAAAAAAGGAAACAAAGTTGGTTCTTTCCTTAATGACTAAGCCAACAATAATCAACCCCAAAACTACGCCCGAAGCAATACGCACGGGCTTTGCCATGCTATCTGCAAAACGCGGACGATACTTGCGCACCCACATTCCTATTATAATAGGTATGACTACTATTACAAAAATTTGAACTATAGTTGAAAGTACGTTGAGTTCAACCACTTGCCCCACCCCTAAGAAATATTCCAGGGCAAAATTCACAATAAACGGAATCGTTAAAATGGTTATCAAGCTACTGAAGGCCGTAAGCGTTACCGAAAGCGCCAAATCTGCCTTTGCCAAATGCGAAATTAAATTTGATGTAGGTCCGCCGGGACAGGCCGCCAAAATCATAACCCCTATCGCTATTTCGGACTGCATGGGGAATAGCCACGTAATTCCCAGACCAATGAGCGGTAACAGCATCAATTGATTGGTCAACCCAATAAAAATAGCTTTCGGATAGCGAAATATTCTTTTAAAATCGGCCATGTGCAAGCTAAGTCCCATTCCCAGCATAATAATGATAAGCGCCCCGGCAAGGATGATGGTAGAAATAGTATCCATACATTTTTATTTTAAGGAAAGATAATCAAATTGTCTTAAGAAAGAATAGTCAAGCCGCAACTTCAATATGTTGCGATTTTGAATTATAAGTAACGTTTAATGAATATAGTGTCTGTTCAAATGAAATGTTTAAAAAAGAATAAATAAATTATATATAAGTCGCTAAAATTCACTACTTTAAACACTCCAAATCTTCTCCTCAGCATTATAGTCTGTATTTAACCATAAACTATATATTATGAAAAATTATGCATTTGCCTTACTGTGCGCATTTATGGTCTTCGCGTGCGAAAAAGAAGGGGAACCAGACCAAATAAAGAAGCAGCAACTACAGCAACAGTATCAAAACGGAGCTGAGAGAGCTAGAAAAGTGGATGTATGCCATAATGGACACATTATTAATGTAAGTACTAATGCCGCTAAAGCTCACAAGGCACACGGTGACGCTATAGATTTAGATGGCGATGGGTATTTTGATCAAGAAAATTCATGTTCAAACTTAATAGATTGTAATGATAAAGATCGTGATGTACAAGGTACATTTGATTGGTCAGGAAGTGGAGTTGATACAAATGGAAAAGTCTATAATTTGTTGGTACAAATGGCTTGCGACTTTTCCGTCGGTACAGTGGATTATGAATATTGTATTGGATCCCTCACCTTGGTTTCACAGGTTGGTAACACGTTTACCTATTCCGAAACTGTAACCACAGGCTGTGTGGATAACTGTATAGTAACGTTGGTAGTAAACAGTAATGGATCACTTAATTTTACCGAAGATTGTGGTACTAGTGGAATATTGACCGCTCATTTACCTAGCAATTAAAATACATTCATTTTGTAAAGAAAAAAACCGCAATCCAAAGGTTGCGGTTTTCACATTAATCTATTTCTAAAAACTTATTTTACTTCTTCAAAATCTACGTCCTCAACGTCGCTGTTTTCAGCGCCGCCGCTTGTGCTTCCCTGCTCTGCTCCTGCTCCGGCATCACCGGTTGGGGCACCCTGCTGGTCTGACTGGGCTTTGTACATTTCTTCTGAAGCAACTTTCCAAGCTTCGTTAATCTTATCCAAAGCTGGCTGAATATTGCTCACCTCTTTGGTTTCGTAAGCTTTCTTCAACTCTTCCAAAGCTTCCTCAATTGGCTTTTTCTTATCATCAGATAATTTATCGCCAAACTCTTTCAGTTGTTTTTCAGTCTGGAAAATCATTGCGTCTGCTTCGTTCAGTTTTTCAACTTTTTCCTTCGCAGCCTTATCGCTTTCGGCATTTGCTTCAGCATCTGCTTTCATCTTTTTGATTTCCTCTTCGGTCAAGCCAGAAGAAGCCTCAATACGAATGTCCTGCGTTTTGTTGGTAGCCTTGTCGGTAGCGCTTACTTTAATGATACCGTTAGCATCAATATCGAAGGTTACTTCAATTTGTGGCACCCCGCGCTGCGCTGGTGGAATTCCGTCTAAGTGGAAACGACCGATTGTCTTATTGTCGTTCGCCATTGGGCGCTCCCCTTGCAATACGTGAATTTCAACACTCGGCTGGTTATCTGCCGCAGTAGAGAATACCTGACTCTTCTTGGTAGGAATGGTTGTGTTTGCCTCAATCAATTTGGTCATTACACCACCCATTGTCTCAATACCAAGTGAAAGTGGGGTTACATCTAAAAGAAGTACGTCTTTCACATCTCCGGTCAATACACCACCTTGAATTGCGGCACCTACAGCTACAACTTCATCTGGATTTACCCCTTTGTGTGGTTTTTTTCCGAAGAATTTTTCCACTGCTTCCTGAACTGCAGGAATACGGGTAGAACCACCAACAAGAATTACTTCGTCTATATCACTTTTGCTCAAACCAGCAGCTTTCATTGCTTTTTCACAAGGCTCGATTGTTCTTTTTACAAGATCTTCTATCAACTGCTCAAACTTAGCTCGGGTCAACGTTTTTACCAAGTGTTTTGGTCCGCTGGCAGTAGCTGTAATGTATGGCAAGTTGATTTCGGTTTGTGTTGCAGAAGACAATTCAATTTTTGCTTTCTCGGCAGCTTCCTTTAAACGTTGAAGCGCCATTGGGTCTTTTTTCAAATCAAAATCTTCTTCTTTTTTGAATTCATCAGCCAACCAGTTAATAATCTTTTGGTCAACATCATCACCCCCCAAGTGGGTATCACCATCGGTAGCCAATACTTCAAAAACGCCGTCTCCCAATTCAAGGATACTAACGTCGTGCGTACCACCACCAAAGTCAAATACCACTACTTTCTGGTCGGTCCCTTTTTTATCAAGACCGTAAGCCAATGCTGCTGCGGTTGGCTCATTAATGATACGTTCTACTTTAAGACCGGCAATTTCACCGGCTTCCTTGGTTGCGTGGCGCTGGCTATCGTTAAAATATGCAGGAACGGTAATTACCGCACGGGTAACATCTTGTCCTAAATAATCCTCGGCGGTCTTCTTCATTTTCTGAAGAATCATTGCACTCAGTTCCTGTGGGGTGTACATACGGCCGTCAATGTCAACACGGGCGGTATCGTTATCACCTTTTACCACTTTATATGCTGCGTGTTCCGCTTCACTCTTTGATTCGGAATATTTGTTCCCCATAAATCGCTTAATGGAGCTGATGGTCTTTGTAGGGTTAGTAACAGCCTGACGTTTTGCAGGGTCGCCTACTTTAATTTCGCCTCCTTCCACAAATGCAATTACGGAAGGAGTTGTTCTTTTTCCTTCGGCGTTAGGAATAACCGTTGGCTCGCTACCTTCCATCACGGCAACGCAGGAGTTGGTTGTACCTAAGTCGATTCCAATTATTTTACTCATATCTATTGTGTTATATATTTAGTTAATTCAATTTTTATTTTACGGAGTGTATAAGTCAATGATTATGCCAGCGGAAGGATTATGACAGGATGGCAGAATTTCGAAACAAGAATTATTTAGTATTTTTATTTTCGACAAAAATTGAACCTTTTTGAAAAATTTACATAATACCAAGAGCCCTAAAATAGTAGGTATTGCAAGCGGTCTATATCCTTTTCTTTATAACTATTATTCAAATTTTACGCTGGTTGATTCTCTAGCCCAGCTATTGTTTTTTATCGCTTTCTTTTTAGTGATCCCTATCATTATCAATTTTTTATTAAAAATTTTTTCGAAAAAAATAACATTCGCTGCTAAACATTATGACTTACTGTTGACCTTCTCAAATGTGGTAGGTTTTGCCGCGCTCCTTACTTATAGTATTATTGGACCGGTGAAGAAGATAATTCTTTTAGTCATGATACTTATGTTTGGGTTTTCCTTTCTTTTAAAAAAGCATCTAAACAAAGTAATTATTCTTGAATATATACTCGCATTGATTGTAGCAATCCAATTGGCTGTTTATGTTGGGAATAATATTAATCTTTCTTCGGGATGGAAACAATTGCCAGATAATATTTCAGAAGTTACCTTTAAGAAAAGGCCAAATGTTTATATTATTCAGCCAGATGGTTATGCCAATGCCAATACCTTAAAAAGTGAGCCTTACCATATTGACAATAGTAACTTTGAAAGTTTTCTAATCGAAAAAGATTTTAAGATTTATCCCAATTTCCGAAGTAATTATACCAACACAATTACCTCCAATAGTTCCATGTTTGCGATGAAACATCATTATTATAAAAATCCGAAAGGTAACACAAAGGAAGCCTATGGGTTACGAAAAAGTATAGCCAGCAATAATGTCGTGGTATCTGTCTTTAACAAAAACAACTACAAAACATCGCTGATCATTGAATTTCCATATATCATTGTCAATAGGCCAACGTTAGGTTATGATTATTGCTCCATTCCATATAAAGAACTTTCATTTTTATCACGCGGGTTTGACATGGCAGTGAATAGCCTTGATGAAATGAAAAAAGCTATTAAAGAAAATAAAAATCAAGCTAACTTTTATTTTATTGAAAAAATTCTTCCGGGCCATATTTCCGTCACAAAAAACCAATCCAAGGGCAAAGAGGAAGAAAGAAAAGTGTATGTTGAAAATTTTGAAAAAGCAAATCTTTGGTTGCGCGAGATGATTGCCCTAATAACCAAAAATGATCCCTCAGCGCTTGTAGTTATAGTCGCTGACCACGGAGGGTATGTGGGTTTAAACTACACGAGCGAACGTCATAAAAAAATAACTGACCCTAGGCTTATAAACTCAATATTTGCTTCCACGCTTGCCATAAAATGGCCTGACAATGAAGTGCCAAGATTTGATGATAAACTGAAGACAAATGTAAACCTGTTTAGGGTGTTGTTTTCATACCTAGCAGAAGACAAAACTTATCTCAATAATTTTGAGAAGGATGAAAGTTTTTTAATTGTGGATGAAGATGCCCCGTTTGGAGTTTATAAAGTAATTGATGAAAACGGAAAAGTTGATTTTAAAAAAGTTGATTTTTGAGTTTCAACTCTCTCCCCAACTTTTAACAATTCTTTCCACTGCGTAGTGTAGCGCGGGCTTCGTTCTTTTTTAATGAGTTCCCATTCATTAACCCGTGTGCCCACCAAACCTGAAGAAATAGTTGCTTTTCCAAATTTCCGGTTGATGGCGTCAAAGGTTTCTATAAGTTTTGAGTTATTTAATTTAAAAGGTTGGTGAAACAGATTTCCCTGCACATAATCCTGTGGAATGATGCCCGTAAGGTTCACCCCTACTTTTTTATAGCGATAACCAGGTTTGTATATTTCAACTAACGCTTTTCGCGCTGCGGAAATAAGTTTGAAGGTGTCATTCGTAGGAATTTCCATAGTCACGGTCCGGCTGTTGGAATATTGCTTATCTACATCGCTGTGGTAGTTGGTTATGATGAAAACCTGAACATAAGTGGCGCATGATTTTTGGGCGCGAAGCACCTCGCTTACTTCACTTATGTAATACGCGCACGCTTCCTCAATACGCTCCAAGTCAGGTAATTTTCTACCAAAAGATTTCGCGGTGCCGATTCCTTTTTTTGGCGGCGGTTGGGTTACAAATTCCATGCACGGTTCGCCTTTTAGTTCGCGCCAGGTGCGCTCGCCTACAACTGTCATTTCCTTTCGGACCCATTGCAACGGAGTTTCAGTAAATTGAAGTGCATTAAAAACGCCTATATTTTTCAACCGTTCGGCATGCTTTCTGCCAATGCCCCAAACGTCGCCAATCTTGCACCATTTTAGTGCCTCAATCCTTTTTTCTTCGGAATCGATTACAAAAACGTGGTTGTTGTCAGGAATTTTCTTCGACATTCGGTTTGCCAGCTTTGCCAGCACTTTTGTTGGCGCAATCCCCACACCTACTGGTAACCCCGTATTTTTTGAAATGGTTTCTTTAATTAAATGCCCATGATCGTTCAGCAAAATATTTTTCATCCCAGATAAATCTGCAAACGCTTCGTCAATACTATATACTTCCACATTTGGAGAAAACGTCCCGAGTATGTTCATCACCCGCTGCGACATTTCGCCATAAAGCGTATAATTTGAAGAAAAAAAGTTCACTTTGTGGGCAATCAGTTGATCCTTAATTTTAAAAACGGGCTCAAACATAGGGATGTCCGTAATCGCCTTCGCTTCTTTGTTTGCGGCAATCACGCAGCCATCGTTATTACTCAAAACCACAACGGGTTTTCCCAAAAGGTCGGGACGAAAAACCTGCTCGCAGCAGGCGTAAAAGCTGTTGCAATCTACCAAGGCAATCATCGGGCGTAATGGATTATGTAAGTGATTATTCCCCAAACGGTGAATTCTTCTTCCGAAAAACCAAAAGGAATGCACTTTATCTTAAATTCCCCTTCTTGGATTATTAACGCCAAATCATCAAAATTTCGGGATAACGACCTATCGATAATCAAAACATCCCTATCAAGAATATTGTGTTCCTTAAATCCATTGCCATCTACCCGCACAAAAAAAGTTGCATCACGATTGACCACCAATTCTTGGTTTAGATCAATAGTGGGTTCCAAATAATGTGTTGCGGGACTTGCAAAACCAGTCTGTTTTGAAACACCCGGCTCGTGCCTGCTTTTTACTTTTGTGAGTTTTCCTGAAGTGAAAATTTCCATAGTCCAAAAATAGGAATATTTCCTACTTAATGGAATATTTCCAGTATAAATTATGAACAATTCCTCACTTCCCTTTAGCAAGATCCCTTAAAATTTCTTAGGTTTGAATTAAGAATAAATTTATGGAAAGTATCAGTGTTTTTGACATGTTGAAGATAGGAGTTGGCCCATCCAGCTCCCATACCTTGGGGCCTTGGCGTGCCGCGTTACGGTGGATTGGTGAACTGCAAGAGAAAAAGCAATTTGAAGACGTAGCAGAAATTTCGGTGGATTTGTACGGCTCCCTTTCGCTCACGGGAAAAGGGCACGCAACCGATATTGCAGTAATGCTTGGCCTTTCAGGCTTTGACCCTGTAACTTTTCCTATTGAAAACATTGAAAAAGAAATTGATTTTATCAATTCTGAAAATAAGTTAAAACTGAACGGCGAAAAGGAAGTACCATTTTTTCCGAAACAAAACATAATCTTCAACCGGAAGTTTTTAGAATTTCACCCCAACGGAATGACTTTTAGGGCCACGTTGAAAGATGGTTCCAAAAAATCTTCTTCTTTTTATTCAATAGGCGGCGGTTTTACCGTAAAAAAAGAGCGAAAGCGTAAAAAAATAAAACTGGCAAAATTTGCGCAATTTCCCTTCCCTATTGAGAAAGGAACAGAACTTTTGGCATACTGCAAGGCTGAAGGCAAAAGCATTTCTGAAATTGTTCTTGAAAATGAAAAATCACTTAGAAGTGAAGCCGAAATAAACGACGGCTTAAAGAAAATTTGGAATGTAATGCTGGATTCCATGTACGTTGGCGCGCACACCGAAGGTACGTTGCCCGGTGGATTGAATGTAACCCGCCGTGCTTTTGAGATGAACAAGAACCTTATTGGCAATCATAAATACTCAAATGCCGAAGAATGGATTGGCGCAATACGAAACACGGAAGTAAAGTTCCGCCAGATTTTAAAATGGGTTTCGTGTTTTGCCCTCGCGGTGAACGAAGTAAATGCATCGTTGGGCCGTGTGGTTACAGCACCAACCAACGGAAGCGCGGGCGTAATTCCTGCCGTGATGATGTACTATATGGTGATTGAAAACCACGATGCCAATTTTGAGGATGTTCGTAAATTTTTGCTTACCGCAGGTGAAATTGGAAGTATTTTCAAAAAAGGTTCTACCATTTCTGCTGCTATGGGTGGTTGTCAGGCAGAAATCGGTGTTTCTTCTTCAATGGCTGCGGGAGCTTTGTGCGAGCTGATGGGCGGAACACCGGAACAATGCTTAATGGCTAGTGAAATTGCAATGGAACATCATTTGGGAATGACCTGCGACCCTATTGCCGGTTTGGTGCAAATTCCCTGTATTGAACGTAATGCAATGGGTGCCATAAAAGCAATAAATGCCTGTGAAATGGCCTTGGATAGCGATCCCTCCAAAGCAAAAGTACCGCTCGATAAAGTAATCGCTACAATGTGGGAAACTGCAAAGGATATGACTTCCAAATATAAAGAAACGAGCGAGGGAGGTTTGGCAGTACAAGTAAATATTAGCGATTGCTAAAATTTTATATACAACCTTCCTTTCTTCGGGAATCGATTAAATGAATTATTTTCCAACCCTCATCAAACTTTGCAAGGGTGAAACTATTGGCTCCACAATGTAAGAAAGTTTCGTTTAACCAAAATTCATAAGGTGTCCAAACGTGCGCAAGGTTTCCGTCAATCTCAACTTTATAATCCAGTAAACGCTCGTCCCATTTTTGATCAGCTGGGCGATTGGCTATAGTACTTAAAAATCCGTTCGGGTCATCACTATTCAATTTATGCTGACCCCTTTTATCTGTGTAAGCCGTCTGCATTATCATTTCATCGGCCATTACAGATTTCATTAAAAGGGTATCTCCTTTATGAAATCCTTCAAAAAAAATATTGACGACTTTGTGCGCATCTGCTTCCGAAAACTGGTTTTGTGCAAATGTTGAAGTAAAAACCATGCTTGCAAAAATGATAACCAATAACTTCATAGTTGTTATTTAATGAGTGTACACCAAAATTAGTACTTTTACCCACCAATTTGTTACAGTTATGAGTACAGCCAAAAAAGAGTACAAACGTATTACCACCAAAACTTTGGTGGACATGAAAAAGAAAGGTGAGAAAATCTCAATGCTTACGGCCTACGATTTTACAATGGCCAAGATCGTGGACAGCGCCGGAATAGATGTTATTCTGGTGGGCGATTCGGCTTCAAATGTAATGGCTGGCCATGAAACAACTTTGCCCATTACATTAGATCAAATGATTTATCATGCAGCTTCTGTGGTTCGCGCTATCGAACGCAGTTTGGTTGTGGTTGATTTACCTTTCGGAAGTTACCAAAGCGATCCAAAAGAGGCATTGCGTTCAGCAATCAGAATTATGAAGGAAAGTGGCGGTCACGCTGTAAAGCTTGAAGGCGGGAAAGAAATAAAGGAATCCATAAAACGAATTCTAAATGCCGGAATACCCGTAATGGGCCATTTGGGTTTAACGCCGCAATCAATTTATAAATTTGGAACCTATACCGTTCGCGCCAAAGAAGAAGAGGAAGCTGAAAAACTAATTTCTGACGCATTATTGCTTGAAAAGGCAGGTTGTTTTGCTGTGGTTTTGGAAAAAGTTCCCGCCAAGCTGGCAAAAGAAGTGGCCGAAAGAATAAGCATTCCCGTAATAGGCATTGGAGCTGGAAATGGTGTTGATGGACAGGTTTTGGTAACTCACGATATGCTTGGGATGACCCACGAATTCAACCCACGTTTTTTAAGAAGGTACCTCGATTTATATACTGAAATGAAAAATGCCTTCAGCCAGTATAGCGCTGATGTAAAAAGTGGCAATTTTCCAAATGATAGTGAACAATATTAAAATCTGATTTTTAGATTCTTAGATAATTTTCCTTTTAGAAAAATCAAACAATCAAACATACATAGTACCAAAGACAATCTTCAAGTTCTGTTTGAAGACAATCATCTAATCGTCGTAAATAAGCGTCCGGGAGATATTGTACAGGGCGACAAAACTGGAGATGCCCCCCTTTTGGAAGTTGTAAAGGAATACATTGCCGAAAAATACAATAAACCCGGAGCTGTTTTTTTAGGAGTTGTTCACAGATTAGACCGTCCCACGAGTGGAGTCGTAGTGTTTGCGAGAACTTCTAAAGCATTGGCACGTTTGAATAAAATGTTTTCCAAAAGGGAAACGGAGAAAATATATTGGGCAATAGTGAAAAATCCTCCCCCCAAATTGGAGGATACGTTAATGCATTTCTTAAAAAGAAATTCAAAACAGAACAAATCATACGCTCATATTAAAGAAGTACCGGACAGCAAAAAAGCAATACTCCATTATAAACTTCTGAAAAAACTTGACAATTATTATTTACTGGAAATAACTTTGGAAACTGGCAGGCACCATCAAATTCGGTCACAGCTATCGGCTATTGGGTGCGCCATAAAGGGAGACTTGAAATATGGTTTTGACAGAAGTAATTCAGATGGCAGTATTCATCTTCACGCTAAAAGATTGACTTTGACCCATCCCGTTCAAAAAGAAGAAATTTGTATAGAAGCTACCCCTCCAGTTGATGCCGTATGGAATGCCTGTAATTAAAGCTGAATTAAGTTTCTTTTCAAAGCAAAAATAACAAGCCCTACTCTATTTTTTATTTTAAGTCGTTTGAACAAATCCTGACGGTACCCGTCAATAGTCTTTGGGCTCAAATCCATCATAACGGCTATTTCCTTATAGGTCAACTCAGAACAAGCTAATTTTATAAAAGTAAGTTCGTTTTCCTTAAAGTCGAAAATTCTTCCTTCCTCATCGGGAGTTAGGGAATGCAGCAAGGTTTCAGATACCTTTTGGGAGTGATAATATCCTTTTTCGCTCAACTCTTTAAGGGCTGTGTTCAAAATTTCGGGGTGTATGTCTTTCAGCAAATATCCTTTTACCCCTCTACGCAACATTTTAAGGATTGTGTGTTCATCATCCTGCATGGAAAGTGCCAACACTTTTATTTCAGGATGGTGCCGCGTGAGCCATTCTGCCGTTTCAAAACCGTCCATCACGGGCATATTTATGTCCAAAAGTATTATCTCTGGCAAAACATTACTGTCCTCAATTTTTTCCTGGAGGTGTAATCCATTTTTAGCGTGAAATATAACTTGGAAGTGCGGAAATGAATTGATAAGTTTTTCCAATGAACGTGCAAAAAGAGAGTGGTCGTCCACTATACCAACTGTATGATTTGTTTCTGGTCTCATTTTGTGCTTTTATAGGGATAACTTAAGTATAATTGAGTGCCTTTTCCTATTTCGGAAACGATTTTGTATTCTGCATTTATCAATTCTGCCCTGCTCTTCATAGTTTCCATACCTGAGCTGTCAGTTTTCAAAGAGGTATCGAAGCCAATTCCATCGTCATTTGCTGAAATATCCAGCGTTTTTTCTTTATATTCTAAATGTACGAATAATTTTGAAGCTCGGGCGTGTTTCAATACATTAGAAAGAAATTCCTGCAGAATCCGGAAAATGATAATTTCGCTCGCGCTATTTATAGGAATTATGTCGCCAGTTATTTTTAGGGAGGCGTCGAGATAGCCCAAACGCTTAAATCGGTCAAGCTCCACGTTCAGCGAAGCAAGTAGCCCATTTTTTAGAACCACATCGTTATTGAGCACCTTGGATAGGGAACGTATTTCCTGAACGGATTCTTGCACTATGCCCTTTGTTTCCTGAATTTGTCCATGGTAAGTTTCCGGAGCGGAATTCAACAATACATTAAGCTGGATATTGGCCACGGAAAGCAATTGGCCCACATTATCGTGCAGCTCCCAAGCGATGTTCTTTAGGGTTTGTTCTTGTATCTCTATTTGTGAATCTGCTAATTCGCGTTGGTAACGTTTTTCTGCTTCATAACGTTCCTTTAAAAATTTGTTTTTTCGGCGCTGAAAAGCAACAACGAAAACAATTGCAAAGACCGCAAAAAACAACAGTACAGCAATAAAATAAACTATTAAAAGCTTTTCTTGGGGTAGTAGGGGTTCTCTGTCCGATAGCATATTAAAAATCCAGCAATGTAGATGGAATACAACAAATAGTTAGTCCCAAAGATAACCTGTTTATATAGATTCACAAACCCAGGGTCAATAGTATTGCTGTAATAAGAACTATATATAAAAAATGGAGTGGTACATAGATGAAAAAGCAACGCTCCTACTGATATATAAAATGGAAGGCTTTTTTGTACTTGCAGGATTTGATCACTTTTCAACAATTCCAAATAATAAAATGCAATACTTAAGAAAACAAACAAAGTCCCGAGAATATTGGTTATAGGCATAAACTTAATGAAGAAATCTCCTGAAAACACTATTTCCAAAATACTGAATATCAAAAAAACTATTGAAACCCTATTAATAATAGTTACTGATTTTTTAGCCGATAAATACCACTTAAAATAGTTTACGTAGAACAAATAACTAATTACTGTATAAATATTCGCCCACCAATAATTTGATTCAAAAGGGGTTCCCTTTAAAAAATACAAAAAACCATTCTCAACAAAATATGCGTACCAACCAAAAATCTCAGAACACACAGTAATACCTAAAAACCAAACCAGGTATAAAGTTGGTTTGGATTTATTTTTTTGATAATAAATAAGCCCGGTTAGAAATGCTAAAAATTCTACTAGGTGTACAAAGAAAAGTGCTAACACTATTAATAGTTTTTTGGAGGAAATCCACCAATACTGTTGTTTAAAGGCTCTAAACTATAATCATTTGCCACTCCTTGAGTAGTGCCCAATGTAGGAGCCAAAAAGACCGTAGCTTTATCAGAGGTTGCGTTATCATACGCTCCAAAATAAATACGAATTCCTGGATTCATACTTCCGGAACCAGCTTTCACATAGGCCAGAAACTCTTCAAGCTCTGCAACGCTAAACAAAAATTCACGAGTATCTCCCGATCCCATGGCACGTTCAATATCAACAGCGCGTGTTGCTACCCAGTTATCCTGTAATTGCCTTGCTGCGGCAACAGTAATACAATTTGATGGTTTTGACATAATTAAATTGGTTTTAAGGTTAATTGGCAGCAATGTAGTAAAAACAATCAAAAAAGTGCTTTTTGTAACGAATAAACAGGGAAAATCCCCTTTCCGTATAGGATTTTTCCTATAACCAAACAGGGGGTTTCCCTATGAAAAATACAGTGAAAACCCCCTTGAAAATTCAGGTAAAATCCTGTTGTATAGACTTTTATGTTTCAATACATTTGGGTTTATAAGAACAACCAACTGATTCCTTGCAAAATGATTTACGAAACGCTAGAAATAGTAAAAGATCAAGTTTCAAAATATTTGGAGCAAAAAACTACGGATGCAAATCTGGTGGTTCTGGAAAATGTTTCAAAACATGAGGATCCCGACATAAATACTATGAACGATAAAGTGGTGCTTTCGCTTTTAAACATTGAAGAGGAAATCTCACTAAAAAACAATCCAAATATCAAAGTTAAAAACGGGGAAACTATTTACAAAAATGCACCAGTAAACCTAAATGTTTTTGCACTCTTCTCGGCAAATAGAAATACATATACGCGCTCGCTAACCGCTATTTCCGTTATTATAGAATTTTTTCAATCAAAAAAAATATTTACACAAGTAAACACTCCGTTGAATCCGGCCATTCCCGCATTGGAAAATATAAAAGAGTTTCGTTTTATTTCAGAACTCTACACGCCAACTTTTGAGCAACTAAATTATATATGGGGCACGTTGGGCGGAAAAGCCCTGCCCAGCGTACTCTACAAAATAAGCATAGTAAAAATTGAAAGCGACGCCCTTCTTGAAAAAGGCACTCCTATCACGGAAGTTTCCGGAATTCTAAACAAAATAACTTAATGAGCTTCACTACAACATATCGCAAACTGTTCAGTGTAAACATATACCATAATTATTTTTTGGATGATGGCAATGTGGCTTTTGACAGTAGCCCGGTATTGAAAGAAGCGCAGCTTGTCAATTATAATTTTGAGGATTTCTGTAAAATTATTCCTTCCGAAAAAACCCAAGAACTCTTTAAGGGAAACAAGCTCGTTTTTAAAACAACTTCAAACGGCTTTACCATTTTTTCAAGGGCAGAAGAAACGGCTCCAAATTCGGGAACATATAAACCAATGGTAAACCTTTCGCAAACTACGGTATTTGATTTTTTGATTTATGTGAACGATGCACTCTTTGAAAATTATTCAACTGTGAATTCAAAACCTCTTATTCCCTACTATCTCTCGAACAAAAAACCTGTTACAGAGGGCATTTCCTTTAACTATTTAGATTTGGAAACTATTACTCTGCCAATTGAAGATTTCACAATAAACCAAGCAAGTTATGGTGAAATACGAACAAATCTTTCCGAAAAAGAAAAGATTGGACTCTTCGGAATCATTTCATTGGAAATGGCGGGAGACAACACTGTTCCCTTCGACGGCAACGCACGGAATATTCTAAACGCAAACGGAACCATTCCCGCTTTCCCAAAAACCTTCAAACTTCAATTAAAAAACCGAAGCACCATCTGGAACTACCGCGATGCTTCAACCAATACACTCCTCCACTCTACAGATCCCACAACACTTCCGTTGGCCAAAAACGGAATTGTAGGGTACAGTTTTAACGGCCAAGAAAGACCTTCCGCGTTCCCATCCCGACTCATATTTGAAAAGGACGGTGGCGGAAATATCATAAAAACCATTTCAGAAATATATATTAATCAATAACAGAAACTATGGCAACTACGTACAAAACACCCGGGGTCTATGTGGAGGAAATATCGAAGTTTCCGCCATCAGTGGCACAAGTGGAAACAGCAATTCCGGCCTTTATTGGCTACACACAAATTAGTGACACTACCGTTCGCAACAAACCGAAACGTATTGTTTCGCTTTTGGAGTATGAAACTTATTTTGGAAAAGCACAGAATGAAGCTAACATTACCGTAACTATTAACGATACAATAAACAGCGGACCACCGGTTCAGCTTTTGGATCAAAAGTTTAGCGTGGCGCTGGGAACCACCAGTCCATACGTAATGTATTATGCCATGCGCATGTATTTTGACAATGGCGGCGGGCCTTGCTACATCTGTTCCGTGGGTGATTATACTAGCGGCACTGTAAATCAGCCTTTGCTTTCGGGAGGTTTGGACGAACTGGAAAAATTTGACGAACCCACACTATATGTATTTCCAGATGCTATGGCCGTTTCCACAGCCTCAAGTTACTATTCGCTTATTAATAGGGCTTTAATGCAATCACAAAAACTGAAAGATCGTTTTGTTATTATTGATGCATTCGCAAATAATAGTGATAACATTCGCAACACAGCTTCCTTGGGCAATGGTGTTGATTTATTAAAATATGGGGCTGCCTATCACCCTTTCCTAAGTACTGCTTATAGCTACGCATATGATGATGCAGCCGTTACATTGGCGCATAATGTAACAGATGAAACAAATATTACTTCAGCAGGCGCTTATGATACTAAAGCATTAAGTGAACTCGCCGATAGTGGTGATACCGATTTCAACTTAATACTCTATAACAAAATAAAGACGGAACTGGAAAAACAGTACGTTACGCTTCCGCCAAGTAGCGCAATGGCTGGAATCTTTGCGCGCGTAGACAGTAATCGCGGAGTTTGGAAAGCACCCGCTAATGAATCTGTAAGTGCTGCTGTAGAGCCAACCATCAAAATAACCCACGAGGCACAACAGGATTTGAACATTCACACCTCGGGAAAATCTATAAATGCACTTCGATCCTTCACTGGAAAAGGCATTCTCGTCTGGGGTGCACGCACCCTTGCCGGTAATGACAATGAGTGGAAGTACGTACCCGTACGTCGTTTTTTCAATATGGTTGAAGAATCTGTTGAAAAGGCTACGGCACAATTTGTTTTTGAACCGAACGATGCAAACACTTGGGTAAAAGTACGCGCGATGATAGAGAATTTCTTAATTCTTCAATGGCGCGCCGGTGCCTTAGCTGGGGCAAAACCAGAGCAGGCCTTTTACGTTCGCGTAGGCTTGGGTGAGACCATGACCGCAGATGATATTTTGAACGGAATTATGAATATCGAAATAGGAATGGCTGCAGTTCGTCCAGCAGAATTCATCGTATTGAAATTCTCACACAAAATGCAGGAAGCGTAGTCTTAGTTGGCAGTTTTCAGTAGCAGTGAGCAGTTATTTCAAACGGAACACAAAACACTTAACATTTAACCATTAACATTTAACACATAGCAAAATGGCAAATACATATCCATTAGTAAAGTTTCATTTCTCAGTAGACTGGGGAGGAACAAACATAGGTTTTACCGAAGTCAGCGGACTGGACGTTGAAACCGAAATGATCGAGTACCGCCACGGTGCCAGCCCGGAATACAGCAAAATAAAAATGCCGGGGATGCAAAAATACAGCAATATCACATTGAAGCGTGGTTCGTTTGCTAACGATAACGAATTCTATCAATGGTGGAATACCGTAAGCCTTAATAAAATTGAGCGTCGCGACATTACCATTTCATTGTTGAACGAGGAACACGCACCCGTAATAGTATGGAAAGTTAAAAATGCCTTTCCCATTAAGGTGCAGTCAACCGATCTGAAAGGCGACGGCAACGAAACTGCTATTGAAACTTTGGAAATTGCCCACGAAGGTTTAACCATTCAAAACGGTGATTAATGAATAATCCGTACCCTCCCGTAAGCTTCCATTTTAAGGTGGAATTTAACGGAATTTCCTCACAGGATAAAGACGTTCAGTTCCAATCTGTTTCAGGGCTTTCCGTAGATATTGAAACCGAAGAATTTGCCGAAGGAGGCGAAAACAGGTTCAAACATAAGTTTCCGGTACGATCCAAATTTCCAAACCTTGTTTTAAAACGTGGTATGGTAACCGACTCACAGCTCATAAAATGGTGTCGCGACGCTATTGAAAGTTTTGACTTCGCGCCTGTGGATCTAACCGTGAAACTGCTGAACGAAAACCACGAACCCTTGGTAACCTGGAATGTAGTTCATGCCTACCCTATAAAATGGGATGTTGCGGAACTAAATGCCGAACAAAGCAAAGTAACGATTGAAACCATAGAGTTAGCGTACAACTATTTTACACTCGTATAAAATGCCCATAGAAATTAAAGAACTTCACATAAAAATAAATGTGAACGGTACTGAGCAAACCAATGCCTCTCCTGATAAACAATCGGGAGGCAAAATGGATACTATTGTAAAAACTTGTGTTGAAGAAATAATGCGAATTGAAGAACGCAAAAATGAACGGTAATGAAAGGAGAACTCAAAAAACTGAAAATCATAGCCTACCGCGATAATAAATTTACGCAAATCGTGGGCGATGGCGTATTTTCATCTTTGTTGAATCCCGAAAAATATGCTTTCAAATACAAAATAGAATACACCGAGGCCCAAGGTCAGGGTACCAGTGCAACACAACCCAAGTTTGTACGCTCGGTACCTGAAGGTTTAAACCTTGAGTTTCTCTTTGATAGAACCGGAATCATAAAAGGAAATAGTGATGACTTAGGTATCGGCATTGTTGCGGACATTGAAAGATTTAAAAGAATTGTGTTTGATTACAATGGCGATGAACACAAACCAAACTATTTAATGATAGGTTGGGGTACACTTCTTTTCAAAGGGATCCTAGCCGAAATGTCCATTGAATACAAACTTTTTTCACCGGAGGGTGTGCCATTGAGGGCCGTTGTAACAGCAAGCTTCAAAGGGGTGGTAGAAGATAGTTTGAGAGTAGCGCGCGAAAACAACAACTCGCCAGATTTAACACATGTACGCATTGTGAAAGATGGCGATACACTTCCGCTTATGACTTTCAAAATATATGGCGATTCAAAATATTACCTGCAGGTAGCTGCGGCCAATAATCTTACAAATTTCAGAAAGTTACAACCCGGACAACAAATCATTTTTCCACCAATTGAAAAAGTATCTTAAATATGAACAACAGCAGAACCATAGAAACCGTGCGTAGCTCAGATTTGGTCACCTTCAAAATATTGATTGAAGGCACAGAACTTTCTGCTGTTCATCAAGTAAAAAATATTTCGGTTGAAAAGGAAATTAACCGTATTCCCTTTGCTCAGGTCGTCTTTTTAGATGGCGAAGCTGCATCACAAAATTTTAATTTAAGCAATGAAGATTTATTGGTTCCCGGAAAAAATATTGAAATAAAGGCAGGTTATCACAACGATGTAGAAACCATATTTAAAGGAATTATCATAAAACATAGTATTAAAATTAGGGAGAATAATTCTGTTTTGATTGTGGAATGTAGAGACGAAGCTGTGAAAATGACCATCGGTACAAAAAGTAATTTTTATTACGAAAGTAAAGACAGCGATATTATTGAGGAAATAATTGGGAAGTATGGCTTGCAAAGCGATATAGAAACTACATCTTTCACAAATAAAGAAATGGTGCAATACCGTACTTCTGACTGGGATTTTATGATGACCCGTGCCCAACTCAATGGTCAAATATGCACAGTCGATGATGGAAAAATAATAATTTCAAAACCTGATTTATCCCAAGACGAAGTGGAAACGGTCGCTTTTGGCGCTACCCTACTCGACTTTGATGCCGAGATGGACGCAAGGAATCAGTTCAATTCCATCACTGCATACGGTTGGAATCCTTCGGAACAGGAAATTGTGGAAGCAGAAGCTACTGATCCAGGAATTTCTTTAAACGGAAATATTTCAACTTCAGATTTGGCAGAAGTCATCGATCACGAAAATTTAGAATTGAAACACGGCGGCAATTACAATTTAACCCAATTACAAAATTGGAGCGATGCAAAAAGTCTTTTTCAGCAACTTTCAAAAACCCGCGGACGTGTAAAATTTCAAGGAATTCCAACAGTAAAACCCGGAACCATGCTGAAGTTGGAAGGCGTTGGCAATCGTTTCAACGGAAAAATATTTATCAGTGCCGTACGTCATGAAATTGTAAACGGTAATTGGACCGTTGACGCCGAATTCGGGATGAACCCAAAATGGTTCAGCGAAACCTACGATATTTCAGAATTGCCTGCTGCTGGTATTCTTCCAGCAGTTAGTGGTTTGCAAGTTGGGGTTGTTTCACAATTGGAATCGGATCCTGACGGCGAGGACAGAATTTTAGTAAAAATACCAATAATTGACAAAGACGAACAAGGCATTTGGACACGTATAGCAACCTTGGATGCGGGAAATAACCGAGGATCATTTTTTCTTCCTGAAATTGGAGACGAAGTAATTGTAGGTTTCGTAAACGATGATCCAAACCACGCCGTAATTCTCGGAATGCTTCACAGCAGCGCAAAACCTGCTCCATTGACAGCTTCCGACGACAATCACGAAAAAGGATTTGTAACCCGAAGCGAACTGAAATTGATTTTCAACGATGAGAAAAAATCAATCATCATTGAAACTCCGGGAGGTAAAAAAGTAACCATCGATGAAGATGCGGGTGTTATAAAAATTGAGGATGACAATAGAAATATAATAACAATGGGTAACGGCGGAATTGCAATGGAAAGTGGAAAGGATTTCAGCATAAAAGCAACCGGCGATTGCAACATTGAAGCGATGAACGTAAATGTAAAAGCCAATGCCCAATTCAAAGCCCAAGGCAACGCTGGCGCGGAAGTTTCAACAAGCGCCATCGCAGTTTTGAAAGGATCTTTGGTTCAAATAAATTAGCCCCCTAATCCCCCAAAGGGGACTTTTTGAAACTTCCTGCAAGATTCAAATCTTGTAGTTTTTATAAAAAAAATAAATGAATTTAAAACAAACAATTAACTAATAACTATTAACCATAAACCAACTTATGCCTCCAGCAGCCAGAATAAACGATATGCACATCTGCCCGATGACAAACCCAAACGGAAGTCCACATGTTGGTGGACCAATCCTTCCAGCGGGAGAACCAACCGTTTTAATTAGCGGAATGCCCGCGGCAAGAGTTGGAGATATGGCGACATGCGCAGGACCGCCGGATTCAATCATTATGGGTTCGTCATCTGTATTGATTGGCGGAATGCCAGCGGCCCGTTTGGGAGACAGCACAGCACACGGTGGAAGCATTGTTTTGGGAGAATTTACGGTCTTGATTGGTGGGTAACGCACTTCGACTGCGCTCAGTGTAATAAGTGTTAGATGACGGATGTCGAATGACGAAAATAAATAATAGAAATAGAAAATAATTAATATGAATACATCAGAAATATTTTTAGGTGAAGGATGGAGTTTTCCACCCCATTTTGACAAAAAAACCGGTGAATTGGTAATAACCGCAGGCGTAGCCGATATCAATAAAAGCCTTGAGATTCTTTTGTCTACACGTTTGGGCGAGCGAATTATGCTTCCAGATTATGGTTGCAATTTGGAAGAACTTTTGTTCCAACCACTTGATGTTACCCTGAAAACCTATATAAAAGAATTGATTGAAACAGCAATCCTCTATTACGAACCTAGGATCACCGCACAAAAAATATCGCTGGACACAACTAACGAACTAAACGGCGAAATTTTGATAAACATCGAATACATTGTCCGTATTACAAATTCACGGGCAAATATGGTATTTCCATTCTATAAAACCGAAGGAACTGAAGTATAAAAACAATGGCAAAAAACTGTGAAAATAAATTCCTGATAAACCATAAGGGCACCGAACAAACCCAAAGGTCAATCAGCGCCATGCTTCCAGAAAATTTGAAGTTGAACGATTTTTCAACGGAAGACTGGATGAAATTTGCTTACAATTTTGCTTCGGAAGTGAACTATTTTTCAGTTGAAAACGCTACAGTGCCATCGGGAAATTGGGAATCATTTCTTATCGAAAAGGATAAAATAAAAAGTTTTCTTTCTGAAGCTGAAAATTCCAATAACCTCTCCCCGCACCTCACCCTTTTTGTGTGTTTTCTGAAATTGCTTGAAATTTCCAATTCACATTTTAATACGCTTACCAAAAGACATCTCGATTTCTATTACAACGAAATTCTTCAAATTGATAAAAAAGCTCCGGTCGCAGATAGTGTTCATCTTATTTTTGAATTGGCCAAGAATTTTTCTACATCTAAAGTAGATGAACACACGCTACTGGAAGCTGGAAAGGATACTTTCGGAAAACGCATTCAATACACAACCGACAAAGAAGTAGTTGTAAACAAGGTACAGGTTGCTGCTTTAAAAAGTGTTTACCATCATAGAAAAGCCAATAATTTAAATCCGGATGAATTCAACGGACTATTTGCTGCACCTGTGGTAAATTCCGCAGACGGCAATGGCGAACCGTTTAAAAACGATACTAGTAATTGGCTACCGTTTGGCTATCCTTTCCACTTTAGGCCCGAATTGCCTCTACAGACTCCGAACCTTGGATTTTCAATAGCAGCACCAACGCTAAATTTAGCAGAAGGCAAACGCATAGTTCAGGTAATATTCAATCTTGAAAAATCAATTCCTGTTTTCAACATTCCACAGCTAATTGATTGTTTTGACATTTTTGCAACGGGTGAAAAAGGCTGGTTGGGACCTTTTAAAATTTCGGCTTCTGTCAATGGATTTGCTTCTTCCGTAGGAAATAAAACAATTCAGCTTTGTTTAAAAATTGATAAAACCGAAGAAGCGATTATCCCATACAACAAAGAAATTCACAAAGAAAATTTTGAAACCCAACAACCCGTATTTCGCTTTTTGCTTAAAACAAAACTACCCGAATTCAATATCGGTTATCAACTTTACACAGAATTGCTTCAGAAGAAAGTAAAAAATGCAACCGTAAAAGTTTCGGTTTCGGAAGCTGAAAATCTCCAGCTGAAAAATGATTTCGGAACTCTTGCGGCAAATAAGCCCTTTTTTCCTTTCGGAACCCAGCCTATGGAACGCTCCGCTTTCTATATTGACTATCCCGAAATGTTCAGCAAAAAGTGGAACACAGTTTCACTTCACGCCTCGTGGCTGAATACTCCGTCCGATTTCAAACAACATTACATTGCATACAGAAAAGACGATAGCAATTTCAACCTTTCGCCAAATCTGTACTTTCAGACGCTTTATTTCAATTTTAATACGGTAACCAAAAAATATGCAAAACCTGCTGGGCTTACTTTCAATCCAACCTCAAGCCCGAGCAATCTTTACGTAACCGGAAACGATTATTTTAAGGCGAAAGTTTCCGTTGAAAACAATGAAAATTTGGTAACCGTAAACGGTGCCTTTCCGCTTTTTACCAAAAATGGGGAACTTTTCGAAAGCAATCTTTCCATCAATAATGCAAATTACACAACTGGGAAAAACGGGCCGATAAAACTATCGTTGAACCAATCGTTTTTGCACGCACTGTTCCCAAAGGTTTATGCGCTCGCGCTTTCCACGGAAGAAGATACCGTGCTTCCCAACGAACCGTACACCCCAATTATTGAAAAAATTGAACTAAGCTACACCGCGAGCCAAGAAGTGGAATTTGGTGTTTCGCAAACCGCAAATCTTGAAAAGATACAATTGTTCCACGAGCATCCATTTGGGCAGGCTCAAAATTCCGAAACTTTGTTACCCACCTATTGTGTGGGCGGTGAACTTTACATAGGCCTTGAAAATACCGAAGCGTTGCAGCAAGTGCAGCTTTTGTTTCAATTATTGGAAGGGACAGAAAATCCTTTGGCAGAACCTTTTTCTTCTTCGGAAAAAATTTCTTGGTCTGTTCTTTCAAACAATTCTTGGATGGAACTTACAAGCGATTATTTGTTGGGAAATACGACGGATAATTTCTTAAAAACAGGAATTGTAACCATCACAATTCCGCGCGAAGCTACCGAAAACAATACGTTGTTGCCTTCGGGAATGGTTTGGCTGCGCGCAAAAAGTCCAAAGAGCTTCGATGCGGTTTGTAGGTTTATAAACGTCCACGCACAGGTTATTACGGCAACTTTCGTAAACAATGGCAATGAACTTTCGCACCTTAATAACGGTCTACCTGCCGAAACCATCAGCAAACTTACCGAGCGCGATTCCGCAATAAAAAGTGTTTTGCAACCCTACAATTCCTTCGGCGGAAAACCCGAGGAAAGCGATGAAAGCTACTATCGCCGCGTGAGCGAACGGATTCGCCATCGCGACCGCGCCATTTCACTGTGGGATTACGAACATTTAATTCTTGAAAAATTCCCGGAAGTCTATAAAGTGAAATGCTTAAACCACACCAAAGACAATGATTTTCACGCGCCCGGAAATGTTGCGATAGTTGTGATTCCCGATATTAAAAACAACAATGCCTTCGATATTTTTCAGCCGCGGCTAAGTACTGCCAAGCGAAATGAGATTCAAAATTACATCAATGAATTGAACACCTTTTTCGTTTCCGCGGAAATTATAAACCCCGATTACGAAGAAGTTGAGGTTACACTCGGCGTGAAATTCAACACAGGTTTCGACGAAAATTTCTATACAAAACAAGTTGAGGAGGACATCAAAAAATACCTTTCGCCTTGGGCGTATTCGGAAACCTCAGTACTGAATTTTGGTGTTGCTTTCCACAAAAACAAACTCATTTCCTATTTGGAAAACCGGCCGTACGTTGACTTTTTGGACGATGTGAGTGTGAAGCACAGAACCTCTGAAACTTCAGCATATATTGAAAAAACGAACGTGATTCCATCGAGTCCGAAAGCAATTTTGGTCTCGGCAAAAAAGCATTTTATAACCGCCGTGCAATCAAAATGCAGTGAACAAACCCCTAAAAAACCAACCGTATGTCTTCCGTAAAAACATACAGCACCATCGAGAAGGACACTTCCACTCAGGACGACCTTGACTTCGAATTCCTTAGAAAAAAGGGAATCGAATACATTGAGGCTTTGGGTAGCGGTCTGTGGACGGACTACAACGCCCACGACCCGGGAATCACGACTTTGGAGGTTTTGTGCTACGCGATTACCGATTTGGGCGCGCGGCTTTCCCTTCCGTTGGAGAATATTTTGGCAGAGGAAAACAACCCGAGTTTTTTGAATGAGCAATTTCTGACCGCTGAAAACGCACTGCCCATAAAACCAGTAACCGCGCTGGATTACCGAAAATTGTTTATCGACATTGAGGGCGTGAAAAATGCCTGGCTGAAAAAGCACGAAAAGAAAATATATGCCAACTGCAAGGAAAACAAACTTTCCTACAAACCTTTCGAAATAAAGGAAAAGTATAAAAAGGAATTTGTTTTAAACGGATTGTACGATGTTTTGGTGGAATTGGACGAACTGGATTCTGAAATTTTCAATACCGAAGCGAAGCGAAACAAAGAAATAAAAAGGCTGAAAGAAGAGGTTAGAACGATTTATCACGCACACCGAAATCTTTGCGAAGATGTAATTGAAATTGAGGAAGTTGAAAACCATCCCGTTGCCGTTTGCGCCATTTTGGAACTGAAACCCGAAGCCGATGAGGACAAAGTGCATGCCGAGATTTTATACACCATTGACGAATATCTGTCGCCTTCCCTCCGCTTCTACTCTTTAAAGGAAATGCTTGAAAAAGGCTATGCGCCCGATGAAATCTTTAACGGTCCATTATTAAATAACGGATTTATTGATACTGCTGAATTGCGCAAAACAGAACTTCGAAAAGAGGTGCGATTGACCGATTTGATTGATTTGATTCAAAAAATTGAAGGCGTTGATGTTATCCGTGACATCACTATTAATAATTGCGATGGCAAGCCCGAAACCAAAAAAATCTGGAATCTCTGCATTCCCGCAGGAAAAAAGCCGAAACGCTGCGATAAAAGTTCGTTCAGCTATTACAAAGGATTTCTTCCGTTGAACATTAACAAAAAAGCGGTAGCCGATTATTTGGAAACGATTTATGATGAAATCGAAGCCAATATTCTCGACACAGCTTCGCAGAAAAAATCGTTGGAACTGCCCGTTGGACGGTTTTCCGATGTTGGCAATTACAGTACGATACAAAACGATTTTCCTGAAGTTTACGGTGTTGGGGAATTGGGCGTAAAAAGCACGGCAACCATTGCAGACCGCGCAAAAGTGAAACAACTGAAAGGATATCTGCTCTTTTTTGACCAGATTTTCGCAAGCTATTTTGCGCATCTAAAAAACGTAAAGGATATTTTTTCAATCAACGGAGAGCTTGACAAAAGTTATTTCACGCAGATGGTTGACAATGTAAAAGACCTTTCGGAATTGGTCTCTGCCAATTATTCATCCGATTCAACCATAACGGATATTTTGTTCTCCGACCTTGACAATAAAGTTGCCCGCAGAAATCAAATTCTCGATCATTTGCTTTCCCGTTTTGCGGAAGGTTTCAGCGAGTACGCTTTTTTGATGAAACAACTCTACGGCAGCAATACCGACGCTGCGGTTATCAAAACCAAGGAAGGTTTTCTTCAGCAATATGGGATGATTGGCTGTGAACGTCCGCTGAGTTTCAATTATTTTGAACAGGAAGCCGAAAATTTGTGGGATACCGGGAATGTTTCGGCATTTCAAAAACGCATCGCGCTTTTGAGTGGCAACCCAAATTATTTCCGAAGAAATTTCTCTGACGACCCGTTGGAAATTTACGAGGAAATCGACACCGACGGCATCATTGAATACCGTTTCCGTTTCCGAAGCAAAAACAAGGAAATCCTTTCTTCCTCCAGCAAGCATTACCACAATTTGGCTTCGCTTTACAAGGAAATTTTAAATGTAAAAAATTACGGCCGCTTTGCTGAAAACTATGAGATAAAAGTGAATACCGCCGGAAAGTTTTACTTCAACCTTACCAATCCGAACATTCCCGATACAACCGATGAAGGCCACGTGATTGCCCGAAGGATTTCGAGTTTTTCAACTCAATCGGCCGCCGAAAATGCAATTGCCAAAACCGTTGAATTTGTAAACACGCTCGATTTCAACGAAGGAATGTATGTTATTGAACACATTCTACTTCGTCCCGATGTTACAAAAGACATTGCTCCCGAGAATACCTTTTTACCAATCTGTACAGACAATTGCGAGGGTTGCGAAGGCATTGACCCCTACTCTTTCCGGGTTTCCATTGTTTTGCCGGGATGGACGGAACGCTACAGCAATGTGGATTTCCGAAGGTTTTTGGAAGAACTGATTCAAAAGGAATTGCCTTCGCATATTATGGCTAAAATCTGTTGGATTGGTTACCCAAAAAGTTACGATACCAAAGGCGAGGAAAATGAAATGGTGGAATTGGAAGAAGCTTACAAAGCTTGGCTATTGGCAAAAACCGATATGGGCCAAAAACAACCGACCACAAAACTGAAAAGGCTCATCAAAATAATGAGTACGCTGCATACCATTTACACGCAGGGAACGCTTCACGATTGTGATGATGACGAAGAACAACAAGATATTATCCTGGGCAGGACCAACCTGGGCAAACTTTAAAATACCAAAGTTATGGGCACTAAATTAATGGAAATTACTCCACAGTACCGCTCCTTCGTGGACGACCAAGTACTGACCTCCGGGCAGTTGAACGAATTTATAGAATATTTTGAGGACCAAGACCGCTTAACGCGCGTATGCCTTGTGGGCATTGGCGTGGCCTGTGGTTTTAAGGTTTCCGTGAATAATCAAAACTCACTTGTAACCATCACGCAGGGTTGCGGCGTTACGACCGATGGTGATTTGCTGAAACTTCAAAAAAGTATTAAAAACTCTTCTGATACCTCTATTGTCTTGGAAAGCATCAAGTATTCGCATTTTCGCGATTTTGAAGATGATAAGGCTAAGTACAAACACTTCAGAAACGGCAATGCAACTATCGATTTGTGGGAATTGATTCCACAGGAAAAGGTTGATTTGGAAGCGGGACATCTTCCAATTAATTCACAATTGCTCAATGAAAAAGTTGTCGTACTGTATTTGGAAAGTTTTCCGAAAGAAGCAGATATCTGTACCACCACAAATTGCGACAATCAAGGGCAGCTAAATATCCAAAATCTTCGGGTGTTATTGATTGACCGGGAAGATGTTGAAAATATCGTAAATGCAAAAGATGCCATTTTTACGAAGCACAACGTTTACGAAGCATTTACAAACCTTCCGCTAACGGCTGTTCCGAAGGTAATTTTAAACGATAGTAATGCAACTTCATATACAAAATTGACCGCTGCTTTTAAAGCTGCAATTACAACTTCAAAAAACGGTTTGCACTCCGCGTTTCAGCAATTGTTCCAAGGTTTTTCCGACGTTTTGGATATAAAGGACGGAATGTCGAACACGATGTTGAACCAGATAAATAATTTGGATGATTTCAATACCAATGAAAAGGTTCAATACCGCTATGATTTGGTACGCGATTTAAGCGATACCTATAATGAACTGGCAGAGATTCTTTTAAAACTGAAAACCGAATGTTGCCCAAATATTGAGGCATTTCCGAAGCATTTGTTGCTGGGCGCACTTGCTTCCGAAGAAATTTATCCCGAATTGCGCCACGATTTTTACCATTCACCCACAAACAATGAATACGCCAAATATTTTAAAATGGCGAAAAGTTTGGTTCAGCGATTGGTTTTGGTTTTGGACAATTTCAATCTTTCCGATGAAAGACAGATTGCCATTACGCCTTCAAAAACCTGCGGAAAATTGGGCGAAAAAGCCATTCCCGTTTATTACGAAGTTGATGCTGAAATGCTCACCGCTTGGGATTTCAACAAAACCAAAATTACAAACAGCGGTTCAACGTAAGCTTTCACAAAGAAAATCTCGCGCCGAACAGTTGGGTGCAAAATCCATTACAATTTGAGTTGGATTGCAACGATTTTTACAGGATTGAAGGACATTTTGGTCATCCCGCGCAGGACAGCCGCAATGCAATAAATAATTTGAAGAATGACTACGCTTTGGATTTTGACTGTTTGCTTTTTGATATTCAAAAAGATGCGCAGGCTTTTACTTCTTTTTTAAGGGAAAACCCTTCAATTGCCCATAAAGCGGGAGTTCCCAAAGGCGGAACCTTCGTGTTGGTTTCCAAAAAGGAAAATGTGGTGGCCGATTTTTGTATTTCGAATAAAGTCAGCACTGCTTCGGACGGTTGCTGCTCTTTGATGGAATGTACCTATCCGTGGATCAGCTCGCTAAAATATATGAACAACCTTTCACGAAGTTTGAAAGGAACGCAGAGCCGCAATAAACCGATGCCGCAAAATTATGTGCTGCAGGTTATTGAATACAGGATTAACGGCGAACCGCTAATTAATAGAACGACTACAATTACAATTCCTTTAAAGGAAATATTCTTGAGAAGGATACACGCAGTGACCGAAGCGTTAAATAAAAAATTTGACAAAGGTGTGGTTTTCGACTTTAATGAAAGTCAGAAAAGGCTGGTCATTACGCGTGCGAAAGAAGACACTTTTACCATTCGCCTTCGGGAGATTTCACAGGCAAACAACAATGCCATTTATACATACAGCAACAATGGAATGTTCCGGAACAATCGAATTTTTAGGCCCGATGCGATGCGTTGCCGTGATTTGAGAAATTACCGCGAGGCCTTCTATCAAAAACTGCACGCACAGATTGCACCAGTAAATAAAGATGATGATTACGGAACCTACGATGAAAAGTGGGCAAAATGGAGTAAACTCACAGAGCGATTGGTTACCAATCCTATAATAATTGAAGCAGGATTGACCCGAATGGTTACCTCTTCAGCACAGCTGCCACAAGAGATTAGAACCATAATCGGCAACTTAAAACGCGATTTGAACCAGGCGGCTGGAACTGGCGTCAATCTGCAGTTCCGATTGGATGGCGATTGGGTAAACGGCACTTGGGTGAACAAATTTATGCTCGACCACCACAGACGAAACAAGAAAAATACCCACGATGATATTGTGCTGTTCGTGAACCTGCGGAAATATCTTCACAATGAAACGGGCGTCACAAAACTCTCCATTTACATCACAAATTTTGAATACTCAAGCGTTTTGGACGCCGCAATGGCAAAATACAAAACAGTGGCCGATTTCTATTTTGGAACGCCAACGGGCGAAAATGCGATAAGAATATGAGAAGTTTAGCTGAAAATAGCGCAAAAAAAGAAGGGTATCAGTCGGTAAAATTGTACAATCCGAATGATACCCTTATGGGTCTAAACACTAAAGAACTAGCACTACAAGTAAGACAAAAGACCGACGAAAGTAAACCTAACGAACGAACTAAAGTACAAACTATAAAAGAACTTGAACTAAACTGCACACAACCCAGTAATTCATCTCTGAATCGAGTAGTAAATATAAGTCTAAAAAACTAAACAACAAATGGTTGCGCCAAAAAATATCATAAAAAAAGTGCAAATTGGGGTAAATACCCCTTCGCTTGCCCATGGTATGCAGCTAAAAGATGGATTGGGCGATTTTTTTAAGGAAGAAATTCTTCCGGAAATGGACAGTTATTTCAATTCGCTTCAAAAAAACAATCCAAAAATTATTCGAATTGAAAATATTTCCTTGGAAATCTCTATTAAAGGAAAAGATTCTTTGAAAGATATCAAAATATTAATTATCAATGAATTAAAAAGAACGATTAATAAAGAAAATATTTTAAGCCCGGAGTGGAATGATTTTAAAACCACTTCGCCTGCGCAAAACGAGGCCGAAGCATTTCTTCATTTTCTAAAAACAGGAACACTGCCATGGTGGTTTGAGCAAAAGCCAAATATATGGGAAGGTTTTTTTGAGGAAACAATTTCCAAAAGTGAAACATTAAAAGCACTGAAAAACCTTCTTTCAAAAGCAACGATTCGGAAGCGATTGATTTATCAATTTGATGACAATCAGTTATTTAAAATAGTAAATTCTTCTTTAGAAAAAACCGAATTAGGTGATTGGCAAAACAAGATTCCCAAAAAATTCAGAACCCAATTTTGGGAAGCTGTGCTGCTTTATTCAATTTATAAAAGTGAGAAAGAAATTGAAAAAATATTCCAAAATATTCCTCACAAAGAAGTCTCAAAATTGCTACAAATTTCAAAGGAAAGTTTTGGCTTAAATATTTCTTTGAACACGATAAATCTTCAAAATGAAACGTCTGAAACTGAAGTTTCCCTTAAAACTGAAAAGAAGCAAAAAGAGATAGATACTACTACCTCTATAGAAGAGACTGAAACAGATAAGGATGGTATTTTGATACAAAATGCCGGATTGATTTTACTGCATCCCTTCCTAAAAATGTTTTTTGAAAAAATGGATTTTCTTACAGAAAAAAATATAAAACCTGAGAAAATTGATGAAGCCATTCTTTTACTTCACTATTTGGCAACAGGGAAAGAACAGCCGTATGAGTATGAACTTATTTTTGAAAAATTTCTTTGTAATGTTCCTCTTCACCACCCAATTAACCGTCATATTTTGCTGACAAAGGAGCAAAAAATGGCCTGTGAGATATTGCTGGAGGCCGTGCTTGGCCATTGGACGGCGCTGAAAAGCAATTCCACCGCAATTCTTCAAAACGAATTTTTGCAACGGGAAGGCAAACTCACGGTTTCAGCAGAAAAACAACAGCTTTATATTCAACGAAAAACCCAGGATATTCTTTTGGACAAACTGCCGTGGAATGTGTATTTGATCAAAATTCCGTGGAAGGAAAAAATCCTGTTTGTAGATTGGTAAAATTATGAGAGCTTTTTCAATAAATAGCGCCCAAAACGGAAAACCAAATTCCTTGCAGCCCACAAAAGGCAATACGCCTTTTTTTGCGGCACAGGCCAAGCTATCTGTGGGAAAAGCCGACGATGCTTATGAAAAAGAAGCCGATTCCGTAGCCGATAAAGTGGTGCAGCGAATGGAAAATGGTGCCTTCCGTGCTTCGAAAACTTTTTTTCCACCAGCAACAATTCAGAAAAAAACCGACGAAGAAAATACGGAAATCCAACAAAAGCCGCTTTCCGATTCCATAACCCCGTTGGTCCAATTAAAGAGCGTTGAAGACGAACAAATCCAAGAAAAATGTGAGGAATGTGAAAAGGAGGCCGCTATTTCAAAAGCCTCTGAAGAAGATGGGATTTCCAAAATCCAAAAAAAATGTGAAGCCTGCGAACAGAAAGAAGAAAACATTCAAAAAAAATCCTCCAAAAGCAGCGCTGCTTCAACTTCAAGTATTGAAAATACTTTAAAAAGTACAAAAGGCAGTGGCACTCCCCTTCCCAAAAATTCAAAAGCACAATTGGAGAAAAGTTTTGGGGCAGATTTCGGCAATGTACGCATTCACAACAATAGTACCTCCGTACAAATGAGCCGCGCTTTGGGAGCGCAGGCTTTTACAAATGGCAACGATATTTATTTCAATTCCGGAAAATTCAATCCTTCCACAAAATCTGGAAAACACTTATTGGCACATGAGCTTACGCACGTAATTCAGCAAAATAAGGGCATTCATAATAATATTCAGCGGGTCTGCGAAAATAGCCCAGTCACAATTCCCTCAACGGGTATGAACGGATGTTCTACTGAGACATCACGCCCAACCCATCAAAATACTGAAATAAATTATGTAGTCGGAAACTGGGCCATAGACGCCCAAAGCAAAGCAGCGCTTTCAGCAATTGCGGCAAAGTGGCACGCCGACGCACGCAATGACACTGTACGCATTGATGGCTTTGCGAGCTGTGATGGAGCGGCTTCAACCAATTGGCGTCTTTCCTGGGATCGCGCAAATGCCGTGGAAAACGAACTGAAAAACCCTAGCGATGGAAGTGCTGGTATTCCTTCAATCGCAACCTTTAACAAATTTGCACACGGTGAAACCGAGGAATTTTCAGCCATAGATTCAACCCAAAACCGAAAAAGCCTAGTAACACTTCAGCCAACCGCTGGTGCGCTCCCGGCCGTAATGCCAACAGCGGGACCAAACGATTTTCAGATTACGAGAATACCTGCTTCTTCGCAGGACAAGATTTTTTTCGCAGCGGGAAGTGCCATTCTTACTCCTGGTGGAATTGCCGCAATTGATGCCTTAAAGTTGACAACACCCACAAATGTAAGGCTGATTGGCTTTGCAAGCATGGAAGAGCCCACCACCCTTGCGCAGGATAGAGCCAATGCGGTTTTGGCAAGATTACAGCAGAATCCAAACGCCATAAGCGTTGTTTCGGCTATTGGAAATGCCGCGGCCACTTCAACACGAAGTGATTTTGCAAGTGCGAGAAGCGTTGAAATCCTAACAGGAACGGCTACTCCCACAACCTTGGATTGCGATGCAATAGTTGTGGGAAGCAATCCTCCACAAAAAGTAAATCCGCCTACCCAGCCCTGTGCAACGATGGATCCCGATACATTGACAGCTTTTAATACCGCATTGCCCATAGCCAATGACGCAATGACTGCAGCCATAAATGCTACAAATGCAACACACGCAGATTTTAACCCAAATTTAGTACAGCAATTTTTCGGAAGAAATGATGCCGCCATTTTAGCAACACTTTCAAGCAATTTGTTAAGATTGCAAGCGCATGTTGCAGGTTTGCCCGCAATTACAAATTGTGGCGGCCAATGTGATACCGGCGGTTGTGAAAATGGGCCAATAGCATATAATAATGGTGTCGATTCTGCTTCAACCATGACTTTATGCGTTCCTACCTTTAAAAGTTTGAACACCAATGATGCCGCTAGAAATCTAATTCACGAAAGTGCCCACGGAACCACACCTTTGGGTGGCGCGGGAGCTCCTACCGAAGGGACAAAAGACGTGGCGTATAGGCACGAACGGATGATGTTCCAACTTTCGCCTGAAGACCGTTTACGAAATTCAGACAGCTATGCACTTTTTGCGCTTTTCGCAAAAGAAGTACAGACTACAGGAAATGCAAATGCGGTGCCGGCCGGAATAAGCACGCCGTACAATGATACTTTTATAGGGATAGATGCTGCGGATGAAGACCCACTGAAACTTGCAATTGCACAATTGGAGAAAAGATTGGCCTGGGCAACAAGCCATTCGGGGCAACTCTTCGGGGAAGCACAATTAGTACGCGATGGCTCCCAAACCTGGGCCGCAACTTGGGCCAATGCATATATGCACGAAGCTGCATTGCGATTTCCCGTAAATGATCCTTCCGTTCCGCCAAACCAACCAACTTTGGACGATATGGTGAAATTAGCCGCTATCGTTGAAAAATATAAATTGATGCGCTTTGCCGTAAAAAGAGACTTAACAGTCTTTGGCCTTGCCGTTGGTGTAGTGTCTTGGATGGGTGGAGCCTCCATTGCAGGCGATACGCTGTTTATAGGTCCAGACTTTTTCCGGGCTGATCCGCGGCAGCAGATATCATTGCTTTTGGAAGCCCTCGCCGCTTCAACACCCGGCGTGGAGGCCGCTTTTATACCGGCCTATGTATCCTTTGCGGAATTTATGCATGACAATGCCTAAATCAGAAAAATAATTAAGATGACAAAGTATAAATCATTTCTGAAAATTGAAAAAACCGTTTCACTGCCCGTTGCTGTTGAAACGAATGCCGTTTTGGTTTCTTGGAAGGAAAGTCTTTTCATCTTAACAAATTCAATTGCAAAGAGAGAAACTTTTGTATTTAAAATGAGTGATTCTTTCACTTTTGAAAAAATTAAAACCCTTCCCATATTATCGACATCTGCTTATATTTTTGAAGGCCAAATAATTGTTTCCGGGAGTGATAATGATGGAAAAGCCATAATTGTAGCTATAAATTTTTCTGGAGAAATTCTTCAAAAAGTACCTTTAGAAATCACTCCCAGTATTTGGCCCATGGTTGGCGGCACGGACAAAATATATGTCGCTTGGCAGGAAAAAGCTGATGAAATAAAGCGAGGCATCTTAAATTTTAATAATTCTGAAATAGAACAAATTCAGCAAATACCAGTTGAAAATCCGCCAGCAAAACTCATCGCCGTCCCGAAAACCCTTTTCGCGATTATTTCAGAAAAAAACAAAACGATCGTAATTGATTTGATTACAAATGAGCAACATTTCTTAAATATTTCACAGTCTATAACAGTTGGGCAAGCAAATGAAGATATTTATTTCGGATGGGCAGAAAACGACAGGGTCTGTTTAAAATTTCAGCATAGTGACGAGAAATATTGTGTTGCTTCAAAAAACGCAAATATCGGAAAACTACAGGCGGTTTCCAGGAACGAGGCTACGCTCTGGCTACAAAAACAGGAAATGGACATTGATGGAAATTACCAATGGAAATCTGCAATTACTCAAAAAGATGTTGAAGATTTTGAAATCGATAATTTCATACACACAGTTGGCGCTTGGAACGGGATGCTCGTCGCCGTGCAGGAATCGAAAATAATTTTCCTCAAAAAACAAACAATTTAATACATGAAATCATGAAAAAAGACAAATACCTAAAAGAGCTCACCATTAGCGAGACCCAAAAAAGACACGGCGACAATACTAAAAAAGATGTGATGAAAATACAGTCTTGGCTTTCACTCTATGCCATTCAAAACCCCGAAAGTGGTACTGTAACCGGAATTGACGGCGATTTTGGCCCAGCAACCGAAAAAGCGGTCAAAAATTTTCAAAAGGCAACAAATAGCAGCCAGACCGGGATTGTTACCCCGCAACTTTTTGAAAAACTCTGCGAAGGCATGAAAGATGCCTTTGAAAGACCATTGCTGTCAACCACGCTAAGAAATGCAATGGTGGAAGCGGCGGAAAATCATTTAAGGAATGCCCCTTTCGAACTCGAAATAAAAGGACAATCCAACAGTGGCCCGTGGGTTCGGGCGTATATGGACGGCCACGACGGTTCGCCTTGGTACTGGTGCATGGGCTTTACACAAACAATTTTAGATCAAGCCGCCAGCGCGCTCGGAAAGGATTTCCACAGCTTAATGCCGCTTACTTACAGTTGCGATACCGTTGGGACTACAGGTTTGAGCAAAGGGTTGTTGACGCGTTACCAAACGGTTCGCAACAATCCTTCGGTGATGAAACCGGGTGATTTTTTTCTTTTGCAAAAATCTAGATATGATTGGACGCATACCGGAATTATCATTTCCGTGGGCAACGACGTGATTGAGACCATTGAAGGAAACACCAATCAAGCGGGCTCCCGAAACGGAATTGCGGTTTTAAAAAGAACCCGAAATTTCAGAAAATCGAAACTAGATGTTTTCTCCATCGAGCCATTGGTATAGTTTATTATTATTTCAAAAGAAATTTTTTAGATAATTATCTTTAAATTAGAAGCTTATATCTTTTTTCAATGAAAGAAACTGAAGAAAAAAAATCGTGCATTACAAAGCTGATTGATGTTGTGCATCATCTTTTCAAATCTTTCAAAAATTTTTTTAAGTCTTCTATTTTAAGCCTTTTGGTCATTTTGATCATTCTTTTGTTGTTAACCCAAATGGATCAGGCCTTCACTATGATGGTCGATTTGATAGAGACCAAATGGGTTTCCCTGTTTTTGGCATTCTTTTTCATCAACGGGCTTGCTGTTGCGCTTTCCCACTACCCTATTTATACCTATTATGCAGCTGATCTCAACAACAGTGGCGATTATACAAACTGGCACGCAAAGCACCCTTTAAACTGGTGGATTTTTAAAAAATTTACGGTCTATACTTTTACCACAGATAAGAGCTCAGGTTACAAACCCGATAACTGGGCCAATTATTTCCGCTATTCCACGGGCATTTTGATACACATTGTTTGGATACACTTCATCATCAGCAGTTTTAAGCCAAACTTCATTTTTGAGGATTTCCCTTTTGATAAGGTGAAGATTATTATTTATGTGCTGCTTCTCGTCCCTTTTGTACTTTATATCTATTTGAAGGAAAAAATCACCAGGTACGAAAGTGAAAAAACCACCGAAGAACTTCCTGATAAGCTAATAAAATTCTACCGAAAATTGGCCCTTTGGTACCTAATCATTGCTATACTGTGTGTTGTTCTGTTCATAAATACACTTACTTGGGGCAATTTCAGCCCGGGAGGGTTTATAATGTTGCTGTTAACCAGCTATGCCTTTATGTTCAATTACATTTTTTTCAGATTGTTGCGCTCCAAATTCAGTTTGATTTTAGATTCGTTAACAAACGCCAAATATCTTCCCGTACGGATATTTTTTGAAAAAATCCACTTTTTGGAAAAATCCGATAACTATCTGTTAATGTTCTATTTGAACTTTTTAGTGGCCGCAATTTTTCTTTTCGTTCTCACAATGGCCAGCATTTTGGGATGGCCACTGATGAATGGCGTTCCCATTTTGCTCGCCTTCTTCTACTTTTACTATTTTGTATTGGCAAGTCTGGGCAAGTACTTTTTTGTTGCCAGAAAAAAGCAATTGCTGAACACCAAAAGTTATCGAGCCTTTTTGGCAATTAGCCTGATATTGATTGTGCTCATAATTATTACGAATTGTACAAATACCGAAGTCACCACCCACGAACTGGATTTAGTTGAAAACACAAAGACCGAAATACCCGAAGCAGTATTTTTGGATAGTCTAAAAGCAAAAAAGGACAACACACTTTTCTTTATAGCTTCACACGGTGGCGGGTTAAAAGCAAACGTTTGGACACTTAATGTGCTGAACAAATTACAAACAAATACAGAAGGAAAACTGTTGAAACAAAGCATCGCCTTTTCGGGCGCTTCGGGCGGTTCGTTAGGTTTGGCGCTCTATACGGGGCTTTTTAAAGAAGATGCTTTGGATACGCTTCGCATCAAAAAAAAGATAGATTCCCTCGCAAAACAAAATTATACCTCGCTGGATTTAACGCTAACGTTCGGGTTGGATACCTATCGAAAGCTGTGGCCGTTTAGCGAGCGAATCGGCTTACGCGACCGTCCTTATTACGCAATGGTGAAATATCAAAACAACATCCAAAACACGCCTTCAAAACATCTTTCCAAAGTCTCCTTTCGCGATTATTGGAAAGAAGCGTTTCTAAAAGGCGGTTACTTTCCGTCGCTCATTATGAATACCGCCGGCCAAAAAGGAAACCGTGGCATTCTGTGGTCTGTGAGACAAAGAGATTTCAACGCCATTTTTCCCTATGCAGAAAATCTGGCCGACTTGGCGGGCAATAAAACCATTCCTTTTTACCAAGCGGTTTCCACTACCAACCGTTTCCCTATTTTCAGTCCGGCCGCAAAAATAAAGGGGCACGGCCATTTTATCGATGCGGGGGCGATTGACAATAGTGGACTTTTGGGATGTTTGGATTTGCACCATTATTTACTTCGCAATCAGGTTTTGGGCGATAAACAAATTGCTTATGTTGAAATTATAAATAGCAAAAGTTTGTATGTGAATTATTTGGTTGAAAAATTCAAAAAAGAAAACAAAATCCTCCACATCCACAAAAACGAAAACGAGTCGGATAACATAATCGTCGATTTGGAAACGGGGCTCAATCTTGATAAAATCCCCAACTACCTCAGTGATTATTTGACCAATTGGGAAGAAGCCGCCGATGGAAAATTGCGTTATTTCAAAATTTTTATGCCGCACAAAGTTTCCATTGATGATGTGGAAGCGTTTTTTAAGGGCACGATTACAAATTCCGAAACCCGCAAAAAACTTGAAGTTTTTCTGCAAAAGGAAAACAATTTGATACTTTCCTTGACCGAAAAACCAAACAAATCCTTTTTTGACCCTTGGGAGTTTTACGAACCTACCCTTTCGCGGCATTTAAGTATAAGCAGCTTAAATTATATCGATGCCATTTTAAAACATCCTTTGTTGGAAGAGCAATTTTCAGAAATCGAAAAAATAATCAATACAAAAGCCAAGGAAAAAAACAAAAATCCAGAAATAGCTTTTTAAATAATATTTTATACAGATGAAAAATGCATCCGAAATAGAACTAAATAAAATCTTTGCTTTTTTGGAAGCGGCCATCTCCTGGCGAATAAAAAATCACAGTGCAGATTTTGATATAGAAGCACCCACATTGGATTTAAAAAAACTGGGGAAATCAAAATTGGGCGAATTTTTAAAAGAAGAAAACATTTCACAGGCAGAAGCAGTCGTTCTTCTTTTGGCCCTCGCTCCTTCCATTTATCCGTCAATGTTGCTCGACGTGGTTTCAAAGGAATTCCCAAAAGGGACCGATTTTGTTGAGTTTGGCGGTGTAAAAGGGCAAAATCACCGCGGCATTCTTCCCACAGGCGAAACCGTTCAATTTATTTTGGGAGGCTCAGATTTCACAAAAAGAATGGAGTGCATGGACTACTTTTCGGAAGCACATTTCTTCAACAAAAAAGATGTGCTTTACCTCGAAAATGTACCTTCGGGAGAACCTATGATGAGCGGAAAATTGGTGCTTTTCCCAGAAATTATACACAAGCTCACCACGGGAGAGGTGCCGCCACCAAAATTGAGCACCCAATTTCCGGCGGAAAAACTTGAAACCCAATTGGAGTGGGATGATTTGATTTTAAGTGAAAAAACCTTGCAACAAATAAAGGAGCTTGAAACGTGGTTGCAGCACAATGACCATCTTTTCAAAAATTGGGGAATGGAGAAACGCTTGAAAGCAGGCTACCGAGTGCTTTTCCATGGACCAGCGGGTACGGGAAAAACACTGACCGCAAGCCTTTTGGGAAAATACACCCACAAACCCGTTTATAGAATCGATCTTTCAACAGTGGTTTCCAAATACATAGGCGAGACCGAAAAAAACCTTTCAAACCTTTTCAACAAAGCCGCGCATAAAGACTGGATTTTGTTTTTTGATGAGGCCGATGCCATCTTCGGAAAACGAACAAATGTGCGAGATGCCCACGATAAATATGCAAACCAAGAGGTTAGCTATTTACTGCAGCGCGTGGAATCGCATCCCGGATTGATTATTTTGGCTTCCAATTTTCGGGATAATATTGACGAAGCTTTTACGCGAAGGTTTCAATCCATTATCGCTTTCGAAATGCCCGGCGCAAAGGAACGGGCTATTATTTGGAAAACAAACCTTCCCGAAAAGCTGAAAATTTCGAAAGAAATTGATTGGGAAGAAATTTCAAAAAAATACGAACTCACTGGCTCCAATATTTTAAACATCATCCAATTTTGCTGCCTGCAGGTTTTAAGTGAAAAATCTGAAACACTTTCAATTAAAATTTTACAACAGGGAATTAGACGTGAGTTTTTAAAGGAAAACCGCACACATTAGCCTATTTTCCGTGTAGCGTATTTAATGCATAAATAGCGAAACTGCCCAGCCAGTGGCCGCCTTCGTAACTATCACCCACTAAGTTTGGATAGGAATACGCCACGTGTTCATTGGCCAAATTTTCAAGATGTTTGTATTTCGGGTACCGTTTTGCCAAACCATAAAAAACCCAAGCCCTACTAAAGTTCAGGCCGTCCAAATGCACTAATTTGCCATCAGTACGGTCGCTTACCTCCCCTACTTTTAAATGATAGTTTTTATCAGCAAGTTGAGGCATAAATTTGTCCAACCATTTTATAAACTCTTCCCCATCGGAATATTTTGCCTTTGGTGATAGTACGCGGCGCATGATGTCAATTTCTTCCAAACAAGGCGAAAGAAAATCATAGCCGCTGGGTTCCCAATTAATAGGACAGTTTTCATCATTCATATAAAAATCTCGGGCGCGCTTTTCAATTAATTGTTTTAATTCCAAATCGCCCATCGTTTCAGCGTAGTCATAAGCGAAAGTCAATCCAAAGGCTGTATTGGTATGCTCGCCCACTCGGATTGGGTAATTCAGTTTTGGAAGAAATTCTTTGTAACGAAGCACAATAATATCTGCCAATGGTTTCAGGTTTTGTTCCAAATCCTTCGCCATTGGGTCGTCCCACTTGTGTAATTCTTCGGAAAGTTTTAGGAGCCAAGCCCAACCGTAGGTTCTTTCAAAGGATTTATTGATGGGTTTTTCAAAAAAGGCAAGCTCGGTCGCCACATTTTCGGCCGTGATTTTTTCTTTCAGCAATTTTCTGACTTCTTCTGCCTTTTCCATTTCTGGAAATTGTTTCAGTAATGTAACCATAGACCAATAGCCATGGACGGCGCTGTGCCAGTCAAAACATCCGTAAAAGATAGGATGTACAGCAATCGGTTCCACCAAATCTGCTTTACTTTCCAAAGTTTCGCCCGGCTTATAAGGATATTTTGTGCCTACGCAATGCAGTGGAAGCTCAATAAGTTTATTGGCTTCAGCTAATGTAAAGGTTGGTTCGGGAAACGTTTGTATGTAAGTTTCCTCCTTTTTGGAAATCTCTGTGTTTTCTTTTTTGTCTTTACAACCAAATAGAAAAATTCCGAAGAAAAAAATAAGGCAGTAGTTTTTCATCTTTATAAAATATTTGATAAAGTGGAAGACCTGCCTTGCAGGCAGGCAGGTGGAATGACCCAATTATCCATCTTAGGTGGAATTGCAATTTTTAAAGGGCATTTCATAAAAGTGAAGAATTTAGATAAAGATAAAAAAATAAAAAACCACAAATTCACAAATAAATTTTGATTCGTGAATTCGTGGCAAATAAATTTCTAATACTAACTATTACATTTTCACATCCTCAAGTTTCACTTCCTCTCCATTTTTGTCGAGAAGCTTCACTTCGTCAAAGCCCATATCCTTAAACTGCGCAAACTGCGTGGCAGCATCACCAACCACCAAATAAGCCATTTTGGAAGCGTCCAAATATTTATTGGCCAATTCCTTATGTTGCTCTAATGTCATATTTTTCACAATGGCTTCTTCCTTTTCAATGTAATTTGCCGGAAGGTTGTATTCGTTGATTTCCTGCAACATTCCCAAAAGTGAACCCTGTGTCTCAAAACGACGGGCGTTTGATTTTATGAGCGCATTCTTCGTAAATTCAAGATCTTCGGGAGAAATGCCTTCTTTGTATTTTGAAATTTCATCCCTAAAAATTTGAACGGACTCTCCTGTGGTGTTGGTTCTAACGCTTGATGAGGCTGTAAATGTCCCTGGAATTTTACTTCCGCTGAAATTGGTTCGGGCGCCATAGGTATATCCTTTTTCCTCACGCAGAATTAAATTTACGTTTCCTGAAAAGGAACCGCCCAGCTTATAGTTCATTACTTCCGCAGGATAAAAGTCATTATCTGTTTTCGGCAAAGCTATATAGCCTACGTTTATAACAGATTGCTTGGCATTCGGGATATCTACAAAGTAAAGGGAAGCCTTATCCCGATTATTGGCAACTGGATATTCAGGAATAGCAACCTCCTTTGCAGCCCAACGCTCTTCTAAACCTTTCAAATCTTTCAAAACCGCGTCTTTGTCAATTTTTCCAACTACTTGGAATGAACTTATGGAAGGCGAAAAATTCTTGTTGTAATATTCCTTTAAATCGTTCATGGTTATTGACTTCACAGATTCCACCGTACCCATTGTTGGGTAACTAAAAATATGATCATCCCCATAAAGAATTTTATTGTAAACACGATTTGCAACTACATTTGGATTTGCATCCGAACGTTCAATTTGATTTATAGTTTTGGTTTTAATACGTCCCAATTCCTCTTCGTCCCAACGAGGTTCCAAAAGGATTTCGGTTACCAAATCCATTGTTTTATCGAAATTACGCGTCAAGGTATTTCCTCTAATTACGATAGATTCATCCGTAGTGTACATATTAATGCTTGCACCCAAAAGGTCAATGGCTTCCTCCAATTCCTCTGGGGTTTTGTTTGCGGTACCTTCCATCAAAATATCGCTCATTAGGTTGGCCACACCGTTCTTTTGCATATCGTCGAGTAAATGCCCTCCTTCAATCACCAAACTGAAGTTCACGGTTGGAATTTCGTTCTGTTCAATTCCAGAAACTTTCAATCCATTCTCAAGATTTGCATTCCAAACTTCGGGAATTGACAATTCAGGAGCTGTACCTTGTACAGGTGGTTTTGAACGGTCAAAGTTAGAGGGGGTTTTTGCTATTTCCGTATTAGTTTCTTCAATTGTTTTGGCAACGTTTTCCTTAATTTCCTCTTCAACTACTTTGGCTTTTTCTGAATTTTCTGCAATCAATTCAAGTTGTCCTTTTGGAACGAAACTGGTCATCACGTAAGGTTTATCTTTTATATATTTATTGTAAACTCGCAATACATCTTCCTTTGTAACTTTTTTGATGTTTTCTATGTCTTGAGTGATGAATCCTGGATCACCAGTGAATACGTTATATTGCGCTAATTGAAATGATTTTCCCAACACGCTACTAATTCCGTTGTAGAATTGGGTCTCCAATCCTGCTTTAATCCTTTCAATGTCGCGGTCGGTAACACCTTCTTTTTCAAAAAGCGCAAAGGCTTCGTTAATTCCGCTTTCTATGGAATCTAGGTCAACACCATTGTTTGCCGTAATTGAAATTTGAAAGTCTCCAGCCAATTCATTTGAACTATTGTATGCAGTTGTTCTCGCTGTTAAATCTTTTTCTTTCACCAAGACTTTATATAATGGCGCCTTCTTTCCCTGGGAAAGTATTTCGCCCAAAAAGTCTAAAGCGTAAGCATCTTCAGTATATTGTTCCAAAGTGGGCCAAACCATATTCAGTTGTGGCGCGGTTGCAAAATTATCTTCATGATAAAGCCTTTTGGTTTCTGAAAGTGTTACTGATTGTGGCTTTAGCGGCTCTACCTCTTGGCGTCTTTTAATTTCACCAAAATATTTTTCAATCATTTTTTTGGCTTCGGCAGTATCAAAATCACCTGCTAAAACCAGAGTTGCATTGTTTGGTCCGTAAAAGCGATCGTAAAATTCCTTTACGTCTTCCACGGTTGCATTTTGAAGATCTTCCAATTCTCCAATTACCTGCCAATTATATGGATGCCCTTCAGGATATAAGTTTTTGTCTATCACCCAACTTGTGTGTCCATAAGGATTGTTGTCAACTCGTTGACGTTTTTCGTTTTGAACTACTTCTTGCTGGTTGTAAAAAGCAGATTCGGTTACTGTGTTTATTAAAAAACCCATGCGGTCGCTTTCCAGCCACATCACGGTTTCCATTGCGTTTTTTGGAACTATTTCATAATAAATTGTTCCGTCTTTCCAGGTTCCGCCGTTAAGCGTACCCCCAGCGTCCTGAATTGTTTTAAAAAATTGATCCTGTGGTACATTTTCAGATTCCTGAAAAAGCATATGCTCAAATAAGTGAGCAAAGCCGGTACGACCTGTTTTTTCTCGATTGGACCCTACGCCATATTGAATGGCAAGCGAAACAATCGGGTCGCTTTTGTCTTGGTGAAGAATTACATCAAGACCGTTTTCGAGTTCGTACTTTTCAAATTCTACTGAAAGTTTGGCATTATCTTCAGTTGTTATTTCCTGTTTTGTTTTACAGGAAAAGACAATCAACGTTGTTAAAGCCGTTGCTAAAACGCTGATTTTAAACGTGTTTTTAAACATAATGAATTAAATTTAGGAAAGTTTTAAAGATACTATGAGAAGCTAGTTTTACTCTTAAAAAAAAGTTAAAACAAACCTTTAAATTATGAGCAAACAACAACTTACCCAAACCACCCATCCCGGTCCAAACTTCTATATTGAATGGCTTCAGATATATGGTTGCCGTTTATTGTTTCGGTAGCTTCCAAATCGGCAATGGTGCGTGCTACTTTTAAAATCCGGTCATACGCACGTGCGGAAAGATTTAAACGCTCCATAGCTGTTTTTAAGAGTTGCAACGAAGCTTCGTCAAGTTTGCAAAATTGCCGAATTTGCTTCACCCCCATTTGTGCGTTGTAGTGTACCTTTTCAAATTCCAAAAAGCGGTCCGATTGTATTTTTCGGGCATTTGTAACCCGCTCCCGAATAACAATGCTGGATTCCCCCCGGCGTTCGTCACTTAGTTTTTCAAACGGAACTGGGGTTACTTCTATGTGAATGTCTATCCTGTCCAAAAGTGGTCCCGAAATTTTGCTCAAATAACGTTGCATTTCCGCAGGTGAAGACATTACCGGTGCATCGGGATCGTTAAAATAGCCGCCGGGACTTGGATTCATACTCGCTACGAGCATAAAACTGGACGGATAAGTTACTGTAAACTTTGCACGAGAAATGGTTACGTCGCGATCTTCTAAAGGCTGTCGCATCACTTCCAAAACACCACGTTTAAATTCAGGAAGTTCATCCAAAAACAACACGCCGTTGTGAGCCAAGCTTATCTCGCCTGGTTGTGGGTATTGTCCGCCACCAACTAGGGCAACATCTGAAATTGTATGATGCGGACTGCGGAAAGGACGCGAAGTCATAATGCCCCCTTTTTCCATTGTACGACCCGCAACGCTATGTATTTTAGTAGTTTCAAGACTTTCCTGTAAAGTCATCGGTGGCAAAATACTGGGCAAACGTTTGGCAAGCATAGTTTTTCCCGAACCCGGTGGCCCAATCAAAATAATGTTGTGACCACCCGCAGCTGCTATTTCCATGCAACGTTTAATGGATTCCTGTCCTTTTACGTCGGCGAAGTCAAATTCGGGATGTTCCAAATGCTCGTAGAATTCGGCTTCCATATCTACTTCGGTCTTTTCGAGTGGAATGTTTTTGTTGAAAAAACCGATCACTTCCTTTATATTTTCAATTCCGTAAACTTCAATACCTTCAACGATTGCTGCTTCCTTTGCGTTTTGCTTCGGAAGAATAAAGCCTTTAAAACCTTCTTCCTTTGCTTTCAGTGCAATTGGCAACGCGCCTCTAATGGGTTGCAGGTTTCCATCCAAAGACAATTCGCCCATAATAATATATTCCGAAAGTGGATTTCGCTCTTCAATTTGTTCCGTGGCAACGAGGATCCCCATCGCCAAAGTAAGATCGTAGGCAGAGCCTTCCTTCCGAAGATCTGCAGGCGACATATTGAGAATCAATTTCTTTCCGGGAATTTTGTAACCGTTGTTCTGTAAAGCGGCAGCAATACGAAAATTGCTTTCACGTATAGCGTTATCGGGAAGGCCAACTAAATGATACCCTATTCCATTATCAACATTTACTTCAACAGTAATGGTTGTAGCCTCAACGCCAAATACGGCGCTTCCATAAACTTTTGTAAGCATAATTCTGTAAGTATAAACGGGGAGTTTATAACTGAAAGATATAAAAAATGTGGGAAGTTTGAAATGTGAAGTGCGAAGTTTGTAGCTATTTTTTAAAAAAAAATTCCATCAAATTAGCTGTTGAACGATTTTCTATCGCTAAGAGATTTCTATGTTCAATAGCTTTTAGAGTCCCTTTTGCAACGGTTTTACCCAGTTCCACACCCCATTGATCGAAACTGAAAATATTCCAAATAATGCCTTGAACGAAGAGTTTGTGTTCGTAAAGTGCAATAAGGCTTCCTAGGTTTTTGGGCGACAATTTTTTTATTAGAATAGTATTGGTGGGTTTGTATCCTTCAAAGGATTTAAAAGAATTTTCAACATGCTTATGATGCGTTCCTTCCCAAAGTGCTTCAGTTTGTGCGAAAAAGTTAGCCATTAAAATACTGTGGTTTTCAATATTTCCGTGAAGTGATTCGCTAAAACCTATAAAATCAGTTGGAATCAATTTTGTGCCTTGGTGCAAAAGTTGAAAATAAGCGTGCTGCGAATTACTGCCCACATTGCCCCAAACTATCGTCCCCGTTTGGTAATCTATTTTTTTGCCATTTCGGTCCACACTTTTACCGTTACTCTCCATTATCGCCTGTTGCAGGTATGGAACTAGTTTGTGTAGATATTGTGAATATGCAACTACCGCCTCACTTTCCGCTTTAAAAAAATTATTGTACCAAATTGAAAGTAAAGCAAGTATCACGGGAATATTTTTGGCAAAATCTTCATTTTTAAAATGGTTGTCCATTTCGAAAGCACCTTTCAGCAATGCTTCAAAATTCTTAAAACCAATAGCACAGCAAATGGAAAGTCCCACGGAACTCCAAAGTGAAAATCTGCCACCAACCCAATCCTGCATCGGGAAAATGTTTTCTTTGGAAATCCCAAAGTCTTCTGCGCCATCCACATTTGCCGAAACAGCTACAAAATGTTTTTGAATGGCTTCATTCTTTCCTTTTTTCAGAAACCAATCTTTCACTAACATAGCATTTGCAATGGTTTCTTGGGTAGTAAAGCTTTTTGAAACAATTATAAAAAGTGTTGTTTCAGGGTTTAAACCATTGAGTATTTCAGCTATTCCATCGCCATCAATATTTGCAATGAAATGAATCTTTAAATGGTTTCTGTAAAACTGAAGTGCTTCCGTAACCATTTCCGGACCCAAATGACTTCCGCCTATACCGATGTTTACAACGTCAGTAATCGCTTTTCCTGTAAAACCTTTGTGTGAACCATTTATTATTTCTTCGGAAAAACTTTCCATTTTTTGAAGTGTCGTTTTCACTTCCGGTTTCAGGTTTTCAAAATCGCGCAGTGCTGTATGCAATGCAGCTCGGTCTTCGGTCTCATTTATTTTCTCACCTGAAAATTGTTGTTTGATGGCATCATTCAACTTTACTTCCACAGCAAGTTTTAATAAAAGAGAAAGGGTTTCATCGGTAATTCTGTTTTTTGAATAATCTATATAGAAATCCTGCCATGTAATCTTAAACTGATTTGCTCGATTGGCATCCTTTTCAAAAACATCTTGCATTTCCAACTCTTTCATTTCTTGAAAATGGGTTTCAAGTGCCTTCCAAGCCTCGGTTTCTGTAGGATTTATTTTGGGTAAAGACATTCTGATTTACGATTGACGATTTTAGATTTATGAGTTATGAATTTTGCTTTTATAATAATCTATTAGCCCATCTATTGGGCGTTGAACGATATTTCCAAGCTTAAGATTGTGTCCTGCAAAACATTCTTTTATAATTTCTTCTGAAAAATGTGCAATGGAGCCAATAAAATGAACTGGAACTTCGTGCGCTTTTTCATAACAAAGAATGCGGCATTCAATAAAATTTGAAATACCTTCTTTTATCAGCGCGTAAAAGTATGGGTTTATTTCTTTCTGCGTAAAAATGAATTGCGCAAAAGACGCCAAATATGCGTTTGGGTTTGGCTTTTTGTACAAATTCATTTTAATTTCATCTGCCTCCAAATTGAATTTTTTCTCAAATTCCTCAGCAATTTCCGTAGGCATTCTATGATAATAATAATCGCGGATCAATCTTTTTCCGAAGTAATTTCCACTGGCTTCATCCATCAAAACATATCCCAAAGCTGGGATTGGCGCGTGAATTTCAGTTCCGTCATAATAACAACTGTTGCTACCCGTGCCCAAAATGCAAACAATTCCCGGTTCAGTAGTTGCGGCAAAAACCGCGGCCGCCATATCTTCGGAGACGTTGACTTTTGCTATTGTAAATAGTTCTTCCAAAACTTCCTTTAAAATACTTCGCGGCGTTGCAGTGCCACAGCCTGCTCCATAAAAATCTAAAATTTCAACACTATTGAAAATGTTTTTTAAAGTTTCGTTTGAAGCAATGCGAAGCAACAATTCCTCTTTTAGAACCACCGTAGGATTAAGACCTGAAGTAGCTGTTTTAAAGACAAGCTCGCCAGAATTATCCAACAATACCCAATCACATTTTGTAGAACCGCCGTCGGTTATTAGGGTCATAATTTATAAAGTTGCAACGTGAGCGGCCAAATCTACCAGTTTTGCGGAGTAGCCGTATTCGTTATCGTACCAAGCCACTAACTTAAAGAAATTATCATTAAGCGCAATGCCGGCGTTGGCATCAAAAGTACAAATATGCGGGTCTGAAACGAAATCCTGCGAAACCACTTCGGCTTCGGTGTAGTTTACGATTCCTTTATATTCGTTTTCTGAAGCTTTTTTGAATAGTGCTTTTATTTCTTCATAGGTCGCGGGTTTTTCAGTGCGAACCGTTAAATCAACCACCGAAACATCTGTGGTTGGTACGCGAAAAGCCATACCTGTAAGTTTGCCCTTCAACTCTGGTATTACATTGGTTACCGCAACAGCAGCGCCTGTAGTTGTTGGAATAATATTGCTCAAAGCACTTCTTCCCATACGGTAGTTCTTCTTTGATGGTTGGTCAACCGTTGATTGAGAGGCCGTTACGGAATGGACCGTCGTCATTAATGCTTCAACTATTCCGTATTCGTCATTTATTATTTTTGCCATCGGAGCAAGACAGTTCGTGGTACACGAGGCGTTTGAAACAATCGTATCAGAAAATTTTACATCTTTATGGTTGACGCCCATCACAAACATAGGTGCCGTTTTTGAAGGTGCGGAAATAATCACTTTTTTGGCACCAGCTTTTAAATGTGCCGAAGCCGAATCTACTTCTTTAAAAATCCCGGTACAATCGATAATAATTTCGGCATCTACATTGTCCCATTTTAAGTCTTCGGGATTTTTTTCTGAAGTAACCCTTATTTTGTTGCCATCTACTATTAAGTTTCCTTTTTTTACTTCAATAGTTCCGGGATATTTGCCGTGAACGGAATCATATTCCAATAAATAGGCCAAGTGATCTACTTCCAATAAATCGTTTACCGCTACTATTTCTATATCATTTCTTTGTGATGCTATTCTGAAGGCTAGACGCCCAATTCGGCCAAAGCCGTTAATTCCTATTTTCGTTTTCATTTAATATTTTTATTTTTTATTGTTAAATTGAAATGATGTCTGCCACGCGAATCAAATCTTCATCTATTTCATTACTTCCCTTTATTGCTTCTGAAAAAGGAACAGAAATTACTTTATTGTGAACTATACCAATCATCACATTAGTTTCACCGCGCAAAAGTGCATCAATAGCACCAACGCCCAAACGGCTTGCGAGCACACGATCATAACAACTCGGGGAGCCGCCCCGTTGTATGTGGCCAAGTACGGTAACCCTAACTTCATATTCCTTTAAATTTTCTTCGATATATTGGGCAAGGCCAAAAATGTTTTTACCAATTTGGTCTCCCTCGGAAACCACAACGATACTTGAGGTTTTTCCAGATTTTTTACTTCGACTCAACGATTCCAGTAAACGTTCTCGTCCCATATTCTGTTCGGGAATAAGGATTTCTTCAGCTCCTGCTCCGATTCCAGCGTTCAAAGCAATATCACCAGCATCGCGACCCATTACTTCAACAAGAAAAAGACGATTATGTGAATTTGCAGTATCCCGAATTTTATCAATCGCTTCCACCACAGTATTTAAAGCAGTATCGTACCCGATGGTGTAATCTGTTCCATTGATGTCATTATCTATTGTTCCCGGTAGGCCAACTATAGGAAAGTTAAATTCCTTAATAAAAATGGAAGCTCCCGCAAAAGTACCATCGCCACCAATAACGACCAAGGCATCTATATTTTCGTTTTGAAGATTATTGATAGCTTTTTTTCTACCTTCTTCAGTTCTAAATTCCTTTGAACGGGCAGATTTCAAAAAAGTACCGCCACGATTGATGATGTTTTTTACAGACCGCGCATTCAATTCTTTAAAATCACCTTCAATCAAACCTTGCAAACCACGATAAATGCCCACGCATTCAACGTTATGATAGGCACATGCCCTAACCACTGCCCGAATGGCGGCGTTCATTCCCGGGGCATCACCCCCACTGGTTAGAACCCCTATTTTTTTTGGTATATTCATAAATGGAAAGTTACTATTATTGTTTACAATTCAAAATGATTTTAATCACAAAAAAATACGTGTAAGTACGTATTGTGGAAATTTATTTCCTACCCTATATTTGAATCATAGAATTAGTGGATAATGCACAAAGCAATATTTTTTGTGGGGATAGAAAATATTCTTAGTGCACTTTAAAGTTTACTAAGTTAGGTTTGTTAAAGAATCCCGGCCTTTGGTCGGGATTCTTGTTTTACTGTATTATGCTTTCCAAGTAATTTTCAAAATTTTCTTTGAATCTTTAGTTACTTTGAAACGGTCATCCATACGATGCCCAATTACCCAAACTATTTTTTCGTCACTTAAAAGCAGCCAGACTTTTTCCTTTTCGTTTAAAGGGATTTTTTCGTCTTTGAAAAATTTGCTCAATTTCTTTTTTCCTTTCATTCCAAAAGGTTGAAAACTATCACCGCTTTTCCATTTTCTAAGCCTTAAAGGGAAATTTAGCTTTTCAGAAGCAACATATATTAAGTTTTTCTCGGTTTCGCCAATGTATTTTGATGTTTCAATTCTTAAATTTATCGGAGAATTTATTTCTTCCTCCAAAACTAAAAATTCTTTATTATTATTTCCGAAATCAATTTCGGTAAGCACCAATTCTTCACGGTTTTTTATAAGTCGGTGCGATTTTGAAAAAAGCTGTTTCCCCGTTTGTGCATCTAGTAAATTTGAAACATCTTCCCATTCCGTAAAGCCGAAGCCGTTTAGCAATTCATAAAGCAAAGCGTCTGTATGCGGCAGTTCCTTAATTTTTTGAATATTGATTTTATATGAATTTACAGCTTCGGTAACAACCAGATTGTAAACCAAAGCCATATAATCTTCTATAAGATTTTGTGAAGCTTGCAGGTTTTGCTGTGCTCTTTGAAAGTTTTTTAGAACCGATTCATTGATGTTCTTGAATTGGGACAAAACTTCCAAACGCAATTGATTTCGAAGATAATCAGTCTTTAGATTGCTACTGTCTTCGCGCCATTTTAAATTATTCTTTTCAGCATACTGCAGGATTTCATCTCGTGAAAAACCTAAAAGCGGTCTAATGATTTTATTATTCTGCCTTGGAATTCCTGTAAGTCCATTCAGCCCCGTTCCCCTCGAAAGATTGATAAAAAAAGTTTCCAGATCGTCATCCAAATGATGGGCTGTTAAAAGAAAATCGTATTTAAAATCCTTTAAAATTTCGGCAAACCAAGCATAGCGCAGATCGCGTGCCGCCATTTGGGTGGAAATTTTGTGTTCTTCAGCAATTTTTTTTGTGTCAAAAGTTTCAGCAAATACTGGAATGTCCATGCTTTTTGCCAAACCGATCACAAACATCTCATCGCCATCGCTTTCCTTTCCACGTAATGAAAAATTGCAATGCGCCAAAGCAATCTCAAAGTCCAATTCTTTCATCAAATATGTCAAAACTACACTGTCAAGCCCACCGCTACAGGCTATGAGGATTTTTTTTTCTTCTAAAAAAGAAAATTGGGTTTCAATATTTTTTCTAAAACGATTTAGCAATCTGAATATAATTTAAAAGAAATTAATTATTATTCCAGCAATAACAGCTATTCCGAAGCTTAGCATTGTTCCAATAAGCACGTATTCCGTCTTTAGGGTTTCGTTATTTCCATAACGGAGAATGGATTTTGCAGCAATCAAAAATCCAACCGCTGAATATTGTGAAACTATGATGAAAGTGAGGGTTAAAATACGTTCTAAAACGCCAATTACCTTTCCGGCATTGGGCATTTCATTGTCGCTGGAAACTTGTATTTCGGTAGCTTTAAAAACCTCTCTTATAAAAATGTTTGCAGGTTTTAAGCATACTAAGTATCCTGTAATTATGAGTAAATATTTAAAATTTATTGAAAAATCAAATGGAGGGTTGATACCGTGCCATTTATCAAATAAGACAACTACTAAGGTAAGAATTGCCAAATGGGTAGCCTGGTCTATAAAAAAAGCATATCGTCCAAAATGCCTACTATTGTTGAGATGGCGTTTAAAACCATCTATTAAAAAGTGGGTTATTGCAATTATTCCGGCGGCCAATGCGAAACTTAGCTGCAACGAAAATAACCAGGCCAATAAAAAGCACGCTAAACCGTGCCAATATAAAAAGGAACTTTTAAACCCGATTGTGTTTTTCTGTTTTGCCAATTTATCAGTTTGGAAAAAGTAATCCAAACACAGATGTGCAATAAATTGGAGTAGCAATAATTCCTTTAGTTCCATAAACTTCTATTTTGAAATCACCATTTTAAAATAGTTTACCGCTTCATCAATGGCGTTCCAGCCTACGCTGGTAGAGTGCTGGTTTACGGCAGATTGCCCTATGCCAAGACGCTTGGCTATTTCATCTTCTTGATTGTTCATTAATTTAAAATACAAAACTTCGCATTGCCGTGAGGTTGCTTTGCTCAAAAGAACATCCAGCAAGGCAAGTAAAGGTTGGAAATTTTTATTTAAATTTTCGTTTTTTGACGCAAAAAACAAGGTGTTTTTTATAACAATGCGTTCTTTATTGTAAGTTGTTTCGCCACTTATTTCGCGACCCGATAGGTAAATGGCCTCACCATCTATAACGCCTTCTTCGGGTTTGTAACGGCTCAGTTCGCCATAACCAATAGCAAGTCTTATTCCGTGGGTTTTGAATTGTTTTATCCTGTTGTCTTCACTTGTGTAAGCCTTCATTTTAATGGGAATTGCCTTTACAAAGCTTTTTATGGCCAAGGCCACTTGCAGTCCTTCTGGGGCATTCGGAACCACACACTCCAAATAATCGCCTTTTATAATGCGGCCATACACATTAAATTCCTCCTTCAAGCTTTGGAGCAAGATGTTTAAATTTTCTTCCACAAATTTGCGGTCTTGGGTATGCAAACCTGTTGATGAAACAATATCGCCAGATATTACCGAATAGTTCATTTTATTAGAATTTATTCAAATATACAAGTTTATTAGCTTAAACACTAATAAATATACTTTATAAGTATAAAAGCTAATAAACAGCCTTTATAAGCTTTAGAACTCATAAAGGACTATTCAAAACTTCACGCATAGCCTTTGCTTTCAACAAACATTCTTCGTATTCTCTCTCGGGGACGGAATTTATAGTAATGGCACCACCAACGGAAAAACTTACATATTTAGTAGAAGAATTATAGAGAATACTTCTAATGACAACATTAAAATCAAAATCTCCCGAAGGAGAAAAATAGCCGATAGCACCGCTGTATAAGCCACGTTTGGCGTCTTCTGTTTCTTCAATAATTTGCATTGCAGAAATTTTTGGCGCACCCGTCATGCTGCCCATTGGAAAGGTATTTCTTAAAATCTCAACGCTGGACGTAATTTGAGCCACGCTACAAGTGACCGTGGAAATCATTTGGTGCACTTGTTCAAAAGTATAAATAGTGCAAAGTTCCTCAACGGAAACACTCCCTTTTTCAGCAATACGGGAAAGGTCGTTGCGAACCAAATCTGTAATCATTATATTTTCACTGCGTTCTTTGGGGTCTTTAGCCAATTGTTGCGCCATTTTTAAATCGTCCTTTTTATTTTTTAAACGCTTTGCAGTTCCTTTTATGGGCTGGGATACAACAGTGGTTCCCGTTCTTTTTAAATAGCGCTCGGGCGAAGCTGAAAGCGCAAAAATATCGTTCAGCTTTAAAAAAACCGAAAAGGGAGGTTTTGAAATTCTATTAAGCTGAATAAACGCTTCCAACGGATTGATTTCAGTATCTTCGGAATAAAATTCCTGACATATGTTCACTTCATATATATCTCCCCGTTTTATGTGTTCAAGCACCTCTTCCACTTTCTGAAAGTAGCTGTCTTTAGAGGTCCGGATGTTTATTTTTATATTTTGCTTTGGGGCAGATTCTTTGGGGTGCTGATTAATTTTAGAAATGGTTTGGAAATCATTATCCATTTCATCGGCAACCATATTCAAATAATGCAATTCAACATTATCTTCGGAAAAAAGAAAGATTTTTTTTGGTTGAAAAAAATAAAGGTCGGGAAAACCTAAGCCATCAAAATTATTGGAATTCAGCTTTTCCACATCGTTTTTAAGATCGTAGGTAAGATATCCAAAAATCCAGTCTGCCGTAGTGGTTTGATAATCCTTTAATTTATCAAAAGCAGTGTAGGCATCAGTTTTTATGGAGGTAAAAGCATCGACTGCCAGAATTGCCTGATAGGTTTCATGTTTTTGTGAATAATTGTTGCTGTCCATCCAAACAACCTCATCAAACTGTTGCGCCCATTGGAGCAGTTTGGTTTTAGAATCTTCAGTTAAAGAAAAGGGATATTTCTTTACGGTGCGCATTATTGTTCAATTTGATGCACGAAATTTTGAAGAACATCCGTAAAACCAAGTAATAAAACTTCGTTGGAAATTGAATTGGTTTCTTCCGAAAAGTTTTTCGAATACAAAGGAAAACTAAAGCTTTCAATAATGGTGGCTCCAAATCTGGGAAGTACATTCTTTGTGTATTCCAAAGCAGAAGCAGCGCCGCGTTTTCCGTTGGAAGTACTCATCAACAAAACCTTTTTATCCTTTAGAAAATTTCGATCCAAACGTGAAAGCCAATCAATTGTATTTTTAAAATATGCCGAAACAGTTCTGTTATGCTCATTAACGGAAATAACTACCGCATCGGCTTCCTTGATTTTATTATACAGCATTCTTAATTCCACAGAATAGCCTTTTTCATTCTCTATATCCTCACCAAACATGGGGAGTTTATAGTCTGTTAATGTAATTACTTCAACCTTATGTTCCGCAACTTGCGTGGCGGCAAAACTGACGAGTTTATGGTTAATGGATTTACTACTGTTACTTCCGGCAAAGAATAAAATTTTTTTCATCTGCCAAAGTTATTGAAAAGTGGGATGTAAAAAAACCCGCGTCAAACAAATTGACGCGGGCTCTCAAAATTTATTAACCAGGAATTATTGTTTCACAATACGCTTCACAATGCTTGTATCTGCTGCATTTATTTTCACAAAATACATTCCTGTGGCAAGACTTTCCAAAGAGAAATTGGTTTCCATTCCTGCTTCTTTTAAGTCTATTGTTTTAATCACTCTACCTTTTACATCTGTAATAACAGCGTTATTAAGCTGAGTAGTAGTTCTATTCAACAAGGTAAGTTCGCCTGTTGTTGGGTTTGGATACAATAAGATATTGTTATAAAATTCATTATCTCCAAGTCCTAAAATTTCATCTACAGTAACTGTGAAAGTACAGGTGTCTTCATTACCGGCACCATCAGTAGCAGTCATTGTCATTGTTGTAACACCAGGACCAACCATTGTACCAGCTGCAGGATCTTGCGTAATTACAGGATCTGGGCAGTTATCAGTTGCAGTTGCATCACCGGTATAATCTGGCAATGTAAATTGCTCTCCTTGGTTTACTTCAACAGTAACATCTGCAGGGCAAGTTATAACAGGATCTTCGGTTTCAGCTATAACCTCTGCTATCGTACGTTCGCCAGGACATCCTGGAGTTCCTAAGTTGATATCGCTGTTTGGTGTTCCAAAATCAGCAGCTTCACAAGTTCCAGACCAATCAGCAGCTGTATTTACATCGCCAACTCTTCTGAAAGATCCCGAAGAACAATCTATTGATAAATTAGCTCCTACTCCAGTCCAGTCTAAGTCAGCAGCGGTAATATTGAAACCTGATATGGTTACATTGAACCCAGCAATCTCTGCAGCGCTGAAATTCCAGAAAACAGAGTCAACTACTTCTCCACTTGGATCAATTATTAATATCCATCCTGTTCCAGAGTTATCCCAGAATAAGTTATTTCCCCAGTATCCAGAACCACTATCATCATTCCAATCCATAACTGAATTTGCGCCCATACTGCTCAAGTTCTTTACAATTGTGTTTACAGCGTTAATATCTGCATAAGGAGTATCACTAACGGCAACTTTATATCCTGTATAGTCTTTAGCTACACCCACGTTTTGAATCTCAAATCTATCTGGTGTTTCTAAATTAATTTCTGAAATAACCAATTGTGATAATGGGCCTGGAGCACTTTCCTGTGCATAAACGTCTATAGACCCAGTAGGTGTAAAGGTGTATGATTCACCTTCAAAAAGGAAGTTTCCTCCTGTTGGGGCATCAAACCATCTAATTACGTTGCTAGGATCATTAAGAGTAGCCGTAACGGTTACCGGTTCTCCCACACAAAAGTCTGTTACGCCCGTAGTAGTCGGTCCAGCCGGAACTGCAAGTACTTCAATTGTATCAGTTGCTGAAGAAGCCACAGAGCATGGTCCAGAAGGAACATCGTAAGTTATGGTGTGTACACCTACACCAGCTACTGAAGGATCAAATGTAAAGGTAGAACCATTTCCATCATCAGTTACTCCTGGGCCACTGTAAGTACCACCGCTTGGGCTACCGCCACCTAAATCAGTAAGAACGTCAGAAGATGCGCAAACTTCTTCAAGAACTGACAATGTAGCCGTTTGTGAAGGAGTGTCAAAAGCTTGTGTTCCATCACTTCTGCTACTAGAAGAACCTTGACTAGCACTGTAGCCTAAACCTCTCTTTGCAAATGCGTCCCAAAGAAGGCACTCATTCGCTCCACCATAGATTGCTTGGTCTGCGGCAAAAATTGCATCCCGACCGTCCACAAAACCTGGACTACAAGGTTGTAGTTTCATACCTTCAGTAACCAAAGCCAAAGCTTGAATGTTACCAGCATCTTGGCTTACATCTCCAGTAAAATTATAAATATCTGCGTCAAAACCGTGTTCGTCTATCAATGCCCAGGTTACTTCCCATAACATTTCAGCCCAAACTGAACCTACTCCATGAGGTACGGCCGCAGTCTTAATAAAATCATACGTTTGTGGGTTCACACCCATATCAGTACTGTAAGGATAGTCACGAATACCGGCACCTCCTTGGCCTTGGCCAAAAAGATATGTACCAACAGCTCTAGAGTCGGTTCCTGTGTCACCTGGTTCAATAGTCAATAATACACCAAAGAAATCACTCCAACCTTCTCCCATTTGTTCTGCATTTTGTAAACATCCAGAAGCTCCTGGGCCACCCGTTAAACGGTTTGAAATACCATGGCCATATTCGTGAAGAATTACCAAGTTGTCATAATCGCCATCTTTATCACCACAAATGTACATTTGCATTGTTGGGTTTGAACCGTCTGGAGGCGTACCGAAGTTTGCGTTACAAGTTCCAGAACCATCTTGGGCTTCCGCATTTACAGAGTCACTTCCAGCGCCTCCGTTTCCGTAGTTGTTTTCTTGAAAGTTACCGCTTATTTCATCAAATCCATATTGGTACATAATGTCGTGAAAAACATTATTCATATAAAAAAGGTTTGTGATTGCAGAATCCTCATATTGGTTTGCATTGGTATATGTTTGACTGAATGGATATCCGGTAAACTCTAGATCTGCACCAGCATTTGGCTGGTATCCCGGATTGTTTCCATCTTCATATGCATTTACATTGTTTCCTCGAGTTGTGGTATATTCAGCACCAGCAACGCCGTTTGTATCATGCCATCCGTATGGTGAAGCGGTAGCATTTGCAGGTTGAACCTCAATGGTGCGAGCTCCGTAATATGGGCTTTCAAGGGGCAATGCAAATACTTCATAACATTCCGTACATGCTGCAGTATTATCTGCTACAATCTCATCGTAATTTGGAATGTCATATAAGTTTGCGTTAAAATTCATTTCTTTCGTGTCGTTGCTGTGATCGTGATGAATTGCACAACTTACCATCCAGTTGGCTTGGTTAGCTATTTCGCCTGTATTGGCATCAATTCTTAAACTCCACCAGTCTTGTTGACTTTTTTCTTGAATTGAAATATCCCAAGTTAAAACCAACTCATTATTGTCGTTTATAGCATACATCAGCCTTGCGGGTATGGGACTTAAGGAGATTCCGCCGTCGCTCAATAATGTTTTTCTGTCAACTCCCTCTGCCCCTTGCAATACTGAAAGAGAACCGGTAAGTGAATAATTCAAATGTCCAGCTGCTGCTTGAACAGCCTGAATAGCCGTAAGTGCAGGAGAACTTGAACCTTTTCGCTTTTGAGAAGTGTTTTTAATAAATTTACTGTCTTTTGAAATTACACGTCCATTTGACGCAAGATGGATACTAGATTCAGTACCATAAATTTCAATTCCATTAAGTAGCTGTCTAAAGTAAACGTGCTGAATACCGCTCGTTCTACTTTGGGTTTCGCTCGTTACTTGCCACTGTGCATCCTGTGGCAATAAATCATTTTGCTCTACATAATGATTTAGTTGTTGGTCGATTGCTCCTGAAAAATTCTGAGCAACCATTGTGCCCGAAAAGACGAGCAAGATTGCCAGGAATAAACTCCGGGTAACTTTTTTCATTTTTTTGATTTGTTTAGATTAATATTAGACTTAAGATGGTTAAGTTCTGTAAAGCTATTAAAAATTAATTTTTTCACAACTTTTTCTTAAAATTCCATTGAAATTTAACACAATACATCCATCAAGTAAACAATTTTCTAGGTGCAGGTTAACAACAAAGGGTCTTCTTAATAATTTCACTACATTTACTTTCAAAAAAAAATGTGCCATGGAGCAACCCAATGATCTCATTATAGAGATGCAAAACGGGAACGAGAAAGCTTTCTCCCGATTATATACTATGTATAGCGAAGCCATTTACGGAATAATATACAGTATTGTATTAGATGAAGAAACAGCTGAAGAACTTTTGCAGGATGTCTTCATTAAAGTATGGAACAACGCCAGTTCATATTCTGTAAATAAAGGCCGGTTTTTCACATGGCTTCTAAACATTGCACGGAACACGGCAATTGATGAAACCCGATCAAAAGCATTTAAAAACTCCCGAAAAAACCTAAGTACGACAAATTTCGTAGATATATTATCATCCTCCGATAGCTTAAACAGAAAAACAAATACAATTGGCATTAAAAAATTTGTTGACGCGCTCAAGCCTGCATGTATAAAAATAATAGACCTTTTATATTTTAAAGGATTTACACAAGCGGAAGCTTCAAAAACATTGGAAATACCATTAGGAACATTAAAAACACGAAACCGAACCTGTATCAATGAATTGCGGGTAATGGTTTTAGGATAAAATATTATGAACCCCGAAGAATTAATAGCATCAGGAAATTTAGAACTCTACGTCTGCGGTGCCTTAGCTGAAGATGAAGTCTTGGAAGTACAAAAGGCAATTCAGGATTTTCCCGAAGTAAGACACGAAGTAGAACTTATCGAACAATCTTTATTGCATCTGGCAGAGACCGTAGCACCACCAGTTCAAGCAATGAGCTGGACCGCTATATTGAATGCTATAAGAAATGACAACAATACTGAAGAAAGCAAAGTAAGATCAATTAACTGGCCTGCAATAACTGGCTGGGCGGCAGCAATTCTATTTATGGGCGGAATCATGTGGATGCTGAAACAAACCAATGATCTAAATAACTCAATTCAGGTAACAACCACAGAGAATACGGTTTTACGTGAAGAAAAATCAAAAGCTGAAAACGAATTGGCTGAAAATAATGAAGTTCTTGAAGTTTTAAGATCAAAAGATTATCAAGTTTATACACTTCCGGGTAACCAAGCAGTTGCTCCCGAAGCATTTGCAAAGGTCTATCTTAACAAACAGGAAAACATTGCATACATAGATACCAAAGGACTCCCTACTCCGCCACGAGGTAAGGTGTATCAAGTGTGGTCACTTAAAATGGAACCGCTTACCCCCACAAGTATGGGTTTGATCTCAACAGAAAATGAAATGGGTGAAGGCATTTTTAAGTTTGTGAATTTCCCAGATGCTGAAGCTTTTGGGATTACCCTAGAACCAGAGGGCGGAAGTGAAATGCCAACCATGTCCCAGCTTTACACCTTAGGTGTGATAAGTATTTAAGAAAAAGATTAATCATAAAATCTGGGCTACTTCCAGATTTTTTTTGTGCATAAAATAAAAGCGTCCGCCAATGGCGGACGCTTCAACTAACAAAAAAACTCTGAAAACCGGATCAACCGGTTTTGTAAAATCTATCAATTTCTTGATAGATAACCAACCTCAACCATATTTACGTAAAATGGCAGGGTTTGGTTTTCAAATAATTATAATTTTTCGATTTCTTTAGCTTTTACTGGGCCTAATTCATAACCCGCACCTAAAAGTTCTTCTTTTAAAATAGCAACTTTCTTATCCATGCCATTAGCCTTATAAACCAATGCCGAATGAAAAAGAGCCTTAGGCTCTTCTGTTTTGCCTGCTACATACTCCTCTATTGTTTTTAAGGCAGCTTCTTTATGGCCCACTTTTAATTGTGCATACGCCAACAATTGATAGGTTTCGGGAGTAGCACGATTGTTAATTTCCATTGCAGCCAACTTCAATGCTTTTTCTGGATTGTTTTCAGCGTATAGATAAATTAAATACGTATTGTACATTGCTCCGTAATAAGGGTTTTCCACTTTTTTTAAAAACAACTCATATTGTTTTTCTTCTTCGGAAATATTTTCATTGTAAGCTGCTATTTCAGCTTTTAAAAGATGGTAATCTGGTGCTTTATGGTTGACCATAATAGAATCTAAAATTCTATTGGCTTCTTCTGTATTTTTTTCAGCAGAATAAACCATCCAAGCTAATTGCTTTTTTACATAATGGTTGTCCGGCTCAAGTTCCAATGTTTTTAAGTAACTATTATAAGAATCCTTAAGGCGGCCGGCGTGGCCATAAAAATCACCCAGATTACTGTATATCCACGATTTTAAACCTGAATTGTCACGTTCTTCGGCAATTTGTTTGGCTTGTTCCAGATATTTAATTGCCGCATCGAGATTACCATTGTGGTCGCTCCATTTTGCTAAGCGAATTAAATAATTGAAATCTTTTGGGTTTTTAATTTTTCCAAGCAGTGTATCAGCGCTTTCATAATTGCCCAATTCCATCGCCACGTCAAAAAGCATCATTTCTGTTTCTTTTTTATTATCAGGATAGGTATATGCACTATCCAATAGTACCTGTGCTTCCTTAAAGCGATGCTGAGATATATAATTATGGGCAAGGCTACGCAGATAAATATCCTTGTTTCTGGCAGAAACATTATATGATTTTTTAATCAATTCTTCTGATGTTTTCAATTCTGAAATATTGCCCGTACTCCCGAAAAGCGCAGCATGTATTCCAGCTAACCGCGACATTTCCATCAAACGTGTTGTATCATCATTAAAACGATTTTGCCAGAACTCCAAGTCTTTCTGCACAGCATCTTTTGATGGAGTATTTGCAGTATTTAAATATTTATTATAGTCTTTGCTATCTGTAATTTTTTCCGTCTTTTCCTGACATCCAAAGAGAATAACAACCATAATTATTAGTGTGGTGAGTTTTTTCATAAGTTGAATATTAAATTTTGTTTGGCTTTTAATTTAGTAAAACAAAAAAGAGAACACTGGGGTTCTCTTTTTTGAGTTTAAATTAGGTCTATTAAAATGGTCCAGCCAAGTATGGGAAGCTACTTGAAAATGCAACATCATTCGTTGGCACTCCATCGCTTGTAAGCCCTGGGTTTTCATCACCCATTGGCCCACCAAAAATCAATAATAGTGATACATCTATAACATCATCACTCAAGGCTCTACCCGTAAGTATTTCTGTTCCGTTAAAATAGGTTGTGATTCCAGACTGCGCCAACCAAAGCACATCATTAGCGAGTACAGTTGTAAAAGTTGGTGCATCTAGACCTAAGGCATTACTAGTGTAGCCTGGATTTAAGCCCATTAACTTAGTTTCAAATTTTTCCTGAAAAGCAGCTTGCATCTGCGAAGGTACCGTTACGTTAAATGCATCTTTAAAACCATCAGTTCCAAAAACGGTGTTTATACCGGGACGGCCCATTTGGTCTTCTTGTACATAAGTTCCACTGAAATCAAGTACTAGTCCGCAAGGCTCACAATCGGGACCACCGCAATCTACTCCTGTTTCTTCCCCGTTCATAATTCCATCGGTACAGGTTTCCTGTGTTATTACGTTATCGTCATCATCTTTACACTGCACAAATAAAAGTGATGTTGAGATTGCAGCAAAAAGGGTTATATATTTTAATGTTTTCATCTTTTTTATATTTATTAAGGTTAGCAATTCTTATTGTTTTCTTTTGGCTTCTACCCATACGTTGTACATAGGTGTTGATGCCGCAAATGGATTTACACCAGTAGCACCACCAGGCAACATAGATTTTGGAAATTCTACCACAACGCTCAAAACATTAGTTCCGGCAAATGTGTCCATCCCAGGGTTGTTAAAGCTTGAGGCCGTTCCAGAAAGCACGGCATTATACTGATTAAAGTCAAAGAAGAATGGATCTTCGCGCGGTCCTGCAAAAAACTTCATTCCATCTTGCTCGGTAGTTTGCACGTCATCTTTGGTAGAAATTTTTACGCTCCTTCGTGTTGAAGTTGCAATTGTACTTTCCAAACCTTGCATTGCCGGAGCCGAAGGACCAAAGAAATACATAGAGTCACCTCTTTTAATTGCTTGAATCACATAATCTTCCTTAAGATCATTATTGCTGTCAATATTAAATTCTAATAATACCGTTTCATCAAAAACAGCTTCATCTGTAGGTTGGCCCGGAGGCAATAATCCCTGGACATTGGCAACAAATACAAAGTTGCTAGAGTTCTGTCCCTGAAAGGCGTAAAAGTCTGTAATATCTGCTGTAGTCCCTTGAACTGCTGGTGCGTCAATATGATCTGCGGATATTAAAAATATCGATAGTACGGCTACGCCTATTCCACCGATTACTGCAAAAAGTTTTGATTTTTTCATCTTTTTTGTTGGTTTATATTATTTATTTTTAATTGTTCGCTTATACTTACGTTTAAATGTAACTGCATGGTTTTTAAAAGTACGTTAATCTTTTGTTAACGTGAAAAACACTAGCTTTGACAGCTCTAAAATTACTCAATTATTTATACCATGAACCCCTCTGCCCCTGATTGGATATTGAAATTTTTAAATCTTTTCGACAGGAACGAACTCATTACTTCTTTTGAAAACGATCAACAATTTTATAATTCTTTAAAACAAACTGGATTTATTTACGGAGTCTCTGTAGCTGCTCTGCCAAAGAAGAGGCTTGGAAATTTGAAACTTACAAAAGAGGAACTCGCAAAAATAAACCTCTTTCACTCCTTACTTTTTTCTTTTTTTGAAAAAAATAAAAATGCGACAAATAAAGATGCAGTAGCAGATATTTTATCTTTTTACCAGCAGATGGAAAAAAGGAAAACAAGCTTTTTTCAGAAATTTTCACTTTCACAACGCCCAGAAAATACTTTAGAGCATATCCTTTCTACAAGATTGCAGGAAGCCAATACATTGTTGAAAAAAAATACGGTTTCATTATTAACCTATGCGCTTTTATACCTAGACGTCTTAGCCTATAAACAGTGGCAGGCAGACCCTGCGTCTGCAAAAAAATATTACAAGCAATTGGAAACCGTAATTTTAACTGGATGTTTCTACACCTTAAAGTCTAAAAAGAAAAAAACTAAGTACGACAAACTTCTCATTGAACTTTTTGAAACTTCTTCGCAATATATAATTGATGAAACCGAAGGTGGTGCTGCAACTTTTTTGGAAAGTCTAAATTATTTGAAGAGTAGCCAAAATTCTTTAGAAAAAAATTATCTGCTGGACCTTTGCTGCCTTACCGTTTGGGAAGATTTAAAGATGGACGAAATAGAACATCAATTTTTACAACAGCTCTTGGTTACACTTGATTATCCTGAAGCTGAGCTTCAGAAAAGTCTTTTGGCCCTCAACACCTTTTCAAAAAATTATACCGAAAAAATCCTGCTGTTTGAATATTCGCACCCAGTGAAACAGTTTTACAAGCAATCTGCCTCTACTGTAAAACTGTTGATTATAAGAAACAAAGACCGCTTAACACGTGAACTGGAAGAAAGCGGTGAATTGATGGTTTTGCTTGGGCAATCCACTCTGCGCGATCTTTCTGCAGAAGAAAAATCGAAAGTGAAAGAACAGTTATTGGATATTTGTAAAACCGTCCCATCACTTACAATCTTTCTCTTGCCTGGTGGAACGGTTCTTTTACCCCTATTGGTAAAATTTATTCCGAAGCTTTTACCTTCCTCCTTTCAAGAAAATAGAATTGAATCTTCCAAAAAGAAAGGATAACTACTCCAGCCAAAGTTTAAAATCTTTTACCCTTTCACGAGCAACGATTACTTCCTGTTCCTTATAACTATTTAACTTCAATTGAAGCCGGGAATTTGTGTATGCTATTATATCTCTTATTGAATTAATATTTATGTAAAATTTTCGACTTATCCTAAAAAAGGTTTCTGGGGAAAGCTCCTGTTCCAGTTGCTCCAAAGTAGTTTCCAAAAGATAATCACGGCCATCCACCGTGTGTGCATACGTACCTTTGTTTTCAGAATAGATACACTCAATTTCATCTACCGAAATCATTTTAATGTGCTGCCCTATTTTTGTAGTAAATCGCTTTTTATACTCGCGCTCCATAGGGTTTACGAGCAATTTTTTAATATCCTCAAAATTGAGCTGCACATTTTTGTGGCTCGGTTTGAAGAATTTATACTTTTTAACTGCAGCCTGCAGTTCGGCTTCGTCAATAGGCTTTAAGAGATAATCGATACTATTCAGCTTAAAAGCCTGCAGTGCATATTCGTCAAAAGCAGTGGTGAAAATAATGGCGCTGTCTACTTCCACCGTATCAAAAATTTCAAAGGAAAGGCCGTCGCTCAGTTGAATATCGAGAAATATCAAATCTGGATGCTTGTTGTTTTGAAACCATTCCACGGCTTCTTCTACACTGTGCAGCATTTGGTTGACAACTACATCTTGTTTTTCAAGCATCCGTTGAAGGTAACGTGCAGAGGGTTTTTCGTCTTCGATGATCAGTACGTTCATTTGGTTGGTTTCTCGTTTCTGGTTGCAGGTTGCAGGTTGCAGGTTTCTGGTTTCTGGTTTCTGGTTTCTGGTTTCGATTTCTAAAGGTCTTCCTCTAAAAATTGCTTTATTTTTTTCTCCTCCCAGCGTTTTAGAAAGTTATTATTCACATTCATAACAAAGAAAACGTACAGGGCGTGCGACACCAAACCGATGCCCCAAAAAATAGCGGTAATGTAATTGCTCCAATGTGTAAAGTTTATTTCCTTAGCATTAAAAACATTGGCCGAAACAAGTATAATCGATATGTTAACAATTATATATACCGCCAAGTGACTGTAAAATCCCTTTAGGGTCTCTACCTTTTTTTTCGCCTTCAAATAGGCCAAGCTTTTTTTGGTTTCCATTGCTTTATAAGTTTTATTCTTCTTTCATGAATTTTTTAAACTGTCGTTCTTCCCAGTTTTTATGAAGGAAGATTTATATTGAAACTTTCGCCGCGTGAAATAGTAGTCCGATTCCCCAAAAAAATGGAACTATTAAAATATTCCAATCAACCCATTCCACAAAATTTTTATCATTTGATTCAATTTGAAAAAACTCCAGAACATTTCCTCTCACAATAAATAAAGCTATGTTTACAATTACATATACTATTAAATGCTTGTAAAATCCTTTTAATGCTTCTACCCTTCTACGGGCCTTTCTCCATTTTATGCTTTCAGAATACTCCATTATTTCCAATTATTTTTAGACTTTTGTTCTTCCTCTTCCATAAACTGTTTCATCTTTTTTTCTTCCCAGTCCTTACCTATGAAAGGTGCCCATCTAAATGTTTTTATGGCCTGAAAAAAGATTCCAATTCCCCAACCAAAAGCTGCCCATAAAAACCACGGATGGCGCAGTTCGTTTACATAATAATTAAGTCCCGCCAGAGCAGCAATAAAGACTATGTAAAACATTAAACTTGTGTAGAATTTCTTAATTTCTGCCACGCGTTGTTTGGCTTTAAAATATTTGTTGTCTTTATGATTTTCGGTTTCCATAATTGTGATTTTTTATATTATTTCATAAAGATAGCACTGGTTGAATTCTTTCAAAAAAAGAAGAAACCCAACTGTAGTTTCTTAGGGACGAACTGTATTCTATTCATCTTCGTCCATCAACTCACGTATTTTGCGCTCCTCCCAATCTTTTCCGAAAAATGGATTATAGTTAAAGGTTTCGGCAGCGTGGCCCATAACTCCAAAGCCCCAACCCACTATGGGAAAAAGCGCCCACGGAAAGCCGGCTCTCGAAATATAATTCAGGTATATAAACACGGGGGCCATCAAAATGTATAAAGTCAAGTGAATGTAAAATCCTTTTAGCTTTTCCACACGCTTTTTTGCGAGTTTGTATTTTTTTTCTGAAATAAATGTATCTGGTGTATTCATAATATGAAGGTTTTCGCCCAAAATGGGAATTGCTATACTGAATTCTTTTCGATTTTCGTTAATTATTACTGGGCGTTCCGTCAATAGTGCATATCTATCACGAATGTTCCGCAAACCAACGCCCGTGCTCTCTTTTAAAACCTGCTTTGGCTGACTGTTGTTGGTAACCACCAAATTGCCATTTTCTTCTTTAATTGTTATGTACAATTTTTTTGAAGGCATAACCTGATTATGCTTAACCGCATTTTCCAACAAAAGTTGAAGCGATAACGGGACTACTTTTGCTTGTGGGTTCTCCAACTTTGAAGGTGAAGTAAAAACAATACTATCCTCAAAACGTACCGCCAATAGCGACATATAAAGCTCCGCAAATTTCAATTCCTCTTCCAGGGTAACCAACTCCTTGTTTTTTTGTTCCAAAACATAACGATACACTTTGGAAAGCGAAGTAGTAAAACGTGTAGCGGCTTCGGGATTTTCTTCAATTAGGCTGGTAAGTACGTTTAAACTGTTAAAAAGAAAATGTGGATCCAATTGGTTTTTAAGGGCGTCAAATTTTGCCGAAGCTGTTCCGGCAATTATTTTCTGTTCCTTTACAATAGTCTGTTGCTTATTTCTATAATAGTAAACCACGTAAAATACAGTGGTGACCACAACCGAAATGATAAACGATATATAGTAATACTGCATCTTTTCGGCAGCAATAAATGCTGAAAAGCCTTTTCCGTCTATTATGACTTCTGTTATAAATCGAATAAATAATAGTGCCAAAAGTGTAACCAGAATTCCTCCCAAAAGTCCTTTTAAAAGATTTTTTGTCTGAAAAACCTGGTTGGGGAACAATTTCAATAAAAAAACAAAATAATACGCATTAACCATATACAGTATTACGGAATACAATTGATTGTAAAGGAAGGCAAATAGAATATCACGCCAGTTATCATATTGGTATCCATTGGCATATTGAATCAAACCGAGGATGATGAAAACCAGGGCTCCCACGAAAAATGCTTTTCCAAATTCTTTTAAAATGCGCATAAATATTTTCCTTTTTTATACCTACAAGGTCTTAAAGACCTTGCAGGAGGATATGGAGTATTCGCGAATTGGCGGCAAAATTTTAATTACAGCTTTCTGCCTGTACTTGCTTAGCCCGTTCTTCACCATAAGTTGGGTAAAATTCACCCGCTGGTTTAAAGGTAGCAAAAAGATCTATGGCGCGCTGAATGTCTTTACAGTAGGGTTCAATGGATTGCCCAAAATATTTTGCGCCGCCCATATCCCATTCAGCTTTTGCTAAAATAATACGTGGATTATCTGGAGCAAGCGCCAAGGCTTTATTGTAAAGTTCCGAAGCTTTCGCGGAATAGGTCATTCCGTACTGTTGTCCATCATAAACAATCCAAGCGGTATATAGTTGTGCCTGTAAAACCAGTAAATCTGGGTTTTCTTTTGAAATTGCGGTAGCATCATTGATAAAATCCTGCGCTTTGTCCAATTGAGCTTTCAATTTAGTTCCGTCCTTTTCGGTAAAACTGTTGATTACGTTAATCTGCGCCACGTAATACGGTGGCAACCAATTATCGGGTTCGGCTGTTGCAATACGTTCAAACACGTTTGCGGCTTCCCACGATTTGTTTTCCTGCCAAAGCTGAAAAGCTTTTCGCATTCCCTGTTGATATTTAGTGGGTTCAGCGGCTGTATTAACTGCTGAATCTGTTTGTCCCTGCATAATAAGGGCAGTAAAAAAGATCATTAAATACGTGATTACATTTTGCATGGTTTCAAGATTTTTAGTTAGTATAAATTGTTATTCAAATTTCTTTTAAAATATTCAGCTTTAAAAAATTGATAACCCGAACTGTTGAATTTTATAGCTGAATTGTAAGTTTGACTCCGTCATTATAAATTATCAAGCTGATTGTCCTTTCCATCATCGCTGATGGTCCAGAAAAAGCCCACAAAAAAGAACTGATCTGCGGCAGGAAGTAATTCTCTGCGGGCAAAGTTTCCATTTACATCCGGAGCATTGGCATATTGATAGCCATTTACATTTTTAAAAGCAAAAACATTATTTACGGAAACATATAGAATCTTTTGTTGTGAAAGTAAATATGCCCAGTTCAAGCTCACACTGTTATAATCGCGGGCTTTATTCTGAAGAAAACCGGGCGTGTTCAAATCGGTATAGGTTCTTCCGCTGCCGTATTGATAACTGAACCCAATCTGGCTTTTCCAATCGTTAATCCAGTATTTTCCAACTACCGAAAGGTTATGGGTATTTGCAAAACTCGGCGTGGCGGCAACGGGGTAATTTTTATACTTCCGTTCGGTGTCCAAATAGGAATAACTTACCCAATAATCTATGTTTCTAAGCGTCTCATTGTCTCGCCAAAATAAATCAAGTCCTTGCGCAAAACCATCACCATTGTTTAGAAATGTTGTGTATACGTCAGGAATTTCGTCATTATATGTAACAAGATTGGTATATTGCTTTCTATATATCTCAGCACGAAAAATTCTATTATTGGCTGAATATTGATAGTTCATAATATAGTGTTGGGTATGCTGCGCTTCCAGATTATTGGTGAATTTCAGCACTTCGCTTTCCGGCTGCTGAAAGAAATCGCCATAGGCTAATGAAAGCTGGCTGCTCTTCCCTGTTTTATAGGCAAAGGAAATTCTTGGCGAAACCGTAAACTCTTTGAACAATTCACTGTATTCACCACGAACGCCCAGTTTTAAGGCTAGCTTTCGCGAAAAAATAAAATCTGCCTCCGTAAATGCTGCCGAAATATCATTGTAGTAGCCTAATTTTGCGGCAAAATTTGGTTCGTCATAATCTTCGTTGAAGTCGGTCACAAACTGTTCGGCCCCAAAATTTAACTTAAACCGATTGCTAAAGCGTTTTTTCAACCTCAGCTTTAGGTGTGCTGAATTTTCAATATCTTTTATATTGGCTTCGTCAATGCCAACCTTGGTTTTTCCGAAAGTATAACTTCCACCGCCAAAAACAGTCCAGTCATTTTCAAGCATTTTACTGTAACTGGCATTGGTATAAAAATTTTGGTTGTTGAGTTTAAATCGCGTTCCCTCGGGCTGGTTTATGTCTTCTTGGGTAAGCTCAAAATCGGAAGTGTCAAAAGCACCGTAAACTTTTAAGAGACCATCCCCAATTTTCTGACGAAAAACCGCTTCACCCGAAGCTGTTTCAAAAGGTTTTTTCCAATCATTTCTATCTGGCAAAAGCGCTATGTAAGGCGCTAAATTTATATAGGAAGTGTTAACGCTCAACGAGCTTTTTTCCCACTTTTCAGTATGGCCAAGACCGCCGCCCACGCTCATAATGGCAATGTCAGTCTTTCGTTGCGCTGGTTCGTCTATAGTGTTCAAAAGTAATACGGACGATAATGCTTGTCCATATTCCGCAGAGTAACCACCCGTGGAAAATGTAATTCCATCAAACAAGAAAGGACTGTAACGTCCGCGTGTAGGCACATTGTTTGTTGTAGGCGAATATGGCGTAAAAACCCGTATGCCATCAATGAAAATCTGGGTTTCGCCAGCATCGCCCCCTCGTACAAAGAGGCGTCCGTCTTCTGCAACGGTCGTGGTTCCCGGAAGGGTTTGTAATGCGCCCACAAAGTCTCCCAATGCACTTGCGGTTGTAACGATATCCAAAGGTTTTAAAACAGAAATTTTACTGTTATCGCCCGCAGAAAAGGAACCTGCAGAAATTGTTACGGTATCTAGGGAATTCACATCATCACGAAGCGTAATTTTCAAACCTTTCATTTTTGAAACATCATCAATGATTTTTGAAGCCTCAAAAGAAACATAGGAAATGGTCAAGGTTTGTGTGCCGGTTTCAGAAGTTTCAAATGAAAATTTTCCGTTTTCATCGGAAGTACTTCCATCGTAAGTGCCTTCTAAATACACATTGGCTCCAAAGATTGGTTTGCCGCTATTATCGGTAACGATTCCGGATACCGTATTTTGGGCAAAAAAGAAAAAAGGTGAAAGGAGCGCTAAAATGGTAATGATTGAAATTTTCATAGATCGGTTGGTTTTTATTTTTAGGTCAAAGATGAAACTTCAAGGTATCATTTCAGAAAAAAATAAACCGAACTGTAAAAAATGATGTCCCAATTGTAGTATTTCATTATAGATATTTTTTTGGATAAAACTTACTCAACAAATTCCAAAATATCTCCTGGCTGACATTCCAATACCTCGCAAATGGCCTCTAAGGTGCTAAAGCGCACCGCTTTTGCTTTTCCGGTTTTCAAAATGGAAAGGTTGGAAAGCGTAAGCCCTACTTTTTCGGAAAGTTCGTTTAATGACATTTTTCGCTTGGCCATCATCACGTCCAAGTTTACGACTATTGGCATAATTAAATTGTTAGTTCATTTTCGTTTTGTATCTCTACTCCTCTTTTAAAGACCAATGCTATTATATAAATGACACCCGCAAAAAATAAAAACTGTTCTGCGCCCCAGTCTATTTGTAATGTAAACCCTTGCTTCATGATACGGTTTGCATAGTTTTCCGCAATTATGGCCACAACACCAATACTTAAAGCATAATGGCTCATTTGTGTAATTAGCGAAGCGGTCTTTTCATTAAAGGGATAACTTAAATCAAATTTCATAAAAAGCTTTATCACAAGATAGGCAAGATAAGCTTTCAGTGCCGACAGCGCTATCAAAAAGCTGGCTATGCCAATATAATATTCTACGTTAAAATTGTACACATCTAAAAGATCCAGCCCCATATAAGTATCTGCTGCGCCACCGGAATTTATAAAGAGGGTTACAAAAAGAGAGACGAGCAAAGCTCCGGTCTTTATGCACAAACCAATGAATATTATCCAAAATATAATATTCATCACTTTCATTATAATATTTGTTTTCATTAGAGATATTTTTATAATTACTTTACGAAAGTAAATAAATATTTATTGATTAACAATAAATATTTTGTAAAATTTAATAAAATAATTTTCCTGATTAAACATTCATTCTTTGTCACAGAAAACCAATTTTTGTAAATTTCAAAATAAAATCAGTCCTACTTTTTTATGCAAAAAGAAATGGAAAATTGTATCTTCGGAATAAAAGAAAAGTAATGGATGATTCTCAAAAAGTTGATGCTTACATTAATAAACAAACCAAATGGAAGGTAGAATTGCAAAAGCTCCGCGAAATTATATTGCAAACAGAATTAAAGGAAGAAGTAAAATGGAGCAAACCCAACTACACTCTTAATGGAAAATTAGTAGTAGGAATTGCCGATTTTAAAAACCATATGGCGCTTTGGTTTCACCAAGGTGTTTTTTTAAAAGACAACCATAACAAACTTCTTAACGCACAAGAAGGCATCACCAAAGCACTACGGCAGTGGCGGTTTGAAAAGGGTGATGAAATTGACCCTCAAATTGTTTTGGAATATATAGAAGAAGCTATAGCCAACAGCAAGTCTGGAAAGGAATTAAAGCCCGTGAGAAAAAAAGGTGTCTCAATCCCGCCTATTCTTGAAAATGCCTTCAAGAAAGATACTTCATTAAAAAATCATTTTCAAAAACTCACTCCCGGCAAACAGCGAGAATATGCCGAACATATTGGGCAAGCAAAACGGGAAGCTACCCAACAGAGCAGATTGGAAAAATGCATTCCTATGATAAAAAATGGGGATGGCCTTCATGACAAATACAAAAACTGCTAATGGGTTTAAAACCTAATTTTGAAAGATACACTACCAGACAGCTGTGGTTTTATACGCGACGGGCTTTTTGGATTTTGATAGCGTGGGTGATAATTTCGAATGTTATGTTTTTTTACGAATTCATTACTCTAAGAAGCAACGGAGTATTGAGTTCTAGTTACGATTTTTATTCAGCAGTAATGGCAAACCTTATTGTTGCCATTTCAGCAGGGCTCATAGGCGGCATTGTAACCGTAAATTTAATGGAACGTTGGCTTAGGCGTTTGGTTTTTTGGAAAGCCCTTCTTTATTTAATAATCGCTTACACCGTCACCGCTTTTTTGGTAGGTGCCATTGGTGCATTGTACATAACGAGTGAAGACTTGGGGGTTCCATTCTATACCTTGGAAGTGCTTCAGCAAACAATTTCCTTTTTTGGCACATGGCTTTTTATAAAGAATTATATCATTTGGCTATTCATAGTTCTAATTACGCTTATCGTTTTGATGGTAAACGACAAATATGGTCCTGGAGTGTTTCCGGATTATTTAATAGGAAGATATTTTAGGCCCAAACATGAACGACGTATTTTTATGTTTGCCGATATTAAAAATGCCACGGGAATTGCCGAAAGTTTGGGAGAGGAAAAGTATTTCAATTTTTTGAAAGATTTTTTTAGGCACATAGCTCCCGCCATAGTACAAACCCGCGGCGAAGTTTATCAATATGTTGGTGATGAAGTGGTTGTGTCTTGGAAAATGAAATGGGGCCTAAAACGCGGAAATGCTATACAATGCTATTATAGCATGAAAAAGATAATTAAATATAAAGCTCCCAAATACTTAAAAAAATACGGTGTGGTTCCCGAATTCAAAGTGGGTCTTCACTACGGCACGGTAATGGTTGGTGAAATTGGGCAAATAAAGCGCGATATCGCTTTTTCTGGTGATGTTTTGAACACAACCTCACGTATTCAGGCCATGTGCAACGAACTGGATGTCGAAATTTTAGCTTCAAAACCATTTGCCGATATTGCTTATAAATTACCAAAAGGCGTTACCAAAAAAGAACTGGGGAAAGAAAAGCTTCGCGGTAAAAGTGAAGAGATTGCAATGGTAACCTATGAAAAATTATAATACCCAAAGACTATAATAAATTATTTATGAAATGCCCATTAACTAATTACGAACCAACCGAAGATGATTAATTACGGCATTACATCTTCCATTTTATTAAATATTATACAGATGAAAACAGACAACTACACAAAAATCATTTTAACAATCATCGCTGTTTGCCTCACCATAAATGTGATGAGAGACTTTGAATTTATTCCGTCCGCTTACGCAAACGAAATCGAAACACTACCCAGTAAACCTTTCACGGAAGTGATGGACGTACGCTTGGTAGACATTAACACTTATGACGAACTAAACGTTAACCTTAAAAGTGTTGATACCTATGATGAAGTGAAAGTAAATCTCAAAAAGATTGAAACCTCGGATGAGCTGGACGTTAACATTGATGAAATCGGTGGCAGTTGGGTTTCAAATGGTGGGCCTATCCCGGTAAAGGTTCAATAAACGGAAGGCTGTAGGCTATATTTATATATAACCCAACAGCGGTTAGGTTTTTTTAAAAGGACGAATAATCAAGCGTGCGGCGCGATCATAATTGATGTAACTATACGTCCAATTAAAAAACGTTACTACCCTATTTCTGAAACCCACCAAAAACCAAAGATGAACAAACATCCAAAGAAACCAGGCTATTGCGCCGCCGAAGTATAATTTGCCCATATCAACAACCGCCTTATTGCGTCCTACGGTGGCCATGGTTCCTTTATCAAAATATTCAAAAGGCTCCATTTTTTCACCTTTTAGCATTTTCCTGAAATTTTTCCCCAGCTGTTTACCCTGTTGAATGGCAGGCTGTGCAACTTGCGGATGCCCTTTAGGGTATTTTGTAGATTCCATTAAGGCAACATCCCCAAGTGCATAGATATTTTCAAAACCTTTTATTTTATTAAATCCATCAACTTTATATCTATTGGCTTTCTCTATTAATGCCTCACCATCTATTCCTTTTATAGGAGCGCCAGTAACTCCAGCAGCCCATATAAAGGTTGCCGTTTCAAATTTTTGACCGTCTTTGGTAGTAACTGTTTTCCCATCATAATCACTGATAAATGTTTCCAGATGGATTTGAACACCAAGTTTTTCTAAAAATTTATGCGCCTTTTCCGAAGCCTGCTTGCTCATTGGCGGTAACACCCTATCCAATCCTTCAATAAGGTGCACGTTCATTTCTTCCTCTTCCAGCTCGGGATAATCGTTCTCAAGAATTCCCTTTCTGAATTCTGCCAAAGCTCCCGCAAGCTCCACGCCAGTAGGCCCAGCCCCTGCAATCACAAAATTCAGTAGTCGCTTTCTTTCCCTTTCATCTGTTGTTATATCTGCCTTTTCAATATTCTGTAGCATCAAACTTCGAATGTTAAGTGCTTGCGGTACTGTTTTCATGGGCATGCTATTTTCTGCGATGTTCTCATTTCCGAAGAAATTGGTACGCGTACCCGTGGCAATTACCAAATAATCATAATTTAAACTTCCGATGGAAGTTAAAATACTGTTGTTAACCGTATCTATTCGTTCCACTTCTGCCATTCTGAAATGAAAATCCTTATTATCCCTGAAAATTTTTCGAAGTGGATATGCTATGGAATCTGGCTCTAATCCAGCCGTGGAAACTTGGTATAGCAATGGCTGGAACGTATGGTAGTTGTGTCTGTCAAAAAGTACAATTTGTATCTTCTCTTTTTGAAGCTTTTTTATGAAAGAAATACCAGCAAATCCGCCACCTATAACTACAATTCGGGGCAAGCTGGTTTCGGGAATATTCATCTGTTTATTTTATACCCTAAATTTAGGCATTGTAATGAGAGTTCGTTTAATTTTTATGATTTTTGTAACAAACCTCTCTTCGTAAATACTAATCAAAAGCTAACAAACTACCATTGAACAAAGAGCTAGAACATAGTTTTGTGACCCAACTGGAGGAGAATCAAAACATTGTACATAAAATCTGTAGGTTATATACCAATGACAGCGACGCGCATAACGATCTGTTTCAGGAAATAACCATTCAACTTTGGCGCGCATACCCAAAATTTCGGGGCGATTCCAAATTTAGCACTTGGATGTACCGCGTGGCACTTAATACGGCAATAACGCTTTATAGAAAATCAAAAAGAAGTATAAAAACACAGGATTTTGAAGGAGTCAGTTTTAAAATTTCCTCAGAACCCTATGATGATACAACCGAACAACAATTGAAGCTTATGTACAGTGCCGTGAAAGATCTGAACGATATTGACAAAGCATTGGTTTTTCTCTATCTGGAAGACAAAAACTACAGGGAAATCTCTGAAACCCTTGGTATTACAGAGGTAAATGCTAGAGTAAAAATGAACCGGATAAAGGAAAAATTACGAACCATTTTAAATCCGTAACCCACAATGGATGAACTGGAACTATTAAAAAAACAATGGCAAAGCAGTGAGCAAAAGCTTCCGAAGCTTACCTATGATGATATTTACAAAATGTTGTTGAAGAAATCCTCTTCAATCGTAAAATGGATATTCTACATAAGTATTGCCGAAATTCTTTTTTGGACCCTCCTTTCCTTCATGGTACCGGAATCGAGCACCAAGTTTAGTGACGATATTGGTCTTCATAATATTTTGGTGGGCGTAAACGTGCTAAACTATACGGTATTTGGAGTTTTTATCATTCTTTTTTACCGAAACTATCGCAAAATCTCAACCACAGATTCTATCAAAGACTTGATGAAGAATATTCTGCGTACACGAAAAACGGTCAAGTATTTTGTGATTTACAACGTAACAGCTTCAGTTTTACTGATAATAGGAATTAATTTTTACTACTATTTCAACCAGGATATTGTATTCCAGTTTATGACGGAAGATTATGGTATCACGAACATTTCACAAGAAAGGTTTATGAAAATGTTTTTTGTGATCCAAATACTTTTCGGAATCGTGATGATTGGTTTTATCCTTTTATTTTACAGAATTGTTTACGGAATTCTTTTAAGAAGGCTGTACAATAACTATAAAGAACTAAAGAAGATAGAGTTGTGAAAAAAGCCGCAGTAAAAAGTTATGATACCCTTTAAAACTACTGAAAACTGCCACTGCGACTGAAAACTCATTTAATAACGCCACTGACGCTCTTTGTTGAGTTCTTCTTCGCTTTGTATTGCAGAAGCAGGTATTACTTTTAGAAATGATGGATGCTGCTCAATGGCATATTCCAGCTTTTCCACGATTTGTTCCATTGTCTCGTTATCGTAATCAATATCAAGCGGTGGTTTGATTTCCATAGATTGAAGAATACCCCTTTTCTTTATCCGAAGCCCTTTCTTATCAAACGATCTTCTGAAACCATCAATTACAACGGGAACTACTACAGGTTTGTTCTTTTTGATGATATGTGCAGTTCCTCTGCGGATGGGTTTCCAAGGTTTGGTAGTTCCCTGCGGAAAGGTAATCACCCAACCGTCATTTAGCGCTTTGGTAATATTGCTTACATCGCTCATCTTCACCTGCTTGTTTACTTCTTTTCCTTTTTCACGCCAGGTGCGTTCAATACTTACAGAACCAGCATAGGCAAGGATTTTTGGCAATAAACCATCCTTCATTGTTTCCTTTGCCGCTACAAAATAAATATTTAGTTTCGGGTTCCAGAGATATCCAATATTTTTAATGCTATCCTCACGGCCGTGCAGGCTTGCGTTAAAAACATGCAGCATAGCCGCAACATCTGCAAAATAGGTTTGGTGATTGCTTACAAAAAGTACATTTCTCTCTGGAAGCTCTCTAAGAATCTCGCTTCCCTCAATTTTTAATTCATTAAAGCCTTTAAATCTTCGGTGAGTTAACAGACCAGCTATCCGTATTAACCAGAGTTTTAAAAAAAGTATATGCCCAAAAGGGTTTTTTTTGAAGAGACTCATTTTTCAGTAATCAGTATTCAATATTCAATGGTCAGCGCTCAGTCTGCGGTAAGAAATGGCTTCATAAATTTGAACTTTGTAACACCTATCAACTACCGTCTACCTACTACCGACATAGGAAAGACAAATATACTAAAATAAGCCATTACAGCACTTTTTTAAGCAATTCGCGCACTTCGTTGAGCATCATTGCGGTAGCGCCCCAAACTATGTGTCCGTTCAATTTAAAAGCTGGCACTTCAATGCTTGTGGCGTAGGACGTGGAGAGGGTTTGGGTGGTTACGTTCACATCGTCCATAAAGTCGCGTAGGGTTACTTCTATCAGTGCTTCCACTTCTTCTTCCTGCGGAATAAACTTTGGTGATTGTGCGGTTATTCCCAAAAAGGGTTGCACAAAAAAATTGCTGGGTGGAATGTAGATTTCAGTAAGCGCTTTTAATACTGAAATTGCATTCCGTGAAACGCCAACTTCTTCTTCGGTTTCACGCAAGGCGGCATCCTGTATGGAGTTATCTTCTGCTTCAAGTTTGCCGCCGGGAAAACCCACCTGTGCAGAGTGAACGCCTTTGTAAGTTTTCCGAAGGATTAAAATCAAGCGTGTTTCAAAATCTTCCGAAGGGTAAAAAAGCGACATCACCCCTGCCCTCTTTGCGGTATTCTGGTGGCGGGCAATGCGTTTCAGTTCCTGCAAGCGTTCCATAGGTGCCATTTTAAATTGGACCGTTTCGCCGGGAAGTTCCATTTTTGTTACTTTTACAATCCGTTTTTCAAAATCGCGAAAATCCATTTATGAAGAAGTTGTTTATTTATTGCCTGGGAATTGTTCTGTTCTTTGGAAGCTGTGAAGATAAGAAAAAGGCTTACGATGCCGATGGCTCTCGGGACAAAAACGAAATAGAAACAAAGACTGAGGCTAAAACTGAAACCGAACCTGATGCCATTTCAGAATATCCTGAAATTACGAACGATAATGTGGTTTCCTTTTTAACCGAATACGGAAAGGAAAACCCGGAAACCAAGGTCTTGATAACCACCCGGTTTGGCGATATTGAAATTGAACTTTACGAAGACACGCCAATGCACCGCGCCAATTTTATCTATTTGGTGAAACAAAACTATTTTCACGAAACATTCTTTCATCGAGTGGTTCCAAATTTTATAATCCAGGCCGGCAATAGTGATTTGGTTTCAACGCAGAAGAAACGCGCGGAGTTAGGAAAGGAATATTTGCTTCCTGCAGAGATAGTTCCAGGCCGCTTGCACGAATACGGAACGGTTTCGGGAGCCAAGGAATATCGTGAAAACCCTGACAATAGAACGGCACCGTATGAATTTTTTATTTTCTTGGGCCCAAAATCTTCAACAACCCATTTAAACGGTAAATACACCATCTTCGGAAAAGTGACCAAGGGGATGGACGTGGTAGACGAAATTTCAAAAGTGAAGGCGGACGATGGCGACTGGCCGCTGAACAATATTTATATTAGCGCGAAGGTAATTGAATAGAAAATTCCAAAAATCACTGGAAGTTTCAGAAATTTCGGAATTTATCCAATTATTCTTTAATAAATTTCTTTGTGAAACTTTTTCCGTTTAAAGTTATTTGAGCAAAATACATCCCTGCGCTCAACTGTGAAACATCAATGGATTTTGAATAAACTTCTTTTACCAAAAATCCTTGAGTAGAATAGATTTTTACGTTTTCAATGTTTTCGGTTGATTGGATATTCAACATATTTTCTGCTGGGTTGGGGAATAATTGAAAATCTATGGTTGCTAAGTCTTTGATATCTAATAGACAATTTTCACTATACCTAGCAATTTCATCTTTGCACCAACCAAAATAGTTCTGTTGTTCGCAAACTTGACTATATGCATAATTTACGTCATCAACTTGAATGCATGTGAGCTGATTGTTATAGGCTAACATCCTATCCATATTAATGTTGTTTCCGTTTTTGATATTTAATGATTTTATTTGATTATTGAAACAGTATAAACCTACAAGATTGCTCTGTAAAGACAAATCCAATACCGTAAGATTGTTATCATAGCAGGATAATAGTTCCAACGCTGGATTTTGCGAAAAATCCAACTCTATAATATTATTCATGGCACAATCCAAACTCATTAAATTAGGGTTTTGTGATACATTAATCTCGGTAATGGTATTGCCAACACAATACACAATTTCAAGCAAAGGGTTATGGCTAAAATCGAGAGTGGTTAGTAAATTAAAGCCACAATAAACAACTTCCAAAGCCGAATTTCCAGTAAAGTCGAGTTCTGTAATTTGGTTTTCAATACATCGAAAAACTCTCAAAAGTGGATTGTTCAATAAGTTTATGTTTGTAAACTGATTACTGTTTAAAACCAACTGATTAAGCTTACTGTTATGGCTCACATCTAGATTGGTAAGTTGATTGACGGCCGCCCCTAATGATTCCAGATTTAAATTTTGGGTTACGTTAAGACTAGTCAACTGATTATTGTTACATCTTAAAGTTATAAGTGCAGGATTTTGGGCAAAATCCAAACTTTGAATATCGTTATCATCACAATCAAAAAACTCCAATCTTGTATTCTGCGATAAATCCAAAGAAGATAAATTATTGATTTTACAACTTAACCATTCTACGTTTATAAAGCTTTGTATTCCCTCTAGTGAGGCAATATTTTGATCGTTAAGGTATAATTGATATACCGCTTGTGCTTCAGAAACTTGAATTTCTCCGTCATTATTGGTGTCAGCGTCCCCATCCCAAATACCATCATTATTAAAATCTGCACAATACGTGGTTAACAGTGCATTTTTAAAATTCGCATCAGGAATATTCACAATCTGCGCATTAGTAAAACCACAGACTAAAAGAAAAAGAAAAATGTAAAGTTTTTTCATATAAAAGATTTTGGGCGAATTAATTTTGGCGGCAATATATTATTTTTCCTACTAATTTCTAAACTCATAAGCCTTTAAACACTTAAACTCACAACTCATCCTTCCTATAAATACTCGGCAAGGAAAGATTGAAATATACCGCTAGCAACCGAACTATAATTACAATTGAACCAGAGATTATAACTATAAAATCTTCAGAAATTGGAGTATTGTGCAATAAGAAATATGCAGAAGCTCCCAAAATACAGGCCGTTGCATAAATTTCCTTTCTGAAGATGATGGGGATTTCATTACAAAGTATATCGCGCAGCACACCTCCAAAACAGGCTGTCATTGTTCCTAGAGCAATACAAATTATAGGATGAAAACCTGCCGCGATGCCCTTCTCTACCCCAACGATAGTGTAGAGTGCAATACCAATAGTGTCAAATAAAAACAGTGAACGACGAATGTAACCTAGCCTTTTTCTGAAAATAACTGCAAAAATTGTAGAACCAAAAATTACATAAACATAGGTAAGGTTGCGCATCCATGCTACGTTTGCATCAATAAGAATATCGCGCAATGTTCCACCGCCAACAGCCGTTACAAAGGCAATTATCAAAATTCCGAAAGGGTCCAAGCGCTTGTTGAGGGCGGTAAGTACCCCAGAAATGGCGAACGCGATGGTCCCTAAGATGTCTATGAGTAATATCAGCTTCACATGTTCTGTGTAAAATGGTTATAGTCGCGCAAAACGGTATCTAGGTATTGTTTATCGTATAAATCTGAAGACGTTTCCAAAACGCTTTCCACTTTTTTCCGAAGCGCGTTCAAGGTTTTAAAATCATTTGATTTAATGGCGATGAGATAGGTTTCCTTTATAAGACGGGCATCTTTATCGGTCAACTTGGTTACGTTCAAAAACTTGGGTTGATAGTCGTCTGCAATTTCTTCCAAAATGGTATGACTTATTTTTACTTTACTTTTTGTACTTATTACAACCGTTCCTGCAGCGTGGTCGCCAACGCGTTGTCTCTTGTCTGAAAAAATAATGGAAAGCAAGCCAATGGAACCCAAAAAAATCCAGATATCTACCAACCGGAGCATCCACAAAACCATATAATCGCTCCAGCGCGCGGGACTTCCGTCCACTTTTACCACGCGGGTTTTCATCGCCATTTTTCCTACGGTCCTTCCGTTGAAAAGGATGTGCATATAAAGCGAATAGAACATTACCGGCAAGAGCAACAATTGCTGAAGCCCAAAAACAGTCCAATTATCACTGAATGCCATATTCATTGCCTCGGTGGCCAATTCTACGATATAGAAATACGCAAAAAACAGGAAAAGGTCTATAAGAAAAGCCAAAATACGCTCGCCCACACTTACTATCTTATAATCCAGATTTACGTTTTGGGTAGTATTGATTTCTAAGTTTGCCATGTAAAAGCAAGTGGTTATATTTATCGAAAATTTAAGAAGATGCGCGAAGCGGCATTCGTCAAGCAAAATAAGGAAAAATGGATTGCATTTGAAAAAGCAATCACACTTAATTCAAAAATAAGTCCAGACCAGCTTGCGGACCATTACATTCAGCTCACTAACGACCTTGCCTATGCGCAAACTTATTACCCTGATAGCAAGGCACTTCAGTATTTAAATTCGTTGGCTTCACAAGCGCACCAAAAGATTTACAAGAATAAAAAAGAAACCAAAAACCGCATTGTGAGCTTTTGGAAATACGAGTTTCCGCTGTTTTTCCGCCAGCATCAGCGTATGTTGCTCTTTTCATTTTTGCTGTTCGCTACAGCCACGGCAATTGGCGCCATTTCCGCAGTAAACGATGATTCATTCGTTCGGTTAATACTTGGCGATGGTTACGTAAATGAAACCTTGAATAATATTGAAAAAGGCGACCCGACCGCTATTTATAAAAGCGGAAGTGAAATAGGTACCTTTCTGGGAATTACCATCAACAACATTCGCGTGGCGTTTTTGGCGTATGCCTTTGGCGTGATTACCTCTTTGGGAACGGCCTACATATTATTCAGCAATGGAGTGATGCTCGGGGCCTTTTTCACCTTTTTCTACAACCGCGACCTTCTTTTCGAAGCCTCTAAGAGCGTTTGGTTGCACGGTACCATTGAGATTTCGGTAATCGTAATTGCGGGCTGTGCGGGAATGGTAATGGGCAACAGCATTCTTTTCCCAAAAACATATTCACGGAAAGTTTCATTTTTGAAAGGCGCAAAGGACGGTCTTAAAATTGTAGTCAGCACCATTCCCTTTTTCATCATTGCCGGGTTTATCGAAGGGTTTATAACCCGTTACAGCAATATGCCCGTTTGGTTGGCAATGACCATTATTTTTACTTCCTTGGCGCTTATTATTTTTTATTACGTTATTTATCCAATTATCCTCAACAAAAAGCATGCAACACAAACATATACCGCTTAAACAGCAACGCGATGTAGGCGAAATGATAACAACCTACTTTGAGTTTTTTAAACAGAATTTCAAACCATTTTTAAATATCTTCATCAGCTATAACGGTCTTTTTATTCTGGGCTTTTTGGGCGTAAGCTATTTAATGGTTACAGGTTTTATAGGTGCCTATAATGCTTCCAACACCTATGGAATTGAAAGTGACAATTCCGGTTATTTTATGATGTTAGGCTTGGGGTTTATGGGCTTTTTTATTCTCTACATAATTACAGCCGTGCTAAACTATAGCCTTGCTGCTGTTTACGTAATGCAGTACGAAAAAAACAGGGGCGCTATTGTAGAAAAAAAGAAAGTCTGGGAGACGGTAAAACAAAACCTCGGAAAAATAATCCTCTTTATAATCTTAATGGTCTTTGGTTACGTGATCGCAATGATAGCTGGAATTATCTTAGGTTTTATACCTATAATTGGAACCTTCGCATATTATCTAATTGTTTTGGCCTACACCAGTTGGGTGGGTCTGTCTTTTATGGCAATGATAAATGACAACAAAGATGTAACAGATGCTTTCGGGGAAGGCTGGAAACTTATGAAAAGTTTCTTTTGGAAAAGTGTGCTCTCAAATCTGGTCATAGGGATGTTGCTCGGTATTTTGATGATGGTTGTAATGATGGTTCCCGGCATTTTGATTGGCGTCTATGCCTTTCACTCTTTGGATACCGGCGTAGATCTAGCCAATTCGGCAGGAGCCAACGTGGTTTGGACGCTTGCCCTATCACTATTATTGATTCTTTATACCCTCAACCAGTCTATGATACAATTTGTGAACGGAATTCTATACTACTCCCTTCACGAAGAAACCTATAACGAAGCCACGCGCGAGCGTATCGAAAACATTGGCGCCGGTGAATAAATTGCTTTTTATATCATTTTTCCTTTTCAATTTCTTCTCTGCCACAGCCGCAGATGTGGACAGTCTTACTGTGGCCGTTGACAGCAGTAAGCTTGCACCTAAACATTTCCCAGAAAATTTAAGTGAGAAATATTCCGGAAACGATTTCGATTACGACACAATGGAAGGCGAGGCAGAAAACTATTTGGGTCGCGCAATTACTTGGTTTTTCAATAGAATGGGTGAGTTTTTTGGTATCCATCTTTCGCCAGAAGCCTACCAAATCATAAAAATCATAGTGTACATTTTGCTTATCGTTTTCGCCATTTATATTTTGGTGAAATTGCTCGTGGGCGATAATGCCTCGTCATTTTTCAGCAGAAAAAGCAAAATGGTAGCGCCGCTCAATATTCAGGAAGAACATATTGAAAATATAGATTTGGACAGCTACATAAAAAATGCCCTAAAGGAAGAAAATTACCGTTTGGCGATTCGCTATATGTATCTTAAATCACTGAAATTACTGTCGCTGAACAACATCATCGATTGGCATTTTGAAAAAACCAACAGTGACTATTACCGCGAAATTGAGAATATTACCTTAAAGGAAAACTTCAAAAAAACCTCCTATCTCTACGACAATATTTGGTACGGCGAATATGCGCTGGACAAGGCCGGTTTTGAAAACGCCGAAAAAGATTTTGAACGACTCAACCAAAACCTGAAAAATGCTGGATAAACGTTCAAAAAGGGTACTGTGGATTTTCGGAATCGCGTTGCTGGGCATCGTGATTACGGAGCTCGTGCGCCCAAAACCTATCGATTGGCGCGCCAGTTACACTTCGGCTGATAAAATTCCGTTCGGCGGCTTCGTGCTATTTGAGGAAGCCCCTTCCCTATTCAAAAATGCCGAAATAGAAAAGATTGCCAAAGACCCCTACGAGTTTTTGACGGACAGCACCTATGCGCAAAATTCGGCCTATATTTTTATCAATGACGAAATATTCTTTGATGAAAGACAGACCGATGAAATTTTAAAATACGTGGAAAACGGGAACACAGTGTTTATCGCTTCCCGCAGCATTGGTTACATGCTGCGGGATTCCCTGGGCATCGAATCCACGGCCAATTACAATATTTTGGAAGAAGAAATTCGCCCGAAATTCTTCTCGCCATCGTTAAAACAAGATTCACTTCCTGCCTTCAAAAAAGGGGTTTTTAAAGCTTCCTTTAACGAAATTGACACCTTAAAAACCACGGCCCTGGGATATTATGAAAATGCCGAAAGTGCATTGGGAGATTTGAATTATGTGAAAGTAAACTTCGGAAAAGGACAGTTTTTATTACACAACCTGCCCGAAGCATTTTCCAATTATTATCTGCTAAAAGGTAACGAACAATACGCCGCCAACGTACTTTCATACATTGATACCGATAAAATTTATTGGGATGAGTATCTAAAATCTGGACGAAAAGTCGTGGAATCGCCCATGCGGTTCGTTTTGGACCAAGCGCCGCTCACCTGGGCGTATTATGTTTTGATTGGCGGATTGTTGATTTTTGTACTTTTCAAGGGAAAAAGGGAACAGCGCATTGTCGAAGTGATTGAGCCGCTGGAAAATACTTCGGTTGAATTCACCAAAACCATTGGCGACCTGTATTTTCAGCATAAAGATTACAGCAATATTATAGCGAAGAAGATTACTTATTTTTTGGAAACCCTTCGCTCAAAATACTATGTGAACACAAATGAAATTACGGAAGATTTCATCAAAAAATTGGCCCTGAAAAGCGGAAATACGTTGGAAAAAACCCAGAAATTGATGCACTTAATAAAACATTTAAAAGAAAAATCAGTCCACAGCGAAGCCGATTTGCTGGAACTCAACAAGCAAATAGAAGCATTTAGACTATAAAATTATGGAAGAAACACAGGAAAATCCGTTGGAATTCAACGCGCGAATCGATTTAAAAAATCTGCAGGAAGCCGTTCAAAAAATAAAAGCCGAACTCGGAAAGGTAATCGTTGGGCAGCACGATATGCTGGAAATGCTCATCATTTCAATACTCACCGACGGCCATTCGCTTATTGAAGGCGTACCGGGCGTTGCAAAAACCTTGACCGCAAAACTGTTAGCAAAAACCTTGGCGGTAGATTTCAGCAGAATCCAGTTCACGCCTGACTTGATGCCGAGCGATATTTTGGGAACTTCAATCTTCAACGTAAAAACAAGCGAGTTTGAATTTAAGCAAGGTCCCGTTTTCTCAAACATCGTTTTGATTGACGAAATAAACCGTGCGCCAGCAAAAACACAGGCTGCACTTTTTGAAATTATGGAAGAGCGCCAAGTAACCATGGACGGTACCGAATATAAAATGCAACCGCCATTTTTGGTTTTTGCAACCCAAAACCCTGTGGAACAGGAAGGAACTTACGCCCTGCCCGAAGCGCAATTGGACCGTTTTCTTTTTAAAATAAATGTGCCCTATCCCACTTTGGAAGAAGAAATCCACATTCTTGAAAACGAGCACCATCGGAAGGATGCTTTCGTCTTGGATAGCGTGACACAAGTACTGAACGCAAAACAAATTGCCGAATACCAACACACCATTAAACAAATAATTATTGAAAGCAATTTGCTGAAATACATCGCAGCAATTGTGGACAATACGCGAACCAACGCAAATCTATTTTTGGGTGCCTCACCACGTGCGTCCTTAGCAATTATGAACGCTTCCAAGGCTTTGGCAGCAATAAACGGTCGCGATTTTGTAACCCCAGACGATATCAAAAAAATAGCCCCTTCGGTACTAAGACATAGAATTATGCTAACCCCAGAGCGCGAAATGGAAGGAATAACGGCAGATAAAGTGGTGCAACAGATCATTGAAACCATCGAAATTCCGCGATAGTATATATAAATGAGGTTGTAAACTGCAATTCAAGAGCTAAAAGATCTGATTATCGAAGGGAAAAATGTAATTATTGAAGCAAAAGATATAATTAAAGAAGAGCAGGACCTCATTATGACAGCAAAAGATGAAATTCTGGCAGTGCAAGAATTAAATCGGAGGGTGAAAGACTCAATTCGGAAGGTGCAAGACCCAATTCCGAAGGTGCAAGACCCAATTCCGAAGGTGAAAGACCCAATTCCGAAGGTGAAAGACCCAATTCCGAAGGTGCAAGACGTAATTCGGAGGGCGCAAGACCCAATTCCGAAGGTGAAAGACCCAATTCGGAAGGTGCAAGACCTAATTCCGAGGGGAAAAGACCCAATTCATTTAAAACCTGAAACCTGAAACCTGAAACCTAAAACAAATTTTAAAAAGTGAAGAAATTCCTTAAGAGCCTATACCTAAAAAAGCGATTTTTCATCGTGCTGTTCTCGCACGCGGTGCTGTTTGTAGTTTCATACTTCTTTCAGGAACTGTTTGGCGTGGCCAAGCTTCTGTTCTATCTACTTTTGGGAATATTTGTTTTCGATATTTTCCTATTATATCGAAATAGAACTGGAATTCAGGCACAGCGACTACTGCCCGAAAAGCTTTCCAACGGTGATGATAATTCCATTGAAATTAAGGTTGTAAATAGGTTTCAGTTTAAAACTTCCGTAAAGATTATTGACGAATTGCCCATTCAATGGCAGATTCGCGATTTTAAGATTGAAGCTATTTTGAATGCTTCCGAAGAAAAGAAATTTACCTATCAAGTGCGGCCAACGGAGCGTGGCGAATACCACTTCGGAAATCTGAATATCTTTTCCTCTACGGTTTTGGGATTGGTTGCCCGAAGACAACAGTTTTCCGCGGAAGCGATGGTGCCAAATTACCCTTCGTTTCTTCAGCTCAAAAAGTATGATTTCATAGCTTTTACCAATAGATTGAAGCTTTTCGGACTAAAAAAAATCCGAAGAATTGGCCATACCATGGAGTTTGAGCAAATAAAGGATTACACTTCGGGCGACGATGTGCGGAACATAAACTGGAAAGCCACCGCAAAACGAAACAGCTTGATGGTGAACCAATTTCAGGATGAAAAATCGCAGCCGGTTTATTCGGTAATCGATAAAGGAAGGGTAATGAAAATGCCTTTCAACCAATTGAGTTTGCTGGATTATGCAATTAATGCTACGCTTGTTATTTCAAACATAGTTCTCAAAAAACACGACAAAGCGGGTATGTTTACCTTTTCCCGAAAAGTGGACGACCGTGTCATCGCCCAGCGGCGAAGTGCCCAAATGCACCTTATATTGGAAACACTTTACAATGTGGAAACCGATTTCTCGGAAAGTGATTTTTCGAGATTATATGTTGATGTAAAGCGACATATCAAGCAACGAAGCCTGCTTTTGCTCTTCACAAATTTTGAAACGATGGATGCGCTGCACCGTCAGTTGCCATATTTGCAGGCAATTAATAAAACGCATCTTTTGGTGGTTATATTTTTTGAAAATACGGAACTGAAATCCTTTATGCACAAAAAGGCAACCACCACCCATCAAGTTTTTGAGAAGACAATTGCTGAAAAATTCATTTATGAAAAAAAACTGATTGTAAATGAACTTCATAAATACGGCATCCAATCCATTCTTACCGCGCCAGAAAACCTTACGGTGAATACCATCAATAAGTATTTGGAAATAAAGGCGAGAGGGCTTCTTTAAATTTTCACTATAAATTATATTGATTAAATATGTAAATTTGCATAAATATAATTTACAATGACAATTACACAACTTAAATACGTTTTGGCCGTGGCCGAACAGCAGAATTTCACAAAAGCTGCCGAAAAAACATTCGTTACGCAACCCACGCTAAGTATGCAAATTCAAAAACTGGAGGAGGAATTGGAAATTCAGATTTTTGACCGAAGCAAAAAACCAATTGAACTTACGGGCGTCGGTAAAAAAATTGTGGAGCAGGCTCGAAACATTGTCAATGAGTCCGAACGCATGCAGGATGTGGTGGACCAGGAAAAAGGCTTTATTGGCGGCACTTTCAAACTCGGCATCATTCCTACGGTCATGCCAACTTTGTTACCCATGTTTCTGAAAAGTTTTTCAAACCGTTACCCAAAAGTGCAATTGAAAATTGAAGAACTGAACACAGACGAAATCATTACAAAAATTAACGATGGTTATTTGGATGCAGCCATTGCTGCCACTCCGCTGGAACAGGAAAAAATAAAAGAAAGACCCATTTATTATGAACCATTTGTGGGCTACATTCCGGAAAACCATCGTTTGGCCTCAAAGGAAAAGTTGGAAACCAATGACCTTGACATTGAGGATATATTATTGCTGGAAGACGGGCATTGTTTCCGCGATGGGATAATAAATCTTTGCAAAGCCTCTAAAAACAACAGCCACGATAAGTTCCAGTTGGAAAGTGGAAGTTTTGAAACCCTTATAAAACTTTCAGATGAAGGCTTGGGAATGACGCTCCTGCCCTACTTGCACACTTTGGATTTATTACCATCCCAAACCAAAAATCTAAAGTATTTTAAGGAACCGTCACCAGCACGAGAAGTGAGTTTGATTTATAGTAAAAGTGAACTTAAGATGCAGATTATTAATGCGCTGCACGATATTATTTCTGGTGTAATTCGTGGGGCAATTGCTTTTCAGGATGTGAAAATTATAAGTCCGACTAAAAAGTAGCACTTATTCAGAGGTCAGTATTCAGTGATCAGTGAAATAACTAAATAACCCATTAACTATTAACTATTAACTAAAAAATCCCGCCAGAAAAGGCGGGATTTTTTTATGGGTTTAGATAAATTAGACATTGATTTAACTGGGGGTTCTGCTTGATAAGCGAGTCAATCCAGACTTTTAGTTCTTCTACTTCGTAGGGAAGTAATCTGGTTAACGCTTTCTTCAACTCCTTGCAAAACAAATTGACGTCAAAACTTACTTTTGAAAGTACAGCTTTGGTGTAATCAAACATTGCTCTTGCCATAGCTAATTGAGGTTTAGTTAAAAATTTAAGTAGGTAGATTTTTCTCGATAGGCAGAAGATATTTTGTATTAATGCGTTTTAAATATAACTATTTTTTTTCAATTAAATTCTGTTTGGGCTTTAATTCATTCTGTTAAAAAATTGTTAACCGCAATTAAAAGCTTACAAACTCTTAAAAGATTGGGTATTAAATCATTTAATCTTTAACGTCCATTCAAATTCAAAAGTAGAAACTATATCCCCAGTAGTATCCCTTCCCTCAGATTTCATACAAATTGTCTTGCCTTCGCCAGTAGCAATAGTTTTTTCTATTGCATGATTTATTAAAGCACCATCAATACAAGTGAACAGTATTCGCCCTCTCGCCTTTTTGGAAAAGGTAGCTCTATTATTGGCCACCAGCATTGAAATATTTTTGTTGCTTTCCTTAATTTTAGCCATAACCATTGCCCCTGTACTAAGTTCTGCAGCCATCCCCTGCACCGCCCAAAATATAGATTTGAACGGGTTTTGATTTATCCATCGGTGCTTCACCGTCGTTACGCAAGTGGTTTCAGAAATTGATTTCACACGCACGCCCGTAAAATATGCTGAAGGCAATTTAAACAATAAAAAAGTGTTGATTTTACTTGGGCTCAGATTCATTTTGACTTAAATAATACACGAAGATATTCAATATATTCTACACTTCCTATTTGTTAAAAATATGTTAATTATAGTACTATGCGTAACATAATACCTTCTTTTAGACATATATTTGCATAAGAAAATAACAAGTAATGGAAACTACAATCTCAGAAAACCAAAAAAACGTAAGTGCATTTATACACTTATCTACCTTTTTAAAATACTTTTTCCCGTTCGCGAATTTTATCGCACCATTATTGATTTGGACATTCAATAAGGAAAAAGCTTTTGTTGACGAGCACGGAAAGCAGGCAATCAATTTTCAACTGAGTGTTTTAATCTACACCATACTTATTGGATTGATTTGTCTCCCCTTCTTTATCATTTTCGCGACGGACTTTATTTCATTGATAGAAACTATTGATAACAATGCTGGCGAATTTTCAGTAAATAATATACAGAATTTGTCCGGTTACATTTTACTGTTCGGATTGGCCATTTTATTGCTTCTGGCATTGTTTGTTTTTGAACTTTATGCCGTAATCAATGCATCCATTCACGCTTCGCGAGGGCAATTATATAATTATCCATTTAGTATTCCATTTATAAAAACCAACCTTAAAAACCCTATTCAAAATGAGCACATTAGTTAGTTACCTATTGGCCGCCATTTTACAATTTATAGGTGTAAGCATGCCCACGGAACAGGAAACTGTTAGCGCATTGACTCATCAACAATGCGAAGAAACCACTAGTGTGCTCCCCTATTCATTCATCATCAATAGCGAACAAGAATTAAAAACAAGTAAAGAACAATTATGAAAATCGAAAACACAAAAGCACAGATGCGAAAAGGGGTTTTGGAGTTCTGTATTCTTTCCGTTTTGAAAGACGGCGAGGCATATACTTCAGACATTCTTGAAACCCTAAAGAACGCAAAAATGCTTGTCGTGGAAGGCACAATCTATCCGCTGCTTACAAGACTGAAAAATGCGGGGCTGCTTTCTTACCGTTGGGAAGAATCTACCAGCGGACCACCACGCAAGTATTACGAACTTACCGATACCGGTAAACTATTTTTAACCGAATTGAACGATACCTGGGCAGAACTGCAACAGGCCGTGAACAAAGTAACCAGCGAAAAAAACACAAAATGAACAAGACAGTAAATATAAATTTGGCAGGCACTTCCTTTCACATAGATGAAGATGCCTTTGGGAAACTTTCGCGCTACCTAGACGCCATCCGCAAATCGTTGAAAGGAGCTGACGGTAGTGAAGAAATTATGCAGGACATTGAAGCCCGCATCGGCGAACTTTTTTCCGAAAAAATTGAAAGCCCTTCACAGGTAGTCACTTTAAAAGATCTTGACGAAGTGATTTCAGTGATGGGACAACCTGAAGATTATGAAGTTGACGACGAGATTTTTGAGGACGTTCCTCCGTCTTCGGGAGCATATTCTAAATCGCGGGCAAATGCTTCACACAAGCAACTTTTCCGTGATGTGGACAACAAATATATTTCTGGGGTATCGTCCGGAATTGGACACTACATCGGCATAGACGCAATTTGGATCAGACTCTTATGGATACTTTTGGTCGTAGCTGGAATGGGCTCCCCCATAGTAGTGTATATCCTGCTGTGGATATTGGTCCCGCCAGCGCTCACCACTTCGGAAAAATTGAAAATGACGGGCGAACCGGTGAATATTTCAAACATAGAGCGAAAATTCAAAGAAGGTTTTGACAACGTTGCCGATCGCGTAAAAAACGTGGATTACGACAAGTACGGCAACAAAGTGAAAAGTGGCGCATCCAGTTTTGCCGATGGCTTGGGAAACGTAATCATGACCCTGTTTAAAGTATTCGTCAAGTTTGTTGGCGTGCTGATAATCGTCGTTTCACTTTTTACGATTATTGGGCTTGTAGTAGGGTTTTTCACCTTTGGTTCAATTGATTTTTGGGGCAATTCAGAATTGACCGAGTATATCGCGCTGGTTGATACAACCAATGTACCTCTGTGGTTGATTGCTTTGCTATCACTATTTGCCGTTGGTATTCCGTTTTTTGTATTGTTCATTTTAGGATTGAAACTTTTAATTAGCAATCTGAAATCGATGAGCTCTACCGTAAAAATCCTACTGATTGTAGTTTGGGCATTATCGGTAATTGGTTTGGCGGTTTTGGGAATAAAGCAGGCAACCGAACAAGCTTACGACGGGAACTTCATAGAAGAGCAAACCCTTGCAGTACGTACCGGAGACACATTGCGAATCGCGATGCGCGCCGACAAACAATATAGTTATGAAGTGAGCCGTGAACATGGTCTTGAGTTAAAATACACCGAAGATGATAAACGGGTAATTTATTCGAGTGATATTCTATTAAACGTTGAATCCACAAAAGATTCCATAGGCAAGATTGTAATTGAAAAAGCTGCCGAAGGCAACAATAATTTGGATGCAAAAAAACGTGCGGAAGCAATAGAATACAACTATTCTTTTGAAAATAACAGTCTGATTCTCGACGGTTTCTTCATCACAGATACCAAAAACAAATACCGCGACCAGCAAATTGAAATAACAGTCTATGTACCCGAAGGCACGATAATTTATTCTGAAGAGAACGCAAATTCCTATTATGGATATAATTCAGAATTTGATGAGTTGAGCAATTGGGACAATGAAGCGCACTATTACAGAATTCTTAAAAGCGAAGTGCAGTGTCTTGATTGCAAAGCAAAGGAAGAAATGAAGGAAGAAGCGGACTCAACCGAAAACATCAATTCCGAAATGATTGTTGACAGTGTGAAAACAATCAAAAATAAAAATTGGGAGGAAGAGGTAAAGGAAGGCTTCAACAATAGAAATAGCGCTTCGGTCAATACCAGTGAGACGCTTACAATTACAATAGATTAAAAACCAAAAACCAATCGATATGAAAACAACAAATTTTATAATCGCAATGGGGGCAGCACTTATTTTGAGCGCCTGTAACCTAAATATTACTACCGGGGAAAACGGCAACGGAAAGGTAGTTACCCAAGAACGGGAAGTGACTTCAGATTTTACGGAAGTACGCGGCAGTGCCGGGCTTGACGTTTACCTTACCCAAGGAGATGAAAACAAAATTGTAGTGGAAGCCGACGAAAATTTGCTTCAATATATTGAAACCGATATTGAAGGCGGAAAGCTCCACGTTACCACTTCTGAAAATATTGGGCGTTCCAAAGCCAAAAAGGTTTATGTTACCTTCAAGGAACTCAACACGGTGGAAGCCAGCAGCGGCGCCGACGTTACAGCGAATTCTGTAATAAAAAGCCAAAATTTGAACCTAAAAAGCAGCAGCGGCGCAGAACTGGAAGTAGAAGTTTTTGCCCAGGAACTAATAGCAAAATCCAGTAGCGGTGCCGATTTAAAAGTTTCCGGAAAAGCGTCGTCTCTCAATGCCGACGCCTCCAGCGGAAGTGAACTGGACGCAAAGGAACTCTTGGTGCTAAATTGCAATGCCGAAGCCTCCAGTGGGGCCGAAGTAACCGTAAACGTACAGGATAAATTGGAAACACACGTTAGTAGCGGTGGCGAAATAAATTATTATGGAAACCCTGTTTCCGTAAATTCAAATAAAAGTCATTCGGGCAGTGTGCATAAAATGTAAAGCTATCGACAATACTTCATTTTAAAAATGCCCCGAATTGCCAAAAAGGCCTAACAGTTTGCTAAAACTTTGTTAGGTCTTTTGTGATTTATAAAAATTTTAAGAGGTTTTCTCTACTAAAATTACAACTTTGGTAAAAACAAAAAAATTATGAAAAGATTATTTATAGTATTAGCAATCACAATCTTTGCGGCTTGTAACTCAGATGATGACTCTGGCAATGTAAATACCAACGAATTTGAAAATATTAAAACCACTTTGCCACAAGGTGAATGGGAGGTTAGTAAATTAATAGATGGCCAATCAGACCATACAGTAGACTTTGAAAGTTTTGTTTTCATTTTTAATGAAGATGGAACGGTAGTAGCACAGAATGATCTCTTTACAGAAAATGGAACTTGGGCTTATGACAACTCTTCCAGTAGTAGTGAAGAACTGGTTTTACAATTTAGCCAGCAAACTCCTTTTGACCAAATCAATGACGATTGGGATATTGTATCTGTAACAAATTCAACCATCGAACTTTCAGATGTTAGTGGCGGAGATGGCGATATTGAATTATTGACGTTTACGAAATTATAAACGGACTATACAAAACAAAAAAGCCGCAATTTCAGCGGCTTTTTTAAATTTAAGCAGATTATTAGGCCGTTACTTCCGTTTCAATTGTAGCAAGATAACGTTCCGCATCAAGCGCAGCCATACAGCCAGTTCCAGCAGCAGTTACGGCTTGGCGGTATTCTTTGTCCTGCACATCGCCACTTGCAAAAACGCCGGGTTTGTTTGTTTTAGTAGATTTTCCTTTAGTTATCAAATAACCCGTATCGTCCATTTCAAGTTGCCCTTTGAAAATTTCAGTATTTGGCTTATGCCCAATCGCAATAAACAATCCAGTGATTTCTATTTCTTTCTTTTCACCTGTTGCGTTGTTTACCATTCTAAGGCCTTCCACTACTTGCTCACCCAAAACCTCATCTACTTCGGTGTTATAGAGCACTTCAAGATTTTTGGTGTTGTTAACGCGGTGCTGCATCGCTTTGGACGCCCGCATATAATTCTTTCGCACAAGCATGGTTACTTTGTTGCAGATGTTTGCAAGATAAGTGGCTTCCTCGGCAGCGGTATCACCTGCTCCTACGATTGCCACATCTTGTCCTTTATAGAAAAAGCCATCACAAACGGCACAGGCCGAAACACCCCCGCCACGCAATCTTTGTTCGCTTGGCAAGCCTAAATATTTGGCAGTAGCACCAGTGGAAATTATTACGGTTTCGGCTTCAATTTTCGTGGAGTTATCAACAGTAATTTTATGAATACCGCCTACTTCATCGCTAAACTCAACGGCTGTAACCATTCCAATTCTTACCTCCGTTCCAAAACGCTCTGCTTGTTGTTGCAATTGAACCATCATTGTTGGGCCGTCAATTCCTTCGGGGTAACCGGGAAAATTGTCAACTTCAGTTGTTGTCGTCAATTGTCCGCCAGGCTCCATTCCCGTGTACATTACAGGTTTTAAGTCGGCACGTGCGGCATAAATGGCCGCAGTATATCCCGCTGGACCTGAGCCAATGATAAGGCATTTTATTCTTTCAATTGTTTCACTCATGATGTAATTACTTCAATATTATTTTCCAATGGTAAAAATAACAACTTTAGAAAGAATGTGCCTCTAAAAGTTATTAAGATTTCTTTTCGTTTAATTTATCAATTAATTTAAGTAACAACAATAATAAAATTCTATTTGTCCAACTTTATAATTTGGTTATTTTTGCCGTTCAATTTCGGAATTATAAATTCTGATATTCAAAATCGGGATGTGGCGCAGTCTGGTAGCGTATACGTCTGGGGGGCGTAGGGTCGCAGGTTCAAATCCTGTCATCCCGACATTTTAAAGAGAGCACTGAAATCTTCGGTGCTTTTTTTTTAGGCTAAACAAAACCGAAATATTTAGGTTCTTTATTTATTTCAAGTGATAAATGTCATTTTATAGAAACCAAACCAAAGGTAATTTTGCGCCAAAGAATAAAGTGATGCAAAACAGTTTAGTATCAAAATACAACGTTCCCGGCCCGCGCTATACAAGTTACCCCACAGTTCCATATTGGAAAAACGACGATTTTTCCTTGAGCGAATGGAAAAAAGGAGTAATCAAAAGTTTTTCTGAAAGCAATAGAGAAGAAGGCATAAGCCTTTATATTCATCTTCCTTTCTGCGAAAGCCTTTGCACTTTTTGTGGCTGCAACAAACGCATAACCAAAAACCACAATGTAGAAACGCCGTATTTAGAATCTGTTTTAAAGGAATGGCGACTTTATCTTGAACTTTTCCCCACAAGGCCCATCATTAAAGAATTGCACCTAGGCGGTGGCACACCTACCTTTTTTTCTGCCGAAAATTTAAAATTGCTCATTAAAGGAATTTTTAAGGATGCTACTATGGCCGAAAATCCTTCTTTCAGTTTTGAAGGCCATCCCAACAATACTAAGGGCGATCATCTACAAACACTGTACGATTGTGGTTTTACCCGGGTAAGTTATGGGGTGCAGGACTACAATCCCACCGTTCAAGTAGCCATTCATAGACTTCAGCCATTTGTAAACGTAAAAAATGTAACCGAAACCGCCCGCGAAATTGGCTACACTTCCGTAGGCCACGACATTATTTTCGGGCTTCCCTTTCAGAAAAAGGAACACGTTATTTATTCCATAGAAAAAACCAAGGAATTGATGCCAGACCGCATTGCCTTTTATAGCTACGCCCACGTGCCGTGGATAAAAGGCAATGGCCAGCGCGGCTTTAAAAAGGAAGATTTGCCCAGTGCTTCCGAAAAGCGCGAAATGTACGAAACCGGCAAAAAAATGCTGGAAGAGGCTGGTTATATTGAAATCGGGATGGACCACTTTGCCCTTAAAACCGATAGCCTCTACCAAGCCGTGGAAAGCAAAAAACTGCACCGCAATTTTATGGGCTATACCGATAGCAAGACCCAACTCATGCTGGGGCTTGGCGTCTCTGCCATTGGTGACAGTTGGTACAGTTTTGGTCAAAATGTGAAAAACGTAGAGGAATATCAGGAATTGGTGGAACAAAATATTATTCCTGTATATCGCGGACATATCCTGAATGCTGAGGATTTAATTATCCGCGAACACATTCTCAATATGATGTGCAAGCTGGAAACTTCTTGGGAAGAAAAGGCAATGCAATTTGAGGAACTGCCCGAAGCACTTTCCAAACTCAAGGAAATGGAAGACGACGGCCTGGTAAAAATAGGTTCCAATCAACTTCAGATTACCGAAAAAGGAAGGCCTTACGTGCGAAACATCTGCATGGCGTTTGATGTGCTCCTGCAACGAAGCCAGCCCGAAACACAGTTGTTTTCAATGACGGTTTAGTCAATTTTACAAAAGATTGAGTTTTTTTTCATTTTGTGACTTACGTCATATTTTACCGCAAACACAATACTGACCTTTGTATCAGAAATCAAAAAGACCATTTTATGAAGGTTTCAAAAAGTGTGTTTCTCTTCCTACTGATACTTAGTTTCACCAAGGGATTTTCACAGTTTACCATTGACGCCGAATTGCGTCCCCGCTTTGAATACAGGCACGGTTACAAAACCCTCTTTCCAGATAATGCAGACCCCGCGACCTTCGTTTCGCAGCGCACGCGATTGAACTTCGGTTACAAAACCGAAAAGCTTCATTTCTATTTAAGTCCCCAGGACGTGAGGGTTTGGGGCGATGTGCCACAGCTGAACGTTGCAGACGAAAATGGATTTTCATTGCACCAAGCCTGGGCAGATGTCTTGTTGATTTCAGAGCTTTCCCTAAAAATTGGCCGCCAGGAAATTATATACGATGACCAGCGTTTCTTCGGAAATGTGGGCTGGGCACAGCAAGGCAGAAGCCACGATGCCGCTATTTTAAAATATGAACCCAGCTTTTTGAAGTTTCATTTTGGCGCGGCATACAATCAGGATGGGGAGGCCTTGACTGGAAATATCCTTACCACAAATACCTATAAAAGTCTTCAATATCTATGGTTTCACAAGGAGTGGGAGCAACTTTCGGCGAGCTTCCTATTTGTGAACAATGGCTTGCAATATATAGACGAAATAGACGAATCAAAAAACGATACGCGCTATAGCCAAACGGCGGGACTTCATTTAAAGGCTAATTTGAGTAAATTCAATTTTGCCTCAAATCTTTACTATCAATTCGGGAAGGACGTGGCAAATAATGATTTGAGCGCTTACCTCCTTTCACTTGAAGCAAATTATTCCGCATTGGAAAGTTTAAAAATTGGCTTAGGCGGTGAATTGCAGAGCGGAAATGATTACGGCGCCCCTTCCGATGGAGAAAACAAAGCTTTTAACCCATTGTATGGCACTAATCATAAATTTAATGGGTTTATGGATTACTTCTATGTAGGCAACCACATCAACAATGTTGGCTTGCTGGACTTATATGGAAATGTGAAATATGCTTTCAATAAACAGTCTAACGTTCAATTGGCGCTTCATCAGTTTTTCGCTGCCGCGGAAATAGATGACAATACGTCAAAAGATTTGGGCTTTGAATTAGATTTGGTAACTTCGCACAAATTGAGCCAATTCGTGGGTATCCAAGCTGGGTATTCACACTTTTTTGCGGCAGAAGGTATAGAAATCGTAAAAAATAATTTTGACAAGAATACAAATAATTGGGGTTGGGTAATGGTGACCATAGACCCTGTACTATTCACTTGGCAAAAACCAGAAACTGATAATAATAACCAATAAAACAACCACATTTTAAAAACCGAACCTATGAAATTAGTTATCAAACAAAAATTAATTACCAATATGCTTCTGGGCCTTGGCGCGGTGGCATTTCTTTCGGGCTGCGTGAACGACCAGTCAGACAAAAAATATAACGACACGGTGGAAATTCCCGTAAATCAGGAAATGATAGCGGAGCTAACTTCGCCACCAAACGTGCCAACGCCAATAGGAAAGCGTATGGCAAAAAAACTGATCGTTGATTTGGAAATTCAAGAACGCGAAGGCGAAATGACCAACGGAGTAAAATATGTTTATTGGACTTTTGGCGGAACCGTTCCGGGAAGTTTTATCCGTACCCGCGTTGGCGACGAAGTAGAATTTCACCTAAAAAACCACCCAGACAACAAACTTCCACACAACATTGATCTTCACGCTGTGAATGGTCCTGGTGGTGGGGCAGAATCTTCGTTTGTGGCTCCAGGGCACGAAAAAGTGTTTTCATTTAAAGTTCTTAATCCAGGCCTTTATGTATATCACTGTGCCACTGCACCGGTAGGGATGCACATTGCCAATGGAATGTACGGACTTATTTTGGTAGAACCAGAAGGTGGTTTGCCTCCAGTAGATAAAGAATACTACATTATGCAAGGTGACTTCTATACCGAAGGTAAATATGGAGATCGAGGCTTACAAGCGTTTGATATGCAGAAAGCCATTGATGAAAATGCCGATTACGTAGTATTTAATGGAAGCGTAGGCGCAATGACCGGAGACAATGCAATAACCGCGGAAGTTGGCGAAACAGTACGTCTCTTTGTAGGTAATGGGGGTCCCAACCTGGTTTCATCATTTCACGTTATTGGAGAAATATTTGACAAAGTTTATGTGGAAGGTGGCGATTTAGTGAATGATAATGTACAAACAACTTTAATTCCTGCGGGAGGGGCTGCAATTGTGGAGTTTCGAGTAGATGTTCCAGGAACGTTTATACTTGTTGATCACTCTATTTTCAGAGCTTTCAATAAGGGCGCCCTTGCGATGCTTAAAGTAGAAGGCGAAGAAGACAAGCGAATTTATTCTGGTGAAATCCGTGATGGTATTTATCTACCAGAAGGTGGCGCAATTCAATCTATGCCAAACGGGTCTAAAAAGGAACCAAAAGAAGAAATGAAAGCCTTAAGCCTTGAAGAGCGCATGACATTCGGTAAAGATAAATATATTGCTACTTGTTCAGCCTGTCACCAAGCAAATGGCCAGGGAATTGAAGGTGCTTTTCCTCCTTTGGCAAAATCTGATTACTTAAATGCTGATGTGGACAGAGCTATTGATATTGTATTACACGGTAAGACCGGTGAAATAACCGTGAACGGCAAAAAATACAATAGTGTAATGACAGCCCAAGCGCTTAGCGATGAAGAAGTAGCAAACGTACTTACATATGTCTATAACAGTTGGGGCAACTCTAAAAAAGAAGTTACCCCAGCAATGGTACAAGCCGTTAGAAATAAATAATAAAAATTGTTGAAATTGAAATTTTATAGCCCTGCCCTTTTCTTAGTCTTTTCATTATTATTTTGCGAGGTCGCAGCCCAAAATGATAATATGGCTTTAGTAAAGGGCGGGGTTTATCTTCCTCTTTATGGCGCCGAGGACCAAACTGTAAAGATTGATCCTTTTCTAATGGATGTATATCCCGTAAGCAATGCCGAATATTTAAAATTTGTGGAAGAATACCCACAATGGAAAAAAAGCAATGTCAAAACTTTATTTGCGGACAAAAGTTATTTAACAAACTGGAAGGATGATAAGACCTACCAAGGGCTTCCAAATGCTCCCGCAACAAATGTTTCCTGGTTTGCAGCGAAAAAATATTGTGAATGTCAAGGCAAACGGTTACCTACAATGGACGAATGGGAGTTTGCTGCTATGGCCAATGAAAAAGTGCAGGATGCACGAAGAATAGAAACCTACAACCAGTTTATCCTAAACTGGTACGAAACCCCAAAAACCTTTAAAAACCCTATAGGCGAAACCTTCAAAAATTATTGGGGAATCTACGATCTTCACGGTTTGGTGTGGGAATGGACTTTAGATTTTAATTCGGTATTAATATCGGGAGAATCCCGAAAAGACGTTGACAAAGATTCCAACCTCTTCTGTGGAAGTGCGGCAATAGGAGCTTCAGATTTAATGAATTATGCCGCTTTTATGCGCTACGCCTTTCGGGGAAGTATGAAAGCGCGCTATTCTTCCCAAAACTTAGGCTTTCGTTGTGCGAAGGATATTGAAAACTAAAAAATAGCAAGATGAAATATTTAAGATATATCGCAATTATAATTGCATTGGTGGGTTTATTTTCATGCAATAACAATTCAGAAAAAGATGCTGAAGCCATTACAGCTTCTAAAGTAAAAAAGGCAGAGAATGAAGCTATTCCGGAAATGTCCATCTATAACCTTCCCTCCCATTGGACCAACCAAAATGGCGAAGAAATTGAACTGAAAGAGCTGCAAGGAAAGGTAGTAGTTATGGTTATGATCTATACAACCTGCAAAGCTGCTTGCCCACGTTTGGTGGCAGATATGCGCAATATTGAAAAACAAGTGCCCGAAGAAAAGAAGGATGATGTACAATATGTTTTTGTGAGCATTGATCCAGAAACCGATACTCCTGAAAGACTAAAAGCTTTCAGTAAAGAAAATGAAATGGAGGATGAAAAATGGCTCTTTCTAAGAGGTACTGAAGCAGACACCCGCGAATTTGCAGCTGTGTTGGCAGTTAATTACAAAGAAATTTCACCGATGGATTTTTCACATTCAAACATTATAAGTGTTTTTGACCACCAAGGCGAAATGGTACACCAACAAGAGGGTTTGGGTGTTGACAATAAAGAAACGGTACAGACCATCATTGATTTAGCGAGATAATCAGATCTTTATTAAAAAAGTTAAGCAGAAGGGTTTGATTACTCTTCTCCTTTCTTTTTTCCTTTCATCACAAAGTTTATTACCATCACGCTTAGCACAACACATACAACTGCGAAAACGATTATTATTGCGGTACCTACGCCCCAATTTGCCAAGGGAAGAATTGTATTTATCATAATTTGAATATTTTAATGGTTATAGATTGTTTTGTTTTCTGAAATCACAGTATGACAGTTGTAATTGGCATCTACATTTTCCGTCATTGGTTTTGGTGATATATACGGAATGCCAAGCCCCAAACCACGAACTATAAAAAGGCAACCTATAATTACTACAAATACAGGAATTGCACGACGTATGCGCTGCCGTAGCTGCCCGTTTAAAAAATTTCCAAGATAAATAGCCGAGGTCATCAATGGAATGGTTCCCAATCCGAAGATAGCCATATACAAGCTTCCCTGAAGTGCATTGCCAGAAGCAATAGCGCCAAAAACTGCCATATAAACTAGGCCACAAGGCAGAAAACCGTTTAAAAAACCGATGGTCAAAAAAGTATCGGGGGTTTTCTTTTTAAGTTCCTTTCCCAGGGCCGATTTCACTTTTGAAATGATTCTAAAAATAGGCTTTGAGAAATTATATTTATTGAATGTTTTCTGTGGAATAAAAATAACCGCAAGCATCAAAATTCCTATCAAAATGGAGAGTTGCTGCTGAAAGCCGAAAAGATTCAAACTTTTACCCACAAAACCAAAAATCAACCCAATAATACTGTAAGCGATTATTCTTCCGAAATGATAAAGTGAAATCTGTCCAACTTTCTTCAGATTATTGCTTCTGTCAACGGGCAATAAAAAAGCAATAGGCCCGCACATTCCCACGCAGTGGAAACTTCCCAATAATCCGAATATGAGGGCGGTATATAGCATTTTTTTGTTTCTGGTTTCTGCGTTAAGCGTTACGCGTTAAGGGTTAAGGGTTAAGGGTTAAGGGTTAATTTAATACATTTTCAAAATTTGAATGAAACCTAAACTTTTAAACTTCTCAACTCATCCACTAATAAACTATTTCATTTTTATATAAATAATCCTTTCCTTCATAACTCCATTGTACAATTGTGTTCCATCGTCCGGCTACCAATCGCTCATCGGGGATCAAAAGTCTGTTGGACGAAAGCTGTAAAGGTTCTTGAAAATCAAGTTTTTTATTGGAGGGCCTATATAGAAAAACGGTGCCCGTAATCTTGGAATAGTCCAGATTTTCGGGAAAGGTTAGCATCCAACCAGCCTCGGTTTTTTCACCTATAATATTTACCGCTAAAGAATTTGAGTTTGTTCTGTCATCAATTTCCTTTTGATAGACCAATTCCTTCTTATAATATTCTTCGGTAACCAAATCGTAATCATACTTTTTATCGGTGCTTATTTTTATTACGAAAAACAAAATGAAGCCTATAAAAAGTACCATCCCAATCACCAATCCTGTTCCCCAATTTATTTTCATAGCTTATTTCTTTAGTATTGATTAATTATAACTTCTAGGCCCCAGAAAGGTAACGCTGGTGGTTTCTATCAAATTCTCTTCACTATACACCTCAATTACTGCCCGGTTCTTGTCACCGCTTAAAGCAGCATTGTTTATTTCGATAAAAAGTGTTCCCTCGACTAGGCCTTGTGCGGGAACTACAATTTCGCCGTGCTTGACGGTACGTATTGTTCCTGTTGGCGATTTCAACTTAAAGTGAATATTTTCAATATTTTTTGTTGTTTTGTTAAGCAGTTTATAAGTAAAAACATTACTGATAATGTTGTTCTCCTTGTGCTCATAAAGTTGCCCTGGAAGTCTTAAAATATTAGCCTCCACATCACTTCTTAAAAACAGCATTCCGGTAAGCACTCCAATTAGAATAACCAAAACTGCCGTATAACCTTTTAAGCGTGGTGTAAATTTGAAAGGTGCCTTTTTTTCAATATTCTCTTCACTTGCATAGCGGATCAATCCTTTTGGAAGGTTTACCGCTTCCATGATACTATCACAAGCGTCAATACATGCCGTACAGTTTACGCACTCCAGTTGTGTACCATTCCGAATATCAATACCCGTAGGGCACACGTGCACGCATTGAAAGCAATCTATACAATCTCCCTTTCCGGAAGCTTCGCGATCTTCATTCTTTTTAAATTTTGCGCGGCCTACTTCCTTTTCCCCGCGCTTATGGTCATAAGCTACGACAATGGATTTGTTGTCCAGCAACACGCCCTGTAATCTTCCATAAGGACAGGCTATAATACAGACTTGTTCCCGGAACCAAGCAAAGATAAAATAGAATACTCCTGTGAATATGAGTAATGAAATTAAGGTGCTTATGTGCGCCAGAGGGCCTTCAAGTACGTACTGTATAAGACGGTCACTTCCTATTAAATATGCAAGAAATATGTTTGCAATCAAAAATGAAATGACAAAGAAAATAAACCACTTTAATACTCTTTTCCTTATCTTATCAGCATTCCAAGCTTGTTTGTCCAAACGAATTTGTGCGCCCCTATCGCCATCAATCCAATATTCAATTCTTCGGAAAACCATTTCCATGAAAATGGTCTGGGGACAGATCCATCCGCAGAAAATTCTTCCAAAGGCGGCCGTAAAGAAAATAATGAATACCACCATAATGATCATCATAATCACGAAGAGATAAAAATCCTGCGGCCAAAAAGGAAAACCAAAAATATTGAAACGACGTTCCAAAACGTTAAAGAGCAAGAACTGGTTTCCATTGATTTTTACAAACGGTGCTACGAACAGAAACGCGAGCAAAATATAGCTTACATATTTTCTGTACTGATACAGTTTTCCGGAAGGCTTTTTTGGGTAAACCCATGCTCTCTTGCCTTCTTCGTCGATGGTACCAATACTATCGCGGAAACGTTCGTTTTCGGGGGTATCCAAAATTTAATTTTTAATGGTTCCTATATATAAAGTTACTTTCCTTCTGCCTGTAAATCATCAATAACCGGATCGTTGGTCATTTCCATTTTAATGGTTGTAGAGTCTATAACTTTTACATCTACGTTATCAACGGGGGCATTTTCATCTACCCAAATGTTTCCTTCAGGCTCCTTGGCATCCACCGGATTGGTGCCGTGAAGCGTCATCACATAACTTGCCACTTGGGCCATTTCGCTTGGTTTAAGGTCGGTCTTCCAAGCAATCATACCTTTTCCGGCACGACCACCTTCGCTTATGGTATGGAAAATATTCTTTATACCACCACCTAAAATCCAATAGTCATCGGTAAGGTTGGGACCTATACCTCCTCCTCCAGTATCCTTATGACAAGCTACACAATTGGCGATATATATACTTTTTCCTGCCTCAATATCGCCCGCATCGGTAAGTAATTCTACGGTATTGGCATCAATAAGGTCTTTGTTGTTCTTTTTATATTCATCCACTTCAGCCTTTGCCTGTGCTATTTCTATTTCATATTCCTCGGTTTGGTTTGTACCGTCAAAAATATGATAGCGCACTAAATATACAACCGCAAAGATGATTGTTGCATAGAACATATAGACCCACCACGGCGGTAAGTTGTTATCCAACTCTCGAATGCCGTCGTAATTATGATCCAGAACTATTTCCTGTTCTTTAGCCACTGGTTTGGCGTCTAACATTTCCTTGTATTTCTTCTTAAACCATCCAAAACGGTTCTCTTCGCGGGCTTTTTCGGTAATTAAATAGCGTTCTTTGGCTTCATCGTTTAAGCCATCAAATAAAATGCGTTGAAGAGCAGCTACTACAATTTCCAGCGCAATCGCGAACAAAAACAACATTCCTAAAACAGCCCAGATGATGGGGTATTTTACGATGGCCCATTGGTCACCGGAATCAATGATAAATTCCAAGAGAAAAAAGGCGAGTATGATAAAGCCGATTACTCTTAAATATGATGCTGTGGTTTTCATAGTTGTTCTTCGTTTTGGTTGTTAGTATCTAGATCCAAGGGTATATTGCTTACTTCGTTAATATGTTCTTTTTTAGCGGTGATTACCCAATAAAAAAGTACTACAAAAAAGATGAAGAATATCAATAATGAAATCATTGGATATATTTGAACATTATCTATGTTCTCGAGATTTCCTTTTACAAATTTCAACATAACTATTCGCTTTTTGCTGAAGCATTTTCAGCGTTATCTACTTTAATATCTGTTCCCAATCGTTGCAGGTAAGCTATAATTGCCACAATTTCACGGTCCTTCATTTCTACGAAATCTTGACCGTTTTCCTCAGCGTACTTTTTGCTAGCTTCATAAGTGGCAACAAAATCTGGATCGCTGTAAAGGTTCTTCTCAATTTGGGTGCCTTGCTCGTCCATCCATTGTTGAGCGCGTGCTATTTCCTCTTCAGAATAAGGTACTCCTAAGGTAACCATAGTCTTCATTTTATTTTCTGTATTAGATTTATCCAATTCTGAATTTATCAACCATTTGTAGGAAGGCATAATAGATCCCGAAGAAGTGCTCTGAGGGTCATACATATGGTTCAAGTGCCAGTTATCGGAATATTTTCCGCCTACACGGTGTAGATCCGGTCCGGTACGTTTACTTCCCCAGAGGAAAGGATGGTCATACACATATTCTCCAGATTTGGAATATTCGCCATAACGCTCTACTTCACTTCTGAAAGGTCTAACCATTTGTGAATGGCAACCCACGCATCCCTCACGGATATATATATCACGTCCTTCCAGTTCTAAAGGAGTATACGGCTTCACGCTAGTAATTTTCGGAACATAGTCATCCACCATCAAGGAAGGTATGATTTGTACCATTCCACCAATCAAAATGGCGATTGTAGCGTAAATGGTCAATTTAACAGGACGGCGTTCAAGCCAAGTATGCCAGCCTTCACCTGCTGTCTGTCTTTTGGTTACAGGTACAAGTGGTGCAGCTTCGGCCAGTTCATCAGTAACCTTACTACCTCTTCTTGCAGTCATTACTACATTATAAAGCAAAATGAAAGCCCCGGTAATATAGAGCGTACCTCCAATGGCTCGCATCCAGTACATTGGTATAATCTGGGTAACGGTCTCAAGGAAGTTACCGTATGTTAAAGTACCATCGGGATTGAATTGGTTCCACATAGAAGCTTGCATAAAACCTGCTACATACATAGGAAGGGCATACATGATGATACCTAGTGTTCCAATCCAGAAATGTGCGTTCGCCAATTTAATGGAATACAATTTCGTTTTGAAAAGTCGGGGCACTAACCAGTAAATCATACCAAAGGTCAAGAATCCGTTCCAGGCAAGAGCACCAACGTGAACGTGCGCAATAATCCAATCGCTAAAGTGTGCAATGGCATTTACGTTTTTAAGGGAAAGCATAGGCCCCTCAAAAGTTGCCATACCGTAACCGGTAATAGCAACAACCATAAACTTCAATACTGGGTCAACCCTTACTTTATCCCAAGCGCCGCGTAGGGTCAAGAGTCCATTTATCATACCTCCCCAAGATGGAGCAATTAGCATTACCGAGAATGCTACCCCCAAATTTTGAGCCCATTCTGGAAGAGCAGAGTATAACAAGTGGTGAGGTCCAGCCCAGATATAAATAAAGATTAATGACCAAAAGTGTACAATGGAAAGTCGGTAAGAATATACTGGTCTGTTGGCCGCTTTCGGCACAAAATAATACATTAAACCAAGGAAAGGCGTAGTAAGGAAAAACGCTACCGCATTATGCCCGTACCACCACTGTACCAGTGCATCCTGAACGCCTGAGTACATTGAATAACTTTTCAATGCTCCTACGGGAATGGCCATACTATTAACAATATGCAGTACCGCCACAGTTACCCAAGTTCCCAGATAAAACCAAAGCGCAACATACAAATGGCGCTGGCGTCTTTTCACCATTGTCATTATCAGGTTTATACCAAACGCCACCCAGATTACCGCAATGGCAATATCAAATGGCCACTCCAATTCTGCATATTCCTTTGAAGTGGTGTATCCCAACGGCAGTGTAATGGCGGCACCAACAATAATGGCCTGCCAACCCCAAAAATTCAGGTTGCTAAGAAAGTCACTCCACATACGCGCTTTCAACAAACGCTGGGTAGAATAATATACCCCAGCAAAAATAGCGTTGCCCACAAATGCAAAAATAACCGCGTTTGTGTGCAAAGGCCGTAAACGCCCGAAACTGAGCCACGATATCCCGTCGGTTAGGTTTGGGAACAAAAACATAAAGGCTAGCAATAAGCCCACGCTCATACCAATGAGGCCCCAAAAAATGGTCGCATTGATGAATTTTTTGACAATCTGGTTGTCGTAGTAAAACTGTTCTGTTTGCATAGTGTTAATAGAGTTATTTTTCTGGATTGGTTTTAATTTCTTTTGAAGTATTCTTTTTATTTGAAGGACCTTCTTTTACCAGTTCATCATCAAAAAGCATACGCACGGAAGGAGTATAGGTATCATCATACTGGCCCTTTTTTACTGAAAAGATAAACAGCACAAAAAATATGAGCGCTACAAAAACACTGATTGCCAATAGCATATAGATTATGGTCATACCTGATAATTAGTATTCAAAATTATTATTGCAAAGGTCCTTAAAATATGACATTTGTCAATTTTACTTATTTATATCCGTTCTTAATTTCTTTCCCACAAATTGGGTTGCAACTGTGGTGAAAACAACAATGCTTATTGAGCTTAAAGGCATTAATATTGCCGCAACTACCGGTTTTAAATGTCCTGTAACAGCAAATGCCAAACCTATTAAATTGTAAAATAGCGAAAATAAAAACGCCCATTTTATGATTTTCACACCTTTAATGGAAAGATTTAAAAAATCGCCAATTCTGTGAAACTGTGAAGCATCCAAAATACCATCACAGGCTGGTGAAAAAACGTTTGTATTTTCTGAAATCACAAAACCTACATTGCTCTGTTTTAGCGCTCCTGCATCGTTCAGACCGTCTCCAATCATAAGCACCTGCTTTCCTTTTTGCTGAAGGGTTTTTATAAAATTCAACTTGTCGTCCGGTTTTTGGTTGAAATATAGTTTCGTGCCTTTGGGCAGTAATTCTTCAAGCCGTTCACGCTCGCCTTCGTTGTCGCCCGAAAGGACAACCACATCTTTATTGGCACCCAATTGTTCAAAAATTTCGGCAACACCTTTTCTGTACTCACTGTTAAAAATGTAACAGCCTTTGTAAACTTGATTTGCACTGATGTGTACCGTGGTTCTATTTTTTACTTCGAAAGTCAATTCATCAGAATACCCCACAAATTCATAGGATCCCACTTTTATGGAATTGTTTTTAGCAGTTGCGGAAATCCCCTTCCCTACTTCTTCTTCAAATTCATCCAAGGTTTGGATATTATTTTTGTCGAGCATATTGTAAAGCGAGCGACTCAAAGGATGGCTCGATGCCCGAAGTGTACTCGTGAGCAATTGCTTTTCTTCCTCTGAAAGCGCAATGCCTTCATAGCTAATCATATTTTTTTGGTTGGTAGTGAGGGTTCCCGTTTTGTCAAATACAACGGTGTCCAGCTTCGCCATTTGTTCGATTACTGAGGCTTCCTTCAAATAGAGTTTTTCCCTTCCGAAAATGCGCAGCACATTGCCCAAAGTAAATGGCGCGGCAAGTGCAATGGCGCACGGACAGGCCACAATTAAAACCGAGGTGAACACATTAAAGGCTTTGGAAGGATCGACCACAAGCCAAAAAATGGTAGAAATAAATGCTATGGTAAGCAGAACGACCGTAAATCGTTTGCTGATACTGTCCGTAATCGATTCAAAAAGGCCGGTTTTATCCTTGCTGAAAACGTCGTTGCTCCACAGTTGGGTAAGGTAGCTTTGGGCTACGGGTTTAAGAACTTCCACTTCCAAAATACCGGCTTGTTGCTTTCCGCCCGCAAAAAGTTTGTCGCCGCTTTGTTTTGTAATAGGTTCTGCTTCACCAGTTACAAAACTGTAGTCAATAAGCGCATTCCCTTTAATTAATATGGCATCCACTGGTAATATTTCATTGTTGCGAATAAGCAAGCGGTCGCCTTTTTTTACGGTGTAAACCTCAGCTTGTTCTTCTACGGTATTTCCATCAGCATTTTTGAAAAGTCGTGTAACGGCAATCGGGAAGTATGATTTGTAATCGCGTTCAAAGGAAAGATAGCTATAGGTTTTCTGCTGAAAAAATTTCCCCAATAATAAAAAGAAAACCAAGCCAGAGAGACTGTCAAAAAAGCCTGTGCCCAAGTCGAATACTATGTCTATCGTGCTTCGTATAAAAAGAACCGCAATTCCCAAAGCTATGGGGACGTCTATATTTAAGATTTTGGAACGAAGCCCCTTGTATGCCGAAGTAAAATACGCACTCCCTGAGTAAAAAACCACCGGTAGTGAAAACGCAAACATCAACCAACGGAAAAACGGCTTAAACTGGTCCAGCCAGAATTCGGAAGGCTCAAAATATTCAGGAAATGAGAGGAACATAATATTTCCAAAGGCAAATCCCGCAATGCCCAGTTTGTAGATCAGGCTTCGGTTGATATATTTTTCTTTTTTTTCGGAATCCTCCAGCGAAATATAGGGTTCGTAACCTATTCGGCTTAAAAGAATCACTAAATTTTTAAGCGAATTCTCTTCAGCAGAAAAAGTAATCCGTACCGTTTTTTCGGGAAAGTTAACTTGTGAGGATGTAACGGTAGGATTTAGTTTATTCAGATTTTCCAATATCCAAATGCAACTGCTGCAATGTATCGACGGAATTAAAAATGAAACAATCTGGGTAGTGCCATCGTTAAATTCCAGTAACTTTTCAACAATGGCCTCATTGTCGAGAAAATCGTATTTACCGGCGATTTCCTTTGGGGAAATGCCCGGGGTTTTTTCAAGATCGTAATAGTAACTTAAATCGTTGTCGTGTAGAATATCAAAAACCGTCTTACAGCCGTGACAGCAGAAGGATTTTTCCTCATGTTTAATTTCAACGTCCAAACACGCATCACCACAATGGAAACAGTTTGCCATCAATTAAAAAATTGCTCGTTATACCTGTTGCAAAGGTTGAAAGAGATTTGGTTTCGCCAAATGACAATTATCAGCTTTTACCTTAATTATCGCAGGTTTTTCACTTCAAGCAGAAAGATATAAACTTTTAATGTTTCTGAAAAATAAAATTCCCACCGCAATGGGGAACGCGCAGCTTAAAATGGTAAGCAACCAATAGTATTCCGCAACGAATGGCAAACCTAGCCAAAGTGCGCAGGCTTTATAAAAAATGAGCACTTCCGTGCTTAGGAATGCAAACATATAGAGCCAAAAAAAGCTTTTGGGCAACAGTATTAATTTAAAATATTTCAGAAAAGCGAGCATTGCGGTAATTACGATTCCCAAAAAAACCATATGTAGATACCCAATTACAAAATCCTTCAACCGAAAAGCTAAGTCGGCCAGATAGGGAAAAGCCGAGAAAAGCTGCATAAACAGTTTTAGAACAAATAGAATACCGGCAAATTTCAAAAGAAACAAACAGCTTGGGCCAAATTCATTTTTTAGGAACTGAAAATTTATTTTTAACATTGAATAGAGTTCCGAAAATGCCAATAGCTGCGCCACGGCTCCAGCCAATCCTAAAACATAAATTACCGTGGGCGGGACAAACCAAAGGAACGATAGAAAGACAGTGAACAGGACGCCAAAATTCAAGAGAAGAAAAAACGATTTGAGTTTTTCAGGATTAAACTTGATTCCCTTTTCTTCAAAAACGTAAAACAAAATACCGAGCAAAGCGAAAATGAACCAACCATTATACTGAAAATGGAGATAGAAATAAATGGAGGATTTATACCAAATGGACTCCGGCCCCAGAGTCGCCATCACCCCACCGATCGCCCAGGGACCAATACTGGAAATAACCAAATACCATAGGGCGGTTTTTATAAGCTTCCAAGAAAAGCGTTGCTTAAAATGCGCCGGAATATGCTTCATCGCAAACCAGGCAAACCAGTACGAAGCAAATAGAAACAGCGTAGAAAAAATAATGGAATACAAGGCATAACCCTGAATGGGAAAGGTTATGAGCATCCCTACAATGCAAAGATTCGTAAATATATAAATGCGTTTATAATGTTTTGTCTTTTCTGCTTTTGAAAGAAATACTTTATAAATTAAGGTTGTCAACCCCAAATAAATCCAACCGAGCAGAGCCGTATGCGAATGCGCATGTAGAATATATTTATAATTGAGCGAGATGGGCGTTACGAAAAAAAAACGAAGTAGAACTCCCATCAGCGCCACGAGCAGAAAATAGAAAAGCCCAATGGCTATGTGTTTTCGTAAATCCATCAAGGTTCAAAATTAAAAAAACAGTCCGGATTTTTGGCAGCAAACATTCAAAGTTGCCAATTTTCCGAACTGTCCTAAAAACCAATCAAATAAAAATCAAGATTTGGGGCTGGGGATAATCTTAAACGAAGGTTAATCTTTCTTTAATTTCTTTTCCAAGTTCAAGGCTTTTGGGAAAAGAATATTATTTTCCAAATGAACATGCTGATGCAAATCCTGCTCAAATTCATCAAGTTTGGCATAAAAAGCACGGTAGGTATTGCAAGCACCCTGTGGTGGTGTGAAGTTATTGCTCAACTTTGCAATTTGACGCAATATTTCGCCAGCCTCCTCGTGTTCAGCTTCCATCATTTTTATGGGATTCTCAACAGTTCCAAAATGAATTGCGGGAATTTCCTCTCCATCGCGTTCAGCTTTTACCAATTTTTTTATGAAAGGAAAAAGTATCAACTCTTCCTTTTTCATATGCGAAGCCAACTCCTGCACCACTTGTTTTACCAAAGCCTCAATCTGTCCGAGCTCTGTGTAATGATGTCCATGTACATGGTTTACTCGCTGCGCATATTGAAGTAGCATAGGGCTATTTTCTTCTACATAGGTATGGTGTACGTTAATTATGTGGTCTGTTAGAAAATCCAGTTTCCAACTGTTATAATCTTTTGCTCTATCCTGCACTGTGTCTAGACTCAATAGTTCTGCCATCAAAATAGCGGGATCTATCTTAGCTTTTTCACAGGCTCTCTTAATGCTAACTCCACCCCCACAGCAAAAATCAATGCCGTGCTTTTTGAAAATGTGGGCTGCTTTTATGTTTTCCGTAACCACATCGGCTACTGTTTTTTCTTGAAGTGTTGTCATGGTAAATATCTTTTTATGAATAATATGGGGCAAATTTCAGCATAAATTCACACCCAAAATATGACCTAAATCATAAAAGGATATTTTTATCTTAAAATAGACTTAATAAGGTTAATTTTCCCAGAATGGATCAGAATATTCAGGTGGTGTTACATTTTCAGAATGGATTTCTGAAATTTTTTGGAGTTGACTTTCGGTGGCTACTTTTTGGATTTCATTAAAAAGAATACGCTCCTCAAAACGGATATGCGCATCGAGCTCTTCCTCCAACTGGCTTAGGGATTTTTCAGGATTTTCGTTTTCCTTAAAAAGGCGCTCTATTCGCCTGTGTTCTTTTAAGGCACGGACAACTAACTCATTGTCTTCATTCAAAACCGTAAAAACATGCTTTTCCTCGGCTTCAAAATGAGGCTTTATTTCTTCCTCAAAAAACCAAGCGGCATATTTTTGAAGTCTTTCGGGAGCAATATTTTTGCTGAAACCCTTGCGCAATTTCCAACTGAAAAGTAGCCCAAAATGATGCTGCCGGCTTAAGGGCTGTAAGGCAGTGTGTCTTTTAATCGGTTTTTTCTTTTCCATTATTGAACGTATTTAGAGCCTGAGTTTTCACGCATATAATTTATTTTAAACTGAAACATCTCGGCCATTTTAGATGAGCGCCATTTTGCTTCCTCGGCCACTTCACCCGTAAAATTTTCATCGATGGTTTCAAAGAATAATTGTAACCATCGGTCAAAGTGCTCTTTATCAATGGGCATTTTTGCATGGGGCGGGAAAGGGCTGCCGTAATAAGTATGCTCACTCAAAAGAACGGTTTGCCAAAAGGTATACATTTTTTCAAGATGCTCGGGCCAGCGGTCTTGGATTATATTGTTGAAAATATCCTTCAATAGGATATCTTCCCGTATTTTTCCATAAAAGGAATCTACCAAATGCTTTACATCATTCAATTTCATTATATCCGTCGTCATACTTCTGTCTTAAACTTTTAAAAATGTTTGGCCTTCTTCCAAATTACTGGCAAGATCCATCACCAACGTATTCTCGCACATTTGTCTTAAACCGTTGCGTACGTCCATAAATTGATCGTGTACGGGACAGGGATGCTCCGAGGAGCACTCGCGTAAGCCGAGACTACAACCGTTAAATATTTGATCGCCATCTATTTCAGAAACAATATCGGCCAATCGCAGGGTCGAATTCTTTTCTAAATAAAACCCACCGTTGGGCCCTTTTTTGGATAAGATTATACCCGCACGTGCAAGTTGTTGGCAAACCTTGGCAGTAAATGGTTCCGGTGAGTCCACTGCTTTGGATATTTCTGAGATATTTGGTCGCAAATCTTTTTGAGATTGTTTTGCTATAAATAGAACGGCCCGAATACCATATTCACAAGCTTTTGAAAACATATAGATTTATTTTCTTCAAAAGTAAGTAATAACAATATTATTCAAGGATAAATCTATCTTAAAAAACAGCACTCTTTCATCCACCCTAAAAACAGCAAAATTATATCTTTAGCTGTGAAAACGCATTCGCGCCTCACGTTCCAACGCTTCCCGATGATCGGGATGTGCAATTGAAATAAGCGCTTTGGCTCGTTGCTCAATCCCTTTTCCGAAAAGATTCACTACTCCATATTCGGTTACCACATAATGAACGTGAGCCCTGGTGGTAGTAACGCTGGCACCTTCCTTTAAAAAGGGGGTGATTTTGGAAATGCCTTTATTGGTGATTGATGGCATCGCAATAATAGGCTTCCCTCCTTCCGAAAGCGAAGCACCACGAATAAAATCCATCTGCCCTCCAACTCCAGAATACTGGTACATTCCAATACTATCTGCACAAACCTGTCCGGTCAAATCAATTTCAATGGCACTGTTAATTGCAGTTACTTTTGGGTTACGGCGAATTATTGCCGTATCGTTTGTATATCCAGCTTCCTTAAAATGAACTATTGGGTTATCATCAATAAAATCGTATAATTTTTTGGTACCCATGGCGAAACAGGTTACTATTTTACCCGTTTTTATTTCTTTGTCCTCGCCCGTGATTATTCCCTTTTCAACCAAAGGAAGTATGCCATCGCTGAACATTTCGGTGTGGATTCCCAATCGTTTATGGTTGCCCAGGTTGTGGAGCACCGCATTTGGAATATTGCCGATGCCCATTTGAAGGGTGGCGCCATCTTCCACCAACTCAGCCACATTTCTACCGATGGTCGCTTCAATTTGGGAAGGTTCCCCTAAAATGGAAGCATAAATGGGCGTATCTATTTCTACTCCAAAATCAATACTATTTATATGAATAATTCCGTCGCCGTGGGTTCTTGGTACATTTGGGTTGATAAGGGCAACAACGTGTTTTGCAGTTTGAATTGCTGGCAAGGTGACATCAACCGAAACACCCAAAGAGCAGTACCCGTGCTTGTCTGGCGTAGAAACTTGGATAAAAGCCACATCTAATGGAAGGATATTTCTTCTGAAAAGCCAATGGATTTCACTTAGAAATACTGGAATATAATCGCCGTGAATGGTGTTCACGCCTTTCCGAACGTTATCGCCTACAAAACAGCTTGAAAGTTTAAAAGCGTCAGTGTATGGAGCCTGGGTATATTTGGCTTCGCCGTGGGTATGTATTTGTATTATTTCAACATTGTTCAATTCTAGATAGCGCTCGCATAAAGTGTCTATCAACAAATTTGGAGTCATCGCAGCTCCCTGAAAAAATACACGATTATCAGATTTTACTATGGATACGGCCTCTTGTGCGGAAACGATTTGCATAATTTTAATTTTTGTCAAAGGTTGGGAATCTAAACTGTTCCTGAAATGACTTTGGTCAGATTTTTTGGAAATTGAACTTTTGAGCCACGACGGTTGAAATTACGACTATTGGAAGCACAACGGTTAGAAACCCGAGTAATAGTAATTATTCTTTTTGTCGTGGGTCTTGTAGCGAAGCGGTCGTGGGTCAAATCGTCGTCTTGATTCCTTTTACGCTTTTACACTCAGGGTTTCCAAAATATCATTAATTATTGAAATTCCCTTATCATTATTATACCAAAGCTGTAGCATTTCCTTAAAGGCGTCGTCTATTTTTCCGTGATGTTCCTTGTAATCGATAACCAATTTTGTCGCGGCCTTAGAGCGCGGACCAAAAGTATTTATTACGTTGAAGTCCGAATCGAGCATAATAACCACAGGTATGGATTGGGAGCCATTGGTAAGAAATTTATCCATCAACTCCGGATTTTCATCGCGAAGCACAATCTTCAAATCGATGATTTCTAAAAGTTGTGCAATTTTATTCAAAAACGGAAGCGTTTGCGCGGCATCACCACACCATGGTTCGCTGATTACGAGCCAAGTTTGTTTTTCTGAAATATTCTTGAAAACCTCAATTGCTTCTTCAGAAATTTCAGCGGTTTTGTCCAAACGCTTTGTTCGACTAAAATTCAGTTTTGTATAATCAATTTTTTCTTGGGTTTCTTCGCCAGTAGTTCGGCCTTCCGCCACCAGTTTTTTAAAAAGCAAGTTGTATTGTGTATAATCCATTGCTTTGTTTACCGAGCTTTCTATCAAATTTTTCATCTTATTTCTTTTACTTTTATATAATCTTCATTAAAATATCCACCACGGTTTTCCTTTCGTTTCAGGGATTGCTGGATGATCAAATGCGCCACATTTACCATATTCCGAAGCTCTGAAAGTACCGTGTTTAGTTTGTGTTTCTGATAAAGCGCTTCCGTTTCAAAATACAATTTTTCAAGTTGAAGGGATGCCTTTCTTAAATCTTCACTTTCTCGCACCACCCCGGCAAATCTTCGCATTAATTCTTGTAATTCTAAGGTTTTTTGCTGAAGTGTTTCAGAATCCTTCAATAAAACCGTCCCAGCATCATTCCATTCCGGAATGGCTTTGGTCGTCTGTGAGGGCTGATGTTTACAGAGATATTTAAAAATACGGTCTGCATAGACCAAAGCTTCCAACAACGAATTGGATGCCAGCCGGTTGGCGCCGTGCAAACCGGTGTACGAACATTCGCCACAGGCAAAAAGATTTTTCACCGAAGTCTTTCCATCCATATCCACAACCACCCCGCCGCACAAATAATGCGATGCGGGAACCACGGGAATCCAATCTTTCGCAATTTTTATATTCTTCTGCAAACAAGTTTCATATATGTTTGGAAAATGTTTTTTGAAATCTTCGATATTCAAATGTGTACAATCTAAGAAAACACAGTCATCGCCCGATTTTTTTATTTCAGAATCTATGGCACGCGAAACAATATCACGGGAAGCCAATTCGCCCCGTTCATCATAATTCAACATAAACCGTTCGCCATTTTTATTCCGAAGAAACGCTCCAAAACCACGAACTGCCTCAGAAATTAAAAACGAAGCGCCATTATTCCCGTCGTAAAGCGCGGTGGGATGAAACTGGATAAACTCCATGTTTTTGATCCTCGCCTTTGCCCGATATGCCATGGCAATACCATCGCCCGTTGCTACTTTGGGATTGGTGGTATGGCCGTAAACCTGCCCCATTCCGCCCGAAGCGAGTGTGGTGCAGTCTGCTTTTATGGTAAAAATATTCCCCGAAATTTGGTCCAAAACATAAGCCCCGTAACACGAAAGATTTTCAGTTTTATTTTCTGAAAAATGATGCTCCGTAATCAAGTCTATTGCGAAATGATGCGGCAGCAACATAAGATTCGAAAGTTGATTGGTACGTTCCAAAAGCGCACGCTCAATCTCGTTGCCCGTTGTGTCTTTATGATGGATTACCCTAAATTCTGAATGGCCTCCTTCCCTACCTAAATTGAGTTCGCCATTGGCATCGGTATCAAATTTGGCGCCCCATGCCATCAGTTCGCGCAATCTTTTTGGGCCTTCTTTTATGACCATTTCCACAACCGCTCTGTCGCATAGTCCGTCACCCGCAATCAGCGTATCCTCAATGTGTTTTTGAAAGGAATCTTCCTTTAAATCAAAAACCGCCGCCACGCCGCCCTGCGCATATTTGGTGTTCGATTCCGACTGGTGCGCCTTGGTCACCACCGTGATTTTTTTCTTTGGAAATTCCGCAGCAAGTTTCACTGCAAGCGTCAAACCCGCAGCGCCCGAACCGATAATCAAAAAATTGGTTTCCATCACTACTTCGATAATTCCAGCATTCGCTCAATGGGCAGAATTGCTTTTTTACGTATTTCTTCGGTAACTTCTATTTGTGGATTTTCATTCAGCAGACAGTAGTATAATTTTTGCAAAGTGTTCATTTTCATAAACGCACATTCGCTGCATGCGCAGGTGTTGTCTTCTTCCGCAGGGGCTGGAATCAGTACCGCTTGCGGTACTTCCTGCTGCATTTTATGAAGAATTCCAGCTTCAGTGGCAACAATAAATTTTTCCGAAGGATGCTTTTTCACATAATCAATCATTCCCGCCGTGGAACCGATATAGGTTGCAGTTTCCAAAATATGGCTCTCGCTTTCGGGGTGGGCAATTATTTTTGAACCCGGATTTTCTTTGTATAATTTCAGCAGTTTATCCATCGAAAAGGCTTCGTGCACAATGCAAGCTCCATCCCAAAGCAGCATGTTCCGCCCAGTTTTCTTCTGAATATATTTCCCCAAATTTTTATCGGGCGCAAAAATAATCGGTACGTCCTTTGGCACCGAATTCACTATTTTTTCGGCGTTGGAAGAGGTGCAAATAATATCACTCAAGGCCTTTACTTCTGCAGAACAATTCACATACGTTATTACCACGTGGTCCGGATGGGCGTCCACCAATTTTTTAAAAGCAATGGGCGGACACGAATCTGCCAGCGAACAGCCCGCCATTAAATCGGGAAGCAAAACTTTTTTAGCGGGGTTCAAAATTTTGGCCGTTTCCGCCATAAAATGCACGCCAGCAAAGACGATCATTTCGGCATCGGTTTCTGCTGCTTTTTGCGAAAGCCCCAAGCTATCGCCCACATAATCTGCCACTTCCTGAATTTCGGGCACTTGGTAATAGTGTGCGAGAATTACAGCATTTTTTTGCGTTTTAAGCTCTTTTATTTTTTGATGTAAATCCATCGGTACTTATGATTTTATTTTGTGAAGCAAAACTTTGAAAATAGGCGTCGCTACTATTAAAAGCGAAATAAATATCCCAATTCCAAAGATGAAAAACGAAATATAGTACGGCACGATTGAATCCTGCATTTCCGCAAACGATCCTTCCTTTGAAACGTACATCCAGTAGCTGCGTTTAGCACCGGCAATTATCAATGAAACGAAAAAGATAAACAGCGAGATATTGAAAGCAACAAACCCACGCTTAACCCATTTGGTATCGGTTTTTAGCTGTGGCCGCACATAATGCGCAATAAAAAACAAGGCCGAAAAAAGTATCGTTGTATTAATGCCAATGGTAGTGCCCATGGAATGTGCCACGGTAACGTGCGTGCCGTGGGTAAAGAAATTAATGGCGGGAATGGAGAATAATAGCGCCAAAATAATGTTGATAAAAATCCAAAAATCGGTTGCCAACAAAAACCTGTATGCCATGGGGTGATTTTCCTTTTCAATCTTTAAAACCGAACGTTTCCAATTGTAAATTATCGATGCAAGCACAATCCACTCCGTCATACTTATTGCGTAAGCCACATACCGAATCCACGGTTGGGTTGGCAATAAATAGGTATGGTGCGCCCAGCCGAACATTAAATTCGTCAACCCCAAAAAGTAAAAGAAAAACGCAATTTTATTGGTGGCCACATCGGTATCCTTTTTGATTTCGGACATCAGATAAATTGAAATACCGTAAACCAGCATATTCCACGAGCCCGTAAACGAACCGGTCGATTTCCACTGGACGGCAAAATCTTTTATAAAATTCAACCTAAAAAAATCGAACAGCCAAAAATGTGCCTCCATTAAATGATAGCACATAAAGACGATGCCCGTGCCCCACATCCAGTAATAGACAGGCCAGCCCTTCATATTGGTGTAGAGCGTTTTAAAATAGTTGATTGCGAAAAGTACCCAACCTATCAAAATTGGAATCATTAAAATAGGTTTAAATGCGAAATATTCGCGGCCCTCGGTATAATCGAAAGCGAAAGAAAAATAAATGGCAACGCCCGTCAACAGGAAAAGTATGAAATGAAGCAACTGGAATTTTGGTGAAAAGAGCTCAAACTTCTCAACCGAAGCGATAAAAAAATAAATACTGCCCGTGGCTGCAAGCACAATCCAAGAAGTTTCAGAAGTTACGTGAAATGGTCGAAGTTTGGAAAAGGGCACCGTTTCCTTTAAAAATTCTGGCAACAAATACTGAAGTGAAGCTGTAAGCCCAAAGAGCATTCCCAAAAAGAGGGCGGTGAGCGCAAACAACAAAAACAGGAGCGGCACTTTATTCTTCATTTCTATATTTTATTTTCACCCAGCCCGTTGCTTCAATTTCGGCATCGTAATTTGGGTAAATTCCCGTTTCATCTACTTGTTTTAAGTATTGCACCAGCGCCTCTTTCTCCTCTTCCGTAAAGTGGAATTGTGGCATACTTTTCACACCACTGTTCAAAAACGCTTTTATATAATTTGCACCTTTGCCTTCGGCGGAATATACGTTTGTTAAATCCGGACCCAAATAGCCACCCAAACCGTACAATTGATGACAGGACCAACAACGGTTGCTTTGGAACAGTTGCTGGCCTTGTACTGCCACAGGGGATAATTTTTCCACGGCCACGTACCCATCGGTATTATAGATTATATAATTATAAAAACCGAAGAGGGCGAGCAGAACCGCCATAATAAAAATATAAGGCCTTGGATTGGAGACCATTTCAAATTGAATTATTTGGTCGTAAAAATACCCTATCACTCTTGCCTGAAATATGATAAATATCAGTTTTTAGGACTAAAACATCTTTTAATTTCGCTTTTGGCGAACCAATGTTTTTCCTAATATTTTTATTTTAAAATCATCTTTATACAAAATGGTTAACAAACAACTTCTTAACCCAAAAAGCATCGCTATAATCGGCGCTTCCAACGACTCCACAAAACCTGGCGGCAATATGCTGAAAAATATAATTTCAGGGAATTTCGGTGGAGAATTGTATGTTGTTAACCCCAAGGAGGAAAAGGTTCAGGGCATAAAAAGTTATGCTGAAGTAAATGAAATTCCCCAAACCGACCTTGCCATTCTTGCCATTCCCGCAAAATACTGTCCCGAAACTGTAAATATTTTAGCTGAAGAAAAGAATACGAAAGCTTTTATAATAATTTCCGCAGGTTTTGGCGAAGCTGGTGAACAGGGAAAAAAATGGGAACAGCAGATAGTTTCGACGGTCGATTCGGTTAATGGTTGCCTAATTGGTCCAAACTGCATTGGGGTTATAACCAAAAATTATAAGGGTGTTTTTACCGCCCCGGTGCCGCCTTTCAATCCAAAAGGCTGCGACCTTATTTCGGGTTCGGGCGCAACGGCGGTTTTTATTATGGAGGCGGGAATGTCGCTAGGCGTTACTTTTGCCAACGTTTTTTCCGTCGGGAATGCCGCACAGACCAGCGTTGAGGATATTTTGGAATATATGGACGATCATTTTGATGCTGAAAAAGATCCGCTTATAAAATTGCTTTATTTGGAAACCATTTCCAATCCGCAAAAATTGCTGAAACACGCGTCTTCCCTCATAAAAAAAGGCGCGAAAATAGCGGCCATAAAAGCAGGAAGCACCGCCGAGGGCAGCCGTGCCGCCACTTCGCACACGGGCGCCATTGCCAGTAGCGATATGACGGTGCGCGCCCTGTTCAACAAAGCTGGAATTGTGTATTGCAGCAGTAGAGAACAATTGTTGAGCGTGGCGGCTATTTTCAACTATAAAAAATTAAAGGGGAAGAATATTGCCATTATCACCCATGCAGGTGGTTCGGCGGTAATGTTGGCAGACCAGCTTTCAAAAGGTGGATTAAAAGTTCCCGAAATTTCAGGACCCGACGCAGAAAAATTAAAATCGTTTCTTTATCCCGGTTCTTCAATTGCAAATCCCATAGACTTTTTGGCAACCGGTACCGCCGAGCAGTTGGGCATCATTATAGATTATTGCGAGCATAAATTTGATTCTATAGATGCTATGGTCGTAGTTTTTGGAAGTGCGGGCCTTTTTGATGTTGAAAATGTGTACAACGTTTTAAGCGTAAAACTCGAAATCTGCAACAAACCAATTTTTCCCGTTTTGCCTTCCGTTGTAAATGCACAGCGCGAAATTCAATCATTTCTAAAGAAGGGGCACATTCATTTTCCCGATGAAGTGGTTTTGGGAAAGGCGCTTTCACAAGTTTATAATACGCCCGACCCGCAATCTCAAAAAATATCACTGCCAAAAATTGATGTTATAGGCATTAGAAAAATCATTGATGCCGCGACTGACGGATATCTATCTCCCAAACAATCTGTAGCTTTATTGGATTCGGCTGGCATTCCGCGGGTTCATGAAATTGTAGAAAATTCAAAAGAAAAATTGCTTGCAGCTATGGAAGCAACAGACTTTCCCGTAGTGATGAAAGTGGTTGGCCCGCTCCATAAAAGTGATGCGCAAGGCGTGGTTTTAAATATAGCCAACGAAACTGAAGCCGCCGAAACTTTCGATTTACTGATGAAAATAGATTCGGCCACTGCCGTAATGGTGCAGCCGCAACTGGCGGGACTGGAACTGTTTGTGGGCGTAATGAAGGAGCCCGGTTTCAACCACACCATTCTATGCGGTTTGGGTGGGATTTTTATAGAAGTGCTGAACGATATTTCGGCGGGTTTAAGCCCTATTTCAAATAACGAAGCGCAGCAAATGGTACAATCGCTTCGCGGGTATAAACTCATTCAAGGTGCGCGGGGCCGAGAGGGCGTTGACGAAAACCAGTTTGTGGAAATCATCCAACGGCTTTCGGCTTTGGTGGAGGCCGTCCCGGAAATTACCGAAATGGACATCAATCCGTTGATTGGCACCCAGAAAAATATAGTTGCCGTTGATGCTCGGGTGCGGGTTGGGTAAAGTTTTATTTATAAAAACTTTATAATCTTAAAAGTACGTATATACGCACTTGCACTAAAACTTGATGTTTACCGTACTGATTACGATGTATATACGCATTTTTTTTGGTAAATTGCATATATACAATAGTTGGCAACAATCTGAAAAAATATATAACTTCAAAAAAATAAGAATTCATTTTCATATATCGGGAATTATAGATATGTTTGCGCTATGGATTTGAAAACAGCGACAGAAATCGGTAAATGTTTATCTAACCAAACCAGGTTCCAAATATTGGAATGGCTGAAGCAACCAGAAAAACACTTTCCACCCCACGAAACACTAAAACATTTTAATGATGGTGTTTGTGTTACCTATATTCAAGAAAAAGCTGGACTCTCCCAATCCACTATTTCAACCTATCTAACCAATATGGAAAAGTGTGGCCTTTTAATATCGACAAGACACGGGAAATGGTCATATCTGAAAAGGAACGAAAAAACAATTAAACAGTTTATGAACTTTCTGATGTAAAAAAATTTACTAATACATATCTACATTTCGCAATATAACAAACTATGAAATTATTCATTGATATTTTAGGTTGGTCAGGTTCAGGATTCATAATCTTTGCCTATGCCCTAACCCTAATTGAAAACAAAAAATATTTGGGCTTTGGCAAATATTTGAATTTGCTTGGGGGACTTTTAATAGCCATAAACTGTTATTACTACAATGCAATTCCACCATTTGTAACCAATTTACTTTGGAGCGTGATTGCAACTTTAACCATTTACAAATCAAGAAATAAAAAAGAAAATTGCACCAAAACTCAATGTTTAACTTAATAAAGGAATAATGAAAATTTTAATTATTGGAGGAAGCGGAACAATAGGAAAAACTGTTGTTTCACACTTTAAAGAAGAAAACGAAATTTTAATAGCTGGACGAACCAATGGAGACGTGACCGTTGATATTGTTGATAGTAACTCAATAAAATCAATGTTTGAAAAGATTGGTAAAGTGGACGCTATAATTTGTATCGCTGGAGAAGCCAAATGGGCAGATTTTAATGAACTTACCGAGGATGACTATTATATTGGATTGAAGAGTAAATTAATGGGACAAGTCAACCTTGTACGTATAGGACAGCATTATTTAAATTCGAATGGCTCGATTACTTTGTCAACAGGAATTTTGGCAGACGACCCAGTTGTAAAGACCACAAGTGCCGCTATGGTTAATGGCGGAATACACAGTTTTGTAAAAGCAGTTGCCCTTGAAATTGAAAACGGAATTAGAGTAAATGTCGTTTCTTCTGGAATGGTCGAAGATGCATACGAAAAGTACAAAGACTATTTTCCAGGACACAATCCTATACCGATGAAGAAAGTAATTAATGGATATGTTAGAAGTGTTAACGGAAAAGGAAATGGCGAAATAATTAGAATTTACGACTGAATATAGCCAGTTACCAACAACGCATCCTATGAAAAGCACTAATTCCGTTCTTCAAAAGCAATACTTTTCGTGATTATTTAAACCGCCCAAACCACAACCAGCAAAAGCGTCAAAAACGCCACAAGCAGTACCTTCCAAAAAGCATTAGCCTTTTTAAGTTCCATAAAAAAGAATGCCACACCTATAAATTTCAAAAAGGAAAGCCCTAAAATGATTATTGCAACATAGGGAACATCCAAATTGGCGAACACCGCGGAAAGGAGGGTCAAGCCAATTAAAACAAGCCAAGTGATGTTAAAAGTGCGTTCCATTTTTAAAAAAGTAAATAGATTATGGGGAAGAGCAACAGCCAAATCAAATCGCACATATGCCAAAAGGCTGCGCCCGATTCGTAATCAGCAATTTTGAGAGTTTCGGGTTTTTTGCTGAGGGTTCTTCCCAAAACCAGCAAAATAATAACCCCCACCACCACGTGTATTACGTGAAAAAGGGTGAGCATCCAATAATATTCAAAAAATGCATTGTAACCCACCGTCAATCCTGCTTCAATCTTATCGACGTATTCCACGGCTTTCAGAACCAAAAACAGCATTCCGCCGAGAATAGTCAACCGAAGAAACAACTTGCTTTTGCCAAAATTTCCCAATTTCAGAAAATGCACCGACTGCGCCATGCACCAACCGCTGCTGAGCAGAAAAACGGTGTTTATGGCGCCATAAGCCGTGTTTAGCAACAGGCGGGATTCGTGAAAAAGTTCGGGCTCTGCCCTTGCGTTCAGCGCCATAAAAACCAAGGCAATCCCGAAGGTTACCAATTCCAAATAAATAATAATCCATATCAGGATTCCTCCCGGTGGGTAAAAAATATTTTTGTAATCTATTTTGGCCGTACTTTCCATTTTAGCTTTGGTGCTTTATTTTGTCGTAGAGTTTTACAAGCGATTGCAGCAATTCAACGGGCGTAGTCAAAATCTGGAAATGGTTCTGCCCAAACATCTGCGGCAAGTAATATTTTGCCTGTGCTTCGATTGCCAATGCATACGAATTGATATTCCGCTGGTTCAGCTCGCGAAGCGCCTGCTTCACATCGTTGATGCCGTATTTGCCTTCGTACTTGTCGTAATCATTAGGTTTTCCATCAGAAATCAGGATAACCCATTTGTTTTTGGTGTCGCGCTTGTCCAGCAAAGCTCCGGAATGCCGCAACGCCGTACCAATGCGTGTATAGCCACTTGGCTGCAATGCTCCCACTTTGTGTTTTGCCTTTTGCCACGGTTCGTCAAAATCCTTTAAAGTTAAATAGGAACTGTGGTTGCGGGTTTTGGAATAGAAACCAGCAATAGAAAAATCTACGTTGAATTCCTCCAAAATTTCTCCAAAAATGATGGAAACCTGCTTTTCCACATCAATTACCCGATTGTCCGCGGCATAGCCATCGCTGGAAAGGCTGCTGTCTAAAAGCATCAAAATGGAAAGGTCCTTTTCCTTTTTGCGTTTTGATAGGTAAATATTTTCCGAAGGCGTGTGGCCCGAATGAACGTCCACATATAAATCCGTGAGTGCATCGAGGTCAAATTCTTCGCCCTGCAGCTGCCTGCGTTGCTGCTGGTATTTATTATTTACCGAAGTGAGCATTTTCCGAAGCCCCATCAAAGTCGAAGCGTGTTCCCGTAGGGTATTTCTATAATAATCAGAATCGGTTTCAGTCTGTGTTTGCGGATAAACTTTGCAAAAATCTGGTTTGTAAACACGTTTGGAATAGTCCCATTCGTCATACAAAATGTTGTAGTTGGCATTTTCAATTTCAGCGCTTTCTGAAATTGTGGTATTTTCAATAAACTCCGCCTGATATATGGAATGCGTGGGGTCGTCCACCCGCACGGTCTGTTTCATATTTAAATCTTCGAGCGCGTTGGCGTGGTCGTTCAGCTCGTCATCGCCATCAAAATCGCGCCAGCCGCCCTCCCACTCTTCCGCGGTTTCGGCCTTTTCAAAATTGTGGGTAAGCACGTAATCTTCCTGCGCTTTTTTGTCAACTTCAATGGATTTTATCTCTTCCACCGCATTGGCCTTCAAAATGGTGTTTATCTCTTCTTCGATAGCAGATTTTACTTTTTCTGAAATATTCTGAAGCACTTTTTTCTTCGGAGTTTCTGGAGAATTTTCCATCCATTTCCCATAGATGAAGTAATAGTCGGGCGGATTTTTTTCCGAAGTATTTTCTTCAAAAAGCAATTTCAGTTCGGTATAAATGGTTTCCGTTCCCGGGAATTGGCTGAAAATCTCCTTTAAGACTTTTTCAGAATTTTCTTGTGAAATTTGCCGGGCCGCTTCCAACGTATGTTCTTCGCCCAATTCATAATTAAGCTGAAAACTTTTTTGAATTGAAAGATAAAGCGTCCTAAAAATATAAAAAGCCAGATTTTTTTCTGAAGTATCAAACCTTGAAAACCGTTCGGGCAAAAAGAAGGCATTATTCTTATAACCGCCCTCCTGCTCTGCCTCAAAAATTTCGATGGGATGGCCTGTTACCGCTCGTGCCACCAACGTAAGCCGTGGCTTTATTTCGCAAAGCTTTACGGTGTGCGCAATGGCTTCCCTCGCACTTTTTTTTCGGTGTTTTAGGAATTTTGCAACCTTCGCAAAGATAAACTCATCGGGTTCAAACATGGCTTTTGGCTTAAATCATCAAATCGCAGAGGTCGGTGAGCGCTTGGGTAATTTCCGCGTCGTCGGTCAACGGTTCCACTATGGCTACTTTTACCGAAAGCCGCTTCGGAAGGCCACTGTTTATAAGCATTGCCGCGTCCACCAACAAACGGGTGGAAACGGTTTCGGTAAGCCCCAACTCGGTGAGATTGCGGATTTTATTGGCGATGTTCACCAGTTTTTTTGAAGTGTCTTTGTCCAAGCCAGTTTCAGTTGCAACGATTTCGGTTTCGTCTTTTGAGGTCGGATATTGAAACGAAAGCGCCACAAAACGCTGGCGGGTAGATGGTTTTAATTCCTTAAAACCTTTTTGGTAACCCGGATTGAAAGACGCCACGAGCATAAAATCGGGATGTGCCTTTACGGTAATGCCTAATTTGTCAATATAAAGTTCCTTTCTGTGATCCGTCAAGGAATGTATCGCAACCACAACGTCCGGACGGGCTTCGGCAATTTCATCCAAATAAAGAATGGCGCCCTCTTTTACGGCTTTCGTCAACGGCCCGTCCACCCAAATGGTCTCGGCACCCTTGATGATGTAGCGCCCAATAAGATCTGTGGAAGAGGTTTCCTCATGGCAGGAAACGGTGATGAGCGGTTGCTCTAACTGATGCGCCATAAAATCTACAAACCTAGTTTTTCCAGTTCCCGTGGGGCCTTTCAGCAAAATGGGCAATTTATTTTTGAACGCGTGCTGAAAAACTTCCACCTCCCGCGAAATGGGTTTATAAAAAGGTGTTTCCGAAGAAAGCTCTGTTAATGGTTTTATATTGATAGTATCTGTAGTGGACATAATGCTAAATTTTTAAATGTCAGTTCGAGTGCAGTCGAAAACGCTAAGTTTCCTACTGCTAATTAGATCACGACTTTAGTTTATCCTGAGTCTGCCGAAGGGCTCGACCAGACAAACAATTTATTAAAAAGGCCCGAAACTTGGTTCTGGTTGGGAATGACTTAAAACTGTTTTATATGAATTAATTCCCAGGTTTTCAGGTATAAGAGCGTAACCCATTTCAGGCCTTTAATTTATTATAGGTATGTACTTTCCACGGTTTCCAAAGCTTCATCTGTTGGGCGACCGTGCTTATAAAAATCATATATATAGGTTAAAATACCTACGGCGAATAGACTGGCGCAGATAATCAACACTACAAAGTGGATGCTAATTTCTTTTTGAACCGCCATAAATTCCATCCCAAATTTCCGTTCCAAATAAACCTGTGCCACCCCAGCTACTCCAAAGGCCATCGTCATCCCGATCATCCCTATATTGGCTGTCCAAAATGCCACGCGGCCACGCACGCCATCATAAAATTTACGTCCCGTCATATTTGGAAGGCTGTAGCTTATAATTGCCAAAACAATCATGGCGTAAGCACCCCAAAACGCTAAGTGGCCGTGCATCGCGGTTACCAAGGTTCCGTGGGTATAAAGGTTTGTTTGTGGCAGAGTGTGTGCAAATCCTAAAAGTCCCGCACCCACGAAGGATACAATTGCAGCGCCCAGCGTCCAAAACAAAGCTATTTTGTTGGGGTGTTTCTTTTCACCCTTGCGGTACATATTTACTGCGAAAAGTGCCATTGCAAGAAAAGCCAATGGCTCCAGAGCTGAGAAAATTCCACCAACGATAAGCCAGATTTTATTCACACCAATATAATAGTAGTGGTGCCCGGTACCCAGTACTCCGGAAAGGAATGTGAGACCCACGATTACGTAAAGCCATTTTTCGATAACCTCACGGTCAACACCTGTTAACTTTATTAATAGGAAGGCAAGGATACCGCCCATGATAAGCTCCCAAACGCCTTCAACCCAAAGGTGAACAACCCACCAGCGGAAAAAGCTGTCGGTTACCTGGCTGTCAAACGGTAACATTCCGGGAATGTATAACAAAGCAGCAAACAAAAGCCCCATAGTAAGCACAAGTGCCGTTGTGGTTTTTCGTTTTCCTTTGAAGAGCGTCAAGAGTATTAATGCCAAAAACAATAATACATTTAAAACTACCAAATAGTCGAGCTGGCGTGGAATTTCCAAAAACTTACGGCCTTCCCACCAGTTAAAGTGATAGCCTACAATTGCTGCAACACCCACGGCTGCAAGTGAAATAAGCTGCACATACGCCAACTTTACGCTAACGAGCTCGCGTTGGGCCTCTTCGGGGATAATGTAATAGGCAGCTCCCATAAATCCGGAGAGCAACCAAACTACAAGCAGGTTGGTATGAACAGCACGCGCTGTGTTAAAAGGAATAAATTCGTGCAAGCCATCCATTCCGATTCGGGCGAAACCCATAATAAAGCCATAGGTTATTTGAAGTACCAGTAAAAGCATAGAGAGTGCAAAAAACCAGTACGCTACTTTTTGAGATTTATATTTCATCAGTATAAAATTTTATTTTTGGTTAGTTATTGGTTAGTTGCTTGTCTTTTGCCAACGGCGACACAATACGGTCAAAGCCATTTAGGTCTATCTCCCCAATCCAATTAAAAAAGGCGATGACATCCATAGCTTCTTCTTCGGAAAAACCGTAGGCTACCATTTTGCGATCGTTTGGTGCCCAAGGCACTGGAGTCATAAGCACTGCTTTTACGTAGCCTTCGCCACGGCGTTCAATTACCTTGGTAAGTTCGGGTGCATAATAGGCACCTTCCCCAAGAATGGTGTGGCAGCCCATACAGTTGTTCTCTTCCCAGATAACCTTGCCGCGCACTACTTGTTCGGTAATGTTTTCATAGTTGGTTTGGTCGTTGCCATCGCTAAATGAATAAATGGTAAGGCCAATAAAAATCAGGAATGTTACGAGCGTTCCGCCAAGGAAAAATGCCCGTGCTTGTTGTTTGCTTAACATATTGGTCAGGTTTTAAATTGTTTATTTAAGACATATATATCTTAATAGCAAAATAAAAACATTCACAAAAAATGATTTATGACCATTATCATATTTAGAAAAGTTATTTTCGAATTTTTTAAGAATAGGTACGATGGAAAAATGCAAGATTTCAGCTTTATTACTTCATAACGGATTTAAAATTTAGAATGTTTGTAAGAATTCTAAAGGCGGAGAAAGATATTCGGAAACTATTTCTATTTCCGTGTGAAGACATTATTGACGGGCAAAGGCTTATGTAGGGATACTGAACTTATTCTCACAATTTATTCAAGTATAGAATAAATCGCAAGACCTTAAATTCACTCGACATAACGGCTAAAATATATCTAAATGAAAATACCCATTACCTCTACCCCAACTGCAACTGCGATTCCTGAATTTTTAAAATTTCGTTTTGGGCTTCCTTTAAATCATGCTCAAATTGTTCGGTATTGTTCAAGGTATAAGTAGTGGCCAAATCATAGTAATGCGCGATGCCATCGAGAAGATTCGCACTAAATTTTTCCCATCCTTTAAAATCGCGGGCAGTTGGCGAGAAGGTACTCTTTATCTCTTTTTTCAGATAATCAATGTACAGCCTCAATTCGGCAATAAACATCATTGGTCTATGGGGTTGTTGCATTACGTTTTTACGACCGTAAATATGGTCTGTCATTTCACGTAAGCCTGTAACTTTTGAAAAATTCACAATATTCGGCCCCGGACAAATGGTTACCGCAGTTAATTTTTTAAGAAATGGAACATCATAATTTATGGCAGCCGAATTACTCAAGCCGATACAAAGACATTCCTTCGCCAAAACATCTTCCCGTTGGCGCTTCAGCTCCTCTTTGGAAAGATTAAGAGTTCCCAATTGTTCCAGTTTCAACTTTTGATACTTGCTTGAAGCGGTGCAAATTGGCTCTTTGGTAAATTCGGTATTTGAGACCAATAGCTTTTCAGTACACGGACTACCGGGCTTATTTTTTGCTATCCGGTCAAGTCGTTCCTTTTCAGCAGTGGTTCCTTTTAAATAATTAAACTGTACTCCCAAAGGTGATGCCTTGCTGCGAACCACATCTTTTTTTTTTGATTGGCAGAGCAGCTTAAGTGTGCTTTCATCAACGGTGGTTGCTTCTGGGCATAGCAAAAATGGTGTGCCCCAACCCGTGCCGTCCACTTTGTAAAAATCTCGTAATAAGTTATCTTCTTCATTTGTTCCAATACCACCCTGAACCGTGATTTTTATGGGATGCGGCTGTGAAAAACCAACCTTTCCTTTGGCGATAATAGCGGGATTGTAAAGTTCAAAAAGACTGTCCTGCAATTCCTGCTTATTCTCCTTAAATTCCTGAAGTATTGGTCCCATAAGCAAGCCTTGGGTAGCAAAAACGTGTCCGCCACAATTAAGTCCGGACTCAATACGAAACTCACTCACCCAGATTCCTTTTTTTGCCAGATATTTTCCCTGGATCAAAGCCGAACGGTAATCGCTAACCTTTATGACTACTTTTTTATGAAAACAGCCCCATTGGTATGCATCAAAGTCTGAAAAGCTTTCCATATAATTATAGAGCCGCGGATTCATTCCTGCAGAAAAAATAAGGGACGAATTGGTGAGTTCGCTCTTAGCATACCCTTTTAGCGCCGTTAAAGCATCAGATCCGTTTTCAATTATATCTTTGTTTTTATCTAGATTTTCCTTGTCAACTTTGGTCATTATATTTACTTCCACCGAACCCGGAACCACGAGTTTACGTAGAAAATTTTCCAACATTCCCTTCTTTTCAGGATTGGAGGTAAATAGCCATTCATGATACTTTTCCTTTAGCATGCTTGTATCGGGTAGCATCTCAAAATATTTTACCAAATCTGAACCTGCCTCGAAAGTAGAAGTTTTTATCTTATCCATTTTTGAAGTAACAATGCGCTGCATCAGGTTTAGATAATCTGTAATGCGCCGCGCCCGGTAATCTTCATCTTTTATGGTTATGGCAATGTACGGCTCATTGTTTTGTTGGTAGTAGTATTTCCGCATTACTTCCAAAATATTGTCCTCAATAACCGAAATTGCTGAGTTTATGCCAAAACATGCCACTTTTATGGGACTATCTATGGTGTATGAAATCCCCATAACAGGGATGTGGAAGGTGTGCGGACTGGTGCTTTGCATTTAAAAAGAATTTGGATTGAAAATGCGGTAAAGGTGATGATTCAAAAAGTTTTATAGTATGACCAAAGTCATAAAAAATACATTTTAGTCTTTTTAAAACACAAGAAATGTCATTCTTATTTTAAAAATCCTTCCGTTTCGCAATTCGCCAAATAAAGAAAGTAGGTACCACTACCCAAACTATTAACATTGCTGACGATAGCAACAACCCAAAGTTGGTTCCAAAGAATTTCTGAAACACGGCGCCGGTATAACCCAAAAGTGCTGAAATATCCAGCTTTAAAAGTATCAAAACCCGCGATAAATCTACTGGATTTAGCATGGTGGCGATGAGCGAAAAATTATCTAATGGATAGTCTTCAAAATATAATAGTGACATTAAAAAGATTCCGTCATAAATTACGGCCATAAACAGCCAAAGCAGGATGGCGTACCCGAAACCCTTGATTTTGTTTTCGTTGGAAAGGGCTATTACAAAAGCTAATGCCGTAAAAATGAAGGTCAAAAACGCACCGGTTACAAGCAATAATGAAAAATCCCAAATAGCGTTACTGTTAAAAATTCCGTAGAAAACAAAGGGCATTCCCAGCCCAATTACCAAACTCATAGACAGTGAGGTGGCAACCCCAAAATACTGCCCCAAAAAGATGGAGCTCCGCTTTACGGGCTGTGCCAAGAGCAGTTCGGTAAACTCGCGGGAGTTGTAATAATACATCACCCCAAAAATAGTCCCGATAAGCGGCACCAAAATAATGATTACGTTCATCAGCGTTATCACAGCCTTTGAAAGGTCGTTGTTCAAAAATAGAAGCACCACGCCGAGCAATAAATAGAACAGAAAATAGACGTAGCTCCAACGGCTTCGCATTAAATCGTAAAAACTGTATTTTAATATTTTAAGCATAACTTGAAGATAAAATGGAGGCTATGGCGTGTTCAAAATCGGGTTGTTCTGTCTTTGCTTTCAAATCTGGAATACTCCCTTTAAAATATATTTTTCCTTCCAAAAGAAAAACAATCTCGTCGGCAATTTCTTCCACAAAACTTAAGATGTGCGAGGTAACCAAAATAGTCTTGCCTTTTTCCCTTTCGGAAAAGATTAAATTCTTTAAACGCAAATGCGAAATTGGATCGAGGCCGCTCGTAGGCTCATCGAGGATTATCAAAGGACTGTCAAACATAAAGGTGAGTACTAAATTCACTTTCTGTTTAGTACCGCCTGAAAGGTTAGCCAATTTTTTATTGAGAAAGGGCTGCAGTTTAAAAAGCTCGATCAATTCCTGATCTTTGGTGGCTTTTGAATCGCGCAAATCTTTGATCATGGCAATGAGTTCGCTTACCTTTAGGTTTCCGGGAAAGTTGGCTATTTGCGGCAGATAATCAATTTCATTTCGGTATTTGTAATTGTTTTTCAACGCTTTACCATTTATGGAAATATTTCCCGAATCGGGCAAAACCATTCCCAGAATACATTTAATGAGCGTGGTTTTTCCTGAGCCGTTCGGCCCCAAAACGGAGAAAATTCCACCTCGCTCTATGTTGAGATCAATGCCCTTGAGCACTTCGTTCTTCCCAAATTTTTTATATAAATCCTTAACTTCTATCATGGTCTATGGGCTTCATTTTTGGGTTTTCGTCCACCAAATTATCTGGTGTGAAAACAGGGGAAACTTTTTCGGAAAAATCAATAATATCTATAAAAAGACTTCGCATTAAAATAATGGTTTCGGGGGTGCGGTTTACAATGTAAGTAAAGAGTTTTACTGGGCGATAAGGCACATCGCCAATTCCGTTTCGGTTAAGGTCGTAACCTGTGTAATTGCTCCAATAGTTATTGTCAAACTCATTATCGTTCATATTACTGTTATATGAAATATCGAAGGAATTATAGAGAAAATTATTTTCAGTAAAAGCGTTGGCATAACAGGCACCCCGAACCTTTATGGCCCAACCGTTGCTAATGAAATCATTGTTTTTATAGGTTACCCTGTTACTGCCCTCAATATTTATTCCTACCGTATTCTCCTTAAAGATATTGTTAGAAATGGTGGCATCGTTTATTTCTTTCAAAAGAAGACCGAAGGCTGCCGTGCCCCAGTTTTCCTTGAAAATATTGCTGTTCATTTCTATAAATTTTGAAAACATCACGGCTACTCCGGCACCATTGTTCTCAAAAGTATTGTACTCATAAATATCATTGTTGCTGAACATAAAGTGTAGCCCATAACGCAGGTTGTTTTTACTAAGGTTGCGAGTTATTTTTATATTGTCTGAAAATTCCAGATAAATGCCATCGCGAACGTTCTGGACATTGTTTCCACGTACCTCAACGTCATTGCAGTACCACAGTTGGATACCGTTGCCGGAGTTATATTCGTTTACGGCATCACCCTTAATGGTATTGTTCAATACTTTGCCATTATTGGATCTTTCCAAATATATTCCGAAGAAAAGTTTTTCGAGCTGAAGATTTTGGATGAGATATCCATTCTTTTTGATTACCCGAATAGCGGCATAATCTGAGGTATAGCTGGTGCCTACGTTTATAATCTTAAAACCGTCCACCGTAACATTATCAGCTACAATTTTAATGATTTCACCTTTGTCCTCTCCATCAATGGTTGGCAGGTTTTCGCCGAGTAGGATAATACTTTTATCAACTATAATATTTACCTCCTTATAAATCCCTTTTTTTACCAAGACGGTATCGCCATCGGCAGCCAAGTTTATGCCTTGCTGAATAGTTTTTACATCACATGTATTGCAAACGGTTATGGTTTTGGCCAAACTGGTTGCTGTGGCAAAAAACAAAAAAGTGAGAGTAAATATGTGAAGTATTTTTTTCAAAACTGAAGCAAAATTAGACAATACAAAGCCATAAAAAAAACAGCTTTGAATTAAAAAAGATGGAAGATACTGAATTTAATGGATAAAAAGGAATTTGAATTTTTTTGGTGCTTTTTACAATTTCTGAGAATGTTATTATCAAAAAAATCTATAAGAAAGACCTCAGTAATCTCCCTTTTGTTATAAATAAAAAGTGAAACTTTCTGAGGCCCTAATTTTCAAAAACATTATAGCTTTAAGTGTTTTTGGATTTCTTCCCAAGAATATAATTCTCCGGTAAATTTCTCCTGTGCCTTTAAACCTACCTTTTCATTTTCAAAAGCTGAAAGGTTGGCACCCATAGGGCTAGAAATTTGATCGCTAATAAGATATGATGCCGTTGTAGCATCCATCAATTGTCCTGGCTGATGGAAATCTGCAACCAAATACAATGCAATTTCTGTATCTTTCATATCATCCTGTAACGAATGAACCATACATTCAATGGCATCATACTTAAAGGCTTTACCTTTAGTGCTTACAACCTGCGATGCATGCTGACGGTCCACAATAGTCATATTGCAATAATGGCAAGTGTCTGAGCCGTATTCTATATGTTGCGGGCTCACGTTGCAGGAAACAAGCAAAGCGGTTATTATACCCAAAAAGATGAAATGTTTCATTATGCTGTACTGTTTTAACAAGTTGATTATTTTTCTATTTTATTATATTCTTTCTTTCCAACAAAGAAAGCTACTACGGTAAGCATCATCCCTACAAAAATCATATATGCTCCCGCTCCTGGCCAAGAATCTACATCAAAATTCAACATTTTTTGATAACCCAACAAGGGTGGTTTATAAGTCATTGGGGTTCCATCCGGATTTTCAAGTTTCATGATAGCCTTGGGGTCTAGATCGGTTCCATAATCAATCAACCACAAGTTAAAGTCGTACATACCCATTATTCCAAGTATGGACATTACCAAAAACCAGCCCAAGAACCATTTGTAGCTCAATTTTCCTAAGAAACCAAGCAACCCTATTATTACTCCCAGCGCAACCATTATCCCTATTACGATAGGAAAAACTTCAAATTCCCACATATCCTCTACTTTTGGAATTGTCTTCATTCCAATATAGTGGTTAAGGCCATCAATATTTTGAATGTCAAATTCCTCTACGCCCTGAATTCCCTGGATATAGATGTCCATTCCCAATGGGTCTGGATACTGGGGCGCACCCAGCATAATATTCCACAACGGGAATTTAAAGAGACCCAATAGCAGCAAGGATCCAATTATCATTATTATTCCTGCTTTTTTCATTTTTTTGAATTTTAATTCTTAAACGTCCGTGCGGTTGGTTTTCGGTTTAAGTCTTCGTGCAGATGGTGTGGGGTTGGTTTTGAGATGTATGAAGTGTAATCACTTCTACAATTTTTTTAAAAGACGGGGGAAAATCAACGAACCCCCGTCTTTCCTTTGAAAATACCATCAATCACTAATCTAGTATTTCCACAACTAAAAACTTCTTAATTAATCTTCACCCAAGGACCAACTAAGCTCCATATTGGAATTTGCTGGGCTCACGCGAACGTAACCTTGCATTTCCTGGTGAAGTGCAGAACAGAAATCTGTACAATAGAATGGCCATACTCCCACTTGTTTTGGTTCCCAAACCAAGGTTTTGGTTTGTCCAGGCATTATCAATAATTCAGCGTTATTTGCGCCTATCATTGCAAATCCGTGTGGTACATCAAAATCCTGTTCGTGGTTTGTAATATGGAAGAATACCTTGTCACCCACTTTTACACCCTCAATATTATCTGGAGTAAAGTGACTTCGTATGGTAGTCATATAAATATGAACTTCGTTGCCTTTGCGCTCTACACGTGCATCTGCTTCAGAAAGTGTGGCATAAGGGTTTGTATTTTCTGACAATTTGTAAAATTGCTTAGCATTTTTCTTCAATATATCTGCAGCAATACCAGCAGCATAATGTGGTTCCCCATGGGTTGGGAAATCTAACAGCAATTCCATCTTGTCTCCGGAAATATCAAACAACTGTGCAGAGTGTTCCAGTTCTGGTCCTGTTGGCAAGTAACGGTCTTTTGTAATCTTGTTCATTGCAACAAAATATTTACCGAAAGGCTCACGTGAGTTTCCACCAGGAATCATGCCGTGACCCACAGAATAAAATACTGGTTGGCGGTCCAAAACTTCCCAAGTTCCTAGTTTCCATTTTACTACTTCAGAAGAAATAAAGAAGGTGGTATAAGCATTTCCTTTGCCATCAAACTCAGTGTGTAATGGGCCTAATCCTGGTTGTTTTACAGTACCTGCCAATACATCCTCAAATTTTAAGATAGGAATTCCATAAGCTTCGCCATCAAACTTTTTATTTTCAATAGCATCAATCATTTTAGTGAAAGAGTGTACTGTAAGGTCAGCAGAAAGTTTACCGTTACCTATTATGTATTCTCCAGTTGGATCTACGTCACAACCGTGTGGAGACTTTGGTGTAGGAAGAAAGAAAACTGCGCCGGGAACTTTGGTAGGATCTACAGTTAGCACCTCTTTTTCCATAGTTGATGTGGCCATATGCGTATTATGATCATATACGTTATGCGCATAGTTAGCCGGCATTTTTGTTCCGCCTCCGTTATTTACATATTCTTCAATTACTTTCCAGTTTACAGCCGCAATGAAATCCTTGTCATTTTGTGATGAATTTACCTCCATCAATGTATTTGCTTCCTCAGTATTATAGGTAGTAAAGAAAAACCATCCGTGAGATTTGTCACGTCCAGGGTGTGAAAGGTCATAGTTAAAACCTGGCATCATCAATTGAAATTTAATGCCCATACGACCAGTTTCCTGATCTACACTCACGAATGAAAGTGCGCCTTTAAAGTTACCTTTGTAATCTTTTATCGGCATATCACGTTGTGGCACTGGTACAGAGAAACGAGTTCCAGCTACAACGTATTCGGTATTTTCGGTAATGAAGGAAGAACTGTGGTTTCCTGCACTATTTGGCAGCTCGATAATTTCTACAGTTTCAAAAGTTTCCAAATCGATTCGGGCAATACGGGGCGTATTATTTCCATTTATAAAAATCCATCGTCCGTCCAATTTCCCGTTTGTTTGTGAAATATCAGGGTGGTGGGAATCGTCCCAAGGCACAAAACCAAATGAGGTGTTGAACATAGGCAAGGTTTCTTCTGAATAGCCATAACCACTGGTAGGGAATTGCGAAAATACCGGAATTTCCTTGAACATACGTCCAGATGGAAGCCCGTAAACGGTAAGGTTACCACTATACCCTCCAGAGAAGAATGCGTAATAATCATCGTGTTCGCCGGGTGCTACGTAAACTTTTTCAGCGGCGTTGGTGGCCAAACCACCCTGCCCCTTACTTTGTTTTTTGTTATCACCATTATTACAGCTTACCAATCCGGCAACCATAACAAGGGAAACTAAAATATTAATTGTTTTTTTCATTGTTCTATTGTTTTAATTTAAGTTTTTCAATTGTTTAGTTTGCAGGAAGTATTACTTTATCCACTACGTGTATAATCCCGTTTCCGGCCTCCACGCTTGCAATGATCTTTGCACCACCAACATAAACATCATCTCCATTTACTTCGACGGTTACGTCTTGACCACCGGCTTGTCCCAATTTTTTAAACTTTTTCAAAAAGTCTTTGGAGTAATTACCCGGAGTAACGTGATTTTTCAAAATGCTTGCAAGCTGATCTTTATTTTCAGGCTTTAGCAAATTTTCAACAGTTCCGGCAGGTAGCGCTTCAAAAGCTGCATTTGTAGGCGCAAACACCATCAAGGGACCTGCGTTTACCAATGCATTTTCAAGATTGGCTGCTTGAACCGCCGCCACAAGTGTAGTGTGGTCTGGAGAGCCAATTGCAACTTGAAGAATGTTTGGAGTAGATTCGTCCCCTTCAATAAAGGCTTGACCTTGTCTTTCGGAACTTACACTTGTAGTTGCTGAATTATCTACAACAGTTCCATCTCCTTCGGTTTTAGTTTCGTTTTTGCAGGCCGAAAACACGAGCAGTGCAGCCGAAACAAATAGTAGTTTAATTGCTGTTTTCATCTTGATTGTGGTTTTTAACCCTTGCAGGACCATCACAATCCTGCAAGGGGGTTGGTTGCTTAAGTATATATTAAAGTGTTCTAAAATATTCCAATACTTGTCTTGCCTCTTCCTCTGTCAAGTTCTGGTTTGCCATAGGCGATCCGTTGAACTCAATCAAAAGCGCTTTCGCTAGCGGGTCATTTTTGGTCATTTCTTCAGGATTCAAGATCATGTTCATAATCCACTCCGGAGTACGTCTTTCCAAAATTCCTGTTGGGGCAGGACCAATAAACTTCTTGTCTGGTTTATGGCAAGCCATACATTTAGTTTTATAAACTTCCATTCCTTTGGCAGCCATTGCCTGGTCAATTTCGGCTGCAAGCTCAACATTTTTAATCGGCCCAATACCCTTATTGGTAAGATCAACTGTTTCTGAAGGTTTCACATCAGAGGCTGCGCTTGTGGTACTGTCAGCAGATGCTTCGGTTGCAGCTGGCTTTTGGCCAATCTGAATATCGTTACTTTTCTTTTCTTCTTTTCCGCCACAGCTTATCAAGGTTACAATTGCTAATGCGGCTAGTGATTTCATTATAATTTTCATAGTTGTTAAGATTAATTTACGTGACAAAATTAGTACTCAAGGAATAGATATAATATGATTTTTGTCATATACGAGATAATTTAATCTCTTTTTTTACTTCGAAATAGGCTACTTAAAAACCCCCTTCCAAGTACAAATATCTATGTACTTTACCGCTTAAAGTATGAGGAAAATCATTTTAGATATCACGTCTAAAAATTAATTTTGAAGAAATTCAAAAAAAGATGAATAACATACTCTTGCCCACAGATTTTTCAAAAAACTCCAAGAATGCAATTAAGTATGCCCTGAAGTTTTTTGAAGGTGAAAAATGTACATTTCACATTCTCAATTCGCAAAAACCTTCTGGCTATATAACTGCCGATGTACTTTACGGCGCTCCCGGCACATCGGTCTATGAAGGCATTTTGAATGACAATAAAAAGGAGCTTGAAAAAATGGTCCAATTTTGTAAATCAATTTCTGAGGGAGAAGATTTCACCTTTGTTCCAAAAGTAGATTTTGACAATATTGTTGATGCTGTAAACCAAGCTGTAGCGCTAAACAATATTGAATTAATAATAATGGGGTCCAACGGTGCAACAGGTGCTGCAGAAGTTATTTTTGGAAGTAACACCTTGAAAATTATACGAAACGTTGATTGTCCCGTTATTGTGATTCCCGAAGGTTTTGCTTTTGAAAAAATTAAATCGGTTTTGCTATCGCTAAATTATCAATATGATGTAGCAAACAAATCGCTCAAAATCATTTCGGAAATAGTAAACAAACACAACGCCTCATTAAAAATTCTTGAAATAGAGGAAGAAAGTATAGAGCTATCCTCACAAAGAAACCATACTGAAGAGGTTTTCAAAGAAATAGGATTTGAACGTTTTTCAATTAAAAATATACCTGCCTCAATGGCCATTAATGCTTTTGAGCAGTTAATTCCCGTTCAACTTCACGCCATGATTGTGGAGCGCAAAAGTTTTTTTGATCGTTTTATCTTTGGTTCAGAAACCTCAAAAATAAATTATGGTTCACTTGTACCACTTTTGGTACTTCACAAGTGAATTATTTCACAATAAAATTAGAAGATTATTCCTTTTAAGCGTTTGCACAATTGTTTTTACATAATCACGAATGGTGGATGCAGCTCCCGGCGGATTGACAATGTCTATCTTTCCTCGCCAGATTAAATCACGCTCCTTGCCGGGGCAGAGACAATACAAAGAGGTTTCGGTATTATAAACTGGGTAGTCTTCAATCTGCTCATTGCCATACACAGGCCTATTTTCATTATAATAATCACTGAATGACTCAAAGGATTTTGCAAGATTTCTATAAGATTGCCCAATGGTTACCTTGCTTTCCTGCCCCGTAACTTTTGAAAAAAGCACCGCATCAAAACCTGCATTTAAAAGTTCATTTTCTATGCTTTTTAAATTTTCTTCCGTTTGATTGTTTTCTGAGAAGGTACTTTCAAAATATTCAACACTTTTTACGGTAATCACCCCTTCGGCTTCCAAAGCTTGCGAAAGACTATATTCAAATTGGCGCTGCAAAACTGCGTCTGGTGTTAACCCAACCACCAAAACTTTATTGGCCTGAAAATTTGGCGCTTCTGTATTTATGTATTCATCAACCAAACGGCTGCTGGAACACCCGGAAAGTAACGTGACAAAAATTGTTATGACCAATAATTTTTGCATACTATTATTTTTTAAAAAGTTAATTCTTCTGAAGGATATGTAAATATACGCTTCTCTTTTTCTAATTATTAAGTAATTACAAAAGAGGCAATAAACTTAAGGTATTTCTTCACTTGTAGGAATGATATAAATCAATTATCCACAAAAAACTTTTAAACTTATTTCTAAAATTAGTTTTAGTAAAAGTAAATTATCTATCTTTGTTAACCAAATGGTTAAACCATAAAGTTAAAAAATGGCAAAGACAAATAAAAATCAGGATACGGAGGGGCAAATACTGAACGCTGCCGAAAGCGTATTCCAAAAGAAAGGAATGGATGGCGCGCGTATGCAGGAAATTGCAGACGAGGCGGGCATTAACAAAGCGATGCTGCATTATTACTACCGAAGCAAACAATTGCTTTTTGAAGCGGTTTTCAGCAATGCCTTTTCTCTTTTAGCACCACAGCTCAATAAAATTCTGAACGATGATTCCTCCATTGAGGACAAAGTGAAAAACTTCACACACAATTACATCACTTTTATATCAAAGCATCCCTATCTGCCCAATTTCATAATTCAGGAATTGAATCGGAATCCTAAGTTTTTTGAGAAAATCCAACAAAACGCAGCTTTTCCAACACTGGAAAAATTTAAAAATCAAGTGAACGAAGAAGTGGAAAAGGGCATTCTGAAACCCATAGATGGGGAGCAACTTTTTGTAAATATTATTTCGCTGAATATTTTTCCTTTTGTGGCAACACCTTTAATAAAAGGGTTTTTGAAGATTGACGACAAGGCTTTCAAAAAAATGATGGAAGAACGAAAAGTCTCTGTTTCTGAGTTTATAATCAATTCCATAAAAAAGTAAAAAATGAAACGGCTTCTCTTTACAATCTTCAGCCTCGCCCCCCTACTCCTTTCTGCACAGCAAGTTTTGACTTTGGAAGAGTGTTATTCGCTTGCTGAAAAAAATTACCCTTTGTCGAAGCAAACCGCTTTATTGGAAGCAAAAACAAATTCTGAAATCAAGGTTTTGGAAAAAGAAAGGCTGCCCAAATTAGACCTGAACGCACAGGCCACCTATCAATCAGATGTTATTGAGTTTCCGTTGCAAATTCCAAATTCAAATATTGAACCGCCCAATAAAGACCAGTATCGCGCCACGCTGGATGCAAACCAATTAATTTATAACGGCGGAAATATTTCTGCAAATGCAAAATTGAAAACTGCCGAACTTGCAGCGCAACAACAACAAATTGCGGTAAATCTTTACACCTTAAAGTCGAGGATTAATCAAAATTATTTCAACGTTTTACTTTTTCAAGAACAGGAAAAGTTGCTGCTTTCAAAAATGGAACAGCTCGAAGCACGATTAAAAGAAACAAGTGTTGGAGTAAAATATGGCGCGGTCCTCCCCGCTTCCAAGCAGCTATTGAAAGCCGAACAACTGAAACTGGAACAGCAACTTTCGCAAGTAAATTTCGACAGGGAAAAAGCGTTGAAAAACCTCTCCTTGTTGATTTTTCAGAATTTGGACAACACTACAACTTTAACAAATCCAGAGATTTTGGTTACGGCAGCAACTGAATCACAGCGACCTGAATTGGAACTTTTCAATTTGCAGGAAACGCAATTGGAAACTTCAAAAGAAGTGATTTCTAAAAGCAATTATCCAAAATTATTAGGTTTTGCGCAGGCTGGTTACGGCAATCCGGGATTGAATATGCTTGACAATTCTTTTCAGGATTTCTATATGGTTGGCTTGAAATTGAACTGGAATATTTTCGATTGGGGAAAAACGAAGAAGAAAAAACAAGCCATTGATATTTCAAAAGAAATAGTTTCCACCGAAAAAGAAACCTTTTTGTTGAACAACGAAATGCAACAAAAAGAAGCAGAAAGTGACATAAATAAATATGAAGTAATGTTAAAAAAAGACGAAGAAATTATTGGATTGCGTGAACAAGTTTTACAGGCCACGACTTCCCAATTGCAGAATGGCGCAATCACTTCTTCGGAATACATCACAGAACTGAATAATCTTTACGAAGCAAAAATTGACCAACAATTGCACGAAGTTCAATTGGCGCTCGCAAAGGCGAATTATAAAATAATCAAAGGAAATTAAAAAAGTGACCACGAATACACGAATATTATATCATTTTTTATGCAACAACCTGCTGGCAGGGCATTGAAAAAATTACAGCTAACCTGCGAAACACCTAAAATTCGTGTGTTCGTGGTAAAAAAACATATAGATGAAAAAATCAATTGTTATTATAACAGCAGTCCTAATTGGATTTCTTTCCTCCTGTTCCAACAGCGAAAAAGCCGATGGCTATGGCAATTTTGAAGCCACTGAAATCACAATCTCGTCCGAAGCAAACGGAAAACTGGAATTTTTGAATTTGGAGGAAGGACAAATTTTGGAAAAAGGAACAGTCGTCGGACTCGTGGATACCCTTCAACTTTATTTAAGCAAAGAACAACTTCTTGCTTCAAAGGAAACAGCTGCATCAAAATCTGGAGGCGTTTGGTCGCAAGTGAGCGTTTTGAACCAACAATTGCAAACGGCAAAAACGGAGCAACAGCGTATTCAAAATATGTTTGCCGAAAACGCTGCCACCCAGCGCCAATTGGATCAAGTCAACAGTCAAGTGGACGTTTTGAAAAAACAAATTCAAAATGTGGAAACACAAAATGCACCTATCGTAAATGAGGTAAAATCCATTGATGCGAAAGTTGCTCAAATTGAAGAACAACTTTCAAAAAGCAGTATTATCAATCCAATAAATGGAACTGTATTAACGAAATATTCAGAGCCAGGCGAGATTGTTTCCTTCGGAAAACCGCTTTATAAAATTGCCGATTTGGAAGAAATGACGCTGCGTGTTTACATAAGCGAAACGCAGCTCCCAAACATTAAAATAGGACAGCAAGTAACCGTAAAAATCGATTCTGGTGAAGCAATGAAAGATTATGCTGGAATCATAAGCTGGATTTCAGCTTCGGCAGAATTCACCCCAAAAATAATTCAAACCAAAGAAGAACGGGTAAACCTTGTTTATGCCGTGAAAGTGATAGTAAAAAACAACGGCAGCCTAAAAATTGGAATGCCTGCGGAAATGTGGATTTCTCAGTAGTCAGTAGTCAGTAGTCAGTAGTCAGTAGTCAGTAGTCAGTAGTCAGTAGTCAGTAGTCAGTAGTCAGTAGTCAGTAGTCAGTAGTCAGTAGTCAGTAGGAAAAAAAACAAAAAATATGAAAACAGTTGAATTTATATTATATGTTTCAGATCAAGTGCGGAGTACTAAATTTTATGGAAAATTGCTTGATTTAACTCCTACTTTGAATGTGCCGGGCATGACAGAGTTCCACCTTTCAAAAACCGTAAAACTTGGGTTGATGCCCGAAAGCGGTATCTCGAATATTCTTTGTCCAACAATGCCACATCCCAAAATTGCCAACGGCATCCCGCATTGTGAATTATATTTAAAAGTAACAAATCCCGCCGATTATTTGGAACGCGGCATCCAATTGGGCGCAAAAAATATCAGTGAATTTCAAACACGCGATTGGGGCGACACCGTGGGATATATAGCCGACCTGGACGTTCATATAATTGCTTTCGCCAAAACAACAATAAACTCTAAACTATAAACACGTAAAATTTAATATTATGAAAAAAACAATCTTAACAACAGCAATCATTTCAGCATTATTAATAAGCTGTAACGAAACAAAACATAAACAGGAAAGTACTGATATCGTTGAAACCACCGAAGGAGTACACGAACACGATATGGAAGAAATGGCCGAAGAAACCCATTCCCTGAACAACGCTTGGGTAAACGAGATAAAGTTAGACAACGGCAACAAATGGGAAGCCAACCTGGAAACAACTGAAGGGGTGGACAAAATGCTCAATTTGGTAAAATCCAGCGCCCCCAAAACCGTGGAAGATTTTCACGCACTTGCTTCAAAACTGAACGAGGATAAAAATGTAGTAGTTAAAAAATGTACGATGGAAGGTCCTTCGCACGATAACCTGCACGTTTTTCTACATCCGCTTATCGAGAAAATTGAGGCTCTGGGAAAAGTTTCAAATACAGATGAAGGCGCTGAAACTTTAGCAAGCATCAAAGAAAACCTAGAAGGTTATTACAATTACTTTCAATAAAATATTCTGAATCATGGAAAAACATAATTATAACATAGATATCACTTGGCGCGAGGACCGGAAAGGAATGATGTGCTCGCCAGAATTGGCAGAAGGTGATACGCATTCAGCAAATTGCATTGAAGTTGCTACACCTCCCGAATTTCCAAAGGGAATGCCTAATATTTGGTCGCCCGAACATCTTTTTACAGCAGCAGTAAGCAGTTGCTTGATGACTACTTTTTTGGCAATTGCTGAAAATTCAAAACTGGATTTCACAGGATTCAGCTGTAAATCGAAAGGTGTTTTGGAAAAAGTGGACGGCAAATATTTAATGACGGAAGTAATTCTACAACCCATCGTAACCATTAAAGATGAAAAAGATCGGGAACGAGCAGAACGCATCCTCCAAAAATCGGAAGCGGCTTGTTTGATTTCAAACTCAATAAAATCGAAGGTTACAATGGAAGTTACCGTCAAAGTTGAAAATTAAGGGAAAAGTTACGGAGTTATTGGGTTACTCAGTTATTAACACTTCAGAATAACCCAATAACTCAGTAACCCAATAACTTAATAATTTAATAACAAAAGAAATGAGCATTTCCCTAAGCAATATCAGCAAATCCTATAAAAAGGTAAAAGCAGTTCAGGACATTTCGTTTGATGTGAACCCGGGCGAACTCTTTGGCCTAATCGGGCCAGATGGCGCCGGGAAAACCACCATTTTCAGGATTTTGACCACGCTGTTAATTGCCGATGAAGGGACTGCCACCGTTGCCGGATTTGATGTTGTAAAAGATTATAAGGCCATTCGAAAGGCAGTGGGCTATATGCCCGGGCGCTTTTCGCTTTACCAAGATTTGACTGTAGAGGAAAACCTGGCGTTTTTCGCCACTATTTTCGGAACTACGATTGAAGAAAATTACGATTTGATTGAAGATATTTACGTTCAAATTGAACCTTTCAAAAATCGACGCGCAGGAAAACTTTCTGGCGGAATGAAGCAAAAACTCGCCCTCTGTTGCGCATTGATTCACAAACCTAAAGTGCTTTTTCTGGACGAACCCACGACCGGCGTTGACCCGGTTTCGCGAAAGGAATTTTGGGAAATGTTGAAACGTTTACAGAAAAAAGGGATTACCATTTTGGTTTCAACTCCATATATGGACGAAGCGGCATTATGCGACAGGATTGCCTTGATACAGGGCGGCAAGATTTTAAAAATCGACACACCCGAAGCCATTGTAAGCCAATTCCCGAAAACCATTTACAATGTGGGCGCAGTTAATATGTACAAATTGATCCAATCGCTGCAGCAATACGAGCACGTATATAGCGTCTTTCCCTTTGGCGAATTTGTGCATTATACCGACAAGAGGGATTTATTTGAAATAAGTGATTTGCAATCCTATTTGGAAAAAGAAGGCCTAACAGCTATTCACATAGAATCTACCAAAGCAAATATAGAGGATGCCTTTATGGAATTAGCGCGGTAATGAAAGAAGAAAATGTAATAGAAGTCAATCAATTAACCAAAACATTTGGTGATTTCACAGCTGTAAACACTATCAGTTTTGAAGTCAAAAAAGGTGAAATCTTTGGGTTTTTGGGAGCGAACGGCGCAGGAAAAACCACGGCTATGAAAATGCTGATAGGAATCTCAAAGCCTTCCTCGGGCCAAGCTACTGTTGCAGGGTTTGATGTGTATTCCCAGCCCGAAAACATCAAAAAAAACATAGGCTATATGAGCCAAAAATTCGCACTTTATGATGATTTAACAGTAAAAGAGAACATTACATTTTTTGGAGGTATTTATGGTTTGTCCAAAAAAAAAATTAAGGAGAAAAGGGAAGAATTAATTTCTGAATTGGGGCTGGAAAATATCAGTAATAAATTAGTTGGCTCCTTGCCTTTGGGCTGGAAACAAAAGCTTTCATTTTCGGTTTCACTTTTGCACGAACCAAAAATTGTTTTCTTGGATGAGCCCACTGGCGGCGTTGACCCCATAACCCGAAGACAGTTTTGGGAAATGATCTATAAGGCCGCCGACCAGGGCACCACTATTTTCGTAACCACGCATTATATGGACGAAGCCGAATACTGCGACCGTGTTTCTATAATGGTGGAAGGAAAAATAGAAGCTTTGGACACACCAAAGAAATTGAAAGAACAATTTAAGGTAGACTCTATGAACGATGTGTTTTTGAAATTGGCTAGAATCCCATCCCCGACCCTTCCCAAAGGAAAGGGAGAAAATACCGATTGCAATTAAAAATTAACAACGAAATAAGTTCTCCCCTTTGGGGAGTTAGAGGGGAAAATGAAACGATTTATAGGTTTTATAAAAAAGGAGTTTTACCATATCTTCAGGGATAGACGGTCGTTGTTCATTCTTTTTGGGATGCCCATTGCCCAAATATTGCTTTTCGGGTTTGCTATCACCAATGAAATCAATAACGTTGATATTGCCATTTTGGACCATTCAAAAGATACTACCACAGAAGAAATAATTAATAAGATTTCAGCTTCAAAATATTTCACCATTAAACAAATGATTGTTCGGGAAACCGATATTGAAACAGCTTTCAAAAAAGGAAAAATAAAAGCAGTTTTGAATTTTGAAAAAGATTTCAGCAAAAATCTTATAAAAGAGCAGAAGGCTACCATTCAAATAATAACTGACGCCACCGACCCAAATACTGCAAATTCGATCACTAACTATATCAATTCAATACTTCAAAACTATCAACAATCTAAAAATAAAGATATAGTAATAGAGTATCAGATAATTCCGCAGACACGGATGGTTTACAATCCAGAACTTAAAAGTGTTTTTATGTTCGTTCCCGGCGTTATGACTATTATTTTAATGCTGGTTTCGGCAATGATGACCTCAATCTCCATAACGCGCGAAAAGGAATTGGGAACAATGGAAATTTTATTGGTTTCACCTTTAAAACCCTTTCAAGTTATTATCGGGAAAGTGGTTCCGTATATTTTTCTATCTGTTATAAATGCAGCGGTAATAGTTGTTTTGAGCATTTTTATATTTAAGATGCCAGTTCAGGGCAGTCTATTTTTATTGGGTACAGAAAGTGTTTTGTTTATAATCACAGCTTTAGCGTTGGGAATTTTAATCTCAACCATCGCAGAAACTCAACAGTCTGCAATGATGATTTCGTTGATGGGTTTGATGCTTCCCGTAATATTACTTTCTGGATTTATCTTTCCAATATCCAGTATGCCAGCACCATTACAAGTAATCAGTAACATCATTCCTGCTAAATGGTTTATCATCATTATAAAGGGCATCATGCTGAAAGGCGTTGGAATGGCTTATGTCTGGAAAGAAACGCTGATTTTGATTGGAATGACCCTTTTCTTTATTGGGTTAAGTGTGAAAAAATATAAAATACGCTTGGAATAATGAAGACTATCGGTTACATAATACAAAAAGAATTCAAACAAATCTTTAGAAATAAAGGGATGTTGCCAATCATTTTCATCCTTCCAATTCTCCAATTGGTTATACTCTCCAATGCAGCTACTTATGAAGTAAAAAACATAAAATTCGCATACATTGATTACGATCATACCTCATCCTCCCGCGCATTGATTGAAAAGTTTAATGCTTCTACTTATTTCGATGTATTAACCGATTTTCCCTCACAAGAAAAAGCGAGCTCTGCAATGTTAGCTGGAGAAGTTGATGTGGTGATGGAAATCCCAAATCATTTTGAACTAAATCTCCTAAAGGAAAAAACAACCAATTTATCCATCACTATTAACGCTATTGACGGTGCCGCTGCCGGAGTGGAAAGTGGTTATGTAAATCAAATTGTCCAAAGTTTTAATAAAGATGTGAAAATTAATTTAATGGATAAATCTAAGAAAATTGGACGGCCCGTTACAATTGAGAGCATCCCTTCCTTTTGGTACAATACTACTTTAGATTATAAAACCTTCATGGTCCCAGGTATTTTAGTGCTATTGGTAACTATGATTACCCTATTTCTCTCTGGGATGAATATTGTTAGAGAAAAAGAAATAGGCACTTTGGAACAAATCAACGTGACCCCCATTCGCAAAAGTCAGTTTATTATCGGGAAATTATTTCCGTTTTGGGTAATTGGAATGGGCTTGCTAACTATTGGGCTGATACTTGCAAAAGTAATTTTCAATGTTCCAATGTTAGGCAGCATAATACTTCTATACGCATACACTTCCATTTATATTTTAGTGATTTTAGGAATGGGGCTACTAATTTCAAATTTCACCGACACCCAACAACAGGCTATGTTTATCGCTTGGTTTTTTGTCGTGATTTTTATTTTAATGAGCGGCTTGTTTACACCAATAGAAAGCATGCCAAAATGGGCACAGATAGTTACGGAATTTAACCCTATAAAATATTTTGTAGAGATTGTACGCATGGTTATGCTGAAAGGCTCCGGCTTTATGGATATTTTACCACAGCTGTGGAAAACGCTGCTATATGCAATTATAATGAACGGTTTGGCGGTTTGGAGCTATAAAAAAGTAAATTAATGGAAAATAACATCAAATATCATTTACAAAAAAGCGAATCGCCATTCCTTCGGGGGCCCCTTTCAAGGTTTAAAGAATTGGGGTTTGCTTTAAGGGTGTTGTACCAATTTGTACGTGGTTTTCGGAAAATGCACTTTATCGGACCCTGTGTTACTGTTTTTGGCTCGGCACGGTTCACTCCAGATTCCAAACACTATCAAAATGCAGAAAAAATTGGAGCTGAACTTTCAAAATTAGGGTTCACTATTATGACAGGAGGTGGTCCGGGTATTATGGAAGCCGCCAACAAAGGCGCTTTTGAGGCTGGCGGCTATTCTGTGGGAGTGAATATTATTCTGCCTTTTGAGCAAAAACCAAACCCCTATTTGCACAAATGGATAGACATTCCCTATTTCTTTGTTAGAAAGTTTTTATTGATGAAATATTCTTATGCCTACGTAGTAATGCCTGGTGGAATGGGAACTTTAGATGAACTCTTTGAAGCAATTACATTGATACAAACTAAACTAATCGAAAATTTCCCTATTGTTATTTTCGATTCTGAATACCACAAAGAGCTTTGTCACCACATTCAATCAATGGCAGATAACGAAAGCATTAGCCACGAGGATATGAAACTACTTTTCGTAACCGATTCTGCTGAAGAAGTTGTAGCGCATATAAAAATTCACGCCATTAAAAGATTTGGATTGGTGAAAAAACAATACAAACCAAAATGGTGGTATGGTGAAAACCGAAGAAAATTTTAAATCGTTGAATCATGAAAAAAAATAAAGTATTTAGATACGTTATTGCAGTTCTACTAATTGTATTTGCATTGCTCACACTTTTTTTGAGCAGTTCCGTAATATTTGATTGGTTCGGAATACGTGCAAAGGAAGGCAATTATGTGCCTTTGGTGGTTTGGGCAAATTTTATGGTAAGTCTTTTATACCTTTTGGCTTCCTACGGGTATCTTTTTTTAAAAAAATGGTCATTATCTGTTATGCTAATTGCGGTCATAATACTCGTTCTGGCATATATTGGGCTGTTCATTTATATCAATAATGATGGCCTGTATGAAAGCCGTACCATTGGAGCTATGCTTTTTAGGATTTTGGTTACATTGTTTTTTGCAGGAATGATATACTATGGTTTGAAGAAAAAAACATGACTCATACATTCCACATCGTAGTATTTCTATTGTGCATTGTCAGCAGTTTTGCGCAACAGCAAACAGATACAGTCCCTCGACTATATCTTGTTCAAATTGCCCACATTAATCAAAGCGATAGCTATATAACATTTCCAACGGACGTCGGAAATATTGAGCCGCTTATGTTCGAGGCCAACCTCAACCCCAATTTTGTGGTCAGAAAAAGGGCAGATTCAAGAATGATGATGGTCCTAACACCTCAGATTACCATTAGAATGTTTAATGAAGAGTCGTATCCTGTGAAAACGCCAAGCTATATTCCACAACTCTCTTTGTATTATCTCTTTGGCTACCCGGAATTGGCCCATCACACCACTATGTTTGCAAGAATAGCACATCATTCCAATGGCCAAGACGGTAATTTTTACAATAGCGATACTTCCATAAATTTACAATCTGGAAATTTTGCAACCAATTTTCTTGAAATAGGTTTCATTGACACTTCTTATGGTTCTCAGGTAAACGCAGTAAAATTCTTTAAAAGTTCTTTGGAAATCCATCCCAAAAGCTGGATGCTTGACGAGTTAAAGGGACAATATAGCGGGCTGCGATGGCACAATTCGTTTTTTGCCTATAAGCTTCCACTGGATCGTCATTTTTTCAGTAAGAAAAGAAAGGCAAACTTTTCATTAAAAATTGAAACCACTTGGATGTTTGATGAAATTAACGACTGGAAAATCTTTGATACAAAACGTTTCAGCGGTGCTTTCACATTTTATTATCATCCAAAATTTTTGGAAGATATCGGTTTTTTTATCAAGTTTTATCACGGTTTGGATTATTATAATATTTACTTTCAACATCAACTGGATATTATTCGTTTCGGTTTAATGACTGAAATTTTACGATTTTGACTTGATTTATTATGAAAAATGACAGCATAGAAATAAAGAAATTCAACGGAGAAATTGAAACATTCAATGCGGAAAAGTTGAAAACTTCGCTAAGGCGATGCAAAGCCTCAGAAAGTGAAATAGACGAAATTGTGGAACAAATAATGCCCACGCTATATGATGGTATGCCTTCCAAAGAAATCTACAAAAAAGCTTTTTCCCTTTTAAAGAAACACAATCGCACTTCAGCTTCTAAATACAGTTTGAAGCGCGCAATTTTAGATTTAGGCCCAACAGGCTATCCTTTTGAACAGTTGGTAAGTGCCTTGCTGAAGCATCACGGCTATAGTACGCAAGTGGGCATTATTATGCAAGGTGAATGTATTACCCACGAAGTAGACGTTCTGGCCGAAAAAGATGGTAATACTTATACGGTTGAATGTAAATTCCATGCAGACCCCAAGGCCGTTAGCAATGTTAAAGTCCCGCTATACATAAACTCCAGGTTTTTGGATATTCAAAAATGTTGGAACAACGACTCAAAAAAAGCATCTCATTTAAAACAAGGCTGGTTGGTAACTAACACGCGCTTTTCAACCGATGCAATTGATTACGCCAAGTGTGTGGGGCTACATTTATTGAGTTGGGACTATCCAAAAAACAACGGCATAAAACAGAATGTGGACAAGTTTGCCCTCTACCCCATCACCACCTTAACCACATTGACAAAAAATGAAAAACATCTCCTCATTAAATACAATGTAATCCTTACCAAAGAGCTTTATAAAGACTCTCATTTGTTGGATAAAATTGGAATTTCTACACTGAGAAAGGAAAAAGTTTTAAACGAAATAAAAAAATTATGTGACTTATAATTGCTTATTATGGAAAAAGAAACCATTCATAAACAAGAAAAATTGGAGCGCTATGATGCCCGAGGTGTGCAAACTTTATTTAAAACCCTCTCTCGAAATCACTACAATCTTCTAAAAATGGTTGACAATAAAGCTAGGATAGTGCTAACGGTAAATTCTATCATAACGTCACTACTTTTAGGTTTGTTATTTGTAGTTCCCAAATCGCAGAAAGTTCCGTTGGAAATAGGCACTCGAATTTTGATAATCTGCAGCTTGCTATCAATGATCTTCGCACTATTCAGTATGGTGCCACATCGATATTTTGGATCATCTTATAAAAAAAGTGGTTACAAAGGAACCTTATATGCCGAAAATTTTGCAAAACTGTCGCTAACTGAATTTAAAAACGAGTTTAAACGAATAATGAAAAAAGGCCAAAATATTTATGACGAAATGATAATCGATTTGTATTTTTTAGGCAAAATAATCACCCATAAACAGCGACTTCTATTTGTTTCAGTCATTATCTTTTTAATAGGGTTAATAACCGCTATTATCTATACCCTTCTCAATGGAGTAGTTGCATTTGCATAAAAATTTTAAATCACAATCTCCTTTATTTCATATAACATCGGAATGGTTACATTCCATCCATAGGTATCATGCAATTTCACCCGAAAAGCATCCTGCGCCGTAGGCTCGCCGTGAATTAGAAATACTTCTTCGGGTATATTTTTTATTTTGCTCGTCCAATCCAAAAGTCCCTGCTGGTCAGCGTGGGCTGAAAGACTTTCTATATGATGGACTTCAGCTTTTACGGGATAGTATTTTCCAAAGAATTTCAACTCATACGCACCTTCCAAAAGTTGTCTTCCTCGGGTTCCTTCGGCTTGGTAGCCTACCAATAAAACGGTCGTATTTGTCTTATCAATCATCTGTTTCAAATAAGTAAGAACCCTTCCGCCGGTAACCATTCCACTACCTGCAATAACAACTTTCGGCTGCGGATTGTCAATGGTTTCCCAAGTTTCCTTATAGGAAGTTATTATATTCATCCGGTTGTTCATTGCGTTAAAATCCTTCATCGGCAGTTTGTGCCAATCCGGAAAATTTTGAAATACCGAAAGCACGTTATTACCCATCGGACTATCAATAAAAATTGGGATGTTTGGAATTTTATTTTCGTTATACAATTTCCAAAGTAAAAACATCAGCGTCTGTAAGCGTTCCACCGCAAAGGAAGGAATTATCAAATTGCCGCGGTTGTGAATGGTTTTCGTGATGAGTTCAACCAATTTATCCGTAACGCTTTCCTTTGGATGCAATTTGTTTCCGTAAGTGCTTTCCATAAAAAGATAGTCTGCCCATTGCGGTTTTTCGGGCGGGGAAAGCAATAAATCGTGCTCACGACCAATATCACCCGAAAAGACAAATGTTTTTCCGAAAATTTCCAGCTCAATGAAAGTAGCACCAATAATATGCCCGTTATACCGAAACCGATATTGTATATTTTCTGAAAGTTTAATCCATTTATCTTTTTCTTCAGCATGGAAAAAACCTAATGTAACCTCAGCTTCTTCACCACTATAAAACGGCTCGGCGGGTTTGTGTTTGGAATAGCCTCCTTCATTCGCTCTTTCAGCTTCTTCTTCGTGGATTTTGGCACTGTCCAGCAAAATTATTTTAGTAATTGCCAGTGTTGGTGCAGTTCCGATTATCTTTCCGCGGAAACCTTGTTTTACCAATCGCGGCAAATAGCCCGTATGGTCCAAATGGCCGTGTGTTAAAAGTACTATATCTATCGTTGAAACATCTATAGGCAAATACTCCCAATTCTTTTCGCGCAATTCCTTTAGACCCTGAAACATGCCACAGTCTATTAAAATATTCTTTTCAGAAGTTTCAATTAAATATTTCGAACCCGTTACGGTTCCCGCTGCACCGAGGAAATGGATTTTTATTTTTTGCATAATTGTTCAATCTCATTTAATATCCTCTCTTTTCTTTTTTCTGAAATTCCCAAATGGTCCAAATAGAAATGATCATTTATCAATTGCTTGCAGAGCACTACATCACGGCTGAGCAAAAACTGTTTCTCTCGCTGACTTAGTAAGGTGGAAACGGTAACAGGATAGAGTCCCAAACGGTCTATACGGTCCTTGATACCATTATCTTTCGGAAGATCCCAGCTTAAAAGGTGGAGGCCAACGCATTCCCCATATTTTATGGCATCTTCGGTAAAACGGGTATTGGTAACTACCCAACCTTCGTTTGGTTTTTCACCATTGTTACTATTGGCGTAAAAATTGAGAATGTCGCGATAGCGGGAATGTATATAGAGTGGAACTTTTATATCACAATTACGCCCCTCATCACTATGGAATTTACACTCAGCCACAACATACTGTCCGTTTTTATGCGCTACCACATCTACTTCGTGGGTTACGCATTTTCCCTGTAAAAACTGCCCTGTCTTTACTTCATAACCACTGTAAAAAAGGATTGCCCCAACAAATTTTTCAAAAGGAAAACCTGTGGGACCAAGCTCGTAAATTGCTTTTTTCAACTTATATTTTGAAGCGTAGCCTTTTTTCTTTTTTTTGAGAAGCGCAAAGGCACGATTGTAGATTTCTTTAGTTGAAATACCCTGATAAAGCTCATCGCGGACGTTATTTGCAATTTCGTTGACCAATGCTTCATCCGCGCCGCTTTTCCGTAGCGAGCCTTTTAGTTTTTCAATTGAAAACTTCGCCTTTTGGCCTGAATGTTTTATTACTTCAATATCCTGATGATTTTTTGACATTTTGCTCAATTTCTTAAATCGTGCATCGCCAAAAGTGGCACGTTACTGTGCTTGCCGAGTTCTTTGACCATCGGATTTGAAAATACACTTCCAAAGAAATTGTGCTTCTTGTTTACAATGGCAATCATCTCGCTCTGTCGGCTTTGCACGAAACAGCGTACGCCGTCATTAATCTCGATGTCGTATAGGGTATGATGGGTGTAATTGGCAGCTTCCAGAATTTTTTCCAACAAAGCTTTATTTTCCAGTTGCGATTTTGAAAGATTTTTTCCTTTTTGAATATGTAAAATACGGATTGGGGAGTTAGTGCAGCGTGAAATTTCTACTAAAGTAGCCAATTCCTTTTCTTTGTAATGTGTTCTAAAGCTAGTGGGAAATACAATTTCATTCGGATCTTTGAATAACACATTTGAAGGAATGGCAAGCACTGGGCAATTTCTAATTTTTTCCATTGCATTTACTGCGTTACTGCCCAAAATAACGGTTTTATTGTCCGTCTCTCCTTGGGTTCCCATAACTACCAATTCTATGTCCTGCTTTTCCACAGTCTTTTTCATCACATCGAAGAACGAGCCAAATTCACTCATATAATGAAATGTGTGGTTGTCATTTTCTTCATAGAAACCCATTTGCACCTTCAGCTTCTCCATGTCTTTCTCTGAAGCTTCCTGAACTTTTTTTAGACCTTTTTCCGTAGGTTCAGGACTCAAGAGGTTTTCTTTTGAATACCCTGAAAGGTAATAGGTGTGCAATATGAAAAACTCCACATATTCCCTCTTATAGAGCTCCATGGCATATTTTATTGCATTCCATGCGTTTCTTGAAAAATCTGTGGGTATTAATATTCGCTTTTTCATTTTTTGAAATTTTAGTTTTTAATAGGAATTACCAAAGTAGGTGTATGCGTGTGCTTCCCTACCCTACTAACTACTGGCTCGCGGAAGAGTTGCTTTAAAAAAGCATGTTTGTGGTACACCAAGGCCAATAAGTCCATTTTATTGCTATCAATGAAGTTGTGCAGTGTTCTTGAAATATTTTCCTTTTTAGGTATGAAATGGAACTCTGTGTCATATTCAGTAAGGTCATTTCGGTATTGTTCAAGATTTTGTTGTTGTTTGGCATCCAATTCATTTTCACTCCCCACGTGTAGCATATGTATATTTGAATTGTACTGTCGCACTAAACGAACGATTGGTCTCAATTTTGAAAGTTGATAGAAATCATTGTAGTCTGTCGCGAAAGCTATATTTGTGGGAACAACAAAATCAACTTCCCTAGGTACGATGAGCAGCGGACACCCTTCTAAAGATTTGGTTATTTTTACAGTTGTACTTCCCACCAGAACATCTTCGGCACCCGTGCGGCCCTTGCTGCCCATTACCACGAGATCTATCCCTTCCGTAGAAACCAATTTATTAATGGTCTTTGATAGAGTGGCGGGGGTGGAAATGACTTCAAAATTGTGTGCAACTTTAGAGGAATCAAGTTTTATTTTATGAACCAGTTGTTCTCCATCCTCATCTGATTGACGATATAGTTTTTCAATTATATTTTCAGAACGTCCAATATCCACACGGCTTGTTAGCTTACCTACTTCTTCACCAAAGGAATGGAGAATTGTAATTTGCAGCGCTTCATCACTAAAGAGTTTTGTAACATAAAACAAAGCAGCATAAGCGTTTTTTGAGAAATCGGTTGGAACAAGAATTTTTTTCATTGTCAATATTTTTAAAGGTTTATCTCGGTAGATTTTGAAGTACTAAAAAAGGAATGTCTATTTTGAGCCCTATCTTTTCAATGGTAGACTGGTAGAGTATGTTTTCCAAATAGGAATGGCGGGTATTTACCATGACAAGCATATCTATTGGGTTTTCAATGATAAAGGTATTGATGGCTTTTGTAACGTTTGTTCCAGAAACTTGATGAAAATTGGTTTGGTTATCACAGAAAGAGACTTCCAGAAATTTTTTGTTATCCTGCTGTCGCAATGAGAGTGACGGAAATTTTGAAACGTAAAGGAAATCCATTTTCGAAACAAAACATTTTGCAATATTGCTCACCAGTTTTAACTCGCGGCGTTTGTACGGCAATTGATAATCGGTTGGGAACAGTAGATGCTTCGGGTGCACATCACCATAAACAGCCGGAATAGCAAGCACTGGGCATTTTACATATTTTATTACCTGAAGTGTGTTGCTGCCAAAAGTAATTTTTTTATCGGCAGTTTCGCCCTTGGTGCCCATAACCACTACATCTATATTTTCCTTTTCCACCCAATCATTTACCGAATCTACTAAAAGGCCAAACTCTGCAATGGTGTGTAAATTGTGTTTTGGATTAGGGGAAAAACCGATAATTTGTTTCCGAGTTTCCTCTAGATTATCCTTTGCTTTTTGAAGTGCCTTTTGCTGTAATTCCTCAAAAACCGCATCGGCTAATCGGGCCTTATCTTCATAAACCGAATCGGAAAAAGCGTGAAGCAAGTATAGTTCTGAACGTTCATATTTAAAAAGCTCTGTAGCATATTTAACAGCATTCATTGAATTTTCAGAGAAATCAGTTGGGATGAGTATTTTTCGCATAGCAAACTCTTTAAAATAATTACGTAAAGATAACCATTACAGTAGAGTTAAAATATGACAAATATCAATTAACATCCTGATTTTTAAGGAATCATTAAGAGCAGACCAACTATTTATTTCGTAATTTAAAACTAAAAAGTTATGAATTTTTCTGCTATCACATATCTTGTAATAACCACCTTTGTTCTGGTAACAGTTGCTGTCTTTGCCACTATGGATTTTCCGTTTAGTTGGGTATTTTATTTAACTGTCTTTGGTCAAGCTTTTTTAATATTCTCAGTCTTTAAGGTTTTAAAAGATAATTACACCACCACTAAAACCTTTGAGGATTTTTATGAGGATTACCCAATTGGTCGAGAAGAATGAATTTGTAATGCCCCAATTTCAGTAATAGCCAAATTTAACTACTATTGATAACTATTCATGAAGTACCAAAAAGGGCACATCTGCAGTGTAACTAACAGATTTTAGCGTAGGACGCAATAAAAGTCTTTGTATAAGATTAAGGTTTTTGGCCACGATGGAAACAAGACTAATTTCCCAGGTTTCTACAAAATCCTGAATGCCTATTTCCAAGTCTTTGTTTTCAACAAAATGGAAACTGTGCTTTTTATCTTTGAAAAAGTAATGTAAAAACCCTTTGTTGTCAGTTTGTGATGCGGTAAGATCACTATTTCGCGCTTTTATGTGAAGCACTCGCAGTGGTGAACGGTGCAAATCCAACGTTTCAGAAAGCGAAGAGATTACCTTGTTGCGGTAAATGCAATTATAATCCGTTAAGAAAGCAATGTTTTTAATGCCATTGAACCTTGCATGTTCGGGAATTACAAGTATGGGACATTTTACCTTAGTAATTACATCACAAGTGTTGCTTCCCAATTCACTTCTATTGGATTTTGAAGTGCCCTTGGTGCCCATTAAAATATAGTCTATTTCCTTTTCAGCCACTTGCTTCCTAATGGCTTCCACCAAATTCATGTTTTCCTGCAGGGGAAGGAATTTATGAGCTTGGTTCTTGGACTGAAACTGGCATGTCTTTATTTCTTCCTTTAATAAAACGGAAGTACTCTGGACTGTCTGCATCTCAGCCTCAAAATCTGAAAACCTGTGTTGTTCTTCTTCTTTGTAATCTGAATTTTTAGGTGAGACATGAAGAATATAAAAATTAACGGCAACGTCAGAAAAATATGTCAGCGCATACTTAATGGCGTTGTGTGAATTTTCAGAAAAATCCGTCGGGATCAATACGTTCATCATAGCATCATAATCTTACCGACAAAATTATCTTTATAGGTCGGTACAGAAAATGATAAAAATCAGCTTTAAGAAAAAATGACCTGGGATATTAGTTTATATCACGAAGACCATCCAAATCTACGATGCGAATATCGCGGCCTTCAATTTCAATAATACCATCTTTTTTGAAATCTGAAAGGGTTCTTATCAAGCTTTCGGTAGCAATTCCGGCAGTTGTAGCAAGGTCATTGCGTGAGATGCGAAGGGGCGCATCCGGTTTTTTGTCCATAATCTCCACAAATTGAAGAATGGTGCTGGCCGTTTTTTTCCGAACGGAGCTGTAGGCCATTTTAACCAATTGCTGCTTTATTTCAGAAAGATTATCGGTTAAAAGATTCATCAATTCTAAGGAAACATCTTGGCTTTTTTTCAGAATATCCTTCACATAGGTTTTTGAAATTCCCACAACTTCAGTGTCTTCCACAGCTGTAGCGGTTTCATTATAGGGAATGTTATCGTCAAAAGAAGTGAAACCCAAAAAGTCATCGGCTTTGTATAGCCCTGTAATTAACTCTTTTGCATTGGCGTCCATCGTATGTGTTTTCACAACCCCTTTCAAGATTAGGAACATACTGTTGGAGTGGTCACCTTTTTGGTAAACGGTTTCTCCTTTTTTATAATTGGACACTTCGCCTTCATCACAAAAAAAGTTTTTCAACTGGTTCAGGTTCTGTGGGTTTTCATCACCCTCATCGGTCTCCGCAACTTTATTGTTCTTGCGCATTGCCAAAATACTCGCTTTTGCCAAACGGCTTTCTACGGCACTTAACAACTCCTCTTCGTCAAATGGTTTGGTAAGGTAGTCGTCCGCCCCCATATCCATACCTTTGCGAATTTCTTTGTGCTCCGTTTTTGCCGAAAGAAAGATAAAAGGGATATGCTTCGTTTTTTCTTCCGAAGCTACACTTTCAAGTACTCCATAGCCGTCAATTTCTGGCATCATTATGTCACAAACAATGATGCTCGGGTTTTCCTTTTTTGCTCTTTCAATGCCAATTTTACCATTGGGTGCGGTAAAAACGGTATAGCCGGAAAGCTCCAAAAGTTCAGCTGTATTTTCTCTTAATGCGGTATCGTCTTCAATAAGAAGTATTGTCTTCATGCTAATTTGTATTGTTATTTGTGGGAAAGGTAATTGTAAACGTACTGCCTTTGCTCTGTTCGCTTTCAAAGGTAATTTTACCACCAAGGCTTTCCAAATGGCTTTTTACTATATTTAGACCAATACCGGTGCCTTGGTCCAGCAGAGCGTTTTCGGCACGAAAATATCTGTTGAAAATATATTTCTGTTCCTTTTCAGGAATACCCATACCTTCATCTATAATTTTTATACTCAAGGAATCTTTTTGTGGAATTACCACTACATCTATAACTGTGTGTGCTGGCGAATATTTTATGGCATTGTTTATAAGATTGGTAAGTGATAATTCAAGGATCTTTTCATCAAAATTCACCAAAATATCGTCTATGTTCTGTGGATAATTTATACGCTGGCCATCCTTCAAAAGCATATTTGCGTTATAAATCACTTCGTTCACTACTTTGCTCAGCGGGAAGACATCAAATTTATAAGTAGCCTTGCCAGACTCTAAACGTTCAATAGAAAGGAAATCGTTCAAAATATTATTCAGGTATTTCACTTTATTTTGAATAGTTCTTAAATGCTTTTCGCGCTTTTCCTGATGCTCTGTCTCTGTATATTTCCCCACAAGGGTAGCTGAAGTAAGAATACCGCTTAAAGGCGTCTTGAACTCATGGGAAACCAACGAGAGGAATTTCGTTTTCAATTCGTTGAGCTCTCTTTCTTTTCGAAGCGATTCCATGATTTTATATTCTGCTTCCTTGCGTTTTGAAACTTCCTCCTTTAACTCTTTTATTGTTTGCTTAAGTTCTTTGGTTCGCGCCTCCACTTTTTGCTCCAAATGCAGGTTGAGCTCTATAATTTCCTTCTCTTGGGTTTTACGAACGGTAATATCGGTTACTAGCGCCATTACATATTTACTGCCATAAATTTCAAAGGGGTTCAAGCCCGCTTCCACCGGAAAAACGCTACCGTCCTTGCGCCGGCCGTAAAGATCACGCCCGTGGCCCATTTGGCGCGGATCGCTCTTTTCCAAGTATTCCTCAACCTGTTCGGTATGGCTGTGCCTATACTCTCGAGGAATCAGCAAGTTTATATTTTCTCCCAAAAGTTCCTTTGCTTCATAACCAAACATGCGGTCTGCAGCTTCATTTGAGGTCACAATTTCCTGGTTTTCGTTAACTATCACAATACCTTCCGATATTGCTTCGGAAAGAATCTTAAAAATATTGCCTTTTTTTCCCTCAAAAACCTTCATCCCCCAAAAGTAAGGATTTTAAACAGTTTTTTGGAACTGATTTTTATCATAAAATTTCGTTTGAAAACTATTTAGTTTTACACCTTTAAGAATCATTAAATTAAAGAATATGGGAACCGTTGATAAACCTCAACTCCTGTTTTATCAAAAAATGGGCGAACTTTTTTACGCCATTGCCGCGGCGGACAAAGTGGTGCGGAAAGCAGAATATGATATTTTGAAAAACATTGTGGCGGAACAATGGAAAAACCTGGACGATTATGAGGATCCCTTCCATTCAGATGCCGCATACCAGATAGAAGTTGTATTTGATTGGTTTGACTACGAACAGCTTGACGCAAGCGATTGTTTTGAGAGTTTTGCAGATTATAAAAAAGAGAACCCCAAGCTTTTCACCAAAGAACGAAAGGATCTAATCTGGAAGACAGCAAACGCTATTGCCAGTTCCTTTGCAGGAAAGAACAAAAGTGAAGTGATTATGCTTGCAAAATTAAAAATGCTGTTGGAAAATTAATATACATAATTAAACTTTCGCTTTTATCACTATCATTCTTTCCCTATTTTTATGATTTAAAACCCCAAAAAACATGAAAGTTTTTCTTCCAATTTTATTTTTTTTCACATTAATCGCCTGTAAAAACGATCCCAAAAAGGAGGAGGTTGATACTTCTACCCCTATCAATAATCAAGAAGAAATTGTTGATTCCCTAAAGGTTTCTGATAAAAATCTGGAAACGCAGCAACAAACCCTTATTATAAAACGAAAGGAGTTGCTTGAGAAAAAAGACTCAAAAGAAGAACTTGAGAAACTACTGATTTCAAAATCATTTTTAAAGGAAGGCGATTGGTACACCCTCGATTTTAAATATCCATATCTAAACGAAAAAATAAGGCCTCAGTTCGAAAATTTCAACGAATACATCAGCAAATATTACCTGGATGCCAAAGGAGTTGAAAAACAGATTCTGGAAGAAAAGCGGCTCTGCGACTCCCTAGGAATTCCAAAACAAAACGAATTGCGAACAGTTGATTATAAAATCTACAACCTAAACGACCGCCTTATCAGCGTGCTTTTTTACAAAGAAAACCATTACACAGGCGCAGCCCACGCAGCCTATACGTTTGATTGTTTGAACTTTGATCTGGAACGGGCCGTTTTTATGAACTACGAAGATTTTTTTAACAGCGGTTCTGAAGAGGAACTTCGCGAAATCTTAAATACACTTTTAAAGGAAAAAATAAATTCGGGCGAAATGTATTACGACTGTTGGGCTATTTCTGCCGATGATTTCTTTGACGCAAAAAACAACTTCGTAATAAATGATGATGTAGTAGAGTTTTATTTTGACGACTGCGTAATCTGCCCATCCTACACAGGAACCTATTCCATCAAAATTCCGCTGGAAATGCTAATGCCTGTTTTACGAAAGTATAAAAAGAACCCATTGCTTGGTTGAAATAAAAGAAAACAGATTAAAACCGACAACAGATAACCGACAACTCTTCCAATGAAAAGCAACTTCAAAGACATAATCAATTCCAATACTCCCGTATTGGTTGACTTTTTTGCAGATTGGTGCGGCCCCTGCAAAATGCTTGCCCCCATCCTAAAACAGGTGAAAGACGAATTGGGCGATGCCGTAAAAATCGTAAAAATAGATGTTGACAAAAACCAACCCTTGGCCGCGCAATTCCAAGTGCGCGGGGTGCCAACGATGATTCTATTCAAAAACGGCAAGCAACTTTGGCGACAAAGTGGCGTCCTGCAGAAAAACGATTTGGTTTCCATCATCAATCAACACAAAAATTAATGGAACTGAGCCATTACATAGACCATACCCTCCTAAAAGCCTCTGCTATTCCGAATGAAATTGTAAAGCTCTGTAATGAAGCAAAAAAACATAACTTTTACGCGGTTTGCGTAAACAGTTGTTACGTTTCATTAGCTGCAAATGAATTAAAGAACAGCGATGTAAAAGTAGCTTCAGTAGTTGGATTTCCTTTGGGTGCAAATAATCTTCAGGCCAAAGTATGTGAAGCAGAACAATGTATAATTGACGGTGCCGATGAAATTGATATGGTACTAAACATAGGTTTTCTTAAAGCTGAATTGCACAAGCAAGTTCAAGAGGAAATTGCTGCCGTGAAAAAAGCAATTGGTAGCCAAACCTTAAAAGTAATCCTTGAAACTTGCTATTTAACAGATAATGAAATACAGATAGCTTGCCAGATTGCGAAACGGGCGGGTGCCGATTATGTAAAGACCTCAACAGGCTTCGGAACAGGCGGCGCAACTGAAAATGCAGTAAAAATAATGGTTGAAGAAGTGGGCGATAGTCTAAAAATAAAAGCCTCTGGCGGAATAAAAGATGCCGCTACCGCCAAAAAATATATAGAAATAGGCGTTAACAGAATTGGAACCTCTTCGGGAATTGAAATTGTAACCGCCGCCAAAAATGACAAAGATGAGCACACATATTGAAGCAAAAAAAGGTGAGATTGCAGAATCGGTTTTACTTCCCGGCGACCCGATGCGCGCCAAATGGATTGCGGAAACTTTTCTTGACAATGCCAAATGCTATAACGACGTACGCGGCATGTTGGGATATACTGGGACTTTCCAAGGAAAACCTATTTCAGTACAAGGCACGGGCATGGGCATTCCTTCAGCGTTGATATATTGCCACGAACTTATTAACGATTACGGGGTGAAAAATTTAATTCGCGTTGGTTCAGCTGGAAGCTATCAAAAGGATATTAATATTCGTGATATCGTTATTGCAATGGCAGCCTCTTCCACTTCGGGCATTAACAACACCCGTTTTGTAAATTGCGACTACTCGCCCACTGCCGATTTCGATCTGTTTATGAAAGCCGCACTTTATGCCAAGGAAAACAATATTCCCATAAAAGCAGGCAATGTGCTTTCCAGCGATCAGTTTTATGAAGATGACTTCAACAACTATAAAAAGTGGGCAGATTTTGGAGTGCTCTGCGTTGAAATGGAAGCCGCCGGACTTTATACCATAGCGGCAAAATTCAATGTAAAGGCTTTGGCTATTTTAACAATCTCCGATTCATTAGTTACAGGTGAAAGTACAACTGCCGACGAACGTGAGGGCAGTTTTTCAAAAATGATTGAGATTGCGCTCAACACCCTTTTGTGAAATAAAAAAAGCAGAAACCCATCTACGAAATTTCTGCTCTTTCATCGTTAATTGATGTCGATAGCAATTAACTAAACTTTAAAAGTCATTACCGGCAAGTCAGAATGGTTTACTACATCTTCGCCTATACTTCCAGAAAAGAAATGTGCCAAACCTTGACGGCCTTGCGTAGGCAATGCAATAATATCGGCATTACTTACTTGGCTGTAGCCAAAAATTCCAGCTTCTACAGAATATTCATTGTACTGTGCTACTTTGTTCAGTGTTTCAAGTGGGTTTGCCTCTCCTGCGCTTTTCAAAAACCCGAGGATTCTTTTTTCAATTTCACGGGTGCTGCGGAAATCGCCTGCTAGGTTTACATAAAGCGTTTGCATCTCTATCCCCAAAGCATCAAACATTTTTTGGGCGCGCTTATACGGTCCTATTGAGTTTTCCAAAAAGTCGCAGGCGAACACCCCAAATTCTGGATTGAAATTTTCATGACGGTGCTTTATTACCAAAACAGGTATTTCGGAAGTGCGCACTACTTTTTCTGTGTTACTTCCTACGAAAACCTCTTTTAAACCGGAACTTCCGTGAGATCCCATTACTATTAAATCTGCTCCAAAATCTCGGGCCACATCATTCAATTCACTAAAAATTTTATAATTGTGGACCGCATCGGTAACCGTAATTCCTTTTAGGTATTCTTTGTCAAGGAATTCGGCAAAACGCTTTTCTGCAAGTTTCATATAAAACATCGCCTCAAAAACTTCCTTGCTTTCATCGCGCGTTAAAACTGCGTCACTAAGACCCATCATATGTACCGCAACGATTTCGGCATTTTGCTTTTTTGCAATGTTAGCAGCTACTTCCAACGCATATTCTGAATGGTCGGAAAAATCTACGGGGACTAATATTTTTTTCATCTGTACTGGTTTTTAGTGTGTTGTGAATTTTGCCTTGCGCTTTTTAAGCTGTTTTTCAAGGTCTGAAATTGTTTCTTTTGCGGCCGCTTCAAAAGTTGCCTCTTTTGATGTTGCAAAAATTTTAGGTCCCGGAAGGCTCAGTTCCATTTCACATATATTGCCTTTGCCGTAAACGTTGTTTTCCAACTTAAAACTTACATCGGCTCTAATAAGCCACTCATACTTTTCTGCAAGTTTTTGAAGTTTTTTTTCAACATATTCGTTCATCGCCTCACTGGTGGGCATTTTCACATACTGAATGTTTATAGTCATGATACTCTTAATTTTTTTATACATCTCAAATATATCCAGAATTTGTGGGTTTTAAAATGACTAAAGTCATATTGTAATGGTATTCATAAAAAATCCCACTTACAATTTTCTGCAGCGGGATTTGTATAAATAGTTTTTTTGATGAGGAACACTAAGCGCAACAGCTCTCTCCTTCGTCCTTTACGCCAAGTTTTTTAAGGATTTTTTCCATCAAGCACCATTTTGTAAATGATGATTGTAGCAAGTTGGCACCCACAAAACCTGTGAACCACAACCAATTTATATTCACATAAACAGCCAAAATAAGGCTGATCAAAATAAAAGTTCCGGCAATTGCCCTAATATATCTGTTAATCATAATTATTTAATTTAAGTTCTTATAGAGTTTATTAATATTTAGTAGTGAGTGGTGAGAATTAATAACTTATAACTGAAAACCCAAAACAGACAACAAGCAACAGAAAACCGACAACTGATAACTGATAACTGATAACTGTTAATTGCTTAAATGCTCCGCTCTATGGGCACCACCACCGCGTGAATTGGGTTGTTGGTCTCCAACGTTTCATTGAATTGAACCACTAAGCTGAAAAACAAATCAATCTTTTCATCTTCAGTAAATGAGAAAAACATACTGCTGTCCGCCCCTCCTTTTTCCGATGGAAACCAACTGGAATTCATCATGAAAGACGAAGCATTTTTATAGCCTTCAATATCAGAGCCGCTGTAGCTCTCAATATTCGCTTTTTTGAAAAGTTGCAGCACGTCTTTTTGATATTCGTCCACAACGGTTACAATTAGTAGTTTCATTGGTTCATTTTTTATTGATATTATATTTTTTATTAAAACAAATCTGTTCTTTATTCTTATGTCTTATGTCCTAAAGCGCAGCGGTCTTAAGTCTATTTATAGTTTTTCCGCTCAATCATATAGTAAACCAATGGCACAACTAGTAGCGTCAGCACCGTGGAAACAATAGTTCCACCCATAAGTGAAATGGCAAGCCCTTGAAAAATTGGATCGAAAAGAATTACAAATGCTCCAATAACAACAGTTCCTGCCGTCAATAATATTGGGGTGGTTCGCACCGCGCCAGCTTCAATTACGGCCTGTTTTAACGGAATTCCTTCCGCAGTTCTAAGGTTGACGAAATCAATCAACAATACCGAGTTCCGTACCATAATTCCCGCAAGTGCGATCATCCCAATAAAGGAGGTTGCGGTGAAAAACGCCCCCATAATCCAGTGGCCAAGTACAATCCCGATTAAAGATAATGGTATTGCAACCATCATTACCACAGGCGCTTTAAAGTTTTGGAACCAACCTACAATCAAAATGTAAATAATTATGATTACTCCCAAAAAAGCAATTCCCAAATCGCGGAATACTTCCAGCGTAATCTGCCATTCACCATCCCATTTCACGGTAAAGTCGTCTTCGTGCTCGGGCTGTTGCAAATACAATTCGTTCATTTTGTAACCAGCTGGTAGTTCAATATTATTCAGCTTATCGGTCATTCCTAAAATAGCGTAAACAGGACTCTCGAGTTCTCCCGCCATATCGGCCAACACATAAACCACACGTTTTTGGTTTTTGCGATAAATGCTTTTTGCACGGGTGCTTTCCTGGATGTTTACCAAATCGCCCACAGTGACCATATTGCCCTGTTTGGAAGCAATCTTTAACTGCGAAATATCCTGAATGGTCGATTTTTCCTTTTCATCCAATGCAAGCAAAATCCCTACTTGTTTGGTAACGGTTTCGTCATACAAATTGGTAACGGGTCTATCCGAAAGCGCCATATTCATCGTATAAACAATCTGTTGCGGCGCCACGCCGTAGCGCATTGCCTTTTCTTTGTCTATTACGAATTCGTATTCTATTTGGTCGGCTTCCACCATCCAATCCACATCTACTACATCTTGGGTTTCGTTTAGAATGTTCTCAACACTTTTTGCAACTGCAATTTGCTGGTCATAATCCGGCCCATATATTTCAGCAACTATAGTAGAAAGCACAGGCGGTCCCGGTGGCACTTCTACTATCTTCACATTGGCGCCAAACTTCTTTCCTATTTCTTGAATACGTGGACGAATCAATTTTGCTATATCGTGGCTCTGTTCGCTCCGGTCTCCCTTTCCTACCAGATTCACTTGTATATCGGCCATATTGCTTCCGCCACGCAGGTCGTAGTGACGTACCAAACCGTTAAAGGTTATCGGTGCCGAAGTACCCACATAATTTTGATAATTCACTACCAGCGGTTGTGTGGAAAGGTATTGTCCAATTTCGCGGGCAACCACTGCGGTGCGCTCCAAGGTGGTTCCCTCGGGCATATCGATCACTACCTGCATTTCGTTTTTATTGTCGAAAGGCAGCATTTTCACGGCAACCGATTTTGTAAAGAACATCATTACAGAACCCAAAAGCATTACAACGGTAATTCCTAAAAACAGCCAACGCGTCTTTTTGTTTTCAATTAAAGGCGTTTCCATTTTTGAATAAATCCTGTAAATGAATGTACTTTCCAAAGGTTTTTCTTCTTTTGGAGTTTTTCCTTTCTTCTCTTTTTCTCTTAGGAAAATGTAGCCCAAATAAGGTGTTATCGTTAAAGCCACAAACAATGAAAGTATCATTGCAATGGAAGCTCCAATTGGCATTGGAGACATATATGGCCCCATCAATCCCGAAACAAAAGCCATTGGCAATACCGAAGCGATTACCGTAAAGGTTGCCAAAATGGTTGGGTTTCCTACTTCGTTTATGGCGTAAATGGCAGCCTGCTTAAAAGGCAAGCGTTTCATCTTGAAATGCCGGTGCATATTTTCGGCAATTATAATAGAGTCGTCCACCACAATTCCCGTTACAAATACCAAGGCGAAAAGTGTAATTCTATTCAATGTATAATCAAGCAAATAATAGCTCAAAAGCGTTAGTGCAAACGTAATTGGTACTGAAAGAAATACCACCAAACCACCGCGCCAGCCCATTGCGAGCATTACAATCAAGGTAACGGCAAGGATTGCCCCTATTAGGTGCATCAACAATTCCGAAACTTTTTGGGAAGCGGTTTCCCCGTAATTTCGCGTGATTTCCACGTGAACGTCATCTGGAATTAAATTGCTTCGCAAATGATCTACTTTATCAATAATCACATCTGCAATTTTCATTGCATCGGCGCCTTTTCTTTTTGCTACCGAAATGGTCACGGCTGGATATTCCGAAGGATACTTTGAAATATTATCACTTGCGCCCCCAAACCCAAAGGAAACATATTGCCTCGGAATTTCGGGACCGTCAAAAATAGCTGCAACTTGCTTTAAATAAATAGGCTGGTTCTGCTGTACCCCAACAACCAAGTTTTCAACATCGGTTGCGGATTTTAGGAAATTTCCGGTGGTAACCAAAAACTCCGTATCGTTCTTATCAAAACTGCCCGAGCCCATTTGCTGGTTGTTTGCCTTTATCATTTCGGCAACGCCCAAAAAGTCCAAACCACTTGCTGCCAGTTTATCTTTATCCAATACCACCCGCAACTGTCTGTTTCTACCCCCTATTTTCTGGGTAGCGGAAACTTGGTTTACTTCTTCAATTTCCTGGGTAAGCTCGTCTGCAATCTGTTTCAGTTGAAAATCGTCATAATTTTCGCTCCATAGCGTTATCCCCAACATCGGAACATCATCAATAGCACGGGGTTTTACAAGCGGCATGGTAACGCCCGGGGGCATTTGGTCCATATGCTTGTTCATTTCGTTGTAAAGTTTCACGAAGGAACGCTCAATATCCTCACCCACATAAAACTGTACTATTACCATTGCCCCTTCATTTGAGGAAGTGGAATACACATATTCAACTCCCGGAATGTTGGAAACCAATTTCTCTAAAGGTTTTACCACCCTCGATTCTACCTCGGTTGGCGATGCGCCAGGGTAGCCCACAAAGATGTCGGCCATGGCCACATCAATCTGCGGTTCTTCCTCGCGCGGTATTAAAAACGAGCTCCACACGCCTACGACCATAAACACGATCATCAACAGCACCGTAAGCTTTGAGCCTATAAATAACTTGGCAATTTTGCCTGCTAATCCGTCCTTCATGATTATTGTTTAATGGTTATGTTTGCACCGTTATAGAGCTTTCCCTCGGCTGAAACTATATAGTTTTCATCTGCGGCCAAACCCGAAAGTACTTCCACATTATCTCCGAAAGTTCTTCCCAATCGCAACCAACGAAGCATTGCTGTATTGCTTTGGCTCACCGTGTATATCCCTGTTAATTGTCCGCGTTTTACAATAGCTTGCTGTGGCACTAAAACCATACTCACATCCGTTTTCTTTTCTATGGGGAATTGTACCGTAGCGTACATACCCGAAAGAATATCTACCTCTGTTTTGTCCAAAACCACTTTTACCAAATATTGGCCGCCAGTGTTTTTGGCGGAAGTACTTACTTCGGTTACTGTTCCCGGAAGTGTTTTATCAAACGATTTTACAATCACCTGTACTGCCGTTCCCGATTTTATTTTTGAAATCTCACTTTCGGGCACTGAAGCGGTTACTTCAAAATTGCCCGGACCCTCTACTGAAACTAAAGGCATTCCTGGGTTTGCCATATCGCCAGCTTCAATATTCTTACTTGTTACAACTCCATTAAAAGGCGCACGAAGATTTACATAGGCAAACTGCGATTGCACTTCGTTCTTCATCTGTTTTGCGCCTTCCAATCTGGCTTTTGCCATTTCGTAGCGGGCGCGTTGGTCGTCAAGTTCCTTCTGGCTTGCACTATTTTCTGCAAATAAGTTTTGAAAACGTTGGTAATCTTTTTCAGCATTGTTAAAAGCCGCTTGCGCTTCCGTAATTCCAGCGCTGGTCTGCGCTTGCTTTGCTGAAAGGTCTGAATTGTTGATGCTAACCAACAACTGTCCTTTTGTAACTTTTTGGCCCACATTTACGTGAACCTTATCCACAAAGCCCATCATTCGCGTACTAAGCGTAGCGCTGTTTGCCGCTTCTATCTTTCCGCTAGCGGTTAAAAAAGGGGTATTGTTTTCCGCAGTTACTGAACTTACCGTTACGGGTACTGCAGGAGTTTTAACCGTGTTTTTCTCTTCAGAAGAGTTATTGCAGGCAGTAAAACTAAGTACTGCCGAAAATAGTAGTAGTGTATATATTTTGTTCATCGCTGATTAGTTTTTTGTTAAGAATTGTAAATACGCCAAAGCATAATTATGCTGAAAAACGGTGTTAAAATACTCCAACAGCTTTTGTGAATATTGCGTTTCAGCACTCAATAAATCTGTGGTTTTTTCAAGACCTTCCTTAAATCTGTTGGTGCGGATTCGCAATGCTTCTTTTGATTGCTCCAATGCCAATTCAGTCAATATTAAATTGTTTTGGGCATCTTGGAACATACGTTTTGCTTTGTTCAGCTCCAATTGGCTTTCGGCTTTATATTGCTCTAATTCCAAATTTGCCTTATTAAATTCGGCCTTGCTTTTTTGTGTTTTTCCGAAACGCTTTGAACCCTCAAAAAGATTCCAAGTCAATGCTGCGCCGAATAAATAACCATTGGCATCTGCTTGAAAAATCTGGTCGTCATAAAGCTCATAGCTTCCAAAAGCATTCAGTCTTGGCAGAAAAGTCATTTTATCTGCTTTGTAATTTTGTTTATACGCTTCCACCGCAAATTCCATTGCCAGTATATCTGCCCGTGAATCGGAAAGCTTTTCAGTGGAATTCAATTCCGAAGCAATTTTTAGCGAATCCGTCGGTTTCAACACCCCGACAACCTCTTCGTTCATAAGGAACGCAAGATAATCCGAAGCGTTTATCACGTTGCTCTTGGCGTATTGCAATTGGTTTTCCACTTCGGTAACACGCACTTGCACTGCCAAAACATCACTTTGTTGCAGATACCCCTGTTTGAAGCTATTGTTTGCCAAACGCAGGTTTTCGTTGGCAGCTTTAAGAGCGGTCTCTAAAACGGCGACACTTTTATAGGCCAATTGCAACTGCATATAGGCTTTTTCGGTTTCCAAGGAAAGGTATTCGCCAGTTCGTGTTAACTGCATTTGGGTCGCTTCCCATTTTGCCTTTGCGGCTTTGCGCTGGAAAATTCCATCCACATTTATAAGTGGTTGTTGCACTTCAAACTTGGTTGCGAACATATTAATTTGCGAAGGGTCGTTAAGCATATTTGGGTCAAAATCGGCTTGGGTAACAATTTCCTGATTCAACTTAAAGCCAAAAGCCATCAACGGATTGGTGGTTGCCATTCCACTATGTGAAGCATTGATGTTTGGCAAAAACACCGCATTGGTCTGGTTGTAATCGCCTTCTGCGGCAAGCATCTGCTGCTCGCCTATCTTCAGTTTATTGTTTTGTTGTATCACCTTTTCCAGCACCTCGGCCTTGGAAATTGGGACGGTTTGCTGCGCGAAAAGCATCGTGGGCAGCAAAGCAATTAGTGTAATTATATTTTTAAGCTTCATTTTTACATTTAATTTGATGCAAACATACGCCAGAAATCAAGCTTAGTCAGTAACTAATGTTACCAAAGAAAAAGCACCCTTTTCAGGATGCTTTTTTAAACTAACCAAATAAAATCTGCACTCTATTAGAAACGAACCAACCAAGAAACGTTTCTAAATATTTTTTGAATCAATCATTAGATCCGCGTACGATTCTTGAAATGATTCCTTTTTGATTTGTGAATTCTGCTATTAATATCCCTCCAATATGTAATACAATAAATGCTATTAGATAATAAATACCGAGTATATGTATTTCTTCCATTGGTTCTTTTAAAGTTTTTGGCCCCCATACTATTATAAGTCCTGTAACCAGAGATACTAGAACACAAACATAAAAAATGATGTAACTCCATTTCTGGAATTTCTCTTTTATGGTTAGGTTTTTAGTCAATGGATTTTGAATCTTCATGGTTCCGAAAAAGGGAAGTAAAAAGCGTAAGCTAAACAATCCAGTTAAAACATATCCCAAATAAATATGCCAGTCCCACATGGGTTTTCGTATTTGTTTCGCTAAAACAATTAATTGCTCACGAGAAAGTGATTGATCGGTACCCCCTAGATAAGCTTGGATAATATCTGCCACATTCTCTTTATTCATCCAAGTCAATCTCAGAAAAATAGTTATCAATAAAAGCAGAAAAGTAATCGCTATAGACCAATGGATAATCCGGTAAATCTTAGAGTATTTTACAGTTTCCATACTATTCGCTTTAAGCCCAACCTAATGGTTTTATATACTTTTAATGACCTTGGTCAATTTTTCTCGAACATCTTTAGCTATACCTGCCAAAGAATCATTTTGTACCGCCATCATAGAAGCTGCCGGATCAACCGCCGAAACTTCTACAATTCCCGGTTCGCGTTCCTGCACTATTACGTTGCAGGGAAGCATGGTCCCAATTTTGTTTTCGGCCTGTAAGGCTTGGTGCGCCATTTGCGGATTGCAGGCACCAAGTATGGTGTACTTATAAAAATCTGCGTCCAACTTCTTTTTTAATGTGGCTTTTATATCTATTTCGGTCAACACGCCGAAACCTTCTACTTTTAAAGCTGCAGTTGTTTTTTCAATGGCATCTTCAAAACTTGTGTTTTTTAATGTGGTGCTTATATAATATTTCATAGCTTAATTGTTTTAAATGAATAACTTAATTCAAATTTAAGTCTTTAAATTGGATTGTTCTGTAACAAAGATTACACAAGGCGAATCTTATTTATTTTCTTTGAAATGTAAGTCACAAGCTGTTAATTATTCTTTAATTCCGGTGCTTTGTAACCAATGTTACACTCTAACGATCTTAAATTCTTAAATTTGCTTTTAATGAACGCAAAGAACTTAATAGTCTTTTTTTTAGCGGGACTTTTTTTGATGAACCTTACACTTTCACAATCCAGTGAATTGCTGCAAGTTTTAACGGGAAAAGCGGTTACTGTTGTTCATCCTTTTTGTAAAAAAGCGAAAAGCAATTCAAATAAAACTACTTCCTTTAAGGTAGATAATTCGGCAGCGAATTCCTTCGAGATTTCAGCAATTTGCACGACAGTTTTCGACTTTAAAACTACTTCTTTTACCTTCGTTACTGCCGAAGATAATTTTAAGGCTTATGTTTTTGCAGAGCCACTTCACATAAATCTTTTTGCAGAACGTTTTTATATTCCTCCACGAGTTTAACTCTCTTCTTTAGTTAATTTATTCTTATTGGCGAACCCATTAGATTTTGAACATTCTAAATCTATTCCTCGACCAATAAATTACACATTACTTATTTAAACTTTATAATTATGACTCCAATTATAACGGTGAGCAAGCGTTCTGTACAATTGCTCCGTATTATGGTGAGCGGAATATTTTTAGTAGCTGGCTTCGGTCATTTAATCAATATTGAAAAAACCGTTCAGCGCATTGAAATGGCAAGTTTCAAAGGTTTTGCACTCTTTTTCGGAAACTTGGAGCTTATGGTAATTCTTTCTGGCATTGTTATGCTAATAGCGGGAATTAGCCTTCTAATAGGTTTTAAAACACGTTGGGCTGCCATTGTACTGCTGCTTATTCTGCTACCTATTACAATAACAATTCAAGTGGGACAAATTACCAGTCTTGGCCCTTTATTTAAAAATATAGCCATTGCTGGCGGTCTTTTGTTCTTTATTTTAAACGATATACAAACTTTTAAAAAATAAATATTATGAAAACTATGCTTTCAACCCTTATATTATCTGCCTTTTTCATCTTTGGAAATACGCAACAATCTTTTTCACAAGAAACCGAAACCCACAATTATGTAGTACTCACAAAAAAAGTAGCGCAACTAAAACCCATTCTACTCGCTGCAACAGCATTAGCAAAAGAAGACGGCGCCAACTTTGGCAAATTTGAAATCATTGTCTGCGGAAAGGAAATAGGCAATTTAACCGATCTTGAAAAGCTACAACCACATTTAGAAGCAGCCGAAAAAGTTGGCGCCAACATCATTGCTTGCGGTTTTTCACTCAACAAGTTTCATGTTGATGCTAAAAAACTTCCGAAGGATATAAAAATTGTGGACAACGGAATTCTCCACAATTTAGAACTTCAGAAAAAAGGCTATTTAAGCTTAGAACTTTAATACATAAGAATTATGAAAAGAATCATTCAAATATTTATTCTGGTATTAAGCCTCGGCGCAATGGCGCAAAAAGCTAGTGAACCAAAGGATTTTATGGTGCTCACCACCAAAGTGGAGCAATTAAAACCTATTCTCCTCGCTGCCGATGAATTAGCTACGGACGGTAATTTTGAAATAGTGCTCTACGGAAAAAACGTTGCAGACATACTCAAACCTGAAACCGAAAAATTTATCGGCTGGGCAGGAAAGTCTAATGTGAAGGTTAATGTTTGCAAAATGTCTTTAGACCGATTGCAGATTAACCCGAATACACTTCCGAAGGAAATAAACGTGGTTGACAATGCTTTTTTGTACGCCTTCCAACTTCAAAAAGCGGGATATAAAATTTTAAACTTATAAAACAGTAAAAATGAAACTTAAAAAATCATTCAAATATATAATTCCTCTAATCGGTCTTGTAGCTGTATTAGCTTGGAAAAGCCCGTCAATAATAGAGAAAAGTGAATTCAACAGCCATAAACAAGACACTTTAAAAATTACGATTCTTCAAACGGCAGACATTCACGGGCAAATGGACCCGCACCCCGAATTGTTTTGGGAAAATGAAGAAATTGTCTTCAAAGAACGCGGCGGATTAGCCCAAATAAAAACCTTGTTTGACAGAGAACGCGCTAAAAACCCCGGTAAAACCTTTATCGTTGACGGCGGCGACTTGATACAAGGTAGCGGTTACGTAGCGTTTTCTGAAGGAGAAGTTATGGCAGATGTGATTAAAAACATGAATTACGACCTACTGGTTCCCGGTAATTGGGAGGTGATCTATGGGAAAAAGAGAATGCTGGAAGTCTATAAAAAATTTGATACGCCAACTATTGTTCAAAATATGTTGCACGAAGATTCAAACGAGAATCTATTTCCATCGTATATGGTGAAGGAGATTGCTGGTATTCGGCTTGGTTTCGTTGGCATTAACGACCCACAAGTTCCTGTTAGACAAAACCCTATTTTTAGTAAAGGCATCAATTTCACCGATGTTGATAACAGTGTAAAAACATTGATAGACCGGATAAAAGTTGAAGAGAAAATAGATGTAATGTTTCTCATCACCCATATTGGCATTTACAAGCAAGTTAAGCTGGCGAGCAGTCCGATAGCTGAAAATGTAGATTATATTTTGGGCAATGATACCCACGAGCGTGTGCGCAAACCTATACAGGGCAAGTACGCAAAAGTTACTGAACCCGGTGCTTTTGGGTCGTTTGTGGGGAAACTGAATTTGTATTTTGTCGATAATAAATTGGTGAAAGACGATTACGAATTGATGGATGTAGATCCAGAAATTTATCCCGCAGACCCCAAAATACAGGCCATTGTAGATAAAAATAAAGCGCCGTATAAAGAAAATCTGGAGACTATTGTGGGTTATACCAACACACCAATGTACAGATATTTAACCGTTGAAAACCCAATGGACAATTTAATTACCGATGCCGCTCGATGGAAAACTGGAGCCGATATAGCTATCAGTAATGGGTTTAGATTTGGAAATCCCATAGTGCCGGAAAACGGAAAACCAGCGCCAATTACCCGCGCTAATCTTTGGAATCTGATGCCTGTGAATGAACCAGTAAAAACAGGCAAAGCTACCGGGAAACAAATTAAAACGTGGCTAGAAAAAGAAATGCACAACGCATTCGCCCAAAATGCTACCGAACGCTTTGGGGGTTGGTTGGTCCGATTTTCGGGGATGAAAGTAGAATTTCACAGTCAGAATGAAAAAAACCAACGTATAAAATCTGTTGAAATTAACGGCGAACCAATTGACGAAAACAGGTATTATACAATTTCAGCCTGCGAGCGCCCGGGAGATCCCGAAGATTTGCTTTGCAGAATGCCGAATGTGATAGATGTGGAAACTAAAGATTACACAATTCACGAAGTGGTGGAAGAATATTTAAAATTACATTCGCCTATTAGTCCAGGAATGGATAAGCGCGCGTATTGTGATTATTTAGGTGAAAAATCCTTTTCAACCGTGCCTGGCACCGATTACATTTTTAAATAAATAAAAATCCAAAAACAAGTTTTTAAAGGCGCTCACTTGTTAGTTCGAGCGCAGTAGAGAACTAAAAACATACAATTATGAATAAGAAACTTAAAAAACATATCATAGAATACGGACTCTTCGGAATAATTATTCTTGGAATTTACTTTTCAGGGTTGCATACCGAGATTATTGGTTTCGCGCAACGTGGCTTGTTAGCCACTGGTGTAATGAACCCCAATGTAGAACAAATTGAAGAGAATTCTGAAGCCAATAAGCTAACTGCAACTAAAGCCGATTTCAACTTGCAATTGATGAATTCTAAAGGCGAACGGGTTTCAATGGAGCAATATAGAGGGAAAGTAATATTTATCAATTTCTGGGCTACGTGGTGCCCTCCCTGCGTTGCTGAAATGCCAAGTATAAACAAAATGTACAACGATATTGACAAAGATAAAATTGAAGTGCTAATGGTTTCTTTTGATCAGAAGTTTGAAAAAGCTATTAAGTACAAAGACAAAAATAATTTCAATTTTGAAGTTTACGCCCCAGCCGCGGCAATACCGAAAATGTATGATTCGCCCAGCATCCCCACTACTTTTATTATAAATTCTAAAGGGGAGTTGATTTTTACACACAAAGGCATGGCCGATTACAACCGTCAGGATTTTAAAGATTTTTTAAAGACTCTTTAACAGCTTGTGCGCGATTGCATGCGGGGTGCTGGAAGTTGGGCTAAAGCCCAGGTCTCTACCTCTATTTAATTACCACGAGCTAAAGCACGTGGCAATTGATTTTGCCACATACTTTAGCTCAATATTTAGTGTTGTTAAAAGCTTTAGCTCATTTTAGTATTGCCGCGAGCTGAAGCTCGCGGCAATTGTTTTACTTATTAGCAGGAGTAATCATAATATGCGCGCGGTGCGTGCCGGCATCCATCAACCACGGCATTCCGGGGGTTTGTGGTTTTGTGGGTAAGCCTGTGCTTTCACCTGTCATATAAGGTTTGTAGATTACGTAGCGGATTCTGCTTTTTAAAAGCTCGCCGGTTTCGGTGTTTAAATCCTTTTCTTCCCCCGCCAAAACATACACCATAGAAGGCTCCGCTGGCATTTTCAACGTCCCTTCCTTAATTTCCTTCTTTCTAATTTCTTGCTTTTGCTCGTTAGATTTACCTTCGGCAATCAAAGCTCTACCACGCGCCATAAAGGGTTCCAGTTCGGCGCCATAACAGGCTACACTTATGCCTTCTTTTTTGGGGTCGTCTGCCAAGCAGACCATGCCGTTAGTCCCTTCTCTTAGGGTGATGAGTTTACCCTAATCGTTATAGCCGAGCACGGTCGCGGCATCGCGGTACATTTCAGGCGCAGCGAGAACTGCTGTTTTAATTTGAATGTCTTTGGGCAGAATTTTGTCCTGTGCTAAAGCCGAAATACTTATCATAAATACGAGTAAAATCGCTAGTTTCTTCATAATTGCATGTTTTTTTAAATGAAGGCTTAAGATACGGAATTTTACAAAATTACAGTAAATCATTATCACTCGACGCCCCAAGTAGCTAATTAGGGAAAGTTAAGGGAGCAGTCTGTATAAATATAAAAGTTTGGGAGGGCTAAAACCGAAAGTGCTATAAATGGGTAAATCTGTTGCTCAAAAGGACATGAGCGAAAAGCTCCAGCTGATGTTGGGATCATTTTTAAAGTACGCTATCAAAACAACTCAACGAATAGATTGCCGTTTCCGGAATCCTCCAATTGGTCGCGGTATTTGAATATGCCACATTATCTACCTGAACACACTCCAAAGCGCTATTCTGAAGCCCAAAAAAGAATATCAGGATTTTATCGTTATTGTTATTGGCAACATCAACCGTTTTTAAGCTGTAATTGCACATGGCCCTAATGCTCACAAGATTTGTGTTATCGCTAAGGTCTAAGTGAGTAAGCTTGGTTGTTCTTATGTCGAGGTTCTTCAACTTTACATTATAGCTAAGGTCTATTTTGGTAAAGGGATTATTTCCACAGCCGAGAAATTCTAAATTGAGATTACCGCTTACATCCAGCGTGCTTAACTTGTTATTAGCGCAATTCAATCCTACTATATCCACAAATTTTTCAATACCGGTCAAGCTTTGAATACCCTTAAACGATACATCTATTGTACCCTTAAATGCATTGGCTTCCTGAAAACTGATTTCGTTGTCCTTATTGGTGTTGATCTCAAAATTGTTTAATACCAGTTCCTTAAAAATCAGGTCTTCAAAATAAACAAAGGGTCCTTCGCCAATAGTGTATTTAAAATATTGTGCTTGTTCTTGTTCTTGCGGAATTGGATCTATTGGTAAATTGTCCTCGGAGCACGATATTACTATAAACTGCGCTACAAAAAATAGAAGTATTATTCTTATGAACTTCATAGCTTTACTTAGGTTGGGATAGAACATTTTATATTGGTTCAAGCATATACTATTATAAATATAAGAACTATATCTTAGTTTCCTTTAAAAATATTCCACAAATATATATGCTCATCCCAAGAAATAGAAAGCGATTGCATCGGCTTCCCCATTGCACTTTAAATCCTTTCGTATTCCTCATTGGCAATTTTAATCCGATCCTGTCCTAAAATAATAACAGGTTCTTCCTCCCCATTCAGATACTTCAGAATAAGACCGGTGCCTTTGTAATAAACTGTACCCTCCTGGTCATCATAGATCACTTCTTCTGAAATGGCGTATTTCCTAAATATTCCGTATCCATGCCCTGAATTTCAAAATGTCTCATTCATCGTTAGGGTTTTGCTGTCACGTATCTTTCAATTCGGTCAAAAGTATAATCTCAAAATCTATACCCCTACCGCATTTACTATAAAAGCGTTAAAACATTGATAAAGCAGTTTTATGTATGCACAACGATTTTTATTTTTAGATCAATAATTTAATCAAAATAAAACGTGCCCTTAATTCATCAGTGCTTTTAATAATTCAAAACAAGTAGCCAATCCTGGATTCCGGAGCAGTTAAATTTCACAAAATTATGTTACGATGGACAACCTATTAAATATCTCACTTTCCGGCGCCTATACAATTGTGCTAAGCTGCCTGGGAATATACCTATTGGTAATACTTTTTACCCGCATCTTCGGAAAGCGCAGTTTCTCTAAAATGTCCAGTTTCGACTTCGCAATGACCGTTGCCGTGGGTTCGCTCATTGCAACCACCGTATTGTCCAGTACCGTTTCCTTGGCAGAAGGAGCACTCGGCCTGCTCGCCATTTATTTTTTTCAGCTTACCGCAGCTTTCTTTAGGCGCTATAAACCCTTTAGAAAAGCTATAGACAATACCCCTTTACTGCTAATGGAAAAGGATATTATTCTGTATAACAACTTAAAAAAAGCCCGAGTAACCGAAGGCGATTTACGTGCCCAATTGCGGAAAGCAAATGTTAGCGACTATTCAGAAATTGAGGCGGTAGTATTTGAAACCACAGGCGATATTACCGTCTTGCACAGTAAAAACATCAACAACAATCTAAAATCGTGGCTCTTAACCGATGTAGCCGTATAAATATGGAAGACCAAATAATAGGCTTTATTGCAGGAATACTAACTACCGTAGCCGTATTGCCACAGCTAATAAAGTCGTGGAAAACCAAAAAGGTGATGGATATTTCGCCTTTTATGTTTGTATTGCTCTTGGGCGGCATTGGCCTATGGGTGGTATATGGAATTATTAAAACAGATTATCCCATTATCCTTACTAACGGAATTTCATTTTTACTAAACCTATCTATGTTGGTAATTATGTTGCGCTATAAGTCGGAAGATTAACACTATTGCACTCCGCTAGCTTAATCTTGTTAAAAAGGCACTAAATAGCTACTAAGAAAATATTAAATACATAGCCTGCACAAAACATATTTAATATTTTTCAAAAAAAAGCTATGGAACCATCAGTACATTCTCCCACCACCGATATAATTACGCGCGACTTTAAAGACTTTATCATTGCAGATAACCACCCGTGTATCATGGCGAATACGGTGTTTTCTATGGAAAAATTCCATCTAAAGGTTTATGATCAATTGGGAAGTAAAACTACCGCCCGCACCTTGATAACCGATTTAGAAAATTATATTTCGGCTTACGATTTTAAAAGCAAGGATTTTGAATCGTTTATCGCTGTATTTCCAGAAGATGAACCCGTGAGCGAAATTGAATTTGAAAACCTGTTATGGCGTCAATTACAGTTTCTTCACGATCGAGATACCGAGGCGTGGGATGCCACCGTAAGCAAAGATCCCGAAGATCCCAACTTTAGTTTTAGTATTGCGGGGAAAGCGTTTTATGTTGTGGGGCTACACCCAAAAGCAAGCCGAAAAGCTCGTAGAGCCCCCTACCCAACGCTTGTATTTAATTTGCATCACCAATTCGAAAAATTGCGCGAAATGGGGGTATATACCAAAGTGCGGGATAAAATTCGGGAACGCGATGCCCAACTACAAGGCAGTATAAACCCCGTATTACAGGATTTTGGAAAGGAAAGTGAAGCGCGACAATACAGCGGACGTAAAGTAGAGGAAAAGTGGAAATGCCCATTTCACCATAAATAATATTCCCCTTATATAAATGGAACCAGTAACTACAATCGAATTTATTCTAAATACGGTTATTGCAATGATAGCCGGAATTTGCGTGGGCATTGAGCGACAGATGAAAGATAAAAATGCTGGACTTAAAACCAACGCCTTGGTGGCTGTTGGCGCTGCCATTTTTATGGGAATATCTTTTCAATATATTCATGTTGAATACGTAGATTTAAGCCGAATAACAGGGCAAATAGTTGTGGGCGTGGGATTTTTGGGCGCCGGAGTTATCGTTAAGCGAAAAAAGGAAATCTCCGGACTTGCCACCGCGGCTGCTATTTGGTGTAGTGCCGCCCTAGGGTGTTTGGCGGGAATGGGAATGTATATTGAACTGGCCGCCAGTACGCTAATTATTGTTATAATCAATTTGGTGATGGGGTATTACAATAGAAAGATTTATAAGAATAATCACAAAAATAAAATTGAAAACTAAAGTGAATATGATTCAGCAAATAGCGCCGCAAACGGGAGTTGCCTTTACCCTAAAAAAAGGCGAACAATTACAGGTAATCGATCCGCAGGGAATGCAGGTTAGCGATATGGTGCTTTTTAACCAGCACGATATCCGCGAAAAGATTTCCTCGGGGAAAACTTTAGATTTTGAAGAATCCATTCTTATAAGCAAAGGCAACTATTTGTGGAGCAACCGAAGTCGTAAAATGATAAAACTGTTGGAAGACACCAACGGTCGTAACGATTTTCTGTTGGCGCCCTGTAGCCCCGAAACCTTTCAGATTATGTATAACAACCACGAATATCACCCCAGTTGCTTTGAAAATCTATATACAAATTTAGCGGCCTACAATATTTTGCCAGACGACATCCCCACGGCCTTTAATATTTTTATGAATGTACAATTTAACAGTAAGGGCAAGCTCTCGGTACTACCTCCTATGAGCCAGCCAAATGATTATGTGTTATTTGAAGCGCAAATGGACCTAATAGTGGGTCTCACCGCCTGTTCTGCTGAAGATAGTAATGGTGGAACCTTTAAACCAATTCACTATAAAATTATAAGCCATAAGGATAATGCTGAGAAAAGTAAAAGCTGATTTAAAAGATTATGCACTTTTAAAAACCGACTTTACAATATCGAAAATAATAAAACCTCAATAGGCATTTCCCCAGAAATGGTATATAAAACCGTGTTGTAATCCCCTTTGCCTTGTCGTACGTATTTGCCGTCAAAGGTGTAAAGCACCGTATTGTAATCGCCTTTCCCCTGCCGTATATATTTTCCGTCCCAAGTGTATAGCACTGTATTGTAATCGCCTTTCCCCTGTCTTAAATACTTGCCATCCCAAGTAGCCAACACCGTATTGTAATCGCCTTTCCCTTGCCGTATATATTTATCGGTAAGGGTGTATAATACGGTACTGTAATTCCCTTTCCCCTGTCTTAAATACTTGCCATCCCAAGTAGCGATTACGGTATTATAATCTCCCTTCCCCTCTCGAATATACGTTTGCCCATTAACAATCAACGGAACCATCAATAAAAAGCAAATCACAAACCATTTCATAGTGCAAAAAGTATTCATTCCTAATATGAATTATTAAAAAAGACTAAAAATATAATAATTATATAGTTAAAACCCATACTAAACCCAATCCCACCCCAACAAACCTTTAAAAACAATTCGAGAATTCGTGGCAATAAACCTCCGCTCCAATCCATTCAGTATAAATAAGATTCGTGCATTCGTGGCAATAAACCCCCGCTCCAATCCATTCAGCTTCCATCAAAATACGTGCATTCGTGGCAAAAAAACCCCAGCTCCAATCCATTCAGCTTAATTCAAAATTTGTGCATTCGAGGCAATAAAAAAGCATTAGTGCGCATTCGTGACAATAAAACTCCGCTCCAATCCGATCAGATTCCAATATAATTCGTGCATTAGTGGCAATAAGAACATTAGTGCGCATTCGTGGCAATAAACCCCCGCTCCAATCCATTCAGTTTAAATAAAATTCGTGAATTCGTGGCAAAAGAACCCCGATCTATTCCATTCAATTAAAAAAAAAATTCGTGAATTCGTGGCAAAAAAACATTCGTGAATTCGTGGCAAAAAAAAGCATGCGTGGCAAAAAAAGCATTCGTGGCCAGAACCCCACCCTAAATTTCTAAAATTCTAACCCTCCAAAACCACCTCCAATTCCTCCCCCAAGGCTTTCAATATCTCATCCATAAGTACTCCCTTTTCTTCAGTCACTCTGTTTAATCCGTGATGGAATCTGCTGTTGTAATCCACCTCCTTAAAAAAAGCACCCCCACTCAGCTTTTCAAATAAATAGGCTATTTTCCCAAGCTTGGGTTGCGCATATAGGCATAACATCCACAGATTATAAGCAGAAAGATAATGCGGTTGATAGGATAGTTTTGCAAACACATAGGTCCTAAATAATCTAAGGATAGCATTTGAAAATAATTCATATACCCCTTTCTCCATTCTCCTTTTCTGCCCCTTCCCTTAATACAAAATAATTACAAATCGTGCCATTAGTGGCTTTATACATATAATCCAGATCGCCGTAATTGGCTTTATACGGATGTTCCCAATGCATAGTAAAGTTTTGTTCTTGGTATGTATAAACCCGGTTTTCAGGTATCATTATATTTTTAAAAAAGTCTTGATGAATAAAGTTGCGCTCTTGAATCCATATTCGGCTATGCCCTATAAGGATTACATTATAGGCATCATTAAACCTAGCCATTACAGCTTGTTGCATACTATTTAAGATTTCCGTACCAAGCCCCTTCCCTATTAAAAGCAAATAATAATAGGTTTTTGATGCTGTTTGGGTTTTGTGGAAGCAGAAAATTTCTTCCGTCTGTTTTATTTTGTTTATTTGGGAAATAACCTGAAGTAACTGTTGGTCAACAGTATTTATTATGGGTGTTGTATCTCCGGTTTCATCTGTTGATTTATTGGCTTTTATACGCTTTTTTAGCTCCCCAAAACGATCGGAGACCATCGCGTACAATTGTCCTTCCACCTCATTGATTGCTGTATAGAGTTCCCAGTTAATATAAATTTCATCTGCTTCCTTAGCCGCTTCCTTGGCTTTTTCCAGTTGCGCAATAAGATAATAGGTCTCACCATTTTGCTTAACAAACAGTGCTTCAATAGACGGTAGGTATTGGACTAGGTATTTTATTCTTTGGGTTGGCGTATTAAAGAAACGGTGCCCTATGTATAAGTTTTCCAAATAGGTAAGGTGATGCTCAAAAATGGAAATGTAGGTTAAAAATACACTTGTTCAGGCCTCAAGGTCATAAAACTTATTCGCTAACGTCATCAGTATATCATGCTGATGAAAGTATTCATGGTCATATTTTTTAAAGCGCCTTTTAAAGCTTTTCCAAGTTGTTGACAGTTGTTTTGTAAAGTCTGGGTTTTGATAAAGCAACCCACTCTTGGTACAATAACTAGGAATAAATGGATTACCATTTTTATAGGCAAACCGCATTTGGCGGGAACCTAGTACATGAAACAGTACCTGCCGATCCTTTAAGGCCAAACGCAGCCATTTTCTGCTTTCAATAACATCCATATTCACACCATCAATTGCAGTAATTATAAGGTGGGGTGGCGTTGTGGCAGTGGCGGGATAAAAGAAAATGTTCTCTATAGGAAGTTCCTTTATTAACTGCTGTAGTTTTAAACCAATTGCTTCTGGCAATGATTCAAATGATAGCTTATTGATTGTTTCCATACCATACTTTTTAAGGCTTACAATAACAAAGCTCTTTTATAGTATGGGCATATTCAAGTTTGAAAAAGGGTATTTTAGAAGTACGAAGCTCAATCAACAAGGGATGTGGAGTTTAAGCACTGATGTCACGGCGACCTCAATCCTAATTTTAATTGCGCTTTGCATATTAAAATTGAATCGGTCACCAATTAAAATTTGGTTTTCCAATAATCAAACCAGATAATTTGTCCAACTAAAAGGGATATTTTAGAAGGCACTACACACCAATTTATCAAAATAAATATTAAATTTGATACCTGTCAGTTCGCACAACAGACAACCCACAACCGAAAACAGACAACAGACAACCCACAACCGAAAACAGACAACCCACAACAGACAACCCACAACAGACAACAGTCAACAGACAACCGAAAACCCACAACCGACAACCGAAAACCCACAACCGAAAACCCACAACCGAAAACCGAAAACCGAAAACCGACAACAGACAACAGACAACCCACAACCGAAAACCGAAAACCGACAACCGACAACCGACAACCGACAACCGAAAACCTCAACCCTAACACTAGAACTTAGGCTATAAACTTTGCGTGTTATGAACATTGCATATAAAGTGTAAACAAATTTGTTTATATTTGTAGTGTGGATACGCTACTAAAATACAAAGGCATACACCCAGGTATTGTTTTGGAACGTGAATTTAAAAAACGTTCCTTAAAACAACGCCCCTTTGCAATTGCTATAAATGAGCATCCACAAACCTTGAATGCCATTACGAAAGGCAAGAGAAGTCTAAACACAGCTTTGGCGCTTAAAATTGAGGAAAAAATGGGATTGGAAGAAGGTATCTTGGCAATCCTTCAGACCTATTACGACATCCGTATAGAAAAAGAAAAACAACAAACTGAAACCCCTAATCTTGCTTTATTGCGCAATTCACTTTTTTGGGATACAGCTATTGAACATATCGATTGGAAAAAACAATATAAAGCAGTTATTAAAAGAATATTTGAACGTGGTAATGAAACTGAGAAAAGCGAGATTATTCGTTTCTATGGTAAACAGAAAGTAGATGATGTATTGAATTCAATAAGCAGAAAACCCTATACACTTTCCGCCAAGTAAATTTTGAAAAATGCTACACACAACACCGTAAACAATTTACTTCGCGAAAGCTTATTACAGTTAATGAGCGCTGAAGTATTTTGTAGCTTTAGACTAGTGGGTGGTACTTCCCTTAGTCTTCAAATAGGCCATCGGGAGTCTGTCGATATTGATCTTTTTAGTGATGTTCCCTATGGCAAAATAAATTTTGAAGAGATAACAGCATACCTAAAAGCGCATTTTCCTTATGTTGACCACTTAGATTTAGCTCCTGCAATCGGTAATTCTTATTTTATAGGTAAAAATGAGAATAATGCTGTAAAGCTTGATGTTTATCATACTGATACTTTTATAGAACCCCTGTTATTAATCGATAAAATTCGTCTGGCGTCAGTAGCAGAAATCATCGCAATGAAAATAGATGTGGTCCAGCGTGGAGGAAGAAAAAAGGATTTTTGGGATTTGCATGCGCTGTTTGAAAACTTCACTATTGAACAAATGCTAGCATTACACAAGCAGCGGTATCCATATACTCACGATGAAAAACTAATACTCCACAATTTCACTGATTTTTCACAGGCAGATGATGATTTTGATCCCATTTGTCTGTTAGGTAAATACTGGGAGTTTATTAAGGATGATATAGTTACTAATATTGAAGCTTTTAGAAATACTAAAAATGGAGTTGACTAAACTGGAAAATAAATCTATAGCTACAAATAAAGCAAAACACAATATATCCCCCGATGTCCAAGTAAATTTTAATAAGCGCAGCGAAACTATATTCATCAAAGTGTCCGAGTGAATTTCAAAAAGCACAGCGAAACTATTTTCACCACGGTGTCCGAGTGAATTTCAAAAAAGCGAAGCGGCTTTGAAATTTGCCTATGCTGAGCCTGCCTGTCCTGAGCTTGCCTGTCCTGAGCCTGCCTGTCCTGAGCTTGCCTGTCCTGAGCCTGCCTGTCCTGAGCCTGCCTGTCCTGAGCCTGCCTGCCCTGAGCATTCTAAGTTAAAAACAAACTTTTAAGCAGATAATTTCACAAAAGGTTCCTCTCTTTTGGCTACTGCAAATATTCTTAATACAAGTTTATTAGCTACAGCATTAATTACGCTCATATGATGTTTTCCATCTTTTACTTTACGGTTATAATAAGTTTTCAATTGAGGATCGTGCTGGACAGCGGTAACAGCTCCTTTTATTAAAATTGCTTTTAATGACTTATCTCTTAAAAAATGAGTTCTTGTCTTACCCCTTATACTACTTCCCGACTGATATGGAAAAGGAGCTAAGCCGCAGTGACAACTAAATTTACGTGGATTGTGAAATTTGGTGAAATTAGCTGTTTCTGTGATGCACTTTATTGCGATTACCGGACCTACTCCGATTACCGCTGTCACTTTTTTATAGCTACTTTTCAACTCTTGGTCAGCTTTAATGATTTTTTGCATCTCATCCTCTATATTTTTTATACTCTTTTGTAGAGATTTATATTGTTTTTTCTCTTCTCTAATTAACATCTTCACATCTATGGTTCGGTTTAATATCTCATTGGCCTTTAAACTATTTTGAACTTGAACGGACATTTTAACGTAACGTTCCCGTGCTGTGATTAGCGCTTTAAGTCTACCTAAGTTTTCTGCAGGTAAATGGTATGGATTTAACTTGTGCTTATTTGTAATAGCATATTCTGCAATACGATAAGCGTCCTTTATATCACTTTTACCTCTCTGAATACCTAGAGATTTTTTAAGTTCTAAGGGATTTATAAGATAAAAAGCATATTTTTTCTGACTCAAACAGTCTATTAAAGCTGCACCATAATGTCCTGTGTGCTCCAAAGCAAAAACGGTATTGGTTTTATCAAAATCGTCAAGCCATTTATTGATAGCTTTACGATGATTTTCTAAAACTCCTCTATTTTTCACTTGTACATCATTATTCCCTAAAGAGCAATAATCTAGAGTGTCTTTAGAGATGTCGATTCCTGTTACTAAATTTTTCATAACTTTGAATTAGCTATTAAAAACCTGAAGAACCAATAGGTCTGTGTACTAACGCTATTAATAAGCCTTTAAGCTTTACATTCTAAATGGTACCAAAACCTAAAAGAGGGTAAGGACTAATGCTCAGGATGAAACTTGAATTTCAAAAGCCGAAATAGTTCACCTTGCCCTCTGGTTTTTCAGAAATTTAATAAGGTTAAACTTCTTGTAAATATAAAATGTAAAACTAATAGCCTGTCGAAGGGTCGAAGGATCGAAGGGTCGAAGGGTCGAAGGGTCGAAGGGTCGAAGGGTCGAAGGGTCGAAGTATATCGAGCACACCAACGCAAAAACATAATTTCCATTAACAAAATTTTAATATATTGCTTTTCAAAAAAATCATTGAATGAAAAAGTCTTTACTCTTCATTAGCTTACTGGTAGGTATTTTTATTAAAACAACTGCCCAAGTGGGCTTTCTACCACATACTATTATTGACCAAGGAAGTACCAATGGTGCTAATTCTGCTTTTGCAGCCGACTTAGATGGGGATGGTCATTTGGATATGGTTTCGACTTCTCAACATGACAATAAAATTGCTTGGTACAAAAATGATGGGGCTGGCAATTTAGGTACGCAGCAAATAATATCCTTTGATGTTCAAGCCCCGAAGTTTGCCAGTGCTGTTGATCTTGACAACGATGGCAATATAGACCTTTTGGTTTCCTCTGCCGAAAACAGTAAAGTGGTGTGGTTTCGCAATGATGGTGCTGCCCACTTTGGAACTCCAAGGTTAATCACCGATAATGTTGAGGGAATTTCAAATTCCCTTGCAGCAGACATTGACGGCGATGGCGATTTAGATGTAGTTGCCACCTCTTCCAATGAGAACAAGATTGCTTGGTTTGAGAATACAAATGGACAGGGCGTTTTCGGGCCTGAAAATATAATTACCACAAATGTTGACAGAGCTATAAATATAGCTTTATCCGACTTGGATGGAGATGGCGATTTGGATATTGTAGCTGCAACACTTTATGACAACAAAACGGTGTGGTTTGAAAATTTGGATGGGCAAGGGACTTTTGGCCCGGAACTCATGATTGATGACGATCTTTTCAACACCTATTCATTATACGGTTTTGATATTGATGCCGATGGCGACAATGACATCATTACGAGTACCGGACAAGCAGATGGGTTCATGTTTTATGAGAATATGAATGGGCAAGGAAATTTTTCAGCACCCCAATCAATTAATGCCGATGATGTACGCGGTTTTCTCCTGGAAGATTTTGACTATGATGGTGATTTGGATATTGTAGCGACTATCGGAAATGAAATTGGTTGGTATGAAAATCTAAACGGTCAGGGAAACTTTGCTTCCAAACAACCTCTTATTGCCACAAAAAATCTTGCATATGTAGCAGATATCAACGAAGATGGTGCTTTTGATATTCTTACAATTACCAATGGCGACAAAATTTCTTGGTATCCAAGTACCGGTCAGGGTATCTATGGCCCTGAAGCTGTTATGAGTGTTATTGATGGTGTACAAGGTTCCTATAGCATTGAGGCAGCCGATTTTGATGGGGATGGAAATATTGATGTTGTCTCGGCAAATTCAGAAGTAGGAACGATTACTTGGTTTAAAAATTTAGATGGGCAGGGCAATTTTAGCTCCCCTAGAATGGTTGCAGAAACCCTATCCTATGTACAATCAGTTTATGCAGCCGATCTTGATGGCGATGGTGATATCGATGTTTTGTCATCTTCAAATGATGATGATAAAGCCACTTGGTTTAAAAATATAGATGGGCAGGGTAACTTTGTGGAACAACAGCCTTTTTCTCTCGACCTTGATGGCTCCATGGTAGTGCATGCCGATGATCTCGATGGCGATGGCGATATGGATGTGGTAGTTTTCGACTTTAATTTGGGAATAGTATGGTTTGAAAATCTAAATGGATTGGGAACTTTTGGTCCAGCGCAAACAGTTGAAGAAAATATCGGTTACACAGAATCCATCCACACCGTTGATTTAGACGGTGATGGTGATAAGGATATTATTGTTGCCGCTTATGGCAGTCAATTATTGGCATGGTATGAAAATATGGATGGTCAAGGAAATTTTGGGTCCCAAAATATAATAGATAGTGATCCTTTGAATGCGATAGACATTTATTATTCTGATTTGGACGGAGATGGGGATATGGATATTCTAAGCACTTCAATTTTGTATAGTAGCGTTCTATGGTATGAAAATCTAGATGGCAATGGATCGTTTGGATCACGCAATATAATATCATCCAATTGTTTATCACCCTGGCTAATCAGAACTATGGACGCTGACCAAGATGGTGATATGGATGTGTTTGTGGGCGATTATAGCGCTGATACTATTTCTTGGTATGAAAATACCAATGGTTTGGCCACCTTTGGCCCGCAACAAATTATTGATTTAAAAATGAATGGTGCCCAAGGAATGGTCGTTGCAGATGTTAACAACGATGGAACGCTAGACCTATTTGCAAGCTCCTATTTGGGAGATAACCTAAAATGGTATGAAAACTTCGGTCGCTTGGGTAATGATATTTCGGGTTCCGTAACACTAGATTTAGATAGTAATGGATGCACTAGCAATGATGAACCCATGAGGCAGGTTATGGTAGTTACCGATAATGGTACCCATAGCTTTGCAACATTTACACAACCTAACGGAGAGTATCTGCTTTATACCAATGAAGGCACTTTCACCACTACCCTAGCATCTGAACTGCCTACTTATTACAGTCCGAATCCCGCTTCGCATACTTCTTTTTTTACGGGTCAAAACAATAACGATTTAGCAGATTTTTGTGTTGAACCTACAGCTGTAATCAACGATCTAAATATTACATTTTACCCTTTGGGTGATGCACGCCCGGGCTTTGAGGCCGAATATCAAATGGTGTTCAACAATGTGGGAACTACTGTTCTTGATGGCGCTATAACCGTTAATTTTGATGATGTGCGCCTTGACTTTTTAAGCGCAAGCGAACCCCTTAGCTCACAAACTAACAGTACGATAACTTTTGATTACAGTAACTTCAAGCCTTTTGAGACAAGAAGCATTGATATTAATTTTCAAGTTGCAACCCCTCCCACCACACAGATTGATGATGTATTGGTTTATAATGCAATTATAGAACCTGTGAGCGGGGATTTAACGGAAGCTGATAATACCTTCACATTAAATCAAACAGTTATAGGCTCCCACGATCCCAATGATATTCAAGTTTTAGAAGGCGAAAGCATTTTTATAGAGGAAGCCGATGAGTACTTGCACTACATCATCCGCTTTCAAAATACGGGTACGGCATCGGCAATTAATGTAAGTGTGAGCAATGAACTTGATTCAAATTTGGATTGGAATACCTTGCAGATTGAAAATATTAGCCACAGCAATAGAATTGAAATTACTGATGGAAACCAAGTAGAGTTTATCTTTAACAATATAAATTTGCCAGATTCCACAAGCAATGAGCCCGACTCGCACGGATATATTCAATATAAGATAAAACCAAAAAGCACTATTGCAGTGGGCGACTTTATGCTTAACAGTGCCGCTATTTATTTCGACTTTAACCCTCCCGTAATTACTAATACTGTTATCACCACTGTAATTGATAATTTGGGTGTTGAGGAAAATGCTACAAATTCCATTGCACTTTACCCTGTACCTAGCAGTGACATCTTAAATATAAAGAGCGCGCTACCCATAGTTGATGCGAAGGTGTTTAATAATCTGGGACAATTAATTTATACTGTAGCAAATCCAAAGGGTATTGAACAACTAAATATTGAACAGCTTAGTATGGGAATGTATTTTGTGAAGCTTATTGATATAGAACAGAATATTTATAGTAGGAAATTTATAAAGCAGGAATAATTAAGATTTTCATCTTTCTTGACTTCCAGTAAATTACCAATTTCATTATATATAGAAATAAAATCATATCCGCGGGTGTCCGAGTGAATTTCAAAAAGCGTAGCGAAGTGAAATTAGCGCCGGAAAACATACCGAAGACAAGGCGGTTTTGATAAATGCCGATGCCAAGGCATTTAAGGATGCCATAAAAAAACACCGCAATTGGGACCGAATGGATATTGCTGCTAAAATTCCCGCATAATGTACAGCTATAAATTGGGGAGCTACCTTACTCCCCTATTTATTCTATTGACACATTAAATGTGTCTAGCAACCTTTAGTCGTGCTCTGGAAAAAGTGTCAATTCCATTATTTTATGCTAGTATTGAATTAGTTGTTTATAATTATAATCTTTCCTTACTTTTAAAAAATACCCAGATTTGAAAAAAATAATACTGATTTTACTCGGACTTATTTTATTTTTTATTGCCATAATTTACTTCTCCTTATGGAGTCATCCCGATACCGGCCACACTGATGTTTTAGTGGGGAAACAAAATGTGGAAACCTTAAATTTTGAAAATCTGGATAGCGTTAGCGTGGCTGCGGCGACCATCTATGAGGGAGCGTTGCTAAAAGAAATTATGCAAGGTGAGCAATACAGGGCAGAATGGGCAGTACCGGTAAAGGTACCTGTGCTTCTATTGGACCGGACCTATGGAGGACTAACCATACTAAAAAAAGGAGGTGGAAAACAAACTAAATCGTTACGACTTAAAAGTGTCAAAGGTCTGGTTTACACCTTACGAAGTGTTGCCAAAGATCCGGAACCCCTCATACCTGAATTCGCCAAAACATTGGGAATTGAGAATTTAATAATTGACGGCATTACCGCCCAGCACCCTTATGGGGCTATGGTTGTGGCAAAACTAGCTGAGGCGGTCCACTTGCCTCATACGCACCCACGGTTGGTATTTGTTCCTAACCAAGAGGCTTTGGGTAAATACAATGAAGGCTTTGGCAATAAACTGTACTGGCTGGAATATGAAACCGAAGGTGAAGAAAATTGGTCAGCGTTTGAAAATATTATAGCTATAATCGACACGGAGGAATTACAGGAGCAAAAATTCAAACACCGGGATAAATTACATATCGATACCCAGGCTCTGGTGAGAAATAGGCTTTTTGATATCGTAATAGGCGACTGGGATCGCCACGCCAAGCAATGGGGATGGTTCTTGCAAAAAAAGAATGACCGATATATCGCCATACCACTTGCCAGTGATCGGGACAATGCCTTTTTTACCATTGACGGCCTGTTACCCAGCATTATTGCATCCAAAAATGTACAGCCTCGATTGCGTCCATTTCAGGAGGAAGTAGATTATATGCCCGGGCTGGTATATCCTTTTGATATTTATTTTTTAAAGGGGGTGTCAAAGGAAACATTCCAGGCTCAGGCAGCATATATAAAAACCCATTTAACAGATACGGCTATAGACCACGCATTAGCCACTTGGCCAAAGGAAATTCATCAATTGCATGGCAAGGAAATAAGGGATATTTTAATTGCTCGGCGTAACAATTTGAATCGTTATGCTTTGGAGTTCTATAAGGTGCTACAAAGCAAAAATTTTCTAACCCAGCCTTTAAAGGGATCTGATGATGCTGATGTGCCCATGGAACTGCACAAATGTTTTGAATGTTTATAGCGGGTGGTGTTTACACCGCTAGAGATTGCTTCGCTACGCTCCCAATGACAATTTTTGTAAATCATCGGAAATGTCACTGCGAAGAAGCAACAAGAGGAGCGACTGCCTGTACTGAACTTGTCAAAGTGAAGCAAATCGAAGATTCAAAGGAGTTAATTTGCCAAGGTCTAGTTAAGATCATCCTCTCTTTGAAGGGGGCTAGGGGGATGTTAAAAGCAACCTCTAAAAATTGCCACGACCTATCGGCCTCGTAATCTCAGTCTTGCTCAACATTTAGCCTGCCTTGAGCTAGGGTACCCTGACCGCAGTCAAAGGAAAAACAGAAAATGAATTTATTGGAGGATAAAGCAAAATCGATTATTCAATAAATCCAAACGCACCACTCACAAATTCACCCACTCACCTATTCACCCTTCGCCCTTAACTCCCAAAACCTCCACCCCAACAGCATTAGCACTCTTAAACAAATAATAGGTACTTTCAACCTTCTGATAAAACTTCACTCCCAAAACCGCCACAGCCGTCCCTTCCACCTCAGGCAAATCCGTCTGCATCTCAAAGGAAGTCGCACTATACTCCTTGTCAATATATAGGGGCGCACTGTTCTTTAGTTGGTAGCCCAGCGTATCAAAATCAAATTGCAAAAGCCCCAATGTAAGCGCCATATGGGTTGACCCAGCAGGAAAACCAACATCCTTAATATCAAAATTTGTAACACTAAGCGTGCGGGTATCAAAATCATAGTTTAAGGAACAAGCCAATATCTCCGTAATACTACACGAAGGGGTAAAAGCAAAATCCCTTAGTAACTGCTTACCCTTAGGTGTCTCCAATCCACGCCCCACTCTCCTATTGCCTCGACTATTCATAGTGTCCAAATCCTTCAACTTGGTAAACAATTGAACCATCCGCCCATGAAGTTCTCCATCCTTGCGAACGCATAAATATGGGGCAAGCGCAATGCGAAAAACTTTCTTGGTCTTACTACACCGCCCAAACTCCGAGGCGTTTTCCATGGTTCGCACCATGCTTTCCTTGTGCTTTGAACCCTTTTGAAACCCACCTCCTGCCGCTCGCGCCAAATACCCTCCGCTTTTGGATCTGTAATAATTAATATCCCCAATGGTTCCCTTTAACTTTAATGTTCCCGTTTGTTTTGCCATTACTATAAGATTTAATTGAATACTAATATAGTAAAAATTCAAAATGAAATAAATATTAAAGTATATTTATAGCGTATATATAGTATGTTTATAGTATGTTTATAGTATATATATAGCGTATTAACTAAATTTAATATATTATAACATATTAATATCATCATTATACTAAGTCAATCTGCCCAACTTTAGCTCATTCAGGATGGCAAGCCCCTTGTCCATTGCAAAGGAGGCACGACTGAAACAATCTGTTGGCTAGCCTGCCTCGAGCGGAGTCGAGAGAGCCTGCCTCGAGCGGAGTCGAGAGGTCATTGCAAAGAAGGCACGACTGAAGCAATCTCAATAACGCCCGGCTCTTAATGATCGTGCCCCCCTCCTTCTTCCTTTAAAAGCACAAATGCACCTTTGGTTAAAAATTTAGTTTCAGGTTTAAATTCTTCCGATTTCCCAATCGCTGTGAAGCCATTGTAAGTTGATCCAATTTTCACTTCTACGGGAAGGATTTCAAATTCCTCGGCACTTTCGTTTTTAATCAATAAAACATAGTTTTTACCTTCCATTTCCACAACGGCGTTTTCCGGAAGCGCCCATTGGTTTGAAGTGCCCGTAACAATCTGTGCCTCCACAAACATGCCGGCGGTAAAGTTTTGCTCGTCCTTTTCATCAATATGCCCGTGTACCATTGCAATTCGCGTGTTGGGATCAATGGAAGTCCCAACCAAATGCACCTCGCCTTTGAATACTTCTTTTGAGGCCTCGGGAACGGTAAAGAGAATTTCCTGTTCTTTTTTCAATTGCAACAGATCCTTTTCAAAAACCTTTAATTCCAAATGGATATGGTCCGTATTCATAATTTCCATAATCTTATCGGCCGGAGAAACGTAGGTGCCCGTGTTTACAAAAACCCGGGTCACGTTGCCATCAATGGGGCTGTAAATATTTACTGCTGAAACAATATTGCCAGCCTTAACAGATGCGGGGTTTATGTTCAGCATTTCAAGGTTTTTCTTTAAGCTGTTGTAACGTGCCAGATTGGATCTGTATTCGCTTTCGGCCTTCAGATAACTTTTCTGTGAAGTGATCTTTTCATCAAACATAATTTTCTGGCGCTCGTATTCCGATTTTAAATAGGAAAGCTGTTCGGCAGTCTCCAGATAATTCTGCTGCATCGTTATAAACTCAGGGTTCTCCAGCGTTACCAAACGTTGTCCTTTGGAAACTTTATTGCCAACCAATAAAGGCGTATTTTTAATATAACCGCCCGCAAAAGCACTTATCACGGCCCGGCTCTGTGGCGGTACGTCAATCATTCCGCTGGTTTGTACGGTTTCTGCAAAGGGTTTTTCGGTGAGTTGGCCTATCTCCATCTTCGCGTTTTCAAACTGGGCTTTAGTGAGATGTACAATGTCATCCCTCCTCTCCGGGGAGGTTAGGAGGGGACTTTCTTTTTCGGAATTGTTGCAGGCGGTTAAGACCAAAGCCAAAAGCAACAAAAGTGATTTTATATATTTCATAATGTATGATTTAAAGCGTTAAATAATTTAGGGCGATGACCGCCTGATTGTAGTTGTTGAGGTTTTCGAGATATTGCAGTTCAATTTCATAGGCGTTTTCAAGGCTTTGGATGTATTGAAAGAAATCTATCTCCCCATTTTTGAAACCGATGTTTGCGGTTTTCAGAATTTCCTCGGAAAGCGATTTTCCCTCAGTTTCATAATATTGAAGGGCTTCCTCATATTTTGAAACCTCGTTGAGCAACTGCGCCTTTCGCGAATTCAAATGAATTTTATAATCCTCCGCCTGCTGCTGGCTCACATCTGCCGCAATTTTCGAAGCCTTTATTCTCGAAGCATTCCCGCTGAAAAGCAAAGGGATTTTTAAACCAATTTGATAGGCATAGAGATTTTGGCTCAAGCCCGAATTGCTTCCCAAGGAATAAGAAAGACTGATATCCGGAAGTAAATGCTGTTTTTCAAGACTGCGCTTTGCATTAAAAAAATCTGTTCTATTTTCATAATAGTCCAATCCTGGGTGCGCTTCCATACTGGAAAGTGAAAGTTTCAGTTTTTCCAAAGTTTGGGTTGAAACCTGCAAGCTATCCTTGGATTGAACAACTGTTTTCAAACGCTCTAGGGCAATCCGCACATCTTCCCTACTCTGCCTAAAATCGGTTTCCAACTGTCGCTGTTTGGCACGGGCAGTTATCTTTTCCAAATAATTGGTTTCCCCAAGCTCAAAACGGCGCTGGGCTGCGTGGGCGAAGTTTTGGTAAAGACTATCCAAACTTTGATAAACACGTTCCCTGTTTTTCTCAAATTGAAACTGATAATAAGCCGCGGTTACCACCCCTTCCGTTTTGCGCTTTTGAAGTTCGTATTGGCTACTTTGCATTTCGAACTGCCTTTTATTGACATTCCTTTCGGCGAAATATACCGTCGGGAAAAGAAAACCCTGCTGCACACCAAAAACTTCGAGTGGCTCATTGTTTGGCCCTAAATCATTTTCATTAAATTCATAAAATACCGTGGTTTTATCAAAATTGAAAGCACTCCCAATTAAAGCATTTGCTTCCTCTTTTTGAAGCGAAAAAGCTTTTAATCCAGCATTGTTTTCCAAAGCCATTTGCTGTAAGTCTTCCAATGTTTTGGAATTTTGCTGTGCCACCCCAGAAAAGCCAAGCAAGAATATTACAATTACCATCGGTAAAGTTTTCTGCTTAGATTTTCGGAGTTTTATTTTCTTTTTATCTGAATCAAAAATTGAATACAAAACCGGCAAAACAACCAAAGTTAGAATAGTAGCTGTTACTAAGCCACCAATAACAACCGTTGCCAGTGGTCGTTGCACTTCCGCGCCCGCATTGGTAGAAATTGCCATTGGTAAAAAGCCAAGTGCTGCAGCCGAAGCGGTCAACAAAACCGCTCGCAAACGGTCTTTTGCACCCAATACGATAAGTTCTTTTTTATCTTTCATACCTTCTTTTTTGAGTTCCTTAAAATGTTCTATCAACACTATCCCGTTGAGTACCGCAATCCCGAAAAGTGCAATAAACCCTACGCCTGCCGAGATACTAAAAGGCATATCGCGCACCCAAAGCAACAACACGCCCCCCACCGCCGCCAAAGGAATTGCAGAATAGATCATCAGGGCCTCCTTTACGGAATTAAAGGCAAAATACAGAAGGAAGAAAATTAGCAATAATGCCACTGGAACTGCAAACAGCAGTCTGGTTTTCGCACTTTGCAGATTCTCAAACTGCCCGCCATAATCAATGGTGTAGCCCACGGGAAGTTGTATGTTTTCATCAATCAGTTTTTGAACATCGTCCACCACGCTTTGCAGATCGCGACTTCTAACGTTTATACCGACCACAATGCGCCGTTTGGTATCATCCCGTGATATTTTCGCAGCACCTTTTGTGTATTTTATTTCCGCTAGTTCACGCAATGGCACTTTTTCTCCGGAAGGGGTATCAACATATAGGTTTTGCAGGTTGGAAAGATCGCGGCGGTTGTTTTCGTCCAACCGTACCACAAGGTCAAAACGTTTTTCACCCTCAAAAATGCTCCCCAAGGATTTACCCGCAAACCCCATAGATATCATTTCATTTAAATCTTCAATGTTAAGGCCGTAGCGTGCAATTTTTGCTCGGTCGAAGCTTACATTCATTTCTGGCAGACCTACTACTTTTTCTACCGTAATATCATCTGCGCCTTCCACGTTTTCAACAAGGTTTTTTATTTCATTTGCCTTTTTGTTGAGCACTTCGAGATCCTCTCCAAAAATCTTGATGGCAATATCTGCGCGAACTCCCGTAATTAGTTCGTTAAAGCGCATCTCAATGGGTTGGGTAAATTCTACTTCCATTCCTGGAATAATTGCCAAGGCCTCCTTAAACTTCTCTGCCAATTCATTTTTGCTCTTTGCCGAAACCCATTCCTTTTTGGGTTTTAAAGTGATTATAACATCGCTCTCCTCCATAGACATCGGGTCTGTGGGTACTTCAGCAGCGCCAATACGGCTTACTACCTGATCTACTTCGGGGAAGTTTTTTATCAATATTTCTTCAATCTGTGTTGTAATGGCAATTGTATTTTTGAGGGAAGTACCCGTTTTAAGTACCGGTTGGATCACAAAATCGCCCTCGTCCAAGGTTGGGACAAACTCGCCCCCCATAGTTGAAAAAAGATATATCGTGGAAGCCAGAATTAATATTGCCACGCCCAACACCAACTTTTTAGCACCTAAGGCCCAACGAATTGTCGGTTCGTAAAAACGGTTCAGGAAAGCCATTATTCGAACTGAAATATTTCTTTCTGAAGTTATAGTAGGTTTTAAAAATAGGGAAGCCGCTACGGGAACGTAGGTAAAACAAAGCACCATCGCTCCAATTAATGCAAAGCTGAAGGTAAGCGCCATCGGTTTAAACATTTTGCCTTCTACCCCACTGAGTGAAAGGATTGGAATGAAAACAATCAAAATAATAAGCTGCCCAAAGATGGCGGAATTCATCATTTTGGATGCGCTTTTTACGGTGAGTTCATCCTTAGCCAGTTGTTTTTCTTCGGAAGAAAAGGCGTTCAGGCTGGTGGCATTTTTACTTATCTGAAATGCTACAAATTCAACAATAATCACTGCACCGTCAATGATAATCCCAAAGTCGATAGCGCCAAGACTCATCAGGTTTGCATCTACACCGAAAAGGTACATTAGCGAAAGCGTGAAAAGCAGAGACAGCGGGATTACGGAAGCAACCACCAGCCCCGAACGTAGGTTTCCCAATAAAAGCACCACGACAAAAATTACAATTAGTACCCCAAGAATGAGGTTTTCCGCAATGGTAAAAGTGGTTTTGCCTATGAGCACGCTGCGATCCAAAACTGGATTGATATACACCCCTTCGGGCAGCGATTCGGAAATATTTGCTACGCGTTCTTTTACAGCTTCAATAACTTGGTTTGAGTTGCCGTCCTTTAACATCATTACTTGACCGAGGATTTTTTCGCCTTCGCCGTTTCCGGTAATTGCACCAAAACGGGGCGCGCTTCCGAATTGGACATTCGCAATATCCTTCACATAAATAGGGAAACCGTTTTCGTTTTTTACAACGATATTTCCAATATCTTCAAGAGAAGACGCCAAGCCTTCGCCGCGAATAAAATAAGCCTGGTTTTCCCTTTCAATATAGCCGCCGCCCGAAATACTGTTGTTCTTTTCCAAAGCCGTAAACACCTCTTGGGCAGTAATATTCATAGCGTTCAGCTTATTGGTGTTTATGGCGACTTCATATTGTTTTAAATATCCACCCCAAGTGTTCACCTCCACTACGCCTGGAATGCCCGAGAGTTGTCGTTTCACGATCCAATCCTGGATGGTGCGGAGTTCCGTTACTGAGTATTTATCCTCAAATCCAGGCTTTACGTCCAGAATGTATTGATAGATTTCGCCCAGACCTGTAGTTATTGGACCCATTTGTGGGGTGCCGAAACCTTCGGGAATGTTTTCGGCGGCTGACTGGATTTTTTCGGCTATAAGTTGGCGTGGCAAATAAGTGCCCAGGTTTTCCTCAAAGACAATAGTAACCACGGAGAGCCCGAATTTTGAAGTGGAACGAATTTCCTTTACACCTGGCAAATTTGCCATTTCCAACTCCACGGGATAGGTAATGAATTGTTCCATATCCTGAGTGGATAGATTGCGGGAAGTGGTAATTACCTGTACTTGGTTATTGGTAACATCTGGCACTGCACCAATGGAAAGCTGTGTGAGCGAAAAGACCCCAAAGCCTATCAGCAACAGCGTAAACAAGCCGATGATGAGTTTGTTTTTTATACTGAATTGAATGATTTTTGTTAGCATAACAAATTATAAGTTTATCTTTTTTCAACTTAAAATCGTTGAAAATCGAAATAATAAAAATTGATTGTGACCGCTGTGAACCGGTAAATTGTGACCCTAGAAGAAAAATGGAAATAATTATTCCCGAGAAAGGTCAATCTAGTTATGCAAACTTAGGTGGCTGAAAAATAGAGAATTTTTCAAGAGAAGAATATAAATTTTCATAGTGGAAGCTGTGCGATGGCTGTGTATTTATTTCCACTTTTACAATAGAAATATCAAAAGGAACCAGCACGACATCAGTTGAGGCATGGTGGCAGGAAATATGCTGAAAAGGGAGTTCTTCGTGCTCCTGATCTTCCTCTTTATGATTTTGTTGATGTTCCGTTTTTAGGGATCCGTAATGCTTTTCAACGAAAGTGAAGAAATCGTCTCCATAATTTTCAGAATGATATTCAGCGTGCTGCACCAAGCGTCCGAGCAGAAGAATATCCTGCATGCCAATACCTACGCTTTGGAATAAAACGAGAAAAGAAAATGATATGGCAAATAGTGATTTCATTAAAAGATAAAATTAGTCAATAATCTTGAATCATTGGCATATAGAAATGACATTATTTATGAACTTCCCGCGTACCTCCATGACCTCCGGCCACTATTATCAATACTTTAAGACTTAAAAAAATGAATTTAAAAAATTGGATGATGGGGTTCATCATCACAAAGCGTTTGAATTTTGATATTCTCTGTGTCATTTTTTATTATTTATTTTTATTACTATTATTATTGGTTTTTGAATATTACCTATCATTCTAACTTTACTACCTACTACCTAATGCCTAATGCCTAATGCCTAATGCCTAATGCCTAATGCCTAATGCCTACTACCTAATTATTCAGGAATTAAATACCAAAAAGGTTTCATTTTGGCTTTGTAAATAAAGGCATAGTGCAGCATCAGTTTCAGCCAATGGCCTGCCAGCCCGATTTCTCCAAAGGTTTTTCCCAGTTTTCTGCCCATGGTATCTGGATATTTTTTGTAATCTGGCACAATGGGAAAGGTAGTGATACTAACCCCACTGCCCTTAGTCATCCCAAAGCCCGCAGAGGCGATACAGGCTGCGCCCATATTGCCCATAGAACCTTTGTGGTGCAAGGATTCCGTATTGTTCTTTATACTGTCTATAATATTATCGGCAACCAATTTGGCCGTAATTCCAGAGGGCATCCCCGTTCTCGGGGGTGATGGGAATATATCAGTTCCATTCGGGCTTTTACGGGGTTTGGAAATACTGTGTGGCGGTGCAAAAGCAATCCCCGGCGCAAAAATGTTTTTATAGCTTGGGTTTTGATAGGTTTCGGGCCAATCCTGCACGGTCCAGTCTTCATAAGGTTTTGGCGCGTAGTCTGCATCCACGATCATAAATCCTTTAAAAAGTTTATCCGTAATGTCGTTATTGTTTTTATCGAAAGCCTTGAAACCGTGGCCCGAAAAGGATGGAATCAGCATCGCAAAATCGTATTCAATGGTTTTATATTCCCCGGTCAAAGTTTCATAATGTGCAAGTCCGTTTTCAATTTTATTCACGCCTGCGCCCAGAATCCAATCAATATTGCGATCTTCAAAAACCATCTCGACCATTTCGTGCGATTTCATAATGTTGCTGCCGTAGCTTAGCAACATACCGTCCATTCCAAAGTCTCCCAATTCATATTCGTTGGAAATCCAAGTGATTTTAGCTTTGTCGCGAACCTTTTGACGGCGAAGCTCCTGTTCCACATTCAATATATATTCAAAGGCAGCACCTTGGCAGGTAGCCTTTGCGTGGCCTGTGCCGATAACAATTTTTGCCTCTTTACCCTTTTTCATTTCAGCAATTAGGGCCTGTAAACCTTCATTGGCGTGGTCTGCATGGGTATAGGTACAAACCGAATACGTTTTGTTTGTTCCGGGGTTCAATCCTTCGGTAGCCTCAAAATTGAGTTTGGGACCTGTGGCGTTTATGAGGTAATCGTAAGTTATTCTTTCGGTTTCGCCTTTTTTTTCTGCGGAAACATATTCAGCCACCACAAATGGCTTTTCAGTTTCGCTATCGCCTTCGGGATAAAAGGAGGTAACTTTCGCCTGCTTAAAACCAATTCCTTTCTTTTTATATAAAGGTGCAAGCGGAAAAAGTATTTCCTTTGATTTCATTCGGCCAATGCCCACCCAGATGTTTGAGGGAATCCACTGATAATTGCTATTGGGCGAAACCACGATTACTTCGTGGGTCTTGTCCAGTTTTCTGCGAAGGTGTGAGGCAGCTACGTGACCCGAGATTCCTGCACCCAATATTACGATTTTTGACATTTTTCGAAGGTTTTAAATGTCTAATTTACATCAATGAATAAAACCCTAAAATGATTTTAATCATATAAAATTGAGACAATTAGACTCTTCAAAATTGATTTTATTTATTTGGAAAAACAGTAACTTTTGTTACACAGCAGAAATATTCTCAATGAAATATTCCATTCGTCATTCAGAAATTATAACTTCGTACCAAGCCTTTTAAATTATGATAGTCCACGACTTCAGCAACGAAAAATCAGTTCTTAACCAGTTTATTTTGGAAATGCGCGATGTTTCCATTCAAAAGGATTCCATGCGCTTTCGAAAAAATATTGAGCGTATTGGGGAAATTCTCAGTTATGAGATGAGCAAAACACTTCACTATAAAACGGAAGTGGTAAAAACGCCGTTGGGGGAAAAGGAAATGAAAGTACCCGAAACAGATATAGTAGTTTGTTCCATTTTACGGGCGGCCCTGCCCCTTCACACGGGGGTTATAAGTTTTTTTGACAAGGCCGAAAACGCCTATATTTCGGCATATAGACACCACACTGATGGCAGTGACAATTTTGAAGTAATTGTTAATTATTTAGCCTCCCCTTCCATTGAAAATAAAACCTTGATTTTGACTGATCCAATGTTGGCAACGGGAAGGACTTTGGAGAATGTTCTCAAAGCTTTTAAAACCCACGGTACGCCAAAGCAGATTCACATTCTCTCAATCATCGGCGCCAAACCCGGAATAGAATATATTCAAGATATATTTCCGAAAAACACACATCTTTGGATAGCGGCTGTTGATGAAAAACTTAACAGCCGAGGCTATATTCTACCGGGATTGGGCGATGCTGGCGATTTGGCCTTTGGTGTAAAACTGTGATTATTTAAAATCCTCAATATCGTCACTTAGATCATAAACTTTTTCAATCTTCAACTCTTTCTCCAGAATACTGCTGCCGGCAGCGCTGCGGTATCCTCCTGCACAATGTACCACTATGGGTTTGTCCGTAGGAATTTCATCGGCTTTCTCGCGCAATTGATGTAGTGGAATAGCAATGGCTTTGTCAAAGAATTTCTCTTCGGATACCTCACTTTCATTACGGATATCAACAATGGTGTACTTTTCTGTATTTTCTTTGAAATCCTCCAAATTGAAAGCAGCCGATTTTTCAAAACTGGCACTCCCGAGGGTAAACACTGTTTTTACATTGGCTTCATAACCAATCTTAGCCGTACGGTGAAGAATTTTGTCAGCATTTTCAATGGAATCGACAACCAAATGGAATTTTTCAGATGGCTGAACAATTGAACCCAACCAGGTTTCAAACTTTGACGTGTCGGAAGTAGCCATAATGTTTATACTTCCCGGCAAATGGTTCTTTTTAAAATCTTCTTCATCCCGAATGTCGATAATCAGCGCATCCTTTTCTGATTTATCCACATCCAATTTAAACTGAATACCTCCCAGCGCCGTACGTAAGTTTTTTGCACCATTTTTATTTACATCTACATTATATCCAAAATAGTGGGGAATGAATGGTTGGGAATCCAACAAATGGTTTACAAATTGCTCTTCAGTTTGTTTTTTAAATGCCCAATTGCCAATCCGTTCGTTGCCCAAAGTACTTGATGAAGCGTCTTCACTCATTCCTTTCCCACAGAGGGAGCCTGCTCCATGGGCTGGGTAAACATAGGCTGTGTCTGGCAAATCGGTAAATTTATTTTGAATGGTATCATACATCATCTTTGCCAGTTCCTCACGTTTGGCTTTCATATGTCCTGCCTTCTCGCGCAAATCGGGACGACCCACATCTCCCACAAAAAGGGTGTCGCCTGTAAATAACGCAGTCTTGTTTTCTTCCGTGGCAACAATGGTTACACTATCGGGGGAATGACCCGGCGTGTTTATAGCCCTAAAGGTGGTATTGCCTATTGTAACTTCATCTCCATCATCAAAAGATGCATGAGGATAGTCTGCTCCTGTTTTCTCACTACAATATAATGTTGCGCCTGTTTCGTTATGAATTTGAAGGTGGGAACTCACAAAGTCGGCATGTGGATGCGTTTCAAAAACGGCAACTATCTTGGCATCGTTTTCCTCTGCATATTTATAATACTGCATCGGGTCTCTTTCAGGATCGACCAAAGCCATTTTACCATCGCTGATAATGGCGTATGAAAAATGTGAAAGGGGTTCGTATTCAAATTGTTTAATTTTCATAATCTAAAAATTCTTTTTTTTAAAAATACAAAATCAGTCTTTGGTTTAAAAACGCAAGACTGATTTTTTATAGGTAATTAAATATTTTTCTTTGCTAAATACCAAGTCACTTTTTCAACAGTATCATCTGCCAACCTTGTATTTAATTCATCTAAGGATTTTGGTGGCGGTACGATAGCTTTATCGCCTTTTTTCCAATCCAAAGGCATTGCAACCCCATATTTATCTGATGTTTGAAGGGCCTCCAAGGCGCGTAAAATTTCATCCATATTTCTACCAACATTCAATGGATAATACATCACTAAACGAATTTTCTTCTTGGGATCTATAAAGAATACGGCGCGCACTGCGGCAGTTTCACTTTCATTGGGCTGTAGCATTCCGTATAGTTTTGAAACCTTCATATCTATATCTGCAATGATTGGGAAATCAAAATACACGCCTGTAGTTTCGCGTACATTTTGAACCCAGCCTAAATGTGCGTGTATGCTGTCTATGCTTAGTCCTAAAAGCTCTGTGTTTAATGCATCAAACTCTCCTTTTCGCTGTGCGAAACCACTCATTTCGGTGGTACATACTGGTGTAAAATCGGCTGGATGCGAGAACATCACAATCCATTTGTCTTTGGCAAAGTCTGAGAACTTTATTTTTCCTTTTGTAGTAACGGCTTCAAAATCTGGAGCCATATCGCCAATTCTTGGCATTGGATTTACTTGAAGTAATTCTAAATTTGTTTCCATAATAATTAATTTCAACTATTGCTTTTAAATTTTAGATAAAATTAAATTATTAACTAGCATTGTACAGTAACATAGGTTACATACTATCCTTTTACTATAAATTCCATATAGAAAATAAATATGGCCATTACAAAAATGAAATATCCAAATGCTTTTTTCAACTTACTGCCATCTATAAAGTTGCTTATATAACTGCCAATGAAAATTCCTATAAAAGATATGCCTGTAAAGTGTAGTAAAAAAGTCCAATCTATTGTCATGGTTAGCGCATCACCTAGAAAAAATCCAATTAACGATTTAATTGCTATAATAATTAAGGAAGTTCCAATGGCAACTTTCATCTCCACGTTAGCAAGTATTACGAGTGCGGGAATTATTAAAAAACCACCACCGGCTCCAATCAATCCTGTAACAGCCCCCACTAGCAATCCTTCAAGTAGGATTAAGGGGTAATTGTATTTTACTTCTGAACTTTTGGGAGTTAAAACTTTTTTCTTCTGTTTAAGCATTGAGAAAGCTGCGGGAATCATTAAAACTGCAAAAAGTCCAAACATCCCCATACGCCTAGTAAACTGAAAACTGCCTATTGTAACTAATATTTCGGGCAAGGCGGGTATTACAAAATACCGAACCAAAGCAACTCCCGTGATAGCTGGAATACCAAATACAATCGCTGTTCGCAAATCAACATATCCTTTAAAATGTTGTTTTAAGCCCCCAACCAAGGAACTTGCCCCCACAATAAATAGCGAATATGCGGTAGCCGCTTTTTCATCAATTAAAAACAAATAAGCCAAAACAGGAACAGCAAGTATTGATCCTCCGCCACCAATGATACCTAAAGACAAGCCAATTAACAAGGCACCACCATATCCGAATATTTCCAACAATTCCATTTTTTGTTTTATGGGTGAAAAGAGCTACTTATCATCAAGTTTATAGCCTTAAAAGTTTTATAAACAATTCATTTTCTGCCCTTTGCGGAATTGAATTATAAGCTGTTTCCAAGGTTTCTATTTTAAATTTTTCTTTAAAAAGTGCGAGATATTCTTCCCTATTGCCTCCAAATGGTGGCTTATCGTTATTTAAAGGAATATTGAAAAGAAGCCCTACTAGTTTCCCTCCCGGTTTAAGCAGTTGTACCATTTTATTGACATATTCTTCACGAAGTGATGGTTCCAAAGCACAAAAGAAAGTCTGTTCCAAAATAAGGTCGAAAGTATCCTCTAATTCAAAAAAATCTGAGTGCAAAAGATTTTTCTTTGGAAATGATGGTGTGCGTTTCGCAAAATTCTTTAACGGGATGGAAGAAATATCAACCACAAAAACATTCGAAAATCCCTTTTTTAAAAGATATTCAGCTTCATAGGAATTACCGCCACCGGGAATCAATATTTTCAGGTTTTTATCTGTAAGTTGATCAATATATTCCTTTATTGGTGTGGAAACATAGCCAATATCCCAGCCAGTATCATCACTTAAATATTTATGGTTCCAAAAAGTTTCGTAAAAATTCATGTGCTAGTTTTCAAATCGAATGCTCCAAATGCCACGTACTTCATTTTCGCCGTATCCGGTAGCTTTATCCGTTGGGTATAATTCCTGAATTTTGGACAAAGTGAGCGTTTCAAGTTCCTTACCGGGGGTGCCGTGACATTTTAAGCACATGGAATTGGTAACGATTGGGTAATAGAATTCTGTTTCCACGCCCATTTTCACAATAATGGGATCTACTTCACCACCCGCAGCAACTTGCTTTTTAAAATTATCCAAATATTGCAATTCCGCAGTATTGGCCTTGTTTTTTGGGTTTCTCGGTTTATCCGTAACGCGCTTAATATATGCTTTATGGACAGTAGCCATACTGTCTGTAATAGGTAGAGCTTGGACGTTACAAAAGTCGAGGGCAGCGATAACCCCGTTTTTTTGTATTTGGCCCATCAGGTTTTTACCCAATTCGGCCTTGGTGGTCTGGGCCATTTGCATGCCGCGTTCTTTTAAAGTAGGTTGTGCATTTGCTTCTTGGTTTTTCCCCATTCCTTTACCACTGCCCATTCCGCGACCCATTTTGCCTTTCATCCGTGGTCGGTCGCCGTGCATTTGTTTGTAGTGGGCATCAAACCATTCGGGCTCTTCTATTTCATTATCAAACATATAATCTGCAATTTGCACAATAGTTTCCTCCGGGTAGAATTGATAGGGCATCAAACCAAATTTCTTGACAGCGCCCGGCATTTTTGATTTTTCTTCGGAAGGATTCTTGGCCCATTCCACCATTGCACTAATAAATTCTTCCTTTGAAGTACCTTCAGAAATATAATGCATCTTCACGGCAACCATTGGCGGGGCAATCATTGCATCTTCAGCAGTTTTTGGATTGTGGCAAACGTAACAGTTGTTTTCCATCAATTTCTTGCCGGGATGCTCCTGAATTATTTTGGTGTCGGTGTTTTCAGTATTTTCAGCAATCGCCAAATATTTGTCGCTAGGATTGGTATTGCAAGCGGTGAAAAAACTGATCAAAAAAAGTGTGGCTAAAAATTTCATATGTTGAGTATAAAGTGGTGGATACTTCAAAAATAAATTTATACAACGCAATTGACAGTAACAAAAGTTACAATTCAAACCTTTTAAAATGAAATGATTAGGTTTAACTTGAAAATTAAAGTGAAACTATCTTAATGCTGTTTCTGTAAAGTTCAATTTTTCCCATTGATTCCAGCTTTTTTAGAAGTCGTGAAACCACTACGCGCGAAGTGTGAAGCTCATAAGCAATTTCCTGATGGGTGGAATTAATTAGGGAATCCTTGGTTACCTTTTTTTTGTTTTGAAGATATTTTACCAAGCGTTCATCCATATTATAAAATGCAATGCTATCAATTGTTTCAAGCATTTCGGTGAGGCGTTCGTGGTAACTTTGGAATACAAAATTGCGCCAACTTTTATACTTGCCCGTCCATTCCTCCATTTTTTGGATCGGGATCATTATCAAGGTTGTATTAAGCTCTGCAATAGCGCGAATTTCGCTTTTTGTCTGCCCTAAACAGCAGGTTAAAGTCATGGCACAGGTATCACCACGTTCCAGAAAATAGAGCAAGAGCTCATCGCCATCATCATCTTCCCTTAAAATTTTTATCGCTCCGGAAATAAGCAAGGGCATGGAGCGCACATAATCACCAATCTCAATGAGTTTCTCGCCTTCCTTAACCTCTTTTAAAGTGCCAACTTCGTTTATTTCTTCAATAAGGGCGTCTTCAAAAATATTGGTGAAATTTTCTTTTAAATCTGTGAGCATGCAAGAAGTTTTTTGGTTGGTTTTTAATGAACGAAAATACCAAATTTAAATCAGTTTTCCTTGTCTTCTCTCTTTTCCTGTCGCTCCAATTTTCTGAAATATCCGCGGAAAAGAAAATTGTGTTTTAAGGCTTCCATATTTTCGTTCAGCTTTTCGGTTGCTTCTTTTATGTTAACCATAGTAGAGTCAATATTTTTTACCAAAACCTCATCTTGAGTAATATAATTCAAGGTTCCATTTCCAGATTTAATTTCTGTGATATACTCATCCAGATTTTTGGTTATTTCATTAATATCATCGCTGGATTTTTCAAGGTTAGCAAAAACTTTTTTTATTTGGTTGGTGGAAACGGTATCGCTCAAAAGTACCGCAGCAGCGCTTTCATCATAATTAAGCTTCGAAATAATAGTATTGATTTGTGAAATTGCAGCGGAAGTTCCGGTAGTGGTTTTTTTGAGCTCGACCACCGTCTGCCTTAAATCCTGCGCCAACAAAGTATCTGTAACTAGGGCTCCAAAAGTACCTTTGCCCTCTAAAATTTTATTGGTTATTTTCAACAAATCTGCAGTCAATAAAGCAGCGTTTTCATTGGTAGTATTTAGTGTTGAGAGCATATCATCTGCTCCAATTTTACTGTAAGATTGAATGGTATCGCCCGCAATTACTGGTTGTGCATTTTGAGCTTTCCCCGGAATAATATTCACCACCATACTTCCTACCAATCCATCTGACCCGATGGAAGCGATGGCGTCTTTTTTAATAAACCTTGAGGTTTTGGCCTCAACCTTCATTTGAATGGTGATGGTTCCTTCCTCAATCATTTCAATCTTGCTCACAGTGCCCACGTTTATTCCGGAATAGCGCACATTGTTGCCCAAGGTTAACCCATTTACGTTACCGAAAGTTGCATAGAGTTCAATATTTTTACTGAACAAGTGCTGTTGATTGCCGATGAAATAAAGCGCGGCAACAAGTAAAATTGTTCCCACTACAACAAAAACACCGACTCTTACTTTTTGTGAAGTTGATTTTCCCATAACATTAATTTTTAAAGAATGCCTGAATTTGTGGATCATTTGAACTTGAAAGTTCTTCAAAAGTCCCTTCGGCATAATTAATTCCATCTACCAACAAAATCATCCGATTTGAGATTACCCGCGCACAGTCTACATCGTGGGTGATGATTAGGGAAGATGTGTGATATTTGTTTTGAATGGTTCGCATTAACTGTATAATTTCCTTGGCCGTAATGGGGTCTAATCCCGTTGTAGGCTCGTCATACATAATAATTTTTGGTTTCAGGATCAATGCTCTGGCCAAAGCCACCCTTCGCTGCATTCCGCCGGAAAGTTCGGCAGGCATCAAATCTATTGCGTGTAAGAGCCCAACATTCTCCAGAGCTTCCTTTACTAAAATTTCGGTGCCTTGAAAATCATCTATTTTGTTTTTGTGTCGCCGCAGTGGAAATTCTAAATTTTCCCGAACCGTCATAGAATCGTATAATGCGCTACCCTGAAATAGAAAGCCAATTTCGGTACGAAGCAAATCCAATTCTTTTTGTCCCATTGCCGTAATATCTTGGTCTTTAATGGTAATACTGCCGCTATCTGGCTGAATCAAGCCCACCAAGCATTTAACCATTACCGATTTTCCTGAACCCGATTTACCCATAATCACCAAGTTTTCGCCTTCAAAAAGTTTTAAGTTGAAACCTTTCAGCACCTGATTGTCACCAAAGCTTTTGTGAAGGTTTTTCAACTCTAAAACAGGTTTTATGTTTTTTTCTGAATTCATTTAAATTTCAAAAAATATATCGGTTACAAAAACGGCTATAAAATCAATTACAAATAGCAACATTGAGATATAGACCACAGCGGAATTTGAGGCCTCTCCCACTCCAACAGTTCCCTTGGAGCAGTAATAACCCTTATAACAACCCACCAACCCAATAGCAAAGCCAAAGAATACCGATTTTATAGTGGCCGGTATTATATCACTAAACTTTAAGGCATTAAAAACTTGATTAAAATAAAGTAAGTATGATACATCGCCTTTTAAATTTTCAACAAGGGCCGAGCCCAAAAGCGCTATGGCATCTCCCATGATTATCAATAACGGCAACATTAAAGTAGTGGCAACCACACGTGTAACCACCAAAAATTTAAAAGGATTAGTGCCTGAAACTTCCATAGCATCTATTTGTTCGGTAACGCGCATAGAGCCAAGCTCTGCGCCAATTCCAGAACCTATCCGACCCGCACAGATAAGAGCAATTATTACGGGGCCAATTTCGCGAACAATGGAAAGACTAACCATAGATGCCATCCAGGATTCCGCACCAAATTGCATTAAAGTGGGCCGAGACTGTAGCGTGAACACAAGCCCCAAGATAAATCCAGTTACACCCACCAATAAAAAAGAGCGGTTGCCCATATTATAACATTGGCGAAGCAGTTCCCTAAACTCAAAAGGCGGACTAAACACTTCCCGAAAAAAGCGTCCGGCAAAAAAGGTCATATCGCCAATTTCAGCGAAAAATAATTTTGTGCGGCTTAATATGGAATTTGCTTCAGGCATTTATTAAATATGCTATAAAATCAAATATAGCGTGTACAGCCACCATTTAATATGACATAAATCAGTTCATTTAGTTATTTATAATTCATTTCAAGTCAGCCAAAAGTTAATCTATAAATAACAATAATTACAGCAATGAAGAAAATAGTTGTGTAAATATGCTTATTGTACTTAGCCAACCAATTGGGAAGAAAAATATCAAAATTGCCCTTAGTTGAGTTTGAATATTTTCGGGCTAGAACCGTCAATGGACAAAACATTTTAAAAGCCAGCAAGACCAAGCCTTCTATCAAAACGAGACCTATGCAAATCCAAACCCATTTATCAATTCTGTTGGCAATAGCGGCATACAAAAGATAGAATATAACCACGTTAAAAAATAACCAAACAACTGTGTGGATGCTTTTTATAAATAGTAATTTATTATTGTGTGAAGCAGTCATTTCCTCAATGTGAATTTTTCAAATTATACTGAACTTCCTGTAAATAAAACTTTCCATAAACGAAATCGCCCTCGGGAAAGTGCCAAACGGCATCGGCAGCAATGGGCAGTTTATAGCCGTTGAGCGTGCCGTATTCTGTAACCGGGGTTGAAAACGGAACGCTTTGGTTGGAATTCACATCCACCCTGTCTTCTGAAATAAAATTGATCAATTGCCCATTCTCGTCGAATTTCAAAATCGCAGAAACTGAAACTTCTCCGTTATGGAAAACAGCTTTTACCGAATTATTCCCCAAGGTTTGCCAATCGATCCGTTTGTCAATCAAGGCTGATGGCGCAAAAAGGCACATATCGTTAAAAAAAGTGACGGTTTCGGTCTTGAACATTTCGGGTTCCGAAATATCTACCACAGGAAAAACGGAAAGCAGTTTTATGAGCATCGATGCCTTTCCCTCTTTATACCAATGGTAACCCTGTGTCGGGAAGCCTTTGAAATTGGCCTTCATAAAAAACAAGCGCGTGGGATCTTCAAAAAAATTATACTGTTCCGAAGTGAACGCAAACCAATCCTTTCCCTTTTCGCGCATTTCCCCTTTAAAAATAGCTTTTGCAGTTTTTATTTTAGGTTTGCCGATTGCACCGACGTATTTGAGATAGTTCTGAACCGGAATAGGAAGCTGGGCAACATCTGCTTCGGAGATTATTTCTTCGGAAATGTTCACATTTTCAAAAGATTGGGAAATATCCTTTTTAAATTCCCTTTCAAAATTCCAGTTCGCCATTGCCAGAAGGGCTACGAACAATACGATCAAATTGGCGAGGGTGCCAAATTTGGCGTCCTGCCAATTCACAAAAATCAAAACCTGAGATACTACTACAGCGGCTATAGCAATCCAAAACCAGAGATTGTTTTTCAACAGAAATAGAATTCCTATCGTTATAAAAGCCAAAGCGACCGCGAGCCATAAAAGACCTTGCGGTTTTGAGAAATTTTGTGACAATTGTGGAATTTCGGCGAAGCCAAAAGCCTTTAAAAAGCCCATCAAGTGAATTAGGCCGTGAAGGAAAAGAAGGATGGCAAATGCAATTTTCATTTAAAATACTTTTCGTGATTTCGGTTTTAAAAATCCCAAGCCAAACCAATTCCAAATGAGATATAATTCAGGTTTAATTCAGTTGAAGTATTTTCAATCGTTATATCCCTAGAAAGCGAACGGTAGCGAAGCATGGGGCGCAGCGCGAGGTTGGGAGCAAACTCATAATCTACTCCTGCAGCAACTTGCCAACCAAATCCTTGGCCAGTGTCGGCGGCAAAACTACCACTGTTATTCTCAATTTCTATATGATTGTAAACCGCTCCAGCCCTTGCTAAGTAAGAAAATAAGGAAGTGCCGATGGGGTGTATAATTTGAAAACCGAATGTGTATCCCGTTTCTTTGAGTGTAACATCCTCAGTTAAAAAATTATCCTCACCTTTAAATTCATTTAAGCCCCAACCTGCATAGGCAGCCAAATGTGGCATGATTTTATATGCCCCAGTAAGTTCAAAACCATAACCTATTTTGGTATCGGTATGGCCTACATCATTCGTAGGAAAATTGAGTCCCGGTCTAAACTCCACTGACCATTTCTCCTGCGCTTTCACATTAAAAGCGAATATTAGGGCAGTCGTAATTAGCAAAAAGCCACATCTCTTCATAATATTTAGGATTTAAGAATCAATCCCAAAACTACTTTGGAAATAAATTTTTTACTATGACAAAAATCAGTTTTACACTGTATATCAACAACTTAAACTTTGGGTGTAAAAAAAGAGTTTTTTGAAGTTTGTTGGCGTTTCCACAATTTTACAATTTCATACCACAATGCACTCAATACGCCAATACAAACGCTGAGAATAATTTGGTTAAGTTGAAGCCTTTCAAATTCAAAAAATTTGGTGAAAGGCGGCACAAAAAGAAGCGATAAAGTAATGGCAACGGTTATACCGATGATTAACGGCACTAAGTTGTTTTTATATTTAAAAGTGGTGAAAATGGAATAGATGAAAGAACGGTTTACGAATGTTAAGGCAATATTTGCGCTTATAAGAGCGGTAAAAACCATAGTTCGCGTTACAGCTTCATTTCCAGCATTTTGTACGGCAATTTGATAGATAGCAAGTACTCCTACGGTAATTGCCAACCCTTGGATTATACTCGTAAAAAGTTCACTCCAGTTGAAAAAAGTACTGGAAAATGGTCTTGGTTTTTGAAACATCAAATCCTTTTCCAGTGGCTCATTTTCATAAACTATTGAACAAGTGGGGCCCATAATAAGTTCCAAAAGAATGACATGCACAGGTGTAAATATATTTGGATATACCCACCCTAAAACCAACGGAATAAAAACAGTAAGTATGATGGGTATGTGTATTGAAATAATATACTGAATAGCCTTTTTGAGGTTGGAATAAATTTTTCTGCCCATCGCCACGGCATTTACCATTTTAGAAAGATCGTCATCCACCAATATCAGCGAGGCGGATTGTTTGGCTATTTCGGTTCCCTTTGTTCCCATTGCCACGCCAATATTTGCAGCTTTTAATGCGGGACCGTCGTTTACGCCATCGCCAGTCATTGCTACTATATGGCCTTGAGCTTTAAGAGCGTTGATTATTTTAAGTTTTGCTTCGGGAAACATTCGGGCGAAAATATTTTTTTCTGAAGTGATTTTTTCAAGTTCTGTATTATCCAAATTTACAAGCTCATCACCCGAAACAACTTCTTCACAACCTTTAAAGTTTACTTTTCTTGCAATGGCCGCAGTGGTTTCGGCAATATCGCCAGTGATTATTTTAACTGCAATTCCTGCGTTGTAAAAATCTTGAAATACCTTAGAGATGTTTTTCTTCGGCGGGTCGTAAAAAGCGACCAACCCTTTAAATTCAAAATTGAATTCCTGCTGTTTTTTTGGCCAATTGGTTCCATCAAATTTCGAAATTCCAACTCCCAAAACACGATAGCCTTGGGCTGCCAAATCAGTTATTTTCTTTTTTAAAGTTTCCTTTTCACTTTCGCTTAAATTTGAAACTGCCATCAATGCTTCGGGGGCACCCTTGGCAGCAATGATCCGATAGCCTTCGGCATTTTCAAAAATATGCGTCATCATTGGTGGCTTGCCCCCCAATGGATATTCGTGAACCATTTTGAAATTGGGCCTGTTATCGTTTTCAGCAATCCCTTCATAAAAACTGTGCAGGGATTGTTCCATTGTATCAAAGGGAATGGGCTCACTGGCCCACATAGCAGTGACTATAAGTTCTTTTTCACTGTTGGAAAGCGTTTCTTCAACCGAGTTTATTTTATCGGTTTCCAAAGTATAAATCTTGTCAAGACGCATTTTATTCTCTGTAATTGTACCCGTTTTGTCCACACAAATTACCGTGGCACTGCCCAAGGATTCAACGGTTTTCATCTGTTTCACAATTACGCCAAGATTCATAAGCCTCCAAGCGCCTATGGCCATAAAGGTGGTAAAGGCGACTGGAATTTCCTCTGGTAACACACTCATAGCGAGGGTTAGTGCTTTTAAAAGGCTATCCAAAAAAATTCCCGTATTGAAATAATTTATGCCCCAAACCAGCAGAAAAATAATGGTTCCAAGGATTACCATCTTTTTTACAAAATTGTTTATTTGGAGTTCAAGTGTCGATTTTTCGGAAGAAATATCTTCAATGCTTTTGCCTATCTTCCCAACCTTTGTTTGGTTGCCTATCGCAGTTATTTCAGCAATTGCAAGCCCTCCGGCTACTTGGGTTCCCATAAAAATTTCGTTGCTCGTGGAAGCAGCATTTTTTTCCACGGAAAAGGATTCTCCTGTTAAAATGGATTCGTTCACCGAAAAGTCGTTTGAATGCACAATGGTTCCATCAGCAACGATGGTAGAACCTTCATCAACCATCAAAAAATCACCGACCACAACGTCTTGGCTTTTTATTTCAACTATCTTCCCGTTCCGGATAACCTTGCAATTGGGCTGGGAAAGTTCTTTTAGTTTTTCGAGCGCATTGTGTGTTTTTGCATCTTGATACCAAGAGATGGCCGCAACCAAAACTATAGCCACTGCCAAAAATATTCCGTCGCCAGTATTACCTGTAAAAAAATAAAGTGTTGCTGCAACGAGCAACAGAATAACCATTGGCTCTTTCAATAAGCCAAGTATGGCTTCAACATAGAGGTTTTTCTTTTTTGATTCTAAAATATTGGTGCCGAATTTTTTTCGTGAAGCCAAAACCTCAGAATCCGAAAGTCCTTCTATGTTGAAGTTTTCTATGGACATTTATGGAACATTTGATTAATCAATAAATTTAAGAATTGTTAATTCTTTGATTTATGATAATTATCAACCAATCGCTCCAAATATTTCGGAAGAAATTTAGAGTGGAATATTGCCGTGCTTCCTATTAGGTCTTGCTACATTCTTCGTTTGAAGCATAGCGAAGGCTTTCAATAATTTTCTACGTGTTTCGCGCGGTTGGATAACCTCATCAATAAAACCTCTTTGTGCAGCCTTAAAGGGGTTTGCAAACTTTTCGGCATATTCAGCTTCTTTTTCGGAGAGTTTCAGCTCCGGATTTTCAGCAGCAGCAATTTCCTTTCTGAAAATAATCTCACTGGCACCCTTCGCCCCCATCACGGCAATTTCTGCCGTTGGCCAAGCATAATTCATATCTGCGCCAATGTGTTTGCTGTTCATTACATCGTAGGCGCCTCCGTAGGCTTTACGAGTAATCACGGTTACTCTCGGAACAGTCGCTTCACTTAAAGCATATAATAATTTTGCACCATTCAGAATAATGCCGTTCCACTCCTGATCGGTGCCCGGAAGAAAACCCGGCACGTCCACCAATACCAATAGTGGTATGTTAAAACAATCGCAGAAACGTGTAAATCGTGCTCCTTTTTTTGAACTGTCCACGTCGAGAACACCCGCCAAACTCATAGGCTGGTTTGCAACTATACCAATACTTCTGCCGCCCAATCTCGCAAAGCCAACTATAATATTATCGGCGTAATCTTTGTGAACTTCAAAAAAGGAATCTTCGTCTATAATTCCTTTAATTATATCGTGCATATCGTAAGGCTTGGTCGCTGAGTCTGGAACGATCGTTTCCAATTCATCACGATATTCTTCAGCAGCTTCAAAAGGCAATTTTTCTGCTACCGATTTATTGTTCTGTGGAAGATAACTGAGTAGGGTTTTAATCTGTTCCAAACAAACAATATCATTTGCTGCGGTAAAGTGCGTTACGCCACTTTTGGTAGCGTGGGTTTTTGCGCCACCCAATTCCTCCGAAGTTACGTTTTCATTGGTAACGGTTTTTACAACATTCGGTCCCGTAACGAACATATAGCTACTGTCCTGCACCATTATAGTGAAATCAGTCATCGCAGGGGAATACACCGCTCCGCCGGCACAGGGCCCCATAATGGCCGAAATCTGCGGAACAACACCCGAAGCCTGTACGTTTCTATAAAAGATATCTGCATAGCCGCCCAAAGACCGAACGCCTTCCTGAATGCGTGCGCCACCAGAATCGTTCAACCCAATCACAGGTGCGCCAACACTAATAGCGTGATCCATTATTTTACAGATTTTCTCTGCGTGGGTTTCAGAAAGTGCCCCTCCAAAAACCGTAAAATCTTGTGCAAAAACATATACCAAACGACCGTTGATTGTTCCGTAACCCGTAACAACGCCATCACCGTAATACAATTCCTTTTGCATATCAAAATCAGTGGTTCTGTGGGTTACGAGTATGCCCATTTCTTCAAAGGAGCCTTCGTCGAGAAGATATTCCACGCGTTCGCGGGCGGTAAGTTTTTTCTTTTCGTGCTGTTTTGCAATTCGTTTTTCGCCGCCGCCTTTTTTGGCTTCGGAAATTATTTCTTGCAATTTTTTATTGTTATCGCTCATTTCTTTTAATATTTTTTTCTCAGCGTCCTCTGCGCCTCTGCGGTAATTTTTTACCGCAAAGGCGCAGAGGACAGAAAGCAATTACTTCGGCAAGCGAAGTTTTTCTGAATCTTTTAAGTATTGTTTTAATGCGAAAAATGCAGCTACTTTTGCTTCTTCCTCATTAATGGCTTTCAGCTTTTCTTCGGAATAGTATTTTTTTACAAAATTTGTGTCGAAATTTCCACTTCGGAAAGCTTCATGTTCAAAAACAAATTTTCCGAAAGGGAGCGTTGTACTCACGCCTTCAATATCGTATTCCGAAATGGCTTCCAGCATACGCTGCATCGCTTCGTTACGTGTTTTTCCATACGTAATAAGTTTTGAAAGCATGGGGTCATACTGAATTGGCACTTGCATTCCTTCAGTAAAACCGTCGTCCACACGAATGTTTTTTCCGCTTGGCGGGCGATACAATTCCAATTTGCCAACGCTGGGCATAAAATTGTTCAACGGATCTTCAGCATATACCCGAAGTTCGAAGGCATGGCCGGTGATTTTTAAATCATCCTGCTCGAAGCAAAGCTTTTCGTTATTGGCTACCTTTATTTGTTGCTCCACCAAATCGAGACCCGTAATAAGTTCGGTAACGGGATGCTCCACTTGCAGGCGGGTGTTCATTTCGAGAAAATAGAAATTGTGTTTGTCGTCCAAAAGAAATTCCACCGTTCCCGCACCCACATAATCGCAGGCTTTTGCAACCTTTACTGCCGCTTCGCCCATTTGTTTGCGCAATTCCGGCGTTAAAACCGAAGAAGGTGCTTCCTCCACCACTTTTTGGTGACGACGCTGAATGCTGCATTCCCGCTCAAAAAGATGGACGGTATTGCCGAAATTATCTGCTAAAACCTGGATTTCGATGTGGCGTGGCGAGGTGACAAATTTTTCAATAAAAACCGAGCCGTCGCCGAAAGCATTTTCGGCCTCGCTGATGGCGCGTTTCATCTGTTCCTCAAATTCTTTGGAATTTTCAACGATACGCATTCCCTTTCCGCCACCGCCAGCGGACGCTTTTATGAGAATTGGGAAGCCAATCTCTTTTGCAATTTCCTTTGCTGCGCCCACATCGGTAATGGCCTCATCGGTGCCGGGAACCATTGGGATATCGTATTTTTTCACGGCATCCTTTGCGGCGAGCTTGCTTCCCATGATGCGGATGGCGTGCGATTTTGGGCCGATGAAAATCATGCCGCTTTTTTCGACACTTTCACCGAATTCGGCATTTTCACTTAAAAACCCGTAACCCGGATGAATGGCATCTACATCTAAATCCTTTGCAACCTTTATAATTTTATCGCCCAAAAGATAGGATTCGTTGGAAGACGGCGGGCCTATGCAAACGGCTTCATCCGCAAACTTTACGTGGGGCGCATTTCTGTCAGCTTCGGAATAAACAGCCACTGTTTTAATGCCCATGTTTCGGGCGGTTTTCATTATGCGTAAAGCTATTTCGCCACGATTGGCAACTAATATTTTGTTAATCATTTTTTTCTAATTCTATTAGCAATTTTCCTTTATCCACGGTTTCACCTTTAGCGATGTTTACAGACTTTATAATGCCATCCCGCGGTGCTGTTAGGGTATTTTCCATTTTCATTGCTTCCAAAACACATAGGAAATCTCCTTTTTTAACTTCATCGCCTTCAGAAACATTTACTTCCAAAATAATGCCCGGCATAGGTGCGTGGATTTCATCCTCAACCGAGGCATTTCCAAGGGAAAGCCCCATTTCTTTAATGAGTTGGTCCAAAGGAGTGGAAATACTCACTTCGTAAGTGTTTCCGTTAACTTTTATGAGATAGTTTCTATTAACAAAATCACTCTTTAAAAGTTCGATTGCGAAAGATATATTATTGTGAAGTAGGTGAACTTTTTGTCCCGAAAGTTCTGCTTGGTCAATCTGTTCCACGTCCTTGGCGGTTAAGGGAAACTCATAATTTTCATCTACCTTAACGTGATAGCGCTCTTCCATAATTTTAAAAATTTTGGTTAAAGATAAGGTATGTTAGAGGTTTCGGCAAAAAGGAATTGTGAATCCTTTTAGGAAATTCCTTTCAACTTTTGGTATCTTTAGCTAAAATCGAATACTATGAAAAAATATTTTTTTTTATTAGCCGCATTTGTGGTTTTTGGTTCCTGTGCCCAACAGAAAAAGAAAGATGATGTAGCGCTAAAAACCGAACCACAAACCTATAAAGTAGAAGAGATTGTAAAAGGGCTTACCATTCCGTGGGGCATGACGTGGCTTCCAGATGGCAGTATGCTCATTACGGAAAAGAATGGACGGTTGATTCATTTTAAAAATGGTAAAAAAAACGAAATAGCTAATGTTCCGAAAGTTTATAACAGTGGCCAGGGTGGATTGATGGATATTGAATTGAACCCAAATTACAATGAAAACGGATGGATTTATATTACCTATGCTTCCACAGAAGGTCCTGGAAATGGCGGACACACAGCCTTAATGCGTTGCAAACTAGAAGGTAGTTCACTAACGAATATTGAAACCCTCTACAAAGCCGAACCCAATACTACTGCCGGACAGCACTTCGGTTCGCGCATTGAATTTGACAATGATGGGTTTGTGTATTTTTCTATTGGCGAACGTGGGGAAAGGGAAGTAAATCCGCAGGACATAACCCGTGATGGCGGAAAAATCTATCGCTTGAACGACGATGGGAGCATCCCGACAGATAATCCTTTTTATAACGAACCGAATGCCAAAAAAGCAATTTTTACCTACGGAAATCGAAACCCACAGGGAATGGCGAAGCATCCCGAAACTGGAGAGATCTGGATGCATGAGCACGGCCCAAAAGGCGGTGATGAAATAAATATCGTGAAAAAAGGTGCCAATTACGGTTGGGTTACAGTTACATATGGCATTAATTATAGCGGTACCAAAATTACCGATGAAACCACAAAACCGGGAATTGAACCGCCTATCTATTATTGGGTTCCGTCTATTGCGCCCTGCGGAATGGCGTTTGTTACGAGCGATAAATACCCGCAGTGGAAGGGTAAATTGTTAGTTGGTTCTCTAAAGTTTGCCTACGTGGAATTGCTCACTTTGGAAGGCGAAAAAGTTACAAACCGTGAAAAAATTGCACAGGACATTGGTCGCGTTCGGAATGTAAAAATGGGGCCGGACGGGTTGATTTATATCGCCGTGGAAGGACAGGGAATTTTCAGATTGGTGCCTGAATAAAATTAGACACGAATACACGAATATTTTTTAAATTTTATTCGTGTATTCGTGGCCTTTTATAATTTACTTTTTAGCTCCTTTTTTTCTTTTTCTCCAAAAATCAAAGGCGAACCAACCGATTACGGCAATCACGAAGTACATTAGATAAGAAACTGGTTTTCCGCTACCGCCAACGGTGGTGAAAAGACGTTCCCAACGAACTTTCTTATTTACACCATCCCAACTCATCCACACAAATACGGGCTTGCCCACAACGTGATTGAAAGGTACAAAACCCCACGTTCGGGCGTCTTCACTGTTGTTGCGGTTATCCCCCATCATCCAGTAATAATCCATTTTGAATGTATAATTCGTAATCGGCTGACCATTCAATAAAACTTCAGTGCCGGATTGGGTAATTTTATTTTCAATTCCCAGCTCGCTTCCTTCATAAACTTCAATAACGCGTCTATACAACGGTAGGGTTTCAGCGGTAATGGAAACTGTTGCGCCTTTCTTTGGAATGTAAAGAGGACCAAAGAAATCATTGTTCCAAGGATAATTTTGACTATCTGGAAATGTACCTTCATTCCATACCCCCTTTTCACTTCGGAAGCGGGAAATATTCACCACATTTGGATTGTTTTTCAACATGTTTAAGGACTCTTCCGAAATTCCCCCAAAACGGTAGGTGTTATTTCCGAAGCCATAACGATCGGTAATATCATAACGATTGTAAAGCATTTCAGGGTTTAGCTGACTATTTACCTGAACGTCATAACTAAACTGAAGCTTTGCTCTATCGGGTAATTCATTTTGTTTTCCGTTAATAAAAACATAGCCATCGCGAACCTCCAAAGAATCCCCTGGAAGGCCTACGCAGCGCTTTACGTAATTCGATTTTTTATCAATAGGCTTATAGTAATATTTGCCGTCGCCGTACTGCTGAAAAGCATTTACCGTATCCACGGGCCAGTTAAAAACTACAATATCGTTACGTTTTATATCCTGGAATCCCGGAAATCTGAAATACGGAATCTGCGGATATGAAAGGTACGATTTTGTTTTAACCAAAGGAATAGTGTCGTGCACCATTGGGAATGAAATAGGCGTCATTGGCGTGCGCGCTCCATAATGGAATTTGCTCACAAAAAGAAAATCGCCTACCAAAAGAGTTTTTTCCAATGAAGAAGTAGGGATGGTAAATGGTTGCATAAAATAGGTATGCACTATGGTAGCCGCAACTACCGCAAAAAGTATGGAACTCACCCACTCTCCCGTGGAAGTACGCGGTTTCAGGCTTCTATCTTTTATATGGGTTACTCTTTGGGTGTAGTTGATATAATAAATGTATAAGCCCAAAGTGAGTAAAACCAAAACAGTATCAGTTGTGGAATTACGCCCAAAACTGCGCAAGGTTTCCACCCAAACCACCGGGAACATTATCAAATTTACGATGGGAACGAAAAGCAAAATAGTCCACCACCACGGACGGTTGATAATCTTCATCAAAATTACGGCATTGTAAACCGGCACGGCTGCTTCCCAAGCTTTTCTACCTGCTATCTGGTACAACTTCCACGTTCCGGCAAAATGAATTACCTGAACTATTAAAAAAAATATAAACCAACCTGTCCAACTCATAATATGTAAATTTGTTAATTTGGCCCTTCGACTGCGCTCAGGGTGACATTCCTGTGAATTTGGGATTTGTTATTATTCAATTCCCAATACATTTTTCATAGTAAATATTCCCTTCTTATTCTTTAAAAATTCCGCTGCCAAAATAGCCCCCAGCGCAAATCCGTCACGGCTATGCGCTTCATGTTTTAAAGAAATGGTATCTATTGAAGAATCATAGGAAACTATATGCGTTCCTTTTACATCCTCTTCTCTTTTAGCAGTAATATTTAAACTATTTTTTTGGGAAGCATCCAACCTCCAATCCTTTTTAACACTGTGTTTCAAAATTCCTTCGGCAATGGTTATTGCCGTTCCACTGGGTGCATCCTTCTTTTGAAGGTGGTGTATCTCTCCTACCGAAACATCGTACTCCTTCCAAGGCGCCATCAACTTTGCTGCGTATTCATTTATGCTGAAAAAAAGATTTACCCCCACGCTGAAGTTGGACGCATAGATGAAGCTTCCGTTACGGTTTTCACACAACTTTACCATTTCCTCATAATTTTCCAACCAACCAGTCGTACCAGAAACAACGGGTATTCCAGCTTTCAATGCCTTGGAAATGTTTTCAACGGCAGCTTCGGGAGAAGAAAATTCAATAGCAACCTCAGCTTCGTCAAAATTTCCTTCGGAAGATTCGCTCGTACTTTTAAAAACGATGGAATGGCCCTTTACCAAAGCCAATTTTTCAATGGTCTTGCCCATTTTTCCGTAACCGAGTAGTGCTATTTTCATAATTGGCGGGTGTTGGGTGATGGGTGTTGGGTGCTGGGTGACGGATAAAGGGTGACGGAAGTATGAGGAATACATACAAAAAGTTGCATCCATTCTTGGTTCATATTTCTTTGTTCTCTCATCTTTATTCTGTTCTCTGTATTCTACTTAAACCGATATGTCAGCGACATTCCGTACTGGGGTTTCGCATTGAATTGGCTATAATCGAAATTGGGTTGTAGTGAAAGGTCCTCGCTTACTTCATACTGTCGCAAATGCGCATCCACATTGGCATCAACTACATTCAGCAAATAAAAAGCCACCGTAACGATAATACTTATGCTTTTGTTTTTTTGTGCAGATTTCTGGGCATTTATCAATCGGTCGTCAGAAATTCCTTGAAATTCATCATCGTCATAGCCCGCAAGTCTTCGTTTGTAAGCATCTCGAAAACGATCATATTCATCATCCTGCTGCTTATAGAAGTAAACGCCAGCCGCCATTCCTGCATAGATAATGGGGATTTTCCAGTATTTTTTATTGTAAACTTGCCCTAGGCCCGGAACCACCGCGGAGTAAAATGCAGCTTTTGCAGGAGCCAAGGGATTGTATTCTTCCTTTGGCAGAATTGAATCATTCACCACAATAACCCTTTCTTCCTTTTTTACAGTTAAAGTATCAGAAGTCTGCGCAAACAGTGCTGTGGCGAAGATTAAAAAAAAAATATTTAGGAAATTATTTTTCACTTTTGATTAGCTTCAAAATACGTTCGAAATCTTCTTTGTTCTTAAAAGGAACTACAAGCTGTCCTTTTCCGGATTTAGAAACCTTGACCTCCACCGAAGTCTCAAAAAGATCGGTCAATTCCTTCTTTGCCTTTTTGGCAAAAGGCGGCGCAGTCGCTTTTTGTGGTTTGGTTTTTTCTTCAGGATTTTTATAACCCCGTACCAAGGCCTCGGTATCGCGAACCGATAGGCTTTGGCTTAAAATCTTTTCGTATATATCTAGTTGGTCGTTTAAATCGTCAACGTTTATCAACGCTCTTCCGTGGCCCATCGTGATAAAACCGTCGCGCATTCCAGTTTGGATAATTGGGTCTAGTTTCAGTAAACGTAAATAGTTGGCGATCGTGGAACGGTTCTTCCCTACCCTGTCGCTCAGCTCTTCCTGGGTAACGTTTATTTCCTCGATCAATCGTTGGTAGGAAAGCGCGATTTCAATGGGGTCCAAATCCTGACGTTGGATGTTTTCCACCAAAGCCATTTCCAAGGATTCTTGGTCATTCGCAATACGAATATAAGCTGGAATAGTTTCCAAGCCAACCAGTTTTGAAGCGCGAAAACGGCGCTCGCCACTTACCAATTGATATTTGTTGAAATCCAGTTTCCGAACCGTGATGGGCTGGATAACGCCCAATTCTTTGATAGAAGAAGCCAATTCGCGAAGCGATTCTTCGTTAAAACTGGTTCGTGGCTGAAATGGGTTTACTTCAATACTGCCTAATTCCAGCTCTACAATGCTGCCCACAACCTTGTCGGCATTCTTGTCTGCAACAGATTTTATATCGTTGGACGGGTCTTTCAAAAGTGCTGAAAGTCCGCGGCCGAGGGCTTGTTTTTTGGTCGCTTTCGCCATTTATTCTTTTTCGTTTTTCTGAATTAATTCGTGCGCCAGGCTTAAATAATTGTCGGCGCCTTTACTCGCGGCATCGTAACTGATGATGCTTTCACCATAACTGGGCGCTTCACTTAAACGCACGTTTCGCTGAATGATTGTTTCAAAAACCATTTCGTCAAAATGCTTTTTCACCTCATCCACTACTTGATTTGAAAGGCGTAGGCGCTGGTCGTACATAGTCAACAACAGGCCTTCAATATCGAGGTTTACGTTGTGAATTTTTTGGACACTTTTAATGGTGTTCAAAAGTTTTCCAAGTCCTTCCAAAGCGAAGTATTCACACTGAATAGGAATAATTACGGAATCCGCTGCTGTTAGGGCATTCAATGTAAGCAATCCCAACGATGGCGCGCAATCTATGAGAATATAGTCATAATCTGCCTTTAAGCCTTCTATGGCCCTTCTCAGCATATACTCGCGGTTTTCCACATCTACCAATTCAATCTCGATAGCCACCAAATCTATGTGGGAGGGTATCAAATCTAAATTAGGTGAATTTGTGGAAACAATGGCTTGCTTTGCCGTGGCACTGTGCTCAAGTAATTGGTATGTTCCAACTTCAACACTTTCCACATCAATACCTAAGCCTGAAGTGGCGTTGGCCTGTGGATCAGCATCTATGAGTAAAACCTTTTTCTCCAAAACGCCCAATGAGGCCGCTAAATTTACTGAGGTCGTGGTCTTGCCCACGCCTCCTTTTTGGTTTGCAATTGCAATTATTTTACCCATTAATTTGCTTGAAATTTTAGCAGTTAAAAGTACAATTAATTATGTGGATAGAAAATCATTTTTGTTAACAGGAAGTAAACAATGACCCTGCGGGAAAATTCCAAATTTTGAAACCCCAAATTCCAAATAAATATCAATATTTAAAAATCAAAAATCAACTGCCTTGGAATTTGGTGCTTGGGTTTTGTTATTTAGATTTTTTCTCTCGTATCATCGCCTCCAGCATATCCCACATTTGCTGTGGAACCTCTTCCAAAAGATTCATCTGTCCGGCACCTTTTAGCCATTCGCCGCCGTCAATTACCACTACTTCGCCATTTATATATGCTGAAAAATCGGAAACAAGATATGCTGCAAGATTTGCCAATTCTTGGTGTTCACCGACACGTTTCACGGGTACTTTTTTTGCAGGATCAAATTTTTCCTTTAAATCACCAGGGAGCAGTCTGTCCCAAGCGCCTTTTGTCGGGAAAGGCCCGGGAGCAATAGCGTTAAAACGGATGCCATACTTTGCCCATTCCACAGCCAGTGAGCGGGTCATTGCCAATACACCCGCTTTTGCAGTGGCGCTTGGCACAACGTATGCTGACCCCGTGAAGGCATATGTTGTAACTATGTTCAAAACCGTTTTGTTTGTTTCCTTTTTATCAATCCAATGTTTTCCGAAGGCAAGGGTGCAGTTTTTTGTTCCCTTTAAAACAATATCGATAATTGTATCAAACGCATTTGCAGAAAGTCTTTCGGTAGGTGAAATAAAATTTCCTGCGGCATTGTTCAGCAATACATCAACGGTCCCAAATTCTTTTATAGAAGCCCTTACCATAGCTTCTACCTCCTCATAGTTACGAACGTCGCATTGTACCGGTAAAACTTTTCCGCCCGTTGCGGCTTCCAGTTCCTCTTTTACAGTTTGCAATTTTTCAAGGTTTCGGGAAGTTATTACCACATTGGCGCCAAGTTCCAAAAAGTAGGTTGTCATTGCTTTCCCGAGACCGCTCCCTCCGCCGGTTACTACAATTGTTTTTCCCTTTAGTGCGTCATCGCGAAGCATTTTTGAAGTATAATCCATGGAATAATTTTATTTGTTTGTAAAGATAAGCAGTAAAGTTAGGAATGAATAATTAGTTGGAAAGAATTAACCACATTGAGCACCTCTTCATTTTCCTAAAGTTAACAAAGCCATAAAAGATGACTTTTGGAGGGTTAAAGGTTGTGAAAAATTAGATAGTTACAGTTTAGAAAAGATATATTTAAACTATGGAAAAAATATTAGTAGCAGGTGCAAACGGCACCACGGGAAAAAAGGTAATTTCAATTTTAAAGCAATCAAAAAAATATAAGCCGGTTGCGATGGTTCGGAAAGAAGAGCAGGTTTCACAATTTCAGAATGAGGGCGTGGAAACCATTTTGGCAAATCTTGAAAAGGATGTGAGCCAAACCACCAATGGTATTGACAAGGTAATTTTTGCAGCGGGTTCCGGAGGAAAAAAAGTTAAGGAAGTAGATCAGGAAGGTGCCAAAAAGTTGATTGACGCCGCAAAGGAAAAAGGCGTAAAAAAGTTTGTTATGCTAAGTTCCATGGGGGCTGACAATCCTGAGAAAGCTGATGAAATACAGGAATACCTTAAGGCAAAACACAACGCCGATGAATATTTAAAACAAATTGGAATTAAGTACAGTATTGTGCGCCCCGGATCACTGAACAACGAGGATGGGAAGGGCAAAATTGAACTCGATAACAAATTGAATAAGCGCGGGGAAATTCCGCGAATGGATGTAGCCGAAACCCTTGTTGGAGCGCTGGATGATACCATCGGAAAAAACAAAACCTTTGAGATTTTAGGAGGCGAGGTTTATATTAAAGCTGCGCTGGAAAAGATTTAATAGCCGCTATTGAATATTTTAAAAAAGCACCTTTTGAAAGGTGCTTTTTTAATGAACTATTTCGATTCCCAAAGTAGTTTTTGTGCGGTACCGTGATCGCCCAGTTGGTACACACTTAAAGATTCAACCTTAAACTGAATTGGTTTGAAAACTTGTAGTGCCAAGCTGTCCAAAAGTGTGGTTTGGGCTACTCCAAGACTAATGTGCGGATCAAAATTTTCAAAACTATGTTTATCTACAAATTCTGGAACGTAGCTTAAGGTAGATTCACTTATTGGGCTGCCGTCTGGGTTTTGGACAAATGATTTTTCGGAACCATTTTTCACTATAAATGGTTTTACCAACTCGATTACTTTTTGGTGAAGCTGCAATAGCTGTTCATTTTTTTCAATAGCGATCATTGAAAAACTTTCCTCTTTTTCGCTGTAATAAAAAAGGCTTTCGGCTTTTAAGGAATCATTTTTTATAGTGTTGAAAAGACCTTCCAAAGCCCCGTTCAATTTTGGCAAATCTTCTTCGTTTATAAAACATTGCAGCAGGGTGATGTGCGGCACATGGTTTTCATCAAGTTTTATGGTTTCGGGATTGTTTTGGTTTATTAATGAATTTAGCTGAAGCGATTGTGCGTACATTTCTTCCGAAGGGATTAAAAGTACATCGATTGCGATTATGTTTTGCTTTTTTGGCGCACACGAAAAAATCCCCAAACTAATAGCGAGTAAACTTATATATTTTTTCATAGTAAATACTTTAATCATAATACCAAATACTTCTCTTGGATATCACTAAAGTATCTATGTCATAATATACCTCAAATGATTCCCAAGCAAAATCTGATATTTCATATTTTCCATCTGTGGAATATTTTTCGTAAAATATAAATTCTTTCTTTATAAAGTCATCCGTATAACCAATAGATTCACCTGAATTTATAGGGTTTCCTAATAGGTTTTTAACCTGTGCTTTGTTCATTCCCATTTCTACTTTATCAAAGTTTTCTATTGAAAAATCATTTGCAAACCTTGTGTCAATGTGTGGATAAAAAATATTATAATTTTCAAAACCTATAAAAAAATACAATGTGATTATTGCGGAAATAAAAAAAATAGGAAGAGAGATTGCAAGGAATAAATCGAGTTTTTTCATTCAAAAAAATAATCAAGTTCTATTATGAAAACTTAAAAATTTTAAAATTATTTCAAAACTTCAAAAACCACCGCATCAACTTCAATCGAAACGGTGTGTTTGGATAGTAACGAATTGAAGGGTCCAACCAAGTAGGCTTGTCCATAACGCTTTTGTAATGCGTAAAGGCCCTAAAGCCCGCCTCGCCGTGGTAATTGCCGATGCCGCTGTGGCCCACGCCGCCAAAGGGCAGGTTTGAATTGCTAATGTGCATCACGGTTTCATTGATTGCCCCACCGCCAAAGGATATCTCTTTTAATACTTTCTTCTTTATGGAACTACTCTTTGTGAAGAGATAACAAGACAACGGTTTGGGAAGACTATTCACTTTAACAATAGCCTCTTCAATAGTTTCATAAGTTATTACGGGCAGGATGGGGCCAAAAATTTCCTCTTGCATCACCGCATCATCCATAGTTACGTTTTGTAGAATAGTGGGCTGAATGTAGCGGGTTTCCTTGTGGGTTTGGCCGCCATAATATACTTTTTCAGGAACCAACATCTTTGTGAGGCGCTCAAAATTATCATCATTAATTATTTGAAGATAATTATCGTTTTCAAAAGCAAAGTTCTGGCTGATGATTTCCTTTTGGGCCTGTTGGAGGAATTGTTGCTCAATGCTTTTGTGGACCAGGACATAGTCCGGAGCAATACAGGTTTGGCCTGCGTTCAGAAATTTCCCCCAAACCAATCGCTTTACCGAAACTTTTAAATTACAGCTTTCAGTAACTATGGCCGGGCTTTTTCCTCCGAGTTCCAAGGTTACTGGGGTTAAGTTTTCGGCAGCGGCTTTGTAAACAATTTTGCCCACTTTGGTACTGCCGGTAAAAAATATTTTGTCAAAATTCTGCTTCAATAATTCTTGGGTTTCTTCTACCCCGCCCTCAACCACGATAAAATACGCTGGGTCGAAATTTTCCTTTACAATTTTCGCCATAGCAGCGGCAGTATTTGAGGGCAGCTCACTGGGTTTTAATATTACTGTGTTTCCAGCGGTGATTGCTGCAATAACTGGAGCGAAGGAAAGTTGGTAGGGATAGTTCCACGCCCCAATAACCAAGCATACACCCAAAGGCTCCGGAATTATATAACTGGAAGCAGGAAAATTGAGGATGCTTGTGGAAACGGGTTTTGTGCGTGCCCACTTGAAAGTATTACTGCGGGCTTCTTTAATGTCTTTATAAAGCAGTGAAAGTTCAGTAGTGTAATTGTCAAACTCAGATTTTTTAAAGTCTTTATAAATGGCTTCGTGAAGTAGGGATTCGTTTTTCTCCAAAGCCTGCTGAAGAATTTTTAATTGTTTTCTTCTAAAGTGAATATTTTTGGTGGCGTGCGTATTGAAAAAATTGCGTTGGGCAGTGATAATTTCTTTCATAGAATCAATTTTCACTAAAAATACTTTTAATGAAATTGATTGAAGTTAAAAAAAGTAGAAAAATTATTACTTCTCCCTATTTAAAATTTTGTATTCTTCGTAACAGCCACTAATGGCATCGAGAATCTGAAGGTCATTGGCGGTACGGATAAAATCTTTGGAATAGCTACATTTGTTCAGTATTTCGTCAATATCGGCACGTTCCAGTTGGAGTACCGCCATTAAGGTTTCACGGTCAAATTTGCTTTGCAGAAGGTTTCGTATTTCATCATCTTCCTTCATCTGCCGGAGTTTGCGCATTTGTTTCGGGCGCTTTCCGAAGACATTGTAGAGAAAATCTGCTGGATTGAATATGGAGCTTAAAACTTTACTGACTGCACCTGGCTGGTTGCTTCCGCCTTCGTACCCTGTATTTAGACCTGAAATTCGGTAGCGGTAATTATCGTAAATGGGGATTAGCTTTGCGTCAATCTCTACATAACCTGTAAGTTGAACCGGCTTTACCACTACTTCTTCGAGAGCGATGCCCAATTCAGTCATTTTTACCTTTATATCGCCAAATTTCAACCAGTCATTGGTAACCCGAACCCGCAGGGATTTAAAGCCCAGATAGGAAAAATATAGCGTGTCATTTACCGCAGCCTTAATTGCAAACTCACCTTTTTCATTGGTAGTTGTTCCCTTTACTTGGTTAAGGTTTACAATGTTTACATTTTCCAAAACATTGTCATTTGCATCGTTCATTACGGTACCTTTTATTATTGTATCGTCCTGGGCAAAGGAGTTTGCAACCGTAAAAACCAGGGCAATAAGTAGGAATATTTTTTTCATATAATGTTTCAATATACGGAAAAATTTCACTGAGGCGAAACCTTTCTTTCGTTTTCAATTTTAGCTTTTAATTTGTCCTTAACACAGCCAAACCATTCTTCTTTTAGGATACTGAGAACGATACTGTCCCTTCTCCCCTTTGGCGCCGCACAGTTGCTACGCAAGATGCCTTCAACGGTGCAACCTATGCTTTTCATTGCGGCAATGCTACGTTGGTTTGTGGCATCTGCACGAAACTCAACACGGTCAAGTTTTAACGTTTCAAAGGCGAATTCCAGCATTAGCATCTTACAGTGCTTATTGAGCCCTGTGCCCTGAAATTCCTTGCCGTACCAAGTGTAACCCAATTGAACAGTATTGTGGTTTTTTTGAAAATCATAAAAGCGTGTGCTGCCTGCAATTTGCATGGTGCGTTTGTCGAAAACAATAAAGGGGTATGCAGTTTCTTCTTTTCTTCCGCGTAAGGCGAAGTCTATATAGCTTTTTAAATTCTCCAAACCATCGGCTGGTTGCAGGGAGTACTTCCAAAGCTCTGGCTGTTTTTCGGAAAAGCGAAGCAGCAAATCCAAGTCTTTATGGTGTAGGGGACTGAGCCGCACACGGTCGTTTTCCAGTATGTATTCCTGCAGAAAGGTGAAGGTTTGCATAAACTTTAAAAAAACGGGCCTCGATTAAAGGCCCGTAAATATACTTATATAGACGTTAAAGTAGTGCTAAAATTTAATTATTCAGAATTATCCTTTTCTTCGGCGTCTTCCTCCTGTGCCTTTTGCGTCTGGACGAGGCGCACCCCTTCGGCTTTTACCTTTGAATTTTGGCTTGTCGCTGCCACCTTCAAAACCGCCACTGCGCTTTTTGAAACCTCCTTTTCTTCCGCCGCCGTCGCCACGATCATTTCTATCGCCTCTTCTTCTACCGCGATCGCGTCCGCCGCCGCCACTTCTACCTTTGCTGCGGCCTGTGTCTTTGGATATCTCAATATTAATCTGTCTTCCGTCAAGTTTAAAATCCTTGAAAATACCCATCACCAATTCTTGGTGCGTGGTATCGGTATTGAAAAAAGAGAAACTATCTTTAACGTCAACTTTATAAACATCATCCTTCCCAAGTTGCAACAAATCGCGAAGAAAATCCTTAAGGCTCATCCAATCGAAATCGTCTTTGCTACCGATATTTATGAAATAGCGCGTACTGTCCTTTGCATCTTCATCAGAAAAATTGCGCTCGCCTGAAATATTTAGGTCTTTACTGTTTTTATAGTAATTCAAGAAACGTGTAAACTCTACAGAGAAAACTTTTTTAATAAGTTCTTCCTTAGAGAAATCTTCCAATACTTCGTTTATGTTTGGAAGATAAGGATTGATTTCAGGGTTAATCTCGGTATCCTTGATACTGTTCGCCAAATGAAACATTTGCACTTCGCAGATTTCCATACCTGAAGGTATTTCTTTTGCGACAAACTGCTTTTGGATAATTTTTTCAATGCTTTTTATTTTCCGAACTTCACTTTTTGAAACAATAACGATGGAAACACCCGTTTTACCGGCACGTCCCGTACGTCCACTTCGGTGGGTGTAGGTTTCAATTTCGTCTGGAAGCTGGTAATTTATAACGTGCGTAATATCATCTACGTCAATTCCACGGGCGGCAACATCTGTTGCTACAAGCATTTGAATTTGACGGTTTCTGAAAGATTTCATCACCAAATCACGTTGGTTCTGACTTAAATCTCCGTGTATTGCTGCGGCATTGTAACCATCTTCAATAAGTTGTTCCGCAACTTTCTGGGTGTCGCGTTTTGTTCGGCAAAAAACTACGGAGAAAATGTCTGGATTTGCATCAGCCAAACGCTTTAAGGCATTGTAACGATCGCGTGCGTTCACCAAATAATATTCATGCGAAACTTGGTCAGACCCCACGTTCTTTGTTCCCACAGTGATTTCCACAGGGGTGTGCATAAATTTCTTTGCAATAGTAGAAACCTCTTTTGGCATAGTCGCACTGAAAAGCCAGGTACTTTTCTCCTTTGGCGAATGCGAAAGGATTTCAGTGATGTCTTCATAAAAGCCCATATTGAGCATTTCATCTGCCTCATCGAGAACGCAGTATTCAATTTTTGAAATATCTACTAGTCCGCGACCGATCATATCTTTCATTCTTCCCGGAGTTGCAACAACGATCTGCGAACCTTTTTTGATTTGGCGGGCTTGGTCTGTAATACTTGCTCCTCCATAAATGGCGGTAACGTTAAGCCCTGGCAAATATTTGCCGTAAGCAATCATTTCATTTGTAATCTGAAGACAAAGTTCACGCGTTGGCGAAAGGATAAGCCCTTGGGTCGTGCGGCTTTTCACGTCAATTTTTTGCAACATTGGAAAACCAAATGCGGCGGTTTTTCCCGTTCCAGTCTGGGCTAAGGAAACCATGTCGGTTTCACGCTCTAAAAGGATTGGGATTGCTTTTTCTTGTACTTCCGAAGGGGTTTCAAAACCCATGTCGGCGATGGCCTTTAGAAGATTTTCTTCCAAGCCGAGTGCTATAAATGCTGTCATTTTATGTAATAATTGTTTTTATATGTGTGCTAATGGGAAGCTACTGGACATATAAAAAACGGACAGCTTCACTATAACACTCCTCACCCTGAGGATTTTTCCCGAAAAACAAAAGCTATTGGCAATTGATTTTTCAAGGGCGCAAAAGTAGGTTAAAGTTTTCAGCTGGCAGTGGCAGTTGGCATTTTTTTATGAAATATTAAAAAATCTTAAATTATTTAGAGAGATAATCAATCAACTGCCGCATGGCCTTTCCGCGGTGGCCTATTTCGCTTTTTTGGGTGAGCGTCATTTCGGCGAAGGTTTTATCGAAGCCATTGGGTTGAAAAACCGGGTCATAGCCAAAACCTGAATCGCCACGGGATTCTTTAAGTATTTCACCCTCGCAAATGCCCAAAAACATAATTTCCTCGTGTTCCATATTTAAAGCAATTGCGGTTTTGAATCTTGCCGAACGGTCTTCTTTGCCTTCCAAATTTTTCAAAAGCTTTTGAATGTTTGCAGCAGAATCGTGCGAAACGCCAGCATAGCGGGCGCTGTAAACGCCAGGCTCGTTGTTTAGGGATTTTACTTCCAAGCCGGTATCATCCGCAAAACAGTTTAAATTGTATTTATTGCGAACATAGTTAGCCTTTAAGATGGCGTTGCCCTCAATGGTGTTTGCCGTTTCTTCAATGTCTTCGCTGCAACCAATATCATCCAAACTGAGTAATTCAATGTGGTGCGGAAGCATAGCTTTTACTTCTGCGAATTTGTTTTTGTTGTGGGTTGCGAAGACGAGTTTCATTTTGATTTACGATTTACGATTTTTTATATTTTTTATTTGTCATCCTGAGCGCAGTCGAAGGATTGAATTTTATTTGGAATTTGGGCTTTGTAAATTGGGATTTTCAGAATAATATCTCTCAATAATTTCTTCCGAAGCTTTAATTGTTTTCTTCATCCATTCCATTTCAATCTCAAATTTTTCTGCGTCGGAAAGCTGCCAATTTACATTGCTCTTCTTCATTTTTGAAACTACGCTCTGCAAAATAATCGCCGCGGAAACCGAAATATTTAAACTCTCCGTAAAACCATACATCGGAATTTTTAGAAAACCATCAGCGGCATTCATCACCGTATCGCTGAGTCCATCGCTTTCTTTTCCGAAGAAAAAAGCACTTTTATTTGAAACGTCAAATTCGTGAAGCATAGTAGAATTATCGTGCGGCGTGGTAGCAATAATTTGATAGCCTGAATTCTTCAGATTCTTAATGCAATCGGTAATGGAGTGGTACCGATTCAGGCTTACCCATTTTTGGGCACCCATCGCAATTTCCTTATCTACGCGTTTTCCCAAGCGTTCTTAACTACGTGCAAATCCTGAATACCAAAAACATCACAAGTTCGCATCACAGCGCTGGTGTTGTGAAGCTGGTAAACGTCTTCGGTTGCCACGGTGAAATGTCGTGTACGCTCAGACAGCACTTTTTTGAATAAGGCGGTTCTTCGCTCGGTGAGATAGGCTTGTAAATATTGAAACAATGCTAAATCCAAGTTGGAAAAGTTATTGAGTTATTAAATTATAGAGTTTCTTTTGATTTCAATTTTGCTAAGATAAAAGTTATGGATTAATCGCCCTTTCAATAAACCACAATTTTAAATAACTTAGTAACCCAATAACTTAATAATGAAAATAACAGTATTAACAGGCGCAGGTGTGAGCGCAGAAAGTGGTATAAAGACCTTTAGGGACAGCAACGGGCTTTGGGAAGGTCACGATGTAATGGAGGTTGCATCGCCTGAAGGTTTTAAAAGAAACCCGGAAGCAGTACTGGATTTTTACAATCAGCGCCGAAGACAGCTATTAACGGTTCAGCCTAACGCTGCGCACTGTGCTTTGGCAGAACTTGAAAAAACACACGATGTTACCATTATTACACAAAATGTGGACGATCTGCACGAACGCGCCGGAAGTACAAAAGTGATTCATCTTCACGGTGAATTGTTGAAAGTGAGAAGCACGTTTGATGAAGATTTAATTTTGGACTGGAGAGAAGATTTGAATTTGGGTGATTTCTGCGAGCATAACCACCAACTCCGCCCACATATAGTTTGGTTCGGCGAAATGGTGCCCATGATTGAAACTGCTACTGAAGTTGTAGAGCAAGCAGATGCCGTTCTAATTATAGGAACCTCGATGCAAGTCTATCCCGCAGCAGGTTTGGTTCAATATGCCAAGCCAAATGCCCAGATCTATTTTGTGGATCCAAAGCCATCCATTTCTGAAAGCAAAAACATTACGGTTTTTGCTGAGAAAGCTTCTATTGGCGTTCCAAAAGTTGTTGAACTTCTGAAATAAAAATTATGCTGCCTGAAGATTTAAAACAAAAATTGATGGAGGTTGACAGCAGTCGGAATAAAAGGCACGAGGTTGCCTTTTGGATTACCAAAAAAACCCATTATGTTCGGGAAACACTGCAATGGTGCTTTACTGAGGAAAGTGAACTCTTGGTCCAATCTGCTTGGGTGTTGGAAATTATTTGTGAATACAAAGCAAAAAACTTCTTTAAATACATGCACGTGTTTTTTGAAAAACTGCCCACAATCAAAAATGATTCGGCATTGCGCTCCTGTGCAAAAATTTGCGAAATGCTTTGCCATTACCATTTTATGAAAGGCCTTGGGATATTTTATGAGGTTTTAAACAAAAATGAAAGAAAAATTATAACAGAGTGCTGCTTTGATTGGCTCATTACAGATCAGAAAGTAGCCTGCCAGGCTCCCGCTATGCAATGCCTGTATTATTTGGGATGGGATAATGACAAAAAATGGATTTATCCTGAGTTAAAAAACATTCTCATAGAAAATGCGCCGCAAAAAAGTGCTGGCTATCAGGCACGAGCCAGAAAGATCTTGAAACGTATTTCTTAATTTTTTTTTAAAGATTGTTAAAATGTTTTGGGGCAGACCAAAAAGAGTGAATATTTTTTTAGTTTTATGCAACTTTAAAATCAAAACCAAATGAATTATAAATTTCTACTTATTCCTGTTTTCTCTTTAATTATGGCGGTTTCCTGTAAAGACGCAAACAAGGAGGTTATTGAACCCACAGTACCTGCCGAAACAAAGACAACCATAGAATACAATGAAAACCGTTTGGATACTGTTTCCAAACAAACCGATGAAAATGATACCTTTAGAGGTGGGGGCACCGATCCTTTTTGGAGCGTTCAATTTTCCAAAGGAAAAATTCATTTTAAAGCGCCCGGAGCATCCTTAAAATCTTTTGTCGCTCCAATACCAGAGCCAGAAATTTCTGGAAATTCCAAAAAATATATAGCACAATCGCACAGAGTTCTTATGGAGGTTTTAATAACCGAAGAGGAGTGTATAGACACCAAAAGTTCAAAGAAAAGCTCGCACAAAGTAAAAGTTTCTATTAAACCTAAGTCCGAGACAGACTTTAACATTTTTGAGGGCTGCGGATCGTAGTTTCATAATTTCAGCAAAAGCGAAAAGAGACATGCAACCAGGCTTTACAAATATTGAGGAGTATATTGGTCTCTTTCCCGAAAGTACCCAAAAGAAGCTTTTTCAATTATATTCCTTCATTAAAAAAATTGTTCCTACAGCCGAAGTAACAATAAGCTATGGTATGCCTGCATTTAAACTCCACGGAAAACCATTGGTATATTTTGCTGGATATAAAAACCATATTGGCTTATACGCACTTCCATCGGGAAATAAAGCTTTTCAAAAAGAAATTTCGAACTATAAAACCGGAAAGGGCTCTATACAGTTTCCGATAAATGAGGAACTGCCGTGGCAATTGATAGAACAAATTGTAAAATATAGAGTAAACGAAGTGGAGCTCAATAAAAAAACGCCATAGAACTAGAAGCTCTATGGCGTTTTTTGAAACCTAAATTTTATTAAGCCGTATCTCTCGGCTGATGTTTTTCCTTTCTTTCCTTCTCTTGGTAATTAATGTCTTTTCCTTGAGTAGCACTCTTATTTATAGCCTGCTCTTTTTTACTTTGCTTTTCCTGTTCTAAGTTTTTTTCATTCTTTTCCATAATTCTTATTTTTTGTTGAATTGATAAATTACACAACAATTTGCAGGCAATCAAAATTTTAAAACAGAATTAACAACTAACGGTCCACTCCTTTAAGTAACCAATCTTCCACCTCTACATCTTCATCTTTAGTATGAAGCACTGCAATGTCGCCAGTACATTCAAATATCACCGCGCGCACTTGTGAGAGTTCCAAAACATTGGCCTCTCTCAATTTTGAGCGTAGGTCGGCTTCAGTTACGCGGGCTTTTTTCAAATTATTGTGAAGAATTTCTTTTCCATCCATTAAAAGCAGCGGTTCGTTGTCTATTAATTTTTGAACAAACTTAAACCGCCGCATCATTGCAACTGAAAACTGAAGCACATAAACCGCTGCCAGCCCCACAACGCCCTGTAACAAACTCACTGATTTTGACAAAACCGTGGTGGCGATGATGGAACCTATGGCAACCGTCATTGCGAAATCAAAACTGCTCATTTTTGAAAAACTTCGTTTGCCTGCCAGTCTGGTAAATAAAATTGTTGCGATGTATATTCCAATTGCTGTTAAAACAATTGCTATTATTGATGTAGTAGATGCTTCAAACCATTTAATCATTTTTTTTGTTTTAAATTAATATTAAACTTTTATCTGTTGAATTTATAATACTCCAAATAAGGATGCGGAGTTTTATTTATGGAATGAACAATTGCGTCCATGCCCATAACGCTGAAGGTAATACCATTACCACCAAAACCTAAAATGTAATGCTCATTCTTTTTAGGATCTGGTTTTCCGAAATAAGGTAGACTATCCTTAGTTTCACCAAATGTGCCCGCCCAAGAATAATCCAACGTAAAAGGTATATTTGGGAAGCACTTTTTAAAACTTTTCACCAGCTCTTTTTCTTTTTTAGGAAGCAGGGCATCGCGACGAGCAGCATTTTTGAACTCCCTATCGCCTCCGCCCATTACAATCCGGCCATCATCAGTACTTCTGAAATATAAATAGGGAGCATCCGTGTTCCAATAAATCCTTTTTATAAATCCCTTGGGAATTTTATCAAATGCCTCTGATGCCAAAGCAAAGGTGCTTTTTAATTCAACAATATTTTCACCAACCGTTTCGGTACTCTCGTAGCCTGTGCAATGCACCACATCGTGTATTTCAATATTGAAACCATTTTTGGTTTCAGCAATTAGCTTTTCATGCTTGGATTTTATTTTCTCAATCTCGGTACGATCGTAAATTTCCAGACCTTTAGCGGCGCAATATTCCAAAAGAGCATTCGCTAATTTATATACATCCATTACCGCCCCAGATTTTGATTCAATAGCCGCATAAGCTTTTAGACCCAACTTTTCCACCTCATCTTTCGTAAGCCATTTCACCTTAAAACCATGATTCTTCCTGGCTTCAAATTCATCTTTTAAAAAAGAGATATCATTTTTTGAGGAAGCAAAATAGACGCTGTATTTTTCCTGAAAACCACAATCTGCTTTAATTTCTTTTATAATCTTTTTTAAATCGGTAATTGCCTTTTCACAGTTTTGATAACTTGAAACTGCGCAAGTTAACCCCACTTGCTCTATTAATTTATGTAATGGAACATCAATTTCATATTGCAACATAGAAGTGCTCGCAGCGGTGCTTCCGTTACACACATCGCGCCGGTCCACCATTACAACTTTTTTTTCTTCGTTGATTAGCTTATAGGCCATTAGTGCTCCCGTGATACCTGCACCTATTATTAAAACTTCGGAAGAAATATCATTTTTAAGTGAAGGATAACTTTGCGGTAATGAATTTTTAATAAGCCAAAAAGGCTCGTTAGAACGAACGTCCATAAATTTTTATTGAAATTTAATCATTATGCACTATCCAACCTTTCTCTTTAATATTTTTTTATAAGTTTTCACAAGATGTAATTCCTTAATGGGTTTAAAAATTTTCGTTAAACACTTCTCAATTGTGAAAATGATAAGAAGTTTTCTTTAAGATGAAAATTATCTTTAGTGAAATTTAAAACGAAAAAACTATGAAAACTACACACGAAAAAGCAAAAGAGCACAATCACGAAAAGTTGGTTGATAATCTACAGGAGCTTTTAGAAAAAAATTATGATGCCGAAAAAGGTTTTACCAAGGCAATGAAAGACGCAAAAAACAATAATTTAAAAAAGTTTTTACAACAACAAGCTTTACAGCGCAATAGATTTGCAACTGAACTTGATCAACAAATTAGAAACCTAAATGAAACACCTAAAGAAAGCGGAAGCTTTACGGGTGATCTTCATAGAACTTGGATAGACATTAAAAGTGCAGTTGCAGGTAATACTGATGAAGCAGTATTGGAAGAGTGCATAAGGGGTGAAAAGGCAAGTTGGAATGAATATGAAAAAAAATTAAAAGAAAATAATTTTCCTCCTACAATTTCTAATGTACTTCAAAAACAGGCATCAGAAATCCATACAACACTTAACAGTGTAAAAACATTGGAAGATCTTGCCGATGATTAATAATTTTTAATCTAATCTTTGAAAAAGAAAAATGGTAAGGAAAAAGCCCTGGAATATTAAATTCACAGGGCTTTTCAATTTAACAGAAGTTTGTCTTTATTAATTTTTGACAAATTTCTTACTAACCACTACGTTATTTCCGTCAAATATTGTAAGGTTGTAAACACCTTCACTAAGATAATTTACATCAATTGAATTATCAATATTTATTGCATTGTTTGAAACAATACGTCCGAGCATATCTGTTATCGCTACAGAAAATTGACTTAAATCTACTCCGGAAGCACTACTAATATTGATTCTTTCGGTAGCAGGGTTTGGATAAATTGCAAATTGTGAAGAATCAAATTCAGAGACACTTAATGGCACAGATGGAAGTGCCAACAAAGCACCACCAGCAGGACTGGCCACATATAGTCCAAAACCTGGACCATTTGAATTTTGTGAAGGATCTAAAAATCCTGATGCCAACACAGTCAGTGCAGCTCCGTCAAGACCCAAAGTTGCCAATGGCGCTTGGTATCGTGCTACAGTTACAGTGCCAGTGGCATCTGTAATATCAAGCACGTAATCTGCAGTTGGAAGTTCTAAATAGCCCTGAAATTCTGTATATGAAATATCATCTACAACAGTTCCAGCTCCCACACCAGTTTCAACAACATCTACGGTCGGGGCATCAGTCGAACCATGATGTACGAGTACATCTACATTTGCAGGGTCTGCTGCCATTTCACGCGCCATTGGAAATACTTGCAAACTTAGTGGCGGAGCTGGATTGTAACCCGTTGGGCTTACTATTCCGTCGGCAACCACGATATACTTCTCATCGGCAGTAAGTGTAACTGGAACAGTTAATAGTACATCGCCTACGCCAGTACTATTTCCTGGAGCAATCCCAATATTTATTTCAACACCTGCAGGTAAATCTAAAAAGGGAGTTGCTGTTCTAAAGGCAAAATCGTCTAATGCTAAATCAGAATTGATATAAACATCTACTTCTGCTGCAGCCGCATCGGCTGAGTTGTGTATTACTTGTACACGAGCTGTTTGTGCAAATAAACTACCTGTAAATAAGGCAATTGTGAGAATTAGTAATAATTTTTTCATAATATATAGAGTTTTTAGTTCGAAGTAAAACTAATAAATAAAATATTTTGTTTAATCTTTTTTCTGAAAAGTTTAACAGAATATATTTATGTATTGATTTTCAATGACTTAAAAACTCAACAAAAACACATATAACAGAAATATACTATAAAAAAAACCCTCATATTGATGAGGGTCTATTATAAAGACTATGCTTTAAAATTATGAAACTGGGATACCTGCGTTTTTAATTGCTGCAAAACCGCCAGCAACATTTGCAACATTATGAATACCCCTACTTTTTAAAATTGATGCGGCAATTACAGAGCGATATCCACCAGCGCAATATAAATAACTCTTTTCTTTTTCTGGGAATGCTTTTAAGTATTGATTCAGAAATGCCAAAGGAGTGTGTTCTGCAGAAGACAAACGTCCATTGGAATATTCCCCATCATTTCGTACATCAAAGACATTGATATTGCTTTCCAATTTTTCTTTGAATGTTTCGGCTGCGATAGATTCCAGGGTATCTATTTCCTTTCCGGCTTCTTTCCAGGCGTCTATTCCTCCCAGTAAATAACCCAATGTTCTATCAAAACCCACTCTTGATAATCTGGTAACGGCCTCTTCCTCCCTTCCCGGAGAAACAACTAAAAGTATTTTTTGTTCTACGTCTGCCAAAAGCGCACCGACCCACGGGGCAAATCCGCCATCCAATCCAATAAAAATAGACCGGGGAATATGGCCGTCTATAAATTCAACCTGATTGCGCACATCCAAAACGATCGCACCGGTTTCATTCGCTATTCTTTCGAAAGTTTCGGGATCAAGAGGGGTTATACCCCGTGAAATTACTTCATCAAAAGCAGTGTAGCCCTCTCGATTCATTTTAACATTCATAGGAAAATATAATGGGGGCGGTGCCAAACCTTCGGTAACTTCCTTTATAAATTCTTCCCGCGTCATATCGGCACGTAGGGCGTAATTCATTCTCTTTTGATTGCCCAAGGTGTCCACGGTTTCTTTCATCATATTTTTTCCACAGGCCGAACCCGCGCCGTGGGCCGGATAAACAATTACATCATCTGCCAAGGGCATAATTTTATTCCGAAGGCTATCAAATAGAATATCCGCAAGGTCTTCTTGCGTTATTTCATCACTTTTTTGGGCAAGGTCGGGACGGCCCACATCTCCCAAAAAAAGTGTGTCACCACTAAAAATTGCATAATCTTTACCATTTTCATCTTTTAACAAATAAGTGGTGCTTTCCATAGTGTGTCCCGGAGTGTGAAGGGCGGTTATGGTAACATTCCCCAATTTATACACCTCTTCATCTTTTGCCACAATTGCATCAAAGGAAGGATTGGCGTGCGGACCAAAAATTATAGAGGCTCCGGTTTGTTCGGCAAGGGTTAAATGCCCACTCACGAAATCTGCATGGAAATGGGTCTCAAAAATATATTTGATTTTAGCATTATCATTTTTTGCACGCTCCAGATAAGGATTGGTTTCACGCAAAGGGTCTATAATAGCTGCCTCTCCAGCGCTTTCAATATAGTACGCTCCATGCGATAGGCATCCGGTATAAATTTGTTCGACCTTCATTCTTTCTGTTTTTCGCAAATATAAGCATTGTAATTTCTAAAGTTTAAGTGAAAATATTCAAAGTGTCATTTTTCACAAATAATTTGCATTAAGCCTTAGAACTTATTTTATCTTTACCCATTAACCTTATAAAAGTGTCTTATGAAAAAATTAATGTTAGTTATGATTTCATTGTTTGTTCTTTCTTGCGCTACGGAAAACAAACAAGAAGAAGTGGTCCGCGAGTTGGCAAAAAAAGATGCCATTGAAAAATTACAGTTGCCAGAGGGCACAAAGTTTAACGATGAAAACATTGAAGTAACGGAAACAAAAAATGAAGAGGGTTCCCTTGGTGTAACTTATTTAGTGAAAGTAACTATAAAATCTCAAGATAGAGAAGGCAACGAAGTTATAAAAACCCACACCTTCAATTATAAAAAAACGGGTGAAAGTGGTTCGAACGCCACAGATTATGAACTTACCTCTTTTGAATAACCATTCGTACCCATTTTATGAAAATATTATTTATCGCAATCTTTTCGACATTAACTTTTTCGTGTAATTCTGCGCAAAACACGACTAACCCAAAAAAGAAAAATGTTGAATACGCAAATTCCATTAACGCACAAGACCTTAAAAAGCATTTATATATTTATGCAGGTGACGAAATGGAAGGCAGAATGACGGGCTCCAAAGGCCAAAAAATGGCTGTGGAATATATCCGCAACTTTTATAAAAAAGAAGGAATTGCCGCTGCTCCAGGAACTACTGATTATTTTCAGGAAGTTCCTCAAAGCTATTTCGCAGGAAAAAGAGAGCCACGGTCTTCTGAAAATGTAGTCGCTTTTATAAAAGGCTCAGAAAAACCTGAAGAAATAATAGTGATTTCTGCACATTTGGACCATGTGGGCATGGACAAAGAAGGAAATGTTTTTAATGGAGCGGATGACGATGGTAGTGGAACTGTTTCTATCCTCGAAATTGCACAAGCATTTCAACAGGCTGTAAAAGATGGATATCCGCCAAAAAGATCAATTCTTTTTCTGCACGTAACAGGTGAGGAAATCGGCCTGTATGGCTCGCGGTATTATACCGAAAACCCATTGTTCCCTTTGGAAAACACCGTGTGCAATCTCAATATTGACATGATTGGCAGGATTGATCCTGAAAAAAAAGAAAACCCCAATTATATTTATTTGATAGGAAGTAACAAGTTAAGCCAGGAATTGCAGGATATTTCTTCGGAAGTGAATGAAAAATATACCCAATTGGAATTGGATTACAAATATGACGATCCAGATGACCCAAACCGTTTTTACTACCGAAGCGACCATTATAACTTTGCTAAAAATAATGTTCCAATTATATTTTACTTCAACGGGGTCCACGAAGATTATCACAAAATAACGGACACTCCCGATAAAATAGAATATGATTTGATGGCAAAACGCGCCCAATTGATCTTTTACACCGCTTGGGAAGTCGCCAATCGAGAAAACAGAATAGTTATAGATTAAAGGTAGAATTTAAAAGCAATTCTAAGAATCAATAAAACCTTCGGTAAACGAAAAAATCCTCCCTTTTTGGGGAGGATTTTATTTTCGGGTGGAAGACCGGGTTCGAACCGGCGACCTCCTGAACCACAATCAGGCGCTCTAACCAGCTGAGCTACAACCACCATTTATTGTGCATTAAAACACAACTTCGATAAGCGGACGCAAATATAAATCAATTATAACGGTTGCGCAATACTCTTATTGAAGAAAATTAAATTAAATCGAAAATTGAATTTACCGCAGGATATCGTTCAACAGTGAAACCTTCTCCGAATTCGGTGCCTATCAATCTTCCCAAATCCTGCGCTCTGTATGTTATGCTATCCCTAAAATTGGTTGAGGAGATTGGCGTTTCCGGTTCATCTGCTTCCTTTTTGTGAAACTGACTTTTATAGGCAAAAACGGCTTCCAGTTTTTTCTCCAAAAAACCCGTTACATCTACCACAAAATCGGGTTCAATATTTTTCCATTGAATATAATGGTAAACGTGCTTTGGCCGCCATGCCTTTTGATGATTGCCGTCCTGTATCGTTTCAATTTTCTGCAAGCCACTCAAAAAACACGCATCGCTGGCAAGCTTGCTGGCTTTTCCGTGATCAATGTGACGGTCGTCTATGGCGTTACAAAGAACGATTTCTGGTTGATATTTTCTAATGATTTTAATTATTTCAAGTTGTGATGCAGCATTATTAACCAAAAAACCATCAGAGAATTCAAGGTTATGCCGAAGCTTTACTCCTAAAATTTCTGCCGCGTTTGCAGCCTCTTCATCGCGAATTTCAGCTGTGCCTCGGGTTCCAAGTTCGCCTCGTGTAAGGTCTAAAATCCCAACTTTTTTTCCGTTGCTTATTTCCTTTGCCAAAGTTGCCGAACATCCCAATTCCACATCATCCGGGTGTGCGCCTATAGCAAGTATATCAATTTTCATAAAATCTGTTTTAAATTTTTTCCATTTTTGAAACGCTTTGAAAAGCACCTTCCAAATCAGCAATAATATCTTCAGTTTCCTCAATTCCCACTGAAAAACGCAGCAAACCATCGTTTATATTTTGACGTTTCCTCTCTTCCGCAGAAAGTAGCGCGTGCGAAGTTTTTGTAGGCGAAAGAATGGTAGATTCCACTCCCGCCAAACTCATTGATGGTTTTATAATTTGCAGTGCTTTTAAAAAATCATCAACATTTAATGATTCTTTTATTTCAAAAGAAAGCATTCCTGTGTAGCCGCTCATTTGCTTTTTTGCAAGCTCGTGATCGGGATGGCTTTTTAGGCCTGGATAGTAAACTTTTTCAACCAACGGATGTTTATCAAGCCATTTCGCCATTTTTTTGGCGTTCTTGTTTTGGGCTTTAACGCGAAGAACCATTGTTTTCATACTGCGTTCTAAAAGCCAAACTGTATAATCGCTCAAGCTTCCGCCCAAATTTTTAGCAAGGTTCCAAATTATTTTTATGTCTTCTTCACTTGCGGCAACCGCGCCAGCCAAAATATCACTATGTCCACCCATATATTTCGTGGCGCTGTGAATCATAATATCAATTCCGAAATCGGCCGGGGTCTGATTTACTGGGGAAGCAAAGGTATTGTCTATCATCGTTACAATTCCGCGAGATTTTGCCAATTTTGAAATCATCTCCAAATCGGTTATTCGCATCAATGGATTTGAAGGTGTCTCAACAAAAATCACTTTGGTGTTCTTCTGAATTTTTTCAGAAAAATCAGCTTTGGAAAAACCTTCAGCAAAGGAATATTCTATTCCGAATTTATGAAACTCTTCAACCACGAAATTATAGGTGCCGCCATACAATGTCTGCGGAAGCACAACGTGATCTCCTTTATGCAAAAAAGCCAACATTGTAGTGCTCACAGCTGCCATTCCACTTCCGAAAATTAGCGCGGATTCACATTTTTCAAGCATCGCTATTTTTTTACAAAGCGCCTCTTGGTTTGGCGTATTGAAGTAACGCGGATAACGTTTTACATCAACATCTTCATAAGCATAGCTGCTAGACATATACAAAGGCGAAACAGCTCCTTTAAATTGCTTGTCCTCTACTTCGCCAACGTGTGTACAGATGGTGTTAATTCCTATATTTTTTGATTTCATTCTATAAAATTTTTCAAGGTGCTTAAAGGTATAAATAACTGGGAAGAAAATCCCAAATTTCAAAAACCAAATCCCAAATAAATCTCAGATTGGAAATTTTAAAGCAAACATTTTCGATATTGATTTTTTAGGATTTACTTTTTAATTGGAATTTGGGATTTCAGTATTGGGATTTTCTTTTCCTATCTTTATAAAAAATTTTGCTTTTAAATTATTATAATGAAATTACTGCTCACACATATAAAAGAGTTGCTTCAAGTCCGTGAAAACTGTCCGGAAAAGTTAAGCGGAAAAGAAATGAAAGAACTCCCAACACTAAAAAACGCTTGGGTTTTTATAAACCATGGCGTGATTGAAGATTACGGAACTATGGATAAAATGGGGCCACACCAAGGATTTAAAACTTTGGATTGCAGCGGAAAAATAGTCCTGCCAGCGTGGTGCGACAGCCACAGCCACATTGTTTACGCTGGAAATCGGGAACAGGAATTTGTAGATAGAATTAACGGTTTAAGCTACCAAGAAATCGCTGAAAAAGGTGGTGGAATTGTGAACAGTGCAAAAAAATTGCAAGAAACTTCGGAAGAGGATTTATATCATCAATCCGCCGCACGTTTGGAGGAAGTGATGCGTCTCGGAACGGGTGCTATAGAAATAAAAAGTGGTTATGGACTTACGACTGACGCAGAATTGAAAATGCTTCGGGTGGCGAAAAAGCTTTCCGAAGAATACCCCATTACAATCAAAACTACATTTTTGGGAGCGCACGCAATTCCAACGGAATATAAAGGTAATAAAGATGGTTATCTGGATTTGTTGTGCAACGAAATGCTTCCAAAAATTGCGGAAGAAAAGCTCGCTGACTACGTGGACATTTTCTGCGAAGAGGGTTATTTTTCGGTTACAGATATGGAACGGATTCTTTCCGAAGGGAAAAAACACAACCTAATTCCAAAAGTTCACGTAAACCAATTCAACAGTATTGGCGGAATTGCAGCCGCAGTAAAACACAACGCTTTAAGCGTGGACCATTTGGAAGTTTTGACCGATGAAGATTTGGAAGCATTGAAAAACAGTAAAACTATGCCGGTGGCACTTCCCTCCTGCTCTTACTTTTTGAGCATTCCATATACACCAGGCAGAAAAATTATTGATGCAGGTTTGCCATTGGCGCTCGCCACAGATTACAACCCAGGTTCCACGCCCAGCGGCAATATGAATTTTGTAGTTGCAACAGCCTGTATAAAAATGAGACTCACGCCAGAAGAAGCCATAAACGCAGCAACCGTGAATGGCGCATACGCAATGGGCTTGAGCAAAACCCACGGCAGCATTACAAGGGGTAAAAAGGCCAACCTCATCATTACAAAACCAGTTCCGTCCTATGGCTATTTGCCGTATGCTTTCGGCAGTAATTTGATCGATTCTGTAATCATTAATGGCAAAGAAGTGAAATGAGTTTACTGAAAATTTATTCTGAAAAAAATGTAGCTTCTTTCCTAAAAAAAAGAGCTGGGGAAACCAAATTTGGTGAAAAAGTAAACTTTGTTGAAACGCTCGAAGATATAAAAAATCACCCTGCAAAATATGTACTTTTAGGAATTCCCGAAGATATTGGCGTTCGTGCAAATTATGGAAATCCCGGAACTTCAAAAGCTTGGGAAGCTGCTTTGGGAAGTCTTTTGAATATTCAGCACAACCATTTAACGAATCCTGAAAATGTGATTCTTTTGGGAGAAATAGACTGCGACACTCAAATGAAACAGGCGGAAAATATTTCCAAAGAAGAAAATCATTACGCCGAAGAACTAGGCGAATTAGTTACCCAAATTGACCATAAAGTTTCTGAAATTATAAAAACAGTTGTTGAAGCTGGCAAATTCCCAATAATCATTGGTGGCGGGCACAACAACAGTTTTGGAAATTTGAAAGGAACTTCAGAAGCCTTGCAAAAACCCATAATTTGCGTCAATTTTGATGCGCATACAGATTTTCGTGCTTTAGAGCATAGACACAGCGGCAATGGGTTTTCGTATGCTTTTGAGGAAGGTTTCTTGGATAAATATTTTATCTTCGGACTTCATAGAAATTATACTTCGGAAGCGGTTTTCAATACAATCGAAAAAAATTCAGAAAGAGTAAAATTCAACCTTTTTGAAGATATTTCTGTAAAACAAAAACTGTCTTTTTCCGATGCAATGAAAGATTCTGAAAATTTCTGCTGCAAAAATAACTTTGGAATTGAGCTGGATATGGACGCTATAGAATTTATGGGCAGCAGCGCCATTTCACCCAGCGGATTTACTTTGACTGAGGCCCGACAATTTGTTTCTTATTTTTCAAAAATTGAGAATGCTAGCTATCTTCACATTTGTGAAGGATCGCCTTCTGCAGGAATTTTTACGAATCAAGTGGGTAAGGCAATTGCTTATTTGGTGAGCGATGTTATTTCTTAAAAAAAATGCAAAAGAACTCAGCAACTATTTCTTTCTTAGTATCTTCAAAAAAAAACACTTAAATGAAACAATTTACTTTTCTACTAATTTTAACAATTGCATTTACAGCTTGCAAAAACACTTCAGAAAAAACCGAAACCGAAGCAATAATTGATACTCCTATGGAAGAAGTTGATGGCGGGGAAGCCGCAACTGAAAAGGGTTTTACCATAAACCCTATAGAGCACGCCAGTATGGTTCTCAATTGGGATGGAACCATAATTTATGTAGATCCTGTGGGCGGAAAAGAAGCATTTTCTGATTATACAGAACCAGATATGGTTTTGGTTACAGACATCCACGGTGACCATATGGATATCTCCACACTTGAAGCTATTGCTACTTATAAAACCGTGATTTTTGCACCAAAAGCTGTTTTTGATAAAATGCCCGAAAGCCTTGAAAACAAAACGAATGTAATCGCGAATGGACAAATGAGTGAGGATTTTGAAATGACAATTGAGGCAATCCCAATGTATAATCTTCGTCCCGAAGCTTTAAAGTTTCATGAAAAAGGAAGAGGAAATGGTTACGTTCTTGAAAGAAATGGAAAACGTATTTACATTTCCGGCGACACCGAAGATATTCCCGAAATGCGAAACCTTAAAAACATAGACATTGCTTTCGTTTGTATGAATCTCCCCTATACAATGACTGTTGAAAAAGCTGCGGAAGCGGTTTTGGCTTTCAAACCAAAAACAGTTTACCCATATCATTATCGTGGCACGGAAGGTTTAAGCGATGTTTCAAAATTCAAATCTTTAGTTGGAGCAGGAAATCCTGATATTAAGGTTACTCAATTGGATTGGTATCCAAAAAAATAATAACGATATTTACAATAACGAACTAAATTGTATTCTTTTAAAACCCAAATTCTAAAACGCCATTGATGAAAAACTACAAACCACGCCTTAACTTAATTGCACTTATAGCATTTTCCGCGCTACTATTTATTGGATGCAAAAACAATTCTGAAGAAAATTCCGAAGAAAAAGAAATTGGAAAGATGGAATATCCAGCAGAATGGATGTACAACCAACGCGCTTATCCAAATAACTACATAAACAAAGAAGCTTATAAAGAAGCCATTCTGCAATCAAAACAAATTCTTGCCAATAGATCTCCCGAGCAAGCTGGGGAATGGACTTTTATCGGACCATTGAACACTGGTGGACGCGTTACAGATGTTGCGATTTCACCAGATAACGATGACCATCTTTATGTGGCTACGGCAACGGGAGGAATTTTCAGAAGCTACGATGGCGGTACAAACTGGACTTCTATTTTTGATGAAGTAACCAAACCGTCTATTGGAGATATCGCTATTTCACAATCAAATCCACAAAGAATTTATGCAGGAACCGGGGAAGCAAACGGAAGCGCAACAGACGGAGCCTATTTTGGCGATGGAATCTACCGAAGTGATGACGCTGGCGATACTTGGACAAACGTCGGTCTTCCCGAAAGCAACCACATAGGCCGAATTGTAGTTGACCCCACAAATCCCGATCGTGTTTTTGCTGCTGCTACTGGGGAATTGTATGGTAAAAATGTGGAAAGAGGAATTTATAGAACAACTAACGGCGGAACAAATTGGGAAAAAGTATTATTTGTAACAGACTCAACTGCTGCAATAGATGTGGCTATGAATGTTGCAAATACAAACATCATTTATGCCGCAATGTGGGAGCGTACTCGTAAACCTTGGCAACGGGATTATGGCGGAGTAACTTCAGCGATTCATAGATCGATGGATGGCGGAACTACTTGGACAGAGCTCGGTGCTGCCAACGGCTTACCTGCTCCAAATGCACAAACAGGAAGAATAGGCATCGCGGTTTCAGAATCAGATCCTTCAACGGTTTATGCACGTTTTACAACTAATGAAATTACCAATGAATTCAATGGCCTTTACAAATCAACAGACAATGGCGATAACTGGACCCTAGTAACATCGGCAGGAGCTTTGAGTGGGATAGACGCAAACTTTGGCTGGTACTTTGGAAACGTTCGCGTAAACCCAACAAATTCATCCGAAGTTTATATTGTAGGATTCGACATTGCGAAATCTACCAATAGCGGTTCGTCTTGGAATACGCTGAACGGAATGCACGTTGATCATCACGCGTTAGATTTTTCACGAACAAACAGCAGTTTTATGCTCGCCGGAAACGATGGTGGGGCATATATTTCCAATAACGGCGGAAACAGTTGGACGCATTTTGAAAATCTTCCGATTACCCAATTCTACAACATAGAAGTTGATTATCAGCATCCTGAAAGACTTTATGGGGGAACTCAGGATAACAATACAATACGCACACTCACAGGTAGTGCAAATGATTGGAATTCTATTATTGGGGGTGATGGTTTTCACGTAAATGTTGACCCAATTGATAATAATTATGTTTATGGCGAATCGCAATATGGAAACCTTCGTCGTTCAACAAATGGAGGAACATCTTTTCAAAATGGAACTAACGGAATAAGCGGAAGTGATCGTGTTAACTGGAATACCCCTGTGATTCTTTCGCCGTTCAATCCAGAAATGATGTTTTACGGAAGTAACAAATTATACACCTCTAGTAGAGCGGTTTCTTGGACCGCAATTAGCCCAGATTTAACAGACGGCCTTCACCCAAGCGGTTCTTTGGCTTTTGGAACGCTTACTGCAATTGCAGCATCCTATAATAATCTAGATGTAATTTACACTGGAAGCGATGACGGAAACGTGAACGTAACGTTTGACGGCGGAACAACTTGGACGGACGTAAGCGCAGGCTTGCCAGATCAATATATCACTTCCATCGCAATGGTTCCGAGTGATGATATGATTGCTTATGTTACCGTTTCCGGGTTTAAATATTTAGATTACACGCCGCGTGTATTCAAAACCACTGACGGTGGACAAAATTGGACAGATATTTCATCCAATCTTCCTAATATTCCTGTAAACGATATTATTACCTATCCAGCTGAGAATATACTATTCGTGGCAACAGATTTAAACGTTTGGTATTCCAAAAATGATGGTGTCAATTGGACTATTTTAGGAAACAATCTTCCGTATACTGTGATTATGGATTTAAAATTCCACGAACCCACCAAAACGCTTTATGCGGGAACTTTTGGAAGGGGAATGCACAGTTATGACGTGAGTGATATTTTAAATGTGGGTGAGAATGAATTGGCTTCAGATTCCATCAAAATTTATCCAAATCCTGCGACTTCAGAATTTACTATTTCGCAAAATCTTTCTGCGGAAGGAACGGTTCAACTTTATGATATTTCGGGGAAAAAAATAAAGAATTTATTCAGCGGAAATTTTGGAACAAATAAAAATATCACAGTAAAAACAAATGGAATTGCGGCGGGAATTTATTTAGTGAAAGTGAATAGCGGAAAACAATCTGTTACGAAGAAATTAGTAATCAATAAATAAAATGATTTAGAAATAAAAAAACCCGATTCAAGAATTGAATCGGGTTTTTAGTTTAAAACTTAATTTTTATTGCTTTTCACAAACCAAACCCCACATTGAAAGGGTGTGTTTGTCAGTATTTATTTTAACAATTTTATCACTAATAATTTGAATACCCTGGTCCTTTCTTGAATCAAAAACTCCATTTGCTACAAAATCCGGATGGGTAAAAGTTAATGTTTTCCAACCGTCAGTTTCAGTAGAAGTATAGTTTCCTTTATAAACCAATTTTACTGGATCATCCTGCCCTACCGGCGCTTCTAGGGTTTTGAAGTTTAACTGAAAGGATCCATTCTTTTTTAAATAAAGCTTTACCTCTGCAACATCATTTCCCAAGCTTTCATAAGCAACATTTGCATCCTTTTCATTTACAACTTCTTTTGAATCTTTTGAAGCATCAATCACATTTTTCTTACTTCCGCAGGAAGAGATGGTTATTACCAATAAAAGTATCAATATATTTTTCCACATAAATTATCGTATCAATTTTTTGTATTTGATTCGTTTTGGCATTAAATCGCCACCCAAACGTTTCTTTTTATTTTCTTCGTAATCACTGAAACCGCCCTCAAAATAATACACTTCACTATTTCCTTCGAAAGAAAGAATGTGCGTACAGATTCTATCCAAAAACCAACGGTCGTGACTAATTACCACGGCGCAACCCGCAAAGTTTTCAAGACCTTCTTCCAAAGCTCGAAGTGTGTTTACGTCCAAATCGTTTGTTGGCTCATCCAGCAAAAGCACGTTTCCTTCTTCCTTTAAAGTCATCGCCAAATGCAAACGGTTTCGTTCCCCACCGGAAAGCATCGAAACTTTTTTGTTTTGCTCACTTCCGCTGAAGTTGAAACGGCTCAAATATGCCCGGGAATTTACTTGCCTGCCTCCCATCATAATCAATTCCTGGCTATCACTGAAGTTTTCCCAAATGGTTTTGTCAGGGTTTATATTGGAATGCGCTTGGTCAACGTAGGCAATTTTTGCAGTTTCGCCCACTTCAAAAGTTCCTTTATCCGGCGTTTCCTCGCCCATAATCATTTTGAAGATAGTGGTTTTACCGGCACCGTTCGGGCCGATAATCCCAACAATTCCCGCTTGCGGAAGTTTGAAGTTCAAATCCTCATAAAGTAATTTATCGCCAAAAGCTTTTGAAACTCCTTTCGCTTCAATAACATTTGTTCCCAAACGTGGACCGTTCGGGATGTATATTTCCAACTTTTCGTCGAGTTGTTTTTGATCTTGACTTAAAAGTTTATCGTAATTCTGTAAACGCGCCTTTTGTTTTGTCTGTCTTCCTTTTGCTCCTTGACGAACCCACTCAAGCTCTCGCTCCAAAGTTTTTTGACGCTTTCCAGCGGTTTTCTGTTCCTGCGCCAAACGTTTCGATTTTTGATCCAACCAAGACGAGTAATTCCCTTTCCAAGGAATGCCTTCTCCCCTGTCCAATTCCAAAATCCAACCTGCAACGTTATCCAAGAAATATCTATCGTGGGTTACGGCAATCACCGTTCCTTTGTATTCTGAAAGGTGATGTTCCAGCCAATGCACGCTTTCCGCATCCAAGTGGTTTGTTGGCTCATCAAGCAGCAACACATCTGGTTCTTTAAGAAGTAATCTGCAAAGCGCAACCCTTCTTTTTTCGCCCCCAGAAAGTACGCTGATTAGTTTATCTGGCTCGGGCGTACGCAGCGCATCCATTGCAATTTCAAGCTTAGTGTCCAATTCCCAAGCGTTTGTAGCGTCTATTTTATCTTGGAGCTTGGCTTGCTTTTCCATCAATTCGTCCATTTTTGCCGGGTTTTCATAAACCTCGGGCAAACCGAACATATCGTTTATTTTGTTGTATTCGTCAAGAATATCAACTACTTCCTGCACGCCTTCCTTTACTACTTCCAAAACTGTTTTGGTTTCGTCCAATTTTGGTTCTTGTTCAAGATAGCCAACTGTATAGCCTGGCGCGAAAACTACATCGCCTTGATAGTTTTTTTCTTCGCCTGCAATAATTCGCAATAAAGTGGATTTACCACTTCCGTTAAGACCAAGAATACCAATTTTGGCACCGTAAAAGAAGCTTAAATATATATTTTTAAGGACTGGAGTCTGGGCACTTTGATAGGTTTTGGTCAACCCAGACATTGAAAAAATTACTTTTTTATCGTCGGACATTTCGAGTATTAATTAAGGTTTTTGTAGAAAATTTTATTTTGTAGAATTGGTTTTTATACCCTTCCTTTTAAAGCATTAAAAACCCAAGCAATGGCGAAGAAGCCAATACCTACGGCAGCAAACCCCCATCCAGCAACATCGTCATAGCGGAAGGCGCCCATCCCAATGAGTACGACCCCTACAACAATCATAATAAACGTGGCCCAGGCAAGTACAGTGTTTTTATTCATTCCCATAATTTATTTTTGTTTTGTTGATTTTTTTCAAGTCGCAAATTTACGAGCAAAAACAAATATCGGTATTATAAAATAGATTTTCGTTAACAAAATGTCATAGTTTTTAAAGGAGTTAGCGAAAAGTAAATTGCTAATAGTTTTAATAAATCAGCTTTCAACTTTAAACTTTGAACTTTCAACCCAAAACTTTGAAGCATTTTGTATTTTAGCGCAAATATACTTTTTAGATGGATTTAAACTTCAACAAAAACGAAGATCACAATAAACTGCTGGTTTCTGATTTAAGAAATAGACTGGCAAAAATAAAACTAGGCGGCGGGCAAAAACGTATTGACAAACAACATAGCCAAGGCAAACTTACTGCCCGAGAGCGCATAGCTTATTTATTGGATGAAAAAAAACCAAGTATTGAAATCGGCGCTTTTGCTGGGGATGGAATGTATGAGGAACAAGGCGGTGCCCCCAGTGGTGGTGTGGTTGTAAAAATTGGTTATGTGAAAGGAAAACAGTGCATAGTTGTGGCGAATGACGCTACCGTAAAAGCGGGCGCTTGGTTTCCTATAACTGCGAAAAAGAATCTTCGCGCGCAGGAAATTTCCATTGAAAACCGTTTGCCTATAATTTATTTGGTGGATAGCGCTGGCGTTTATTTGCCTATGCAGGATGAAATTTTCCCCGATAAGGAACACTTCGGAAGGATTTTTAGAAACAATGCCGTAATGAGCAGTATGGGCATCACCCAGATTGCAGCGGTGATGGGCAGTTGCGTTGCTGGCGGCGCGTATCTTCCAATTATGAGTGACGAGGCTTTGATTGTTGACAAAACCGGAAGTATTTTTCTTGCTGGAAGTTATTTGGTAAAAGCCGCCATTGGCGAAAGCATTGATAACGAAGAATTAGGGGGCGCGACAACGCATTGCGAAGTTAGTGGCGTTACCGATTACAAAGCAAAAGACGACAAAGATGCTTTGGATAAAATAAAAAATATAGTCTCCAAAATTGGCGATTTTGACAAAGCTGGTTTCAACAGAGAAAAGTCTTTAAAGCCAAAGGAAAAACAAGAAGACATCTACGGAATTCTTCCAAAATCTCGCGCTGAACAATACGATATGCGGGAAATTATAAAACGCCTTGTGGACGATAGCGATTTTGAAGAATACAAAGAAGGCTACGGACAAACAATATTAACGGGCTATGCACGAATAGAAGGTTGGGCCGTTGGAATTATTGCCAATCAGCGTACTTTGGTAAAAACCACAAAAGCCAAAACTAAGCCGAGCGAAATGCAATTTGGCGGCGTGATTTATAGCGATAGCGCTGATAAAGCAACTCGATTTATTGCAAATTGCAACCAAAAGAAAATTCCGTTGGTATTTTTACAGGATGTTACCGGTTTTATGGTTGGCAGCAAAAGCGAGCACGGGGGGATTATAAAGGATGGAGCAAAAATGGTGAATGCCGTTAGCAATAGCGTTGTTCCAAAATTTACAATTGTTATTGGAAATAGTTATGGCGCAGGAAATTATGCAATGTGCGGAAAAGCTTACGATCCGCGATTGATTGTGGCGTGGCCAAGCGCTGAACTTGCGGTTATGAGTGGAAACAGCGCTGCAAAAGTGTTGCTTCAAATTGAAACTGCTTCGCTTAAAAAACAGGGAAAAGAAATTTCCGAAGAGGAAGAAACTGAACTTTACAACAAAATAAAAGCACGTTACGACCGACAAATTTCGCCATATTACGCAGCTTCCAGAATTTGGACAGATGCCGTAATTGATCCATTGGACACCCGAAAATGGATTTCTATGGGAATAGAAGCTGCAAACCACGCGCCTATTGAAAAGCCTTTTAATATGGGCGTAATTCAGGTTTAGAATTAAAGAGCAATAAATCATAATTAATTGATTTTGATTACATTTGGTTTATAGAGCAATTTAATAATCTTTAAACCAACTCATTATGGAACTCAACTCTACCACACTCCGCAAAATGGGCTGGCGTTGTTTCGCACTTATGTGGATTCCGTTTATTACATTATTTGTAGGTATGTGGGGAATGCCAGCAGGTTCCTATAGTTTTGACGAAATACCAAAACTTACGCAGTATTCGCTTATTGCACTGTCAATTTTTTTTGCACTTACCTTCATCTTTTTCATTAGCTCTGTAGTAACTACATCCACCACTAAAAACAAATTGCTAAAAAGAGGAAAAGAAGCACCTGCTAAAATAATCAGCGTTTATGAAACCGGAACCACCGTTAACAATTCGTATATGGTAGGTTTTGAACTGGAAGTAATACCCAAAAATGCTCCAAAATTCAATACCACGAGTGAGCAGCTCATTTCACGTTTGCGTATCCATGAGTTTGAAGTGGGAAACAATGTACTGGTGGCTTATGATCCTAAAACTCATGCAGCAATCATTCTTGGCGAAATTGAAGGAGAATTGACCGTTTAGTCTGAATAGAATGAATTGATTTTAAAACACAGTATTTGTTTTATATTGTTTCCAAAGTTGCCGCTCGTAGTATCTTCCCGGTTTCCGTATAAATAAATTGGGGCGTAGTATAAACTTTTTTGGGTTTCTCGTAAGTTGAAAGCATTTCAAAAGTTTCAGAATAATCTTCCAATTGTAATTGCTTTTCACTTTCAATTATCAGAATAACACGTTCCCCAAGAGCTTCATCCTTTTCAGAGGCTATAAAAAATGGTTGGTTTATATGAAGCGAAAGCTTTTCTTCCAAAATTTCGGGATGCACTTTTATGCCCCCCGTATTAATTACATTGTCAATCCTTCCTAAAAATTTAAAGGAAGTTGGTGAAATAAGCTCCACAACATCATTAGTCAAAACGGTTTCTTCTGAAATTTCGGGAGCGTGAATTTGAAGGCAATTATTTTCGTTCTGTGTAAAGTTCACTTTTGGAAGCGCCATAAAAACGGAAGATTTTTCAATTCCGTTTAATGGACGTACTGCAATATGGCTGATGGTTTCCGTCATTCCGTAGGTCGCAGAAATTTTAGCTGAAACTTCCTGAAGCTGTTTTTCCAATTTCCGTGACACTGCCCCGCCACCTATAATTAGCTTTTTCACTTTGTGCAAATCTGCCAAAGAATGAAAAACCTGATAGGGAACCATTGCCGTAAAATCGAAGTTATCTTCAAAACTTTCAAAAGGATTTTTTTCAGGGGCAACGGTATGTAAATCCCAACCAGCCGTCATTGCTCGCACAAGCATCATTTTTCCTGCAATATATTCCGAAGAAAGGCAGAGTAATGCTTTGGTATTCTCTTTTAAATCAAAATAATTCACAGTAGCTTCAGCACTGTTGAAAACATGTTTTTTTTGAAGTTTTAATTTCTTTGGAATCCCCGTGGAACCGGACGTTTTTACGGTAATAAAATTATTTTCATCCAGCCATTCCAAAATAAATTTTCCAATAGCCGGTTCATCATTCTTTTCTTTTTCAACTAAATGATTCGCCCGTTCCTTTAACCCTTCAGCAGAAGAAAACGCTTCGCCATTTAATTTGAATTTGGAGTGCAGCAGCTTCACTATTCAACAAATGTTTGGTTTTGAGTATTTTCATCTGAAATATTAATTGGCTCTTCCACTTTTCCGAAGAGCTTTCCGCTCCAATCGGTCCATTTGTAACGCCACGCCATAATTAGTAGAAAGATAGGATATAAAATAAGTACGGGCGCAATTACATCAAAGCCTGCGGAAGGTTCAGAAATATCTTTTAAAACGGAATTGGTTTTAAAAACCGTCCAATCTGCGGTCACCAAAAGTGCTGCAATTAAATTGTTACCGGCGTGAAAACCAAGGGCGAGCTCCATGCCTTCGTCCATCAACGTCATAATTCCGAGAAAGAAACCGGTCCCGATATAATAAATCATTATTATATTCCCAAGTTTGTCAACCTCTGGATTTGCCATATGAAGCGCTCCAAATATCACAGATGTAACAATCAATGGCAACCATCTGTTTTTTGTTAAAACGCCAATTCCCTGCATTAAATAACCACGGAAAAGATATTCCTCAAAACTGGTCTGCAACGGAATCATGATTACTGCAATTACTGCAAGAATAATAAATGGCACCAAATCGAACTGCAAAACATAGTTCTCTGGATTGTTATAAAAATCTAAGCTTGTAACAACAATGGTTGTTATGGCAATAAGTGCAAAGCCAAAAAAGACTCGCCCCCAATCCGTTTTTTTTCTTGACGTAGTAAGTGCAACAAACGGTTGTTTGTGCAAAAATTTCACCACAAGATAAACCCCTAACAAACCTATGGCAAAACTGAGCAGCATCAAAAACAGGGTGAGATTCGAGTCTAAAACGGTCATCATCACATTTGGATCCTGAATGGACTCTATATTTCCACCTTCTGCCATTACTTTAAACATTACTGCAATTAATAGTGGAATGGAGCCTAACTGACTGGCAAGAAAAATAATGATAAAACCTACCAAATAGCGCCACCATTCGTGCAGGGATATAAAGGCTTGTTGTATGTACATTTTGGGTTTTTAAATTATAAAATAAGTTGTTCAAATTTAAATCTGAAAATTCCAATTAACAGATGGATTGTAATGCAACTCACCATTTGAAACTTCCAGCGGACTATCAATATTATTTGTGTAAAGGCTGCCCGTGCCCAAACCTTGGGGCAATTTACTGTTTTTTGTAAAGGTATATTGTGAAATGGCGTTTAAACCCACATTGCTTTCCAAAGCGGAAGTAATCCACCAACCTGCCTTGTGATTTTCTGCTAGTTTTATCCAAGTATCGCATCCGCGGAAACCGCCAATCAATGAGGGTTTTAAGATTATAAATTGTGGTTTTATGGTGTCCAAAAGTATGTTCTTTTTTTCTTCGGAAAAAACACCGATTAATTCTTCATCCAAAGCGATCGGTAATGGAGTTTCCTCACAAAGTCTTGCCATTTCCTGCCATTGGCCTTGTTTAATGGGCTGCTCTATGGAATGTAATTGCAAATCTGAAAGCACTTTTAGTTTTTCCAAAGCTTCTTTTTGGGAAAATGCACCGTTAGCATCAACGCGCAATTCTACTTCTGAAGCGGAAAATTCCTTTCGGATTGATTTCAAAAGTTCAATTTCAGTTTTGAAATCGATTGCGCCAATTTTCATTTTTATACAAGTAAAACCCTGATTCAGTTTTTCTGAAATCTGTTGTTTCATAAAACTTTTATCGCCCATCCAAACCAAACCGTTTATTGGGATTGAAGCTTCTCCACGCGAAAATTCCGAAGGAAATAATTCGAAAGGATTTTTTGAGCGCAAAGACTTGAAAGCTGTTTCAATCCCAAATTGTATCGAGGGAAATTCCTGTAATGCTTCGTATAAATCTGCTTCACTAACGCCCAGCTCCACGTTTTCACAAACCCCTGCAAGTTCTTCTTCGTAATCGGGGCGATCGTCCACACTCAATCCACGGAGCAGACCGCACTCGCCCACTCCGAAACTTTCTTCAGTTTTGAGAGTAAGAAAATAGGTTTCTTTTGAATTCATAACGCCTCGGGAAGTGCCGCTTGGGCGTTTGAAGTTTAGGAGGTATTTTTTATATGAAGCTGTAAGCATTTAAAAACCCTTCGACTGCGCTCAGGGTGATATTTGGTTTATAATTCAATAGATTCTCCAATTTCCAAAAGCATCAAATCTTTATTGGCATCATAAAATTTACGTTTTGCCTCTTCGTGGTCTATTTCAATGTATCCGAAAGTATCGTAATGCACGCCCAAAACCTTATCGCACTGCACAAAATCGCTAGCAATAATTGCATCATCAATTCCCATTGTGAAATTATCGCCTATGGGTAGAATTGCCAAATCCAGCTTTGTATGCATTGGGATGAGCTTCATATCCATAGTTAAGGCTGTATCGCCGGCAATGTAAATGTTTTTATGTTCGCCCTCAATCACAAAACCGCCTGGTTGACCGCCATAGCTGCCATCGGGAAAAGAACTTGTATGGTGTGCAATCACATATTTCACTTTTCCAAACTCAAACTTCCAGCTTCCACCGTGGTTCATTGGGTGAACTTCAATGCCTTTTGCTTCGTAATGATTTGCAATTTCAAAATTACTGACTATTATTGCTCCTGTTCTTCTTGCAATTGCCGCAGCATCGAGTGTGTGGTCTTGGTGTGCGTGGGTTAAAAGGATATAATCTGCTTTTAAATCGTTGATGTCAATTTTGTCTTTTGCAAGATCGTTTCCCGTAATAAAGGGATCTACCAGAATGTGCTTTCCCTTAATTTCAATACCAAGACTGTTCTGTCCGTAAAATGTAATTTTCATAACTGTTTTTTTATCACATAAATATACTAAACAAGATTGCAAACAAAAAAGTGCTTAAGGCAACCTTTTTCAATTCGCCGTCGAGAAGCCTTGGCACTGTGTTCTTAAAAACAGTCTTTATGTTTAATAGAAAAGGAATAAAAGCGATAAAGTATAAAAATTGCCACGGCTCACGATAATTTAAGGCCGTATAGACAATTGCGCAAGCCATTCCGAAAAGCAATAAAAAAGCATGGTACTTTTTTGCTTTCTGTATTCCCAGTTTTACAACCAGCGTGTTTTTATTGGCAGCTGTATCGCTTTCAATATCGCGCATATTATTTAAGTTTAGCACTGCTGTGCTAAAACATCCAATCGCAATTGCGGGTAACAATAAAAGCCAATTTAAATTATGGGTGAATAAATAATAACTTCCCAAAACGCTCAACAATCCAAAAAACAGAAACACAAAAACATCTCCCAAGCCCGAATAGCCATAAGCTTTTTTACCAACGGTGTATTTAACCGCAGCGATTATTGAAACAATAGTGAGGTTGAAAAAAATAAAGGAAATGATGAAGTTTTCGTTTCCGAAAGCGATAAAAATTAAAAAGGTAGCGAAAAAAAAAGTTATAACTCCCGTAACAATCATCCCGATTTTCATTTGTTTGGGTGAAATAATACCCGATGCAACCATGCGTTTTTCGCCCTGTCTTTTGGCATCGGTGCCGCGTATGCCATCGCCGTAATCGTTAGCAAAATTGGAAAGCACTTGAAAACCTATGGTAACCAATATTGCGAGCCAGAAAAGGCTGGATTGCCAAATGCCTGATTCTCCTAGATTTGTAGTTCCTAAGGAAGCCCCAACTATTATTCCAGAAACCGAAAGCGGCAATGTTCGCAATCTCGCCGCGGCAAACCAAGCTTTAATTTTTTTCATTCACATATTTTTTGAAGCCCAAAAATACGTTTTAAAAAGGGCTGCGCCAATTTTTTGAAATGAAGGTTATTGCTAAATGTGAATGAAATGTTTTCTATATTCGCTTTTCTAAAATTTAAAAGGACAGAAATGAACAACACGACCAATTATAATTTAGGATTACTGCTGCTTCGCGTGGGCTTTGGTGGAATGATGCTTACCCACGGAGTGCCCAAACTTTTAAAAATGCTATCGGGCGATTTTTCATTTGGAGACCCCATTGGCATTGGCGAAACCGCTACCTTAATTTTAGCCGTGCTATGCGAAGTGCTTTTTCCCCTACTTGTAATTATTGGTTTTAAGACGAGGTTAACCGCAATTCCCGTGATAGTAACAATGGCGGTGGCAGCATTTGTGGTTCATGCGGCAGATCCGTTAGCAACTAAGGAAAAAGCAATTCTTTTTTTAGTTGGTTTTATTGCGATAGCACTTTTGGGAGCTGGGAAGTATTCTGTAGATAGGAGATAGTTGATTGTTGATTGTTGATTTTTGATTGTTGATTGTTGATTGTTGATTGTTGATTGTTGATTGTTGATTGTAAAATAATACTACCTCAATTAAAAATCTTCACCAACAATTCCTTTAGCAAATCGCCCTGCGGAAGATTTGCGGCACCTACGCCTTTACTTTTCATATCCACTTCACGAATTGCAGCTATAATGGCACTAACCTTTTTCATCGGATAGTTTCGTGCTGCGGTTTGATAATCTTTTATGAAATAAGGGTTCACACCTAACGCCTTTGCAGCATCGCCTTTGTTGGCGAGTGCATGATATTTCAGCAATTTTGAAAAGAAACTGTACAACAAAGCTACCGTCATCACTAACGGATTGTTTTTGGGGTTTTGCGAAAAATATTGAATGATTGCAAAAGCCTTTTTTATATCTTTTTCTCCAATAGCATTTTGAAGTTCAAAATTGTTGAAATCCTTACTGATACCTATATTTTCCTCAATAATTTGAGGTGTAATCTGCTCGCCAGGTTTTAGGATTAATTGCAGTTTTTCAAGCTCGTTGTTTACTTTGCTCAAATCATTCCCAAGAAATTCTACCAACATTTGCGCGGCCTTTGGGGTAATTGTATAGCCTTTTCCTGCCAGCACACGTTTAATCCAATCGGGAACCTGGTTTTCATAGAGTTTTTTGCTCTCAAAAACAACGCCTGTTTTGGCAATCTCCTTAGCCAATTTTTTGCGTTTATCCAAGGTTTTATATTTGTAGCAAAGCACCAAAACGGTTGTGGGCTGCGGATCCTTAGCATAAGGCACCAACTTTTCGATGGTGCGCGAAAGGTCCTGCGCTTCTTTTACAATTACCACCTGTTTTTCCGCCATCATTGGGTAACGTTTGGCGTTGCTAATGATATCTTCTACAGAAACATCACGGCCGTAAAGCAACATTTGGTTGAAGCCTTTTTCCTCTTCACTCAAAACGATTTCCTCAATATATTTCGAAATACCGTCAATGTAATACGGCTCCTCGCCCATCAAAAAATAAATGGGTTTTGTGTTTCCGTTTTTAATATCGTTAATAATGGTTTTTACTTTGTCGAGCGGCATGGAAAAGTTTTTGTTGCTTGTTGTTTGTTGTTTGTTGCTTTTTGAAAATTGAGATTTATTTGGAATTTGGTGCTTGAAATTTGGAATTTAATAGATATTTGTTTTATGCAAAAACTCAACTTCCCCGAATATTCCTTTCGCTTCAAAAGTAGCGAAAATAAAACGTTGGTTTTTGATGAAATCCGAAAAAAATTTGTGGTGCTCACACCCGAGGAATGGGTTCGGTTGCACGTGGTCCAATTTCTTCTAAAAGAAAAAAACTATCCCAAAAGCCTTATAAATGTTGAGAAACAGCTAAAACTCAACAATACTGTAAAACGATATGATGTGGTCGTTTTCAATAATGACGGCAGCATTTTCTTGATTGTGGAGTGCAAAGCGCCTTCCGTAGCAATCACTCAGCAAACATTTGACCAAATTGCACGGTACAATCTCGCTCTACAAGCTGAATATTTAATGGTCAGCAACGGTTTGGAACATTATTATTGCCAAATGGATTTTGAAAATGAACAGTATATTTTTCTGAAAGATATTCCAAATTATAAATAAGTCCTGAAAAAACACTTCAAAAATCTATCTTTACACCCGTGAAAGTAGCTGTAGTAATCTTAAATTGGAACGGAAAGGATTTGCTGGAAAGATTTCTGCCATCTGTAGTGAAATTTTCTTCCGAAGCCACTGTGTATATTGCCGATAATGCTTCCACAGATAATTCTGTCGCATTTGTTTCAGAATTTTTTTCAACGGTAAAAATCATTCAAAACAAAGAAAATGGTGGTTATGCAAAAGGTTACAATGATGCTTTAAAAAACCTCTCCGAAGATATTTTCATTCTATTGAATAGCGATGTGGAAGTGACCGAAAATTGGTTGCAGCCAGTAGTTTCTGAATTTGAAAAAGATTCCTCCGTTGTTGCCGCTCAGCCTAAAATTCTGGATTACAAAAACAAAGAATACTTCGAATATGCCGGTGCTGCTGGCGGTTTTATTGACAAATACGGCTACCCCTATTGCCGTGGAAGAATTTTCAATACCTTGGAAAAAGATATGGGTCAGTACGACGATGTTTCACAAATATTTTGGGCTTCCGGGGCATGCCTCTTCGTAAAAGCAGAAGCTTTTTGGCAGGCTGGCGCGCTGGATGAAGACTATTTTGCGCACCAAGAGGAAATTGACCTTTGCTGGCGACTTCAATCAAAAGGCGGAAAAATAGTTTATGTGGGAGCTTCGAAAGTTTACCACGTTGGCGGGGCAACCCTTGCGGCATTGAACCCGAAAAAGACTTTCTATAATTTTAGGAATTCGCTTTTAAATCTTCTTAAAAACACCGTAGGAACAAAAGCTTTCACGGCCTTGCTTGCACGAATGCTCTTGGACGGGGTGGCAGCTTTTCAATTTTTAATTCAAGATAAACCGAAACATTTCTTTGCAATTTTAAAAGCACATCTAAGCTTTTATGCATTGCTACCAAAATTTCTTAGAAAGAGGAAGGTGTTTTCTTCAACTTTAAAGTATTACACCTTAAAATCTATTGTATTTCAGTACTTTATAAATAACAAAAAAAAATTTAACCGACTTTAGTTTATTTTACTTAAAGTATTGTTAATCGTTTTTTGAGCGACTGCTATTTTAATAATTTTGGTTCAGAATATTTGAACAAACAATCTAATATAACACTTAACAAATTATGAAAAAACTATTGATTCTAGCAGTATGTTCAAGTTTAGCTTTTACTTCTTGCGTTTCCAAGAAAAAATATGCGGAACTTGAAGCAAAACAACAAAACACTCAGGATTTGCTTAATACGGCAACTGTAAAGCTTAATGACTGTCTTACCGAAAGAGCAGCAGCAACAGCCCGCGCTAAACAACTTGAAGAGCGTTTGGCAGATATGAAAAAGACCAACGAAGACCTCATTCAAAGTTCAAAAGAACTTACCATGTTGACTTCAAAAGGGGCTACCAATCTTGAGAAATCTTTGGAAAGCCTAAAAGAAAAAGACCTGAAAATTACCCGTTTGCAAGATGCGCTTAACAAAAAAGATAGTGTTACCCTTGCACTCGTTACCAGTCTTAAAAGAGAAGTTGGTGTAAACGACCCAGACATTGAGGTAAATGTTGAAAAAGGAGTGGTTTACATTTCACTTTCAGACAAAGTAATTTTCAAGAGCGGAAGCTACCAAATTTCAAACAGAGCTAGTGAAATCTTAGGGAAAGTTGCTAAAGTAATCAATGGTAAGCCAGAGTTTGAGGCTATGGTTGAAGGCCACACAGATAACGTTCCGTACAGCAATGGATTGTTGCTTGACAACTGGGATTTAAGTGTAAAAAGAGCTACCGCAATTGTACGCGAACTGCAAAAATTAGGTGTAGCACCATCTCGTTTGGTTGCAGCCGGTCGTGCAGATTACGTGCCGTTGGTTCCAAACACCACTGCTGAAAACAGAGCTACCAACAGACGTACACGTATTTTGGTACTTCCTAAAATCGATCAATTCTATGATATGATTGAAAAAGAAATGAAAAACTTAGAAGCCGGAGGAAACTAATTTCCAAAAAGCAGAATAACCTTAAAACCCGGTCCCTATGGCCGGGTTTTTTTATTGCTGCCCACAAAACAATCTTTTGAAAGGTTTTTGTATCTTAGATAGGAATATAAAACCTTTAATAATATATACTTAAAAATGGAAGAATTCAAAACCAATTGGACCCGCGAAGAGCTAAAAGCATATATATTACTCTACTGTGCCTATGCCAACTTTGTTGAGACAAAAGCCGAAAAGGAATATATAAAATCAAAAGTTGGTGAAGAAAAATATCGTCAGGTCCATAAAGAATTCGACCAAGACAATGATTACCAACGTATCCAAAAAATTCAACACACAATATCTCGTTACGATTATTCCAAAAATGAAATAGACCGACTTTTTGAAAATATTAAAAAAATGTTTCTGGCAGACGGTTCCATCGATATCCTTGAGAAAAACATTTACCGAGGCTTGCAGCATTTATTGAAATAATTTTCAATTCAGAAATTATCAGCAACACTGAATTAAATATTATTGAAAAATTCTACGAAGCCTTTGCAAACTTAGACGCAGAGCGCATGCTCGAATGGTATCACGATGATGTTACCTTTGAAGATCCGGCCTTTGGAGTTTTAAAAGGAGAAGAAGCCAAAAACATGTGGCGAATGCTCTGTCACAGCCAGCAGGGAGAAGATTTTAAAGTAATAACCTCAAACATAGAATATACTCCTGAAGCGGGAAAAGCCCGTTGGGAAGCGTATTACACATTTAGTAAAACAGGAAGGAAAGTTCACAACGTAATTAACGCAACTTTCAAATTCAAGGACGGAAAAATTATAAACCACGTTGATAAATTCAGCCTTTACAGATGGTCCAAGCAGGCATTGGGTTTAAAAGGGTTTTTGGTTGGATGGACAGCTTTTTTCAGAAAAAAACTCAATCAGCAAACAGGATTTTTGCTTTCAGAATTTCAGAAAAAACAATCTACTAAAAGTTAAATTTCCAAACTTCCTTTCCCTTCCCGCATTACTACCGGTTCTGTCCCCGTAAGATCAATTACAGTGGAAGCAATATTGCCACCATAGCCACCATCAATAACTAAATCTACCAAATTGTCCCATTTCTCGAGAATAAGTTCGGGATCGGTAGTGTACTCAATTACCTCGTCTTCATCCTTAATAGAAGTGGAAATGATAGGATTGCCCAGTTCCTGCACAATAGCTCTCGTTATGGAATTATCTGGTACACGAATACCAACTTCCTTTTTCTTTTTAAAAACCGTTGGAAGATTATTATTCCCCGGAAGAATAAAGGTGTAGGGTCCCGGAAGATTTCGTTTTAATATTTTAAAAGTAGGAGTGTCTATCTGCTTTACATAATCGCTGAGATTGCTCAAATCTTCGCAAACAAACGAGAAATTGGCTTTTTCCAGCTTCACTCCCCTAAGTTGTGCTACGCGTTCCATTGCGCGATTGTTGTTTATATCGCAGCCCAGCGCATATACCGTATCGCTGGGATAAATTATTACCCCGCCATCGCGAAGTATTTTTACAACACGTTTAATTTCTTTCGGGTTTGGATTTTCCTCGTAAATCTTAATAAATTCAGCCATTTTTAATCTTTAGTTTTTCTGTTTACTTCATTTTCAAGCTTTAATACCTTATCTCCATTTGCTTGCTCAATATAGAGGGCTTCGTTGTCTTTTTCACCTTTTCTTGTAATTTTGCTCCCTTTTATTGTTTTGGTAATTTTTGTGGAAAAAGTATCGATTACTTTTCCTTCGGCCTCACCACTCCCCCATTTCCACATTACTTTTGAACCTTTTCGAATCATATTTTTTATTTAAAGTTACTTACAATTTTTATAAATGGAAGATTTCTTTAAAATTCTTAACATAAATCCACTTTTCAACCGTTATTGAAAAAACTAAATTTTTATATGAAAAAAATCCTCATTATAATTCTTCTTTTCGGAATTCAAATCAATTTCATTTCCTGTTCGGAAGATAACGATACTACAGCGAATGAATCTTTAGCTGAAGAAACCATGTTGAATGTTTCCTACGGAAATGATCAACAACAAAAATATGACCTTTATCTGCCCGCAAATCGATCTTCCACTAAAACCAAAGTTATCATGCTGGTTCACGGCGGCGGATGGACGGGTGGCGATAAGGCCGATATGGACTTCTTTATTTCCTATATAAAACAGCGACATCCTGACCACGCAATAGTAAATGTAAATTATGTGCTTGCAGATATTGACACGCCGGCCTTTCCCAACCAATTTTTGGATTTGGATGCGGTAATCGATAAATTGACTTCAGAAAAAAACGAGCTACAAATCCTGCCTGAATTTGCCTTGGTAGGCGCCAGCGCGGGTGCGCACATTTCTTTAATGTATGATTATGTTTACGATACGGACGACCAGGTAAAAATAGTTGGCGATATCGTAGGGCCCACTGATTTCACCGATCCCTTTTATAGCAACAATCCAAATTTTCCAGCGCTAATGGCCGCTTTGGTAGATGAGAGTGCATACCCACAGGGAACAAATTATGCAGAAGTTTTGAGTCCAGCATTGCGCGTTTCTAATGCCAGCAGCCCAACGCTTCTTTTCTACGGAAACGCTGACCCCTTAGTTCCTCTCACTAATGGAACAACTTTAAATACAGCGCTGAATAATTCCCAGATTGACCACAGTTTTACGATTTATGATGGCGGTCACGGCGATTGGGCACAAAGCGATATCGAAAATATGAAAGAGCAAATAAGTATTGCTGTGGATACTTATTTGGAAGTCAATTAAAATATGTGGAATTTGGGATTCGTAAATTTTTTTTTGCTAATAGTCTTCGGTTGATCAAGTAACGAATTCCAAATTCACTAATCGACCACTTTCAGTTTAGCAAAACGAAGAAGTAATTTTTTTAAACCACCGTTTTCGAAATCTATTTCAGCTTTTGTATCCGCACCTATTCCCTCGATTTTGAGAATTTTACCTTTTCCGAAGCGAACGTGCTCCACCATTGTTCCCTCGCTTAGATTGGTATCTTCCACACTAAAATTTTTATCGGTATCGCTTGCTACGGGTTTCAATCTTCGCAATTTGCGAAGCTGTGCTTCCGTTGGTCCCATTGGAGCTTTGCCCGCAACAGGTTTTCGCAAACGCAGTTTACTGTGGTCAACCTCATCAAAAATATCGGCATCCAAAAGCGGTTTGTAGCGGTTTTCGGTAATTGGGGTTAGATATTCCAAAAAGCTCTCGTCAATTTCCTCAATAAAACGGCTTGGCTCTGCGTCTATCAATTTTCCCCATCGATAGCGAGACTGGGTATATGTTAAATATGCCTGTTTTTCGGCTCGTGTTAACGCGACATAAAAGAGCCTTCGCTCCTCTTCCAACTCGCTGCGGGAATTCATATTCATCCCGCTGGGGAACAGGTCTTCCTCCATCCCCACAATGTAAACGTAGGGAAACTCCAAACCTTTCGCCAAATGTACCGTCATTAAAGCTACGCGGTCACCATCACCCTTGTCGTTGTCCAAATCAGTGGCGAGCGCCACATCTTCCATAAATTCCGAGAGCGAACCTGTGGCACCTGCAATTTCCTTTTGCTCTTCCACAAAATCGCGCATTCCGTTCAATAGTTCCTCTATATTTTCGATACGTGCAATACCTTCAGGGGTGCCGTCTTTTTTTAATTCCTGAAGCAATCCGGTCTTTTTTGAAACGTGTTCGGTAATAGTAAAAGCATCATAATTTTGATTCAAAACCTGGAAACTTTCAATCATCGTCACAAAATCCTCCAATTTGCTTTTGGTACCGGCATTTATTTTCAAATCAATTTTATCAATGTTTTTCATCACCTCAAAAATCGATCGGTTGTAATGATTTGCAGCAACAATTAAACGTTCCATCGTTGTATCGCCAATGCCACGTGCGGGATAATTTATAACGCGTTTCAGCGCTTCTTCATCCTTCGGGTTCAATACCAACCGCAAATAAGCTAGTACATCTTTTATTTCTTTTCGCTGATAAAAACTAAGCCCCCCGTAAATTCTATACGGAATGTCCTTTTTCCGAAGCGCATCCTCAATAGCACGGCTTTGTGCGTTTGTTCGGTACAGAACGGCAAAATCGCCATCATTTAATTGATGGTTCATTTTATTTTCAAAAATGGAGCTGGCCACAAAACGGCCTTCGTCACCATCGGTCATGGTTCGGTTTACGAGGATTTTATTGCCTTCGTCATTTGCCGTCCAAACTACTTTTTCAAGTCTGGTTTTATTCTTTTCGATGATGTTATTTGCCGCGTTTACAATATTTTTCGTGGAGCGGTAATTTTGTTCCAAACGGAAAACTTTTACATCGTCATAATCTTTCTGGAAATTTAAAATATTATTGATGTTCGCTCCGCGGAAAGCATAAATACTCTGCGCATCATCGCCCACAACACATATATTTTGAAACCTATCGGAAAGCGCGCGAACGATCAAATACTGACTGTGGTTGGTATCTTGGTACTCGTCCACCAAAATGTAGCGGAACCGGTTTTGATACTTTGCCAAAACATCTGGAAAACGAGTTAGCAATTCGTTGGTTTTCAGCAGAAGATCGTCAAAATCCATTGCGCCAGCCTTAAAACACTTGTCAACATAGGCTTTGTAAATATCGCCAAGACGAGGCATTTTCGCCATGGCATCAGCTTCAATCAATTCCGGATTGTTGAAATATGCCTTTACGGTAATCAAACTGTTTTTATAGGAAGATATGCGCGAATAGACCTGCTTGTATTTATACACATCTTTATCCAAGTTCATCTCCTTTATCACCGCACGAATTACACTGTGTGAGTCTTGGGTGTCATAAATTGTGAAGTTGGAAGGATAGCCCAATTTATCGGCTTCAAACCGAAGAATTTTCGCAAAAATACTGTGGAAGGTTCCCATCCAAAGATTTTTGGCTTCACTGGCCCCCACGATTTTTGAGATACGCCCTTTCATTTCTCTTGCGGCCTTATTGGTAAAAGTAAGCGCCAAAATATTGAAAGGATCCACGCCCTGACTCATCAAATATGCAATGCGAAAAGTTAGCACGCGCGTCTTGCCCGAACCAGCCCCGGCAATTACAATCATTGCGCCGTCTTTTTGCAGCACTGGCGCACGCTGCGCATCGTTGAGTTGTTTTAAATACTGTTCCAAAACTTCATTTTCTTCAAGCTGTGAAAATAACTATTATCAAACTTTTATAGGAAGTGTTTTTGGGGAAATTATAAACAATAATCACCTTCTTCATTATTCTTTCCAAATGAGATTTATTTTAAATACCTTTATCAAAAATGTATTTTTATGGAGGAGTTTCTATCTTTCTTAGGACAAATACCTTGGTGGGTATGGGTTCTTATTTTTCTTTTAATCGTTGCCATTCGGGACATTTTTTTCAACAAACACCACACGATAAGCCACAACTTTCCAGTTATTGGCCACATTCGGTATATGCTGGAAGGCATCGGGCCGGAGCTTCGGCAGTATATTGTTGCCAACAATCGCGAGGAGCTTCCCTTTAATCGTATTGAGCGGGGTTGGATCTATGCTTCGGCGAAAAACGAAAACAATTATGAAGGTTTCGGCACCGACCGTGATATTTATGAACCGAATTATATATTCATAAACAATTCTCTTCTACCATTCAAAGTTGAAAAGGAGAACCCAAATTACAAGAACCCATATTTTTTGCCGTGTGCAAAAGTAATGGGCAGTTATCACAAGCGCAGGCGTCCATATCGTCCAACATCGGTAATTAATGTTTCAGCCATGAGCTTCGGATCATTATCGGCAAGGGCTGTTGAATCCTTAAATAGAGGATGCGCGCTAGCCTACGCATATCATAATACAGGTGAAGGTGGTCTTTCTCCATATCACAAAACTGGCGCAGACGTTGTTTTTCATTTTGGAACCGGATATTTTGGGGTTCGGGACGAGCAGGGAAATTTCTCCATGGAAAAAATTGTGAAGCTCGTTAACGAAAACCCGCAAGTTAGAGCTATTGAAGTAAAACTTTCCCAAGGTGCAAAACCAGGTAAGGGGGGTGTTTTGCCAGGGTCTAAAATTACTCAGGAAATTGCTGATATAAGACACGTACCCTTAGGAAAAGATGTGCTATCGCCACCTAATCATTCTGCTTTTGAAGGAGTTAAAGGAATGGTTGAATTTGTGGAAAGTATAGCTGAAGCAACCGGTTTGCCCGTGGGCATTAAATCTGCTGTAGGCCGCTTGGGAGAATGGGAACAACTTGCAAAAATAATGAAAGAAACCGGCAAAGGGCCAGATTTTATAACAATTGACGGTGGTGAGGGAGGCACCGGTGCGTCGCCCCCAAGTTTTGCCGACCACGTGTCCCTGCCGTGGCTTTTTGGTTTTGCTGAAGTTTATAAAATTTTCAAAAAGCACGAGATGTGTGATCGAATTGTTTTTATAGGAAGTGGAAAGTTAGGGTTTCCTGCCAAAGCAGCTATGGCATTTTCAATGGGTGCCGATTTAATCAACGTTGCACGAGAGGCGATGATGAGCATTGGTTGTATTCAAGCTCAGCAATGCCATACCAACAAATGCCCTAGCGGGGTTGCTACCCAAAATAAATGGCTGCAACGCGGTATTAATATTGAAGACAAATCAGTGAGGGCGCATTTCTATTTTAAAAATTTCTGTAAGGAGCTGCTAGAAATGACACACGCCTGTGGTTATGAACACCCCTGCCAATTCACCATGGACGATGTGGACCTAACCGTAGGCGATAAAAACTTAATCAAAACCTTATCACAATCTTTTATGTACCATAAATGTGCAGTACCTTTTGAGAGCATGAAAGCTTTATCAAATTGCCAGTATCTGGGCGGAAATTATCACGAAAAAGAAGCTAAAAAAGAAGTGAAAGCGATGCGCAAGGAAAATAAGGTAAGGTATTAGCCCCTAACTCCCAAAGGGGAACTGTTAAGATGTGCTGCATTGCCGAACACTGAATACTGAATAAAAAACCTCAACGGAACATTTCCAAAAATGCTTTTCGGTTGGTTTTTGAAATGGGCACACGGTTACCGTTTTCCAGTACCAAATAACCTTCATTTTCAAAACTGCGCACTTTTTCGAGGTTTACGATATGCGATTTGTGGCATTTGAAAAATATTCGCCCCAAGGAAGGTTCAAATTTCCCGAGGTTATAACTGCTTAAAAGTTCTGTATTGTTGCTTAAATGAAATTTGGTATAACCCTGAAAACCTTCCAAATGCAGCACCTCGTCCTGAGGGATAAAGGATAGCCCTTTTTCGGTAGGCACGATAATCTTGTTTCTTTTTGAAATGGTTTCCGTGAGAACTTCTATGAGTTTGTTGCTGCTTTCCAATTGTTGTTTTTCCCGTATTGTGGTTATGGATTTTGTAATTGCATGTTTCAGATCGTCATCATCCACAGGTTTTAAAATGTATCCAATTGCCGATTTTTTTAACGCTGCCACGGCATATTCGTTGTAGGCGGTTACAAAAATGACCTGAAAATCCAATCCGTCCAGTTCCGAAAGCAGTTCGAAGCCATTCAAACGTGGCATTTGTATATCGAGAAATAGAATTTCGGGAGGATCATTTTTTATAAACGCTATGGCGTCTTCGGGTTTTTGAAAGGTAGCGGTTATTGAAATCTCGGGAAAAAACTTTTCCACCTTTTGTTGCAGTCCCTTTAGGGCAGAAAATTCATCGTCTATCAATATGGCCGTTATAGTCGTCATCGCACTTTCTTAATTTTAAAGGTAGTAATATTGCCTGTATCGATTTTCTCCGGAAATACTTCAGCATTAAAAAATTGTATTTCCCATTGTTTGGAACGGTTTAAGACCGCAATTCTATTTTCAAGTACTGCGGAAGAATTTACCTTGCCGTTGGGTTTCTTTCTTGAGTTTGAAAAGCCCACGCCGTCATCCATAATTTCCACCATAAATTCCTGCTCGTCAATGCTACGAAAATACAGATTGATATTGCCCTCTTTTTCTTTATTGAAGATACCGTGGTTCACAGCGTTCTCTACAATGGGCTGGAGCAGCATACTGGGAATGGTGGTTTCGGGTAAATTTAACGTAGAATCTATATGTATCTGATAGCCCAATTTCTCCTTAAAACGGAGCTTTTCAATATCCAAATAGTTTTTCAGCAATTTAATTTCAGTTTCCAGGGGAATTTCACTTTCTTTTGAAAGCTCAAAAAACTGGCGTATCAATTTTGAGAATTTCACCAGATATTTTTCTGAAGTTTCAAAGTCGTTATTGTTGATATAATACTGGATAGCAGCAAGCGAGTTGAAAACAAAATGCGGGTTCATCTGGGCGCGCAGGGCATATAGCTCATATTCAGCCATCTTTTTCTGTGCGGTAATCTTGGCGGTTTTTTTTGAAACTTCCTTGTTTCTGAAATAATAGAGCACTCCGCCTAAGAGCGAAATGCCCGCCAGCCAAAACACGGCTTTTGCCAAAGGCCTTTGCCTCCATAATGGCAAAATTGTGAAATTGGCGGTTTCCATTAGGTTTCCGGTTTTCAATTCCAGGGTGTATTTGTCTGGTGGCAGATTTGAAAAATTAAGGTTTGAAGCGGTTGTAGTTGTCCAATCTTTTTGAATGGGCAGCAAACGGTACCTGTAGCTCAGTTGGTTTTGGGCGGACGAAAAGTCTATGGTGGCAATGGAAAAATCTACGCTATTGTCGGTGGTGTAGCGCATTGCAGGTTCGGAGGCTGGGATAGGACTTTGATTGAAAAGTGCCTTTTCAACGTAAATTTTCAAAAGTTGGGGCTGCTTATAAAGGGCTCTCGGAAGAATGGCAACCCCATCGTCCGTTGATACAAGCAAATCATCGCCCACCGGCAGAATAGCATTAACCTTTTTCGAAGGCAATCCGTCGTTTTCGTTTAAAGTGCCTGTATAGTAATAATCGGGACCTGCTTTTTTATATTGTAAAATTCCGCTTTCAGAAGCCAGCCAGATAAAATCCTTGTTTGCAACAGCGCTTTCAACACTCAAAAATTCTGAATTCGGCAATAGTGATACCTCCTTGAGGTCTGTGAGATAAGAACCGTGCCCGTCAGTATTGACCAAAAATTGGGAGTCCGTAACCTTAGTAAGGCTCAAGATAGGTTTCTTTAAAAGATTATCGGCAAGGGTTACGGAGGTTATGTTTCCGTCAGATAGTATTTTTAAACCATCAGAAGTTGCCAAGAGCAGGGAATCGCGAAACTTCAATAAATCCCTAACGCCATAATAATCGTAGGTTTTGATTCGCTCAAAGGTTTCTGGGTCTATTTTTATTACCCCTGAGGATATATTTCCGTATAAAAAACCGTTGAGATAGACCAAGCTCCTTACGCCACCAATTTTATTGAAATGATCAACTTGGTGCCGGCTGGCTGCTTCATTCGCAATTTGGATGGTTTTCTTTTCAGAACAGAAAAATGAACTTTCAAGGGAATCTAAATATACCGCGTTAAAAACAAAACTTTTATCCGTTATAAATGTCCTAAACTTTTTTTGAAGTGAATCGTATTCATAAAATCCTTTATTGTACACATTGGCCACTATCCGTTTACCCACTCTGGCCAGTTGATCTACTTTTTGATGCGGAAGCACGTAGGTACACTGGCGCTTTACCTGCGGCAACATAAAGATTCCACGCGAAAAAGTGGCGCACCAAATGTTCCCACTTTTATCTATCATTGAAAAATAGGCCTTTAGATTGGGGGGTATCTTAACCACCTTATCGATCTCAAAATTCTCGTCCAGTATGCCCACAAAGTCAAATCCCGTTATCTGGATTTGATCGTTCACAAAATGGTTGCGAATAAAATTGGGGTTTTGGTGACTCGCGTATTTTTTAAATTCCCTTTCATAAATTTTCCCGCTAAGCAGGTTTATTATGCTAAAACCTTCGTTGTAGAGCATTACCATGATAGAATCGCGGTTTCTGAACCGTGTTACGGACTTTTCTTTAAAAACGGGAAGCTCTGCCAATTGTACCGCTTTTTTATGAAGCTTTTTAAAATGGTATTTTGAGGTATCCTGTACCTCTGAAAATGTGAGGTTTTTCCAACATCCGTTTTCCAGATAAAACCATTGCCCGCTATTTCCGACTATAAAGGTGTTACTATAAACATTGGTAGATGCCGGAAACATTACGACCCCCGCCTGGCAATTGGGAAAGGTATGCACCTTCTCATTTTCAATATACCCCAGCAAAGTTGATTTTGAGAAGAACCAAATCCTATTTTCGGCATCAACCCGTAGGTCCCAAATGTCGTTGGTTGGCAATCCATTGCTGGTATTGAAAACCTTAAATTCCCTTCCGTTGAATTTTGCCATACCCTTATCGGTAATGGCCCAAATAAAACCTTCGTTATCTTGAGTCAATCGGTAGATTCGGTTGCTGGGCAGGCCATCCTTTATGGTGTAATTCACAAATTCCTGGGCAGCACACAAATTCCACATCACAATAAATACAATGATATGGAATTTTGTTCTGCTCATATTAAAAGGGAGAGTATCAATCTTTTTTCCAATAACTAAGGTAAGGAAAATATGGCGCAAGAAGGAGGGTGCTACTCTTTAATGAGCTTAAAGGTGGTAGTATTTTTTCCGTTGGAAATTTCAACAAAGTACAGGCCAGCCGCAAGCTCAGAAACGTCCATTTGCCGTTCATTATTAAGATATTGTTGCGATACAATTTTCCCTGAAGCATCCATAATAGTAACGTCAAGGGCATCAACTCCGGTAAATGAAATTTGCTGTATGGCTGGGTTTGGAAACATTTTTATTTTTTCCATCGAATGTTCTTCGACAGCCAATTCGCGCACGCAGAAATCCTCGGTATAGGGCATTGCCGTTGCTGTAAGATTTATAGGAAAAGCATTAGTCGGCACGTGTGCCGAGGTAACCGGCACCGACTGCTTGGTCAAGGACAAATGGTTGGGATTAATAATTTTACTGTCGCAGGTATTTCGTTTTGCGGTATCTACTTTAAAAAGTTCCAGACTTACATCGGTCACCGTAGGATCAATAGCACGGTATCCCGCTAAATAATAGTGGTTATTGTTGCTGTTGTCCGTTTTTGGAAAGGCCATATCGGGGTAATAGATGGTGGGCATCTGAAAATCCCAAAGGTTAAAATCCTCGGTACCGGGCTCTACGTTTGGCACAAGGTATTGATAGTTCGTCGCAACAGGATTTCCAGTGTTTTTGTCAAATTCATAAAGAAAGACATTGCTTTCGCCATAATATGAATTGGCGCCAATGTTCCAGCTTTCATCTCTATCATAGCCTGCAATTACAAGGTTATTCGCACTGTTGAAGGATGGCATCAGCGCAAAACCGTAAATGTTCAGGTTGTTGGGATCGTCGGCATACCAGGAGCGGGCACTATCATAGGTTCCATTATTGTCAAAAACCGATATTCCAAAATAATGCGAGAAGGAATAATTGGTAAGCATATAGATTTTACTGGTCGTACTATCAAAATAGGCATCAACACTTACATCATTTGCATTTCCAAAAACATAACTTTGGTCCCATTGCATAGTTCCCTGAAAGTCCAATTTGTGCGCCAATACTATTTGTTGGGCCGTATTGTTTGATAGGTCTTGCCAGGTTGCGCTTCCGGTAAGAAAAAACCCATCACTGGTTTCGGCCACACCATTTACAAAGTCGTATTCTAAGGTATTTACCGTGTTGGGAGCATCGGTTTCTGCGGTCCATAATACGTTTAAACCCGAATCAGTACGTAGCACAAAACCAATGTTGTTAAAAACACAATTGATATCAAGGCTGTAACAATCACTGAAATACCCGGCAATTACGAAACCAGGATCGGCAATACTGTCGCCATTGGCATCGCTGTTTGAAAAACTGATGTGCAGGCCGGTGCTATTAAAATTGGGGCCCACCACATCATAATAATTGGCTTGGAGAAAGTTTCCGCTCAGTGCCTCAAATTGTGCCAAGAACACTTTTCGTTTGCCGCCAATGTCTATATAGCCCGTAGCAAAAATAAGATCCAAATGGCTCACTATATCCAGAATACGCAAATGGGGTGAAGTTGGTTCCTGATAGGCGATATTCCAAATTACGGCGCCATTTTCATCCACTTTTTTTAGAAACGCCCGTTCAGATTGCAGGGCCGTGTCAAAGAGATTGCCAGCCACAATATAATCTGTAGTTTGCGGACTATTAAATGAGAGGGGCTCGATACATACATCGTGATAGACCATAGTAGCTGCCGAAACATTTGTTTGAAATTGACACCAACCGGATACGGCAAAGGTCAATAAAAACAGGGCTATGAGTAATTTTCTTTTCATTGGTGAAATATTTAATAATTAATACGTAGTTGAAATTTCTTCCCTAAGGTCAATGCTTTTACTTAATTTTAAAACCTCCATTTATTGGCACGAGGGTTTGAGCCGATCTATTATAGGTTTGATACAAAGAACTAATAGTTGTACAACTATTAAAAACGACTTAAGTTTGTCAATAAATTAAATTCTATGGAAGAAGCAACCCAAATTATTAGTTATGTAGCCTATCTGTTGCCCGCAATGGTTGTAGGTATAATTGCTTATTTTTTCTTTAAAGGCCACACTGCCAATGAGGAAGGCCGCAGAAGATATTTGGTTCAAAAAGAAGCTCAAAAACAAGTTTTACCCCTCCGGCTTCAAGCATATGAACGTATTACTTTATTTTTGGAACGAATAGATCCCAATAAGTTATTGGTACGGGTGAAACCATTTTCAGATTCTAAAGACGATTACGAAAATTTATTGGTAAAAAATATTGAGCAGGAGTATGACCATAATTTAACACAACAAATTTATGTAACTCCTGAATGTTGGAACTTAGTGAACGCTGCAAAAAATGCAACCATACACGTAATTCGTCAAGGAGCAATGCACGAAAAGGACGGCAATGTAGACAAAATGCGGGAATGGTTACTACAGAATTTTATGGAAGAAGTTACACCATCGCAAAAAGCCATGGCATACGTTAAAAAAGAGGTCAGCGAACTTTTTTAGGGTGTAAATAAATTGTGGTGAATTGCAAAAAGCACGAGCCCAATTCTATTTTTTACCTTTAGTTTTTTGTGGACTGAATCCCGGTAACCCTCAACAGTTTTATAGCTACAGCACATGGCTTCGGAAATTTCTTTATAGCTCATATCGGTGCAGGCAAGTTTTATAAACTCAATTTCTTTTTCTTTTAGCTCAGTATCAATTTCATTCTCCAAAGAGTCCACAAGGATTTGTGATATTGTATTGGTATAATAATGACCATTTTCCATTACTTGAATGAGAGCTTCTTCAAGAATATTTTTTTTTGTGTCTTTTAACAAATAGCCGCAGGCACCTGCCCTGAGCATTTTCAAAATAGTGTATTCATCTTCTTCTATGGAAAGAGCGAGCACTTTTACGTTAGGAAATTCTTTTCTAAGAATTTCAGTTGTTTCAATTCCGTTAAGTATGGGCATCTTTATGTCCATAAGTACTAAATCGGGGATGTTTTTCTTATTATTAAACTTATCAAGCAGCTCACGCCCATTTTTACATAGGTATAGTACTTTAAATTTCTTAAAGTCTTGAACCAATCCGCCAATGGCTTGGGAAAGCAAGAAATGGTCGTCTACTACTACTACGGAATAATTCATTTTATAACATGTTTTCTATCTATGGAATTAATTTAAAATTCACAGATAATTATATTTAAGGTGCAATGCTGTGCCGTGATCTTTTACGGAATTGATTTTCAACGTTGAATTGATCAATTGGGCACGCGTTTTCATATTTTTAAGTCCAATTCCCATAAAGTTATCTGTTTTATCAAAACCCACTCCGTTGTCTTCAGCAGAAATAGTCAAAATTTCATCAGAATAATTTAAAACTACCTTTAGGGTTGAGGCTCTGGAATGTTTTATTGTGTTTGAAAAAAATTCCTGCAATATCCTAAAAAGAATGATCTGGGTATTACTCTCAATGGGCCTTACATTACCCTGCACTTTTAATTCAGCAGCAATAAATTTAAGTCTATTGAATCGTTCTATTTCTAGACTTACAGCTTCTTGCAGACTCAAGCTTTTTAATGCTTCAGGATTAATCAATTTTGATAGCGCCCGCAACTCATCAATGCCTGTGCCTATGGTTTCAGAAACTTCGTTTAACAATTCGGGTCTTTCCAGCGCCATTTGGGCCTGTATTTTTGCCAAGGTCATCAACTGGCCGATATTATCGTGCAACTCCCAACTAATGTTTCGCAAAGTTTCCTCACGAATCTCTATTTGTGATTCTGCCAATTCACGGTCGAACGCTTTTTTCGCTTTCTCCTGCTCTTGTAACAATCGGTTTTTTCTACGAGAAAAAACACTGAAGAGCACGATAACAATAATTACTAATGTTACCGGAATGGCTATTGCCGCAATTATTATGATCTCTTTTTCATCCATAGAAATCCTGTTAAAAAGAACAAATACATGATGATTATGAGCGACGACTGTATTAAAAGTAAAATCTCAAAGAAGCTGTCCGGTTTGTAAAACCAAGTTCTGATGATTTTTATGGGAATATAGCCAATATAAAATAAAAATAGCCCTACACTTACCCAAAACAATAAATCGTTTTTTACTACCAATACTAGTGATGATTGTAAAATATTGATATAATATAAGGTTATGCAAAAAATCAGAATCGCGGCTCCAGCTATGTATGTTCTAGCAAAAGAATTCTCAAAAATACCTGTAAATACTACATCACTTAAAAAAAACAGCCAAAAAACAACTAAGCCTATTTTAATATTCTTTTTGAATCTGTCGTTTTCAATCATCCTCATAAAAATGTAGAAGAAAAATGAAAAATGAATCAGATAATATAAATTGTAAATAAACTTATTAAGGGGAATATCATATATAATGTCCTTTAGGAAATAGCCCAAATATTCCGTAACCATGGTAAGAAACAAAATAATGGGCAATAGTCTTAAGGTTGTATGCTTATAAAGCGGAAATTTTATTAGCGATATTAGAAAAACACCGACATATAATGTCAAATATGTATTTTTAAGTATGTCTAAAATTGTTTCCACTAATTAAGTGTGCTCTAATTGCTGTCCCCAAAATCATTAGTACCGGGCGGAGGCGCTACTCCTCCGTCATTCAAAATAACACTTGTGGTTCCATTTCCCACGGCTGCGGAATTGGTTGAACTGAAAAATCCAGCCTCATTCACACTACCTTGGGGCTCATCCTGTGTCTGATTTTTGTCGTTTTTGTTTAGTCTATTTCTATTGATAGGCAAGGCAGTATACACACCGTCTATTTCTTCAAGATAAAAACCAACATTCTGGCCTTCATAAGCCATTGTAGGCACTACGAAAAAACTATTTCTTTTTGGATATTTAACCGTATCGCCATTTGGGAATTTATCACTGTCAGGATAGTTTGAAAGGTAGAAACGCAATGTTTGTATGTCCACTTTAGCCTCTTTGGCCTCATGCTCAATATACGCTATATATTGTTTTATGGTTTCCAAATCATATTCCGCATAGCGGGTAGGGGTAAATTTTGAACCGTCAGCTGCAATGCTGTCCTCATATCTTTTGATTATCGGCACGCGTCTTTGCAAATAGGCATCATACATTTCTTGAGCGCGATCAACCGATATTATATGGTCTTTCGGCGGACCCTCATATGGTGGCTCGGTATGGGTTGTGGGATCTTGACAGCTAAAAAGCATTAAGTTGATACAACTTAATAACAGTAAACGTTGAATAGTCTGTGTTTTCATATTTAATTTGGTTTTAAAGTTATGGTATAAATTTAGTTACATTAAGAGGGATTCTAAAATGATCTTTCCCTAAACGCAGAGTGAAGATAAACCAAAAGAGTTGATTAGTAGCAGTCTATTATAACTTACGATGAAAAAACAGGGAAAACACTGAAAGTATAAGGGAAATACCCCAGCTAAATGTAGGAATATCAATCGTCTTTTGTACGAATTTCGTTTAATTCATTATTTTTCTGATCAGCATATTGGAAACCTAGTTCCCACCACTTTGTCATCATTTTCTTATCAAATATCAAAGAGTTTGTTGTCAAAACCGTAGGAGTATAATAAAGGTTTATAATAACATCTTTATTTGTCGCGACAAATTTCCCAATGCGGATGTTCTGTTTCTCAATACGATCCGCCATATAATTGTGCATATTGGTAAGCAATGAAAATACATTTTTTGAGGGAAGCCGATTGTAATAGGTAATTTCGGTTTCCAACACAATTACATCAATATGTGTTGCGCCACGGTTTATAGCCTCTTCAATAGGGACCATGCTTCCAAAACCGCCATCGGCATATTCACAGCCATCTTTTTTTACAAGACTCATAAAAGGAGTGAAATTTGAAGAAATCCAAATCCAGTCCAAAAAATCCTGATACTCAAAATCGTTTATCGACTTATATTCTACTTGATTCAATGAAAGATTTGAAACCGTTACAACCACTTCTTTTTCAGAAGCTTTTAAATTATTGAATTCTATTTCGGTCAGGGTATTGGCTATCAGTTTTCGTAAATTTAAACTCTCGCCAAAGGTTTTTTTTCCTTTTATGAAATTGCGAAGCACCGTATAATGATCAATAGCGATCTGTTTTCCGCCAAATTTATCTTGCTTAATTACAAATGGACAACTGCTGAATATGCTTTTTTGATTAACGGAGGTATAAACCTCTTTAATTTTCTCAACCTTATCCAAAGCCAAATGTGAAATAAGCAAACTGCCCGTTGAAGTTCCCACAAAAAGGTCATAATTATGATGAAGCTCTTCCATTAAATACTGCGCCACGCCGCCCGCAAATGCACCCTTACTTCCGCCGCCTGAAATTACCAACGCCCTCATTCCTTTATAATTGAGTTTAAATAATTAGCCGCTTTTTCTGAAATTTGTCTGCCCAAAACCTTTATTTGTTCGTGATATTTTTCATTATGAAGTAATTCATTCAACATTTCTCTTGAAGGTTTTGAGAAGCGCCAAGTGGGATGCACACAGGCTTCCGCTAAATTTTTAAGCGTTTCCAAATCCCAAAGCTGGAGTTCGTTTACATATTCAAACGCCTTTTCACGTATCTCGAAACTATAAGCTGTGGAAGTATAATTTTTCAATTCCTTTAAATAATTCTCCTTTTCAGATTTTTCATAATCTTCTGTAATTAAAGCCAACGTCAACCAGAGTTGCCGAATGTTTTTATTCTGAAAACCTTCAATTCCTTTTGTTTTGTTGAGATATTCTGTTCTTTTCTGCGGAAACTGCATCCATAATTGATAAAGTGCGTTTTCCAGGGTTACATAAGAATTATCGCTTAAAAGAGTTTCATATTCGGTTTGGAGTTCCTTTAAAATGGTTTGCAACGAAAGCGCCACAGCTTGTCGAACATACAGATTATTGCTCTCAAAAGCGGTTTTATAAAGCGGAAGGGTTTCAGAAAGAGGCTCATCCACCAATTGATACACTGCTTCCTGCCCAATAAAATCATTTGGAAATGTTAGCGCGGTTTTTAGCTGAATTTTTTTATCTGTCAAAGGCGTTGCACGAAGCGCAGAGATTTCAAAATATTTTATTATAAACTCAGATTTCAATAATGATTGATACGCTTCTTCCCCTTTAAAAGCGCTTTGACGAAGCCAATTCCTTTCAAAATCTGCAATATCAACTTGCGAGACTGCTTTCACTTCATTCAAAAAATCTTCGGTAGAAACGTTTTTGAATTTATATTTTTCGAGATAGTTTTTGATTGCAGTTTTAAAAGCATCATCCCCTATTTGCTCTCGTAAAATATGAAGCGCCCAAGCTCCTTTTTGATAAAATGTAAGTGAACTTGCTTTTGGATTTAACAATGATTCGCCCTTGCCCTCATCGCTCATTGCCTTTAATTGCTCGGCGGTTTGGTATAATTGCCAGTAATAATAATCTTCACCAAAAATATCTTTTTCTGCTAGCAAAGCATAATAAGTCGCAAACCCTTCCTGCAACCAATGGTCTTCCCCTGCTTTTTCCGTAACCAAATTGCCAAACCATTGGTGGGCCAGTTCGTGGGCGTTTACGTTTATGTAGTTTCTATCGTTAAAGCCTATGGAATCTACCACAAACGCTTCGGAGAAAAATGTGGCGGTTGTGTTTTCCATTCCGGCATAAAGAAAATCGCGAACGGGAACTTGCTTGTAGTTTTGCCACGCATACGGCACGCCGATTTCAGTTTCCAGAAAGTCGAAAATCTGTTTGCTGTAGCGGTAGGTTGGTTCTACTTTTAGTGAATCTGAACGATTATAATATAATTCCAAAGGAATCCCTGAATTTGAAAGGAGTTCTTTTTTATGGAAATCGCCAATTGCGAAGGCTACCAAATAGCTGGACATGGGTTTTTTCATGTCGAAGTGCCAATAATTTTCATTTATATCATTTTCAACATTTAAAAGTTTTCCGTTAGCAATTACTGTCTTATCATCGGGAGCTAATATTGTAATATCAAATTCAATTTTATCATTTACATCGTCAATACTGGGAAGCCAGTAAGATGTGTATTTGCCTTGCCCTTGCGTCCAAATTTGGTCTCCAAAAAAATATAAAGTTTGTTTTGGCTGCACCATACAATTGAATTGAGCAGAATAAATTTTCCCTGCTTCATATTTTTTTGAAGAAAGCCAAATTTTATCATCTTTATAATTTACTGAAATGTTTTCATTTATTGTATCTACCCCAACTTCCATATTCTTAGCATCCAAAAAAATAGAATCTGTTGGTTTTAATATTCTAAAGGAAGTATTTAAAGCAATCTGAGTTTTACCCATAAAATATGGATAAACTTTTGCCTCAATCCTCAAAAAATCCACAACATCAGTTTGCTGTGAAAAAAGTTGAATGGAAAATAAAAAAAGTGAAAACGTTAAAAAAAATTTGACCATTATTTTTTATCTAAATTATTTTTGGTGCGTTGCAGTTCTTGAATATCCAATAAATCCTTAGGGCGTCCAGCTTTAATCTTGCTAATAATTAAATCTTCAAAAGACAAAACACGCCATTCCAAACCATCCTTTTTAACTTGTACAGCCTCTTCAAAAGCTTTAGCAAAAGGCTTATTCACAGAGAAATTGGTGATAATCTCCAAATTAAGAATACTTGGGGTGAATTTAATTGAAATATTTTGTCGCTGCTTTTTTACTTCTTCGGGAAAATCATCAATATCATAACCCATTTCTTTAAAAACCAGTAATAATTTTTGGAAGTTTTCGGAAACAGGTTCCAACCAAAAATCTACATCCGCAGAATGCCTTTGATAACCGTGAAAATTTACCGCGCCACCACCGACCATAATTATTCTAACTTTATGCTTATCGCTAAGTTTAATAAAGTCACGAATGTTTTTATCCCAAGTTTCAATCATCTATTCTTAAACTCAATAATGAAATTATCCTTTTTTTCAGAAGTTTCCTGAGAAGGAAAATCCCGCATTTCATAACATAACTTGAAGAAGGCAAATACTCTTTCAGCTCCCGAAAGTGCTAAAAAATCTGCTTCTTGCAGCCTTTTGCTTTCTTCCTTGGTAGTAAAATTAATTTCCATAGTATAAAGATAATAATTCTATAATGGGATTCCTTCACTTCGTTCGGAATTAGTAAATTCGTTTTATGAATGCCAATTTCCTGCAAACTCCAATTGATTACCTAAAAGGCGTCGGCCCAAACCGGGCGGATTTGCTGAAAAAGGAACTTGGCATCCACACATTTCAGGATTTGCTGAATCTTTTTCCGAATAGATATTTAGACCGAACTCAGTATTATAAAATTACACAATTGCAACAAACGAATGCCGAAGTTCAGATTATTGGAAAAATCACCCACATTAAAACCGTAGAACAAAAAAAAGGAAAGCGACTCGTTGCCACTTTTATTGACGAAACCGGTACGATGGAACTCGTTTGGTTTCGCGGCCAAAAATGGATTCGGGAGAATTTAAAGCTGAATGTTCCCTACGTAATCTTCGGAAAAACGAATTATTTCAACAACAGTTTTTCCATGCCGCACCCCGAAATGGAATTGCTGGATGCGCACGAAAAAAGTATCCGTTCTGCCATGCAACCCGTGTATCCTTCCACCGAAAAATTAAACAACAGCGGCATCACAAATAGGGTGATAAATGGCCTGATGCAACAACTGTTTTTGGAGAGCAAAAACGCCTTTGTCGAGACCCTCTCAAAACCCCTTTTGGAACAATTGAAATTGGTCTCAAAAAAGGAGGCACTTTTCAACATACATTTTCCAAAAAGTCAGGCACATTTGGCACGCGCACAATACCGATTAAAATTTGAGGAATTATTCTATATTCAACTTCAATTAATCCGAAAAAATCTCATCCATAAATCGAAAATTAAGGGTTATACTTTTGATAAAATTGGTCATAATTTCAACACCTTTTTTTCGGAACATTTACCCTTTGATTTGACCGAAGCACAGAAACGCGTACTCAAGGAAATCCGCAACGATTTGGGAAGCAACGCACAGATGAATCGACTTTTGCAGGGCGATGTGGGTTCGGGGAAAACAATAGTAGCGCTAATGTCAATGTTAATAGCACTTGACAACGGTTTTCAAGCCTGTTTAATGGCACCTACTGAAATTTTGTCAGTTCAGCATTATAACGGTTTAGTTGAAATGTGTAAAAGACTGAACACCAGTATTGAATTATTAACAGGTTCAACCAAAACTTCAAAAAGAAAAGAAATTCACAAAAAGCTTGAAAATGGTGAATTGGATATCTTAATTGGCACCCATGCCCTGCTCGAAGATAAGGTAAAATTTAAAAATTTAGGGCTTGCAATCGTGGATGAGCAACACCGTTTTGGCGTGGAACAACGCAGCAAATTATGGCACAAAAATGAGTACCCGCCACACGTACTTGTAATGACCGCCACCCCCATCCCCCGCACCCTAGCCATGAGCGTTTATGGTGATCTGGATATTAGTGTAATTGATGAGCTTCCGCCGGGCAGAAAAGACATTAAAACCGTGCACCGTTTTGATGCAAATAGACTCAAAGTTTTTCGCTTTATAAAGGACGAAATTAGCAAGGGCCGGCAGGTGTATATTGTGTACCCATTAATACAGGAAAGTGAGACCATGGATTACAAGGATTTGATGGACGGATACGAGAGTATTGTGCGCGAATTTCCTATGCCAAAATATCAAGTTTCCATCGTTCACGGACAGATGAAACCAGCCGATAAGGATTATGAAATGAACCGTTTTATAAAAGGCGAAACACAAATTATGGTCGCCACCACGGTAATTGAAGTTGGGGTAAACGTGCCAAATGCCAGTGTGATGATTATTGAAAGTGCAGAACGTTTTGGACTTTCGCAATTACATCAATTGCGCGGAAGAGTTGGCCGCGGTGCCGAGCAGAGTTACTGCATTTTAATGACCGGCCACAAACTTTCGGCAGATGCAAAGACCCGTTTAGAGACCATGGTCCGTACCAGCGATGGTTTTGAAATTGCGGAAGTAGACTTAAAACTTCGCGGTCCCGGCGATATGATGGGCACCCAACAAAGTGGCGTGCTAAACCTTCGAATTGCCGATATCGTAAAGGATTCCGAAATATTAAAAATTGCCCGAAGCTATGCCGCCCAAACTCTAAAAGCGGACCCCAACCTTGCTTCGGAAGAAAATATTCCTATAAAATACGCCTATGCGCAACTTGTTAAGTATCGGAATATTTGGAACTATATTTCGTAGCTCACCCACTGACTTTAAATATTTCTACTATTCTAGGTGGCAAACACGAAATAAGATAAAATTATTATACATGATATTTTACCTGTTGTTAACATTGTAAAAGTATGATAAACAATGATTTGGCCTCACCTAAACCCAGTCCGGTTAAATAGCCTTGAATTTGTAGGAAAAAATGGCTGTTTTCTTACGTTTTAATGACTTTGCTATGGCTTTGCTATGGCTTTGCTATGGCTTTGCTATGGCTTTGGTGTGGGGTAGCTATTTTAGGACAAGACAAGGACAAGATACTTCGGGAATAAAAAAACTACCATTCTGCTTCCCTTGAATTTCAAGACACCCGAACCGATGTAAACTGTTTAAGCAGTTTGAGATTTTTTCGATGCCTTAGAGGATGCTCTACAATTCTAATAGGCTATTTTAAATGAAACGCCTGTTGCGAGAAACTTAGTCCTCTATTTTGTGATTTCGTATTGTTAGAGGCCGTGCCAAACCCTAAGCCAATTAATTTCTTGCCAATTCAATTACTTTTCAATACTTTTAGGTTTATGACAGAAGCCGCATTAGAAGAAGAAAAAAAAGAGCTCGCCAAGCAGTACAAACAGCTGCTCAAGATCAGTTATCGCACCCTTACCAAGGAAGATAAAAAACTGATTCGCAGTGCGTTTGACCTTGCCGTGGATGCCCATAAAGAGCAGCGCCGCAAAAGTGGCGAGGCCTACATTTTTCATCCTATTGCGGTTGCAAAAATTGTAGCATCAGAGATTGGTCTTGACGCCACCAGCATAGCCGCAGCACTTTTGCACGATGTGGTTGAAGACACAGAATATTCCTTGGAGGATATCGAGCGTATGTTTGGCACTCCCGTGGCCCGCATTGTGGACGGGCTTACCAAGATTGCCCATATAAATATGTCTGAAGACGTTTCCATGCAGGCGGAAAATTTCAGAAAAATGCTGCTTACCCTCAATGAGGACATTCGCGTAATCATCATAAAAATTGCGGATCGGCTGCACAATATGCAGACTATGGACAGCATGCCGCCGGACAAACAGCGGAAAATTGCTTCTGAAACACTTTACATCTACGCCCCCCTTGCCCATCGCATCGGGCTTTACAATATAAAAACCGAACTCGAGGATTTAGGTTTGAAATTCACTGAGCCAGAAGTGTATACAGATATTTTAAGCCGAATAAAAGAGAGCAAAGAAGAGCAGGATGCTTATATTGAAGCTTTCAATAAAGTGATAAAAAATTCACTTGATGCCGAAAATCTTGAGTACGAAATAAAAGGCCGTCCAAAATCCATCTTTTCAATAAGAAGAAAAATGCTGGCGCAAAACGTGAGCTTTGACGAGGTTTATGACAAATTTGCTGTGCGGATTATTTACAAAAGTGCTCCAGAAAACGAAAAATTCTTTGCCTGGAAGATTTATTCAATTGTTACAGATCATTTTCGTCCAAACCCAATCCGTTTGCGTGATTGGATCTCTTCACCCAAATCAACGGGTTACGAAGCGCTTCACATTACAGTTATGGGGCCCAAAGGCCGTTGGGTAGAAGTGCAAATCCGTAGCGAGCGCATGAACGAGATTGCCGAAAAAGGTTTTGCTGCCCACTACAAATACAAAAACAAGGAAAAAGACGACGGGGGCCTCGAAAACTGGTTGAACAAACTTCAGGACACGCTTGAAAATTCAGAAATAAGTGCTGTGGATTTTGTGGAAGAATTCAAGTTGAACCTATATGCTAAGGAAATTTTTGTCTTTACTCCCAAAGGAGATTTGTACTCACTTCCCAAAGGCGCAACAGCATTGGATTTCGCCTTTCATATTCACACTGAAATTGGTATGCACACCCGCGGCACAAAGGTTAACGGCAAACTGGTTCCGTTGAGCCACGAATTGAAAAGTGGCGATCAGGTAGAGATTATAACTTCGGAAAACGCAAAACCTACAGCCAACTGGCTAAATTATGCAACAACAGGCCGGGCACGATCCAAAATTAAGTCTTCGCTGAAGGATGAAAAGAAACAGCTGGCAGAAGAAGGTAAGGTCGTTTTAGCAAGAAAATTAAAATCTTTAAAAATAAATCTGGACGACACTACGATCAATCAGCTTGTGGTTTTCTTTAAAGTGAAAACGAGTCTGGATTTGTTTTATCGCGTGGGTGCGGGGATTATTGACAACCAAAAACTTAAGGATTTTGCCGCTTCGCGAAGCAATGCCTTTATCAGTTTCTTCAAAAATAGAATCAGAAAGCCCGACAAGCCCGAGGATGTTAATAAGGAAGAGATTACAGAAAAGTTTGACCAACTTGTTTTCGGCAAAAACGAAGACAAACTGGATTATAAAATGGCAAACTGCTGCAACCCCATTCCCGGTGATGATGTTTTTGGTTTTGTAACCGTAAACGAAGGTATAAAAGTGCACAAGACCAACTGTCCAAACGCATTGCAGCTTCAGAGCAATTATAGCTACCGCATCATGCCTGCCAAATGGATTGATAGCACACAGCGCGAATTTAAAGCTGTGCTGAATATTTCGGGGATTGACACTATTGGATTGGTAAACGAAGTCACGAAAGTGATTTCAAACAATCTTCACATAGATATGAAAAGTGTTCACTTTGATAGTAATGATGGGGTTTTTACAGGTAAAATTGTAGTTGTGGTAAAAAACAAATCCATTCTTAACAACCTTGTAGAAAACATCAAAAAAATAAACGGAATTGATAAAGTTACTAGAGCATAAATTTTAAGTAACTTTGCAACCTTAATTATGAGTTCAAAAACAGATATAAACAATCAGGCTATTGTAAAGAACGTTTTTACGGGTTTTCTTGAGGAAAAAGGACACCGAAAAACGCCGGAACGCTATGCCATTCTTCAGGAAATTTATGACCACGACGATCATTTCGATATTGAATCGCTATACATAAATATGAAGAACAAAAATTACCGAGTAAGCCGCGCAACACTTTACAATACCATTGAGTTGCTTTTGGAGTGCGGTTTGGTACGAAAACACCAATTTGGTCAGAATCAGGCGCATTACGAAAAATCATACTTTGATCGCAACCACGACCACGTTATTCTTTCCAATGGAGAGGTGATTGAGTTTTGCGATCCGAGAATACACAGCATCAAAAAAACCATCGAAGAGGTTTTTAATATAGAAATAACCAACCATTCACTTTATTTCTACGGAAATAAAAAAACACCCGCCACAAACGATGACGGGAACAATCAATAAAAATTATGGCAGTAGACTTACTACTTGGATTGCAATGGGGCGACGAAGGCAAAGGAAAAATTGTTGACGTTCTTACAAAAAACTATGATATAATCGCACGTTTTCAGGGTGGGCCAAATGCTGGCCATACTTTGGAATTTGACGGTCACAAGCACGTACTTCACACTATCCCGAGTGGGATTTTTCACGAAGGAACCATCAATTTGGTTGGTAATGGGGTTGTAATTGATCCCGTGATTTTCAAAAGGGAATTGGACAACCTCGCAAAATTCAATTTAGATCTTAAAAAAAGCCTATTGATTTCGCGTAAGGCGCATCTTATCTTACCAACACACCGCTTGCTAGATGCTGCTTCCGAAGCTTCAAAAGGAAAGGCAAAAATAGGTTCAACCCTTAAAGGCATTGGTCCAACCTATATGGACAAGACAGGCCGCAACGGAATACGCGTGGGGGATCTGGAATTGGACAACTGGCAGGAAAAATACCGCGCTCTGGCTGATAAGCACGAAGCGATGATAGATTTTTACAATGTAGATGTGCAGTATGATTTAGCAGACCTGGAATCCGAATTCTTCAAAGCTGTTGAAGTATTGAAATCCCTAACTTTTATTGATAGTGAGGAATATCTTCACCAAGCCCAACAAAAAGGTAAAACCATTCTTGCTGAAGGTGCACAAGGCTCATTGCTAGATATCGATTTTGGAACTTATCCTTTCGTGACCTCCTCAAACACTACTGCTGCTGGTGCTTGCACAGGTTTAGGGGTAGCTCCAGGAAAAATAAAAGAAGTCTTTGGAATATTTAAGGCTTACACCACCCGCGTGGGTAGTGGCCCCTTCCCTACTGAACTTTTTGACGAAGCTGGCGAAACAATGGGCCGCGTGGGAAATGAATTTGGTGCAACCACAGGCCGTCCGCGCCGTTGCGGCTGGTTGGACTTGGTAGCACTTCGCTATGCAGTTCAAGTAAATGGCGTGACTCAATTGATTATGATGAAAGGTGACGTTTTGAGCGGCTTTGACACCCTAAAAGTGTGTACTGCCTATAATTACAAAGGAGAAACTATTCAGCATTTTCCATATAATATTGAAGCTGAAAATGTAACCCCAGTTTATACCGAAATGAAAGGCTGGCAGGCAGACTTGACCAAAATGACCGACGCCTCACAGATGCCCCAAGCTTTGAACGATTACATCAATTTCTTGGAAAAGGAACTGGAAGTGCCAATCAAAATTGTTTCCGTAGGGCCGGACAGAAAGCAAACCATTCATCGGTAATCAATTTTTTGTTGATATTTTCGTTGCTAATGACAAATAATTCTTTTTTGAAAATATCATCTTTCATAATTGTAGTCATCGTTTTTCTCTTCGGAATTAATCTTTCCGCACAGGAAAAACAAAAGGTGGATATACAGTCCGGTTACCTTGAAATAAGGCCCGAATTTCCCGATGCCGCCATTTACACCAAAGACGAAACCGGGCAGGTGTACATCGTGCACGAAGGTGTGGAAATGTGGTGCGACCAAGCTTTTGTTTATCTAAAAAATAATTTCGTAAAAGCCTATGGCGATGTGCGGATTACGCAAGGCGATACCGTCTCGATGAACAGCAAATATGCCGAATACAATGGAAACACCCAATTTGCCTTTGCCAGCGGCGATGTGGTTTTAACGGAACCCAAAACCACCCTAAAAACAGACACCCTATATTTTGACAGAATAAAACAGCAAGCATATTACAGAACGGGTGGTACGGTGCAGGATACCGCCAGCGTTTTAACAAGCCGTTCGGGGAGGTATTTTGCCGAAAGCAAGAAATATCAGTTTCTTCAAAATGTAAAAATCGTAAACCCGAAGTATACCGTTAATAGCAACCAACTCGATTTTTATTCCGAAACTGGCGATGCGTACCTATACGGCCCTTCCACGATTGTAAGTGAGACCAGTACGGTATACTGTGAACGCGGTTATTACGATACACGTGGCGATACTGGGTATTTCGTAAAAAATTCAAAAGTAGATTATGAAAATCGGACGCTTTACGGCGACAGCATCTACTTTGACCGAAACAAAAGTTTTGCCTCTGCCACCAACAATATTCGGGTTCTCGACACAATCAATAAAAGTGTTATCCGCGGTCATTATGCCGAAGTTTACCGCGAAAAGGATTCGGTTTTTATTACGAAAAGAGCTGTGGCAATCACGGTTCGTGACGGCGATTCCATTTATGTACACGCAGACACGCTGCGCGTTACGGGCAAACCCGAAAATAGAATTGTAAAAGGATTTTATCGTGCCCGACTTTTCAAACCCGGAAAAGTAGGCGACGACCCCACCAGCGGAAAATGTGATAGTATCTACGTCAACGAAAAAAAGGGAATTACAAAACTCTTACGAAACCCAGTTTTGTGGAGCGGCGAAAACCAAATGATTGGCGATACCATCCACATTCTTTCAGATACGATAACGGATAAACTGGATACGCTCAAGGTTTTCAATAATGCTTTTTTAGTGCAAAAAGATAGCCTGGGCTTCAACCAGGTGAAGGGCGAACGGCTTATTGGGTTATTCACAAATAATGAACTGGACACGGTAAACATCAATAAAAACGCACAGGTAATTTACTATTCCCGTAATGACAAAGAAGAATTGGTCGGCATCAACAATACCGTTTCCAGTTCCATTCAAATGTATTTGGAAGAGCAGCAGATTACCGGAATCAGGTTTATAAAAAAGGCGGATGGCAAAGTGTATCCGCCCTCAATGTTGCCTGAGAATGCAAGGATTCTTCCCGGGTTTCAATGGCGGGGCGATGAACGATTGTATTCCGTGGAAGATTTATTTAAAGGAAAGCCGGCGCCCGTGCTCCCAAAAATTACGGGAATTCCGCTGCCGAAGGACGAAGGTGAATTTTTTGAGGACATTCCCGAAGATGAAATAGAGCTTCCCGAAGAGTCCAAGCTTTCTCCGAAAGATTTACAAAACCGACCCGATGACCCAAAACCCGAAACCTTGGAAAGCGAGGCGAAACGGGATTCGCTTCAGCAGAAGGTGAATGATTCTATCCAGACTGGAAATTAATGACTGAAGATTTCTATAAATATCAAGCGCAAACAACCCCACATCCGTTGGCATTGGAAATTTCACATGCTGAAGGAAGTTACATTTACGATACTTCAGGTAAAAAACACCTCGACTTTGTAGCGGGAGTTTCAGCCTGCACACTTGGTCACTGCCATCCGCGGGTTGTTGCGGCGATAAAGAATCAAGTGGAAAAGTACCTGCACGTGATGGTTTACGGCGAATATATTCAGGAAGCTGCGGTTGAATTGGCAAAATTGCTTTCAGAAAATCTTCCCAAAAGCTTAAATACTACTTATTTGGTGAATAGTGGAACGGAAGCTATTGAAGGTTCATTAAAACTGGCCCGACGCGCAACGGGAAGAACGCAAATTCTGTATGCAAATAACGCATACCACGGCAACACCATGGGCTCTATGAGTGTGATGGGCTACGAAGAACGCAAGAACGCTTTCAAACCCCTAGTGCCGGATTGCTTCCCCGTGAATTTTAATAATGAAGCGGATCTTCAAAAAATAACTTCGGAAACGGCGGCTATTATTTTGGAAACTATTCAAGGTGGCGCTGGATTTATTCAACCCGAAAATGATTATTTGAAAAAAGTACGCCAACGCTGCGATGAAACCGAAACACTTTTGATTTTGGACGAAATTCAACCAGGCTTTGGAAGAACCGGAAAACTTTTCGCCTTTGAGCATTTCGGCATCGCTCCCGATATTTTGGTAATGGGTAAAGGTATGGGCGGCGGTTTACCGATCGGCGCATTTACCGCCTCGCACGAAGTTATGACATTATTGCAGGACAACCCCAAGCTAGGGCATATTACCACTTTTGGCGGAAATCCTGTAATTGCGGCTGCAGCTTTGGCAACACTTCGGGAACTGACGGAAACTGATATTATTGAGCAAACACTTCAAAAAGAAAAACTTTTTAGAAAACTTTTAGTGCATCCGCTAGTTAAGGAAGTACGAGGAAGGGGCTTAATGCTAGCAGTAATAATGGAAACGCCCGAAATCGCTTCCGAAGTAATACTCGCTTGCAAAGAACTGGGATTAGTGCTTTTTTGGCTACTTTTTGAAGGTCGCGCCATTCGTATTACCCCACCGCTCACAATAAGCAATGACGAAATTGAGGAGGGGTGTAAATTACTGACAGGCGTTCTAGACATCCTTCAAAAGAAGTAATTTTCACACAAAGCCTTTATTGACAAGGAGTTATAGTCAAAAGCCCTGTTAATAAGTCCGTTAACAATAAACGCGGCATAACAATTGAACTTATTTATACATTATTATCTTTAAAATAGAAGAAACCGTTAAACCGTGCGTATGCAATTAAGTTCAAACGAGCATAACAACTTCTCGCTGGAAAAATTTGAATCTATGCTGAAAACCAACAGCGTTCTATTTTTCGACTCAGAGGAATTTGAAGAAATAGTGCACCACTACCTTGAAAACGGAAAGATTGCACTTGCCAAGAAAGCGACCAAGTTGGGACTGGAACAACATCCTTCCTCTACAAACCTCAAGCTTTTCCAAATAGAAATGTACATTTTTGAAAACCAACTAGACATCGCTGATGAACTTTTGGACGAGTTGTACCAATTGGAACAAAGCAACGAGGAGATTTACATTCAAAAAGCAAATATTTTCTCTCGTCGCGATAAGCACAAAGAGGCAATTTCCCTTTTAGAGCAGGCATTGGAGATTACAGCTGATGAGGCCGATGTGCTTTCTTTGCTGGGAATGGAGTATTTATTTCTTGAAGATTACGAAAATGCCAAACACTATTTTATGAGATGTTTGGAAGAAGACGAAGAAGATTATTCAGCGCTTTACAATATTATTTACTGCTTTGAATACCTTGACGAATACGAAGCAGCGATTGATTATTTAAACGATTTCCTTAATAAAAATCCATATTGCGAAGTAGCTTGGCATCAAGTAGGCAAACAGTATTATGAACTGAAAGACTACAAAAAGGCTCTTGCAGCATTCGATTTTGCAATAATTAGCGACGACCGTTTTATAGGTGCATATCTGGAAAAAGGAAGAGTACTTGAAAAGTTGAAAAGATATGAAGAAGCTATTGAGAGCTACTCCATAACCTTAGGGTTGGACGATCCAACTTCCTATGCCTTGTTGCGAATTGGGAAATGCTACGAAAAATTGGGCAATGCGGAAATGGCCATCCAATTCTACACCAAATGTGTAGAGGAAGATTCTTTGCTGGACAAAGGGTGGATAGCTATTACTGATTATTACACGAAGAACAAACAATTTCAGAAAGCACTTTATTACATAGAAAAGGCTATTAATATTGACAGCGAAAATGTGCTCTATTGGAAGCGCTACGCAAAAATAAACAATAAGCTTAACCATTTTGAGGAAGCAGAAGTAGGTTTTCGAAAAGCTTTGGAATTGGGCAATTACGAAATTGAATCCTGGTTTACCCGTGGTGACATTTTAACCAATCTTGGAGAATTTGAGGCCGCAGTAAACAATTTTAACCAAGCCTTGGAATTTTATCCAGAACACGCTGAGATAGAATACCGTCTTTCGGGCCTATATTTCACATTAAATGAAAACGATAAAGGCGCATTTCACCTTAGAAATGCCTTAAAGTCTGAACCTGAATATTTAATGATCATTGAAGAACTTTTTCCACAAGTTTATCAAATGGAACAGGTTATTGAAATAATCAAACAACACAAAAATCCTTCGCTTTAATTTCTGTATTTTTGGGGTTTTAGCAACATAGACCTATGCCTCAAAGAAATTTTCTTCAATATTTGACAGTAACTGCAAAAGGCCTCGCTATGGGTGCTGCCGATGTAGTGCCAGGTGTTTCTGGCGGAACTATCGCCTTCATTTCCGGCATCTATGAAGAGCTGATAGAAACCATTCACAACTTGGATCTCGGCTTTTTCAAAATATGGAAAAAGGAAGGTTTTTTAAAGGCTTGGAAGCACTACAACCTTGGATTCCTTTTAGGGTTGTTTTCAGGGGTTTTCATCAGTATTATTTCGTTGGCAAAATTGATTACTTGGCTATTGGAGGTTTACCCAATTATGGTCTGGTCGTTCTTTTTTGGGTTGGTAATTGCCAGTATTGTGTATGTAGGCAAACAAATTACCAGTTGGAGATTGGCTGTGATTATAGCGATGATCATAGCTTCGGTGGCATCCTATTTAATAACCATCGCAGACCCCGTTGGCTCTCCGGAAAGTACGTGGTTTCTCTTTTTCGCAGGTTTTATAGCAATTATTGCAATGATACTTCCCGGCATTTCCGGTGCATTTATCCTTCTACTTTTGGGTGCATATACCACAGTAATTGGTATTGTAACCCAATTGGGTGAAGGAATCACAACTTTGAACAGTTCGCTTTTCCTGGGCGCCTTAGGCAAACTTTTAATTTTTGCCGTTGGCGCCGTTATTGGTTTAAAAGTTTTTTCCAGAGCTCTAAACTGGATGTTCAAACATCACAAAAACCTAATACTTGCGGTGCTTACCGGTTTTATGATTGGTGCCCTAAATAAAATTTGGCCATGGAAGGAAGTTCTGCAGTATAGAATGAACCATGCGGGGGAACAAATTCCTTTTATTGAAAGAAGTATCCTTCCGCAAAATTATGACGGCAATCCACAGATTCTGTATGCAACACTTTTTGCAATCATAGGTTTTTTGACAATCTTTTTGTTAGAAAGAGTTGCCGGGAGGAAAGTGATCAGTAGTCAAAATAACCAATAACTCAATAACCCAAATCTGTGTACGAGAACCGTTCCTTTTCCGATAAAACTTGGCTGGTCTTAAAAGGACTCGGGATGGGCGCTGCCAATAAAGTGCCCGGCGTTTCAGGGGGCGTTGTAGCATTTGTTGCTGGTTTTTATGAAGAATTTATTTATTCCCTTCAGAAAGTAAACAGAAAAGCGTTCAAGCTTTTAATTAACGGGCGTTTTAAGAGTTTTTACAGATATACCAATGGGCAGTTTTTAAGCCTGTTGATTCTGGGAATGGTCATAAGTTATTTTAGCGTTTCAAAACTTTTGGATTATTTGATTGAACATTACGAACTCTTTGTTTGGAGTGCTTTTTTCGGAATGATTATCGGCTCCATTTATTTTATTGCGAAAGATTTTGGCGATTGGAATCGCAAATATGTTGGCTATTTGCTCTGCGGTGTCGCTGCAGGGGTTGCGATCAGTTTTTTGGAACCCGCGAAGGAAAATAGCAACTTGCTATTTGTCTTTTTCTGTGGAATTATAAGCGTTTCGGGGATGACTTTGCCGGGACTTTCGGGGTCTTTTATACTTATGCTTTTGGGAAATTACGTTCTACTTTTAGTAGATTCAGTAAATTCACTTTTTGATACATTTGCTGATGTTTTTCAAGGAGATTTCAGTTGGGTTTATGATGCAGAGCGCATAGAGCTTTTAAAGGTTCTGGCAGTTTTTTCGTTGGGTTCATTGGTAGGCTTGGTCTCGCTGTCGCATCTTTTAGCATACGTTTTAAAGAGGTTCAAAAAAGCTACCTATGCCGTAATAATTGGTTTTATTGCAGGTTCGCTGGGCGTGGTTTGGCCCTGGAAAGAAAAAAAATATGAATTGGACGCTCTGGGCCAAATTCAATTTGATGCCAACGGAAGAGAAATCATACGGGGTTACAACCGCTTTTTCCCTTCCGAATTAAGTTTTGAAACCATACTTGCAATTATTTTTATAATTGTTGGAATAGCGATTGTCCTCAGTTTGGACTGGTATGATAACCACAAAAAGAAACAAGGTGTCTAAATTTGGATTGATAGGTAAAGACATTGATTATTCCTTTTCAAAGAAATTCTTTTCAGAAAAATTTGAAAGAGAGAACCTACCGCATACTTATGAAAATTTTGATATTTCCTCAATTGAAAAATTTCCAGAAATAATTAACAAAACGCCCAATTTAAAAGGCCTAAACGTTACTATTCCCTATAAGGAAAAAGTAATTCCTTTTCTAGATAGTTTAGCTCCCGATGCTGAAAAAATTGGGGCTGTAAACACTATTGAAATTTCTAAAAATGGAAAACTCACTGGCTACAATACGGACCATTTTGGTTTTCAGAAAGCACTTGAACCATTTTTACCACTTCAAAAAAATACTGCCCTAATTTTGGGTACGGGCGGAGCTTCCAAAGCGATAGCGTATGCCCTGCAAAACTTAAATTTCGATTTTAGATTTGTAAGCCGAAAAAAAGGACCCAAAACTTTGGATTATTCTTCTTTAGATAAATTATTTATTGAAAATAATCTGTTAATTATAAACAGTACACCTTTGGGCACCTTCCCAAACATCGATGATTGCCCGCCCCTTCCCTATCAATTTATTACTGAAAATCATTTGCTTTTCGATTTAATCTACAATCCCGCCGAAACCGAATTTTTAAAACGCGGAAAATTGCAAGGTGCCCAAACCAGTAATGGGTTGAAAATGTTAGCGCTACAGGCAGAGAGGGCTTGGACAATCTGGAATTCATAAAAATCATATAAAAAAAATCAAAAAAACGCTGTGTGCTTTGCCAATTGCGCAGTTGTTAGTATCTTGACCGTCCAAGAAAAACGAACCTAAACATTGAAACAAATGTCTGACGAAAAATTGCCTCAGGAAGAAAACGAAAAAGAAATTCCAGCTACCGAAGCCATGGAAGAAACAAATGTTACATCTGTAACTCCAGAAGAATCGGCCCAAGAGAACACATCCGAAACCGAGACTGAAGAAGTGCAACAAGAGAAAAGCACTTCCGAAGAAAATTCAGAGAGCGAGGCTGTTGCTGATGAAAAATCTGGGGAAGAAAACATTGTAGAGGAAGCCATGGTCGCCGAAAAGGAAGCAGTTAAAGACAAAGAAACGATAGAGGCCACTTCAAACGAAAAGATTGAAGCCTCGGAGAACAATGAAACTGAAGAAGATGAGGAAGAAGTAGCATCTTCCGAAGATGAGGAAGATGAAGAAGACCACGAGGAAAAAGCACAAAAAGATTACAGCACACTTTCAGAAAAAGAATTAGTTGCTGAGTTTGACAAACTTTTAAAAACTAAAAAGATTCAGGAGTTAAAGCATGATGTTGAGGAAATCCGTTCGGAATTCAACAGTAAGTTTAATGAAGAACTGGAACATAAAAAGGAAGGGTTTCTTGCAGAAGGCGGAAATATAATCGATTTCCACTACACTACCCCGCTAAAAAAAGAATTCAACTCCCTCTATTTTGACTACAAAGAAAGGCGCAACAATCATTATAAAAACCTTAAAAAAGACCTGCAATCAAACCTAGACAAGCGCTGGGAATTGATAGAAGAACTAAAAGGTCTTTTGGGCGCCGAGGAAAACATAAACACTACTTATAAACACTTTAAGGAAATTCAGGAAAAATGGCACGTTGCCGGCGCTATTCCGCGCGATAAGTACAATACCGTTTGGAATACCTATCACCACCACGTGGAGAACTTTTATGATTTTCTGCATTTAAACCGCGAGTTTCGTGATCTGGATTTTAAGCACAACCTCGACGCCAAACTTAAATTAATTACCCGCGCAGAAGAACTTGCACAGGAAGATAATATTAATAAAGCATTCCGCGAATTGCAGATGCTCCACAAAATGTGGAAAGAAGATGTAGGGCCCGTTGCCAAGGAATATCGCGATGAAGTTTGGGATAAATTCAGTGAGGCTACGAAGGTAATTCACGACAAGCGCCAAGCCCAATTGGCCGAAATGGAAAAAGACTTTGAAGCCAACCTTGAAAAGAAGAAAGAAATAGTAGAAGAAATAAAGACAGCTACCCAAGAGGCCAAACCAAGCCACCAAGGTTGGCAAAACGCAATCAAGAAAGTTCAGGAACTTCGGGATTCTTTTTTCAATACCGGTAGAGTTCCACGTGCCAATAATAAGGAAATTTGGAAAGCTTTTAAAGATGCTACGGGTAACTTCAACCATCAAAAAAACAGTTTCTACAAAAACCAGAAAAAAGAACAATATACTAATCTGGAGAAAAAACGCGAACTTATTAAAATTGCGGAAGAGAATAAGGACAGTGAAGATTTTGATGCCACAACCTCGTTGATGAAAAAAATCCAAAACGATTGGAAAAACATTGGCCATGTGCCAAGAAAAGACAGTGACAAAATTTGGAAGCAGTTCAAAAAAGCTTGTAACCATTACTTTGACAGACTGCACGCACAGAAAAACGAGGCCAACAAAGAGGAAATGGAGCATTTTGAAGCCAAACAACAAATGTTGGAAAAATTATCTTCGTTTGAATTGAGCGGAGACCATAAAGCCGATGTTAAAGCGATAAAAGAACATATTACCGCTTGGAAGGAAATTGGAAGAGTACCTTACAACAAACGCAATATTGAACAAAAATTCAATAAAACATTGGACGGTCTTTTCGGCAAATTGGATTTAGGCAAAAAAGAAACCGAGCTTATAAAATTTGACAATAAATTGAATACGCTTGTAAACCGTGAAGATGAGCGAAAACTGCAGAACGAGCATTTCTTTATTTCAAAAAAGATTGATGAAACCAAGGATGAAATACGCCAACTGGAAAACAACTTAGGATTTTTCCACCACGTTGATGAAAACAATCCATTGGTAAAGGAGGTACACAAAAACATAGCCCGCCACAAAGAGCAACTTGAAGTTTGGAAAGCAAAACTTTCAAAAATTAAAGAGGTTCGGGAGGATTAATGGATGGACGATTGTAGATTGACGATTTTGGATTTATGAACTGCGTACTGCCACTGAACACTGCCTAGTGGTTTTTAGCTTCGTTCCAAAAAACATCCATCTCTGCCAGCGTCATATCTTTTAAGGATTTGTTCATTTCCTTTGCCTTGCTTTCCAAATACTGAAAACGTTTTATGAATTTTTTATTGGTGCGTTCGAGTGCGTTCTCTGGATTTACCTTTAAAAATCTTGCGTAATTTATTATAGAGAACAAAACATCGCCAAATTCAGCCTCAATCTTTTTCTGATTATTTTCGTTTACTTCGTGTTGCAGTTCTCCCAATTCTTCCTGTAATTTTTCAAAAACCTGTTGCGGTTCTTCCCAGTCAAAACCTACACCAGCAACCTTATCCTGTATTCTGCTAGCTTTAACCAAAGCGGGCAATGATTTTGGAACGCCTTCCAAAACGCTTTTTTTGCCTTCTTTCAGTTTTAGATTTTCCCAATTTCGCTTTACTTCTTCTTCATCGGAAACATTCACATCGCCGTAGATATGGGGGTGTCGGGAAATGAGTTTTTCACATATATCATTGCAAACATCGGCAATGTCAAAATCGTTGGTCTCGCTACCTATTTTGGCATAAAATACAATATGCAACAGCACATCGCCCAATTCCTTTTTCACTTCCTGTAAATCGTTATCCAAAATTGCATCGCCCAATTCATAGGTTTCTTCAATGGTTAAATGCCGAAGTGTCTCCATGGTTTGCTTTTTATCCCACGGGCACTGCTCGCGCAGTTCGTCCATAATAGTCAATAGTCTATCGAAAGCTTTTAGTTGATCTTTACGGGAGTTCATTTTTTTGATATCGGTTTCAGGTTTCAGGTTTCAGGTTAAAAGTAGAAAAATCATGAATTCACAATTACCCCCACTGTTTATTTTTAGAAAAATAAAAAATCCCAAAACCCATAATGGATTGAGGGATTTTCTTTCAAATATATAACTGACAATTTAAAATTCCTCGCTAGGTTTTACGCGAAGCCGCACTTTTTGTGGCTCCGCCCTTTTTGGCTGAAGAAGCTTTTGGCGTTGCTGATTTTGGCGCAGCAGCTTTTTTAGCAGCTGGTTTCTTTGCTTCTTTGGGTCTATCGCTTAATTCTTTTTCAGTCTTTTCGGTTTCTTCCTTTGCTTCTGAAAAATCGTTTATTCCGTTTTTGATGAGCATATTGTACCATTGTACTATTTTTTTGATGTCACTTGCATACACACGATCTTCATCATAATCTGGCATTACGCCGAAGAAAAATTCTTCCAGTTCTTCTTTTGAAGCTTTATGGCTTATGGTTTCTTTTCCTCCTTCTTTTTCAGAAATCTTTTTGAAAACTTCGCGAAGTGGCACCTCTTCCGTCAATGTATAGACGGCAATTTCAGAAAGCAGGCTCACGTTGTGGCGACCACTTACGTTTATGGTTTTTCCGTCCAGCAGCGACTCTGCAAGAAAGCCGGTACGGGTTTGGGTTTTTAATTTATAAAGTCCAGGTTTACCTGAAATGGAAAGCACTTTTTCTAAGCTCATAAAATACTTTTAATTTGTTTTAACAGATGCAAATATCTTTGGTTTGGTTTATATAAACAAGCGTGTTAACGTTTCTTTTTTGCATTGGGGAATTTCATTTTGTAATCAACGCCCACTTTACCTTTAGAAATGTTTGTCAATTTACTTTTTATCAATCGTTTCTTTAACGGTGAAAGCTTGTCGGTAAATAGAATTCCTTCAATATGATCATATTCATGCTGAATGATTCGGGCTACAATCCCGTTAAAGGTCTCTGTATGTTTTTTGAAGTTTTCGTCCTCATATTCCATCACGATGTTTGGCTGGCGGAACACATCTTCCCGTACATCGGGGATGCTCAAGCAACCTTCATTAAAAGCCCATTCATCACCAGACTCTTCAATTATACGAGCATTAATGAACACTTTTTTAAAAGTAGAAACAAATTTCTGTTCTTCTTCACTTAGGTCTTCATCGTCTTCAAATGGTGTTGCATCCACAATAAAAAGGCGAATGGGCAAATTTACCTGTGGGGCTGCAAGACCAATACCCCGGGCTTCGTACATGGTTTCAAACATGTTTTCGAGAATCTTATCCAGGTTTGGATAGTCCTTGGATATTTTTTCTGTTTCTTTTCGCAATACGGGATCGCCGTAGGCTACAATCGGTAGTATCATTAATTTATTTATTATATAAAAACTCTTGTAAAATTATGGTTGCGCTAATTTCATCAACAAGCGCTTTGTTTTGTCGCTGCTTCTTCTTTAGACCGCTATCTATCATAGTCTGAAACGCCATTTTGCTTGTGTAACGCTCATCTACGCGTTTCACTTCTAAGTCGGGGAAGACTTCTGAAAATTTCTTTAAAAACTGTTGAATTTGTTCTTCAATGGTGGAATGGGTTCCATCTTTTTGTTTTGGTTCGCCAACCAAAACCAAGTCTACTTTTTCTGAGGCAATATATTTTTTCAAAAAATCCATTAAATCAGCAGTGGCCACCGTGGTCAATCCTGAAGCAATAAGCTGCAATTCGTCCGTAATGGCGATGCCAGTTCGCTTGCTACCGTAATCCAATGCTAAAATTCTTCCCATAACGACTGCAAAAATAAGGGTTTCGGAAATAGTATGCTATAAATGGTGATTTAATTGAGTAGGAGGTTTTATATTTGTTGAGTAATGGATGACGGAAAAGAAAGAAAAAAACAAAAGCATATATAGTATCAATAGAAAACATAGAATCATCAAGATATGACCGAGTTACAACAAACCATAGAAAAAGCTTGGGAAGACCGTTCCCTACTAACCGAAACCGAAACCATAGTAGCCATTCGTGAAGTTGTTAACCTTTGTGATGAAGGCAAGCTGCGCTGTGCTGAACCAACCGCAGATGGCTGGCAAGTAAACGAATGGGTAAAAAAAGCCATCGTTTTATATTTTCCCATTCAGAAAATGCGCACCATGGAAGCAGGCATTTTTGAATATCACGATAAAATCCCTTTAAAATCTGGCTATGAAGCCAAGGGCATTCGTGTAGTACCGCACGCTGTTGCACGACACGGAGCATATATTTCCAAAGGAGTAATCCTTATGCCAAGTTATGTGAACATTGGTGCTTATGTTGATGAAGGCACTATGGTTGATACATGGGCAACTGTGGGCAGTTGCGCTCAGATTGGCAAAAACGTTCACCTAAGTGGCGGTGTGGGTATCGGCGGTGTATTGGAACCGTTGCAGGCAGCTCCGGTTATAATTGAAGACGGTGCTTTTGTAGGCTCGCGCTGTATAGTGGTAGAGGGCGTACGCGTAGGTAAGGAGGCAGTTTTGGGCGCCAATGTGGTGCTTACCGCTTCCACAAAAATTATAGATGTTACAGGAGATATGCCCTTGGAAACGAAAGGTGCAGTTCCGGCACGTTCAGTGGTCATTCCCGGAAGTTATACCAAGAAATTTCCCGCTGGGGACTACCACGTACCCTGTGCTTTGATTATCGGGAAACGCAAGGAGAGTACCAATCTAAAAACTTCATTGAATGATGCATTGCGGGAGTACGGGGTAGCTGTATAACTTAAAAACTATGCATTTCTTTGTATAAAACACCAAATTATAACAATCCTTACATTTTTATAAAAATGAAAAACTTGCTCCTGCCCTTTTTTATCATTTGCACAACAATCCTATATTCGCAAACGGTTGAAGAAATAGATGCTGCTTCAGCTGAAATATGCGCTTATTTAGAAACTCTGGATTATATAGAAAGTGATGAAATAAAACTTGATATTCTGTACCGAAATAATTTCAGCACTTTCTTGGAAACCCTGCCTGAGGAAAAAATTGAAGAAGCAGAACGAAAGCTTTATTACCGATTACAGCGAAATTGTGTAGCATTTCAGCAACTTTTGCAAAAACTTGAACCACACGTTGACGATGCTAAAATCGTTGCCGAAAAACCAAAAACCACCATTTCCAAGAAAGAATTAAAAACTTTTAAGAAGACGGAAGATTTCAGTTATTTTGAAGCAAGTGGTGAACGTACAATGGTTAAAATAAAAGACGGCTACTGGCAGGATAACTTTACTGACAATACCTATTCCAAACTTTTCTTTAAATGGATTGGCACTTATGATTTTGAACTAGAATTTATAGAAAGTGATAATGAAACCCGGTCAAACATGAGTATTCCGGGCGATACATACCAATATTCCATAATTGAAAAAAAGGAAGGGTTTTATATTATAAGCGTGACTATGGAGGGGCAGGATATGTACCAAATATTCAAAATGTATTATGAATAAAAGCTTGGTTTTAGCTTAGCCATAGCTTTGCTACCAGCTTCCGCCACCACCACCGCCAAAACCGCCTCCCGAAGAACCACCACCTCCAGAACTACTGCTGGATGGAGAACTGACCATAGTAGATTTGGCCGTTGCTATGGAATCTGAAAAAGAACGCGAAAAATTGTGCATGGTAAACGCTCCCGTAGACGATGTATACCAACTGGGGGGCTGAAGATTTAAGGCTTCAAACTTTTTTGCCCATTGATCGAAAAGTCCAAAAGCAAGGGCATACCCCATAGTAGTTTCAAAATACGAAGGACTATCGTGCAATAACATTTTTAGCTTGTTTTTTTCTGCAATCTTAATAAAATTTCTAAATCCTTTTAATTCTGAAAATGCTGCATTACCCTTGGCGTTTTTCTTCACCATATGCACGGTCATAAATAAAAGAAATATAGCTACTGGAATAACGGCCAATGCGGCAAAAAGGCCCCAAGTAATTAAGAAGATAAAAAATAAAAATAATCCAATAAGCAGTGTGCCAATGATAGTTCGGGTCTGCATTTTTTTTGCCTGCGGGTCATAATAAACTTGGGCCTTGGCTTTTAAAAGTGCTTTGGCACTCGTCATTTTTGTATAAAATGTATCCTTCAAGCTACTGATTAAAACTTCTTTCTTTGAAGATCCTGAAGCACTGCCAAAAAGGCCTGTGAAAATTTTCTGTTCATAGTCAGGAGCGCCGTCGGGTAAGGGTCTTAGCCTTGTGAGTTTTGTATCCTCTTTACCAAACCAACCTTTTTTCGGAATTTGCTCCATTGCAATTAAGCCTCGAGACCCCCAATAGGGTATCAATGAAATTAGGTCTTGAGTATCTTCGGTGTCGTCAATTAAAAATCCAGCCATAGCAGGATCCATACCGCTGGGTGGAAAATAACTGGTGGTGGGCACTACCCTATCATCCTTGCCGTATTTATTCCAAACTAAATAAAAAAGTACCAAAAGGGCACCAAGAATCAGCGTCCAACCATAATCAGTCCAGAAAGGCCACCACGGTTTTATTTCCTTCACCGAACCCAAAGGAAGGTTTAGTAGCACGGTAACGTTCTGTCCAGTATATGACTTAAAGCGCGGCAGGCTTCTCGCTTTAAAAACACCATCTTCATAATTAATGTCATACTCTTTGCTTTCATTGGTTTCGCCACTAAAGCCCGTATAAACAAATATATTATCCAAGCCCACATCAGCATTTTCCGGTAAATGAATGTTGAAGTCTATTCTTTCAAAAACAGTGTACCAAACGTCCGATTTTATATTCCAATAAAAACGAATCTGGGACTCTTCAAACAAAAAAGCATTGTAAACCCTGTATTTAATTTCGTAATGTTGGGGCCCAATGATGGTTTTGTTCTTATCGCCAATCTTTATCTGAAGGTTGTCACTAATCTTCTGTATAAAATCGAAGTCAGCTTCAAAATTATGATTGGGTACGTCAATCTTTCTAATCTTAATTTTACGTTTTTCCTGGGTACCATCCTCGGTAAGTAGATCGTAATTGGTTTTTATAACCCTGTAAATACCATGTTTGTGAGCAGTGAAAGTAATGTCGTAATTTTCAACAACATCAAAATAGCCATTTTCGCTTATATAAATATCAACTATGCATTTGTTGACTATAAAATCCTGTGCTGAAGCTTTCAGAAAAAAAAGCATTCCAAAAATTAGCAGGCACAGTTTTTTATTGAAAAGATTATAATTCTTTTTATTTAAAACCACAGTGCTATTCATAGTTAATAATCTAACAATCCAACCATCTAAAAAAAATTATCAATCTATTCAAAACTGACTTTCACATTTTCACGGCTTACCTGATCGGTTTCAAAATAATCAAAGTGCTGATAGTTCAACATGCCTGCAAAAAGTACCCCAGGGAAACTTTCGCCATAGGTGTTGTTCTCGCGCACGGTTCCATTATAATATCTCCGGCTGCGCTCTAGATTCTCTTCTATTTCGTTAAGTTTTTGCTGTAGGTCCAAAAAGTTAGGATTTGCCTTTAAATCTGGATAGGCTTCCCCCAATGCAAAAATACTGCGCAGGGTTTGTTGCAGTTGGTTTTCGGCTTTTATCTGTGCATTTATATCGTCTGAGGGCACTGCCATCGCTGTATTACGAGCCTGTATTACACTTTCCAAGGTTGTCTTTTCGTGGGCTGCGTATCCTTTAACGGTTTCCACAAGATTTGGGATTAAGTCATAACGGCGTTTAAGAGCAACATCTATATTACTCCACGCGTCCTTCACCACATTTCTGTTTTTCACAAAACGGTTATAGACTATAACGAGCAGAATAGCCACAACGGCAAGAATGCCAATAACAAGTAAAATAATATTCATAACAGGGGTTGTTTAAATTGCTTAATGCTTAAAGATGAAGTATCTAAGATACTATAAAGTTTTTGTTATTGGTTAATTGTTATTCGTTATTTGGAATTTGTCATTTGTTGTTTGTTATTTGCCTTAATATGGAATTGTTCAAATTTGAAATGAATAGCGAGCGCAATCTTCTGCCGCGGGATGGTATTGTAAATTACTTCGGAAGGGTATTTTCTGAAGAAGAAGCCAACCATTTTTACAACATTCTTCTGAATACCATTGCTTGGAAAAATGACGAAGCCATCATCTTTGGAAAAAAGATTGTTACCAAACGCAAAGTAGCCTGGTACGGCGAAAGTGAGTTTGAGTACACCTATTCAAAAGTCACAAAAAAAGCACATGTATGGACACCGGAACTGTTACAGTTAAAACAAAAAATTGAGGCCAAAAGTGGTGAAACTTTTAACAGTTGCCTACTCAACCTCTACCACTCAGGCGATGAAGGCATGGGGTGGCACAGCGATGCAGAAAAAGACCTAAAAAAAAACGGCGCCATAGCCTCGGTAAGTTTTGGCGCGGAACGCAAGTTTGCATTTAAGCACAAGGAAACCAAAGATACCGTTTCTCTAAATCTGGAGCATGGCAGCCTATTGATTATGAAAGGTGCTACACAAACCCACTGGCTACACCGCTTGCCGCCAACAAAGAAAATTCATACCCCAAGGATAAATCTTACGTTTAGGACAATAAATAAGAGTTAAAATAAGTATCTACTTTATTTGTAGGAAAAAAGGGCTGTTTTCTTACATTTTAATGACTTTGCTATGGCTTTGCTATGGCTTTGCTATGGAGTATCTGTGGATGCACAATTTTATGACAAGACAAAGAGGATTTTTGGAGAGACAATGACAAGACAAACTTTAGAGTAGAGAGTAGAGACACACTTAGAATAATTACTGCCCTCTAAAGAAAATAATTGTACTCAGTGTTTTGATTATGATGGTTATGTCCAGAAAAAGACTTCGGTGTTTTATATAATATAGATCGTATTGCAGTTTTTCAAGTGAATCCTCTTGCGTGGAGCCGTATTTGGCATTTACCTGTGCCCAGCCTGTTACTCCCGGTTTAACCAGATGCCTTACTTCATAAAAGGGTATTTTTTCTATTAGGCCTTCCACAAACTCCGGACGTTCGGGACGGGGGCCAATGACACTCATTTCGCCCTTAATAACGTTAATGAATTGGGGGATTTCATCAAAACGGGATTTCCTTAAAAACCTACCAAACTTTGTAACCCGCGTATCTTTTGCCAACGCGAACTGGGCGCCATTCTTTTCGGCGTTTTTAACCATACTCCGCAATTTATAAATCTTGAAGTGATTGCCGTTCTTCCCTACCCTAGTCTGGCTGTAGAACAACGGCCCCCTGTTTGCTAGCAAATTTCCTATCAATAAAAAAGGAAGCAAGATGATTCCAAAGGCAAGACCCAAAACCGAAAAAAACAAATCCAAGATTCTATTGAAAAAAAGGTAAAGTTTGTTTTGGTTGCTACGGCTAAAAGGGAAATAGCGATAGAAATCCTTCTCTACGTGCTGTACCGGAATACGGTGGGTCAATTCCTCGTAAACCTGCGTATATTCCCGAATGGGGATTCCGTTTTCCAATAACTTTATCAATTGGTTGTTCAATTCCACCGTCATACCTTCTGAAAGCGGGGTACCCACAACTATTTCAGAAATGGTCATTTCTTGTGTCAGCAAAGAAATATCAGCAATGGTGATGGAGTCAATTTCAAGTGTATTTATTATAGTTCCATCATTGGGCCCGGTATTGAAATAACCGATAACGCGGTAATTAGGATCGGATTTTTGGAGGGAGGCCACTATAGCTTCCACATCGCTGGCGTGTGCAATTAGGAGTACGCGCTTGTAAAAACGGGGAGCAGAAATTAGGATGATGTACGCATAACGCCACGCCAACATTGCAACATTTATAGCCAAAAAGAAATAGACTATCTGCAAACGGTTGGAAGGCAACATCGGGGTGTAAAAAGGCGTGAGCAGATAAAAAAGCACTGTTACCGAAGAAGTAATGATTACGTTTTTCACCACCACATCAAACTTACTCGCTTTCTGAAGATTGTAAAGCTCAAAAATTGTTGCGAAAATAGTTAGGTAGATAGCCAGAACGATTGACCACACCCAATGTTCGGAATTTATTTTGAAATAATCAAAATTGAAGACAATTCCAACAAAATATAGCAATGACAGCACACTAACTATATCCAGGATACGCAGCAGTATCTTGCGTTCGGATATGTCAAAATGGATGCTGTTTTTGGACATTATTCGGTTGTCTTTTGTCGGTTGTCTGTTGTCTGTTGTCTGTTGTCGGTTGTCTTTTGTCTGTTGTCTGTTGTCGGTTGTCTGTTGTCTGTTGTCTGTTGTCGGTTGTCTGTTGTCTGTTGTCTTTTAAGCTTGCCAATTTTTTTCTACATATTGAATAAAAGTAAAAATTTTTGCGCCTAAACCATCATATTTTGTAATTAACTCAGGCACTTCTGGGATATCATATAATTCTTGAATTGTTTCCAACTGTCCCTTGCATTCCAATAAGGAGGCGTGGGAATAGGTCAAAAATTTAATAAAATCCAGTTTGTATTTTCTCCTTCCGTATCCTTCAATAATCGTGTCCTTAACACTTTTTGATGACCTTCTTACTTGACTACCCTGCTCGTATAACTCAAATTTTGGCATTTTCAGCGAAGCATGATGCACTTCGATGGAGTATTGAAAAGCCAAATTATAAATATCTAGATCCTTATAACTTTTCATGATGTTTCGGTTGTTGGTTGGCGGTTGCCTGTTGTCTGTTGTCTGTTGTCTGTTGTCTGTTGTCTGTTGTCTCTTGTCTGTTGTCTGTTGTCTGTTGTCTGTTGTCTGTTGTCTGTTTAAATATTTTATTTTTTTATACTACTCAAAACTGATAACTGACAACTCAGAACGGACAACTGTATTCCCCAAATTTACTGAAAATTCATTCCCTCAAAAGTTTTATCCATTTATGTTTTATCTTTTCCCAGTCTAGGCTTTCCATTTTTGTACGGGCGTTTTTTGTGATATTATGGGATTTTAAAGGGTTGTTGCATAATTCTTCAATGGCTTGAACAAAAGATTCCGGGGAGTTTGCTGGTACCAAAATGCCGTCAATGCCATTTTCAATTAAAAAGGGCATTCCCCCTACGTTGGTTGAGATTACCGGCATACCCAGAGCCATGGCTTCCATGACACTTACTGGCATATTGTCGAAATTGGTTGTACTGATAAAGATGTCAAAATCTTTTGAAAGCGCAATCCATTCCTCTTTTTGCATCATTCCAGGGAAACTTATGGGCAGTTTTAGTTCTGTAACTATATTTTTACAACGCTGCACGGAACCGTCTTTATCAGGGCCCACCATACATAGGGAAACATCAATTCCTTTCTTTTTAAGAATTTCTACTATTTCCAAAGCCAATAAGGGATTGTATATTTCCGAAAAGGAACGCACCCACAGAAGCTTTGGGGTTATGGATGCCCTAAGTTGAAATGGATAGTTTTCAATTTTGAGGGTATTGGGTATGTATGTTATATTTTGAAAGCCGGCACTTTGAAATTGGCCCATGATAAACTTTGAGGGGGCTATATTTGTCATAGCCATACCAAAAAGCGCTTTGCTGAGGCGCTTATTCTTTTTTAAACGGCCTGGAAGGTTGCCGCCGTGCAAAATTGGCACATAGGGCAGTTTGAAAAAGCGGCATAAAGCAGCCACAATAACTGCATAATAAAAATTCTGTGTGCTGTAGGTATCTATCAAGACTAGATCGACACGATTTCTATTTTGGATAGTTGCGAACGCCATATCCAACAGTCGAAGAATTTTATTTTGTTTAGAAGATGCTGTTATAACTTCATATCCCTCTGCTTCCAGTTTAATTGGAAGTGCGTCGATAGCCGTAGGATTCTTGCCGTGGACCGCCAGTTTATTTCCTATGTAGAGTAGATTTTTTCTTGGGCGCATAATCTAGGTTCAACAAACATAAAGCATATATAAAAGCAGGAGCGGCTATTCGCATAGAGGAATGGGCGATGGTTAGACCCCAAAAGATAAGAAAAGGATAGAAATAGATATTCTTTCTTCCGTTCATTTTAGTAATTATTGGAGCAAATATAAGCACCAATAAAGCAAAGATTCCAAAGAGCCCGTGTTCTGAAAGCAAGCGGGATATTTCGTTGTGTGTAGGAAGTTCTATACCCAATTCAGTTTCAAAATATGTTTTTACTTGCCCAACGCCCACACCTAGAATAGGACTCTTTTTAAAGGCTTCAATTTCTGTCGCCAATAGATCTACTCTTCCTGTGGTAACATCATCTTTCTCTCTTCCCAAGGCATCCTCATTGGAATAGCGGTTTTCTATTAAACCTCCAGTTTGAAAGATTGTAAAGGTCCAGATAGCCAAAGTCACCAAAATAATACCAGTCATTTTTAAAGTGATCTTTGCCTTGTTCTTTAAGCTGGTTGAAAAGTAAATGATTATAATAAATACAATGGACATTAAAACAGCTACCAAAACCCCTCCTCTTGAAAAGGTCAATAATGCACGATAACCCATTAAAGCCAAAAAAAACATCATTGCCATTTGAACTAAAGCGTTTTTATAAGGAATGATTAAACGGCTTAATAATATAAATACCCCTAACCCCAAAACTGTAGCAACCTGGTTGGGTCCATAACCTCCGGAAACTGCTGAATTTGAGGCAGTGTTTGTAATCACTTCACGTATATCGGGAGAGTATAAAACTATATATATCGTCATGCTTATTAATGGGTAAACTATATAGTCTAACACCTTCAAAAACTGCTTCAATGTAATTGTTCTACCAAAAATATATACCGATACTAAACTTAGGCATAAAGGCCCACTAAGGTTAAAAAGCACAGCAGTTCTAAAATTGGTATCGTAGCTAATTGAATCATAAGAAACCAAAACGCCCGGTAATAGGAGTATTAAGTATAGCACATATGGAAATGCATTTTTTTTAAACCCTAAGTAAAAAATACCCATAATGGAAAAAAGCATTATTGCATATTTTCCCGTTTCATAAAATATAAAGGCCTTGGTCATCCTAAAAAATACTTCTGCACCCGTAAAATATGCACAAGCCAACAAAACGTACAATTCCTTTTGTTTACCTGTAATAATCTGCCAACAGAAATACAATAAAACCAAAATCATATAGAGAAACATGGACGAACGACTGAAGGAAGCCATCAATCCGATTCCTACATGGAAAAGAATAGCGTTCAATGGTTTTATATTTCGGAATATTTGCGGTTTGATAGTATTATTTAAAATTGGAGTTTATAATAAAATCTCAGATTCAATTCTATATCGGTAATGCTCAAAGGTAAAATCTTTCGCCACTTTGTGTGAAGCAAGCGCTTTATTTTTTAAGCTAATTGTAGCTACTAAATTTAAATTAATTAGAATTTGCTTTAATTCTGCCACTGTACAGGGATCAACCACAAACCCATTATTTTGATTAATGTATTGCCCTATACTAGATACGGCTGAAACAATTGGTATACAACCAAAATTCATCCCTTCCGCAATTACCTTAGGAAATCCTTCCGAAGCCGTGCTCGGCAATATTAAAAATTGAGCTTTTTTATAAATTTCAAAAACCTCCTGTCTCTCCAAAAAACCGTGAAATACCACAGGGAGGCCCAAGGTTGTACATTGTTCTTTATAGTGTCCCATTTTCTCACCATTTCCGATAAAGTGAATGGCTTCTATGTTTTCTAAATTATCCAATAATCCAAAGGCGTTAATAATACGCTTTACACCTTTGGCATCTTCCAGCCTGCCTACAAAGCAAAAAGTAAAGGGCGGAGAAAAGGATTTAGTATTTGTTATTTGCAAGCCTTCCTCCCGCTCTTTTTCAGTAAGGCAGGGATTCTCAAAAGTCAAACAGTGTTTGGGTTGCTTAGGCCAGCGACCGTTAATAGTTACTTTTCGATTTTGGTTTTTTAACATCCAACGTTGTAGTGCATACCCCAACGGCGGATTATCTTGGTTCCAGTTGCCAGCGTATTTATACCAACCGTTTTTACTACTGAAAAGGGTAAGGTATGGAATTAAAAATACTCCCATGCCCGTAGGGGTACGCAATTGAAAGGTATCCACTTTATTCAGAGTTTTTCGGACTGTATTTATTATTGTGGGAATATTACGTATAATCTTAAGCTTGGCAAGAAGTCCCTTTCCTCCCACAGGCTGTAATTCTACAAATTTTATATTTGATGCAGTATAAGGCAAGGAACTTGGTGGAGGTGTACCGGGATGTAAGAAGGCGATATGGTATATTTCCTCAAAATCCTGAACCAAATGATTGATTTCACTAACTGTAGGCCCCCAACCTACGATGGTGCCATCGGATTGCTTGTAGTGTTCGGTGTGGGAGATTATTGTTAGTTTCATGATTGGGAGGCATTTGGTTTACCGCAAAGTCGCAAAGGACGCAAAGGTTTTTTTCTGCGCTCTCTGCGGCTCAGCGGTGAGAATTATACCGCAAAGACGCAGAGGACGCAAAGGTTTTTTTTCCGCGCTCTCTGCGCCTCTGCGGTGAGAAATAATACCGCAAAGACGCAGAGGACGCTGAGTTATAAATTATTTACTATTCTTTTAAGTCCATCAACCAATTTTACTGAATTGAAGTTGATTAAAAGTCCAAGCTTAATATCTCTCAGTTTTAGATAAGTTAATAATTGAGCGGTATGAATAGGAGCCAAATTATCAACGGATTTAATTTCAATAATCACTTTATTCTCTACAATCATATCTATTCTATAACCTGCATTTAGTTTTATTTCCTTGTAAACCACGGGTAATGGCACTTGTTGTTTTACTTCTAGACCCATCGCTTTTAATTCGTGGGCCAAACAAACTTCATAGGTACTTTCCAAAAGTCCGGGTCCCAATTGTTTATGAACCTCTATACTTGCACCTATAATTTTTGAAGATAGTTCATTTTCTGTCATAGTTTAAAATTTTCTCTACGTCCTCTGTACCTCTGCGATGAAAAAACTACCGCAAAGACGCAAAGAACGCAAAGGATATTTACTCATTTCTCTGCGTCCTCTGCGGCTCAGCGGTTAAAATAGTACCGCAAAGGCGCAGGGAACGCAAAGATTTTGAATTATAAATAATGTTAGTTTTAATTTTCTAAAATTTTTAAATAGGACTTTATCACTTTCTCCCAAGTAAAATCTTGTGACCATTTTTTTGCTTTTTGGGAATAGGGTTCATAATTGTTTAATATTTCTTCCAATGCATCAGCAAATTGATTTGGGTCTTTGGGGTTAATCAATTTGCCGGAGATTCCATCGTCTATAGCATCCTCAATTCCGCATCCAAGGGATCCGATTGCGGGTATTCCCAAGGCGTTGGCTTCCAAAATGGCAATTCCAAAGCCTTCTGCATCGCCTGATTTTGTGGTTTCGCTCAACATAACAAAGACATCGGCTTGCTGCAGCAATTCTATTTTTTCTTCTTCCGAAACTTTTCCAAAGAAAACCACCGCCTCCTCTACTCCCAAATTTAGAGCTAATTTCTCCAATCTATCCCTATCAGTTGAAATGCCGACGATATGATATTTGAGATCGGGATACTTTTTTAAAAGAAGCGGCAAAGCATTTATAATATTTTGCTGCCCCTTACGCTGGGTTACATTGCCAACGGTTATCAACACAGGAACGGGGTCATTTTTAGTTTCAACAGTAACAGGAAGTTTAATTTGGAATCCATTCGGAACAACTTTAATTTTCTTAAGAGACAGATGCGAAACCAAGGATTTTGTATAGTTGCTTACAGCAATTACCTTATTAAAACGTTTAAGGGAGAGGTCTGTTAGCTTTCGAAGTATATTATTGGATAATTGCACTTCACTGCCGTGAATGATGGCTATAAATTTATTTTTAGAGAAAAAAGTGAGGAAGGCGCCTAACCAAAGTGAAAACTTACCGGAACAAATTATAAGCTCGTTGTGGCGAAGCAGGGAAAAAGCAGTGGTGATTCGGTTAAGGTAGCTTCGGAAAATTAATTTTTTCCGTGTAATTCTAATTACCTCAAAAGAAAGGTTTTTATCGAAAATTCTTTCAGCCTCACCATTGGCTGATCGGGCGTCGCATACCAACTGAATTTCAAAACCATTATCCTTCAAACCCTTCGCCAAATTATAGGCGTGGTTGCCAATGCCACCCGGTTGGGGAGGAAATTCGGAGGTGAGTATAAGGATTTTAGGCATTAAATTTAGGGTTTGAAAATCATTATTAATACGTACATTTTTTTACCGCAGAGACACAGAGAACGCAGAGTAAAAAATTAAGGGCATCTATACCTTTGCGCCCTCTGCGCCTCTGCGGTTAAGAATCGGCACCTAGTTCTCCAATTAAAGCCCCTTCTATTAACTTTTTCGATGCCAATCGCCAAGAAATAAACACCTGCAAAACTACGAATGGAAACAAAAATAGGGAGATTAGCATCCCCAAGGCCAACATTTTTTTGTTTTTCTTATAACGGTAAGGGATTATGGATTGGGGCACACTTCTCATAATGGCCAATAAAGCTCTTTTTCTTCCAAAGTATTTTCGATAGAGATACAGCACGCTGGGGATGGGCCGTGGAGCAAAGAGTTTTTTTGGACGGAAGGCATCCCAACTGCCCATTTGTCTTAAGCCTCCTGTTCCTGCTTTTACATCAATACAGGGAGCGTATGGATTTGAGATACTTTTTAGAACGTTTAGGTAAGCCCGCAATCCAAATTCTCCATCCCCCATGCGTTGCTTTTCAAACTGTCGATCAAACAAGCCTATTTTCTTAAAAACGTCTTTATAAAGCATCGCATTCCCGGTGGCGAATTGTGAGGCCACACAGAAAAAAGAGCGTTCTGGGGGAATGGAACTACCTTCGGGATAAAAGACTCCTGCGGAAATATCTGCTTTAAAAAAATCGAGACAGCGCAAATGATTTTCAATCCAGTCGGGGTCTACTCGAACATCATCCTCTGAAAGCGCTATGATATTACCTTCAGATTTTTCGATGGCAGTATTTCTGGCAAGCCAGAGCGCAGGTTCTTTTTGATGGATATGACGAATTTTTAGTTTAAAATCTTTACAGAAATCCTTTTGAAACGGGTGCGATTGATCTACTATTAGTATCTCAAAATTTTTATATGTCTGCTTTTCAAAATCGGAAAGTACGTCCTTTAAATATGTGTATCGATTCAAGGTGGGGATAACAATGCTCACCAAAGGTTTATCTAAAAGAAGCGAAGACCGCTGTTTATTCCAATTAGGATATTTGATTGGATTATTAAGATAATTGCTTCGAAGCGTGTCCTTACTTTTTTTCCAAGCAATAATTTCACGTAACGGATTTTTAAAAGAAAGAATGCGTATCATCAAAACATAAAATACCCAAACCGGATGAAAGTATTTCCGCAGAAAACGGTATTCGTCCACGATGGGAACCTTTTCAAAGGAAGTATAAACCTCTGCGTTTCCTATATATCCTTTATTAACCGCCTGCCAAGAGAGGTCGTATTCCCTTGCCTTTTCACTTTTGAAAATTGGTTCTGGCTGCAGTTGTGCTACAATCTCTTCAGGCAGGTGTTTATACTTTGGAAAAATGGATATTCCATCTTTTCGATATAACTGAAAATAGTGAGTTGGCTGTAAGTATTTTAAAAAGTGGAAGAGCATTAATTTGTTTTTGGAATACAAAAAATATTTGCTGGGAGCTGATTTTTAATTTGGAAAGGATTCAATTCCATATCTAGAATTTGATATTCATATTGATAAAAAAAATCAAGAATTCTTTTATCTCCATTTGTTTCGACAATAAAGATTGGTTTACATTTTTTAATTAAATGAGTTGCCCCCCTTAGAATATCCAATTCTATTCCGTCAACATCAATTTTCACCAAATCACAATGTTCTATTCCATTTCCCTTAGTAAAAGCATCAAGAGAAACCATTTCAATACTAGTGCTATGTTCGTCTTGTATATTGGAACGCAAGATATTTGACGTAGTAGAGCTTAGAAAAAGCTGGATGTTTCCTTCCTTCTTTCCCACCGCGAAGTTCTGCAGCTCGATAATAGAATTAAGATTATTGGCTCGGATGGAGTTTTTAAAACTATTGTGTACATTCAAGTTAGGTTCAAAAGCTATAATCCTACCGTTTTGGGCAATTGATTTGGCCCAAACCAAACTTAAATAACCAAAATTAGCTCCCACATCAAAAATCACGGCCTTATTACTTGGCCCTTTGTGTTTTTTTACAAGTGTGATAGCGTTGCGAAGTAGGGTGTTTTCAATTCCGCTTTTTTTCGCTTTTGAAGCTACTTTTAAAGATGCGTAAAATTTAAAGGATACAGGGTATTCTAAATAACTTCTTTCTATCCAAACTGAAATTTCCCTAAATACACCTTGTGGTCTTAAAATCAAGTTACGCATTGGTCTTAAGATTTCAGATTTACCTAGAATATTTTGTGTCCTTTTAGGTATCCAATCGTACAACTTTCTGATAATACTACCTATCATTGAAAAAAATTTTAAAAAACCCTCCCATAGTCACCTTCTCCTGCCATAAGGACCTGTTTGCAAGCTGTAAATCTATAAAATCATTCTTAGAAAGTGCCTCGTGAAACTCCTTTACTTTTTGTGCTACTTGAGTACGATCCTTATAATCCACCCATACCACGTGTTTTTTCCAATCAACCAAATTATCAAGGGGAAGTGGAGAATCGGTATTTATAAAGATGGGAATCCTGCCCATTGCCAAGGTTTCGTAAAATCGCACTGAGAAATTACCTGCTCCCCGTACACATACCACATAATCGGATTCGCGTAAATTATCATAAAATTCCAGGGTTGTTTGGTGACTATCCTTATCTTGGGTCACGCCCGCACGATATTTTTTTCGCAAGATAAAATTAGTTTTAAGGGTGTGAGATTTCTGTAAGGTATTTAAAATTGAAGCCCTTAAATAGGTAGTGGATAGCAGTTGCTGGGGTTCATTTTTTGAAATACCAAAATAATCCTTTAAATTTCGAAATACCGTACTTCCTATTTCTTTCATCGCATTTACAGATGAAGAGTTTGCTTGCCCGCAAAAACCAATTACAGGTTTTGAAAGGTAAGGACGTACAAATACTGCATCAGTTTGATAATATTTTTTTAAGGGGTCGGCAATAAAAGGTGGAAGGGCATATTCATTTTCCGTAAATTTTGATTTATAGCCACTAGGGCGAAGAATAATCAAGTTTTCAAAATAAGGTATCCGCACGCCAAAGTCGCCTGCATTGAAAGCGATTATTTTTTTATTTGAGGCAGCACATTCCATTACATAAGCAATGGCAAGATTTTCTTGTTTTGTTTTTATATAATAATTCCAAGCCATAGTTAGAATGACCACATCGGCCTCTTCCAAATAACTTGTAAATTCAAAATCATTTTTTGAAACATTATAGGAAGCCATCCGTTGTGTATCGGTATATCCCTCCGCCTTGATGAAAGGTTTCAACAAGGGAAAGAGCAGGCCGCGATGGGCTTTGTTGTAGTGGGATTTTGGGTAGTAGAGTTTCACTAGGTAAATATAGTATATCTGAAGATTAAAAATTTAGACTTGAAGCCGTTCTCGATACATTTTTTCCCTTCGCTACGCTACAGGAAAAAACACTCGAACTGACAAAAGGAGGCCAAATGTCAGGTCGAGTGAATTTTAATGAGGCCTGAGCCGAATTAAAATTTGTATCAAGACCCTATTTATTAAACTTCTTCTTAGCTAGATTTGGCAATAAATCGTATTCTTCATTAATCAGAGCTTCTTTTTTAGCTTTAGACCATTTTTTAATTTGTTTTTCCGTATAAATAGCCATTGTTATTTCTGTAAAAGTGCAATAGTATACCAGTTCCACAGGTAGTCTTTTAGATGTATAACTGTTTAAATGCTTTCTGTGAGTATGGTCTTCCAATCGCTTTCTTAAATTTGATGTAACACCTGTGTAATAGGAACCATCGGAGCAGGAAAGGATATAGACGTAATAGGTTTTCACAACATTAAATTAAGAAAATATTGGAGATTTTTGCTCAAAAAGGGTTCTCGATACAATTTTTGATACGCTGGGCGCACCAAAAATCACTCAAACTGACAACTGTTAAACAACGGATTAGGATATATGTCAGGTCGAGTGAATTTGAGAGAGCGATAGCGAACTCAAATTTGTATCGAGACCCAATTGGTCGGGACGGTTATTAGTTTGAAGAGTTCTCAATACATTTTTTGTTCCGCTTACGCTGCACAAAAAACACTGGAACTGACATTTATCTTAATTATAAAAATCCAAAAACTCCTTTTGTTGCTTTTCTATATTAAACACTTCTTTTACTCTTTTTTGGGCGTTTTGGGAGATAGTCAGTTTTTCTTCAGCTTGTAGGTCTAACACCATTTCAATTTTCTCTACCAACAATTCTGGGTTATGATCATCAAACAACCACCCTGTTTTGCCATTCACAATATTCTCCGGCAAGCCCCCTACATTTGAAGCTATGGTAAGTTTTCCCATTGCCTGTGCTTCCAGAACGGCATTGCAAAAACCTTCGTTAAGACTTGGCTGCAGATATATATCGGCAGTAGCTATATGTTCTATGGTTTCCTGATGGGACAGTTTTCCACAAAAAACAATTTCCTTTTTTAGTCCGAGCTCATAGACCATAAATTTATAGCGTTCCGTGTAATTTTGGTCCCCTTCCCCAATAATACAATATTTGAATTTTATGCCCTTCTTCTTTAGTATGCCCATTGCTGCAATGGCCACGTCTAACCCTTTTATCCAAGTGAGTCGTGCGATAGTAACTATTTTAATGCTTTCTGAAGATGTTGTGATTGTTTTGTGCATAGGCAAAGCATCCAATTGCACAGCTGGGGTGATAATGGCAAAGGGAGTTTCTACTGAAAGACCCAAGGATATTGCTTTGTTTAAAAGATATTGGGAGATACTGTGCACTTTATCAATATGTTTCCAAAGATATTTATAGCAATCTGGGTCTTTTATAGGATACACATTTATATCAAAACCCCGGAAACTAACCGCCATTTTTGCATTTATGGCTTTGGCTACTGTTTCACTGCCCAAAGCCATCGTAGCGAAACCAAAATGCAGCCAATCCAATTTGGCTTTTAACAAATGTGCGTTTAGATATATCTTTTTAAAAATTTGAAGAAAACTAGTACCCTCTTTACGTTCCACTTTTATATAACGCATTATCACGGGAAGGTGGGGCAAGAGTAAAAAGAATTCCTTTATAAAATACAAAAGCTGCAAGAATGGATTACAACTAATGTTTGGTGCTTTTATAACGGGACATAGAGTAAAACCATTTTTATTAGTTTGACAATATAGGCTAACATTAATACCGCTCTCTTTTAATCCCTTAATCTTGGAATAAAAAAAGGTTTCAGAATAACCAGGGATTTGGGAAAGGACAATGCCGATTTTCATTTTTTTTTATAGAACACCTATGTTCCACTAGTATATGTACTTTTGTTATAAAAATAGATGAAATCTTTTAAACCGAATTCATTTTACAGTTTGCAATAAACACCAAGAGTAACAACGAATGTCTGGCTTAAAAAAATCTTTTCAAATTAACTAAGGTTTGTTTTTTACCTAATCTAAGCTTATTTTCTAACCAATACTTCTTTATTGCCTTAAACTTTCCACTAATATTGGCAAAACTATACACAGTATAGTTTTGATTAGTTTCTTTTGTCCATTTAAATTTATAGTTTTCTGTGCCTCTTAAAAAATCGAAATATTCATAGCCTTTAGAAATTGAATAATCGATAACCTTTGCCATCAGTGCCGTACCAATACTATACTCTGAAAAGTTTGGGTCAATCCCAGAGGCAAAATAAGCGTATCTATTTGAGGATACAAAACCATAAAATGTTCCAATTACCTTTTCATCTTTTATCGCCTGGACGATTAAAATAAATTCATTATTATTATAATCATGGATTATTCTGTGAAATTTTTGTGAATCTGATTTTAAAAACTTTGATTCCATGGCAACCTCGTCCATTCTCATCATGTGTAATCGATTCAATTCCATAATAGCGTCTTCCATCGACTCTTTGTTAATGTTTGATAAAAATCTAAACTTTACTCCATTTCTTTGGCAAAAATTAGTTTTACGGTTTATCATCCTTTTAGATGACGAACTAATAGTTTCCAAATATGTTTGATATGAAGTAGGTAAGTTGATAAACGGACATCTAAACCCTTTGAAAAATATTGAGCTACCAGAACATTGAGTGATAGTTTGTTGACAAGACTGACTTATATTTTTATAAATAATTAAGTCTATGAATTTAAATAATTCAGAAAAAAACATTCTTAAAGTTTTTTCAAATAAGTCATTAACTATCAAAAAGTTGAGATTATCCCAGCCGAGAAAAGAAAGATTTGAAAATATTCTTTTTTTTTCATCAAACTTTCCTGGCAGAGCAATTAATGTCTTACCGTCCTCTTTGTAAACTAATACCTCAACACTTTCATTAGTGGTTTCGCTGTATGCACTTATGAATGGGTATTGATAAAACATTACAGGGTCAATGCACGATTGATGAAAATTCGTCCAATCTTGTTCAATTATTTGTGCAAAAGGTATAATCTGCAATTCTTTCATTCTTAAAAAAGAATTTGAAATAAAAATTAAGTAATTCGATTTCTAATAAACTGTACAATTTTAGAGTTATTAGCGAATAGGATTTCTCGCTTCTTATGAGTTCCAAATTCTTTATAAACTCCATTATTCATAATGGCTTCGCCAAACTCTGCTGATGATAAAAATATACATCCCATTTTTGTTAAACCGTCCAATAACATATCTAGCTCTTTTCTTCCCTCTTCTGCAAATTTCCCAACATAATTTATTCTATGTGAATCGATAATAATAGGTATATTATTATTAATAAGTGTTTTACACTTATTAATAGCGGTCTCATACTTCCAATCTCTATTTCCTCTAGCAGGTTCAAATTTTATATTCCTACTAAGCGCTACCAAACCTTTATAATATCTTGATCCAGTGGGTAGGTGTCTCGTGATTTTCTTATTGTTTTTTTTATACATCTGCATATTTGTACCTTGAATAACTTTAAATCCCACTTCTGCAAATGCCTTAGCTGTTGTAGGTGTGAACACATATTGGGGTGCAATAGTACTTTTCGGAAAATAACCAAACGCTTTGTGAAAATCAAAAATTCCGCTATTTAACCATCTCCTCAGTTGTTCTGGCAACATCTCATATCCATTCTCCCATTTTTGATACTCACTATGTAAAGCCCAACCCCCGTGCTTATAGTTGTTTAATCCTCCATGAAAGTGTAAATCAAATATTTCTTTACTAGTAGTATCATTTTGAATCATTTCCAACATTTTCCCATAATTAAAATGCAATCGACCATGATACTGGGGTATAAATATTCTTTTTGTTATTCCTTCATTCCATTTTTCAATAAGATCTGGGTATTGAGTAATTGGTTTTAAGATTATTGAGCGATAGTCAACTTCTTTTGTGGTAATAAAGTCAGGATTAGAAACTATAAAGTTTGCCTCTATCGATGGATGATATCCATTTGCATCCTTGTACTTACATAATACTTGATAGAGAAGTTCTAATTCTTCAGCCGATTCCAATTGGTCATAAGCCCAAATCTTAGGTTCTCCGTAATCTGAAACAAAATTCTTATTTACCGGCGATCTTACCATTCCCCAATCATCACTTTGAAATATGACAATGGGTTGCTTGCATTTTAAGGTAGTAAATAATCGCAACCGGGATTTAATTCTTTTCTTAATACCCATACCGACTTTTAATAATATTATAGAAATCATATTCCGGCGCTAAGTATAATAATGCTTTATTTTTTTCGGTTTCTGAAATATTTATAGAAACTTTTTTTGAACTACTTCGTTCTCTTTTAACACTTAGTTCCAAGTTTAATGTTTGGGATAAGTCATCAATGGAATTTTTGAAATTATGCTGAAAAAATACTGCTGAAATTCTCTCGACATTTTTTATTGCGGTATCAATATCATAATTTTCTGAAAACATATACAACTGGTTCATTAGATGGTTTTTGGGTAAATTGTCAAGAAACTCTGAAAAGCTATTTCCAATCCAATGGGAGTATTTATTTAAGGAAATAAAGTGCGGATCTGTTTTTTTTGCCTCGGCTGGCATTTCTTCTATCCATTTATAATATCGATACAATGAGATCAAACGTTCGTAAGGTTCTCTAAAAAAACAAAATGTATAGGTGCCATTCGGGATATTTACACTCCAAAATGGAATATGGGAGTTTGCAAAATGAAAATCTCCCTTTTCAATCAACTCTTTATTGTTGCGTACAAAAATTCTATTTTTCCCAATGGCCAGAGGCTCCCGCTTTAGTTTCTTTAACGATAAGCCGCCCAATGCCCAAAAAGCAGCATTTACACTTGTGCCAGCACTTTTACGCACATGAAAATGATAAACCCTTTTATAGCCATTAAAATCTATATTTAAATTTTCAAAAATCCTTTTGGCTACCTTTTGTTTCCTCCTTCTTCTATATATCTTTAAAAATGTGAGCAAATTATTATTTTTTATTAATGGGATAAAACTTAAGGTCAAAAATTTGTAAAATAGCGCTAATACTTACTACTTCCTCTTGATTCAAGGATATTTTCTGGGGTTTATTACCCTTTAATCCTCGTGAATGTGACTTACTGGAAGGATTTTCATAAACCGCGTCAATAGCGGGCAAGGTTTGTAAGTTAAATTCTTTGCAAATATTCATATATATATCTTTGTCATTTCGCAATGCTTCAAATTTAATAACCTTATAATTAGTAATACTATTATTAATATCCAATGTAACTACATTCTCCAAACACCACCGGACTGCTAATCTTTCAATGTCAGACAATAAAGCAGTATTGGTTAAATCAAAATTATATTTCTCTTGTACCAATGCCACCAATTTGTCCTGCTTTTCAAAACGGCTCAAATCATATAACCAAGGGAACCTAACCCGTTGTTGTGATTCTATCACATCAAATGGATTTCGGATTATATGAACGACGGGGATTTTAAAGGCTTTATTCATATAATTTGCCGCCAAATTACATCGAACAAATTTTATGATAAATCTTTTTGGAATAAATGGCCAAAGATGCAGTTTCCACTTTCTGTTACTGAGCTGTGCAATCCAATTATTGTTTACTCTGTTTGAAAATACTCTTTTTAGATAATTATGACCTTTGCCAGCGTCTTGAGCATCTTCTATCCATCGGTCACATAAAAGATGACCTTTACTTGTATTGAATTCATGCTCCGGCTCAAAGAGCAATCGATATCGGAAAGGTTTTGCCAAAAGTTCACACAGCCAGCTAGTACCACTTCTTGCAGAACCTACTATGATGATATGCTTGTTAAATTTGCTCAAAATTATTTTTTAAAACTTGCGTATAGTTCTTGATAGGCAACAACCTCTTTTCGCAAAGTAAAATTGGCTACTACATTTTTTCTTCCTTCAGATGAAAGTGTTATTCTCTCTTCAGGATTTTGGTATAATCTTTTCAAATGTTCCGTGAAACCTATGGGGTCTTCCAAATCAAATAGAATTCCTCCTCCTTTCTTTAACAAAAATCTCGCGCCACCCCCAGAATCTGAAGACAGCACGGGCACACCACAAGCTAGAGCTTCTAATATGGATACAGGCAGTCCTTCCTGAAATGAAGGCAGTACAAATAAATCTATGTTTTTATATACAGTAGGAATATCATTATTTGCAACCACACCTTTGAAATGAACTCTATTAGCTAAAAAATTTGAATTGATATACTCATTCAATTTTTCACGATAGGTTCTTTCATCATTTCCATATAAATATAAATGAATATCAGAAGGCAAATCTTTTAAACTTTTAACAATAAACAATTGATTTTTATTGTCACCAATATTTCCTATACAAGCAATATTAAAAGTTATTCGAATGGATTGTTCCAAAGGTTTAAAAATACTTGTATCTACACCATGGGGTATAAATGAAATTTTATTTTGAAAAAGAAGAGAACTAAAAAAGTGAGATTTCATCTCAGGGTTGTCGTAAGCAATATGATTTGCCAACATACTTTTTAACTTCCACCTTTTTGACCAAGCATTATTTTTTTTGGTGTACAAATATTTCACTCCCGCAATCCTACACGCCAAGGCTTCAAAATAGTTTGATTTATAGTCCCAAGAATGTACAATATCAATTTCATGATTTTTTAAAAGTTTTCTGAAATTTAAAGTATTATTGAATTTATGATCTGTCCATTTGAAAACAAGACATTTTTTTTCTGAAATATCATTAGGAACGGTTTCCGGAAATTTCTCTATGCAGATGTAGGGGTCAAAAGCAGTTTTATCAATTTTTCTAAATAAAGAAAGCAAGACATACTGGCTACCTGCAGTTTTAAAATTAGGGATGGTATATAGTATTCGTATCCGTTTATCCATTCTCACGGTTTTTATGCCATACTGCCAAAGTAAGCAACATACTCAACGAGTGAGAATATTTAACAGCATCCACATTTTTAAAATTGTTATAAAACTGGGCAACTAAGGCTTTTGAAATAAAAGGGTGTAGGTTTTTAGAAAATATCCATTGTTGTAGTTTTTCATCGTTTTCCATGCCTAAAAACTGCAATTCCCAATTTCGTTGAATATAAGGTTTACCCATTTTTTTCCTCAATTCCCTTTTTAGCTTATTTCCTATTCGAAATGGCAGATTGTTTGGCGCTTTGTTATTTTGAAAGGTATAGAGGTTGAATGGTCTATGATCTTGCCAGGTTATTTTTGCCATAGCGGGACTTTGCTGTTTTATATAAGCTATCTGAAGTTTTCTATCCGCTAAATATTCCTCTGGCACAGTACAGATAAATTCACACATCCTATTGTCATAATAAGGCAGGCTTATAGGGTTTGCAGCCTCAAAGACCGAAAGGTTCACCGACGTCCAACGCGGTGCCCAATACATGCTTTTAAAGGCACGAAGTTTAGCGCTACAATTTTTGATTTCTATTTTTTCTAATAATCTAGCAATCCTTTCACGTAAATAACTTTCAAAATCACCTTCAAGTTCCCACTCCTTCCAAAGGGCTTTAGCAAGCTCCATTCCTCCTTTTTTTACAATTTTTTTTAAAATTATTTCCAATAAATCCCCATCAGTAATTCCTTCTACTGCACCACGATCAAAAAGTACATCTCCCCAATGTCCCAAAGAAAATGTCCCTTCCATTTTTTTAAATTCATACAGTACTGCCATTTGGCGAGGATGTGTGAAATCTGAATAGCAACTATTAATATTGGCAAGCTCTTCGATTTTCGACCATAAATAACCAGGTTCAATAATGTACTCCTTAAACTCAAAGCCACACACCTCCGCCATCTTCCTAGCAATACTACTTTCGGAAAAGCCGTTTTTGAACGAATAGCTATAAGCGGTCACAGGATTTTTTAATTTTGAAAACGCAACCGCTTGGGTACGACTGTCCAACCCTCCCGAAAGTGGAAGAATTACTTTTGAATCTTTAATTTGTTCCGAAATAATTTGCTCAAACAAGGCGGTAAACTCTTCCAAGGCAGTTTCAAAACTAATATTTCGCGGACTGTAATGCCATTGGAACCAGGGATTGCTTTCAACTAAAAAGCCATTATCATCAAGGATATTTTCTGAAGCAGGGGAAAGTACTTTTTGGTCTTTCCAATAGCTATCCGCATCCAAAAAAAAACCAGTAGCAACAAAAATACAAATAGCTTTCCTGTCCAATACATGGGACCCATTTACTTTTGCGAATTGCTGGTGGATTGGAATTATTGGGGTTTTGATAGTTTTCAATGTTGGGTTTTGGTTGATTGAGGGGTTAAATATAAGAAATTTAAAAAGCGCTTTGGCCTTTTAGGAATAGGCAAAAATTATAAATTAGCCTAAACAGAAAAATTGCCGCTTTCTTAGCATAACCTTTACTGCCACCCTAAGAATTAGCAGGATTTTATATTAATCTATGCAACGCATAATTCTATTTGGTGAAGCCTACAAAAAACTGTCTATGCTATAATTTAAAGTTCTTTAGACCTAAGCAAATAATACCGATTATTGAATCTCAAACTAAGAGTTTCTCTATACATTTTAAAATTTATGGCTTTTAACCCCTTAATATTTGCAATATTCGATTTATGGGTATAAATCCAAACACGTTTAATTTTTAGATCTCTGCAATGTCTCAATATATGGGAATACGCATGACCGTTAAGCTTATTGCCCCTAAAGTCCTTATTCACAAAGACGTGGTATATTACGGCCTCCCCCTCCTTTATTTTCTCCCATTTACCTGTTGGCTTCACATAGTGATTTCCTTTGGTCTGCAACCAGTGGAAACTTAAAAGTCTTTCTGATTTTTCCGAAACGAAACAAGTGTCCTCTCTTTTCATTCGCTTATTAAAAACCTGATCGGAAAATTCTGCCACCTCCCTTATTCTTGAAATTTCCGATTCTCCAAGTACTTGCATTGCTATCGGAATCTTAGGTTCAATATTCGGAATATTTTTTAAGTCGTGTTCAAAAAACACTTCCCTAAGCAATCCAAACCGCATACCTCTCATAAATCTCTTAAGTCTATAACTCATCTTATTAAGCTTTTATTTATATTATAAACTTGATTAAAACTTATTCAATATCAACTAAGCGGATTCTTGTTTTTAAAACCCTATTTAATGCGCTTGGATTCAAAAACCCTAGATTAAATCTTTCCTAAAAACAACCTCCCTGTATAGAACCTCCATTAACTGGACCATTCCATCCTCTGCATGTTGTTTCTCCACTTTTTTTCTCCCAGCTAGGCGAACTTCTTCTATCCTTTGTTGGGGCAACTGAACAAAAACCTCAATAGCATCAGCCATTGCTTTTGGATTTCGAGTTGGAACCAGCCAACCTTCTCTATTATTTGTAACCAATTCAGGAACACCTCCGCAATTGGTGCTGAGTACAGGCAGACCAATGGCCATGGCCTCCACCACTACATTAGGCAATCCCTCTTCCAAGCTTGGCATCAATAGCAAAGATGCTTTGCTCATGCATTTGAAAACTTCTTGTTGTGGCTTTCTTTTCTCTAAAAATACACAATCCTCCAAACCGAGATCGTCAACTAAAAACTGTAACTCCTCATCCCCTGCTCCTCCAATTAATGTATAAGTAAAAGAAACATTTCTTTCTTTCAGTAAACTGCAGCATCGCAAAGCATAATCATAGCCTTTAATCCAGTGCGCTCTTCCTATTGAAAGCATTTTCAATACTTTTGAGGATCCATAATTTTCATTAAATGGTATTTCCTGTAACGGTAAGCCTGTATAAATTACTTTATCTATTTTTTTTGATGAACTCCAAATTTTATCGCCATTAAATGAAATAGCTTTGGACACTGAATGAAATCCCGCTATTTTCGGATACCATTTTTGCAGATACTTAAAATTATTTTCATCAATAAAAGGGCGAACATTATTATGAAATCCCCTTTGGCTCAATATTACTGGGATTTGCTGTTTTAAAAGTACTTCTTCAAACCAAGGAATTACTGAAGGCCATTGTAAATGTATTAGGTCTGGTACAAGGTTCATGAGCGCCAAATCTAAATTCTGTTGTTGTATTGCTTGTCGGTTTCCTTTAACCAATTTTTTAAGTGTGGGAAATAATAATTGAAACTTTCTTACTCTGAAAATCCAATTTATGGAAGTAATAAAAAATCTCATCTTGTTTTGATTGCTACCTAAGGGAACATAATAAACTCCATCTACTGGATGCTGTAGCTTTTCATTAAACCCGAGAATAAATACCTGATGTTTCTCCGCTAATCCTTTTGCCAAACGATTGATAAAAGGTGTGGTTTTATAGCTACCGTCGAAGAGTATTATTCTAAGTGTCTGCATTATCGTTTAAGATAACTTTAAATATAGATTAGTCAGTCTTTCCACTTCATTTTCCGTTGCAAAATTGGATTGTGAAAATTTTATGGCCTCCGCAGAAAAACTTTTATACAATTCTGGTTTTTTCCACATTGACTCAATATGCTCAGCAGCCTTTAAGCAATCATTTGCATCTACACAAAACCCTGTTTTGTTTGGAATAATTGCTTCTGGCAGCCCTCCACTATCAGAAACAATAGCGGGTATACCTAAAGACTGTGCTTCAAGGACAGATGTAGGAAATGCTTCCGAATGGCTCAGTTGCAGTATAAAATCATAATTTGAAATTTGTTCTTTCAATAATGAATTTGTCACTTTTCCATGATATTTCACACAGTTATTCAAATTATATTTATCAATTAAATACAATAACTGCCCCGTATCTGGTCCATCTCCATAAATATTGTATTCAACAGGCAAGCCTTTTTCATGTAAATATTTAATTACCCTAAGATTACCATCAATATTTTTCTCCCAACACATTCTAAAGATGGAAACAATTTTAATTTTTGTTGTAGTTGGCTTTTTGGGTGAACTATTAAACCTGGAGCCAAATGAAATTGGAATCACATGAATTTTAGCCTTATCAATACCCCATTTGGCATGTAAATATTTTTTTTGGTGTTCACTCATAGTAATAAAGGCATCTACTTTATTACCGTAGTTGCTGTAAAAGTCAGCCCATTTTTTCTGAACCCAAGGTTTTACATAAGTATCGCCTCCTCGTAGTGTAATTATAATTTTTGGTCGTCTATTTGTTGGTAATGAGAGTAAGCCTAAAACTTTTGGAAATAAATAGGAATGCTGAATGTGAACGATATCTATATTTTTTTGGAGAAAATAAATTTCTGCATAATTCAGTTTGTGTTGTACTCTATGGGTTAATTCATAGAATTTTTCCTTAAACTTTCTCCTGTAATAAGAGGAAAAAACAACTACATTCCCATCACTTTTCCCATTAAATGCATTCACCGCTATCTTTAAACTATTCATTTTTTTTAAAGATTCAATAACAGGTGGAATATATGGCTGATAGAAATTTGAATAACTATCAAAAAGTTGAATGATTTTAATTCTATTATCTTTTACCATCATAATACTCTCCTAATCATCTTTTTAATGACTTTTTTAAGCGCTTTGTTTTTTAAAGCATAAATTTTAAATAACAAAGCATAAAAATTTCCTTCATTTTTACTTATTAATTTTGATTGCACCATGCGATTGATAAACTGAAATACTTCTTTTTTAAACCCTAAATCAATTAATCTGTAACCGTTTTTCTTTAAAATATGCTTATATCCCCTTTTGAGGTTATACAAATCCATTTTGGAGAACTTGATTTCTTCTAATTGGCTTAGTGCTTTTTCAAAACATCGAATTCTTTCAATATACAACAATCCGCTTTTTGTATTCTTTTTAGTAACGTTTAGAACATGTTCCCTATAATTATTCAAAGGTTGGGCTATATAGGAGATTTTGCCCTGAAGTGCAACAAAAATATATGTAAACAAATCACCTGAGGTTTTGTACGCTGCAAGTTCTTTCAAAAAACTTTTATTAGCTAAACTCTTTTTTCTAAATAGAACGGCACTTGCATTATTAATGGTAGTGCTATGCAATAAAAAATCAATTACTTCTTTTCTTCCTGAAATTTCATAATCATTTGACCATTTATTGGTTTTAAAGCGAATATTTTTAACGTTACTCCACAAACCTGTACTTTCACCTTCATCATTTACAATTTTAGAATCTACATATACCAAATTGGAGTCTTGGTTGTTTTGGAGTGTTAAAACTGTTTTTTCCAGAAAAACTAATTCAGCAAAATCATCCGTTTCTGCAATCCAGATAAACTCACCTTTTGCAAGTTCAATCCCTTTTTTCCATTGTACAAAAGGAGAACCGGAATTTTTTTCATTTATACAAATATGGGTTACCTTACTGTGTAATTTATACCTATCTATTATTGCTAAACTATAATCAGTAGAGGCATCATCTAAAAGGATCAATTCAAAATCCTGAAAGGTTTGGTTCAAAACACTGTCTATTCGCTGCCGAAGGAAAGGGGCATGGTTATAATTAGGTATTATTATTGAAACTTGTATACTTGTATTAATATTCAATTTTTAGCTTTTAGATTACCAATCTTCTTCTGTATAAAATTTTTGCCACACTTGTTTTGTACCTTCTTTTATTCTTTGAATTTCATCTTCATTTAATCTGTTTTTCCAAGCTGTAATATTTTTTACAGAATCCCTAGCCAAATAATTCTTATTCGTTGATTTTGTAGTAGAAATTATATTGTTTTTTATTTCTTCGGTAAAATCTAAATTAAATTTTATCAGCATTTTCTTAAACTCCTCTATAGGATTTATAGATAAATCTTCATGCTTTACAAATATCCAATCGGGATGGTCATTATACTTTTGTTTTAAATCATCAACCATTTTATAAATACATTTCCATAAAAGTATTCCCACAGAAATAATATCCTTTTGGTTGGAATTAATTATGATTTCCATTTCTTTTTGAAATTCGGCTAAATAATCGTTCATTAAGTCTGTTTGCTCTAGAAACTCATTGAAATCAAAGAACCAACCGCGAATTTTTATACTTGATACAAAAGCCGCAGGATGACGGATAGAAACAATTATTTGTGAGTTTAATTCTTTGTAAAACCATTCTGCCGACATAAAAGCTATAGGATCTTTATACATCGCTCTACTTGTAAAACATTTTGCTTCATATTCTAATGCTTCTTTTATTTTGCCTAAATATTTAGCTTTTTTTGTTTTCGATATTAATCGGAGAAAATTAAAATCATGAAACCTTAATATGTATTTTTTTACGTCATTTTTTTTTTGATTTGGAGACTTTTCGTGAATGTATTGATACCAATATTTTAAAGGTGAATTAGGATGTTTTTTTAAGTTAAATGGTTCGTGAATGTATTGCAATTGTCTTGAGTCCGCTAATATTCTTCCCATCCAAGTTGAACCTGAATTATGTATCCCTGTTATTAAAAGCGGCTTTTGTTTAGTCATTTTATTTTTTTTAACATTTATCCAGTTCCATAATTAACGAAAGTTTTTAGAAAACATCTACATATAAATTCCGAATTTTTTGAAATTTTCAATTTTTCTAATCTTTTTTTTCTTTATAAAAATAACTTCGGAAAGGTCTCTTCAATTTGAAGTTTATCTAAATCGATTTTTAATTCATTTTTTCATATATTCTTAATCAAGGTTCTAAGAAATCTAATAGGTTTTAGTAAATATTTACCGCATTTATATTCCAAACTTTTTGAAAGTTTTCCATGTTCTTTTTCTAGTTTTTCCATTCTGAAAAAAAGTTTTGGTAGGGTCTGTTCAATATGTAATTTATATAAATCGATATTTTTAGTTACAATATATTTTAAAATTTCGGTTTTATGCTTCTTTGCTTTTTCATTCCGCGAGTTTCCTTTGATTCTATAGTTATATAATGGCTCTTTAATAACCTTTGCTATTCCACCAAGTGCCATAATTCTGATATTAAAATCCCAGTCTTCAAAACCCAGTAGCATTTTCTCATCATAGCCATTTATTGCCGCTATATCCTCTTTTTTATATAAAGAAGTGCCCAAAGCACAATTGTTATTCAAAAAGGAAATTACATTTCCCCCTTTTGGTTTTAAGGTCCCTTTTCCTTTCTTTCCATAAATCAAATTGGCATAACAAGAAACCATGCGTACCTCTTTATCTTCCCTGAAGTATTTAATGGCCTTTTCGAGAAAGGTAGGTTCCAAATAATCATCACTGTCCAATATCATAATATAATCTCCCTTTGATGCTGCTATTCCATTATTCCTAGCTGCACTTACTCCTTTGTTTTCTTGCAAAAGTAAGGTCTCAATTTTGGTTTCTATAGACTTGAGAACCTTTTTAGTAGGAGCGTCTGAACCATCATCCACTACTATTATTTCAATATTTGAATACGTTTGATTCTTAATGGAACAAACGGCTTGTTCAATGTAATCGGCATCATTAAAACAAGCAATAACAACTGAAATCTTAGCATCCTCCATTCTTTCAAAATCTATTTATTAACCCAAACCACACCAAAAGATTTACCCATCTGGACTTTCTTAAATTAGTAACGGCACCTTCTAAATCTTTTAGTTTTACCATATCACCTAAATACGAACTGAACTCTGTTTGCAACACAGTCTCCCGTTCTTTTTTTAATTTGAGTATATTTTCCTTTTGCGCACTTAAGCCCTCTAAATTATAGAATGAGAGAACTTTATCTATATAAGCATAGGTGGAATTAAATTTACAAATGGTTTGAATAAAAAACTTCCAATCAGCTGCGATTAATAAATTTTCATCATAATATCCTATGCTGTCAAATAAACATTTCTTAATAAAGGTTGATTGGTGTGGCAATGTATCTTTATACAAATAGGAAAAATTTATTGTTTTTGGGGGGCTTTTTATAAACCTTCTACCTTCTCCAATCACTTCAATATTACACGATATGATATCTGCCTTAAAACCATCCGGTTTTATGCTTTCAATTATATGTTTATTTACCAGCCAATCCCCGCTATTCAGAAACAATACATATTCTCCAGTAGCTTGGGAAATCCCTTTATTCATTGCATTATAGATACCTCTATCGGGTTCACTAACCCAATAAGCAAGTTGATCTTGGTGTGCTTCAATATATTCCTTACTACCATCTGCAGAACCGCCGTCAATAATAATATATTCAATGTTGGTAAAAGTCTGAGCAAAAACACTGCCCATTGTTTTTTTCAGCCCCTCTAAGTCATTATAATTAATTGTAATTATGGAAATTAGCACCGCGTTCTCCTATTTTAAAAAAGTTTTCTTGTAAACCTTTGTGATTCCTTCTTTCAATTCAGTTTCATGTTTCCACCCTAAACTATGGATCAAGGAAACATCCAACAATTTTCTGGGTGTACCATCGGGTTTGGAGGTATTCCAACGAATTTCCCCCTCAAAACCCACAATATCCTTTATCATTAAAGCTAAGTCTTTTATGGATAAATCTTCGCCTGTACCTATGTTTACAGATACGTTGCCTTGATAGGTTTCCATTAAATGCAAACAGGCTTTGGCCAGATCATCCACATGTAAAAATTCCCGCTTCGGTGTACCTGAACCCCACACCTCAACAGCATCAGCCCCTTTCACCTTTGCTTCATGAAATTTTCGCAAAAGCGCTGGTAAAACATGGGAGTTCTTTAAATCGTAATTATCATTGGGACCGTATAAGTTGGTAGGCATTACCGATATAAAATTACAACCGTATTGTCTATTATAATTTTCACACATTTTTACGCCAGCTATCTTGGCAATGGCATAAGGCTCATTGGTTGGCTCAAGCAGGCCTGAAAGTAAATACTCCTCTTTTATTGGCTGGGGTGCAAATTTTGGATAGATACAGGAAGAAGCCAGAAACAATAGTTTTTTAACGCCGTGAACATAACTTTGATGGATTACATTGTTTTGAATCATCAAATTTTCATATAAAAAATCAGCTCTATAGGTGTTGTTGGCTTCTATACCACCTACTTTGGCCGCTGCGAGGAAAACATATTCTGGCTTTTCCTTTTCAAAAAACGATTGTACCTCACTTTGAACCCGTAAATCAAGTTCTTTGGATGTTTTAAGAAGCAAATTTGTGTAGCCCAAAGCCTCTAAAAGTCTAACAATTGCTGAACCAACCATTCCATTATGACCCGCAACATATATCTTGGCTTTTTTATCCATGCTCTTAATTCTTAACTATTCGTGGTAATCTAAGGTGTCGTGCCCAGCGTCGCGCAAATATTTTTCTTTTTTAAAAAGTTTTAAATCTGCTTCCATCATTTCGGCAACCAACTGGGGCAAGGTATGCTTGGGCGACCAATTTAATTTTTGCTGACATTTGGCAGCATCGCCAATCAATAAATCAACTTCTGTGGGGCGATGGTAATTGGGATCTACCTTAACGACCACAGTTCCTTTTGGTAATTGATATTCGGGGTTATTACAAGATGCTACCGTGCCCACTTCATTTTCGTTTTCTCCGCTAAATTTTAGGGATATTCCAACTTCGCTAAATGCCATTTGCACAAATTCGCGTACGGAAGTCGTTTTTCCTGTGGCAATTACATAATCATCGGGTTTATCCTGCTGTAGCATGAGCCACATAGCCTCCACATAGTCCTTGGCGTGGCCCCAGTCGCGTCTTGCATTTAGGTTGCCCAAGTAGAGCGTGTCCTGCATGCCCAACACTATTTTTGCAGTGGCGCGGGTAATCTTACGGGTAACAAAGGTTTCGCCCCGTAGTGGTGATTCGTGGTTAAATAAGATACCGTTACAAGCAAAGATATTGTATGCCTCTCTGTAATTTACCGTAATCCAATACCCATACAGTTTTGCCACCCCGTAGGGGCTTCGCGGATAAAAAGGCGTTTTCTCGGTCTGTGGTACTTGTTGCACAAGTCCATAAAGCTCTGAGGTTGAAGCTTGGTATATTTTCGTTTTTTGTGATAGCCCCAGCAAACGGACAGCTTCCAATATTCTTAACGTACCCAGACCATCCACATTGGCGGTATATTCAGGAGTATCAAAACTAACTTTTACGTGCGACATGGCCCCAAGGTTATAGATTTCATCAGGCTGTACTTCCTGAATGATTCGGGTAAGGTTCATAGCGTCGCTTAAATCGCCATAATGCAATTTAAAGCGGATATCCTTTTCATGTGGATCTTGGTATAAATGGTCTATTCTAGTGGTATTAAAAGAGGAGGCACGCCTTTTAATTCCGTGCACCTCATATCCTTTTGACAATAATAATTCGGCTAAGTAAGCACCATCCTGTCCCGTAATTCCTGTTATTAGTGCTTTATTCATGAATTCTTTTGTTAAGTTACTTTCGCAAGTAAATTTATTTAGGTTCTTTGAATTAATTAAAATTAGTATCTATAGTTTAAATTCAAGACCATTTTTCTTTAAAAGTTTTTATTTCTTCTAAAGTATAAAAATGTGTTACATATTTATGGGAATAAACTGTATTTAATTGGTCTTCTGTAAACTTAATAGATTTTTTTAATTCAGAATAAACTGTAGAAATTTTCTTTTGTGAAGATAGATTTGAATTCACACCTAATTTTAGATTCAAATCAAAAAAAGCCTTCATAGCATCACTATAACACTCATTCAACTTTTCAAGTTTAATAATCATTATTTTCAGATTATTATGCTCATAAATTGAAAAACCCTTGTCCTTATCAAAAGGTTGAGAATATACATTAAACCCCGTATAATTCAAAAACTCTGTATCAAACCAGTTTAATGTATAATCATAGCTAAGGTTTTCTAAATATTTTTTTTTTAGAACAGCGATAGGATTCAGTAAAATATCCCCTTCAATAAAATCTTGTGGGTTTTGCATAAAATTTGAAATCTCTCTGGAAACTGGATCCCTTACTAAAGAGATGAAATACTTTTTATTATTTGGATATTGTTCTAAATAGGATAACACTTTTTTAGCCGCTCTGTTATTAAACTCAAAGTGGTTCCCATCTTTTAGCCTTAAGTTTAACCACTCATCAGATAAAAAATGGGTATGAAAAATATTTTCCCAAGGACTCAATTTTTTTAATTCATAATAAATAGTCGAAGATCCAACTTTGCCCAACGTATGTATGATTATCGTTTTATTTTTTAGTTTGCGCAAACTAAAAGCACGATATGTATTCCTAATTTTTTTTACTATTTTAGATACAATATTTTTCATTAATTATCTATTTACTTAGGTATTTATAAGTTCTGATAATTAAATTTAATTCGCTGTATATTTTTATTGAATTTCCAAATGCCAGTTGCAGATGTTCTCTACTTCTTTTTTTCTTTTTTAAGTATCCGTTTAATGATTTCCACAAAAAGCGAGCTCTATCATTGAACGAAAGCTCATTAACTTTTTTATATATTCCTTTTTTAAAAAACCAGTTATAAAGACTTAGTACAGGTTGTGCTTGTTTATGGCCTTTCAGAAGTTTTTGTAGATATTCATCCATAAGCCTTTCTTTTTCTATAAAGTGTGAAAACTGTAAGGACTCTAAATACCACAATTTATAGCCTAGCAACAGTGACCATTTACAGAGTTCGCTATCTCCTCCCGAACTTAAAATAGCACCTTTCCTGTCTGATAATAGGGATGTAAAACCTGTATTAAATAAACGGGTTAATATTTCTTTCCTAAAAATCATTCCGGCACCCCAGACAAAACCCCTGTTAGTAATATCTCCACTGGTTACAGCTTGTTTCCCTACGGCGTAATTTATTTTCTGCTTTTCCCACCAATTAGGCTGGTCTCCTTCTAATACACCTACTGATTGGCCTCCTAATACTCCAATTTTGGGATTTAAATCCATAAAGGTGTAAGCAGTCTGCAAATAATCTTCTTGCAACCAATTATCGTCATCACAAAACAATACGTAGGAAAATTGCGCTTTTTTTACTCCCGCTATTCTGGCAAAACTTAATCCAGGATTAGGCTCATCAATAATTTGAAGTATGGTTGGAACTGCATTTTTTTTCCAGAGCTCTTGGGCTTCCTCCACAGTATTATCCGTGGAGTTATTGTTTACTAATATAAGCTCCCACTTTAAACTTAAGGCAATTTTTTGATTAGCTAAATACTGTAATGTTTTGGGTAGTCTTTCAGCACTATTATAACAACATAAAATCACACTCACTCCTTCCATAACAAGCTATTTATTTTGTAATTAGTTTATATAAAACTTTTTTTAAAAGATTTAGCTTTGCTCTTTTCGACAATAATTTACTATATTTTTTTTCAATGGAAATCATCTCTGATTTAGGTATGTTTGACTTCTTTATTTTTTTTATCCAAAATGAAACAGATTTATCAACTACCAATGAATTAAAGCATTTCCATTTAATAATTGCTTGCAAAAGCATATTAGCTTCAATATAAAACAAGGGGTTATTGGTTAAATTTGATGTTGTAGCAGTTAGGTGTTTCCTGTAATTTGTTAATGGACTATCAATAAAATATAAATTGTTTTCTTTTAATATATTTAACCATAACCACCAATCACCACAAATCTTAAATTTGGTAATTCCATTTAATATCTCATCATTGACGGCCTTTCTCAAAAAGATTACTCCACTGGCATTTCTAATACTGTTCCCTCTCAACATTTTTTGTTGGATTAATGTTAATCCGTTATAAGCACCTTCTTCTAGCGCTTTAAATACTTCTGATTTATTTTGGTCAAATATAGAAAGACTAGTCGTTATGACCCCTAAATTAGGCGTCTTTAGTACCTGCTCCAAACAGGTGTCTAAAAAAGATAACGAATTAGTATCATCACTCTCAGCGATCCAAACATATTCACCCTTTGCAAGATTAATTCCCTTTTTCCATTGTTTAAATGGACTTCCAGAATTATGAGAATTAATTATTAAGTGAGCTACTTTTGGGTGGTTCCGATACGTTTCTAAAATTGTTTGACTGCCATCGGTAGAAGCATCATCCAATAGTATAACTTCAAAATCTTGGAAGGTTTGTCCAAATACGGTGTCCAATCGTTGCTGTAAATACAGTTTGTGGTTGTAGTTGGGAATTATTATAGAAACAAGTGGTTTTAGCATAACAGCTATTGATTATTAAATACGCGCTTTGTTGCTTCAAGATACGCTCTACCATATTTTATACAAGGTTCCAAATGATTTCCTTCTGCCCATTCGTTCATGGCATTAATGAAAATAAAATTTTCCTCTTGTGAAAAAGGCTTAAAAGACGAAACGACCTCCATTAACCAATATTCATATAAGTCTGGACTACTGCCCAAAGCTACTACTCCATTTTCTCCCTTTCTTGGGGTATTGTCCCAAGCTGGAGTAACACTTCGGTATAATTTGTAATCTGGCACTCTTCTATTTATAGCCTGCTCCACACCTAACTTAAAATCTCGAAAGTCTATATTAACTTCTTCTTTGTTTGCTTTTGAAAATCTATTAAATAAAGAAGTTTTATTTACTGGGGTTTTAATTCTATTCTTAATAACTGCATGTGGCGAAAACTCAACAGAGGCATCAAAGCCCATGCTTTCTGGACTTGTATGGTCGTTAAAACTTTCGGCAACCATTAAGTAAAGCCCTTTGAAACCAAATTCATTAATAGCAATATCGCGCCAAGTTATTAGGGTTTTTTCAATATCAGGGAATAGATTGTGCCTATAAACCATAAAAACGGGTTTATCATCAACGCGTATATAGCGTTTGTCAATAAAGACATTTTCGCACAGCCATCGCATATGTAAAGCGTCATCTTCATTACTATAATCTTGTTTTATAAGAATCTCATTATCCATTCCGTCCCACCGTCTGGTCCAGTTTTCATTGGCCCAACAAAACATAAAGGGCATCTCTAAATCCTTTTGTTTTAACATCCCGTCTATAGGTTGGTCCAAAAGACGTTTCCCATTAAACCAATAATGATAATAACAAAAACCGTAAATACCATGTTGCTTTGCAAGATTGGCTTGTTCAGTCCGCGCTTCTGGCAAACGCAAATCATAAAACCCTAAGTCAGTAGGCAAATGAGGTTGATAGTGATTCTCAAATAAAGGGACTGCTTTAGTAACATTGGTCCATTCCGTAAAACCTTTTCCCCACCAAGCATCATTTTCGGGAATAGGATGAAACTGGGGTAGCACAAAAGCCAATGGTCTTAAATTACTCATTTATTGCACTTTTTTCATTACTACAATTTCAATGTATTCTGCACGAATACCATAGTTTAGGTCATCAATATATACAATCTTGGTGTCAGCTCCCGTTTGTTCCACTATATAATCTACAATATCAAAACCCCAATGCATGGTTACCGGCGACCCTTTTTTGTCCACAGGATTGCCGTGCCATTCAGGTTCAAATAAAAAATCAGGATTACCATCATTTCCTTTATTAGCCCATCGTTGGGTAGCTTTGTGTTTATTAATTATAGGTACTGAGAAAATATGCGCACCTCCAGGCTTTAATGTGCGGTATATCTCTTTGAATGCTTTATCAGGCTCGTAAATATGCTCCATTACGTCTGATGTCACAACCAGATCAAATTCTGAATCGGCAAAGGTTTGTTGTTCCAAATCTTCGCATCTAATTTCTTTTACAAATGTACCAAGGGGTATATTCGAGAAATACTGGGTTTCTATATAATCCTTTGCTTTCTTTCTCAATAAAACAGAATGTCCACGTTTTCCAGGGGACGATTCATGTATTTTTAGATGTTGCCAATTAGGATATTCGTTTTTAATAGTAAGCATTAAAGCACGTTCTCTTGGAATACAATTACAGTTTGAACATTTAAAATGATCTCTTAACCAAGGATTACGGGCTATAAAAAATACCTCTTTCTCACAGCAAGGACAAAATCCCTTCTGCTTGAAAAAGAAAGTACCAATCTTGTTTTCGTAAATTTCAGTGATTTTTCTCTTTATGTAAGATTTTAGAGTTTTTTTCAAATTATAAAAACTTTTTTAATTTATTTAATCCTCTTCGGTTGTCCTCAAATTCATATTGCAACAGTTTAATATCAGTTTGAAATTTTTTTTCAACCATTTTTTTTCTAGTTGTAGTATAAAAAGCCGAATAATCACTTTTTCTTTTACTCTTATTTTGGAATACATTAAATTTTTCATTTATTCCAAGGTGGTTAATGACGGTTTGAATATCTGATTGAAAGTTTTCAAACTTACCTATAAAATCTGGCTTGTAGAACCCTTCAAAATCAAAGAAATCTGTTTGGAGCAAAAGATGATCTCCAAGATAACGATTTGTCGTATTATCTGTTAATATTTTTTCGAACTGCCCTTTTTTTGTAATATATTCCTTAAAACTTCCAGAAATTTTGGAAAATTCTTTTATCCAATTATAATCTGAATATGCACGATCCCACGGATTTCTAACAAATGTAAATTTATAATAACTATCCCATTGTTCTTTTGTCACAAGACCTGTCTCTAATAATTGAAAAGAAGTTGCGTGTTGCATATGCAACTTACGCTTTGGACACCACCCAAACAGTCGTTCATAATCTGGATTAGCATAATGAAATTTTACACCAGGATGAAAAAAGGAATTAATACTCGTCCCAGCAGTTTTTGGAATATGTATAAAAATACATTTATGTTTATGGGAAATCATCTAAGAAAACATTATCTAAACAAAGTATTGAACAATCCTTTTTTTCCCCTCAAAATAGCTTTAATGAAATACACATCGGTTCGGGAATTATAAATATTTCGTTGAATTTGCTCTTTTTCAACTTGAAATCCAAAGGAGAGCAATTCTTTTTTAAAAGTATGAATAGTACCGTGAACACCAATTGGCTCCACCTCTTTATTTTCGGAAAGATTCCATAGATTATTTGTATTAGGTATCAAGTCTATTGTTAATATAAGTGAACCTCCTTTCGTTAATAGGGCCGCTGCCTTTTTTAAAACACCAAGCCTAATTTTTTTTGGCATATGTTCTATTACCGAAATAGAATAAATACAATCAAACCGTTCATTGGTTGTGTATTGTGAAAAATCTATATTAGTTGACGTTATCTTTGGATTAATAATTGAGTAATCCAAAAAACCCCATTCGTTCCATTGCGCTTTATCCTGCATTAATCTAATAGTTGGATGGGAGTCAACTGTAGTAACCTGTAATCCCATTTCATTTAAACAAAGCGGAAGTGGGCATACTCCTGCCCCAATATCGAGTACTTTCTTATTGCTATCCGCCTCAAGTTGCTTCAACAACCAACTATATTCAAAAACCCGTGGGTAGTGGCTGGTATAAAAACCTAGATTGGTTCTTGAAACGTCTACTAAATATCTCAATAGATCTGGTCTCTCTACTTCTTCAAATGCTCTATTTAAATCTTCTGAACCAATATCTCTTTTATGTATATTAGCATTTGTTGAAGCGACCACAACACTAACATCTCTATATGTACCCATTATTCCTATTTCATCAAACTTATGATGCTTTTTTATTTCTTCCAAAATACCATTATAATAATGGGTTATTTTTGAACTAAAAGTAGGTGGTTCATTATACGCTCCAATTATTAATCTTTCCTTAGCTTTTACAACCATACTTTTAACCATTTCCTGAAAATCTTCTTTCCTGCTTTGGTGTATCAATACATCAAAACACATAACTAAATCAACTTCTGAAACGTCTGCGCTAACAATAGTCTTGTTTTCAAATTGCCAATCTGGTCTTTTCTCCTTGCTTATTTTTAAAGATTCCGTTGAAACATCAAGCCCTGTATAATTTTCAAATTGAAAATTTTTCATGAGTTCCAAATCACCACAACCAACATCAATAACTTCCTTATTTTTAAAATTATACGTTAAATATTTTATCAGGTTTTGCTTATAAGCAAGTACCTCTCCCCTTGAACCAACGCCACTGCCAAGTTCAGGATATAGAGCATACCTTAAATTCCAGAACATAGAATTATCCAACGAATTATTTAAATTTTCCAGGATACATTGATTAACAATATCAATTTCCCTATCAACCAATGATAACCCTACTGGTTTTAACCTCATATGTTCATCTATACCTCCATGAAAATGAACGATTTTAGGAGTTATATTTGGTAATATTTTTTTTGAAACGTGTGATGGATAATTATATTCCAAAGGTAAATGAGTAACCTTTTGTCCTAATGAAGACATAGCCAGACCAAAACCAACCTGATCTGCATGTTTACTATACTTTGGTGTAAAAAGATTTGCGTTTTCTATACACCAGTTGGCATACTTTTTCCATTTCGGAGCGAGTTTTTTTAGAAATTTATTCGAAACAATATATACTCCACCATTACAATTATTTATTTCGGTTTCAGAGTCTTTGCTTAAAGGGAATGAGCTTTTAAAAGGAGTATAAGTTACCCCTGCTTCTCTATATACTTTTTTCAAAATAGCTGAAGGCGGGTTGGGGAAATCAACAGCTTTGGCATAAACATCTTCTGCTAATTCCAATCCATCCAATGACAATACAGCAGTATCGCAATCCATTAAAAACACATAATCATAGTCATTACGATTTTCAAAAGTTGCAAGTTGCTGTAGTTTATTGCAATAGGGATTGCTTTCTGAAAAAGCGCTTATTTCAATAATATTTACTTTTTTACTTTCAAGCCATTTATAAAACTCCTCATCGGTATGTTTTGTAGTATGGATAAAAATACTTTTCGGTTCTACCTTTAAATGTTCCAATAAGGAATTGACGAAAACATAGGCTTGCGCTTTAAATAAGGGTTTGTTATCTACTACGCAGGAGAATTTATAATTCATTATTATTTGTGTGGTTTTGATAATGATTCCATATATTGACCGCTACCTTAACAGCATCTTCTACGGTTAAGTTTTCAATATGGCTTTCATCTTCTGTTTTTGATTCTAAATTAAACCAGGACATATTTCCATTAAAATATTTATTTGATAAATCTTGATTGCTTTCATAAAAATCTAATTTGATTTTTTGTAGTATAGAATCAGGCAGCCGAGGTTCTGTTTTATTTTCAGGTAATTTTTCCTCTATCAAGTCAACCAATAAATAGTTTTGCCGTGCTGTTTTTTTAATAGCATCATATTTATTTGCCAATCGCATAAATTCTAAACCTTTATTGGTTAATTTTTTATTGACAACATTTTTTTGCCCTTCGACCCCTACTAAACTATCAATATTGAATAGTTTTAAAAACTGCTCAACACTGTCTTTTCTTTTATCATAAATAGAAAGTATAATATTCTCTTTTCCAAACACTTTTTCCCACCTCTTAAGTATTGTATTAAAGTCAAACAATTCTTTCTTATCGTCATAAAACTGGCCTATATTCCCATAAAATAAGTTGTTAAAATTATGGGTTTTAATATGCTGATTATATTGGGAAATTAGGTAATCATCTTGTTTTCTAATTGAAGCAATGATCTTAAAATCATAATGTCTTTCATTAAGTATTTCTTTCAAAACTTTTGGAGCTTCACTACCCATAAAGTATGATGTTGATATCAAAGAATATGCTTCTGTACTTATAATTATATTCCTAGATTTAGAAAGGTCAATTTCTTTTTTTAATTGTTTATATAAGTCGTTTTGGGTAACATCTAATTTTTGGTGAACATAAGGCGGAACTTTATCTAAAAGTGAGAAAGCCAAATAATTCATAGCATTCCTATTAGTTTCTGGAAAGTATAATCCATTTCTATTTAAAAACTCTGGATTATTTGCAAGAAAGGATTGTATTGCAGAGGTTCCCGTCTTCATAAAGCCAATGTGAAGGTAAATTGTTTTATTTTTTTTCTTTAAGAACCTCATTTTACTGGATTATTTTTTCACTCCACTCTCCAACAAATTGTACAGGAGCAACCGCTGTAGTAACGTTGGTTACCATTATACTCCCGATATTACTGTTATAATAATATATCTCCCCTCTGCTACCTGAGTGAGTAATTTCATTGATTGCGATTGACAATGTATAATGCCCAGCACCCAACAACAAGGAAGGTACTACAGTATTTATCTCAACATTACCTTTCTTAGTAAATGCTATATTACTAATACTTGAAAATATATTAGCAACAATTTTTGTATCGACGTCGATAAAGCCATAGCTTATAAAATATTTAGTAGCATCATTATCTACTTTTAATTTGGCCATTAATGTCAATGATTCATTGTGTTTAGCTTCTAAAGCTTTATTTTGGTACTTGTTTTTATTTACATAAACTTCTAATAGTTCAACCTTTTTATTACCTGCCTTTATTCCCTTATTATTAACTTGCATCAACTCTGAATAATAGCCCTGTATCCCTTCTGAAACCTCATTAGTTTGTATTAATGCTTCACCATGACTCATTAATAAAATTATATTTGCCGCCCTAGCTACTTGTGGCATTGAATGTGAAACAAAAATAACTGCAGTATTTTGCAACAATTCTCCTATTCGGTTTAAGCATTTTGTTCTAAACCCAATATCCCCCACTGCCAAAACCTCATCAATAATCAACACATCGGGTTCCATCTGTGCAGCCACTGCAAAGCCCAGGCGTACCTTCATCCCGCTGCTGTAGTTTTGTACGGGCATATCTATAAACTCACGGATTTCGGCAAAGTCTATAATTTCTTCTATTTTTTCGTTTATCTCCTTACGGGTAAACCCAAGGATGGCACCATTGTTATAAATGTTTTCCCTGCCGCTCAAAATAGGGTTAAAACCCGCGCCCAGTTCTATTAAAGCCCCTACCCTGCCCTTGATGGTTACCTTGCCGGCATCTGGGTTAATGAGGCCGTTCAGTATTTTAAGCAGGGTAGATTTTCCGGCCCCGTTATGGCCTATGAGTCCCAGACATTCCCCACGGCGTAGCTCAAAGCTAATATCCTTTACCGCCCAAAACTCCTTGGGGCGCAGCTCCCTTTCATTGCGGTTACCGCTCAAGCCAGAAGCCAAATCCTTCACCCCATACCACAGGCTGGTCTTAAGGTCTTTGCAGAACTTTTTGGAGAGGTTTTCGACGGATACTAGGACTTCGCTCATTGGTGATTCAGGATTCGGGATTTGTTGATTTGTTGTTGGGTTATTGGGTTATTGGGTTATTGGGTTATTCGTTAATCGTTAATCGTTAATCGTTATTCGTTATTCGTTATTCGAAAGACATTATCAAAATCCTATTCACTATTCACTATTCACTATTAACTATTAACTATTCACTACTCACGATTCACTACTCACTATTCACTATCAAGCACTCATCCTCTCAACCAAAATAGGAATTGAAATTCTATAGAACAACAAAGCAATAAAAAACAGGGGGATGCAGCAAGCTATTACTATTAAAAAATAGGTGAGATGTGCTGGGGGCAAGCCTACGGCTAAGTCACGGGCGGTTAGTATGATTGGGGTAAAAGGGTTCAATTCCATGACGGTTTTCATAATACCGCTTTTGGGAATGGCATAGACCACTGGGGTAACGTACATCAGAAAACCCAATCCAAAACTTATTAGTCGACCAATATCTTTATAAAGCATCCCCAAGGGAGTGATAAACAATCCAAGTGTAGTTCCAAACAATACGCCTCCCAGAATAGCAATTGGAAATAGCAATAGGCTCCAATGAAAACCAACTCCGAAAAAGAAAATAAATACCAATAGTAGCAGTACTTTTATGGAACTATTAAACAAGAGTTTATAGACCCCGGAAACTATAAGTGCTTCCTTTGGAAAATTGATTTTAGACAAAATAGACTTTGCGCTATTGGTACTACCCATTGGAGAATTAATAGACTCTGTAATTATAGACCACAATAATGTTCCTGAAAAAGCATATACGGGATAAGGTATCCCTGTATCCGTAACCCGCACCGTTCCAGAATTATTTAGAAAAACCCAAACAAAAGCTGTGGCAAGCGGCGTTACGAACGCCCAAATAATACCCAAATAACTCTGGCGGTATTGTGCTTGAATATCACGTTTTGCCAATTGGAAGGACAAAAACCGCGAACGGGCAATGTCTGCCAAGCTCTCTTTTAACATCTTGCCAATACGGAAATTGTTTTCTTTTTGATAGACTTTGGTTTCCAGTTCCATGGTTTTGGGTCCCGAGGTTTTGGGAGGCTTTTTTTATTGGGGGCTAAGATAGGAATTTTGGTTTAACTGTTGTTGGTTGTTGGTTCAGTGATTTTGTGAGTGTGTGAGTGTGTGAGTTTGTAAGCTTGCCAGATTGTTTAAGGTTGAGTGGATTTGAGGGAGCGCTAGTGGCTTCAAATTTGTATTGAGAACGGGGATTGCTGTGAATTTGTGAGTTTGCTGGGTTGTGTAAGGTCGAATTAATTTGAAATCGGCTATCGCTTCTTTCAAATTTGTATCGAGACTGGTTTGGGGGTTCCAAACTACAAAGTCGTTCTCGATACGCTTCGACAAATTCAGCACAGCGCGTTTTCCATTCCGCTATCGCTCCAAGAAAAAAATATTCGAACGCACCAGATAGAAGAAAATGTTAACACAAAAAACCCTGAAGTATTAACAACAGGGTTTCTCTAAAAAAAGTTGTAAAGTTGTTTTTTAATTCGCTGCTTCTATGCTTAAAACATTAGGCTGCTCTCTTTCTTGTGTAGCTTCTCGAAGTATAGCTTGTGCATTGGCAGGAGCTGTTGTGTTATCTTTTGTTGTAACATCGATTTGCTGAAGTGTATTCTGAGTATTCGATTTTATTTTTTTAGATTCTTTTACTATCTCTTGCTCAATGTCATTAAAAGAATTAGACAAAGCAGGAAAACGAACAGAGTTGTTTGAAATTCTAACTTCCCCGTTCTTATTTGTAATTTTTTCATCTGCGCGGGTAGCTACTATAGACCAAGAGAATGATACGTTAGATTTTCCGTTTTGCAATTCCTTCACTGTAAACTCATTGGCAGATTTGTTGGTTACATAAATACCGTTACAATCGCCTTCCAATGTTACAAACACTTTTAAAGGATGTTTGTCATCTACACGAATGTTTTTACTAAGATTTGGATCAATTTTAATTCTAGCCGTACCATTTGAAAGTTTGCCTACACCGTAATCCTGTAATAATATCTCCGGTGCCTCTGGAGCAAACATTATAATAGGCTCATCCTTAACATCCTTTACAATAGTACTTACAGTACCATTACCCATAATCTTATATCGTGTTAGACCATTCCATCCTCCTACAAAGGCTAAACCACTAAATTCACTGGTAAAAACACCTCCAAAAATTTCATTTGCGGTTTGCGATGTTGATCTTCCGTATACACCAAATTGACTACCCGTTCCAGCAACACCAGAGCCTAAACCAAGAACTCCAACAATAGTATTGTTATTCCCTACTCCAATAAGTCCTGTACCGTTAGCAGCCGTTGTAGAATAACCGTACACCCCGGTATCACCCGCACCAGCTAAACCAGAGCCATTAGTTAAAGTCCGAGCAGTTATGCTACCATTACCAACCCCTGCAAATCCTGTTCCCGCGGTATCTTCTGCAAAACTTGCTCCTCCAATTCCATCACCTGTAATTGTTGCACCTGTTCCAGGTAAAACTGCTAAACCTGCTCCACCGCCAGCAGCTATTAATCCTACTCCGTCCTCATCTGTATTAATAACGGCTGCACCATTGCCGTCTTCCCCAGAAGCCTGTCCATATAAAGCATATCCATTAACAGCACTTGAAGCAATAGAATTATTAGTTCCTCCAGCAAAAGAACTGAAAACTGAAGCTGCAAATGGAGCTGTATTATTTACTATTATCTGCCCATTTGACATAATGCGCATTCGCTCATTCGTATTGGTAGAAAAACCCAAAATATCCGCACCAGCTTGAAACATCCCTGTTCCTACATTATCATTCCAAGAATATATGGGTGTAGCCGCATCTCCATTTGTAAACGCTCTTAGTCTTCCGCCATTTGCTTGTGTTGTTCCATTGGTTACTTCAAAACGATCAAAAGATGTTGTTTTAATTCTTAGGGCAATGTCATCTGTGGTGCCTAAAAAATTGGTTCCAGCAACGGTACCCGCATTTCCCCAACGGCCCCAATCATTATTTGGTGCATCGGTGGCAAGGCGAACCCACTGCGTACCATCATTATAGTAATAGCCGGGGGTAACATCACCTGTTGTGTTTTTGTTAAACACGACCATGCCTTGTACGTGGGCGGTCATTGGCGCAAAATTGGATGTATTTACAAGATTTACTCTTGGTAGTAACAAACCTTTTGTAGTTGTAGTGGCATCTCCAATTTCGAGAAGCGAATCGTCATTTGGATTTGTATTCCCAATACCAACTTGGGCAAAAGTGCTAAATGAAAGAATTAAAAAGAGACCGCAAATACTAAAAGCAAGCCCCTGGGGAGTGTACATTTTTTTCATAAAAATAGTTTTAAAATTAAAACGAAATTATTATGATAAGGGGCATAACAATGATATGGAAGTAGTGAAAAAAATGCAAATTTTTTAAGCTATACTTAGCTCTACGGGCTTTTTGATACAAAATGCTCAAAATATTCGTTAAGACGTTTTTGATTTTCGACAAAGGGTTAAAATATGTAGGAAAAATACATATTGAGTAAGTGCTTAAATTGTAGGAATTTAAAACTTTAACATTTTGAAATTGTTAAAATCGGGGGGAATTCTTCTAGAAGTAGGTTTTTTGGGCTGTGAATTGTGAACTGTGAGACGTGAATAGTGAATAGTTAGTAGTTAGTTGTTAATAGTTAGTTGTTAATAGTTAGTAGTTAATAGTTGTAGTCAGTAGTCAGTAGTCAGTAGTGAATTAAATAAAACTGAAAACTGAAAACCGACAACTAATCAGAACTGCTCCCAAGTAAGTTTCAATCCATCTTTCACTGAAAATAATGGGTCATAATCCAATAGCTTTCGGGCTTTGTCAATATTTGCCAGGGAATCGCGTACATCGCCTTTGCGCGGTGGGCCATAGTTTGCTTTTACTTCTTTGCCAGAAATAGATTTTAATTCTTTCCATAGTGTGTTCAAACTTATTCTTTCGCCAAAAGCTACGTTGAATACCTCATTTATGGCCTCCTCTTTTGCGAAAAAAGCACGGACGTTTGCCTGTACGGCGTTCTGGACAAATGTAAAATCACGGGTCTGCTCGCCATCGCCATTGATAGTAGGTGCCTTTTCATCTTTTAACGCTTGCATAAAAAGTGGAATTACGGCAGCATAAGCACCCGTGGGGCTTTGGTTGGGCCCAAACACGTTGAAGTAACGCAGACCAATGGTTTGTGTGCCGTACGTTTTGAAGAACACATCTGCATAGAGCTCATTCACTAATTTTGTTACCGCATAGGGTGAAAGCGGTTTACCGATAATGTCTTCTTCTTTGGGAAGGTTTTGGCTATCGCCATAAGTAGAGCTGGAGGCTGCGTACACCAAACGTTTTACGGTTTCACTTTCCTTTTGAGCGACGAGCATATTCAAAAAACCCGTAACGTTTACTTCGTTTGAAGTAATAGGATCGTTAATGGAGCGGGGAACCGAACCTAAGGCGGCTTGATGCGATACATAGTCAATGCCTTCCATTGCCTTTTTGCAGGTTTCCAAATCGCGAATATCTCCTTCCAGAAATTCAAAACGTGGATTATTTTGAAATGGTTCAAGATTTTTCACAAAACCCGTTGCCAGATTATCCAGAACGCGTACTTTTTTTGCGTTGTTATCCAATAAATAATCCACAAGGTTAGAGCCAATGAAGCCAGCGCCGCCAGTGATTAAAAAGGTATGTTTTGAGAGGTCTGTGGTATGGTATTTTGGAGTTTGCAAAGCGTTAATTGTTAATTATGGATTTATCTTTTAACCACAGAGGACACTGCGTTTTTCACAAAGGTCACAAATATTTTCGTAATGTCCCTTTTTGCCTTCTTTGTGTTCTTTGTAATTTACTTTTTATGGAATTTGTAAAATTTTATTTATTAATATAAAAGTCGTCAACAAGCGCATAATTAGACAGCAGAAAACTGACAACCGAGAACCGAAAACTACAAACATCCATCGACCAAGGTTTTCGGAAAAAATGATTTTACATCAAACACTACCGACGGTGATGCCCTGTGTTTTTCTACATTAAAATCTGAAAACTCCCTATGGCCTACTGCCAATATAATGGCTTCATAATTTTTCTTTAGTTGTCCTTCCTCGCTTAATAAACGCAGTCCAAACTCATTGGATACTTCGGTAGCTTTTGCCCAGGGATCATAAACATCTATGTTGAGGTTGTATTTACGCAACTCTTCTATAACATCTATCACTTTACTGTTACGTATATCGGGACAGTTTTCCTTAAAGGTAATACCCATAACGAGTACATGGCCGCCTTTAACCTTACATTCCCTTTGGATCATTAATTTAACCACCTCTTGGGCCACATAATTGCCCATCCCGTCGTTCATACGTCTTCCTGCCAAAATAATCTCGGGATTGTAACCTTCCTCCTGGGCTTTCTGTGCCAAATAATATGGGTCTACGCCTATACAATGGCCTCCTACCAGTCCAGGTGTAAATTTTAAAAAGTTCCATTTGGTGCCCGCAGCTTCCAGAACATCCTGGGTATCTATATCCAACAATCGGAATATTTTTGAAAGTTCATTTACAAAGGCAATATTGATATCGCGCTGTGAATTTTCAATAACCTTAGCGGCCTCAGCCACTTTTATGGACGGTGCCAAATGGGTTCCAGCTGTAATTATTGAAGCATACAATTCATCAATATATTTGGCAGCTTCGGGGGTGGAGCCAGAGGTTACTTTTAATATCTTGGTAACAGTATGCTGCTTATCGCCTGGGTTGATTCTTTCTGGGGAATAGCCTGCGTAGAAATCTTTATTAAATTTAAAGTTCGAATATTCTTCTAGAATAGGAACACAAATATCCTCGGTAACTCCGGGATAAACTGTGGATTCATAAATAACCACATCGCCTTTTTTCAAAAGTTTCCCAACAGTTTCACTGGCTTTTTGAAGCGGTGTCAATACAGGTTGATTGTACTTATTGGTTGGTGTAGGCACTGTAACGATAAAAACCGTAGCCTCAGCCATTTTAGAAGCATCGTTTGTAACAATAAGACCAGTAGCTTCGGATTGAATTAAGGCTTTTTTTAATTCTTCGGAAGAAAGTTCCAAAGTAGTGTCAATTCCTTGTTGTAATTGCTCGATGCGTTCTGAATTGATGTCGAAACCGATCACTTTATATTTTTCAGCGAAAGCGGCGGCAAGCGGCAAGCCAACATAGCCTAAGCCGATTATTGCGATTGAGGGGTTTTGTTTCATTTTGTGGATGCTAGGGATACTATTGTTGCTTTTGATACCATTGTTTTTAAAGTTTTTTCGTCAATCGGCATCTTTGGTCGGCAAAATTACGGGTTTTAATAGAAATAGAGGATGTTAAAAGTAAAAACATCCCTCCCCCGCCCTCCCTTCGAAGGGAGGGGGTAGTTTCGGAAATGACTCATGTTTTGTTATAAGCGTCAAAAGCCACCCTTTGAAGGGGGATTTAGGAGGATGTCAATCAGAATTTTAATTACAAAGAAGGTTCTACTCGAAAAAACATCCCTCCCCCGCCTCCCTTCGAAGGGAGGGGCTAGATTTGGAAATAACTTATGTTTTGTTATAAGTATCAATAGTCCCCCTTTGAAGGGGGATTTAGGGGGATGTTTTTAACTATTTTCTCTTACATAACTCTTTATGATATTAATTACACTTTCAGTATTGTTTAGAATCTCATTATTCGTAAATCTTAAAAAATGAAGTCCTTGCGCCTCCATTTTACCTTGTCGTTCTGCATCCTCAAGAAAATTATGTTCATGGATATTCCCATCGACTTCTATAACCAGACCAATTTCATGGCAATAAAAATCTACAATAAAATTTAAAATTGGAACTTGTCTATGGAATTCTAGACCCAAGGATTTTTTTCTAATACCCTCCCATAACATTTTTTCAGCAGGAGTCATATTTTTACGGAGTTCCCTAGCCATCGCTTTCAGATGTTTATTATATGGAAGTATTTTGTTTGCCATGTGATAAATATAGTGAAAACATCCCTCTCCCGCCTCCCTTCTAAGGGAGGGGCCAGTTTCGGAAATGACTTATGTTTTGTTATAAGCGCCAAAAGTCCCCCTTTGAAGGGGGATTTAGGGGGATGTCAATCAGAATTTTAATTAAAAAGAAGGTTCTACTCGAAAAAACATCCCTCCCCCGCCTCCCTTCGAAGGGAGGGGCCAGTTTCGGAAATGACTTATGTTTTGTTATATGCGTCAAAAGCCACCCTTTGAAGGGGGATTTAGGGGGATGTCAATCAGAATTTTAATTAAAAAGAAAATTCTACTCTAAAGAACATCCCTCCCCCGCCTCCCTTCGAAGGGAGGGGCCAGTTTCGGAAATGACTTATGTTTTGTTATATGCGTCAAAAGCCACCCTTTGAAGGGGGATTTAGGGGGATGTCAATCAGAATTTTAATTAAAAAGAAGGTTCTACTCGAAAAAACATCCCTCCCCCGCCTCCCTTCGAAGGGAGGGGCTAGATTTGGAAATAACTTATGTTTTGTTATAAGTATCAAAAGTCCCCCTTTGAAGGGGGATTTAGGGGGATGTCAATCAGAATTTTAATTAAAAAGAAAATTCTACTCTAAAGAACATCCCTCCCCCGCCTCCCTTCGAAGGGAGGGGTCAGTTTCGGAAATAAATCATGTTTTGTTATAAGCATCAAAAGCTACCTTTTGAAGGGGGATTTAGGGGGATGTCAATCAGAATTTTATTTGTCGGAAGAATTAAAAAGCCCCCTCTTTGAAGAGGGGGTTTGGGGGAGATGTTACTTTCTTCTAAAAATCCTTTTTGCCCTATCCCAAAGTGTAGGGGGTTTTATGTGTTCGTGATATCCGTTGCCGTAATTGCCATAGGTACCGTAGCCGTAACCATAGCCGTACCCATAGCCGTAACCATAACCGTAGCCTTTTCCTGCTTTTTCAACATAGCCATTCAAGACAATGCTAATATGTTTAACTTCGCCGGTCTTGTATTTTTCGTTAACAAAAGTGAACATATTTTTATGGGTATAATTGAAACGGGCCATATAAAGCGTGGCGTCAACGTGTTTCATAAGTTCCAACGAATCGGAAACAAGGCCCAATGGCGGGGAATCCAGAATAATATAATCATAGCGCTCCTTGAGAGCATCAATCAAATTATCCAATTTTTCACTGATCAATAATTCGGAGGGGTTTGGGGGTATTGGTCCAGAAGGGATTACATCCAAATGCGCTATTTCGGTTTTTTGAATTACGGTGTCAATATCTGCTTCATCTATGAGAAAATTGACTACTCCCACGTCATTGTTGATATTGAAATCTCCAAAAATTTTAGGCTTTCTAAGGTCAAGCCCCACTAAAACCGTATTTTTTTCACTTAGTGCAAATACCGAAGCAAGGTTTATCGAGCAGAACGTTTTTCCTTCCCCACTGACGGAACTGGTTACCAATACTGTTTTGGCTCCTTTTATGCCCTGCTTTTTATATATGAACTGCAAGCTTGACCGCAGGGCCCTAAAGGCTTCGGCCATAGCCGATTTTGGCTTGGTAAGAACTACCAAGTTGCTGTCAATTGGGCTTTTCCCTATAATGCCCAAAAGTGGAATGGAAGTAATCCGTTCCAGATCCTTTACGTTGCTTATTTTGGTATCAAAGAATACGCGTAAGAATACAAAGACCAAGGGAAAGAATAATCCAAGTAGACCGGCCATCATATAGTTTAACTGGGTATTAGGGCCAATTTGTCCGCCACCTGTATCCTTTGCGGAATCTATCACCATCACATCGCTTACATTGGCAGCCTTTACTAGTCCCGCTTCACTGCGCTTTGCCAAAAACAGGTTGTATGTTCCCTGACTCAGGTTATAGCGGCGCTCAATGTTCAATAGATCCTGTTGCTCCTTTGGAAGTTTTCGTATCTCTCCTTCATATCTCCCAATATCGCGATTGATAGAAGTAAGTTCCTGATTTTTTAAGCTTTTTGAGGAACGAATATTTTCCAACAATACAGTTTTGACTGCATCAATCTGGCGGTCAATATCATTAAAAATTGGAGCGCCTTCCTTAAAGGAATACTGAAGCTTGTTGCGTTCTTCCGCAAGGGCAACGATCTTTCCTACCCCTGATACAACACTAGCCTCTGAAATACCGGCCACAGAGGGAGCGGGTACATCTCTATAATCGGAACGGTTTATAAGATAGTCCTGAAGTGTATTATAATAATTAAGTTCACGGTTTACGGATTCTTTTCGCAGATCCAATTCATTCAATTTGGCATTTATCTCAGAGCCTTCGCTCTCCAGATTAAAGATGGCATTTTTGTTTTTGAATTGGTTAAGTTCGTCTTCCACAGTAGAAAGTTCGGCTGATTTTATGGCAAGGCTGCTATCGATAAACTTAATGGTTTTTGTAGCGAATAAGTTTTTGCGTTCCAGCATATCTTCGCTTAAAACTTCAACAGAGGTATTTAAATAATCCACCAACTGAGCTTTGTTATTGCCCGTAAGCCTCATTCTGAGCACTGAGGAACCTTTACTTTCTGGATCAACGCGTACCCCAAGATATCTTTTTACAATACCATCATAGTTTCGAAATACAATATAATAGGGCGTTCCCGGTTTTGAGATCATTTCGGGATTGGGCATGAGAACCCCATTAAAAAAGGGAAGCCGTATGGGTTCGCCGATTTTGAAATCCTGTGAAAATTCGCCAGCATCCACAAACCTCGAGCTTCTTTCCTTTGTGCTGTAATTTTGAAGGTTGATGTTTCCTGCTTCCTCAAAGGCTACACTTAGGTTAAAATTTACCGAATCCTTAAAAACAATCTTGATTTGTTTGTTAAGCATTTGTGATTTGGTAGTATCTACTTCCACAAAGAAGGGAGTCTGCTTATAGGCGTTCACCTGCTGGTATTTTCCATCGCGCAGGTAATCCATATAATATTGCAAGCGCTCCACCACTTTTTCATTATGCGAACGGGATTGCAAGGTGATAACGGCTGTATTCACCTTATCAGTAGTACCTCCCCAATTAAAGGTTAGGCTGGTATTGGAGGTAAAAAAAGGGTTTTGGTCGTCCTTTATGGAAACCATATTTTCCATTTGGTAAATTGGTAGTTTACGGACGTTGATATAATAAGCTATGGAAAAAGCAATAATCAGAGAAACCAAAAACAGCGGCCAATGGTGCACAAGCCTAAATAGAAAACCTTTAAAATCAAAGGTGGTATGGGTTTCGTTTATTTCGAATTCCTCGCTCATATTTTTTATAATCGGGTAAACAACAAAATGGTCGTAACCAAAGCCGTTGTAATGGAAATGATAGTTGTGAATGATTGCAGTCCAGTGGTACCCGTACCCAATGATTTTTGCGGCAGTGGGTTAATCAAAATTAGGTCGTTCGGTTTTACATAATAATACGGCGAGTTCATCGCGTCCAGTCGGGTAAGGTCTATGTGGTGTACCTTTTGGCCGGCAGGGTATTGGCGAATAATCACCACATCGGTCCTATCGCCCGTAAGGGTGATATCGCCACTGTTGGCGATGGCTTCCATAATGCTCACTTGGTCGCGGTAAATAATTTTTGAGCCCGGGCTGCCTATTTCACCATTTATGGTATAGCGTATTCCCGCCAATTTTACGGTAACAAAAACATTTGCCTCGGCCTTAAAATAATCCCTTAACAGAATTTCCTCCAAGCGTTCGCGAACCTCATCAACAGTATATCCCAAAACGTTCATCTCGCCCAAACTGGGGATACGGATATTTCCGTGGTCATTAACAACAAAACCATCATAGTACAACCGCTCCTCTCCCGTGGCATTAGGATTGGCATCGCTAATCGGGTTAAAGATACCCACGGTTTCCTGGTCCAAAGCCTTTACTCGGATACTCAACAGATCGTTTATTTGAAGTCGGTAGGGTTCCTGTCTTTTTCGCAAAAGTGCCAAAGTATCGGTACTACTGGTGTTTTCCTGCAAATAGGTAAGCTGTTTTGTTGTTACACAGGAAGTAGCGCACAGAGCGAAAATTAAAAATAGCAATACATACGTAAGCTTCATAAAAGATAGGGTTGTTAATGGACAAATATAAAGTAACGCATTTAATAATGAAACATTTTTTCGGCTTGGAACATTTTCAGAAAATTGTTGCGAAAATAAAGGGCAATTGAAAAGAAATGTAGCAACGCAAGTGGGCTCTTTAAAATTCTTGGTCCAATCCTTAAAGATAAAAATCTTACTTTTGAATGTTCTCCATAAAATTACACCTATGAAATATTCCGTATCAATCACCATAGATAAACCCGTGGATGAGGTCATTGCGCTTTTTGACAATGTTGATAATATGAAAAAGTGGATGGAAGGTCTTGAAAGTTTTGAACACATTAGCGGAACGCCCGGCGAAGTGGGCGCAAAATCCCGATTGGAATTCAAGATGGGAAAGCGGGAAATTGAAATGATAGAAACCATAACCGCCAAAAATCTGCCCGAGGAATTTACCGGAACCTACGAAGCGAAAGGGGTTTTTAATATTGTGAAAAACAGTTTTGAGCCCTTGTCCGGCAATAAAACCAAGTACAGCACCGAACAGGAATTTCAGTTTAAGGGCTTTATGAAACTGATGGGCCTTTTGATGCCCGGGGCCTTTAAAAAGCAATCCATGAAATATTTGCAGGATTTTAAGGCCTTTGCGGAAAGTCAATAAATAGTAAGAATGAGCAAAGAAAAGTTGATTAAAAGATTGCGCTGGTACTATCCTTTGGAGAAATTCCACGCTTTTTTCACATTTCCCCTTTTGGCGATCTATTTTCTTACACAATATCCTTTTATAAAAAGTATTTGGTTTCTCTATGGCATGCTGGTGTGTATTTTAATTCTTTACCAAGGACAAAAATATTGGCAACTTAAGCTATGGCGGATGGAAGGAAAGCCATTTTCGCAAGTGAAAAATTTAAAGTTTTTTAAAAAAACAAAACAAATTAATATACTGCTAATAATGGGAATGCCCTTTATTTTTGCAGTTCAGCTATTAATAGTGAATTGGAATGAGGCTGATGCAGATATTTTAATATGGTCTTTTGCCGCGAACCTCTTTGCCGTTTTGGAGCACATCAATTATTACCATACACAATTGATGGTGGACAACACGTCGGATGTGGCATATATTCTTAGGAATAAAAAGTTGAAAACCGCTAGTTTGGCGAAGGATTTAAAGGAGAATCGTTTTTAAAAATTTGAATTATTCAAGTAATTCTTCATTCCATATTATTCATTAAACATTTGCAGTACTTTTGCCGAAAATATAAACCGTGAACTACCTTTCAGTAGAAAATATCTCCAAGTCCTTCGGGATGCGGGTTTTGTTTGAAAATATCTCCTTCGGAATAAACGAGGGACAAAAAATAGGCTTCGTAGCCAAAAACGGAACCGGAAAAACTTCCCTTCTAAATATAATTGCCGGAAACGATAAGGCCGATACGGGCAATGTTGTTTTCAGAAAAGGTTTGAAAATTGCATACTTGCCACAGGAACCCGATTTGGATCCTAAACTAACAGTAGAACAAACCATTTTTGATTCAGATAATCCTATTCTCAAAATTATTGAGAATTACGAGCACGCGATTGAAAATCCCGACGATTCCGAAGCATACCAAAAAGCATTCGATGCCATGGACGCCCACCATGCCTGGGATTTTGAAACGCGCTACAAACAGATTCTTTTCAAATTGAAACTGGAAGACCTACACGCCAAAGTTGGGAGTTTGAGCGGGGGACAAAAAAAGCGTCTCGCTCTGGCAAACGCATTGCTTACTACTCCCGATTTGTTGATAATGGATGAGCCAACAAACCATTTGGATCTTGAGATGATCGAGTGGCTGGAAAATCTCTTTGCAAAGGAAAATTTCACACTGTTTATGGTAACGCACGACCGTTACTTTCTGGAACGTGTTTGCAATGAGATTGTGGAACTGGATGAGGGAACGCTTTACAGTTATAAAGGGAATTACAGTTATTACCTTGAAAAACGTGAGGCTAGAATAGAAAACGAAGCTACCGAAACCGGGAAGGCGAAGCAGCTTTTCAAAAAAGAATTGGAATGGATGCGCCGCCAACCCAAAGCGCGAACCACCAAAAGTAAAAGCCGGATTGACGATTTCCACGAAATAAAGGATCGCGCCAGCAAGCGCCGAAATGACCACCAAGTTCAGTTGGAACTGAATATGGAGCGGATGGGAACCAAAGTTGTGGAGCTTCATAAGATATCAAAATCGTTTGGGGATAAAGTTTTGTTGGACAAGTTTGAATACAACTTCAACCGTGGCGAAAGGGTTGGAATTATAGGAAAAAACGGAACCGGAAAATCTACTTTTTTAAATATTCTTACGGGAGCTTTAAAACCCGATTCGGGGAAAGTGGTGGTGGGTGAAACGGTACAATTCGGTTATTACACCCAAGCCGGAATCAATATAAAGGAAGGTCAAAAAGTAATAGATGTAATTCGCGAATACGGCGATTATATTCCGCTGAAAAAAGGTCGGCAGATCTCGGCATCGCAACTTTTGGAACGTTTTCTATTCGACCCAAAAAAGCAATATGATTTTGTGGAAAAATTGAGCGGTGGTGAACGCAAACGTCTTTATTTATGTACCGTTCTCATCAAAAACCCAAACTTTTTGATACTCGATGAACCTACAAACGATCTTGATATTGTTACGCTGAACGTTTTGGAAAGTTTTCTTTTGGATTTTCCCGGTTGCCTTTTGGTAGTGAGCCATGACCGTTATTTTATGGACAAGATTGTGGATCATCTTTTTGTATTTAGAGGAAATGCCGAAGTTGAGGATTTCCCCGGAAATTATACAGACTTTAGAGTTTACGAGGATAGTAATATACAGGAAAAACGAGAAGCCAGCGAAGCAGGGCCAAAGATAAAAAAAGACTGGAAGCAGGATACAGGTCCCGCGAAACTGAGTTATAACGAGCAGAAGGAATACAATAAACTGGAAAATGAAATTGCCAATCTGGAAAAGGAACGGGAAACACTTCAAAATAAATTCGCCACCGAAAACTGGGACGGCGAAGAGATTGACAAGCAATCCATAAAACTACAGGAAATAATCGATTCCATTGAAGCGAAGGAAGAACGTTGGTTTGAGCTTTCTGCGAAAATGGAGGGATAATTTTATTGTTTATTGCTATTATTTATTGGAAACGCTGCGTTCTCTGCGTCTCTGTGGTGCTATTTTACTGCAAAAGCGCAAAGGAAGAAAAGAATTATATTTGAATTATGCTTCTACACTTAACCCTTAACCCTTAACTCTTAACTCTTAACTCTTAACTCTTAACACTTAACTCTTAACACTTAACACTTTACTTCCCCCGTGATCCACCAATCAAAAAGTTACATAAAATTTATTCGGCTTGCCAAAAACAGGCACGGCGTGCACTCCCCTTTTGTGTATGATTTGGTGACAAAGTGTTTTAACGATAAAACGAAATATCCCGAATATGAAATTCTGAAATCGCACCGAAAAGCTTTGCGAAGCGATACTTCAACCTTTGAAATGAAGGATTTTGGGCAAGGTTCGCGAGTTTTTAAAGGCAGCGCAAGAAAAGTTTCCGCGGTTTTGAAAAATGCGGGAATGCGCAAAAAGCGACAACGGCTACTATTCCGCTTGGCGAAATATTTCAACAGTGAAAATGTTTTGGAACTTGGGACTTCACTGGGTTTGGGGACGGTTGCGCTTTCGCTTTCCAATGAGTTTTCTGCAATCAACACCGTGGAGGGCTGCCCCAATACACTAAGCAAAGCGCAGGAATATTTTGAGAAATTCAACTTGCACAATATACAGATACATCAGGAGCTTTTTAGTGAATTTTTAGAAAATACCTCAACACAATTTGATTTGATCTTTATTGACGGCGACCACAATGGCGAGCGGACCTTGGGTTATTTCAATTCACTTTTAAAAAAGGTGCACAACGACTCCGTCATCATTTTTGACGATATTTACTGGAGCAAGGATATGACCGTTGCTTGGCAAAAAATAATTACAAACGAAAATGTAACCGTAAGCATCGATACTTTTCAATGGGGATTGGTTTTTTTCAGAAAAGAGCAACCGAAACAGCATTTTGTGATAAGGATTTGATGAATGGATACTATGGTTACTGTGGTTACTGTAGATTCTATTGTTTATCGAATATTTTGTAACACTACGTTTATCTTTGCGTCTTACAAGCGATGATTAATTTAAAAAAAGTCCTCCTTTGGAGGATTTAGGGGGCTTATGAGTTTAGTAATTAAAATCCGAAATATCACTCGCGATTTTCCACTTGGGAACGAAGTGGTTAAAGTGTTAAAGGGAATAGATTTGGACATTGAGCGCGGCGAGTATGTAGCGCTGATGGGGCCTTCCGGTTCTGGAAAATCTACGCTGATGAACCTTTTGGGATGTTTGGACACGCCCACTTCCGGCAGCTACGAGCTAAACGGGAAGGACGTGAGCAATATGACCGATGACGAACTGGCTGAAATAAGAAACAAGGAAATAGGATTTGTGTTTCAAACCTTTAACCTTCTGCCGCGCACCACTGCCCTTGAAAACGTGGCGCTACCAATGGTTTATGCAGGCGCTTCAAAAAGCGATCGCACCGAGCGCGCAAAACAGGTTTTGACCGATGTAGGCCTGGCCGACAGAATGGACCATAAACCCAACCAACTTTCCGGTGGGCAAAGACAACGTGTAGCCGTTGGTAGGGCTTTGGTAAACAAACCTTCCATTATTTTGGCCGATGAACCTACGGGAAACTTGGATTCAAAAACTTCAGAAGAGATAATGAATCTTTTCAACGAAATACACAAAGCTGGCAATACAGTGATTCTCGTTACCCACGAAGAGGATATTGCTGAAAACGCCCATAGAATTATTCGCTTGCGGGATGGAATTGTGGAAAGTGATACTAAAAAAGTCGCGGTTGACAGTCGCAGTTGACAGTCGCAGTTTTCAGTAAAATTGTTTTAAAAGTGAATTCGTTAATTCGTATCATTATATTTCAATCGTAAATCGTAAATCTGCAATCGTAAATTTCTTGAATATGGAACTTTCGAACCCCATTGTTTTAATAATTGGCGGAATCCTGCTTCTTGCCATTCTCTATTTTTGGAACAAACGCAATGCTTCAAACCAGAAAGCACGTCGCAATAGAAATTTCCGCAGTAGCTATTACGAGCGGAAAAAGGAACGGGAAAAAGAAAGTGGGCGGTAGTCAGTTGTAGTGGCGGTAATGGACATTATTATACAAGAAGGTGGAACCAAGTTTACCAAATTTAATTTTTCAGAATCTTTTTTATTAAGCTTCCATTGTGAGTAGTGATCTGTAAAAAATATAAGCCATTTTGAAGATGGGATATATCAAGTTCTTTTACATCCCTTTCTTCTGAAAAAAGTCGTTTCCCGAAAATGTCATAGACAACGATCTCTTCAATAGATTCATTTTTTGAATCAATGAATATTTTATCACTGCTTGGATTAGGGGAAACCCTTAAATTTCTGAGTGAATTATCCATTACCCCCAAAATCATATAGTTTTCATACCATACAAGTTTATTGTTATTTTGGGAAGCGGCAAACACGTCCATATCGGTATCGCCATCGATATCGGCGGCACACACGGCCCGGGTTAATTTCAGTTCGTTGCCGATTACCTGTTTTGGCCCAAAGTTTCCGAGACCGTCAAGGTTCTCGCTCCAGGCGATCTCAGAGTTCTCCACAATGGCCGATTCCGTTGAACCGTATAGAACATCCACATCGCCATCATTGTCCAGGTCGGCACAAAAAACACTGGTACACTGCAAGGCTTCATTGGTCACGACCCGTTGCGGCCCAAAAGTGCCCTGCCCGTCGAGATTTTCGTGCCAGGCCACACGGTCGTCGCCATTGGTACAGCCCATAATATCCATATCGCCATCGCCGTCTATATCTGCACAAAAAACATCGGCTACGTATGCAGCCTGTCCTGCCACAATGTTTTGCGACCCAAAATTTCCCTGCCCGTCCAGGTTCTCGAACCACGAAATGGTAACCGTATTGGCCGAGTTGGCCACCACATCAAGATCGCCGTCATTGTCAATATCGGCAGCAAAAACCGATCTGCAGCCAAGCAAGTTAGAAGAAATGAGGTTTCGGGCAGAAAAACTGCCCAGACCATCCAGATTTTCGTACCAAGCAGCTGTATTTTGTTGATCTATAGCCGCAAGAATGTCTAAATCACCGTCTCTATCAAGGTCAACCCCTATGGCATCGTTAACATTATCCGCATTGTTATCAATTATTTTTGGAGGTCCAAAAGTTCCCGCCCCATCCAAGTTTTCTATCCATAAAACCTTATCTTGGTATGTATCCGACACTAATATATCAATATCACCATCGCCATCCAAGTCAGCTGTACTAACACCATAAATTTCTGATAGATCGACAATCAATTGCAACGACCCAAAGCTACCCTGGCCATCAAGGTTTTTATACCATGATACGCCATTTGTAGAGCGTGCCCCGGAAATAACATCGGGGTAGCCATCGCCATCAATATCGGCTACCGTTACCACTACGGGGAGTGCCGCATCTGTACCAATGAGCTGTTCTGTACCAAATTGAGCCAGGCTTTTGGGTGCCACAAAAACAAATATGACAAAAAGTAAGAGTTTCATAACAATAGGGAACGTCCGGAGACGTATATTTTGAGTTTCCGGACGTGGTTAAATCAGTTCGCTTCTTTAAAAATAACAGTCTGCTGCGTGCTACCGTCTTGATAGTTTTCCTCTATTTTATAGAGTCCTGGATCCAAGGTATTTATCAATGTAGGATTGTTTATACCCAATGAATCTTTGGGCGTTACGGTTATGTTGGTGTTAAACACATTGTCGTTAAACCTCGTAATTCTGCCATCCGTTGGTTTTCGGTTGTAGTTGTCGTAACACCTCCTTGCCTGGGGGTAAAAGACGGAACCTATTTCGTGCTTTATCAATATGGCAGAATGGTTAGGATGGACAATGGTGCTGTAATCCTGTTCGTTTTTATCTATCTGCAAAAGGATGGTGTTGTTGTTGGAATAGAACGAAATGTCATTATAATCGGCCGGTTCCGGACATTCGCAACGGCATTCCACAAAACGGTACTCAAAACCGGGCTGGAAATGGGGCGGAATGTAATGCGGCGGCAAGGGTCCGACCACATAATATTCCCCTTTATAGGGTTCATATAAAGATGCCACCGTTGTGGTAGCGTTTATCAATGGTTGGTAGGCCCCGATTTTTTCCCGCATTCTGCGAACCTGACCGGGAGTCAAGTAATCTTCTATGCAATCAAAACAATAGGCATCGCTCATAGCGTTTTTGACATCTTCAGGGAAAATTTGATATTGCACCTCATCCTCATCTTTTTCAGTACCGAAGTATTCACAATTTTCATTCACGTATGGGCAAAAGCCCACTCCGTTGTCAAAATGATAATAACACGTATTGGCAGCAGTATCCACAACATTGTCATCGGCACAAGGGGCATTATAATCATCGTTTTGATTACAAGGAGGAGGCGTTGCTATTCTTGTAGTATGTTCCTTATTGGAGCATCCATTTGTTTTAGAACGAGTATGGTACAGCCCTAGGGCATGGCCCATTTCATGAGTAGTAGTAACGCTATTTAGCTTGTCTGCCTTTAATATTATCATATCGCTGCCTACGCCTCTGGCAGCACCTCCAAATTCTGAACCATAGGGCACGTAGATGTTTATGGCATTTGGCGTTTTATGGTTGTTTGCTGCATAATTAAAAAATTGACCGATTTGACATCTGCCTACATTACCATAACCATCAGGGTCGTATTGGCCGGGATAGTTTACGCATTGATACGTGTCCGGTATTCCGTCACCATTGGTGTCCACTAACTCATATTTCACCAGTGGAAGGTTTGCGGGGGTTGTAAAGGAATCATAGCCCCTATACTTAAAAAAGATATTATATTGATTGAAAAAAATGTTCAGCTTGGCAATACATTCCAATACCTTGTCCTCACTGAACTCACCCCAGCCGTAGGATCCATCGGGTTTTTGTACTTGCCAGAAAAATACGTTCAAAACAATAGGATCATCGGTACTGGGATCCAATGGAGCCGTGGAATAACTGAACGCTCCTGAAGCGTCAGAACTTTCTGTGCTTTCGGTAGCGCAAGTGTCTAAATAACTTTGGGCAAACATCTTTTTTGTATTTCCCATAAAAATACAAAAAATAAAACAGAGAAATAACGTGGTTGGTCTCATAAAACAGTATTTAGTTAAACAATAATTTTAAAAAATCACTTTCTAAATAAGGTTTATTTTTTAAATGTAGTATTATAAGGTTACAAGTTTTTTAAAATATGTTAAGAATTTGCTTGCATGCCAAATGTAAGTGAAGAAGATAATTCAAAACTTAAAAAGAGCCTTCCCATAAACTTGGGCTTGGCCATTAAAATGGCAAGAAAGAAAAACAAACTCTCCCAAACGGAATTGGCAACGCTTACCCTTAAAGACAGGCAATATATTTACAAAATAGAACAAGGTAAAGTCACTCCGAACATTGTAACTATAGGCATAATAGCTAAAGCCTTAAACCTTTCCATACCCGAGCTACTTGAAAATTTGTAACAACCCAAGAAACTATTTTCATCAATTTAACCGAATTTATTAAATGATTTTTTAGCCTATCCATTAATTGGGTTATTCGTAAATTTGTCCAAAACCACATCCCTATAATGAAAATATATACCAAAACCGGCGATGCAGGCACTACTGCCCTTTTCGGCGGCACACGGGTTCCTAAGCACAACATCCGTATTGAAAGTTATGGCACTGTAGATGAACTTAACTCATACCTTGGATTGATTCGCACGCAGGAAATTGACCCACGCAGCAAAGAAATATTAACACAAATACAAGATAGACTTTTTACTTTGGGTGCCATTTTAGCAACAGACCCTGCGAAAGCCACACTGAAAAGCGGCAAGGAACGTCTCAACATTCCCAAAATTGACGAGGAAGACATAACGCTTTTGGAAAATGAAATGGACCAGATGAACGATGCCCTGCCAGCCATGACACATTTTATATTGCCGGGCGGAAATACTACCGTGTCATATTGTCACATAGCCCGCACTGTCTGTCGTCGCGCAGAGCGCCGTACCACGCTATTAAATGAAAATGAGCCCATTGATGAACGGGTACTTATGTATTTAAACCGACTATCTGACTATCTATTTGTGCTGGCACGGAAGTTGTCTAAAGACACAAACGCGGAAGAGACGCAGTGGATTCCGGAGAAGTTGTGAGTTGTCGGTTGTCGGTTGTCGGTTGTCGGTTGTCGGTTGTGAAAAATGACAAAATGTATTGATTTTCAATATTTTCGTTAAAAAGCCGAGCTATAAGCGAATATGTAATTTACTTACAATCAAACATTTAAAAACGTTCTTTAAAATATAGCAGAAATAATTTGGATTTTTCTTGACTTTTTAATCTAAAAAATTACTTTTGCAGAAATTATAAAACCCAAAGTGCTATGTACTGGACATTAGAATTAGCATCCTATTTAAGCGATGCACCCTGGCCCGCAACCAAAGATGAATTGATTGATTACGCGATCAGGACCGGTGCTCCGCTGGAAGTAGTGGAAAACCTTCAGGCTATTGAAGACGAGGGAGACTCTTATGACTCTATTGAAGAGATCTGGGCAGATTACCCAACCGACGATGATTATCTTTGGAACGAGGATGAATATTAATCCCAAAGATTTGGGAAACAATTAAAATAATATAAAAAGTCTCTTTTACGGGGCTTTTTTTTATTTAAAAGCTTTTAAAATATCGCCACGAATTCACGAATGATTGTATAAAAAAACATTCGTGAATTCGTGGCTAAAAAACAAAATTGACAAAAAGGTGCTGCGCTGCAACACTTCAAAATAAACACACATCATGGGAATATTAGATAACGTACTAAAAGTTTTTGTAGGCGATAAATCAAAAAAAGATATTGGCGAAATACAGCCGCTTGTAAACGAAGTTAAGAAACACGAAGCAGCAATAGAAAAACTCTCCCACGATGAACTTAGGGCGAAGTCAGATTTCTTCAGAAAAGAAATAAAAGACGCCCAAAAGGAGGTGCAACAACAAATTGACAGTCTTGAAAAACAATCTGAGGAAGAGCAGGACATCAACAAAAAAGAAGAATACTACAATCAAATAGACAAACTTAAGGACGACCGCTACGAAATTGAAAAAGCGACCCTTACCAAAATACTTCCCGAAGCTTTTGCCGTAATGAAAGAAACCGCAAAGCGCTTTAAAAACAACGAAACCATTACTGTTACCGCAAGCCCTTTTGACCGCGAGATTTCCGCAGATAAAGACTACGTAACCCTTGAAGACGACAAAGCCATTTGGAAAAACTCTTGGGATGCCGCCGGAAAACCCATTACTTGGGATATGGTACACTACGATGTTCAGCTAATCGGTGGGGTTGCACTTCACGAAGGAAAAGTAGCCGAAATGCAAACTGGGGAAGGTAAAACTTTGGTCGCCACGCTGCCAATGTACCTCAACGCCCTTGCCGGAAACGGCGTTCACCTTGTAACCGTAAACGATTATCTTGCAAAACGTGACAGCGCGTGGATGGCTCCCTTGTTTGAGTTTCACGGAATGACAGTGGACTGTATAGACAACCACCGTCCCAATTCCGCAGCGCGAAGAAAAGCCTATCTCTCTGATATAACTTATGGAACCAATAACGAATTTGGTTTTGATTACCTTCGTGATAATATGGCGCATTCGCCAGACGATCTTGTACAGCGTCCGCACCACTATGCCATTGTAGATGAGGTGGATTCGGTATTGATTGACGATGCCCGTACCCCGCTTATCATTTCTGGGCCCGTGCCCGAAGGTGACCGTCACGAATTTAACGAGCTGAAGCCAAAAATCAGCAATATTGTTGAAGTCCAGAAAAAATATTTGACCGGGGTTTTAGCTGAAGCTAAAAGACTTATAAAGGAAGGTGATGAAAAAGAAGGTGGCTTTCAATTGCTACGCGTATATCGCGGTTTGCCGAAAAATAAGGCATTGATCAAATTTCTTTCGGAAGAAGGGGTAAAGCAAATTCTGCAAAAAACCGAAAACCACTATATGAGCGATAACAACCGCGAAATGCCAAAGGTTGATGCCGAGCTCTACTTTGTTATAGATGAAAAGAACAACCAGATAGAACTTACCGATAAAGGTGTGGATTATCTTTCGGGCGAAGGCGATCCCGATTTCTTCGTTATGCCTGAGATAGGAACTGAAATTGCCAAGATTGAAAGCAAAGGTCTTCCAAAAGAGGAAGAAGTTGCCGAAAAAGAAGAACTTTTCCGTGATTTTTCGGTAAAGAGTGAGCGTATTCACACGATGAATCAATTGTTGAAAGCATATACGCTTTTTGAGAAGGACGATCAATATGTGGTGATGGAAAACAAGGTTTTGATCGTGGACGAGCAAACTGGTCGTATTATGGACGGTCGTCGTTACAGCGACGGACTTCACCAAGCTATTGAAGCGAAGGAAGATGTGAAGATTGAAGCCATGACCCAGACTTTTGCTACCATTACTCTTCAGAATTACTTCAGAATGTACCGCAAGCTTTCAGGGATGACCGGTACGGCGGTAACAGAGGCTGGCGAACTTTGGGAAATCTATAAACTGGACGTTGTTGAAATTCCAACCAACCGCCCAATTGCGCGATTTGACCGAGAAGATAAAATTTACAAAACCAAAAGAGAAAAATACAACGCCGTAGCGGAGGAAGTTACAGCGCTCTCAAAAGCCGGAAGACCTGTTTTGATCGGTACCACTTCCGTAGAAATTTCAGAATTATTGAGCCGAATGTTGAGCATCCGTAACATTCCCCACAACGTTTTAAACGCAAAACTCCACAAACGCGAGGCAGACATTGTAGCCGAAGCGGGAAAAAGCGGAATTGTTACCATTGCCACCAACATGGCCGGTCGTGGTACGGATATTAAATTGAGCGAGGAAGTGAAAAAAGCGGGCGGACTCGCCATTGTGGGTACCGAACGTCACGACAGTCGCCGTGTGGACAGACAGTTGCGCGGTCGTAGCGGTCGTCAAGGAGATCCGGGAAGCTCACAGTTCTACGTTTCTTTGGAAGACAACTTGATGCGTCTCTTCGGAAGTGAGCGAATTGCTAAGATGATGGACCGTATGGGCTTGAAGGAAGGCGAGGTTATTCAGCATAGTATGATTTCAAAATCCATTGAGCGCGCACAGAAAAAAGTGGAGGAAAATAACTTCGGCATCCGTAAGCGTCTGTTGGAGTATGATGATGTAATGAACGCCCAGCGTGAAGTGGTTTACAAGCGTAGATACCACGCATTGTTTGGCGATAGACTTCGTGTGGATATTGCAAATATGATTTACGACACTGCCGAAGTAATTGCCGAGAGCAACAAAATGGCGCAGGATTATAAGAATTTTGAATTTGAATTAATTCGTTTCTTCTCCATGAGCTCCCCTATTTCCGAAAAGGAATTTGAGAAAATGGATGCCCGCGAAATTGCCGGAAAAATATACAAAGCGGCCTATGTTCACTATCAGGATAAAATGGCCCGTAACGCCGAAATGGCTTTCCCGGTTATCAAAAATGTTTATGAAACCCAAAAGGATAAATACAAACGAATCTTGGTTCCATTTACAGATGGTGTAAAAACGCTGAACGTGGCTACCGATCTTGAAAGAGCATACGAAACCGAAGGAAAGCAATTGGTGAATGATTTTGAGAAAAATATCACCCTTGCCATCATTGACGATTCCTGGAAGACCCATCTCCGTAAAATGGACGAGTTGAAACAATCCGTACAGCTGGCGGTCCATGAGCAGAAAGATCCTTTGCTTATCTATAAATTTGAAGCTTTTGAACTTTTTAAGGCGATGATTGAAAAAGTGAACAAGGATGTTATTTCCTTCCTTTTCAAAGGAGAATTGCCCCAGGAAAACCAACAGCAAATTCAGGAAGCACGCGAGGTAAAAAGAAAAGAAAACCTTAGTGAGCAAAAAGACGAAATCCCAAATATGGACGAGCGAGCTGCACAGTCACGCGCCGCTGGAAACACACAACCCCAGCGCCAACAGGTAACGGAAACCATTACCCGGGAACGCCCAAAAATAAACCGCAACGATAAAGTTACTATTAAGCACGTGATGAGCGGTGAAAACAAAACCATGAAATTCAAACAAGCTATTCCATTGCTCGATAAGGGCGATTGGGTGCTTGTGGATGAATGAAGATTTAGATTTTAAATATTTTTAGAATATTGATATTAATCCCGATGTATCTGCGTCGGGATTTTTTATGTTGAATACTGAAACTTAGTGCTTGCCATTCGCCTTGCTTTTATTTGGCTATCAATTATTTATAGATCTTAAAGTCGTAAATGAGGAAGTTTTTCATAATTTTAGATTTCAAAATCAACCTATTAAAAAATCAACATTATGAAAAAAGCACTATTTACATTAGTATGTTTATCGCTAGTATTTATTTCCTGTAACGATAACACAAAAGAAAAAATGGTAACGGAAGACACTACCGTAGTGGCAGACACAACTGCTACTGAAGAACCCGAAATGATAGAAGAACCTATGGATTCTATCGCGATGCAAAAAGCTTGGGAGGCCTATATGACCCCTGGCGAGCCACATAAAATGATGGCCGAAGAAGTAGGCAAATGGAACAACGAAATGACTTTCTGGATGGGGCCAGAGGAAGAAAAAGCCACCTCAACTGCCGATATAAAAATGATCATGGGCGGTCGCTACCAAGTGGGTAACTATTCAGGTAAAATGATGGGAATGGACTTTGAGGGCCAATCTACACTTGCCTATGACAATGCCACCGACGAATATATTTCTACCTGGATAGACAATATGGGTACCGGATTGGGCGTACTACGCGGAACGTACGACGAAGCAACAAAAGCCACTACACTAAACGGCACTATGGTTGATCCCATGACCGGCAAAGACAAGCAGGTACGCGAGGTATATACTATAGTGGATGAGAACACCCGCCGAATGGAAATGTACGAAATCGGGGCTGATGGCAAGGAAGTAAAAACCATGGAAATCTTGATGAAAAGAGCGTAATTTTAATTCCAAACAATTATTTTCAAATCCCGAGCTAAGTTTCTCGGGATTTTTTATTGGGAAAATGGAGTATCTTTAAACTCAAAAATAAGACTACTATGAAAAAGATTTTTATCGAGTTTAAATGGGCAGTCATTTTCACCATCACCATGCTTTCGTGGATGTTACTTGAAAAAACACTTGGCTGGCACGAAGAGCAGATTGCGGACCATCAGTGGCTCACCCTTCTGTTTGCTCCTTTCGCAATACTGATGTATCTATTGGAAATGCGCGAAAAAAGAAGACGGGTTTACGGCGGAAGAATCACTTGGCTTCAGGGCTTTATTTCAGGAGTTATTCTGAGTGTTTTTGTGGCATTGCTTTCGCCCTTGGGTCAATACATTACCCATAATTATATCACTCCCCAATACTTTAATAATGTGATAGAATATTCCGTAACCAACGATCTGATGACCCGTGAAAAAGCAAACGACTATTTCAACATAAACAGTTATATGTGGCAATCTGCCATTGGGGCTTTCGGTTTTGGGGTTATTACTGCGGCAGTGGTTGCAATCTTTGTGAGGAAAAAGTAATTTTTCCGTACCTTGAACACTTGTTGATTTGATTATGCGGTTTACTTTAACTACCATATTTTTTTTCTTCTTTCTATTAGATATTTTCGGCCAAAGCAATAACGACTATACCGATATGTTGCTGGAAGCCCAGAATAATTTGTATGTCCAGCCTGCGGAATCCGTTAAGATAGCGGAACATATAATTCAAAAAACCACAAATTCCACACAGCGCATTCAGGCCCATTTATTGGATGCCGAAGCGTTTACCGTCATGGGGAATTATGACAATGCAGTAAAAGCAAACATAGAAGCAAAAAAACTGGCAGAAAGTGCCCAGGATTTGGAAATGGTGGTTAAAACAAGTGTCTCATCCATTGTCCTGCTTAACCAATTGGGAATGGATGTAGTGGCAAAAGAATATTTTTTGAGGACGAAGACATTTGTGGGAGAAACAAACAAACAAAAAATTGCTACGTATTTGAAAGGCGGAACAGAATTACTTGAAGGTTATACATTTTTAGAAACAGAAAATTATTCACAAGCATTACAAAAGTTTATAAATGCTAATTCTTTTTTTAACGAAATTCCCGATGAAATACTCCGCAACCAAACTACTGCGGTACTAATTGAAACCTATCTGCCCGCTACAAATCTTGATTCAGCAAAGCAGTTTTTTCAATCGACCCTCCAGAATACTTCAGGAGCTCCACCCAATAATTTTCTACAGATGGTTACCCTTAATCAGCTTGGCAAAGTGTACTTTCTGCAGAAAGATTATTACCAATCGCTCACCTCCTATCAAGCGGCATTGGAGATTTCAGAAAACCTGAACAACAAACCCTATATCTCAAAAATAATGGAAGGGCTTTCCGCTACTTATTTGGCATTGGACAAAGCCTCACTTTTTTATTCCAACAGAACTGAAAGTAGCCAAATTACAAATACTGTGGAAGTTGAAGAAGACAAGGCCGTTAACTCCCTCTACAATTATATAAACGATAACCATACGGAGCAAAAAGAGAAGGTGAAAAAAGCATACCAAAATAATCTTATGCTTATGGGCGGCATCTTATTTCTTTTACTGCTCACTTGGGCAATTTTGAGGTACCGGTATAGAAATAGGGCCAGACAGTATGAACGTTTTATAAACTATTTTGAAAAGAAACAAAACCCAATAGAAACGTTGCCAGAAAAAGAGGTTTCCAAAAGAATGAACATTCCCAAGGAAACGGAAGAGGCCTTGATAAAAAAATTGAACCAGTTTGAAAATTCAAAGCAATTCACCAAACAGGATATGTCGTTAGCCCTGCTAGCCTCCCAGTTTGAAACAAACACCAAGTACCTTTCTGAAATAATAAATACCTATAAAAACAAAAACTTCAACAGTTATATAAATGAACTGCGTATAAATTACATTACCGATAGACTTAAAAACAACAAAACCTATCTACAGTATAAAATAAGTTATTTAGCCGAGGAAAGCGGTTTTTCCTCACACAGCAGTTTTGCCACTGTTTTTAAAGCCGTTACGGGCATACCGCCTACGGTGTTCATAGAACTTCTAAGAGACAAAAAAAAGCAATCAAAAATTTATGCGGAAGAATATGAGGAAGCAGAATAATGTAAGAATTTTAATACTCTTAAGCATTTTGTTGCTTTTACAAACTGCCTATGCCCAAAAAGAGGTGGACAGCATATTGGAAAAAGCCAATGTCCTTATATATGAAAACCCAGATAGGGCAATACTTCTAGCCCAACAAGCATACAATTATCCTGATGCATCCGTAAAGAACAAAGTAAACGCATTACTTGCTATTTCAACCGCATATTCCTCAAAAAGAGATTATAACAAAGCTGCGGAATATGTGGAGCGTATTAAAGGTTTAATTCCAGATATAAAAAACAAACGGCAACAGATGAACATCCTTAACAGAATTGCCGGCCATTATCAAGAGTTACAGATTTATGACAAGGCAATTGATTATTTGGATGAATCATTATTATTGATTGAAAAGTATCCAGCGCAAGATTCCGTTCAATCATTTTTAGGTTATAATGCAACATTAAGGGGTTTTATCTATCGGGAACAGATGAACTGTGAAATTGCATTAAAATATTTCGACAAAGCAATTAAAGCTTATGAAAAAGCCAAGGAGCCACATTTAAGAAACGCCAACCTCAGCATCTGCTATTATAATAAAGGGAACTGTCTTTTAACTCTCAATAAAGTTGATGAAGCAAAAACCACTTTTTTAAATTCTATTGACTATGCACAAAATGCAGAAGCAAAAAGCTTAATTGCATTTGGACAAAAAGGGCTGGCCGAAGCAAAAACACTGGAAGGAAATTATAATGAAGCAATAACTCTTTTAAACAATGCCCGCCAGACATCAGAAAATGTTGGCGATTTAATTTTAAACAAGGGACTTTATGATGGGCTGGCAAATAATTATTTGGCCCTGCACGATTGGGAAAATTACACCATTTTTCACAGCAAATTTCTGTCATTGCAAAAACATACAAAAAAAGCGGAGAGAAAATCAGTAAACAAATCATTGATAAACCTAACGGAAAGCAAGGCGGAAGAAATTGGCACCTTACATAAATTTTATAGCCCTATTCAAATCGGCCTGATAATACTCATCATTTTTGCTTTGGGCATGATAATCCGACTGCTCATTTCTGGAGAGAAAAGACTCAAAATTCTTCAAGAAAGACTAAAAAATTAGGTTGAAAAACCTTTTTTATACTTCATTTTAAATTTCTACAAAATATTTCAAAAAACTATTGGTTAACAGTGCTTTACGGGTATTTTATGCTTTTGAAATTCACGAATTTTAAAAGATAGTTCCTTTTATTATAGTATAACACCACATACTTTAGCCCTCAGTTAAAAGACTACTATTTAATCAATAAAAACTTTTAAAATGAAAAAAGCACTATTACTATTTTTATTCTTGTGTGTAGTTAGCACAAGTACATTATTTGCCCAATATGTGGTAAAGCCAACCTTTTTTGAAACCCAAGGAGTTTCCAATGAAGGAGTGGTATCTGGGTATGAAGCTCAGGCAGGGCCCTACTCGCTTTGGAATGCCGATACAAATACATTTGAAGAAATCGGCGGCGCTGCTCCGGGATTAGGAGTTGGAGGAGGCGTAAGGTTTTCAGGAGATGGAAATTTACTCTCTGGTACTTCTTATATGGACGTTACAACCCCAACAGAATGGGAAAAAATGAATACGGGATATAACTATATATTCACAGGTATTGAGTTTCCGGACAATCAGAGCTCTCTTGGTTTTGCAGCTGGACAATCCTCAACCTATAATGGAAATGGAATAATTTTAAGAACCTATGATGCCGGAGATACTTGGGAACAACTTTGGACGGGTACCAACCAAGGTATCGAGGGGATTAGTTTTCCCGATTCCTATACAGGCTATGTAGCTGGATGGAGTGGATACGCTGGAAGAACTACAGATGCAGGAAATACCTGGACCTCCATGAACCCTGGCACAGACATTTGGTACTATACCGATGTTGTTTTTAAAGATTGGCAAAATGGAATTATAGGAGCTTTCCCAAACAGTGCACCCGGTATAATATATTACACCTCTGATGGAGGGAATACTTGGAATCCAGCTACGGGAGTGACTGCAATTCCTGACCAACTTACTTATGCAGGTGGAGACACGTATTTTATGGCCTCTAACGGTGGAACAATTCAAAAATCTACAGATAACGGAGCAACTTGGACTACGGTTCATACTGGTTCAAGCATTTTAGCAGGTATCGATTTTTATGATATGAATACTGGTTTTGCTGTTGGTGATGATATTGTACTTAAAACTACTGATGGAGGCGCCACCTGGCAAACCATTACTGTAGCAAACAGTCCCGGACCAATCTGGCGCGATGTAGCATGGTTAGACGCAGACCACGTTACCCTAGTAGGAACTCCCGAAATGATTTTTACTTCAGAAGATGGGGGCGAAACCTTCCCAATAAACAATATGGGCACTTCTACTTTTAACGAAGCGCTATATGAAGTAGTATATACTCCAAACGGTCGTGGTTTTATTTTTGGTTCACAAGGAGTAATGTTCAGAAAAGAGTCTGAAACAAACACCTATTCCATACAATCCATGTACAATGTTACCAATAATGAATGGACAGTGTTAGGTAGTTTTGATATGTCTGTTGACGGCAGTTTAAGTTCTGGTTATAATATCTCTGCAGATGGCAGTACCGTCGTGGGAAGCGCATATGTAGAACCAACTCCAGGAGAACCTGGTATTGCAGTTCACGCAACGGCCTGGACGGCAGCTGATGGCCTAGTTGATTTGGGCAGTCTTTATACAGACATAAACCGAAGTACAAGAGCCAACGCCGTAAGCGGTGATGGAAACGTAATTGTGGGATGGCAGGATTTCAACGGTCCGTGGAAATCTGCCGTATGGCGCAAAGATGCCAACGGCGATTGGTTACCAAACGAATATCTTTTGATTGACCCAAATGGCGACCCCACAGATGAATTCAACCAATTGGGTGAATGTAGCGCTATCTCTGAAGATGGTAACTGGATTGGAGGTCGCGGAGATTATGCAAATAATGGTGAACCATGGATATGGAGTGAAGCAACTGGATATATTTCATTGGGAACTTTGGCTCCTGGAAGTAGTGGCAACGTTACTGGCATAAACCACGATGGAAGCATTGTTATTGGGTATTTCCAAATTGGCCCATGGGATCCAAACGTTCCTTTTATATGGACAGCAAGCAGTGGTTTACAGGAATTCAATTCATTCGTGTCAGATACTTTAGGTTATACTATGGATGCAGGACCTATATGGGTTCCAAATGCGATTTCATTTAATGGAGAGTACATTACGGGTTGGGGATATGATCCAACTATTGGCCCTTGGGGCGATTTGTTTACTTATCGCGTACAACTACCAGCTGTTCCCACCAATGATGCCTGTGTAGAGGCAACGGTATTAGCCTGCGGTGATTTGGTTACAAACTCTACCATCTTTGCAACCGATTCTGGTGGAAACGCTTCCCCAGATGTGTTTTACTCATATACAGGCACAGGCAATCCAGAAATAATTACACTTAATGCCTGCGGTCCAGAAACCAATTTTGCAACTACGGTTAGGGTTTATTCCGATTGTACACTTACCAACCAAATAGCATTCAATGATAGTTCTTGTGTAAACCAACCTGAACTTGAGTTTGAATCGGATGGTACCACCACTTATATTATAATGGTAGAAGGTTATGACAATACACACGCTGGAAACTTTCAGTTAGGAATAACCTGTGAAACTATTTTAGGGATAGGTGAAAATCAGTTAAATAGCATCGCACTATATCCAAACCCCGTAACAGATGTTTTACAGATTTCATCAAAAACTGAAATTACTTCAGTGGCCATTTATAATGTGAATGGACAACAATTGATGAACAAGGAGTTAAGAGCCTTAACTGGTGAAATAAACTTGAGTTCTTTAAGCACAGGCATTTATTTTGCCAAAGTAACTGCCAATAACAGTACTGAAACTTTTAAAATCATTAAGAATTAATAGTTAGAATGTAATTTTTTCATAGTAATTGATTTTAATTTTGAGAAAACCGCCTCTTATAATTTTGGGGCGGTTTTAAAAAAATAATAAATACTCCATCACTAGACTCCCCTTTTTATGCACTTTAAGTGTGAGCCCCTTTTTCATAAAAATGAAAAGGGGTTTTTATTTTGAAATATTTAATTATTTAATAATAAGTAGTTTTCATTTCATATAATAGCGGTTATTGAAGCGAAACATTGCTGTAAGTAGAATTTATGGTAATGGTTTTGTTTGAACGGTTATTTTGGTTGAATCCTTTTACCAAAACTCTACCTGCACTTTTGGATTCGTTCAATTGAAGGGTTTTGGGGTATTTCAAAGTAGATTTGCTTCCGGTGAAATAAAAGGAAAACGCACCATTGGGAATTTTCACTTTGGCATCGGTATTCTCTAAACGTATATCAAGCGTTTCAAATCCATCAGAAACCTTATCGATTCTTAAATTCCCAAAAGAACCCGATAGGAACGCCTGGTTGGATACGTTGCCAATACGGACGTCGCTGGAATTGGCTTGAAGGTTTATATTCTGAACATTATCAATTTTACAGTTATCTACATATTTTACATTCAAACCTCCTTGTTTCCAAACATTAACTATAACCGGCGCATAAGATGCATTGATGAGGGTTTGTCCCCCATCAATGCTATTTGCCGTAAATGGCGTGTAATTTAAATTGGCCTTAACATTATTGGCATCTGCCATTTTCAGATCGCCGTGGCGCACATTAACCTCAGTTTTCGTATTTTTTGGCAGACGGATTATAATGGTTTTCTTCACATTAGTATTATTCCCGGTGCTGCCACGATTTCCCTGAATAATGATAGCGGTCCCGTGTGGGCTTTTGGTTACTGTCTTAGTGTAATTGCCTCCCTCACTGTCATACTTCTTTTCAATTTCGTTTGCCCAAGCTTCCATTTTTTTGCCGTATTCTTCGCCCCAGGCCTCCATTCGTTTTCCAAAATCCTCACCCCAAGCTTCCATTCTTTTTCCATAAGCTTCACCAATACTGTCTGCTCGTTTTTCATCCCAGGAATCCTCAAAACTTTTGCCCCATTCCTCCATTCGTTTTTCAAAATCCTTTCCAAACTTTTTGTCCATTTGGGCTTCAAACTTTTTCATATAACCCTCTTCGTCCCTCTGAAATTCTTCATAATCAAACTGAATGTCACCTATGTTTTCCAATAAATCTTCAGGAAGTGGCGGCACTTTTATGTTTTGGATCATGGGCATCACCATATCTTCCATTAGCGGACCAATAAAGTCAAGGTTAGGCATTTCGTTCATTGCAAAGGGCTGGTTACCGGCATTGGAGGTAACAGTTATTTTCTTACTGTTTCCTGTCACGTCCAGGTCCCAATTTTTCATCAGTTGTTCCTTTTGGCTTTCAGAAAGGTTATCCCCTTCAATAAAGGCCTCCACCTCTACCTTATTTTTGTTCCAGGTTTCAAAAACTACATTTGTAAAAGATGTATTTACAGAAATTTCTACATTATCGGACACATTGAAGCTCTCCACATATTTTTTTTGTGAATAGCCAAAAGTAGTGGCCAATGCTAGTACTACAAGGGTACTAAGTTTGAATAGCTTTAAATTCTTCATTGTTTTGATTTTTAAGTTCTTTTAATTTGTTTTTAAGTTTGAACAGCAAATCCAAACGAAGTTTCAAATTGTCAATCAATGCGGTTACTGTTGCTTCAGTGGGGCCCACTTTGCTCAGTTCTGCATTTAGCGAATTGTATTCCTTATCCAATTCGGCAAGCCGCTGCATATAACCGTCCACCAAGTCTTTATTGTCATCGGTTATCTTAAGCGAAGCCAATTGTACATTTATTCCTGCCATATAATATTCCTCCACCTTCTTTAGGTCTGGCGAAATATCTGCCAAAGTTAGTTTTGGTGTATCAGCGTTTTCTCCAGTGACGGTAGTGTTTTCCACAACGGCGTTATTTGAATCGGTGAGGGCATTGTTTTTGGACAATTGCTGATATCCAAAAAAGCTCACTGCCAAAAGCACTACTACCATTGCGGCTATTTTAAGCCAAGGGATCGATGTGTTTTCCTCTTCAGATATATTTTCTGAAAAAGACTTGTCCAGTTTAGCTTCAAAACGTGCCTGGTGACCCTCCCTAAGTTTGGGAGTTTTAGGGTCATAATTTTCGAACATTTTTTTAATATCCTGTGCCATAGCGCAAGTGTTTTAGTGTTTCTTTTAATTTTGTTTTTCCGCGGTGTAGATAGGTTCTCGATGCATTTTCAGAAATCTGCAGTATTTCTGAAATTTCCTGATGGTCATATCCTTCAATCAAAAATAATTTTACCGTTGCCTTATAATTCTCCGGTAATTCCTCAATTGCTGAAATCACTTCGGAAATGGAGGTTTCATCAGAAATAGACCAATCAGCTTCATCTTCCACAATTGTATAGACCTCTTCATTCAATGATTGTAGTTCCAACTTTTTTGATTTAAGAGTATCAAGACAAGTATTTATTACAATCCGTTTTAGCCAAGCTCCAAAAGTGACGTCTCCCTTAAACTGGCTAAGCTTTTTAAAAGCTTTAATAAATGCTTCCTGCATCGCGTCTTCCGCGGCCGCGGTGTCCTTTAAATACCTATGGGCAATAACATACATCCCGTCACAATATTTACTATATAGCGCCATTTGTGCCTTTCGGTTGCTTTGTTTACACTGCTCGATAAGTAATAAATCGGACAAACTTGATGGTTTTTTGGTTGCTGTTCACTTAAAAGACGACAAAACTATTTAGTTGTTGCAGCTTTTAATTTTTTTATTGAAAATTTTTACCACAATTAAATTCAGATTAGGTTGTTGAGCCTATTAAACTGCGCTTAATCTTATTGTGTGGACTAATTAAATCTTGAAAATAAAAATTTTGTATATTAACCCAATATTCATCGTTACCGTAAATAATTATTTCCAGAATTTTCTCCCCTGATAATTTTTGGCACACATTATGCCTAAGTAATTAAAAATTAGTATATAAATTACTGTTAACTTATCTTAAAAAAATGTTCATTTTTTATAAAACAGTGATTATTTGTGCTAAATTTGATAAAACCATCTACCTATGAAAAAGAAATACGCAGATTTTGATAAACTAAACCGCTTGCTCGTAGCCTGTTTTGAAGCTGAAAAACTGTATTACAATGCAGCACAGGACGCGCAGACTACCGACTTAAAAAGGTTTTTGAACTATATGGCTGTGGAGCGCAACCGGATGAGCCATGATATTTCAAACGAACTTCATTCCCGAGATATCGAGCCTTTAAAACAGGACTCCGAGAAAGGAAATATTGACCGTTCTTGGCAAGAAATTAAAGAAGCTTTAGAATATTTTGATGCCCAAGCCATTGTGAATTCCTGTATAAGTCGTGACCGTAACAATATTAAAAGATATGACGAGCTTTTAGAACGTCGGGAATTACCAGACAGCATTCTGGAACTTCTGGAAAAACAAAAATATCAATTGGAGTGGTATATAAAGCAAGCTGCCCAACAGCCTAAGAAAAGTCCATTTGTTGAAGAGAAGAAGGAAGAAAAGAAAGAAGAGCCAGCGAAAGAGGAAGAAGGCGGAAAAGTGATAAATCTAAAAGCTATGTAAAATAAAAAGCCCCGGGAATTCCGGGGCTTTTTTTATATTCCTTCCTTTTTTACTCATCGAGCAATAAATTTAGGTTTACGGTAATATTATCACGTGTTGCTTTGGAAAAAGGACATATTTTGTGCGCATTCTTTATAATACTTTCCCCAGTTTTTACATCCACACCGGGAAGATAACAATCCAACGTTGCTTCTAAAAAAGCACCATCTTCATCTTCACAAAAACCGATTGTTGCTGTAATGCTAAAATCTTCTGAGAGTTCAATTTTTTTCTTTTTGGCTATAACTTGTACCGCCCCGCCAAAGCATGCCGCATAAGCGCCTCCAAAAAGCTGTTCAGGGTTGGTGCCATCTCCACCGTCGCCACCCATCCCTTTCGGAACAGACAGCGCTAAGTCAAGCTTGCCATCATCAGTATTTAAATGTCCCATTCTTCCTCCTACTACAGTAGTTGTTGCTTCATATAATGTTTTCATCTTTTTATTTTTTGATTAAATTCCAGTCAATATACTACCGAAAACTGGCTTTTTAAAAAACATATTCATAAAATTGTCCTAAATTCACGCTGTGGCAGAAAAGAAAAAAAACATAAGCGCACTTAATGAAAAGGAAGGGGTTTCGCATCCAGAAACCTTGAATCTGAAAGTTGCGCAACAACTTAAAGCAAAATTAAAATCAACTCCTTCCGCCAGTGAGTTAATTAATGGAATCCTTCAAAATGACCAGTCCGCACTTAGCAGAGCCATTACAATTATTGAAAGTAGCGCACAAAAGCACCAACAACAAGCAAAAAAAATTATTGAAAACTGTTTACCCCACGCCAATAAATCTATTCGCGTAGGTATAACAGGCGTTCCCGGCGTAGGCAAAAGCACATTTATTGAAAGCTTCGGAAAATTGTTGATTTCCAAGGGGAAAAAAATTGCAGTGCTCACCGTTGATCCGAGCAGTAGTATAAGCAAGGGAAGTATTCTTGGCGATAAAACCCGAATGGAGGAATTGGTTAAGGAAAAAAATGTTTTTATACGCCCTTCCGCCAGTGGTGACACTTTGGGCGGCGTGGCGAGAAAAACGCGCGAAACCATCATTCTCTGCGAAGCTGCAGGTTTTGATGTAATCTTGATTGAAACCGTGGGCGTAGGCCAAAGCGAAACTGCCGTACATTCCATGACCGATTTCTTTTTATTACTGAAGCTTGCCGGTGCCGGTGATGAATTGCAAGGAATAAAACGCGGCATTATGGAAATGGCAGACTCCATTGTTATCAACAAAGCAGATGGCGAAAATCTAAAAGCAGCAAAACTCGCCAAAAATGAATTTAACCGCGCACTACACCTCTATCCCGCAAAAGAAAGTGGGTGGGCGCCCAAAACAATTTTATGTAGCGCCATCAAAAATGAAGGCATTGCTGAAATTTGGGAAGTGGTTTCAGATTATTTTGAAACTGTAAAAAGCAACGGCTATTTTCAGCATAAACGAAAAGAACAGAACAAATTTTGGCTGATGCAAACGATAGAAAGCCGTTTGAAAAGTGAATTTTATGCCAACCCTTTAGTTAAAGTGGAACTGGAAAAACAGTTGCTCGCCTTAGACGAAAACAAAACTACGCCCTTTGAGGCTGCGGAGAAGCTGCTTTCAATGAAAAATTAACCCCCTATTTCAACCGTTTCATAATATCCTCCATCATTTCCACCTGCACCTGCTGAATATTCAAAAGCTCTTGCTGTTGATGAATAATTAAGTGGTCCAGTTTTTCGTGCAGCATACGTATTTCCAGCTCAGATTTCAGGTTTATCATATAATCCTGTTTGGCGCGCTCCCTGTCTTTTTCTTCCTGCCGGTTTTGGCTCATCATAATTACGGAGGCCTGTAATGCAGCTAAGCAGGATAGAATTAAATTCAAAAGAATAAATGGATATGGATCAAAAGCTTTGCTAGCCAAAAAAATAATGTTGATACACATCCAAACAAGGATGAAAGCCCCAAAGATGATGATGAATTTCCAACTGCCGCCGAAACTTGCAATAGTATCGGCCAGACGCTGCCCATGAGTGAATTTAGCGGAAGCTTCATCCAGAATTATTTTGGACGAAATAGCTTCTTGGTTTTGAATGGTTTCCAAAACATCCTTTTCAAGTTCGCCCAATTCGCCAACTTCGTCCAACAAATATTCTGAAATGTATTTTTGGCGGTATTGATTTAGCTCTGAGATGGATAGGAAACTGTTGTGATTAAAAGAAGGATGCTCTTTTTCTATTAAATCAAAAATAGCTTTGCGAATGGCCTTGGCGTGCATTTTTTCGCTTTCAGGAAATTCCTTTCCGGAAACATTGCTTACGAATGTCTTCATAACTACAAAATTTCTAGTAAAAATAGACTATTATAAAACACATACATTCAAGTTCTTTGGACGAATTGCTAATTTGATTATTGATTCTTTGGGAACAAAAAATTCGCCATCCTTTTGAGCCTTTAAAATTGTATTGTCCAAACTTTTAATTTCCAAAGCCGTAAGTTGTTGAAACCGAACTTCCTTTAACCAATGATGTTTTTTGAAAAGAAAAAATACCGTAAACAAGAAAAGTTTCATCCTTGAAAGCTTGGGGACAATAACAACATCCAACAAACCATCCTGCAATGAGGCCCGTGGCGTTAGGCTCATTTTATAGCCCATTTCGTTGGAATTGGAAATAAAAAGAAGAAAGGGCGAAATCAATTCAGTTGTTCCGTTGTATTTTAGTTTCACTACATTTTTATATTGATACTTATTAAGCGTTCTCAATATAGATTTCAAATAACTAAAAAACTGCCGGGTGGTCTTTTCTTCAAAATCAGCGATTACATGTGCATCAAAACCAACGCCCGCATTGCTAAAAAACGGTTCGCCATTCATAATTCCTGAATCAATTGCAATCACTTTTTGGTTTCTGATTATGGAAAGCGCTTTTTTTAAATTTTTTGGAATTTTTAAGTTGGAAGCCAAACCATTGCCCGATCCCATCGGCAAAATCCCTAAAACCACCGAAGTATTCACCAAACAGGAAGCCACTTCATTTATGGTTCCGTCGCCGCCACAGGCAACAATAACTTCTGCGCCTTCTTCAATGGAAGCTTTTGTAAGCGCTGTGGCGTGCAGCACAAAGGCTGTTTTCTTTATTGAAATGGAATATTCAGTTTCCGGGAAGTAGGTTTTCAACAAAGCTTCGGAAAGCTCGTTATTTCCTTTTCCGGCAATGGGGTTTACAATAAAATGGATTTTAGTTTTCAATTCCAAAAGTGCTTAACTTCAACCCACCGTTTCTGAATAAATAATCAGCAGTCTGGTAACTTGAAATAATTTCCCTTAAAAAAGCTTCATCCCCATCCAAAGGCACAAGCTCATTACTCTCGCGATTCCATTGATAATAGTTTGAAACTTTTTGATCGCCCAGTACCATCACTTTATCATCTCCTTTTAACAGCCCAAGTTTTCGGTATGTGCCCACATAAGCACGTTCTTCCTCGGATTTCAATTTTAGCACATCGGTGCCATAGAGATTGGTATTATAGTTCCAATTGAGCAGCGAAAACAATGTGGGAAAAATATCAATCTGCGAAGCCATTTTGTTAACCTTTTTAGGCGCAATGTTTGGAAGATTCAACATTAAACCCGGAATATGATAGTTTTTCATATCAAGTTCCTGCCTTCCGGCACTGGAGGCACAATGGTCTGCCATAATTATAATAATCGTATTTTGGAACCATTCTTTTTTCTTTGCTTTTCTTAAAAATGCGCCAATCGCATAATCGGTGTATTTTACGGCACCACTTCTCCCCGAGCCTGAAGGAATATCAATTTTCCCTTCGGGATATGTATAGGGACGATGGTTTGAAGTTGTCATCACAAAATCAAAAAACGGTTTTCCGGCATTGTGTGCCTCATCGGCTATTTTGATTACTTTGTTGTAAATATCCTCATCGGCAATACCCCAAGCATTTTCAAAGGTCACCTCCTCATTTTCAATATTGGTGCGGGTTGTGTTTATACTTGCATCCATCAAAAAACCACGACCGCGATCTACGATATCAAAACCGTTTCCGCCAAAAAAACTGTTCATATTGTCAAAATAACCATCACCTCCATAAAAGAAATTCCGGGTGTAGCCTTTCTTTTTAAAAACCTCGCCAATAGTAAACAGTTGCTGATTATTCTCCCGTTTTATAATACTGCGACCAGGGGTGGGCGGAATGGACAAGGTGAGGGCTTCCATTCCCCGAACGGTGCGGGTTCCCGTGGCAAAAAGGTTAGTGAAAAACAAACTTTGGCTTGCCAATGAATCCAATGTTGGGGTAATGTTTTCGGTATTGCCAAAGCTTCCGAGAAATTTTGCGCTAAGGCTTTCCACACAAATAAAAATTACATTCGGCTTGAGTTCTGGCAGTGAGTCTGTATTTGGAACATTTCTGTAAATCAATTCCTTTTCAGGGAAAAGCAAACTGTCGCCGCGCTTTATGAAATTAGCATTTACCTCAGCAAAAGCATCTTTTATTGGAATGGTTTTGTAAAAATCTGCATATGAAAGTTCGTTGTTCTGGAAAGCTGCAAAGAAGGAATAGATGCCAGTTTTGGCAATTTCGTTGTTGTAGCGGTTTTCAAACTGCTCGGCATCCTTATTTTTTACAAAAAGTGCAAAAATTATAACAGTTCCCAAAACAAGCAGTGTGGGGAACAATTTGTCCATAAAAGTACTTTCACTGCTAAATGTTTTTTGAAAAATTCCTTTTCGCTTGGTAATAAAAAGAAGCAACGCCGTAATAAGTAGAATTCCACTCAACAGTAATGGAATGGGGTAAGATTCGTTGATGTTTTTTACAACTTCGTAAGTGTAAATAAGGTAGTCTACCGCAATAAAGTTGAAACGGTTTTTGAATTCTTCCCAAAAGGTTATTTCTGCAAAAAAGGAAAAGAGAAATATTACCAGCCCCAACGAATATGCAAACCAAGTAACAATTCTATCAAAAAAAGACCCATGCCATCGCTGCGGAATAAACAACAAATACAAGGCATACGGAAGTGCAAAAAATGAAACCGTACCCACATCAAACAATAGGCCTATTAGGAATGTATTTGCTATTTTGAAAAAAGAGGTATCAACGTCTTTAAAAACCCAAAACACAAAAATGAGCCGGAGTAGTGTTGATAAAATTATATACGTTTTTACAAAGTAAAAAAGCAATTTGAACCGGGAGGGAAAAAGTTTGGACACAGAAAATTAATTTAGGTACTAAATTAAAACCTAAACTGACAGACGCGTGTTTACAGTGCCTTGAAGATGTCCTATATGTTTATAATGGACATTTTTAGCACCTATTTTAATGATTTTCGGTACTCGGTTGGCGTGATGCCTTTGTGCTTTTTGAAAGTTGCGTAAAAATTGGATTTTGAACTAAACCCAACATCGTTGGCTATTCCAAGCAATGAATAATTTGAATATTTTGGGTCGTTCAGTCTTTCCAAAAAAGCATCAATGCGATATCCATTTACAAAGTCCTGAAAATTTGTATCCATATGGATATTTAAAATTTCTGAGATATACTGTTTGGGAATTTCCAGTTTTTCCGCTAAGGAAGTCAGGGAGAGTTTACTGTCCATAAAACCTTTCTCTTCTTCCATAAAGGTGGTGATCTTTTTTGAATAGCCTTCAATTAAATCTTCCTTTAAACCAGAGGTTCGGTATTTTTTTATTTCGGAAAAACGAACAATTTCAGCGGGAGCAACAACGAGTTTCCAAGCCATAAAATAGAAAAGAAAAGCAATGACCAAAAGTGTGGAAGTATTGTTTTCTGGATCGCTGAAATAAGGTATTTGCAAAATGCCCAACCAGTTTAAAATTTCATTTACCAATGCAAAAATCATAATAATGGCAAGTGGAATTATAAAATACGCCATCCATTGCTGGCTTTTCGATTTTATGATTGTCCAGACCGCAAATAAAAGATATGTTAAGAAAGAAATCTCAACCAATAATTCTAACAGTTCAATTAAAAAAACATCTTCGGCAGGATAATACTTTTCGTAGATTTCAATAATAAAATAGAAAAGGTTAGGGGTAAAAAAGGCTACATGCTTTAAATTGAAAGTTTCTCGACTTGAAACAAAATACATTACAAATAATAGGAAAAAAGTAATAAACAATGAAGAGTCAAAAAAGAACCAATCTCTGTGTTCTACAAAAAAACCATTCTCATCATCGCCAAGAACGTAAAACAAAATGGAAAGAATACTTCCTATTAACAACCAAAAGGTAGGTTTTTGGTACTTTCCCCTATTTGCCATAAGTGCCACAATGAGAAAAAGCCCTTGCAGCAAGGTAATTATTTGAAGTATTTTAAGCATTTACGAATGAAAAGAATGAAGCTCGAAGTTAAAAATTATTTTTAAACCATTCCGTCTGTGCTTCCAAACCTTCTTTTAGAGTTGTTTGTGGATTATAGTTCAATAATTTTCTCGCCTTGTCAATATTCGCTTTTGTTCGCGATTGGTCGCCGGCACGGGGCGGTTTCTTTTCGGTTGTAATTTTTGTTTGAAGAATTTCCTCAACCGTTGCAATGCCATGTGCTGTGGTGCTTTCGGTCTCAGTACCCAGGTTGAAAATTTCACCGTTGCAAATTTCCTCATTGCCAATGGCGCTTACAATGCCATCCACAATATCCTGCACATAGGTAAAACTTCGCAAATGTTTTTCACTACCATCAAAAAGTGGGAACGCTTTGTTGTTCAAACCACAATCTATCAATCGGGTGTAAAGTTTGTCGGGTCTTTCGCGTGGACCGTAAACGGAAAATAATCTAAAGGATGTTGCCAGTAATTTCTTTTCCCGGGTTTTTGCCAAAACCAGCTGCTCTGCGGCGAGCTTTGTTACACCATACCAAGAAGCAGGTTTAGGCGCAACATTTTCTGGAAACGTAGCTTCCAGACCGTAAATTGAGGAAGTAGCAATATTTACAAAATAAGGTGTCTTCGGAAGGCTTTCCGCAAATGTAATCAAGCGTTGCGTACCGAGAATGTTATTGCTAAAATAATCCTCAAAAGTACAGGCGCTGGAAATACCCGGCTGTGCCGCAAAGTGAAAAATATATTCCAAATCATTCGGAAGTGTTTCGGCTAAATCAGCTGTTCGCAAATCTAAATTAAGAACTTCAATATTTTTTTTGGAGAGTGCTCCAGCATTCAATTTTTTCAGGGCAATATCATAATAGGGCGAAAAGTTATCAAGGCCAATCACTTCGTGGCCCAGTTCCTTTAACCTTTCCGCAGTGTGCGAGCCTATAAATCCAGCCGCACCAGTAACAAGTACTTTCATAAAATCTGTTTCAGCTGCAAAAATAGCATCTTTTTTAAGCAATCACTTTATTATTATGAATTATACCAAATACACGGCTAATCTTCTAAACTAAAAAAATTACTTTTGCAGAAACCTTTTCAAAAAAACTACATGTACGAGTTCACCATAATTGTACCCGTTTATAACGAAGAAGAAAACCTAGAACGGGTAGAAAAAGAACTACTAGCATACATACAAATTGCGACCCGAAAGACTTCCATACTTTTTGTGAACGATGGCTCCAAAGACAACAGTCAAGCTCTGATTGAAGACATTTGTAACCGCAACGGAGCTTTCCATTTTATTTCGTTTAAAGAAAACCGTGGCCTAAGCGCTGCGATAAAAGCAGGTTTTGATTATGTGGAAAGTCCGTTGGTAGGTTATATTGACAGCGATTTACAAACAGATCCAAAAGATTTTAATCTACTATTGGAACATATTGGAGAATACGATTTGGTTACGGGCGTTCGCGCCGATAGAAAGGACAAATTCGTGAAAAATATGTCGTCAAAAATCGCAAACGGCATTCGCCGCGCCTTTACCCACGATGGGATGGATGACACTGGCTGCCCGCTAAAAGTGATTAAGACAGATTACGCCAAGCGCATCCCAATGTTCAAAGGGCTTCACAGGTTTTTACCAGCTATGATTCTTTTGCAAAATGGAAAAATAATACAGGTTCCCGTAAAGCATTTTCCGCGTATTGCTGGCACGGCCAAATTTGGACTTTGGAACCGTTTGATTGGCCCTTTGATGGACTGTTTCGCCTATCTTTGGATGAAGAAAAAGTACATCAACTATGAAATTAAAAGCAAGGGATGAGTAACTGGATTGTGTACAGCATCGGTTTTTTGGCACAAATCCTCTTTAGCGGAAGGCTAATTATACAATGGATTCTTTCCGAAAAAAGCAAGCGCATCATTACTCCTTCAGCGTTTTGGAAACTGAGTTTATTCGCTTCTTTTCTGCTTTTTGTTTACGGTCATTTACGTGATGACTTTGCAATTATGCTCGGGCAAGCGCTCACGTATTATATTTACATAAGAAATCTGCAATTGCAGGGCGAATGGCAGAAATCACCAAAATGGTTGCGCCTTTTTCTCTTTGTCTTCCCAATATTGATTGTTATCTATGCCTACAACAATGGCGAATACGATATAGACAAACTTTTCAGAAATGACGCTATCCCGCTGTGGCTTTTGCTTTTGGGCATTATTTCACAAATACTTTTTACGTTGCGGTTTGTCTATCAATGGGTTGTTTCAGAAAAAACAAAAACCTCGCAACTGCCAGTTGGTTTTTGGAGGATGAGCGTTTTGGGGGCATCCTTAATCTTGATGTATGCCATCTTCAGAAAAGATCCGGTACTTTTTGTAGGCCATATTGCTGGTTTGATTATTTACGTTCGCAATATTTTCATTTGGAAAAAACAACTGCGCTATGAAATGCCCATTAAAGATTATAAAACAACCGAAAATGAATAACTTGGGCATTACACTTCCTCTATATCAAATATTTAATAAAGATGAAAGTTGAAAAAAATTACCTACTGCTTCTCTTATTGACCTGTGCAGCCATTTTCTTTGTGAATTTGGGCTCACTGCCGGTTAACATCATGGAGGCGAGAAACTTCATCACCGCACGCGAAATGTTGACCGATGGCAATTGGGTGCTCACCACAATCAATGGTGAACCACGCTACCAAAAACCTCCACTGCCTACGTGGCTCACCGCATTTTCGGCGGCAATCTTTGGACTAAAAAGTGTTTGGGCATTACGGCTACCGGCAGCAATTATGACGCTGTTCCTAGTTTTGTTTTCCTATAAACTCGCCAAAAAACTTACTTCGGAAAAGTTATATGCTTTTATAAGTTCGCTGGTGATGGCGACCTCCTTTTATATCGTTGCCTCCGCCCGCGATGGGCAATGGGATATTTACACCCACGGGTTTATGGTGGTTTGCATCTACCTGCTTTATTTGTTTTTTACGGAAGAAACCCACAAATACCGAAACGCAATTCTCGCGGGACTTTTCTTTGGATGTTCGTTTTTGAGCAAAGGACCCGTTTCGCTTTATGCCCTGCTCCTCCCCTTTTTGATTGCCTTTGGAATTGTTTACAAGTACAGAAATTTTAATACTCGGTGGTTGCCACTCCTTGCGTTTTTGGCCATGGCTTTGGTGGTTTCGTCTTGGTGGCATTGGTACACCCTAACCTTTGATCCCGCCGCCGCGGAAATCACCAAAAAGGAAACCACCAACTGGATAAGCTACGAAATAAAACCCTTTTACTATTACTGGAGTTTCTTTACCCAGAGCGGCGTTTGGACCATTCCCGCGTTTATAGCCCTGCTCTACCCCTATTTAAAAAATCGTGTTTTCAATAAAAAGGCATATCTGTTCACCTTTCTTTGGACGATGCTTTCGGTGGTTTTACTTTCCCTGATTCCCGAGAAAAAGTCGCGCTATCTATTGCCAGTCTTAATTCCGATGGCGCTGAACACGGGGTTTTATATTGAGTATCTCTTCCGAAGATTTAAAGAGTTAAAAGATAAACGCGAAACGATTCCGGTCTTTTTCAACTTCGGTTTAATAGGTTTTATAGGAATTGCCTTTCCCATAGGCGGCTATATTTTTTTGAAAGATGGACTTGCAGGAAACTGGCTTTGGTTCGTGCTGCTTTCTCTCGCTTTGTTTACCTTCGGAATTTTTATGTTCCGAAATCTCTTCCGAAGAAAAATTGCAACTGTTTTCTATTTAACCATCGCCTTTATTGTGGCCGTAATTTGGTTCGGTCTACCGCTGAGCAAGGCCATTACGATAAATCCCGACTACAAACCGTTTTCTGAATTGCACAATTTTGAAGAAAAGGAGAAGATAAAAATCTACGAATTTTCAGGAATGACACCCGAACTTATTTGGGATTACGGCGAAAAGATGGAAATGCTAAATAAAGACGGGGAATTTATTACCCCTGCCGAAAACCGTTTTGGGGTTTTAGTTTCAGAGGAAAGCTTGGAACATTTCGCAGAAATCTACGCAGATTTCAACAGAGAGCATATTACCCGTTACGATATGAACCCGAAGGGTCCGGACAGCCGCACGCATAAAACGAGATTGTATCGAGAGTTGTTTATTGTTTCGAAGAAGTGATGTTATCAAACCTAACAGATCTCAAAGACCTGTTAGGTTTTGAAGGAAAGTGTTAGCTTTTTTGTGTATTGAACCGCTTCTGTCCCCATCTTTGAAGCAGATAAAACAACCAACCTGTAAGTCCGCCGAAAGCCATTCCGCTAACAACATCAAGCGGATAATGTACACCCAAATAAATACGACTGTAACCGGTAATCACTGCCCAAAGCAATAAAAGAAAAGGTAAGTATTTATACCATTTTTGAAGGCTTAACCCAAGAAAAACGGCCGCGGCCATGGAGCTTGCAGCGTGGGCGGAAAAATAACCAAACCTGCCACAACCATCCGCAACGTAACGCATTAAGGGTTGCAGTTCTTCCACTTTGCACGGTCTTGGTCGCTTTATTCCGTATTTAAAAAGGCTGGCAATTTGGTCGGTAGCGGTAATCATTAAAGCAACGCAAACTATGATTACCAAAGTGCCTTTCCATCCGTAATGCTTAAAAACTAAATACAGAAGAAATGCGTACAACGGAATAGAGGACCATTTTTCGGTGACAAACCGCCAAAACCCATCCCAAGAAGTGTTTCCCAGATTGTTTAGAAAAAGGAAGAGTTCGGTGTCGTATTTTAGGAGTTCGTCGAGCATTCAAAAATCTTTTTTAATGTTTAATTTGAAATGTTTTACCACGAATACACGAATAATTATATAAAAGCATTCGTGTATTCGTGGCAAAAAGATCAATCCTCATCATACCTCGCAATCTCACGATCGTAAAAATCGTTTGCACCCTGTATTAAATTTTCAGCCTCCGTTTCCAGTTCCTTTTGGTCCTGCGCATCAAAATCCTCAAGCCATTCCACTTCATCGTTTTCAAGGTTGATGATGAACCGCGGAAACTCGGTATGTATCACGAAAATCGCCGTGGGATAATCGCTGTTGTCGCCTAATAAATATTTTGGGAAATCCATAATTGGAAATTGTTAATTGTTAATTGCTAATTGTTGTCGAATCAATTTCTTCGAAAGATAATTAAATCTGATGAATAACATAATGCCACTAGCCGAAAGCCCTGCCAGTAAACCGTACCAAATCCCCATACTTTCCAGCGAGGTGTGCATACTTAGATAATATGAAATTGGGAAGCCAATGATCCAGTAAGCTATAAAGCAAATTACCGTAGGTATCTTTACATCCTGCATGCCACGAAGGGCGCCAAGTGCCACCACCTGCAGCGCATCGGTAAACTGAAAAATTGCCGCAATAATCAACAATTGTGCGGCAATGGTAACCACTTCCACATTATCGGCAAAGTCTGCCACGCTATTATAGTCTAGGAATATTTTGGGCAATTCGCTATTAAAGAGAATAAAGAAAACCGCAAAAACCAACGCCAAAATAGACGTCAATAAAACAATGGAAATCGCCACCCGGCGCAATTCCCTAAAATTTTTAAGTCCTTTTTGATTGCCCACACGTATCATCGCGGCCACGCTAAAACCCATCGCAACCATAAAGGTCATACTCGCCAGGTTAAGCGCAATCTGGTTTGCCGCCTGCGGGTTCTTCCCCAAAATTCCCGAAAGCCACACTGCCGAAGTAAAAATAGCCACCTCAAAAAACATCTGCATGGCCGACGGAAATCCGAGATTCAACAGTTTCTTCAGCATCGCTTTGCTAAGAGTAAATATTTTAATATTAGTCACAAAATACCGTGACTTTTCCTTTCGGCTCAATAAATACCACAAATAGCCCACCATCACCACGCGAGACACCAAGGTACCAATGGCAGCCCCCACAACGCCCAATTCCGGTGCTCCAAACTTTCCAAAGATGAATATATAATTAAGCACCACATTCGCAATATTTGCCGCAATGGTAGCATACATGGGGAATCGGGTCATGGACATACCATCGCTAAACTGCTTAAATCCCTGAAAGATAATCAGCGGAACTAGCGAAGCAGCAACCAAAGTAAGATAAGGCATCGCCAGATCTACTACCTCTGGGGGTTGTTTCATCACATACATCAGGGGTTTGGCAAACATTACCATTGCAAAGAGCGCAAGCCCCAATACAATACACAAAAACAGCCCGTGCTTAAACGATGATTTTCCCTTCTCACGATTGCCCTCACCATCGGCCTCTGCTACCAAAGGCGTGATAGCGGTTGAAAAACCAACACCCAAAGACATCGCGATAAACATAAAACTGTTCCCAAGGGATACAGCGGCAAGCTCGGCACTCCCCAACTGCCCCACCATAATGTTATCAACCAGCGCCACCACCTGGTGCCCCAACATCCCTAAGATTACGGGCGTTGCCAATTTTGTGTTGTACTTAAATTCTTTGGTGTAATCGGAAAGAGCCAATTCTTAAATTTTTTTTGCGCAAAGATAGTAGTTGTGTTTTTTAGAATAGCTTTGTATTTCATTAAAAAAGTTAAGAGTTAAAAGTTAGGCGTTATTGGTTTAAAAGCATAACTCTTAACCCATAACTCTTAACATAAAACTTGAGAATGCCCAGACCTATCCCAAAATCCATAACCGACAAAGATAAAACCAGCGTCCGCGATTCCTTCAAGGCCCTGAAAACCATTCCGCGTTTTTTTAGGGAAATATATCGCGCCAGCCCGATACTCTTTTTTGTAAATACCTTCAGCCGTCTGTTAAACGCTTTCACGCCTGTTGTTATCCTCTGGGTGGGAAAAATGATTATTGATGAAATCATCCTCCAGGTTTCCCTCGAAAACCAGGACTTCACCCAACTCTGGAACTTGGTCATCATCGAGTTTTGCGTAGCAGTGCTTTCCGATCTATTGGGAAGATTGATAAACCTAACCGATGGCCTTTTGGGCGACCTCTATTCCAATATGTCTTCCGAAAAAATAATCCGCAAGACGGCCGAGCTCACCATTGCCCAACTGGAAGACCCGGAATTTTACGACAAACTAGAACGCGCCCGCACCCAAACCAACAGTCGGGTAGATTTAATGACCAATGCGCTAGGGCAAGCAGAAAGCCTGATTTCTATGGTTTCGCTAATTGCGGGCTTGATTTATTTTGAACCTATTTTAATACTTATTTTAGTGCTCAGCATTATTCCCTCGTTTATAAACGAAGCGAAATTCAGCAGCACCCGCTATTCCTTGGCGCGCAGTTGGACCGCCGAACGCCGCGAACTTGATTACCTTCGCTTCATCGGCGCCAACAACCAAACCGCCAAGGAAATAAAACTCTTCGGCCTGACCGATTTTATCGCGGAACGCTTTAAAAATCTTTCAAACGACTATTACCTCATCAACAAAAAACTGTCGCTCAAGCAGAGTCTTTACGGCTCCCTGTTCAACATTCTCGGCGTGCTCAGCTATTACGGCGCCTATGTGTATATTATTCTGCGGGTGCTTACGGGCGTGATTACCATTGGGGAACTCACCTTCCTTTCCGGTTCCTTCAACCGTTTGCGCAACAACCTGCAGGGCTTCTTTTCGCGCTTTACCCGTATTTCCGAAAGCGCGCTGTATCTGCAGGATTATTTTGACTTTATCGATTTGACCGTAGAGCAAAATGCCGAAACTAAAACGCCTATGCCCAAAACCATTAAAGAAGGGTTTCAGGTGAACAATCTACACTTCGCCTACCCCGGCAGCGAGGGAGAAGTATTGAAAGGCGTTACTTTTACCCTAAAAGCAGGCGAAAAAATGGCTTTCGTGGGGCAGAACGGCGCGGGAAAGACCACGCTTATAAAACTCTTCCTCCGCTTTTATGAACCCACGCAGGGCGAAATCCTTTTGGACGGTATCAACATAAACCAGTTTGATGTGGACGAATACCGAAAACGTTTCGGCGTGATCTTTCAGGACTTTTTTAAATATGAATTCACCCTGCGCGAAAACATAGCCGTGGGCAATATAGACCAAGTGCAGAACGACGAAATAATAAACTACGCCGCCAGCAAAAGCCTCGCGGAACAAGTTGTGGCCGAAATGACAGACGGCCTGGAACAACGCCTGGGCAGAAGGTTTTACAAAGGCACCGAACTAAGTGGCGGGCAGTGGCAAAAGGTGGCCCTGGCCCGCGCCTATATGAAGGATGCCGATGTTATGGTACTGGACGAACCCACCAGCGCGCTGGATGCCCAAGCAGAGTTTGATGTTTTTGAACGCTTTATAGCCCTCACCAAAGGCAAGACCAGCATTATTATTAGTCACCGCTTTAGCACCGTGCGTATGGCAGACCGTATTTTGGTATTGCAGGACGGCCGCGTGCTGGAGCTGGGCACCCACCAAGAGTTAATGGCGCACCCAAAATTGTACTCGGAGTTATTTAAGTTGCAGGCGGCGGGGTATCAGTAAGCTTGAAATCGAAGTTGAAATTGAAGGTTGAAAAAAATAATGTAAATTGAAGGCATAAAAAAACCCGGATTCTTCACCAGCATCTAATATCTGGGAGAGGAATTACCGGGACAGCAAGGCACAAATATACAAAAAAATGGACAGACATTTCTACGAAAAAGTTTTTTCCACCCAACGAATGGATAAATATTTCAACCGTTATCCAAATGATGAAGAAAAAGCAATCCTCCATTATAAAACTAATATTGAGCTTTCAGAGGCATTTTATGCTGTACTTTCAATGTATGAAGTTGCTTTTAGAAATAGTTTGAATAGAGAATTGACAGAGTACTTTGGAACAGTTGATTGGTATTTAAAAATTGCTTCAATTCCTGGATTGAAAAATTTAAATGGAAGCATACAAACTGCACAAAAACATATTGCCAATAGAAACGAAACAATAACCGCCAATAAGGTAATTGCTGAGTTAACAATGGGGTTTTGGGTAAGGCTGTTCAATGCTGAATATGAACTTACATTATGGAAACCATTGCGGAAAGCGTTCCCATATTTGGAAAAAAATCAAAGACAGCGCAACAATGTTTCTGCCCCTATAAACAAAATTCGTGATTTTAGAAACAGGGTTTTCCATCACGAACCCATTTCGTGGAATTTGGAGCGATTGGCTGAAACCCACGAAAGAATAATTAAAGTAATGGGATGGTTAAATGAAGATTTGCCAAAGGTTGCTAACGAAATTGACAGAGTTCCACAAATTATAAAGAATGCTCGGCAACTGGATATTTAAAAAATCTATTTCCCCCCTGGCGCGCTTTTGCAAAGCGTGCCCATTTACCTTTAGCATTTGCAATGCGACCCCTAACTACCCTCCCCCCTGGCGCGCTTTTATAAAGCGTGCCCATCTACGGTAAGCATTTGTAATGCGACCCGCCACACAACCAAACCCCAATTTTTGTATTTTTAAGGGATGTCTCACAAATACAAAGTAATAGACGGCCAGCAACCTACGTTCATCACCCTAACGGTAATAGATTGGGTAGATATATTTATTCGCCCAGAGTATACTAAAATTCTAGATGAATCCTTCAACTATTGCATAGCCGAAAAAGGATTGCAAGTTCACGCATATGTTTATATGACGAGTCATCTTCACGCCATAGTAAGTTCTAACGGAGAAGAATTACACACCATAATTCGCGATTTTAAAAAATTTACCTCAAAAAGGATCGTGGAAGCCATACAGGAATACCCAGAAAGCAGGCGTGAATGGCTATTGAAAAAGTTCAGTTTTGCGGCACAGCGAATTAATCGGGGCGCCAACTATAAGTTTTGGAAAGACGGTTTTCATCCCATACTTTTAGATACTTTTGAAAAGGTGGAACAACGGGTTCATTATATTCATTACAATCCCGTGAGCGCACGATTTGTATATCACGAACGCGATTGGGTAAATAGCAGTTATGCTGCTTATGAAGTGGGCAATAGAGAAAAGCCTTTTGTTAAAATCCAAACATTATGGTAATTGGGCATTACAAATGCCCTTGCAAATGGGCACGCTTTATAAAAGCGCGCCAGAACTAATACAGGAAGTAGAATGATCAAGAAAACGGGCCTAATAAAAAACTAAATATTAATAAAAAAAACCGAGAACTGACAACCGAGAACTTCTAATTCTTCCCCAAAAGTTTCTCCAACCGCCCCATCATCTCATCCTTTTCTTTCAGCATACGTTCATAAAGGGCGATCTTTTCTTCGTGTAGTTTTATCAATTGTTCGATGGGATGGAATGTGGGATTATGGTTTATGCCATTCAAAATTGACCCATTATCAAAAGTATTGGAAATAATGTTTACAGCCTGCTCCTCATCAAAATTCTGAAAAGCCTCCACGGGAATATGTAGGACTTCCGATATTTGCTTAAGCAAGGAAGTTTCAATAGCTTCTTTCTGTTCCAATAAGGAGATTTTCTTTTGGTTCCATTCTTCGCCAAGCTCATACGCAAGCGCCTCCTGCTTTATGCCCAGCATTTCGCGAAAGCGTTTCACATTGCGTCCTTGGTGTACCTTTTGTTCCATAGTAATATATCAATTAAAATAAGCATCAAAGCGATGTCAGGTCGAGTGTCCCGAACTCGCTTCGGGATGTATCGAGACCCTCAAAGTTAACTTTTATTTTAATAATTTCTATTTAACGTAACTACTAAAATATCTTGAAAAGGAATAAATTATCCCTCTTACGTGCTAAGGCGCGCATAATACAAACCCCAAATGCCAAACTCCACTTATCTACCGAAAACAAAAAGCCCCCCCTCGAAGGCGATGTGCTGAGCCCGTCGAAGTAGGGGTTTAGGGGATGTAGACCTCCAATCGAGTGTATCTACTACAATTAAAAAAGTCCCCCTTCGAAGGGGGATTTAGGGGGATGTAATCCTCTCAATTTAAATTAAATTTGGAAAAACATCCTTTTTTTACTATATTAGTAAATCTATCCTTTACCATTCAAAACCTTCATGCCGACTATAAGCCGACCGTAAGCCGTCTACATGCCAACCGCATGCCGACTCCATGCCGACTATTCTCCATAGATACTCCGTAGATACTCCATAGATACTTCTCTGTCATTCCATATATCCTACCTAGTTAGCGCACTCGTATAACGCCCCCGGCACACTGCTCCCTTTAATGAGATAAGCCGACCAGTATATTTGACTAATGCACATTTGGGTTAAAAGGTTCTGCATCTATGTCATCCGGATAGCCGTCCAAATCTGAATCGCGCACTCCATCATCTATTACCAATAATTGAAAACTAATGGGCAAAAAAGTGTCGAAAACCTCCTTGTTAAACTCAGTCGTCGGCGCCACAGAAACAGAGGAAGCCATTTGGGTAAAACCGCTCACGGGTTCAAAAAGTGTATTCACCCAAACCAAACCCGTAAAATCCCCAAACTGTATCAAACGCGCTCCAAAAGTTATCTGTAACCCATCAAAATTTGTAGTTTTTGTCGCTGTGCATATAACATTAAAATTATCATTGAAGTTATAAAAAGCAAACATATTGTTTACCTCAAAAGCAATGGCATCATTAATGGCCACTTGGCCGGGCAAGGAGGTTAACGGCACGTAGCGCCATACCACCTGATTGTCGTTTCTTATAACGTTAACACCCACGCTGGGCGGATTGTTACTGGATACCTCAAAAGCACTATACCCCTGCGGCATCTGAAAGCCCAATTGCGGGTAGGCACTGTGTATAAAATACGTTCCAGGGTTTTTAATGGTAGGTATTTGGGTTAAGGGCACAGGCAACCCATTGGCATAATCCCAGTATAAACCCGTCAACCCAATCGCAGTACTACATTGCTGCGATTGAAAATTTTGAAAATCTTGATTGTCGTTATCGTTATTGTCGTCCTTATTGCACGACAATAAAAAGGCGATAATTAGTAGAATTAAAAATTTGTTTTTTTTCATGTGTGTTATTTTTATGGAACATCGGGAAGGACGAAAAAATGTCATCAAAAAAAAATCAAGTTGTTTGTCTGCTGCTTCCCCACATGCTTTACAGTAAATCACCCTTCGGAAAAAACCTACCAAATCCACCGTTTGCGAATCATCGAATTTCCCTACTTTTAAACCACTTTTAAAAAACCCATAAAAAAACCCTGCGCTAGCTTAATGAAACTGTATAGCCTACCAAAAGTCACCTTCCTTTTTATTGCAATGAGTGTCCTACTATCCTGCAACAACGATGAAAAAAACAACACTACCACCCCAGAAACACAACTGTTGGGCGTATGGCAACGCAGCGACTTCAGCTCGGAATACGACTATAAACTGTATTTTAATACGGAAGGCAACGGCTACAGCACCGAATACATAGCCCAGCCAGACGGCACCGCAATTTCAAACCTGCGGCCCTTTAAATGGAGCAGCAACACAACCACCTTGACCCTAGATTATGATGATGGCGCTACCAATGCCACCCCCTTTACCATAAACGCCGCCGGACAATTGCTGGCCTCTGGTTTAGGCAATGTACCTTTTAACAAGTTATAGTTTTAAAAACTTTACAAGTAGAAGCGCCATAGCGCGAATTACTTCATCAAGCTCTCCCTCAATGATTTGCTAAAACGCTCTAAAAACACGTTACAAAACTCTTAAATCAGCTTCAAAAAAATCTAATTAATGTACCTTGCAGCCCTATAAAAAAGTGAAAATTATGCAAGACCCTTCAATGCGCAATTATATAAAAGAAGTATTAAAAAATATGCCTTTGGACTGGCTGAACCTAACCACGCACAGGCTTGATATCTACGTTGAAAGCTTGGCAAAAACCCAATTTTTGGATCAGTTTGAAGCCCTATATAAAAACAACAATGCGGAAACAGCTGCACTAAAAAGATTGCCTACAGCCTATGATTATATCCGCTTGGGGCACCCGCTTTCCAGTGTATTGGAATGGGCGATTGCGAAGGCGAACAATCTAAACCCCGAAAATGTCATCAGTTTTGCCTCAAAAACGGCCCCTGTCCTAGCAATCCTTCGGAAGAATTTATTGGCAAACAAAAACACCCAAATTCTTTATACCGATGCCCTGCCCTCGTTTTTCGATGCTGATATAATTCGAAATGTATATAATTATAATTTTGAATTGAAACAGCTTGATTCCACTTCAACCATTCCAAAGTTTGAAGGCACTACCGTTTTCATTTCACAAAAAGATGAAATTGGAAGGCTGGACCTCAACCCCAACGTAGATATTCTCATAAATCTTTACGGCACGCTCGGAAGCATTATAACGGTTAATGGCGAAAGAAACGAAGATTATATTTCCGAAATCCAGCACGTCCGCAGAAGGGAAACCATCGCCATGACGCCCGCCAATTGCCTTGTGGCCCTTAAGGCGCTGATGGATCAAACGGCCGTTGCTGAACCCAAAAGCAATGTTGCGGAAGATAAAAAGAGCGTTCTAAACTCCATAAAGGAAATCACGGGCTCGCCCACCACCCCGCTCGTTGCTTCCAGTGGGCTTTCCATTCAATACGCCATTATGATGGGGCTTATCCACGATGCGCAGAAAAACCACCCCGGAAAACCCATCAAATTCCTTGTCCCACCCAACTGTTACGGCGGCACCAACGACCAAGCAAGACGCGTGGCGGCCTGCCTAGACAATGTGCAAATTGTAGATTTATTGGTGGACGGCGATAACGATATGGTGCAAAGCATAGACACTGTTTTAACTGAAGTCGCCAAGGAAGATGCCGTGCCCTACATCATTGCCGAAATACCCACAAACCCTAGGGTTGAAGTGCCAAACTTGCAGCAATTAAAGGCAGTTTTAAGCAAAGAGCGCAAAACCGCAAACGGCACTACTGCCATCGACCCCGTATTTATTCTCGACCAAACCTTTTGCCCCAATTATCACTTTTTGGGTGAAGGGGAAATTCTTTCAACCGTTCGGGCCATTTCGTATGCCAGTGGATCAAAATTCCCAAGTGGTGGAAAATGTACGGCCGGTTATGTAGTGGGAAACACAAAAACGCACGACTTGATGGAAAAAATAGCGTTGCATCTCACCCTTTGCGATAACGAGGCCACTGCACTTCAGTATGAAATATTAGCCGAGCAACTGCCGTCTATGAACCAACGGATTAAGGATGCGTATGAGAATACGCGTGAGTTTGTAAACTTTATCAAAGAGACCTTGCCGGATGCAAAAATCAATTTTGTTTCAGATGAATTGGCAGCGCAAGGCTTTACCCCATCGGTTTTTTCATTGGATCTTCCAACGAAAGGAAACACAGATGAAGAACGGGAAGCGTATAAGCGCGCTCTTAACCTGAAGCTCATTAACTTGATGATTACCGAGATTCCAAAGGAGAGCAAGTTTTGTGTAAGTTATGGGCAGATAAAGGGATGCTATTGGACCATCCCCGCCACCTCAACGCAGGGCACGACCAAGGAAGGCGATAAAGATTACATTGTGCGCGCTTCCCTCTCGGGGAATATGGACCTCGATCATCACAAAAAGGTGTTTTTAAAGTTTGTTGACAATATTTGAGTAAATTGTAACAGTACGAGTATACAAAAGTTTACCGAAAAGTAGCCATAGATGAAAAACGAAAGAGTCTATAAAATGTCGTTCGCAAGTGTGTATCCCCATTACATTACCAAAGCTGAAAAAAAGGGTCGCACCAAAAAAGAGGTAGATACCATCATCCGCTGGTTAACGGGCTATACCCAAGACCAACTGCAGCAAACCATAGAAAACAAAACCACTTTTGAAGATTTTTTCGCACAAGTCCCACAATTAAACCCCAACGTTTCCAAAATTACGGGCGTTATCTGCGGGTACCGTGTAGAGGATATTGCAGAGCCCCTTATGCAAAAAATCCGCTATATGGATAAACTGGTGGACGAGCTGGCAAAAGGCAAGGCGATGGAAAAGATTTTAAGGAAATAGTTTTATTAATAAAAAATCTAACAAGCTACTTCCGTTTCCTAAAAATATAACTCATCCACACCGGGTCGTTATCTTCAGAAACTACAGACTGCCTGTCCAAAAACTCCCAGTCGTGGGCGTTCATATAATTTAGCAAGGTTGAAGTTTCCTCAATATCCTCTATTTCCTCAATAGAAATATTTTGCCCAATCAGCGAAGTCTGCTCCTCCACTTTTATACGTTTTACCTTTCCGCGGTTGTTCGCTTTTTGAACTACAATTACTTCAAGAAAATCGTATTTGGTAATCTCCTGTGAATGTCCTTCCAAGGTAAATAGAAAGAATAAGGCAATTATGGAAAGTGTTTTAAATATTCTCATTGTTCTCAAATTTTATGGGAAAGTACAATTATAATTTTTTGCAACAAAAAGCAATAAGGTATACATTAAAAAAATCACTAAAATTCTTTTAACTTTGAAACTTAAGCTTTAAACCTCAAAAAATGCAATCCAAAGCCACCACGCCAGACCAATACATTGCCGAACTGCCCGAGGACCGAAAGGAAATAATGCAGAAGCTACGCGAAACAGTAAAGAAAAACCTTCCGAAAGGTTTCGAGGAAACCATGCAGTACGGGATGTTGGGCTATGTAGTCCCGCATAGCATTTACCCTGATGGCTATCATTGCAATCCGAAAGACGCGCTTCCGTTTATGGCGTTGGCATCGCAGAAAAACCACATAGGTTTTTACCATATGGGCATTTATAACGATCCAGATTTGATGAAATGGTTTACGGAAGAATACCCCAAACACGCCAGTAATAAGCTGGATATGGGCAAAAGTTGCATCCGCTTTAAAAACCCTAAAAACATTCCCTTTGAATTACTGGGAGAGCTAACCACAAAAATATCGGTTAATGAGTGGATTGCGAAATATGAAAGCGTACTAAAGCGATAGCCATTAAAACGACTCACCTTTTACAGCACTTTATAAATTCACCCGAACTCAAAATACATTCGGAGCAATATCCTTTTAAGTATTTTGAATTTTTAAAGGAAGAAGTGACCGTAAACAATTACACCTTCCCCAAAAATGCTGTACTAGGCATGCAAGCCGAAGCTTGTTTTGAAGCCTATCTCAAACAATCAAAATACTTTGAACTCCTTGCCGCAAACCTACAAATCCATGGTGAAAAGGAAACCTTGGGAGAGTTGGATTATATAGCTCTAAATCTTCAAACTGATGAAGTGCTTCATATTGAATTGGCGTGTAAGTTTTATTTGTACGATGAAAACGCAGGTGAGTCAGAAGAGCAAAAATGGATTGGCCCAAACCGAAAGGACAGTCTGTATGAAAAACTGGAAAAGGTAAAACACAAACAGTTTCCGTTGCTCAACACTTCCGAAACCACAAAAAAGCTAGCATCCCTGGGCATTCCCGAACCTACATCACAGCAATTATGCTTAAAAGCCTCTCTATTCTTTCCGAAGGAATTAAATGCCGAAACATTTCCAAAGCATTTTAAAGATTGTATGGTGGGCTATTACATAAAACCTACAGATTTCATAAAAGATGAAGCTGCCGAGTATGCCATTCCCTCAAAAAAAGAATGGCTTCTGCCCATAAACTCGATTACAAACTGGTACCGCTTTTCAGAAATAATACTATTGATTGAAGATCAATTAAATTTGAACAAATCGCCTTTGATCTATAAAAAAACGTCCCATACAGTGGAGCGCTTCTTTATAGTTTGGTGGTAGCTAAGTTTTAAAACTGCATACTACAGCTGAATACCGAATACTGAATACTTAATTAGTTCCGTACTTATCAAATAGATAAACCAAGCTGGCCATAGTGGCAGCTCCCAGTTCCAGTTCGCGTTTGTTGACCGCGTCAAAGGTATCATTTGCAGCATGATGATAGACAAAATACCGTTGGCTATCTGGGCGCAAGCCAGCAAGCACATCAATATTCCCTTTTAACGGCCCAATATCTGCGCCGCCGTGACCCTTCTCAAAATAGTGGATTAAATAGGGCTTAAAAAGCGGTTCCCAAGTTTGTACTTTGTTGAAATTAGCTTCATTTGCGTCAAATGAAAACCCGCGCGGTGTAAAGCCGCCCGCATCACTTTCCAAGGCAAAGCGATGGGTTTCGCCTTTTCGTTTGGCTTCCTCTGCATATTTCTTTCCACCACGAAGCCCATTTTCCTCATTCATAAAAAGCACAACCCGAATGGTGTGATTTGGTTTATAACCCACTTTTTTAAAAAGTCGCAGCACCTCCATACTCTGTACGCAGCCGGCACCATCATCGTGGGCGCCATCCGCAAGATCCCAACTGTCCAAATGGCCACCCACAACCATATATTCATTGGGTTTTGTACTGCCTGTAATTTCCCCAATCACGTTGTAGGATTGTACATCGTCAAAGGTTTTACAATTTTGTTTGAAATAAAACAGAAGGTTGGGTTGCAGCTTCAGCAAACTGCTTAAATATTCTGCCCCATTAGTACTTATGGCTGCAGCGGGAATACGCTGGCTCACCGGCGTATCGCCGTAACTCATTGCGCCCGTATGAGGATAATCGTCCATTCGCAAGTTCATGGACCTAACTATCACCCCAAGCGCACCATATTTTCCAGCTTCGGCAGCCCCGGCATAACGTTGATCCACACAGCCGCCATAGGCTTCAAACGTTTGTATTAAATCGGGTTGCATCGGTCTGTTGTAAAAAACAATTTTACCTTCAATTTTTTCTTTTCCCAAAGCAGCTAGTTCATCTAAGCCTTTTACTTCCACAACTTCGGCTTTAATTCCGAGGCTTGGCGTAGCAACCGAGCCGCCCAAGGCACAGATATCGGTTATGGTTTTATCACCGATAGGCGATTCTATATATGCATATTCCTTAAAACCGCGCGTCCATTTTGGAACCATTACAGGCTGAAGCCACACTTTGTCCAACCCAAGTTCATTCAATTCTGCCTCTGTGTATTTTACAGCGCTTTCCGCCTCAAAAGATCCAGAGAGTCTGCCTCCTATTTCATTGGAAAGATAATCCAACCAATCATAGGCCTTTCCGTCGGTCAATGCGGTGATGTAAAGCTTTTTCAGCATAACCGAATCCTGTACGGCGTTTTGCGAAATGCTTACGAAAGAAATTAGCAATGTAAAAATTAGTGTGGGGAGGAGCGAAATTTTCATTTATGAATTTTATAAGAAATAAGTGGTAATTGAACTATTTAGGAGGCTAAATTAATCATTTTTAAGTCGTTCGCGGTATTCGGAAATCTTTGCTTTTATATCGTCGTCAAGTTCCGGTTCTTTTATGTCTTTATATTTTTTTAACTCTTGCAGCATAATTTCTGCTACAATAACCCTTGCAGTATCTTTATCATCCGATGGAATAATATACCAAGGAGCGTGTGGTTTTGAGGTTCGATTAATGGCCTCCTCATAATATTTTCTATAGTCTTCCCAAAGTGCCCTCTCGTCCAAATCGCCTGGAGAGAATTTCCAGTTTTTTTCTGGTTTGTCCAATCTACGCAGCTGTCGGTGCTTTTGTTCGTCTTTGGAAAGGTTCAAAAAGAATTTAAAAATAATAGTTCCGTTCTGCTGAATGGTTTTTTCAAAGTCGTTTATCTGCTGAAAACGCTTGTCCCAAAACGCTTCATCTATGTCTTCCAAACTATTTACATCTGGCAAGTTTTCGCCAAGAATGTATTCTGGGTGCACTCTTGTTACCAAAACGTTTTCGTAATGGGTTCTGTTGAAAACACCAAACTTACCACGTTCGGGAAGTGCAATGTAATGACGCCAAAGATAATCGTGTCTTTTTTCAAGGGCGGTGGGCGTCTTAAAACTGTGGACAACTACCCCACGGGCATTAAAATCCTTAAAGACTTCACGAATCAAACTGTCCTTTCCTGCAGTATCCATACCTTGAAGACAGACCAACACAGCATATTTTCCGTGTGCATAAAGTGTATCCTGAAGCTTGCCCAGTTTTTTGCGGGTGTCTTCCAAATGGTCTTCCAGTTTCTCTTCGGAAGCGTCTAAATCCCAATCGTTTTTAGTACCATCCAGTTTAATAGGGTGGATTACTTTAAAGTCTTCAATTTTTACGTCTTTCATACTTTTGATTCTATGGATACTATTGTTTCTGTTGTTTCTTTGGCTGCAGTTATTTTTTAATAAAGTCTGAAAATTCTTTTAACTTTTAAACATATAAACTCATAAACTTATTTACTTGCAAAGAGTTTTACATCTTCCTCGCTAATTTCCTTTCCGCCCAGAATAATCAAACGTTCCACCACGTTTCGCAGTTCGCGAATGTTTCCGGTCCAGTCATATTCCTGCAATAAATTAATGGCCTTTGTAGAAAATTTCTTTTTAGCGGTACCGTGCTCCGTTGAAATTTTTTCGGAAAAATATTCTACCAACAATGGAATGTCGGCCCTTCTGTCTTTTAAAGCTGGAACTTTTATAAGAATAACCGCCAATCTGTGATATAAATCCTCACGAAAACGACCCTCTTCTATTTCTTTTTTTAAATCTTTATTGGTGGCCGTGATAACGCGTACGTCAACTTTTATATCCTTATCACTACCCACACGCTGCACTTTGTTTTCCTGCAGGGCGCGCAATACTTTGGCCTGGGCTGAAAGGCTCATATCGCCCACTTCGTCAAGGAAAATGGTTCCTCCGTTTGCAGCTTCAAATTTTCCAGCACGGTCCTTATTTGCTGAAGTAAACGCCCCTTTTACGTGCCCGAAGAGTTCGCTCTCAATCAACTCACTGGGTATGGCAGCACAATTTACCTCTATCATAGGGCCGCTGCTGCGTTCACTTTTTTGGTGGAGCCAATGTGCCACTAACTCTTTACCCGTACCGTTTGGGCCAGTGATTAAAACGCGAGCTTCAGTGGGTGCTACTTTCTCTATCATTTCCTTAATATGAACGATGGCAGGCGATTCACCAACCATTTCATAATTTTTGGAAACCTTCTTTTTAAGACGGGTGTTTTCAACCACCAATTCCTTTCGGTCCAAAGCTATTCGTACGGTATTGAGCAAACGATTTAAGTCGGGCGGTTTTGAAATATAGTCGAAAGCCCCAAGTTTCATTGTATTTACGGCTGTTTCAAGATCTCCGTGGCCAGAAATCATGACCATGGGTATTTCGGGTTTAATTTTTTTTACGGCTTCCAAAACCTCAACCCCGTCCATTTTAGGCATTTTTATATCGCAAAGCACCAAATCAAAATCTTCCTTTTTTATGGTTTCCATTCCGGTAAGGCCATCTTCGGCCTCAAAAACCTCGTATCCTTGGTTTTCTTCGGAAAGTATTTTTACCAAAACCCTTCTGATTGCTGCTTCGTCTTCTATTATAAGTATTCTAGCCATTAATATTTAAATTTTAATCCTGCCCTAAAATAAGGCGAATTTTCGGTATTTATTTTATAGATTTTATTTCCATCACCATCTTCCAGCCTGAAATCGTTGTAAACAGAGTGTGCGGCATAACCATAAAAAAGAAGATGCTCGGTAAAGAAATGCTCATAGCCCAAACCAAGAAGCCCAATGGTCATCTGTACACTCTCGGCAAGTTTTCCTTCCGAATTTTGATCGGAAATAGGTAAGAAATTCTGTTGGATATTGGCATACACATTATCTAAAGTTGCGAAAGCCTGAATTGCGTCTTTATGGGTATCATTTAAATAGTGTCGCACATTGGTTTTAGGCACACCCAAAGTGTATGTCCAGTTGGGATGGAATTCTTTGTAATAATTCAGAATTGGTAGTGGATACCATCTGCCGGGTGTGGTTGAATAGGTAAGACCTGCAATGAAACGATATGGCTTTTTGCCTTCTTCAGGATTTTTCTTTTTATCCTTTATAGCGTAGGCTCCCACTTCATAAATAAAGTCATCGCTGACCAAACTGCCTTCAAAGTCACTCTGAATTTTAACGCCTCCTTTGACTCCAAAGCGCCAATCATCGTTTTGTTTCCATACATAGCCTATATAGGCGTCCATTTGCTGGGTGGAGGTCACTAAATTAGTATTAAAGGCAAATACATCTTCGTTGTCTTCAATATTAACATCTACATATCTATATTCCAGACCCACAACAAATATCTTTTTTCTTTCTTTATCCAAAGGAATTGGTACTTGTACCAAGGCGCGATAGCGATTGATGGAGTTGTCTGATTTTGAAAAAGGCAATGCTAGATACTCTACTCGGGCCAAATCTGTAGTTTGGGCCGATATACCGAAAGCACATAGCAAAATGCAGACGGTTATAAATGATTTTCTTTTCATAATTTTTCTTTTTTAATATTTCCGAATACATAGCAACATTCGTAATACTTTCTGTTAATATTTAAGCCACTTAAAAATTTCCTTATAAGTAGGCTTCTTTCCATACATTAAGATACCTACCCGATAAATTTTGGCCGCAAACCAAACCATAGCAATAAAGCTTGCAAAGAGGATAAGTACTGAAATTATCTGTTGCCAAAGTGGTACCCCAAAAGGGATACGCATGAGCATTACTACGGGCGAAGTAAAGGGGATGTATGAAAAAACTTGTGAAACAGTTCCGTGCGGATTATCAATAACTGTGAAAAAACCTACGTAAACCGCCAAAATTAAAGGCATTAATATAGGCATCATAAATTGTTGGGTATCGGTCTCACTATCAACTGCGGCACCCACCGAAGCGTATAGGGAGGCGTAAAGCAAGTAACCGCCAACAAAAAAGAGGATGAACATTATTATTAAATTGGTAATGGGCAGATTGTTAATTTCAATCATAACATCCTGCAAAACCTGCTGCGTGCCACCACTGACACTATTCTCCAAAACTTGTTGGGAAGGAGTTGCTGACGACGGATCAATTCCAAAAATAGAAGTCACAACGGTCATTAAAACCAGAATAAGCACCACCCAAACTACAAACTGCGTAATTCCGGCAAGCGTGGTTCCAAAGATTTTTCCAAGTAGCAGTAACCTCGGTTTTACTGAGGAAATAATTACTTCAATCACACGGCTGGTCTTTTCTTCGATTACGCTGCGCATAATCATATTACCATAAATAATGATAAACATGAACAATAGGTACCCTGCAAGACCTCCAAAGATTAATTTTAAACCGGAGCCCAGTTTTGATGTTTCTTTCCCTTTAAAGGTTTCTTGATTGGCACTTATATTTATGTGAAGATTTTTAATGGTTTCTGAATCAATTCCCGCTTCCTTAAGTTTTAGCGTGTTTACTTTATTTTCGAGTAAATCATTTATATCGCCCATCAATGAAAGTGAGGGAGAATCTTCGGAATAAAAAGTAATTTCTTTTGAAAGATCCTCAAGTTTGTCAATTTTCGGAATGTAAAGCAACCCGTATATTTCTTGCGATTCGGCTTCTTTTTTTGCCTCAGAAAGATTATTGTTGCTCAACAGTTTATATTGCAAATGGGGTGAACTTTTAAATTCATTGGTAAACAACCCACTTTCGTCCAAAACCGAAATTTTACGCACCGTATCACTGTTTAGACTGGACAAATAAGCGACCAATGCAAAAATACCCACAAAAATAAGGGGGCTTAAAAAAGTCATAATAATGAACGATTTGTTGCGTACCTTGGTAAGGTATTCCCTTTTTATAATAAGCGGAAGATGGTTCATTTTTGGTTAGTTTTTTTGGATGGTTTCAATAAAAATATCACTGGCAGAAGGCACTACTTCTACAAAATGCGTAAGTTGTCCAAGTGAAGTTAAATAGCTTACAAAATCATTTGGCGATACCGAATCTGGTATTTTTACCTTGTACTGTAACTCATCATTTATACTTTTAAAAGTTGCGGGAAAAATTTCAAATTTATCTTTTAACATCGCGGAAATTGAAGCGTGATCCAGCGTTATTAAGCCAATTTCAAAGGTATTGCTTTTGTATTGGCGTTTAATGTCAATCAATTTACCATCGAGTATTTTATTCGATTTGTGGATCAAGGCAATGTGGTCGCACATTTCCTCAACAGATTCCATTCGGTGGGTGGAGAAAATGACGGTGGCACCCTCGTCCCGCAGCTTTAGAATTTCATCTTTTATGAGATTGGCATTTATGGGATCAAAGCCGCTGAAAGGTTCGTCAAAAATCAATAGTTTTGGTTTGTGTAGAACCGTTACCACAAATTGGATTTTCTGTGCCATTCCCTTTGATAGTTCCTGTATTTTTTTATCCCACCAATCACCAATTTGCAAACGATCAAACCAATATTTTAACCGTTCCTTCGCCTCTTGTTTTGAAAGTCCTTTGAGCTGAGCTAGATAAAGTGCTTGCTCCCCAACTTTCATAGATTTGTAAAGGCCGCGTTCTTCGGGTAAGTATCCAATATCTTTTATGTGATGCACTTGAAGCGGTTGGCCATCCAAAAATACCGAACCGGTATCGGGCATGGTAATCTGGTTTATTATTCTGATCAATGTTGTTTTTCCGGCACCATTGGGGCCCAATAGTCCAAATATGCTTCCTTTTTCTACCTCTATGGATGCGTTGTTGAGCGCTTTATAATCTCCATAGGTTTTGGAAACATTGTTGACCACTAAAAGTTTTTCCATGAATTTTGTTTGAAGTATGTAAATATATTGATTTGACCGTGAAGCGTTATAACTATTAAGAGTATTTTAAGTGAATGGCCAAACCATTAAAATCATAAATACCTGAAAAATATACTTTATAAAAACAAAACCCACCCAAAAATGAAATTCTTGGGTGGGAAAAAAATTGCTATGAAAAAGAAAAATTATCACTTCTAAGACGAAGCGACTTTTCAAATATATACAAAAATATTTATTTAACGTTTATTTAAGAGAACATATCTTTCACTTTTTCAAAAAATGATTTGTCCTCCTTTTCAGGTTTTGGCTGAAAATGTTCGTCGTTATTCATTTTTTCGAAAAACTCCCGTTGCTCTTTTGATAAAGATTTTGGAGTCCAAACATTTACATGTACAAGCAAATCTCCTGTTCCGTAACCATTTATACTTGGAATGCCTTTATTTCGAAGTCTCAAAATTTTTCCGCTCTGCGCTCCACTGTCAATTTTGATGCGTACTTTTCCTGTAACGGTCTCAATTTCTTTGGATGTTCCCAAGGCGGCTTCAGAAAAGCTTATGTATAGATCATAATGTAGATTGTCTCCTTCACGTTGCAATGTTTCGTGGGGTTTTTCTTCAATCGCGACCAATAGATCGCCTGCAATTCCATTGCCCGGTGCATCATTTCCTTTTCCGGATACTTTCAGCTGCATACCATCTACCACACCTGCTGGAATTTTGATAGAAACTGTTTCTTCAGTAATCAGCATGCCTTCGGAATCTGCATTTGCGGGTTTTGAATCTACAATCTGGCCCAGGCCTCCGCAAGAACTACAGGTAGTCGAAGTTTGCATACGGCCCAAAATAGTATTTTGAATACGTGTTACCTGTCCTTGCCCATTACAGGTTGAACAGGTTTTATAAGTGGTTCCCTGGGCAAGCTTTTTACGCTTTACCTTAATTTTCTTCTCAACACCATTGGCAATTTCTTCCAAAGTAAGCTGTACGCGAATACGCAGGTTACTTCCTTTAACGGTTCTACGGCCACCGCCACCAAAACCGCCACCGAAACCGCCGCCAAAGGCACCACCAAAAATATCTCCAAACTGGCTGAAAATATCTTCCATGTTCATGCCCCCGCCGCCAAAGCCACCGCCGCCTTCAAAGGCACGGTGCCCAAACTGATCATAACGTGACCTTTTGTTGGGGTCGCTTAGCACTTCATAAGCTTCGGCAGATTTTTTAAACATTGCTTCTGCTTCGTGGTCGCCTGGGTTTTTATCGGGATGGTATTGTAATGCCTTTTTTCGGTACGCCTTTTTAATTTCGGCAGCCGTGGCACTTTTTGATATTCCTAAAATTTCGTAATAATCTTCCTTCATATTATTGTCCTATAACCACTTTTGGGTAGCGGATTATCTTGTCGCCCAAGGTATATCCTTTTTCCACTACATCTATAATTTTGCCTTTCAGTTTATCTTCGGGTGCTGGAATTTGGGTAATTGCTTCGTGCGAATCTGCATCAAATGCATCACCCGGTTTTACATCCATTAAATGAAGTCCCTTAGATTTAAGGGTTTCACGCAGTTTGTTGTGAATAAGCTCCACACCCTTGAGAAGACTGTCGTCCTCACTTTTTTCTATTTCTTTCAAGGCGCGTTCAAAGTCGTCCAAAACTGGCAGTAAAGAACCAATTACATCGGCACCTGCAGTTTTAAACATATCTACCCGTTCACGGGCAGTACGTTTTTTGAAATTTTCAAACTCCGCAAAAAGACGTAGATAACGATCCTTTTCGCGCTGAAATTCTTCTTCCAATTCAGAAAGCGCATCGGTTACTTTTTCTTCTGCAGCTTCCTGTTCATTAATATCAGTTTCGTCAAAACCTACTTCTTCTTCATTTTCGGTTTCTTTCATTTTATCGTGTTTGCCCATAATAGCTTTTCTTTCAATTTTTTTCTGAAGGGAGCAAAAGTACTGCCAATTGTATTAAAATGTCAAAATGTCACAGCACTTTAATTTAATATTACTTTAAGAAAATTCATTTTGTTTAAACATATTTTTGCAATTCAAAACTAAAACCAATAAATATGAAATTTACATTTTTGAAACTTACTATGATGGCTTTTATTACAGTAGGAGCTTTTTCTTGCAAAAACACCGAAAAAGAAGCAGAAACACCAGTAGAGGAAGCTTCCGAAGCCACTGAAATGGCTACAGAATATACAGTAGACACTGATGCTTCTACTATCATGTGGGAGGGTGCTAAACCCACTGGAAAGCATCACGGAACAATAAAACTTTCTTCAGGAACGGTTCATTTAAACAATGGAAATATTGAGGCCGGAGAGTTTGTAATTGATATGAACAGCATTACTGATGAAGATCTGGAAGGTGATGACAAAGCTAATCTAGAGGCTCACTTAAAAGGAACTGTTGAAGGCAAGGAAGGTGATTTCTTTAATGTAAAAGAATATCCAACCGCTAAATTTGAAATGACAGGCATCGAAAATAACGTGGTTAAAGGAAATTTGACCATTAAAGACAAAACCAATGCTATTGAATTTCCTGCAACTGTAACTATGGAAGGAGATAAAATGATGCTAAAGAGTGAGACTTTTGAAATAGACAGAACTAAGTGGGATGTTAACTACGGTTCAAAATCTATATTCCCAAATTTGGGTGATAAGTTTATAAACGACGCGATGAAAATTACAGTTTCATTGGTTGCCAATAAAGCTTAATCTAGAAGAATTTTTTTATAAACTGAAGAGAGGCAAAATTGCCTCTCTTTTTTATTTACAGTAAATCCTGTAAGGCGTTTTCCAAATTATAATACTTAAAAGGATAACCGAGTTTCTCAACTTTTTGGGAACTCACCAGCTGCCCTTCCAAAACCAAAACGGACATTTCGCCCAATAACAATTTGATAGCAAAATCTGGAATGTTTGGCATCCAGAGCGGACTGTCCAACTTTGAAGCAATCATCTTGGTCATCTTTTTATTTTGAACTGGGTTCGGTGCCACTGCATTGTATTTTCCTTCCAGCTGGTTCGTTAGAAGAAAAAGATATATTCCGGCAATATCTTCAAGATGGATCCAGGATATCCATTGTTCGCCGTTTCCCAAGGGCGCACCTACTCCAAGTTTAACAGGCTTAACCAATTTTGGAAAAGCTCCGTCATTTTTTGCCAAAACTACTCCCGTGCGCACTTTACTCACCTCCATCCCCATATTCTTAAACTGGGCGGCGGCAGCTTCCCAAGCAACTACGACTTCACTCAAAAAGGTATTGTCAACCTCCTCATTTTCCTCTGTATAGAGCTTGGTCTCTGAGTTTGGATAGATACTGATGCCGCTAGCAGAAATAAAATGGACAATATTGTGATCTATTTGTAGAAGCGTATCGCGTAGCAGATTGATAGATTCTATTCTACTTTCAAGAATAATCTTTTTATATTTTTTCGTCCATCGTTCAGAAATAGTGGCTCCAACCAAATTAATTATTGCCGTTGCACCATCAAAAGCCTGAAGATCAATCTCACCTTCTTGAGGATTCCAATAGAACCCTTTATAATTCTCGGTACATTCAATTTTTTCCTTGCTGGTTGTGAGATAATTAACAGCAATTCCGGCAGCGTGACATTGACGAACAATTTCACTACCTATAAGGCCTGTAGCACCTGTTATCAACACTTTTCTAATCATAATTTTAAATTTAGAAATTCAATTGTGAATAGCAAAGGGTGTTAACGGAAGATTGTGAATTGATTGTTTTGAATTGGTTAAACTTGCCCTTTTGGAACGATCGAAATACAATGAATTTAAATTTTTGTACCTCTCAACATTTCTTTTTTTCCCGGTGGACCAGAAAGACGCTCCACTTTAAAGCCCACGGCCTGCATAGCACGCCTTGCATTCCCATTTGCAGCATAGGTAACCAAAATTCCGTGCGGTTTTAATGCAGCGTACATTTTTTTAAAAATTTCCTCGGTCCATAGTTCTGGTTGCACGCGGATTCCGAAAGCATCAAAATAGATAAGGTTGAAGGAATTTTCAGAATTTATTTCAGAAAATAATTTCTGCTGTTTTGTAAGTTGAAAATTTACAGAAATGCTGCTTATTTGCTCCCAAGGGGAATGGTGCATATTTAAAAATACTTCTTCTGATGCATTTAAAAGCGAAGTATAATTAAGCTTAACTATTTCGCCTACCTCCAAGGGGTAAGCCTCAACACCGGTATAATGGACCTTAAATGGATTTTTCTCAGTTTCCAAAAAAGTTAAGAGTGCGTTCAGACCAGTGCCAAAACCGATTTCGAGAATTGAAACTTCTGTTTTTTTATTTTCAGAAAACCAATGATAAAGCCCTTCCTTTATAAAAACGTGAAGGGCTTCGGCTATTGCGCCATGCTTAGAGTGGTATTGTTCGTCCCACTCTGGAATATGCAGGGTGTAAGAGCCGTCGCCCGTTTTAAACAAAGTTCTTTTCAAAAAATTATTGCTTTTCCTCTTCCGGAATTAATACGCCGTGTGCCTCAAAAGCAAGTGTGCGCTTTGGCTCGGTGATGGCTGCAATTTCCTCTGGAGTGGCACCACCGTCTTCAGCGTAGTGTTGTTGGTCTTCAACGCTCATTTCTTCTACATAAGCTTTTCCTTCAGCGATAATATCTTTTCCGGAAATATCTTTTGGCATAAAGAAACCATAATCCTTAAAACGCACCATAGCTTCATCCTTGCCCATATCTACTTTCATCCAACAACCTTTCTTTTGGCAAACTTCTTTCACTTGCGTAGTAAATTTTACGTTTATGGTATCGCCAATTTTCAAATTGTTGTACTTTTCGATTATTTCGGCTTTCGTCAAAACATCATCATCGGTAATTTTTTCACCAAAAGCTTGATAGTTAACTGCTATTTCTTCCGTTTCAAGCACGGGCTTATCTTCAGTTTTTTCGTTTTTACAGCTAAACAAAACTGCCATTATTGAAAATAAAAATAGAATTTTTTTCATTTTATAGTATTTAATAAATTATTGACTGGTAATGCGTTGCAATTTTAATGATTTTTTGAATTTTTTATGGCCTAAATTTTACCTATTTTTACAAAATAAATAATTCTTTTTCATGAATTCTTCCACCACCCAAAAAATTGACATACAAAAAGTTTCAACTTCCAGAATAGGAGATGTAGATTTTGACAACCTCACTTTCGGAAGCACCTTTAGCGACCATATGTTTGAATGTGATTATAAGGATGGAGAATGGCAGAACCCTACTATTAAACCTTATGGACCTTTAACCATTTCACCTGCGGCAAAGGTTTTTCATTACGGCCAGGCAGTTTTTGAGGGAATGAAAGCCTTTAAGGATGAAGATGGTAAAGTGTGGCTTTTTAGACCTGAAGAAAATTTTAATAGAATAAACAGGTCATCTAAAAGAATGGCTATACCAGAGTTTCCGAAAGATATTTTCTTTGAGGCCTTGACAACTTTGGTAAAAATGGACAAGGAATGGGTTAAGCCCGGCCTAGGGAATTCATTGTACATACGCCCTTTTGTAATGGCAACCCAAGTGGGGGTTTCGGCTTCCCCATCTACAGAATATAAGTTTATGATTTTGATGTCGCCCGCCCAAGCATATTATACGGGAGATGTTAAGGTTGTAATCGCTGAGCATTACAGCCGTTCGGCAAATGGTGGTGTGGGTGCTGCAAAAGCAGCCGGAAATTATGGCGCACAATTTTTTCCAACAAATTTGGCACGAGAGAAAGGTTTTCAGCAAGTAATCTGGACAGATGCAAGCGACCATAAATATTTAGAGGAAGCAGGAACGATGAATGTATTTTTTCGTGTGAATGATACGCTCCTTACCGCCCCAATAAGCGACCGAATTTTAGACGGTGTTACACGCAAAAGCGTAATAGCTATTGCAAAAAGAGACAATATTACCGTTGAAGAAAGACCCGTTTTGGTTTCAGAAATTGTGGAAGCCGCAAAGAACGGAAGTCTAAAGGAAATTTTTGGCGCGGGGACAGCAGCAGTTATAAGTCCTGTAAGTGCTTTTAGTTATAAGGAAACTGTTTATGAACTTGAAAAACAGGAGCATGGATTTGCAACCCGCTTCAAAAATGAGTTAATGAATATACAGTATAACAGAAGCGAAGATCCCTTTGGCTGGAGATTTGAAGTTGTATAACACTTTCTGACGGTACATTTTAAAAAATCCAAAACTTTCTCGTTTTGGATTTTTTTTATTTATCAAGTATAGCTTGAATGTTAGGTTTAAAGTAATTGGGGCCTTTTAAGACTTTACCATCTTCTCGGTATATAGGCTTACCATCATCTCCCAGTTTGCTCATATTGCTTCGTTGTATTTCGTTAAATACCTCTTCAATTTTGTGTTGCATTCCGTGCTCAATAATGGTTCCGCACAAAATATAGAGCATATCACCTAGCGCATCTGCGACCTCAACCAAATCATCATTATTTGCCGCTTCTAAATATTCTTCGTTTTCTTCACGCATAAGTTCATAACGCAAAAGATTTTTCTTTATTCCCAGATCGGCAGTGGGAGATTCCTTCATACCCAATCCAAATGCATTGTGAAATTCGGAAACTGCGGCTATTTTATTCTTCATATTATAATTTATAAGGTGTAAATTTGCCCTGTAAAACTACACATTTATGTTTACTACCGGCCAATTTGTTTTTGCTGTTTTATTTTTTATTGTCTTCGTCATTATTATGGTTTACAGCTATCGCGGCGACAAAAAACTTCATAAAAAACAGTATAAGGGCAGTCTCTGGATTTTAGTGGGTTTTATTGCTTTTATAGTATTTCTTCTACTCGTAAAGACGTATTTAAAAAATTAATTCTTCTCTCTGGCTGAAAAGTAATTTACTGTTTATCCCTTTCCTGTATAGTTTTTCTTAATCATTTTTAAGAACCTTTTCAATAAAAATACCCTAAAGTAGGTATTTTTTAAAAACTCTTCCCGTCTTAATTTTGTCTCAGACAATCAAAACCTTGACTAACCCAAAACCTTTCAATTGAACTAATTGAATTAGCGAAATAAATTTCTATGAAAAAAACCTACAGGTGCATTGTGAGTGAGGAGATATAATAATTTTTCTCTTTGAGGAGGGAGGAAAATTGAAATTAACAGATCGATGCACTATGGGTTTTTTCTAAATACAACACTAATTGCAAATATTCAAAATACATTCAACTAGAAAAGTAACCTAAAAACCAAATTAAAATATGATCAAATTAAAACTAGTTTTTCCGTTATTATTAGCTTTTTCAATATTTTTTATAAGCTGTGAAGAAGAAGAATCTGAACCGGAGCCAGAACCAATAGAAGTAAACGAAACTTCCATAATACCTTCTTCCACTTTTGGAAGAACCAACAATTATTTGGGGTGCATAGAAATTTCTAGCAGAATCACTAATATTAAAGTTTGGGATCACGGAACGGTTGATGATGATATTGTTTCTATAATAGCCAATGGCAATACTATTATTGATGAACAGACACTCAGAGGCCCATCAGACCCAATTAGCGTAGATTACGATTTTGGATACAATGGGTTTAATTATGTAACACTCTATGCACATAATCTAGGGAATATTCCACCAAATACCTGTACCATATCTATAAATGGCGTGGAATTTATTCTAGAAGCAAATCTGGACGCAAATGGTTCTATTGATGTAATTGTGGGTGGTTACGGAGTAGATTGTAGCAATGCAGGTAGTGGCGGTGGCTCCGGTGGAGGTGGCGGCGGAACCGGCGGTGGAGGAAGCGGCAAAGGAGATGTTAAATTCTGGACCAACCAAGATTATGGTTGTGGCCCAATAACCGTAAATCTCAGCGGTGTTGGAACCAGCACTATAACCGGTTATTACTACGCCGGGACACCAGATTGCATTAATGATGGTTATGGAGGAAACTTTAATGACCTATCCGAAGGTACTTATAATTATACGGCAAACTGCCAAGGTTATAATTGGGATGGTTCCATTACTATTACCGAAGACTCCTGTTTACGTTTTCAGCTGACGTTATAAGTGTTTATTTGAATTGTTTAAAACTAAAAAGCTCTTCGCATAGACGAAGAGCTTTTTTTATCTGCTTTAAAAATTTATTTAGTTTACAGCAGGCAAATTGCTGTAATTCTTAGAATAGAAGAACATTTGGTCTGCAAAAGTATTTGGTTGCTCAATAGTGAAACTTTCTATTTCACCATTATCGTCCATTTTAGGTACAAGTACAGGATTCACAAAACCGCTGTAAGGTGCTGAAGTAAATTGTTTGTTGCGCTCCAAAATTTCTTTGTGAAGGGTTTGATCCACTTTCACACCGTAGGTTTCAACTAAATTTTCTACTGCAGCGTAATCACCCTCACTTTTAATTCGTTGTGTTTCACGAAGCAGTTCTCCGAATAAATCGTGAAGTTTATCATAGTCATTAATGTTGTAATAGGTTTTTCCGTCGCGGGTAATTTTTTCAATCACGTTGTCGGCCTTTCCTTTTTCAAAAACCCAAGCGGATACCCACTGGCGGTTTCGCATGTGCGCTTCTTCCACATCATCGCCTAAATTTAAACGAATCAATTGCGTCATCAAACCATTGCGGATGTAACCGTCATAGGCAGCCATACCCACCTTTTTCCAGTCGTCAACCAAACCAAGCTCTTGTAATTTTGGGTTGTATAAATAGTAAAGACCTACCAAATCTGCACGGCCTTCTTCTAAAGTAGAGGCATAATTTTTTAAGGTTTCTTTGGTTTCGCCAACACCAGGATTTAATTGTCCTGAAGCGTGACCTATTACTTCGTGAAGTGCTGTGTGAAGTTTGTCGGCTTTCTGTCCGTATTTTTCTTCGAGCTCCAATTCTTCCTCATCGTTTACAAATTCTTTCAATCTGCCTGTGCTTCCTGCATTATTGTATGCTTCAATAATATTTCCAAGGGAAACAGATTTACTTCCCACTTCTGCGCGAATCCAGTTTGCATTGGGAAGGTTTACCCCAATTGGGGTACTTGGAGAAGCATCACCAGCTTCACCCGCAACGTTTACTACTTTATAGGTTACACCTACCACGTTTTTCTTTTTGTGTTCCTCCATCAAAGGCGAATTATCCTCAAACCACTGTGCGTTTTCAGAAAGTACAGCCATTTTTTCAGACATATCAAAATCTTTTATCTGAACGATGGTTTCATAAGAACCTCTATACCCTAGCGGGTCGTTATAAACTTCAATAAAACTGTTTATGTAGTCTATATTTCCTTCGGTCGCGGCGGTCCAAGCTACATTGTAGTCGTCCCACGTTTGAAGGTCTCCTGTTTTATAATATTCAATTAAAAGACCGATAGCATCGCCCTGTGCTTGGTTTTCTGCAACACCCTCTGCTTTTTCAAGCCAGCCAATAATTTTATCTATCGCGGGGCCGTAAAGTCCACCAGATTTGTAAACCAATTCCTTAAGCTCGCCATTTTCCTTTATCAATTTTGAATTCAAACCGTAGGAAAGTGGTTTTTTTGGATTTGGAGATTTCTTCTTTGCATAAAAACTCTCCACATCTTTATTGGTCACGTTTGGCCCATAAAAGTTAACCGCGCTTTGGGCAACGTTATCTACACCTTTTGCCTGGTTTACTTTTTTGGAATCTTTGTCGTTAAAAATAACTTCAAAAGCTTCTCCTTCCAGCTTAGTATTGGTATCGGTTAAAAGTTGCTTTAAATATTCCGAAGAAAATTCTGGCTTTAGCTTATCGTTGGAATAATGGTGGTGAATACCATTACTGAACCATACTCTTTTCAAGTAAGTTTCAAAATTTTTCCAATCTTCAGTGGTTTTATCGCCTTTGTAATTTGCATACACATTTTCCAGCGCCTTTCTAATGGTAAGGTTGTGGCGGTAGTTTTGGTCCCACATAATGTCCCGTCCTTCCAAACCGGCTTGGGTAAGGTAATACACGAGCTTTTGTTCTTTTAGGGTTAGTTTGTCCCATCCCGGAATTTGGTAACGCAGTACTTTTACATCGCCAAAAGATTCTACATTGTAATCAAATTCTGTGGATGTTGTATTTTCAACTTGGGCTACATCTTTTTCCGGTTGATTGTCCTTACACGAAAAAAAGAGCAAACCGCTCATTGCCATTGCAATAAAAAAGGTCTTCTTCATTTTAAAAAATTTTAGATTTCCGCAAATGTACTAAAATAATGTTCGTGATAGATGGAGGTCTAAATTTGAAAAAATACGAAGGATTTCAATTTCAAAAGCATCGATGAATTTTCACTATCTTAGCAACACCAATCAACACCCCCCGACCAAATGAAAATTTTAAAGTATTTATTTTTTCTTCTTCTCATCATTATTATTGGCAGTGCCATTTATTTTGGAACCAAAGATGGCACCTACGATATTCAGGATACTATGGTAATCAATGCACCGCCAGAAGTAGTCTTCAATAAAGTGAACGATTATAAAAGTTGGGAAGAATGGGGCCCTTGGAAAAAAGAGGATTCCACCATAACATTTACGTATGCTGAAAAGACTGTTGGTGAAGGTGCATCCTATTCTTGGGATGGCGAAATGAGCGGCTCTATGACAACTACGAAAGTTATTCCAAATAAAGAAATAGAGCAGGATTTAACGCTAAATACCCCCGGTGGTGAAAGAAACCCGGAGGTATATTGGACTTTTGAGGAAGTGGAAGGCGGAACAAAAGTTACTTGGGGAATGAAGGGCGAGCATACGCTAATTGACAAAGCCTATTATTCATTGAGCGGAATGGACTTTGATGCAGAAATGCACAAAATGAACAAAGCGGGACTTGAAGGAATTGCTGAGGAAGTAGCCGAAGATATGAAGCAATATTCTATAAATGTTGACGGCGTTACACAATACGGCGGTGGCTACTATATGTACACAACATCAGTTTCTAAAATGAGCGAGCTGGGTGAAAAAATGGCACCTATGATGGGCGAAGTGATGGGTTTCATCACCCAGAACAACTTGAATATGGCTGGAATGCCCTTTACAATTTACAACGAAGTTGATAATGCAAATGGCACCGTTATTTTTTCAACCGCCATACCCGTAAAAGAGCAGGTTATTACTCCAGAGGGCAGCCCTGTTGTTTGTGGGTTTATGGAGCCAGTTAAAGCCGTAAAGGTTTCATTGAAAGGAAATTACGAGCATCTATCAGAAGCGTACACTAAGGGAAGACAGTATATTGATAAAAATGGCCACCAGATAGACCCAGACAGAAAAATGTTACCGATCCGGGTGAAGTTCCAAATCCTGCAAATTGGCTGACCGAAGTTTACATTCCCATTATAACTGCACCTGAACCCGTTGAAGAAGGTATTTAAATGAAACAATTGGCGTTGGTTTTTATAGGTGGCGGTTTGGGGAGCACGCTTCGGTATGCGTTTTCAAAATGGCTAAATAATTATGAAACAGGAATACCCTATGGAACGTTTGCTGCAAATATTTTAGGAAGCTTATTAATTGGTATTATTCTCGGCATTGCATTAAAAAACGAAACACTTTCGCAAAACACAGTTTTATTTTTGGCCACAGGCTTCTGTGGCGGGTTCACTACATTTTCAACCTTCGCTTATGAGAATCATCTTTTTTTGAAAAGCGGTGATTTTATGTCTTTCGCCCTATATACTATTGCAAGTTTCGTGATAGGTTTTGCAATGGTTTTCTTGGGAATGTGGTTAGTGAAGTATTTTTAGTGTTTCCCAAAATCCTTTACACCAGCTTCAATCCTGATTAAAAGATCGTTCTCCTTTGGCGGAATTGGGCACGAAAAACGAGGACTGTATGCACAATAGGGATTGTATGCCTTATTGAAGTCTATAATAATTGTATCACCTTGTGGAATTCGCTGGTCCAAAAATCTTCCTCCGCCATAACTACCGTCACCGCTAGTTAAATCGGTAAAGGGGAGAAAAAGATAGTCTTCGTAGCCCGGTTCACTATAAGGCTGGGTACTTTTGAAAAGATTCAATACAAAATCCTTTCCTTCCAAAGAAAAATGGGCTTCGCCATACTTAACATATTCGGGCCTGCGGGAAGTGGTTGTAGGCATCAGGAACGGTTTTTCATCTGGGGTACGTACAAATTTTGCTTTTACAATGAATTTTTTATCAACGGGATAAAATTCCAGTCCTTTGAAGTTTTTGAAATCCTTCGGTTCCAAAATTGTGGTTTCGGGATTGCTGAATTCTTCATTCAGTTCAATCTGCGCAGCCTTGCTTTCAGAAATAATGGCTTTGTCCTGAGCAGAAATGACTGTGCAGAGCACTAAAAAGATTATTGAAAATAGATTCTTCATAATTTGTTTTCAGTAAAAGTAGAAAAGAATTTCAAACTTCATATTAATTTTTATTTTTGGAAAAAAATCCTTCTATGTTCAAGCTTCTCCTCACTTCAGTATTTTTCTTTATCAGTTCAAATTTTATATATGCCCAACACATTAAATTAGATAAAAAAGAAATGGCCTTTTTGGCATCGCAGGAAAAAGTAAATGTGGTTTTTACTTATAACGATCTTCACTTTAATTCAGATAATTTTACAGAAGCTGAATTCCTACAATATATTAAAGAAAAAATAGCAAAAAAACTAAATTGGGAAGAAGCCTCGGATTGGGAACAAAACCACTTTGCAGCAAAAGATTCTATTTACCCCCAAATTTTTGTTGCGGCATTAAATAACCGCATCAAGGATTATGACCATCCCATAGAATTTGTTTGGAACGATCCCTCCATAAAATACACAATGAAGGTTCAAACGGATTGGATGTATTTTGGTTATGATGCCGGAATAGCACAACAACCTGCTAAAGCAAATTTAAAAATAACTTTTTTTGAAACTTCTTCCCCAGAAACTATCATATCACAAATTGATGTTGAAAGAGCAGAAGGGTTCGATGTAGTTGGAAGCTTTTCTTTTTATAAAAATGGTCCATCCACATCCTTTGGTCCATCAAGCGATTGGCTGGGAAAATTTTTAAAAGCCAATGAAGATTATCCCAAACCCAGCTTAATTAGAATGGGGAATATGTACGACAAAGCTGCTGTACGTTTTGGCATGACTTTAAAAAGAGTATTGGATTAAAACAAAAAAATAATTTGCCGAGAAATAATTTTCACTACATTTGGAAATCAATTTAAATTAAAAATGAAAAATAACACATACACCTGCCGAAGAAACCAGGTCATTTCAAACACGAAATGCCGGCGATGTATGTATTGACTATGTAACAATAAGTTTATACTATATAAAAACGTCCCGGCTAAAACCGGGACGTTTTAATTTTATACCACCAACCAAAGATGAAAAAAATTTATTCTAACTACCTAGCAAACTTTCGGGGACTTTCCCGAGAGATTTGGTTATTGTCTTTGGTTACTTTCATTAACCGCGCTGGGGCGATGGTAATTCCGTTTTTGTCTCTATACCTCATAAACGTGGAAGGGTTTGATCTGCCACAAGTGGGATGGATAATGTCGTGCTTTGGCCTAGGTTCTTTAGTGGGAACCTATATTGGCGGTAAATTAACCGATTCCATTGGTTATTATAAGGTAATTCTGTCCAGCCTTTTTTTGGGAGGAGTAGGTTTTATTCTGCTTCAATATATAAATACATTTTATGGGTTCTGTATAGGTATATTTTTATTGACCTTAATGACAGATGCTGGCAGACCCGCTATTTTTGTTGCTGCAGACGCATATAGCAAACCCGGAAATATAACCCGAGGCATTGCATTGATACGCTTGGCTATAAATCTTGGATTTTCAATAGGACCACTAGTGGGCGGATTGATAATTGCCCACATCAACTACACATCGCTATTTTGGATCGATGGGTTAACCTGTATGCTTGCCTCCCTTGGCGTATTTCTTCTTTTGAAACCTAAAAAACTGAAAAGTACAGATGAAAAAATTATCGTTGTTAAAGAAGGTTTACCGCCTTATTTCAACAAATACTTCTTAATCTTCTTCTTCATAATGATTGCATATAGCCTGGCATTTGTTCAATATTTTTCAGTTATGCCAGTGTATTATGAAAAAGTGCATTTTCTTTCTGAAGACATTATCGGGTGGCTTTTGTTTATAAATGGAGCCACAATTGTAATTTTTGAAATGCCACTGATTGCTTGGCTTGACCGAAAGAAAATTTCAAAAACGATGGCTACTTTTTGGGGAGTTTTCTTTTTGGGCTTAAGTTTCTTGGTGTTAAACCTGAGCGACTGGAGCGGTGTTTTAGTAATAGCTATGCTTTTAATGACTCTTGGAGAAATGATTGGGTTCCCATTTTCAAATGCCCTCGCTTTGGAGATGTCTCCCAAAGGAAGAAAAGGAAGTTATATGGCGCTATATAGTATGAGTTTTAGCTTTGCGCACCTGATTGGACACAATGGAGGAATGAATCTTGTAAACAATTTTGGATATTTCACTACTTGGACAATTTTCTCAATCTTTCTTCTTTTTGTAGGTGGGTTAACAATTTGGTTATATTTCCTACTGAAAAGATCAAAGGCCAAGGATATATAACGTACTTACAATTGAGTATTTTTTTTAGCACGACGTTCCTTACGGGAAACTATAATTGCGTCCAAGCAAGAAATCATTAAACCAATTCCCGCAAAAAGACATAACAATCTCACAAAAAATGCTCCAGTATATTCCAAACCAGTAAAACCTAATAATGCCGAAATCAAAGTCACTAATAAAAATTGAAAAGTATAATTTTTCATGGCTATGTTTTTTGGGATAGTTACACAGCTAATTTAGCAGAAAGCGTGATTTGTAATTCTTAAAATGAATCCAATTATCACATTTTTAACATAAGGTTTTTCATCTCAAAGGCTTAATGTCACGGTTTTTAACCACGTGTGACAGTACAATCTGTGTTTTTGTTTCACCATACACAATTAATTGGTCGATAAAATTTTCCAAATGTTTTTGATTTTTTAAAACAACCTCCATTACAATATTTTCATTTCCTGTTATGCGATAACAATTTAAAACCTCATCATAGGTTTTAACAATTTCAAGAAATGGCTTTAGTTTTCCCATAAACGCCCTAAGTGTTATTATAGCTTTAAACTGATAACCCGCTTCAAAAGGCGAAACAATTGTATAATAACCGTTGATTATACCTGAATCTTCCATTTTTTTTATTCTTTCAGAAACTGCCGGTGAACTAATACCTACTTGTCTACCAATTTCAGTATTGGGTTGTCGTGCATTTTTTTGGAGACAATTGAGGATTTTCCAATTTAAAGAATCAATACTCATTTTAAAGTTTATTTTGAAAATACGATAATATCTAAACCAAAAATACGAATTTACTTTAACATCGATAGCTAAATCAAAATGTTAGTAGTTAAATTTGATACGCTTAAAAAAAGAAGAGGAAAAATGTCGCCCCATCACGTTGGAAAGAATTCACATTCTGCAATCTATAACAAAGCACTTGAAATATTCTCTCTTGCCAGAAATATTTCAAGCTATATAGCTCATGATTTGGCACATCTTCAAAAGAATGGTGCCGAAGATCCGAATATCTATTTTACAGGTGATATTGTGCAACAGTCAGTATCATTGGGGCCCCAAATATTGAAGGCCGAGAGTCAACCATTTTCTGAAGAAAAGCATAAATATGCAGCTTCTGTAATGCGCCTTTCCAATCTTCTCTATAAAAATTGTGAACGCTTGGAAAGAGTGAGCAGTAACGGAAAGGATTTTCTGCCATTACTTCGTAAAGAGCTCAAAAGATTTCGAAAACTTCAGCATACTTGGAGGTTAACGCTTTAGCCTAAAATTTACATCAATTTCATTTATTACATTTGCAAGTGAGCATTGTGATAAAAATTATGTTTGAAAACGAAGAAAATCTCGATCCACGCGAAAGGTTTAAACAGACCAAAAATCTGCCCATCTATAAAAAAGCCGAAGAGATTTCGACATTGGTCAGGCATTTGGTAAAATCTGTCGAAAATACTGATTTAAAATTCAAACGAAAGGGTGAAAAGGAGTTGCTGGCCCACAGCCTATCCTATTTAATGGAAAGTTCCACGATAATCCCCGCCAAAATTATGGGTGCGGAAAGCGTAGAACTATACGACATTAAAATGGAAAATGCCGCCATAATAAGAAAGGCGGCACGTGAGCTTGCGACCTACACTCATGGAATAGAAATGACGGGCTTTAAGGATACTGAGTATCTGGACCTACTGCGTAAGGAAGTGGAAGAATTTCGTATTCTTTTTGCAGAATGGGTAAAAACTTTTAACCCCTGGGATTACATTATAGACCGTTGGGGACTTTTCAATCCGCCGGGTATAAATTATGACGACCACGATCCCGATGACGATATTCCGTTTGATCCAAATAATTTCCCCAAAGAGTTTTTCGACGATGACTACGAGGAAGACAGTTTTGACGAAGATATGGATGCCGACGAGGATTAGCCCGAAAACGTTATCGAATTAACCGCGGGTCAAAATCCAAAGTTCCTTTCTTAATAATCTTTATGTTCCCGATATCTTTGTGATGTGGGTTTATCAAAATATTATGCTCCAGTTCCAAAATGGCCGATGGCACGCGGAGCGCCAAGCTTTCGTGCCGCTTGAGCCAAGAAGACCCCAACATCTGCACTTGTTTTTCGGCTTCTTCAGAGCTCCATTTCGGCTTAATGAAATCCAAGGATTGAATTGGTTTTATAAATTTATCTGAAATTTCCACTTCAAGAAAGGAATAGCCCACGGGCAATTTGGCAAATTCAACGTGGACAATAATTTCCAACAGACTCAAAGATAAACTTTGTGAAAAATAAAGCATCGGGTCACCAACCAAATTCCATCTACCCCCATAAAGTCTGGCACCTTCACCGGTAAAATCGTCAATATATTCGCTTTTGGCAATTCTAAAGATTCGCACAATCAAGAAGGAATTCCATGAGCAATGCGCCCAAGGACATTTTTTACATATTGAATTCCAAACCTCGTGTCTAGAAAGTCTAAGGGTTGCTGCCCTTTAAAAATATATGGTCTGGAATGGAGCCAGTTTCTAAAATCTTCAAGTGTTTCAAAAACGTCTATGCCTTCTGAGACCATTTCGGCTATCTCAAAAAGCTGTTCGGAAGCCGAAACCCCCAAGAGGTCATCATCTGCCTTGCGCTGTAATGTGCGGTGCGAAATGTGCAGCAAATCACTGAGCCGATCCATGGAAATACCCAATACCTCGCATATAGAATAAACCACGCTCTTTGGCAGACCCTTGCGGGTAACGGTAATAAGATCAATATCGCTATTTACGGCCTGGCCCACCTGCCCCACGCCTCCTAAAACACCTACTATTCTGTCAAAAGGATTGTCGAGCAAATAGAAAACCTCTGGTTCTTTCACCAAATTTACATCGGAAGGGTTTTGGTACTTTTTCATAATCACGACATTTGACACAAAGATATGTATTTTTGTCGTGTTTAAAAAATTTTCCGCTACATATTTCGTCTATATTGACCTCCTACTTCAAATAAGGACTCCGTAATCTGGCCCAAAGAGCAGACTTTGGTAGCTTCCATTAATTGTTCAAACATATTTTCGTTATGAATGGCGGCCGATTTCACTTTTTCAATTTTCTCATTTGCAATGTCGGCATACATTTTATGAAGATTTTTCAATGTTTCAATCTGAACCTGCTTCTCTTCCTCGGTTGCACGAATCACTTCCGCAGGAAGCACGGTTGGCGAACCTTTGCTGCTTAAGAACGTATTCACCCCAATTATTGGGAAGTCGCCATTGTGCTTCAAGGTTTCATAATACAGACTTTCCTCCTGAATCTTACTGCGCTGGTACATAGTTTCCATAGCGCCCAAAACGCCCCCGCGTTCCGTAATACTATCAAATTCCTTTAGAACAGCTTCTTCAACCAAATCTGTAAGTTCTTCAATAATGAAAGATCCTTGGATAGGATTCTCGTTTTTAGCCAAGCCAAGTTCCTTATTTATAATTAGCTGAATTGCCATCGCACGGCGCACGCTTTCTTCCGTTGGGGTTGTAATTGCTTCGTCATATGCATTTGTATGAAGGGAATTACAGTTATCATAAATTGCATATAAAGCTTGCAAGGTAGTACGAATATCGTTAAAATCGATTTCCTGCGCATGCAATGAGCGCCCGGAAGTTTGAATGTGATATTTCAACATTTGTGCACGCGGGTTTGCGCCATATTTTTCCTTTAAGGCCTTTGCCCAAATTTTTCGTGCCACCCGACCAATTACGGCATATTCCGCATCAATTCCATTACTGAAGAAAAACGATAGGTTAGGGCCAAATTCGTTGATGTCCATTCCCCTGCTCAAATAATATTCCACGTAAGTGAAACCATTTGCAAGCGTAAAAGCCAATTGGGTTATGGGGTTTGCGCCCGCTTCGGCAATGTGGTAACCGCTAATTGAAACTGAATAGAAATTCCGAACTTTTTTCTCTATAAAATATTCCTGCACATCGCCCATTAAACGCAATGCGAATTCAGTTGAAAAAATACAAGTGTTTTGCGCTTGGTCTTCCTTTAAAATATCTGCTTGGACCGTACCGCGAACCTGCTGTAAAGTTTCGTATTTAATTTTGTTATAAACTTCTGTATCCAAAACTTGATCGCCGGTAACCCCGAGTAGCATAAGGCCCAAGCCATTATTGCCTTCGGGCAAATGGCCGTGGTATTTGGGGCGGGCAATATTTTTTTCCTTATAAATAGTTGAGATTTTCTTTTCAACTTCTTTTTCCATGCCATTTTCCGAAATATATTTTTCACAATTTTGATCAATGGCAGCATTCATAAAAAAACCTAGCAGCATTGGTGCGGGTCCATTAATAGTCATACTAACCGAGGTCATTGGATGACTTAAATCAAAACCTGAGTATAATTTTTTCGCATCGTCCAAACAACAAATGGAAACGCCCGCATTACCTATTTTGCCATAAATATCGGGTCGAAGGTCAGGGTCATTTCCATATAAAGTTACACTGTCAAATGCCGTGGAAAGCCTTTTGGCAGGCAAGCCCATACTAACATAGTGAAAACGTCTGTTGGTACGTTCTGGTCCTCCTTCGCCAGCAAACATTCTGGCAGGATCCTCCCCGGTTCTTTTGAAAGGATAAAGCCCCGAAGTGTACGGAAATTCTCCAGGTACATTTTCTTGGAGCGTCCATTTCAAAATATCGCCCCAAGCCTGGTATTTCGGCAAAGCCACTTTTGGAATTTGTGTATGCGAAAGCGATTCGGTATGTGTTTTTATATTTATTTCCTTATCGCGGACCTTAAAGCTATAGATTGGATTTTTATATTTGTTTACTTTTTCGTCCCAACCTGTTATAATTTCCCAATTGTACGGATCTAGATTTAATTTTTCACGATCAAATTCGGCAAGCAGCAATTTTAATAAATCTTTATTTTTTTCTGAATTTATAATTAATTCCGAAACAATTCCTGCCTTGTCCAATTCAGGTTTTTTCCCGGAGATGGTTTCTATTGTTTTAAAAATTCCATAAAGTCTTTGGGCAACTTCGGCCTGTTCCGAAGCCTTTTTATCGTACGCCCTATTGTTCTCTGAAATTTCCGAAAGATACCGTGTGCGTGAGGGAGGAATCACAAACACTTTTTCGTCCATTTCCTCAGTAATCTTAAAATCACTTTTTAAATCTGTATCGGTTTTTTCGGCAAGTTGCTGCATTACGGCCTTGTAGAGCTTGTTCATTCCCGGATCGTTAAATTGGGACGCAATGGTCCCATAAACGGGGAGATCATCTTGTGAGGCATCCCACAATTGGTGGTTGCGTACGTACTGTTTTTTTACATCGCGCAGCGCATCTAGAGAACCGCGTTTGTCAAATTTGTTGATTGCAACCAAGTCGGCAAAATCGAGCATGTCTATTTTTTCAAGCTGCGTGGCAGCACCAAACTCTGGAGTCATTACATATAATGAAACATCGCTGTGTTCAAGAATTTCAGTGTCACTTTGCCCAATTCCTGAAGTTTCAAGAATAATAAGGTCATACTCGGCGGCTTTAAGAACCTCAATTGCTTCAGTCACATATTTCGATAGCGCAAGGTTGCTTTGGCGTGTTGCCAAACTGCGCATATAAACCCTTGGAGAATTGATGGCATTCATTCGAATTCGATCTCCCAATAGGGCTCCACCGGTTTTTCTTTTTGAAGGGTCTACAGAAATAATTCCAATTGTTTTCTTTGGAAAGTCAATCAAAAATCTTCGTACCAGTTCATCTACAAGCGAAGACTTGCCTGCGCCACCTGTTCCGGTAATACCTAAAACTGGCGTAGCAATCTTTTTGTTTTTAATATGAATTTTATCAAGTGTTTCTTTTGCAACATTCGGAAAGTTTTCTGCCGAGGAAATTATTCTGGCAATTGCACCAATTTCCTTATTGGGCAATTTATTGAGTTCGCCATTCAATTTATCACCTATGGGAAAATCAGATTGTTCTACCAAATCGTTTATCATTCCTTGCAATCCCATCTTACGGCCGTCATCCGGCGCATAAATTCGGGTAATACCATACTCCATCAATTCTTTTATCTCAGAAGGAAGGATAACTCCGCCACCGCCGCCAAAAATTTTTATATGTCCCGCTCCTTTTTCCTGCAAAAGATCATACATATATTTAAAGTACTCGTTGTGCCCTCCTTGATACGAAGTTAGTGCTATTGCATTGGCATCTTCCTGAATGGCAGTATTTACAACCTCTTCCACACTTCTATCATGGCCCAAGTGAATCACCTCTACGCCCGTAGATTGTATGATACGTCGCATAATGTTTATAGCCGCGTCGTGGCCATCAAATAATGATGCCGCTGTAACTATTCGAACTTTATATTTTGGTTTATAGGGAGTTACTTGTTCCATGTTTGTTTTTCATTAATTATGAATTGCAAATTTAGTTAAAACGCAACGAACATAACGCATTGGAAGACTATACATATCATAAAAAAAAACTAAAATGGGTTGCAATATTTCAATATTTTTGTATATTGCAGCATCAATATTAAACAATTAAAAACTTAAACATTATGAAAAAAATTTACTTATTGGCTTTTGCTATAGGAGCTTTTACATTTAGTGCTAATGCACAAATAATTGATGACGACATGGAAGGGTACACGCCAGGTCCAGTACATGAAGACCATTGGTCTAGCTGGAGTGGTGCTGCAGGCCCTGAAGATTTGGTTATAAGTACTGACCAAGCATTTTCTCCTTCTCAGTCTGGTTATATCGGCGATGACGGTGTACAAGATGCCATGCTTTTGCTAGGAAACCAAACTTCAGGACAGTACATACTTTCATGGTATATGTATGTTCCTGGTGGAAAAACTGGATACTATAACATCCAAGAAGATGAAGACACAGGTGCTTCAGGTGGAATTTGGGGTATTAACGTTCACTTTAACCTAGACAACTTAGCTCCTGGAACTGGATATGTTGTAGATGATGCAAACCCAGCAAATATTGTTTCGACTTTTAGCTATCCTGAAAACTTTTGGTTCCAAATTACTCACGAAATTGACTTAGATACTGACACCGTAGTAATGTATATTGATGGTAGTGAAATCTATAATGGAGATTTTTATACTTCTGGTGGTAACCTAGGAGGTGTTGATTTCTTCTCTATTGATGCAAACAACCAGTATTACATTGACGATGTTTTCTTTGACACTGACAGTGCTGGACTAGAAGATTTTGCTGCTGATTCTTTCAGAGTATATCCAAACCCAGTTAAAGACGTATTGACTATTAGCACTAAAACTGCTGTGGATAACGTAACTATTTACGATGTATTAGGTAAAGCGGTTCTTACCGTAAATCCTGATGCTATTTCTCCAAAAGTAGATATGAGTGGTTTAGCTTCTGGTGCTTACTTGGTTCAAGTAACTATTGGAAACGCTACAAAAACAGTAAAAGTTCTTAAATAAGAATTTTTAAAAACTCTTTTTAAAGAAAAAAGCCCTTCAATATTGAAGGGCTTTTTTATATTTGAAACCTATATAATTCTAAAGCTATGTTACTTAAAAAAATCTTTCTTTTCTGTTCAATTTTTCTTTTACTTTCTTGTGCTGAACTGCAACAAGTTGTCAACACGATTCCTACTGAAACAGGTATAGGAATGGACTCAACAACAATAGCTAATGGATTAAGACAGGCATTGGACAAGGGTATTGACAAACAAGTAACAAAACTTACACAAAAAGATGGTTTTTATAAAAATCAACTGGTAAAAATAATGTTGCCATCTGAATTACAGAAGGTGGATCAGGGCTTAAGAGATATAGGCCTAGGGAGTTTAGCAGATGAAGGTATTAAAGCCTTGAACAGAGCCGCTGAAGACGCCGTAAAAGAAGCTACTCCCATATTTGTATCAGCTGTAAAAGGAATAACTTTTGCAGATGCAAAAAACATTTTGTTAGGTTCCGATAATGCAGCTACCAATTATTTGGAACAAAGAACATCCTCAGCGCTCTATTCAAAATTTAATCCTGTGATTAAGCAGTCTTTTTCAAAAGTAGGTGCAGACCAAATTTGGACAAACATAATTACAAAATATAATTCCATTCCTTTCGTAACCAAAGTAAACCCAGACCTAACAGATTATGTTACCACTGAAGCGCTACAAGGCGTTTATAAAATGATAAGCGTAGAAGAGAAAGATATCCGTAATAATATTTCAGCAAGGACAACTACTTTGCTCCGACAGGTTTTTGCTCTACAGGATTAAAAAAAGATATTTTAATCAAATATAATTTATGAAACCATTAACCTCTTGTTAATAACACGTTACAAATACTAAGGCTATCTTTGATGTGTGCAAAGATTTAGTTATGTATAATTGGTTTAGAAAAAAATCCAGAATTGAACAATTAAAAGAAAGATACAGACTTTTAATGAAGCGCTCATTTGAACTTTCTTCAAAAGATCCCGAAAAAAGTGAAAAAGCACATCAACAAGCAGATAGAATTTTTCAAGAAATACAATATTTATCTTTTAGGCAAGCAGATAAATAATTATTGGCTAATGTAACTCTTTAAAATAATCGAAAGCTTTTATAAGTCGTGATCCATACCAGCTAAAAAACTCCCCATCTACTAATTTAACTTCTTTAACTTCAGAATTAAATTCCTCTGCTAAAACATCAGCATCTACTTTTTTAAAGGGATAAGGTTCTGTGGAAAGAAGTACCAATTCCGCAGTCTTTAACAATTCAATACTTACTTCCGGATAGCGGGAATTATTTTTAATAATGATATTTTCAAAATTATTAATTTGTAATAATTCATCGATAAAAGTGTTCTTCCCTACAGCCATATAGGGGTTTTTCCAAATTAAGTAAAGCACTTTTTTTGACGGAAAATCTCTTACATACTCCTTAAATCCTTCCAATTTTAAGTTAATATTTGCTGTAATTTCTAAAGCCCTACCATCAACCTCAAAAATTTTCCCCAACTGAAGTATCATCTCGATACTTTCTGAAATCGTAGCAATATCACTCACCCAAACCGGAGCAACACTTTCTAGCTGAAGTACCATTTCCTCGGTGTTTTCTTCTTTGTTGCAAACGATAATATCTGGTTTAAGTGATTTTATCTTTTCAAAATCAACCTGCTTGGTTCCACCAACAATCGTTTTCTCCTTTCGCAAATCTTTGGGATGGACACAGAATTTGGTAATACCAACTATGTTTTTGCGCAAGCCAAGAGCTACCAACAATTCGGTTTGGGAAGGCACCAACGAAATAATTCGCGAAGGGGGCTGGGTAAGAGTTACAGTTCTATTTAATTGATCAACGAACTCCATCTAGAATGGCTTTCATTTCAAGCTGCATATTCTTCGCTTCCTGAGACGCAGCTTTGGCAAAATCAGTATCCTTCGAAGCATAAATAATTCCACGTGAAGAATTCACGAGCAAACCAACATTCTCAGTCAATCCATATTTGCAGACTTCTTTCAAGCTTCCGCCCTGCGCCCCTACGCCGGGAACTAATAAAAAACTGTGCGGAATAATTTTACGAATGTCAGCAAAAAACTCAGCCTTCGTTGCGCCTACCACATACATCAAGTTTTCACTATTGTGCCACACCTTTGAAGTTTTTAAAACCTGTTTGTACAACTCTACTTCACCAACGAGTTTGGTTTGAAAGTCGAAAGCGCCTTCATTGGAAGTCAATGCAAGCATAATAGTGTGCTTATTCTCAAAAGCGAGAAAAGGCTCTACGGAATCCTTTCCCATATAAGGAGCGACGGTAACCGAATCAAAACCAAGATCCTCAAAAAAAGCTTTTGCGTAACGGCTGGAAGTATTGCCAATATCACCGCGCTTTGCATCGGCAATGGTAAAAATCTCAGGATATTTTTCGTTTAAATAATGTATCGTCCTTTTCAAAGATTTCCAGCCTTTCAAACCATAGGCTTCATAAAAAGCGGTATTTGGTTTATAGGCAACCGCATATTGGTGGGTAGCGTCAATAATGGCTTTATTAAAAGAAAATATCGGGTCTTCCTCTTTTAAAAGAAATTCAGGAATTTTTTCAAGGTCAACATCAAGCCCAACGCAAAGAAACGATTGCTTTCTTTTAATTTCTGAAATCAAATTCGCTGTAGTCATAGTCTATTATTTCAGAAGAAAATATTTAAAAAGTTTCGCCTGTTTCCTTTAATTTTTCGGTATTGCTAACCAATTGAAGCTCATCAATTATTTCCTGAACGTCACCGTTCATAATATTTCCGAGGTTATATAATGTAAGGTTAATTCTATGATCGGTCACACGTCCTTGTGGATAGTTATAGGTTCTAATCTTGGCACTACGGTCACCACTGGTTACCATTGAACCTCGTTTCAGAGCATCTTCAGCCTGCTTTTTGGCCAGTTCAAGATCATACAATCTGGAACGTAAAACCCTAAAGGCTTTCTCTTTATTTTTATGCTGCGATTTCTGGTCTTGGCATTGTGCTACAATTCCCGTGGGCACGTGCGTTAATCGCACCGCAGAATAGGTAGTGTTCACAGATTGCCCTCCAGGTCCTGAAGAACAAAAGAAATCAATACGCACATCTTTGGGATTTACTTCAATATCAAATTCTTCCGCTTCCGGAAAAACCATCACCGTTGCTGCACTGGTATGTACCCGACCCTGCGTTTCCGTCTGCGGCACACGCTGCACACGATGAACGCCCGCTTCAAACTTAAGCGTTCCGTAAACATCTTCTCCTTCTATTTCAAACTGTACTTCCTTAAAACCGCCGCTGGTTCCTTCGTTAAAATCAATTACGTTTGTCTTCCAGCCTTTTCCTTCACAATATTTGGTGTACATTCTGAAAAGATCGCCCGCAAAAATACTCGCCTCATCACCACCTGTTCCAGCTCTTATCTCCATCACGGCATTTTTGGCATCTTCGGGGTCCTTCGGCACCAAAAGAAATTTGATCTCTTCCTCTAGCTTAGGTAAGCGTGTTTTTGCTTCTTCCAGTTGTAGCTTCGCCATTTCCATCATTTCGGCATCGCTACCATCGGCAATTATTTCTTCTGCTTCGTTTATGTTGTCGGTAAGTTCCAAAAATTCGGCACGCTTGTCCATCAAAATTCGCAGATCCTTATATTCCTTATTCAACTGAATGTACCGCTTTTGGTCGCTGATTACATCGGGCTGTATTATGAGGTCGCTCACCTCGTCAAAACGTTGTTTTATTATTTGAAGCCTATCTAACATATAAATTTTATAATGGGTGCAAATTTACAATTTTTTAAGGGAATGAAAGCGATTGTAAATGGGTTCAATATTTAAAAAAAATAGAAGCGACAGTTTTTAAATCCTTTTGGTTTTTAAATCGAAAAAAGAAAAATGCACCAACGTATAGAGGCTACCCACAAATAAAATTCTCGCCACATACACAAAAGCGATGCTATACCCTAGGTCGTAGTAGGCAATACCCCTGAATATTTCGGCAAAAATGATCAAAAACACCAAAAGCGTAAAGCTCATGGACAGCTTAGAATTAAAATAATGATTGTAGAAAAGCGCCAAAAAAGCCAATAAAATTCCGCAAAAAGCACTCAATATCATAAAGAGGTATTGCGTATAGTTTAAAGTCATATCCTTCATCAATTCAATCAACTTAATGAACAAATAACCATTCACCAGCATCATCAATACAAAAAGAAGGGTAAACTTTTTAGTTAGATTTTTCAATTTAATTTTAGGAATAATATACCAAAGCAGCATCAAAAACGCCAAAAAGTTCAATATCATAGAAATACTGGCCATGATGCCGTTTTCATACCAAATGGTTGTAATGCTGGAAGCTCCGTAAAAGAAAAGAAACCCCACCAACCACTTTTGAATATGCTTTCCGTGGGCAATAAATAGATAAACCAGGGCGGTATAACAAATGATACCACGCAGTAAACGAAACAAAAAATAATTGTGGAATAAGTGAACAATAACGCTTAAAAGGACAAAAAAAACAGCCGGAAAACCTAGCCCTATTTTGTAGTTTTTGAAAAAAAGTTTCTCAGACATTCGCTATTAATGATATGAGAATAAAACGTAACCAACTCAAAATCATTTGCGAATATAATTGAAAATATCAATATACAAATTCTCCCATAGTAGATTTAATAGTAAGCTGTTTGGAAGAAGCGGCTTCTACCCTGCCCACAATCTGTGCATCTACATTAAAGGATTTTGAAATTTCAATAATGCTTTCAGCAATGGTTTCGGGAACGTAAAGCTCCATCCGGTGTCCCATGTTGAATACTTGGTACATTTCTTTCCAATCTGTCCCACTTTCAGCTTGAATAAGTTTAAACAGTGGCGGAATTTCAAACAAATTATCCTTTATAATATGAAGGTTTTCCACAAAGTGAAGAATCTTCGTCTGCGCGCCCCCACTGCAGTGCACCATTCCGTGAATTTCCCCCTTACTGAATTGTGAAAGAATTTTTTTAATGATAGGCGCATATGTACGCGTGGGTGAAAGCACCAACTTACCAGCATTTAAAGGACTGTCCGCAACTGAATCATCCAATCTTTTTGATCCCGAATAAACAAGTTCCTCAGGAACCGATGAATCAAATGTCTCTGGATATTTTTTTGCCAAATAGTTTTCAAAAACATCGTGCCTAGCGGAAGTCAAACCGTTGCTGCCCATACCGCCGTTGTATTCCTTTTCATAAGTAGCTTGTCCAAAAGAAGCAAGCCCCACGATCACATCGCCCGGTTTAATATTCGCATTGTCAACAACCTCACTGCGTTTCATTCGTGCCGTAACTGTGGAATCTACAATTATGGTACGTACCAAGTCACCCACATCTGCGGTCTCCCCACCTGTTGAATGAATGGTAACGCCGTATTGTCTCATTTCAGAAATCAATTCTTCGGTACCGTTAATAATTGCTGAAATAACCTCACCTGGAATTAAATTTTTATTTCTACCAATGGTTGAGGAAAGCATAATATTATCAACGGCGCCTACGCAAAGAAGATCGTCTATATTCATAATAAGTGCATCTTGCGCAATTCCTTTCCATACCAAAAGATCGCCAGTTTCTTTCCAATACGCATAAGCAAGTGATGATTTAGTACCTGCGCCATCTGCATGCATGACCAAACAATAATCTGCATCACCTGTTAAATAATCTGGAACAATCTTACAGAAGGCTTTCGGGAAAAGACCTTTATCCACGTTTTTTATGGCGTTGTGTACATCTTCCTTTCCTGCCGAAACACCTCGTTGTGCGTAACGTTTTGAAATCTCTTTACTCATTGGTTCTATTTAAGTTGCAAAAATACGGATTAAAAAAAAGCCCACAAAGGTGGGCTTTTAAGGTTTTCAGTATTTTATAGATTTATTCCCAATCGGGCATAAAAGCATCAGTATAAAGTAGTGTTCGCGTTTCATCCACGCCTATTTCAAGTGTATATATATCCTTTCTAGAAATCCCATCATTAGAAGTATTGGTATAAATCACAAACGCTTCATTAGGGGCAAATATTGGATCCAAGTCATTTGTGCCATTGGGTTTTTCATTTGAAATGTCAACCACGTCAGCCGTTGATATATTATAAGTAAAGATTCGAGAGTTTAACCTTCTATAATCATTACTTTGAAATTCAGAAATATCATAAGAATAAACAATAGTGTTATTATCAACAGACAGATCTAGTCCACTGGCACCCCCAGGAAGACCTGAAATTAAGGTATCAATAAAATTCCCGTTTTTGCTAATTGTAATAAAAGAAACATTATAACCATTCAAATCATTTGTCTTTAGTACTATTAAATTAGCATTTTCGCTAGCTGCCATTTCAGAAATTAAAGAACCATCTGGTGTTTGGTAAACAAGATTAAGGTTTTGACCATTTGATCTAATTTGATATAACTTGTCCATATTTGGAAAGTAAATACGATCGCTATTTTCGGGCCAGTCAATGTTTATTTCATTTAAGTCAAAACCATTAGGTTTCACATTTGATGTTACTTTAACTTTATCTGTACCATCGCGCTTCATAGTGTAAATATCTGCCTGTGCCCCGGTCGTTTGAAGATAGGCAATTCTATTTGCGGCAACATTCCTTCTTGGTCTATAGCTATTTGTGTTTTCAGAAGTTAACTGAAACTCGTTACCCTCTTCATCAGCAGAAAAAATCACATTGTTTCCGTTGATATTTCGAACAAACAAAAACCTGTTTTCTACGGGTGCATTCATCACTTTGAATGTACCCACCGGACTTAATACTGGAGGATTTATATCATCCGTAGCCGAAATCTGCCAAAAATATTGAGCTCCAAGCATCAAATCTGAATAAACGTAGGTAGAGTCAGAAATGTCTTCAAATAATAGAACCTCTTCGTCTTGATCATTTCTTAGCTCAAGTGAGAAAGTAATTGGATCGCCTTCAGGATCGGTAGAGCTCCATTCAAATATGGCTTCGGTACTCTCCAATACTTCATTTTCGGCAGGTTTAATTAAAACAGGAGTACTTGGCGGCCTATTGTTGGCTGTAGATATCTCCATTTCAAAAATAACATTTACCGAAGTATTATTAATTACAGTGGCCGGCTCATACCTTGCAAGAAATCCATCGAGCCTAGCACCTACTGAATATTCTCCCGCAGGTACATTTTCAATTTTGAATTTTCCCGCTACGTCCGTAAAAACAGTGCTTGTAACGGGGCTAGTAGAAATTCTAACATTTTCAAGGGGTTCATTACTACCTTCTACCACAACGATTCCTGTTATAGTTCCAAAATCATTTTCATTTATTCTATCCTCGTTGCAGGAAAAGAGGAGGGTCAAGAAAAAAGCGAAGGTTATATATTTAGAAAAGCTTTTCATCATCATGGATTTATTCATTAGTCCTTATGTTCGATTTTGTTGAATTGAAATGATAATTAAGACCAAGCCCAAAGGTGTAGTAATAATCATCTCTTCTACCCCTTGGCGTATTGTCAATTTTATCTGTGAAAGTAACATTCCACTCCCCGCTGAGTTCAAATGAAATTCTTTTTGAAACACGGTACTGAAGGCCTGCACCAAACTTCATATTAAAAAATGTGTCCCATTTCTGTAGGTATAAAAAACCACTATCATCTACAAAATGCAGGACACCGGGGCCTACGAAAAACAAAGGAGATACTTTATCGTAAGGGAGCATGTTATATTCCACAATCAAACTTTCGCTGGCCCACCAATGATTGATTTCGGGTGTACTATTTAATTTAAATATCTGAAAATCAGCATTAACGCTCAATTCAGGAATGATATTATATTTATATCCCAGCCCGGCCTTATAATCAAGTACTCCCGTTTCATAATCTCCATCAACAAGGGCAGTTCCAAAATTTGCATAAAGTGTATTTCTGAAATCATAATTCAAAAATCTTCTTTCATAAAGACCTGTAGATTCCTCCGCTTCTTTTTCATTTAGGTAGGCATCCACAATTTCCTTATTCTTTTCTTCACCATCCTTTGTGGACCAAAGCCTGTCTTTTATTCCTTCTACAATCAGCATTTCAACAGATTTTTCGATTGCTTCCTTAACTGCCATTTGTGCTGGTTCGTTCTTTGTAAATCCGGTTTCTACTTCAAGCAAACGTTGAAAATTAACATATTTAAACAAGCTAACGTCAACGGCCTGAGAAAGTATCGTTTTTGAAACATAAACGGTTTTTAATACTTCACCGGTATTTGTGGACACAGCTCTTAAATAAACCGTTATACGGTCTTGTCTGTATTGCGTAGAAGCTCCTGTTCCAAAATATCTTGCTCCTGCACCTCCAGTAAGTATATTAGAGTCATAGGAAACAATTCCCCCTTCAAGTAGTACTCCAGCAAATAACAATGGGGTCAAACGTGTAGGGGTTTGATCATCAGCCTTTCTATACTCTTCACGAGTGCTTCTGATGATATTTCGTTCATTCAGAAGATTGCTAATGTTTTCACGCTCAATCGGCCTGAACCACTTTGAATCTTCAAGAGCTTTAATTAAAATTGTAGTAGCGCCTTGTGTAACGGCTGTGCTAAAGGTACTTCCTGTTTCAATATTTTTGTATTGACCAGTCTGATCTTTAAAGTTATAAACACCCGCAATGATAGGCTCTGCAGGTTCTGGAAGGGAATAGAGGGTTTTAGTTTGTTGGGTAATTTCACCTATCCGGGCATCTTGCGGTCCTACAGGTTGATTAAAATATGCTCCACAACCCCACAAAAAAAAAGAGATAGTTGCAATACATAACTTTGTAAGCGTATTCTTCATATTGATTTTAATTTGGGATGATTATCTGTGTAGCTTCACCAGTTACAATATTTAAAACATTTATTACCAATCCGTTAGACGACTCAAAAACCTCATATTGAAAATCCCCGCTAATTGAGGTTCCTTTAGGGGGTAAGTTATCATTGCCAAAACCATTATTGCCGAATTTATTATCAAGACCGTTGTTAAAACCGTCAAGTTTATCAAATGCATCAAACTTTGAATCTTCAAACGAGTTTTGAGAGTTAGCCGAATTTAGCAACCAAGAATAATTAAAGGGTTCTCCGCCTACAAATGCTGGATTTATTGGCTTGTAAACTAATTGTTGCCCAACACAGTATGAAGAAACCATTATAAATAAAAATAAAAAAAAAGTTTTCATGTTATTTGTTTTTAAACTAAACCATCAATAAAGAGAGAAAAAAGTTATTTTAGAAGCATACACTAAAATTCAAAGCTAATAAAAAATATATTTTTTTAATTTGATTTAATTCAATAATGCTTTTGAATGTTTTTGTTCTCTTTATACTTTTGTAAATACCAATATACTCTTTTAATAGCGACCTCAGACATTGTCTTTAAATATTCTTCTTGGGGCCGTACAAAAAATTCCAATACTGTTTCATTAGCAACAGAGATTTCAATTTTAGTATTGTTATTCAAGGACAGCGTTTCTTTAATGTTTACTATTTCCTCGCCATTTATATTATTTGTGGTGTATAATGAGTAGAACATTCTATAAAAATCCCTGCCAGGCTTTGTTTTGGTCTCTTCTGTTACAATCCCTCTTAAAATTACGCCGTCTTCTGCCTTGTTTATTGCATCTGGAGAAACATTTACCGTTTGTTCCCTTTCCACGTTTTCAAGTCTTTCCTTTTCAATATCTTCTTCTGTCCCATTAATCACAACTCGATCCATACCAAGGGGCTTGTCTACTTCATCATAAATTAATAGAAGAATAATAACCCTGTCCTTATCGTCTGCGTTAATTGTGGTGGTGGAAAGATTCTTTTTTTGTCCAATTTCTAAAATAAATCTACCACTTTGATCATTTTTGGAAGTGTTAGAATTATTTGGACCATTTTTTATTACAGACAAAACATATCGCAAACTTTGATTTGATGCCGTTTTATTCACTGCAGAACCAGTAATTTGGTACATATCGCCATTATTTTCCATGTTAATATTAGCCTCAACCTCAGTGTTGTATATTTGGGAAAAGACCATATTGGAAATTAACACGAAGCATATTAATAATGCTATGCTATGTTGAGAAATTTTAAACAAAATCTTAATTATTTAAGTTGCGAATAATAATTGTCTGATTTTTACCCTGCATGGATACTATCATGTTATTGGAAATTGAATTCTGACCTCCAAGCAAAATCAAATTCTGATTTGTTCCAAATTGCAGAACATTTGCAGCATGATTTTGTCTACCGGTATTGTCCATATCTATAAAGTTATGATTATTTCCAACCTGGATTACATCCTCTGATATCCTATTTGCAGAAACATTAAGATATATATCGTTGCTATTTCCGAGTTGAGATAAGGAAATATTACTATAATTTGATGTTGTACTAGAAAAAGAAGTATTGTTATTTCCTATTTGCTGAACACGGATACTATTATTTACATCAGCTGGAGGTATATTTTGTGAAGCGACAATACTGAATAGTGAAGTTGTCTTTTGAAGGCTTTCCAATGAAGTTGTATTATCTCCTACATATGTTTGTGCATGAGATACATTCACTAACGCTATAAAAGCGAGTACGATCATTATGGCTTTTAAGGTTTTCATCTCTTTCTTTTTAAGGTTAGTTAAGTTATTGCTTTTTTTGAGAAAATAATAATAAAAACGAAATTAATTTTCTAATTGTCTTACTATTTGGAGGCAAAGACCTTCCTTTATAAAGAAGTATAAGAGCACGGATTAGATGCTCTTATACTACTTAATTTGCTATTTTCTAAAAATTGAATATCTAAATATATTCTTGAATAATTTTTAGTTTTGCAAAGTCACATCTACGTTACCATTACCAAATTGGTGAACATCACTCCAGTTACCAACACCCAATTGGCCTACTAAGCTAAAGTTACCGTTACCAACTTGTAAGTTATGACTATAATGGCCTATACCAGCTTGACCAACAAGACTGATGTTGCTATTTCCATATTGCTCAACAAGAGAATAATTGCCTAAACCTATTTGGCCTACAGCATTAAAGTTGCTGTTACCTACTTGGTATACATCGGAACCATTAAAGAAGCCTACTTGACCAGTATAACTAACGTTATCATTACCGTCTTGGATTGTCAAAGCATAGTTGTCATCTCCCAATTGGAAGGTAGTACTCTCATTACGGTTACCGTATTGGCCTGTTCCAGCCCAGTTGCGGTTGCCATATTGATCAACATCACTTTCGTTACGGTTACCTATTTGCTCAACTATAGAAATATTGTCATTTCCTACTTGATTAGTTCTAGCATCATTTCGGTTACCTACTTGTAAAATTGAAGAACTGTTTCTGTTACCCATTTGGTCTGTATCAGCATCATTGCGGTTTCCATCTTGGATAACCAAAGATCCGTTTCTGTTACCTGTTTGGTCAACATCACTATCATTACGGTTACCATATTGGCCAACACCTGAGTAGTTACGGTTACCTATTTGATCTGTTGTTGCATTGTTACGGTTTCCATCTTGATATACTTCAGAATAGTTACGGTTTCCACCTTGGAATAAATCAGCATTGTTGCGATTTCCGTCTTGGTCTACTATAGAAGTGTTTCTGTTACCCCACTGCTCTACTTCAGAAGCATTACGATTTCCGTCTTGATCAACATCACTGCTGTTGCGGTTACCCCACTGGTCAACATATGAATCGTTACGGTTTCCTGTTTGATCTACGTCAGACTCATTACGGTTTCCATCTTGCCAAACAAAAGATCCATTTCTGTTTCCTATTTGTGAGGTAGTGCTTAGGTTACGATTACCCCACTGCCATGTAGTGGCGTCGTTGCGGTTACCCACCTGTAGCGTACCTGAAGCATTAAGATTCCCTAATTGGTCTGTGGTTGCCTCGTTGCGGTTACCCAATTGGGCAGTACCCGCAAGGTTAAGGTTCCCCATTTGGTCTGTGTCAGAATCATTATGGTCACCTAATTGCATGGTACCATTAAGGTTTAAATTACCTGTTTGGTCTACATCGGAATTATTCATAAGTCCCACCTGTAGTGTTCCATTAACGTTCAAAAGTCCAGTTTGTGTAACTGTACTTGTATTGAACTGAGCGAACATCGCTGTCCCCCCCATTAGCGCCAATGCGCATAAAACTACTTTTTTCATAATTAAAAGATTTAAAGATTAATATTTGGTTAAAAAAATATTCTACGTTTAATAAGGAACTGATTCCTTAGTCTTCTTGACAGTTCATTATATAATGATTTGCCTACTTTTTATTATGGGGATAGTTTCAGAATGTCTTTAAAATGTCTTGAGGTTAAAACATTTATTCAAAAGACGTGGATTTAAATTTTAAATAACTCTTTAAATTATTAATTGATTAAAACAACTAACAACTTCAAAAGAAACTAAGGGGATTAGGTTTGTTATTTAACATTTTTTGAGGAGAAGTAATTTTTTGATATTACTATCAATCAATTACAATTCAAAGATGCAACAAAAAAAGCAATTACACAAGCTTACGCATACCTGTTAAGAAAAAAAGGGGGAAACCCCCCTCTCAAAAAAGGGTTTTTCCTATATAAAAAACCCTTTTTTATAGATGAAAAATAAAAAAAACCGATTAAATGTACTTAATCGGTTCTTAACATAAATTGTTAATTTTTTGTTAAAGTTACTTTGTAAACAAAAGTTCTCTATACTTGGTTAATGGCCAAATTTCATCATCTACCAATAATTCTAGCTTGTCACAATGATAACGAATAACTTGGAAAAATGATTTCACATCATCGCAATAGGTAACAGCTCTTTTTTCCGCATCTTCAATTTTATTTGCTTTTTTACGAGCCTCAATCATGTCGGTTATACCTTTGTTTATTTTTGCTATATGTTCACTTATTTGTTCAATGAGTTGTAGTTGCTCTCCAGCTAATTTTTTGAAATCGGTTCCGTAGATATTTTTTAGTCCCTGAACATTCTCAATCAAAATATTTTGATAGCGGATTGCAGTAGGTATCACGTGGTTTCTAGCTATATCGCCCAAAATACGCCCTTCTATCTGGATGCGCATGGTATAGTCTTCCATTTCAATCTCGTAACGCGCCTCGAGCTCTACCTTGCTCATAATACCCAACTCTTCAAAAAGTGAAATAGCCTTTTTGGAAATCTTAGCTTTTAAGGCCTGGGGGGTAGTTTTATGATTACTCAAACCTCGTTTTTCAGCTTCTTTCTCCCAAGCTTCACCATAACCATCTCCTTCAAAACGAATGCGCTTGGAGTCCTTAATATACTCTTTCAAAACATTGAAGATGGCATCGTCCTTCTTCATCTTCTTGTTTTTAATCAAAGCATCAACCTCTGTTTTAAAATCAATTAGCTGTTTTGCCACAATCGCATTAAGAACAGTCATTGGGTTCGCACAGTTGGCCGTAGAACCCACAGCACGGAACTCAAACTTGTTACCTGTGAAAGCGAAAGGAGAAGTCCGGTTACGGTCTGTGTTATCCAATAAAATTTCAGGAATTTTACCAACCACGTTCAATTTTAAGTCCGTTTTCTCTTGTGGTGAAAGTTTGCCGCTAGTTACTTTTTCAAGTTCATCCAAAACTTCGGTTAATTGCGAACCGATAAATGCCGAAATGATTGCCGGTGGAGCTTCATTGGCCCCCAATCGGTGGTCATTACTTGCACTGGCTATAGAGGCACGAAGTAATTCTTCATATTCATTTACCGCTTTTAAGGTATTAATGAAGAAAGTTAGAAACTGAAGGTTCTTCATCGGCGTGCTGCCAGGGCCTAGAAGGTTAACGCCCGTATCTGTTGCCAAAGACCAATTGTTATGCTTTCCGCTTCCGTTTACATTTGCAAAAGGCTTCTCGTGAAACAACACCTTAAAATTATGTTTATCAGCAATTTTATGCATCAAGTCCATTAGTAATGAGTTGTGGTCCACAGCCAAATTGGTTTCCTCAAAAATTGGGGCCAACTCAAATTGATTGGGGGCAACTTCATTGTGACGGGTTTTTACAGGAATGCCCAAAAGCATACACTCCGTTTCCAAATGGCGCATAAAGTTGAGAACACGCGCAGGAATGGAACCAAAATAATGATCGTCCAATTGTTGTCCCTTTGCAGACGAATGGCCCAACAAAGTTCTTCCAGCCAAAGAAATATCTGGACGGGATGCCGCCAAAGCACTATCTATAAGAAAATATTCTTGTTCCCAGCCCAAGGTTGCATTTACCTTAGTAACGTTTTTATCAAAATATTTTGCCACAGCAGTCGCTGCATTGTCAATAGTTTGTAATGCCCTTAGCAATGGTGTTTTGTAATCTAATGCTTCGCCAGTGTAAGCAACAAAAACTGTTGGAATACATAAAGTGGTGCCATAAATGAAAGCCGGTGATGTTGGATCCCAAGCCGTATAACCACGAGCTTCAAAAGTATTTCTAATTCCGCCATTTGGGAAACTGGACGCATCGGGCTCCTGTTGTACTAATTGTCCACCACCAAATTTTTCAATTGCCTGGCCATTCTCCATTGTTTCAAAAAAAGCATCATGCTTTTCGGCAGTCGCACCGGTTAAAGGCTGAAACCAGTGTGTGTAATGTGTCGCGCCTTTTGCAATCGCCCATTCTTTCATACCAGTAGAAATGTGGTCGGCGATGTGTCGCTCAATTTTAGAGCCATTTTGCACGGCATCCATTACACTCTTAAAAGAATCTTTTGTAAGATACTGCCTCATGGCAGCCTCATTGAAAACGTTTTTTCCGAAAATTTCGGAGCGCCTAGCTGGTTCTTCAACTGATACAGGAGTCCTTTTAAAGGTTTCCTTAATTGCTTCAAATCTTAATGTGGACATTGTGTTGTTTTTAGGGTTTGAAAGCGCAAATGTATAAAAAACAGAAATACACCCCCCTAAACTTTATAATTTATTTATAATATTATACTATACAATTTATAAACACCCTATATTTTAAGGGGGTGTATTCAATAAAGTATATATAATGACTGGAATGCTTATAAAATTGATATGAAAAACACCACATCAGCTCCCCCTAGGCCGCCAAATTGCTTAAGTTTTAAAAATGAAATAGCATTACCGGCAGCAGACAACTTACATTTGTATAACTATATCAGAATTTATTCTTTAACCTGTATAGTTATTTTAGGACGGGTCACCGAAAACAACCAACCGAAACCCCATTCACCGATACTCCATAGCAAAGCCATACCAAAGCCATAGCAAAGTCATTAAAATGTAAGAAAACAGCCCTTTTTTCCTACAAAACAAAAGCGATTTGAAATATAAGAGAAATGATGGGAAAATAACGCCTTCCTACAACGTTCCAACTATTAATATTACATTCAATGAATTATTCAAACGGCACAACTATTCTTCTATTTCCAAAAAAATTTTTCCGGACTAAGAAATAATGGTCATCGAAATAAAAATTCCATAAGCCAAAAACAAAACAACCCCTCGCTTACGGCCAAGTTGGAACGATTTTGGAAGAAATGCCAAGGGAAGCAATACAGCAGCAAAACCTATCATCCAGAAAATATCGCTTGTAAGCACCTCCTGGCTTTTTACAGCTATCGGTTGAATTATGGCCGTAATTCCCAAGACTGATGAAATATTAAATATATTTGAACCAATCAGGTTTCCCAATGAAATAGCCTTCTCCTTTTTTAATGCAGCAATTACCGAAGCCGCAAGCTCTGGAATACTTGTACCCACTGCAATCATTGTAACAGCGATAACTCTTTCACTTACGCCAAAACCTTCGGCCAGTGATACAGCGCCGCTTACAAGCAGCTCGCTCCCGCCGTAAAGCGCTACACCCCCAATCAATAACCATATTCCAATCTTAAAATTTGAAGCTTTTGACAAGCCTTCGTCTATACTATCGTCTACAGGTTGAGTTCCACGTTGTTTTTTGGCCCTTATTATTAATATATATAGGTAGATAAAAAGAATGAGTAATAATGCCACTCCTTCAGAACGGGAAATTTGCAAGCCACTCTTCAGAATAAAGTACAGTGCGATGGAAAGAACCATCATAACCGGCCAATTCAGTTTATAAAAATCCTTATCGATGACCAAAGGCGAAATGATTGCCGTTATCCCCAACACCAACCCAATATTTGCGATGTTTGAGCCTATTACGTTTCCCAAAGATATATCAGAAAAACCATTGAGCGCAGCCTGTAAGCTTACCAAAAGCTCCGGCGCAGAGGTAGCAAAAGACACCACGGTAAGCCCAATTACCATTTTTGAAAGGTGAAGCTTAAAAGAGAGCGCCACGGAAGAACGCACCAAAAACTCTCCCCCCACTACTAACAATACTAACCCTAAAAATACGAATAGATAATCCATAGAAAATACAAATGCCGCGAAGATACTAAATGCAACAAAGAATTAATTGTATATTTGTTACTATCCCCTCTTAATTACGCCTTACTTAAAAACCCCCAATTCTAATCCCCAATTCTAAATTTTAAATTAATTTTTAATAATTATGATTATGGAAACCAATATTAAGAGAACTATTCAAAAAATTTCACTTTTCTCTGTTTTGATACTTTTTGCTTTTGTATTTTCTTCATTCAACGGAAACAATACAATTTCACAGATTTCTAAGGAATATTTAGTTAGTGGCGTACAAAGAACCATTAAAATCACCAAAGACACAACTCTTGAAGAGCTCGAAAAAATAAAAAAGCAAATGGCAAATGAAGGCTTGGGTTTTGAATATTCGGACGTAGTGTACAATGATAATTCTGAGATTATTTCTATCACGATTGTCTATAAAGACAAAAACAATAACTCCGGAAAGTACAGCGTAAGCAGCAAGAATCCCATAAGTGATATAACTATCGTTTCAGACGACAGTCGAATTTCCGTTAAAAGTGCAGGGGGTTCAAATCAAGCATTTATAAGACAAGGAAGTAGTAGGCAAATTTCAGGCAATAACGAAAATTCCTATGATGCCCGCAGCGAAGCTATGAAACAAAGGAGGGCGCAAATGGAAAAGGAAATGGCAGAGAGAAGAGCTGAAATGAAACGTAGAATGCAGCAACGAAGAGACAGCCTTCAAGTATTAAATAATCATTCACAAGTAAAAAGTTCTTATAATGGACCTTCAAACTTAATAACGAAAAACACTACCGATTTGGAACTTTTAGAACTTCAAAGAAGCTATGATGTAGAAGATATTTCATTTAGTTATAAAAATTTGGAACGAAATGAAAAGAACGAAATAACCCAGATTTCCATCACCATAGACAATCGAAACGGATCGGTTTCTACTTCATCATTCGGCAATGGCGAAGATGCCATAAAGAATATTACCGTGGCTGTTGACAAACAACATACGGTTATGAAAAGTGTTGAATAGGTTTTAACATCACTTTAAAAACATTTAATTATTAAATACCTAAATTCATATTATACTTATATAAATATGAAGAAGAAGTTTTTCAAATTCCTTTCAAAAGTAAATAGCAAGCTGCTTCCAAGCTTCACAAAAAAGGGCGTGGAACTGGAAAAGGCCTCAAAACTTCAAATGGCAATATTCGCCTATAAATTGTGGGTCACAAAAAACGCTTTGGACTAATATTTTAAAAGTGACTGCACGGAACGATTGCGCAACTTATTAATTCCTTTCAAAAATTCAAGTTCGAGCAAAAAATTGCACTGCACAATTTCTCCCCCCAATCGTTCAATTAAATTACAAGCAGCCCGTGCCGTCCCCCCGGTTGCCAAAACATCGTCGTGCAAAAGCACACGCTCCCCTTTTTTAATTGCGTCTTCATGAATTTCGAGGGCATCAAGGCCATATTCTAATTGATATGGTTCTTTTAAGGTTTTATAGGGAAGCTTTCCTGGTTTTCTGATAGGCACAAATCCCGCATTGAGTTTTTGGGCTAAAAGGGTTCCGAAGAAAAATCCACGGGATTCAATAGCCGCAACTTTGTCAATTTTTTGATTATCTATCAATACCAATAATTGTTGAACACAATGTTCAACCGCATCACTGTTTGAAAGCAATGGCGTTATGTCTTTGAAATTAACTCCAGACTTTGGAAAATTTTCAATATTTCGAATATATTCAGATAAATTCATTTTTTACAGCATTAATTTGTCTTGCAATTTAAAAAGAAATATATTTGCACCCGCTTAAAGCAAAATATATTACGGCCTCGTGGCGCAACTGAATAGCGCATCTGATTACGGCTCAGAAGGTTCCAGGTTTGAATCCTGGCGAGGTCACAAGTAAAAAAACCACGTTTTTGAAATCGTGGTTTTTTTATGGCTTAATTTTTACAAAAACTTCAGATTTTTTAAGTATTTTGGACTCATTAAAACCATCAAAAATGACTAAAATCGTAAAAGACTCCGATAACGAGAAAGAAAAAGATTATATACTTCAGGACAATAAAAAAACCCGCTTTGGCGCAGGTTTCATAATTACAGTACTCATTATTTTAATAATAGGTGTAATTGTTTCTGGATTGTACTTTGAGTGGTTTTAAATAATCTCTGCGCTCAATCCAGCCTCCAAAAGCATTGAACAGCGCGGCTTTAATTCGCTGAACTCACCTGTTTTTACAGTACACTTTCCTTTATAATGAACTATAATAGAACACTGTTCAGCCTGTTCCGGCGTGTGCTCGCAAGCAAAGATCAAACTGTTTATTACGTGGTCAAAGGTGTTTACATCGTCATTGTAAAGCACAATTTCATTAAGGTTGTTCTCCTTTTCCGCAACCTCTACATCTTCTTGGATTTTTTCTCTGGTACTCATAATATTTGTAAAATGACTAAAACAAATGAAATTTACTAAATTTTAAACTTAGCTGCAACCCATTTGTTTTTCTCCTTGTTTTCAACGAAAGTAAAACCCAGATTATTGCAAGCTTCTGTAATAATTGGCAAATCTTCTTTATAAAAGCCGCTTAGGTAAAGTTCTCCGTCTTTAGCCAAACATTTTCTGTAAGCTTCCATATCGTTCAATAGAATGTTTCTGTTGATGTTGGCGATAACAACATCATATTTTTTTCCATCCAACAGCGAAGCATCGCCTAAATAAACTGAGATATTTTTACAGTCATTTCTTTGAATGTTTTCCAATGAATTCTCAAAACACCACTCGTCAATATCAATGGCATCCAAATTTGAAGCGCCGCGCATTTCGGCTAAAATTGCCAAAACTGCAGTGCCGCAGCCCATATCCAGCACAGATTTTTCTTCAAAATTATTTTCCAAAATAAACTGCAGCATCATAAAAGTAGTCTCGTGATGGCCAGTTCCGAAGGACATTTTGGGCTCGATTACTATTTCGTATTCAAAGTTTTTATTTGGGTGAAATGGCGCGCGAACGGTACATTTTCCATCAACTTCAATGGGGTCGAAGTTTTTTTCCCATTCCGAATTCCAGTTAATTTGTTCTATTTCTGAAAAAGTAAACTCGATTTTAAATTCGTCCGAATCGAGAATATTTATTTCCTCCAAAATATTTGGGCTCCATTCTTCCTTTTGAATATAAGCAGTGACGCCCTCCTCGGTTTCCACAAAACTTTCAAAACCCGCGTACCCTAATTCTGCAATTAGGATTTCGGTAGCAGGCTGGAGCGGACTTACTTTAAAATCATAGCTGATATAAACTTGCGACATTAAAATGAATTTACAATTTTCATAAAACTTTCAACCTTTAGCGAAGCCCCGCCAATCAAGCCACCATCAACATCTTCCTGACCGAAGATTTCGGAAGCATTGTCGGGTTTTACACTTCCGCCGTAAAGGATTGAAACTTTATCGGCTATTGTTTTTGAATAATTTTCAGCAATGGTTTTTCTGATGAATTTATGCATTTCCTGCGCTTGCTCAGGGCTGGCAGTCTCGCCAGTGCCAATGGCCCAAACGGGTTCGTAAGCAATAACTAAGTTTTCCCAAGCCTCGTCTGAAATATGGAAAAGCCCTTCGGAAAGTTGGGTTTTTATCAATTGGAAATGATTTTCTTTTTTTCTGTCTTCCAATTCCTCGCCTATACAGAAAATGACGTCCATTTCATTTTCGAGTGCGGTATTCACTTTTTCGGCAAGTATGGCGCTGTCTTCCTTAAAATAAGCACGTCTTTCGCTGTGGCCTAAAATAACAGTATTTGCGCCCACACTTTTCAGCATTCTTGCAGAAATCTCCCCCGTAAAAGCTCCATCGTCGCTCTGATGCATATTCTGGGCAGCAATCATTACAGGATGTTCGCGCAAAGACCTGAACGTATGGTTTAAATTGGTAAAGGGCGGAGCAATTATAACTACCACATTTTCTGGAAACACCTGCTTTTTCAATTCTACCAAAAACATTTCAGTTTCGGCCAAATCGTTGTTCATTTTCCAGTTTCCAGCTACTATTTTTTTTCTCATTTCAATGCTTTTAAAAGATTTTCATCGTTTGTTTCAATGGCTTTGTAAAGGCTAATTTCTCCTTCGGGATTCACAACCATATATCTGGGAATCCAGTCCAAATCTATGGAAGAACAAAAATCGCCCTTCCAACCTTCGGGTATAAAATAATTTTCGCCCACAACACCATATTTTTCAATTCCGTTTTTCCAGCTTTCCGTTTCTTTATCCAAAGAAAGAAAAAGAAAAACCACATCAGGATTTTCCTCGCGAAGCTTTTGCACCTTCGGCATTCCCACGATACAGTCCTTGCACCAACTGGCCCAAATGTCTATAAATACGGTTTTCCCTTTGTACTGTTGAAGTATTTCTGAAAAGCTTATTTCCACATTATTTTCAGAAAAAAACTTTTCGTTCAATGCAGCTTCGGAAAAGGATTTTTGCTGGGCTTGCGCAAAAGTCACAAATAAAATTAAGACAATTAGTGTTTTCATGATTTTTGAATACTTGAAACTGATACAAAATTACTGATTACTGCCGACTAATCTTCGGATCCAGCCAACCGTAAATTATATCAACAAAAATATTGATTATAATGAACAAAGTGGCAATTACTATCACGGCACCCATAATTACAGGTAAATCCAAAGTATTTAACGCATTCACGATTTCTTTTCCCAAACCATTCCACCCGAAAATATATTCCACAAAAACGGCTCCCGCAAGCATTGATGCAAACCAACCGGAAATTGCTGTAACCACAGGGTTTAATGAATTTTTAAGGGCGTGTTTTTTTATAATTTGATAAAAAGAAAGCCCCTTCGCTTTTGCGGTGCGAATGTAATCCTGGTTCAAAACCTCGAGCAATGAATTGCGCATCAATTGACTCACAACTGCCAATGGACGGATTCCCAAAACAATGGCCGGGAGTATTAAATTTTTCCATTGAATGTATTTTCCGTTGCCGAAATCGTCAACCTCGTAAAGACTTCCGGTCATATTCAAATTTGTGTATTCGTGAAGCAAAAAGCCGAAAATCCACGCAAAGATAATCGCACTGAAAAAAGACGGAATACTCATTCCAAAAGTGCTGACCAATTGAATCATTTTATCTACAAACCCATCTTTGAAAAGCACGGAGATAATTCCCAAAAAAACTCCTATAATCATTGCAATGATAATGGCAGAAACAGCCAAAATAAAGGTATTTGGAAGTGTTTCGGCAATCACTTCGCTCACTTCCTTTCCGTTCTTTTGAAAGGATTCGCGTAAATAGGGCGTTTTTAAAACCACGGTTGTATTTCCGAAAGAGAATAATTTTGCCGCATTGTATTTTCCTTCGGAAAGAAAAGTGTAATCGTTCTGATTTTTACTGTGAAAGGATATTGGCGATAAATCATTTAAATATCTTACATATTGCACAGAAACGGGCTGGTCAAAACCGTATTTCTTTTTTACAACGGCAAGTTGTTCCGCGGTTTCATTTTGGCCGAGCATCATGCGAGCGGGATCGCCGGGAAGTATTGTAAACAATAAAAAAATTACAGTTACAACCCCAAACAACGTTAGTAACGCATAACCCAATTTTTGAAGTATGTAGCTCGCCACGATTTTTTAGTTTATTTGTTCCATAGTGCGTGGCTGATATACGTAATCATCGCCAAAAAGAACTTTTGCATAGTCTTCAATGGTTTCTTCAAAACCTGCCTCTTTTCTTCTCTGGTTTACAGTTTCAGGGTTTTCTATCGGCCATATAAATGAGCCTCGCTCATCCTCATAACTCATCCCTTGTGTGCCATAAATTTGTGGTTTACTTTCCATCATTAAATAACGATCTTCCATCATTGCAGCAGAAGTCTTTGGAATTTCCCCAGCTTCAGCAGCTTTCTTCACCAACGGCAAATAAAGTGGGATTTTATCGGGGTTGTGTTGTAGCACATTCCACGCAACAAGACTTGATTCTTCACCAACTACAGATTTGCCCGGATAGCCTTTTTGAATAAAATATTTTTCAATAAAAACCATGTTTACACTATCCAAAACACTTTGCATTTGCGAAAGATCCCCGCTGTATTCAGCTTCGGAAAGACCCATACTTTCACCCAATTTCTTTCTTTCTTCCAAAGATTTTGTCTGCATCAGCGTGCGGTATTTTTGGTCCAGAACTGCAATACTGTCCAAACGTTGTTTCAAGGAAAGATCCAACTTTGGCTTTGCGTTTTCGACTACTGGAAGTTGCAATTTTTGGGCATCGTTCCAATGAAGCTTTTGTTTAATGGTACCGTTATCCAATTCCAAAATTCCGGGATTACTGCGCACGATGGTTTTCAAGGTAGTTTCATCGCAGAAATAAAATTTGAAATTCAACTTATATTTTTCCGTCAAAGCTTCGGTCATTTCCTGCGAGGATGCCGAAAGGCCAATCACATTATAACCACTTTTTAAGGCTTTATCGGTAATTTCTTTTATAGGAATGTAGCCGTCTTTTTCGGTATTGCCCAAACTATAAGCAATCACAACCACTAAATTTTCTTCATTTAAAAATTGTTCGGTGTAATCCTCGCCATCTCTTTCCATCGTAAAATCGTGGATTGGCGGGGTGTAGCCCTCCTGTATCATTTCGGTTTCGGTACTTATCAATTCGCCGTCAACCTGTGGATATTCGCCGTTTGTAGTGATAACTTTTTCTTCGCCATTAATGTTGAATTTCCACTTATATTCATAAATAGGGCCTGGCGCATCTTCGGGAACGGTCATTCCTTCCTTAATATTCGCACCAATTTTATACGGACGGAAATCGATTATCGGTAGATGCAACAAAACATAATAGGTGATTCCGAGACAGAAAACGAAAGATGCAAATATGAGAATACTGCGTATCCCTTTTGTGAAAAACGGCTGAATATATTTTCTTCCCACAAAAAGAATCAAAATCAAAATTAGGAGCACGATATCTTTTGTGAAAGATTCCCAAGGCGTGAGTTTTATGGCATCGCCAAAGCAGCCGCAATCGGTTACCTTATTGAAATAGGCCGAATAAAATGTGAGAAACGTGAAAAACACGATCATCAGCAACAAGGCCCAAAGCGTGAATTTTTTAAGGTAACCCAATAGCAATGCCACGCCCAGCAGCACTTCAAAAATGACGACAAATATTGCTATCAGCAAAGCATAAGGCACCAAAAACCCAAGATCCAAAACTTCGGGCGCGAAGTAATCCTTGAGCTTAAATGAAAAGCCAACGGGGTCGTTCAGTTTTATCAATCCGCTGATTATAAAAAGTACACCGACAATTATTCGTGATATTCCTACTAAGTATTTCATATATTTAAAATTCTAATCATTTTTAAAAATTCCAAATTTCAAGTACCAAATTCCAAGGGGCTACTCAAACTTTTTAATTATTGCGGAAAGTATTTTTCTAAGTTCTTCCGATTCATTTACTAATCTTTCTATCTCCCCTATTTCAGGATTACCATTTTTTTAATAACCGCAACCAATAACGTGATTCCTTTGCTTCTTTTCTTGCAATTTTCAGACGGAAAACAAAATCTTTCTCACCTAATTTTTCATTTGCTTCAAAATAATTGGCTCCAATTGAACCCGAGGATTTTATTAATTGCTTTCCATCTTCAACGTTAGCTGGGGAAAACTTTAAAGAACTCATCATCTTACGACAATCATTGGCAAACTGAAAAGTTCTTTCCTCTAAATCAAATTTTGAATCCATATTTTTTCTTGGAATTTGGTGCTTAAAATTTGGAATTTTAATTATGCGGTAACGAATTGTCATTCAAATGAATCAGCGCAAAAACCGCATAATTGATCATATCCTGATAATTTGCATCAATTCCTTCAGAAACCAAGGTTTTCCCGCTATTGTTTTCAATTTGTTTTACGCGCAGTAATTTCTGAAGAATCAAATCCGTCAGCGAACTTACGCGCATATCACGCCACGCCTCGCCGTAATCGTGGTTTTTGTCCATCATCAACTGCTTGGTTTTCGCAACCTGCTCATCGTAAAGTTGGGTGGCCTCTTCCAAAGACAGGTCGGGCTGCTCCACTACGCCTTTATCCAGTTGAATGAGCGCCATTATGGAATAATTTACAATCCCGATAAACTCGCTGGTTTCGTCCTCTTCAATTTTTCGCTCCGCATTTTGTTGCAAACCACGGATGCGCTGTGCCTTTATAAAAATTTGGTCGGTAAGGGACGGAAGCCTGAGAATGCGCCACGCACTTCCGTAATCGTGCATTTTCTTGATAAACAGCTCCCTGCATTTTTCAATCTGGTCGTTGTATTGATTTGAAGTATCGGCCATTAGTGATGTGTAAGATTTTGCGTAAATTTCGCTTAAATAGTTCAAAGTTCAAAGTTGAACGCTCAAAGTTATTTGCCAATCGGCACATTGACTAAAAATTTTTGAATTTTGAATGATTAAAAATTTAAAAAATTGCAGACCCTTAATTGCCGCGGCACCCTTATAGACCTTTCCATTCCAAAAGTAATGGGTATTATTAACGTAACGCCCGATTCGTTTTATGACGGCGGAAAAACGTTTTCCGAAAAGGAAATTTTAAAGCAAGCCGAAAGAATGCTTTCCGAAGGTGCTACGTTCTTGGATGTTGGCGGTTACAGCACTCGGCCGGGCGCTGAGGATATTTCAGAAACGGAAGAAATTCGAAGAGTTGTTGAGAGTGTTGAAAGTATGCTGAAAAGATTTCCCGAAGCATTGATTTCCGTGGATACCTTCCGAAGTGAAGTTGCAAAAAAAGCCGTGGAAACCGGAGCAGCAATCGTGAATGATGTTTCGGGAGGAACTTTGGATGGCGAAATGTACAAAACAGTCGCAAAACTGAATGTTCCCTACATTTTGATGCACATGCGCGGCACGCCCAAAACGATGGCAAAACTCACCGATTATAAAAATGTAACCGTTGAAGTTTTAAAGAATTTGTCAGAAAAAATTGCGATGGCCCGTGCTGAAGGAATAAACGATATTATTGCCGATCCGGGATTTGGTTTTGCGAAAACCCGTGAACAAAGTTTTCAGCTTTTAAATAATCTGGAACTTTTTCAAAATTTGAAAGTTCCAATTTTAGCGGGTATTTCACGAAAATCTATGATTTATAAAACCTTGGAAACTTCCTCAGACAACGCATTAAACGGAACCACTTCGCTCAACACCATCGCACTTTTAAAAGGAGCGTCAATCTTAAGGGTACACGATGTAAAGGAAGCGGTTGAATGTGTCAAGCTATTTTCTGAAGTTGTTAGGAAATAAGACATTGTAGTAAAAAAAAGGCTAGTGTCTTCTAAAATTGAAATTTAAAACCAATTATATAAGTACCATTATTGGCGCTAAATCCAACTTGAGGTTGTTTAGCTCCATAGGGTTTTGTAAAGATGTAAGTACTGCCAATACCAACTGTAGCTCCCGCCAAAACATCCCAAATGTCATGCCATCCATCCGGACCTTCCATTCTGCTTACACCAACTATTGCAGCAAATACGTATGCCCATTTGCCATATTTCCAACCATAACGCCGTTGAATAAATGAAGCGCCCGAAAAAGCGGAAGTGGTGTGTCCAGAAGGAAAAGCATCATAAAGATTTCTACCTTCTGGCCGTTGTTTACGCACTATTCTTTTTAGCGAATGCGTAACTATAATACTGGTTCCATAAGATAGGGCAAACTGTTTTGTGCCTTGCCAATCCTTTTTAATAACAGTGGTTATCCCCGCGGCTAAGGGCAGCGCAAGTTGTAAAACGTCTCCAGTATCTTCTAAAACATATTCCCATTTTTCGTGCGAACCCATATCGTCCGTCTCAACAGTTTGCGATAAAATGATTTGAAAAACAAAAAAAACAGGGAATAAAGTAAAGCGTAATGGCACGTTCATAAACAGAAAATTAGCTACAGTTAACAACAACAAAATCAGCTATTTAGTATTGAAATTCTCTTTGATTTTTTAGTTTTAGTTTCAATTTTCAACCAATTGGCAACCACTGCCAACCGACAATTTTGCACCTTCAATTTTGAATTTTGAATTTTGAAGCTTGAATTTTTAAACTACTTTTACAAAAAAACGCACACCCTTGGATTTTCTCGACATTCGGATTATAGATATTGTGGACATTGTGCTGGTGGCATTCCTACTGTATTACCTCTATAATTTGGTGAAAGGTACCGTTGCCATCAATATTTTGGTAGGAATTATCATTGTTTACGCCATTTACGTAGTTACCCAACTTTTGGAAATGGAGCTTTTGAGCAAGATTCTCGGTGGCTTTTTGGGCGTTGGTATGTTTGCATTGGTAGTTGTTTTTCAGCCTGAAATCCGCAAATTTTTGTTGATGCTGGGCTCTACAAACTTTAATGCGCGAAGAAGATTTCTCAAACAATTCAAATTTTCCAGTAATGATGGAGGACTTAAAACCAATTTGAATGGAATCATTGCAGCCTGCAAAAAAATGTCTGCTTCCCACACAGGCGCGCTAATTGTACTGCAGCGCAACAATAGTCTCGATTTTGTAAAGAATACTGGTGACGAAATGAATTTGGAAGTAAACCAACCAATTATTGAGAGTATTTTTTTCAAAAACAGTCCACTGCACGATGGGGCGATGATTATTGAAGAAAATAGAATTACGGCAACCCGAGTTATTTTGCCAGTTTCAAATGACAAAAAAATACCGTTACGATTTGGACTTCGGCATCGTGCGGCTGTTGGTATAACTGAAAAGACGGATGCGGTTTGCTTAGTAGTTTCCGAAGAAAACGGTCAGATATCCTATTTAAAAGATGGCGATTTTGTGCTTTTTGAAAATACGGATGAGTTATTTAAGATTTTGAAAAAAGATTTAAGCTAACATTAAATAGCTTCTTCAGCCATAAACTGTACTTCGTAAAGATTTCTGTAAAAACCATTTTCAAGTTTCAGCAATTCTTTGTGAGTGCCTTCTTCCACTATTTTTCCAGCATCCATCACGATAATTTTATCTGCCTTTTTGATGGTTGCCAATCGGTGTGCAATTACAATTGAGGTTCGGTCTTTGGTAATTTTATCGGTTGCAGTTTGAATCAATTCTTCAGAATAGGTATCTACGGAAGAGGTGGCCTCGTCCAATACCAAAATACTTGGCTTGCTTACGTAGGCACGTAGAAAAGCAATTAATTGACGTTGACCAGAAGACAACATACTACCGCGCTCTTTTACATTATAATGATACCCACCAGGAAGCGACTGGATGAATTTATGAACGCCTATTTCCTTTGCCGCTGTTATTACCTCCTCTTCGGAAATGTTTGGATTGTTGAGCGTGATATTGTTCAAAATAGAATCGGCAAAGAGGAATACATCCTGCAAAACCACAGCTATTTGCCCTCGAAGCGACACCAATTTATAATCTTTTAAAGAAATTCCGTCTATTAAAATATCGCCGCTGTTTATTTCGTAAAAACGGTTTAAAAGATTTATAATGGTACTTTTCCCAGCTCCTGTAGCACCAACTATGGCAACAGTTTCGCCAGGGTTTGCCTTAAAGGAAATTCCCTTAATCACTTCTTCATCTTCATTATACCCAAAGTGTACGTTTTTGAATTCAATTTCGCCCTTAGTACTCGTATAATCAACGGTTCCCGTATCAGCGATATGTGACTTGGTATCGAGAATACCGAAAACTCGGTTTGCCGCAACCATCCCCATTTGAAGGGTATTGAACTTATCAGCAATTTGCCTAAGTGGCCTAAAAAGCATTTCGGCATATTGTATAAAAGCTGTAATAATACCAAGTGTTACAAAACCGCCACCAATAACGTTAAGACCACCGTACCAAACTACCAAACCAGTTGCCACAGCACCCGCCGTTTCTGCAATGGGAAAGAAAATAGAGTTGTACCAAACAGTCTTTATCCAAGCTTTTCTGTGGTCTTTATTTATTTCTCGAAAACGTTCGTACTCGGTTTTTTCGCGGGTGAAAATCTGAACTATTTTCATTCCAGTGATGCGTTCCTGAACGAAGGTATTTAAATTCGCAACTTGGTTCCGAACGTCTTCAAAAGCAACTTTCATCGCTTTTTGGAAAACCCGTGTAGCATACAAAATAAATGGCAAAACAATAAAAACTATCAGCGACAGTCGCCAGCTTTGGTAAAGCATAAACCCAGCAATAACAATCATTTTTAAAAGGTCGCTAATAATCATAAAAAGACCTTCGCTGAAGATACTTGAGATGGTTTCCACATCGTTCACAGCGCGGGTCGTCAATCTTCCCACTGCACTTTTATCAAAATATTTCATTTTGAAACTCATCATCAAGCGGAAGAGTTTTTGCCGCATATCACGGATTACGCTTTGACCGAGATAGTTTGTGTAAAAAATAAAGGCAAACTGAAAAATAACTTCCAGCATGAGTACCACCACCATTAAAATGATGTACTTCATAAACCCGTTACCATCTTTTGGAACCATAGAATTGTCTATGGCCAACTCCAAAAGATAAGGGCGCAGCACGGCAAGACCGGACATTATGATTGCGGCAAAAGCTACAAAATAGAAAATGCCGCGATAGGGCTTTGTAAAAGCCAACAACCGTTTGAACAGTTTAAAATCGAATGCGTTTCCTGTGGTTTCTGACACGAACTTTTGGCTTTTTATTTAAATATGTCTAATTATAATATTCAATTTTTCGTATCATGATTTGCCTAAAATCTTCATCTTCATAATACAAATTTATTTTTATCCAATTTCCCATACTATCTAATTCTTGAACATCATAAATCATAATAGAAGACTTGTCAATAGGTTCATATGTAATTTTAGAACGCAATAGATTTCCATATTCATCTAAAATATTTTCATATTTGTAAGTCAACAAATATTCTCCGCTTTTACTATCAAAATAAGCTGTAGTTCCGCTTTTATCTCTTAAATTCTTTGTTAAGGTAAATTCAGATTCTGTCCTTATTCCAAAACTATCTATAGAGTTAATTTGATATTTTCTTTCATCAATCCACTTATATGTTCCAGTTTCAAAAACTTCATATTCATTATATTTTTTATAGGATATTTTTCTTTCATTTTTATCACGCTGGAATTCTATTGTTTCAATTTTTAATTCTGATTCTGAAAAACTGAGGTTGACTATTTTTGTAATATTCCCATTTTCATCAAAATCCACTTTTGATTTTGACTTTAAGGTATCAATAATCCACATTTCTTGAATTTCTTTAGTCGAATAATACGTTGATTCAAAAGATTTAACTCTACCTCTTAACCCATACTCTTTTAAATCATTAAAACCTTCCTGTGAATGAAGAGAAAAACAAAATAAAAAAACAAAAATTAAATTTATAATGTTCATAAAGTGTAAGGATAAACAACTTTAGTTAAATATAACCCGTGCGCAGGCGCAGAAGCACCCGCTTCTTCCCTACTTTTACTGTTTAATATTGCTTGAAAATCTTCCAAAGTAGTCTTTCCATAACCCACGTCCAAAAGCGTCCCAACGATGGCGCGAACCATATTCCGAAGAAAGCGGTCTGCGGCGATTGTAAAAATAAGCCTATTATTTTTAGCTTCCCAATGGGCTTTCACTATGGTGCAATTGTACGTTTTTACATCGGTCTTTGAGCGCGAGAAGCATTGAAAATCCTTATGGCACAATAGCATTTCAGCGGCTTGGTTCATTAAATCCACATCTGGTTTATTATTTATTTGAAAGGCAAAATCCTGTGAAAACGGGTCTTTTTCAAGTGAAATTAAATATTCATATTCCCTTTCAACAGCATCAAAACGGGCGTGGGCGTCTTGCTTTACTTTAAAAATATTCTTTAGTGAAATATCCTTCGGAAGAAAGGAATTCATTCTAAAAATAAAGTCATCAAAATTTTCAATCTTATCACTATCGAAATGTGCGAAAAGCTGTTTGGCATGCACGCCAGTATCGGTTCTTCCTGCTCCGGTGAGTTTTATTTCTTCGCGAAGCAAAGTGGAAAGCCTCTCTTCCAAAACTTCTTGCACGCTCATCTGTTCGGGCTGGCGCTGCCATCCAAAATAATTTTTCCCGTTATAGGCTATTTCTATAAAATATCGCAATTGTTTTATTTCAGAATCGACAAAATTACAATTTAGTTTAGGAGTTTATAAGCTTAAGAGTTTAAAAGTTGCTGAGTTTAATAACTTAGCAATCCATTAACCAAATAACTCATTAACTTAGTAACCAAATAACGTAATAACCAAACTTTGAAAAAAATTCTGCTTCTTAGCGACACACACAGTTATATAGACGAAAAAATCCTGAAATATGTAAATCAGGCCGATGAAGTGTGGCATGCGGGAGATATTGGTGATCTTTCGGTTACGGACGCTATAAAAAAACTAAAACCTTTAAGAGCAGTTTACGGAAACATTGACAGCACCGAAGCACGGATGGAATTTCCGCTGCACAACCGTTTTATGTGCGAAGAGGTTGATGTTTGGATTACGCACATTGGCGGGTATCCCGGTAGGTACAATCCATCTATCAGGAATGAAATTTATTCCAATCCGCCGAAGATTTTTATCTGTGGGCACTCACATATTCTGAAAGTGATGCCCGATAAAACCACAAAATTACTTCATATGAATCCCGGAGCCGTGGGAAAAGATGGTTTTCAAAAAGTGCGCACTATGCTACGTTTTGAAATTGACGGCGAAAAAATCCAGAATCTGGAGGTTATTGAATTTGAGAAATGATTTTTAGCGAAAAGTGATTAGGGGTTTGGGAAAATAAGTTTTGAACTTTTAATGTCCCCCTGAGCGCAGTAGAAGGGTTTAACTATAAAACAAAAAACCCCTAAAGTTGGCATACTTTAGGGGTCTTGCACTAATATACCAAGATCGGTTTATCGCAAACGATCAACAGATTTTACGAGGTCCTCATCCCTTTTTATGGCCTTGTTGGCCAGCACTAAAAATACGATAGAAATGATGGGAAAAAGCACCCCAATACCCTTCTCTGAAACAATAGTCTCTCCGGATAAAGTTAGCAACCTGTAAACGAAAACTCCCAGTAATACAAAGTCTGATATGATGTTCAAACGGTTGAGCACAAACTGTAGCTGCCGTTTTTTAAAACTCAAAATTGAAATAATCGCCAAAGCGATAGAAACAAATATTAATCCAAAAACCAAAGGCTCATTGCGCTCCATAATTATGGAACCATCTTTGCCCAGAACCACAGGAAACCACATAAATAAGGCTCCCATAATAATGGCAGAAACGACTAAATAAATGGTTTGAATGCGTTGGATCATTTTATAACAACTCAATTACGCAGCAAAAATACTGTTTCTTTTTAAAAAAAATAACGGTGGTTTTTAATTTATTGTTGTATTATTGCAATAACAATTCGTAACCAACTCAATAAAGGTTACTTAGTCTTCGAAAAAATTTTCAACGTACTTACCTTCTCAAAAGGAACACATTTGTATCAACATTAACAACAGTATATTCTACATGTTTGAAATTTCAGAATTAAAAGAAAAAAAGCTACCTGAACTTCAGGAAATAGCCAAAGAGCTTAATGTGCCGAAATATCGCACTCAAAAAAAATTGGACTTGGTTTATCAAATTCTCGATTACCAAGCCGCTAATCCAAAAGCGGTAAAAGCGGTCATTAAAGCCGAAGAAGCTTCGGCAGAAACAAAAAAGGAAGAAAAAACTTCTTCTTCTAATGACAATCGTAGCAAAAACCAAAAGCCTCACCCGCAGAAGAACGACAATCGAAACCAAAAGCCTCAGCAGCAAAAACCTCATCAAAATAAAAAGGATGATGACGACAAAAAAGCTACTGACGATAAACGTTCGAAAAATGACAGGAACGACAAAAAAGCTACTGACGATAAGCGATCGAGCAACGATAGAAACGACAAAAAGGAAAGCGATAAAAAGCCGCAACACCAAAAGTCAAACAGCAACGACAATCGTCAGAAAAACCAACGCAACGACAATAACAATTCTGACAATCGCCAAAAACACCAAGGCCACAAACAGAAAGATGGCAACGTGCACGACAACAAAAGCAACGGAAACAAAGATTCCCGTAACCGTTATCGCGAGCCTGATTATGAATTTGACGGTATAATTGAAAGCGAAGGCGTGTTGGATATAATGCAGGATGGCTACGGATTTTTGCGTTCTAGTGACTACAATTATCTTTCATCTCCTGATGATATTTATGTATCACAATCACAAATTCGTCTTTTCGGTCTAAAAACCGGAGATACGGTTTTGGGTGAAGTACGTCCGCCGAAAGAAGGTGAAAAATATTTCCCATTAATTAAAGTGAATAAAATAAACGGTCTAAACCCAAATGTGGTTCGTGATCGTGTATCTTTTGAACACTTAACGCCACTTTTCCCACAGGAAAAATTCAACCTTGCAGATAAACAGAGTACTATTTCAACACGAATTATTGACCTATTTGCACCTATCGGAAAAGGTCAACGTGGTATGATAGTTTCACAACCAAAAACGGGTAAAACGATGCTTTTGAAAGATATTGCAAATGCAATAGCCGCAAACCATCCGGAGGTTTACCAAATTATCCTTTTGATCGACGAACGCCCTGAAGAGGTTACCGATATGCAAAGAAACGTACGCGGCGAAGTGGTTGCTTCTACCTTTGACAAAGAAGCCAGCGAGCACGTGCGTGTTGCAAACATCGTAATCGATAAGGCAAAAAGACTGGTAGAATGTGGCCACGACGTGGTGATCCTTTTGGATTCCATTACGCGTTTGGCGAGAGCTTATAACACGGTTCAGCCTGCCAGTGGTAAAATATTGAGTGGTGGTGTAGATGCCAATGCGCTACACAAACCGAAGCGTTTCTTCGGTGCCGCGCGTAATATTGAAAACGGCGGTTCTTTAAGCATCATAGCGACAGCATTGACAGAAACAGGTTCAAAAATGGACGAGGTTATTTTTGAGGAATTCAAAGGAACCGGTAACATGGAGCTTCAGTTGGATAGAAAAATATCGAACCGAAGAATTTTCCCTGCCATAGACCTTACTTCTTCCAGCACACGTCGCGACGATTTATTATTGGATGAAAACGTAATACAGCGTATGTGGGTGCTTCGTAAATACCTTGCGGACATGAACCCTGTGGAAGCCATGGAATTCATCAATGACAGAATCAAACAAACTCGCAATAACGAAGAGTTTTTGATTTCCATGAATGGATAGAAATTTTTTCAAAAGACAAATTAAGCCCTGCAAATTTTTGCGGGGTTTTTTTATGAACTTTAAATTGCCGTAGCCACAAAATGTTTATATCGCTTTGTTATATTTGTGAGTATAATTTTAGATGAAAAAAATACTATTACATTCCAGCCTGCTCTGTTTTTTGTTTTGGTTCGTTTCACAAAACATTTCGGCCCAAACATTAAGTACAACTTTTGAAACTTCTAACGGTTTAAAAACCGCAACCTATGAAGAGGCGATCGCGTATTATTTTGCACTGGAAAAGAAATTTTCTTCCATTACCGTATATGAAATGGGCCAGACCGATAGTGGTTTTCCACTTCATGTGGTGATTTTTGACCCAGAAAATGAAGGTCAAAAGAAATCTTCTGAGAAATTTTACAAAAACGGTAAAAACCTATTGCTCATAAACAACGGAATCCACCCCGGCGAACCCGATGGCATTGATGCTACCATGTTACTATTTCGTGATTTTGCTGAAGGTAAAGTTGCCGCGCCAAAAAATACAATTATAGCTGCCATTCCTGTTTACAACATTGGCGGAGCCATGAACCGAAACAGTACAAGCCGCACCAATCAAAATGGCCCCGAGGAATACGGTTTTCGTGGCAACGCCCGAAATTATGATTTAAACCGTGATTTTATAAAAAACGATACCAAAAACGCAAGAGCATTTGCAGAAATATTCCATTGGTTAAACCCAGATTTGTTTATAGACAACCACGTAAGCAATGGCGCTGATTATCAATATATTTTAACGCATCTTTTTACCCAACATAACAAATTAGGCGGCGAATTAGGGAATTATTTACACACTTCGTTTATGCCACAATTGGAAGATTCGCTTCAACAAAAAAAATGGGACATCACGCCCTATGTAAATGTTTTTAACCAAGTGCCGGAAAAGGGTTTTATGCAGTTTATGGATTCGCCGCGTTACGCTTCAGGCTATACCACGCTGTTCAACACCATTGGTCTCACGCTGGAAACTCATATGCTAAAACCCTACAGACAAAGGGTTGAGGGAACGTACGAGTTGATGAAAAGTTTTATAAATATCGCCGATACCGATGCAGAGAGAATTAAAACCCTTCGAAAAAATTCATTTGAAAAATATAAAGCAGGAAGCTATTACCCTATTTCCTGGACAGTGGATTCGTCAAAAACTTCAACACTGAAGTTTAAAGGCTATGAAGGACAAATGGTACCGAGCAAAATTACGGGCGTTGAGCGTTTGAAATATTTCCGCGACAAACCTTTTACCAAAGATGTAACCTATTATAATTATTTTAAGGCGACGGACTCCGTTATAATTCCTTCAGCATATATTGTTCCGAAAGGCTATTGGAACGTTATTGAACTACTGAAACTGAATAATATAGAATTCACGGAAATCAAAAACGACTCTACCCTTTTAGCAGAAGTTTATCACATAAAAAGTTTTGAAACGGTTAAAAATCCTTTTGAAGTACACTATATTCACTATAAAACTGAAGTAACAAAAAGCACTGAAAATGTTTCAATAAACGCAGGTGATGTTTTGGTAAAAACCCAACAGTCGGGCGTTCGCTATCTTTTGGAAATTTTGGAACCAAATGCTCCCGACTCGTTTTTCAATTGGAATTTCTTCGATGCAATCCTTCAGCAAAAAGAAGGTTTTTCGCCTTACGTTTGGGAAGATATGGCTGAAAAATTTCTGAACGAAAACCCAGCAATTAAAAAAGAATTCGAAACCAAAAAGAAAAACGATCCTACCTTTGGGAATAACTGGTACGCACAGTTGGACTGGATTCACAAGCAATCGCGCTATTATGAAAAATCACATCTTCGTTATCCTATCGTTCGGGTGGGTGGTTAAATATTCTTTCGGAAAGAGCAATTTTATATTTTCGTAGGAATCCTGCAGGGCCTTTTGCGATTTTTCAAAATCCTTCCACTTCACTTTTTTGATGCCCTCTTCGGGCTCAGGAATGAGCGGCCCATCATAATCGCTGAACATTTCGTACCAATACGTGATTTTAAGTCGAAATTTATCATTGCGCGTAAAAACGTGATAGGTTGTCATTAAAAATTCGCGAATCTCAAGATCCTTCACTCCAGTTTCCTCAATCACTTCACGAATGGCCGCTTCGCGATGGGTTTCACTTTTTTCAATTTTGCCTTTGGGAAGGTCCCATTTTTTGTTTCTTCGTATAAAAAGAATCTCCTTTTTACTGTTATAGACCAGTCCACCAGCGGCTTCCACAACCTTTATTTTTTTCCGAAGAAAGCGCTCTAGCTTTTCCGCATTTTTGTGGTACAGGTTAACATAAAGCAGTTCGCCGTTGTTTATTTTTTTTACCAACTTTTTAAAACGAGCCTGTTTTAAAGGAATGGTAGTGTAATGCTCCCCAATATTTTCTTCAGTTGAAAGAATAATGGGAATATCTTTTACAAAAACTTTATACATTTGCACAATGATATTAAACAAAGAAACGGCGCAAAAAACCGCTGCCTTACTATTGCAAATTAATGCAATAAAATTGCAACCACAAAACCCTTTTACGTGGGCGTCGGGATGGAAATCTCCAATTTACTGCGACAATCGCATTACACTCTCCTATCCGATGATTCGGAATTACATCCGCGAGAACCTTGCAAAACAAATTGAGGAACTGTACGGAAAGCCCGAAATGATTGCCGGTGTAGCCACTGGCGCAATAGGAATTGGCGCTTTGGTTGCCGATTATTTAAACGTTCCTTTTTGCTATGTGCGTCCCGAAGCAAAAGGCCACGGCCGCCAAAATAAAATTGAAGGGCATTTGGAGAAAAACACAAATGTTGTTGTTGTAGAAGACCTTATAAGCACCGGAAAAAGCAGTTTATTGGCCGTTGAAGCTTTAAAGGAGGCCAATGCGAACGTGAAAGGAATGCTTGCCATTTTCAGTTACGGTTTTGATACTGCCGAAGAAAACTTTAAAAAGGCAAATGTTACCCTGAACACTCTGAGTAATTATGAAATGTTGCTGGAAGAGGCCGAAAAATCCAAATATATCAATTCTGAAGAAGCTGCGCTGCTTTCTGAATGGCGGGAGAATCCTTCTGTTTGGGGGCAATAGTATTCAGTGTTCAGTAGCAGTGGGCAGTAGTTGTGCACATTTATGAAACAAATGATAAAAAATATTATTTTAGTCTCAGCTTTTTTTATTTTTTCTAATTGCTTTTCACAAGATTACGAATTAAGGGCAACACCTTACGTAAAATGTGAGATTGCTTACAAAGACGGAACTTTAGAAAAAGGGTTCTTACGATTGGCCAGCTCGGCTTTTTCACCGCAATTTAAAAAAGAAGAAAATGAAAAGTCTAGAAAAATAGACTTTGAGTTAATTGATAAAATTGTAAGCAATCCAGAAACTGAAAACGAAAGAATTTTCCAGTATTTAAATCATAATCAAAATAAATTTAAAATTTTCGTTGAATTGATTTATAACGATGTTTTGAGTATTTATATAAATTCTACTGATTCTGACGACCTTTTCTATTCCGATTTTGACAGACAAAATATTCGGGAAATGATGGCACAAGCAAAATTTGAAGGGAGGTCAGAATTTACAAAACGGCTAAAACTTTCTGATACGTTGAATTTACCAAATGGAAAAAAAATAGCCCTTCCAATGCGATATTCATATTATTACGGTTTAGATTATGGAGTAGCCCATGGCATAACACCAAAACTTAATTATTACCTTTTAAAAGAAGGAAGTACTAAACTTTACAAAGTTGAAAAAAACAAACGTTTTATAAAAAATGCTAAAGAAATAATTAATAACTGCCCGATTATTTTAAAAGATTTGGAAAATAACCAAGTTAATATATTTGATTTACCAAATTTTATTGAGCATTATAAGGATGTATGTCAAACAGAAAATAGTTTCGAGAATTGATTTCTCGAAACTATTTTAAATAAATATAGCAATAAAGAATAAAAAATATTCCCAATGAAACTAAACAGCAAAAAAGTAACCACCCAAAAATCCGCAGCCGAACTTTGTGATTTTTTGGCCGATGTAAAGAATTTTGAAACATTGATGCCCGAAAATATCAGCAAATTTGAGGTTTTAAGCGAAAAATCTTTTGTGTTTGCACTAAAGGGAATGCCCGAAATAGCGCTGGAAGTAAAGGAAGTTGAAAAGCCAAACAAAGTAGTTTTGGGCGCAATCAGCGATAAAATTCCGTTTACGTTAACAGGAAATATTGAAGAGGTTTCCGAAAATTCGTCAACAGTGGAACTTCTTTTTGAAGGTGAATTCAACGCGATGATGGCGATGATGGTAAAAGGGCCAATTTCAAAGTTTATTGATACACTGGCTTCAAATTTGGAGCAGGTTTAATAAATCAACTTTACTTCTTTCATCTGAAATTTTTGCAAGGGATAATTTTCCGTTTCCACCAAAAGTTTGCCAATATCTGAAACGCCCGTTATTATTCCGTTGAACCGCAATCCTTCGGGAGTTTCAAAAACCGAAACCTTTTCTTTTCGAAATAAATTGTTTTCGTAAGTCCGTTTCATTTCTGAAAAATCGGCTGCTGGAAGATTTTTTAAATTTTTGAAAATATTTTTCAGAATTGTAGCAAGCACTTCCTCCAATTGGAAGTTTTCACCCGTTTGAAGCTTTAATGAACTTGCCTGCGGTAGCTTTGTTAAATCGGTATCATTTACATTCAGCCCAATTCCTATTATTGTATGTTTTACGTTACTGCCTTCCAACACGTTTTCAATTAAAATTCCACCAATTTTTTTATTGGCTGACAATATGTCGTTTGGCCATTTTATTGAAATTTTAGGAACATTCAAACTTTTGAGTGCTTTCAAAATTCCCAAAGATACTGCCATAGAAATGATGAATTGACGTTCTACAGGAAGTTGACTTAGCTCTTTAAAGACACTGAAAGTAAGGCTTTGCCCTTCCCGTGAAAGCCAAACATTGCCCATTTGCCCACGACCGGAAATTTGACGGTTTGTAATCACAACCGTTTCGTCCTCCAAGCATGTTTCTTTTGCCAATTGCTTTAAGTAGGAATTGGTGGAATCGATGGCATTAAGTTTGATTATCTTCAAAACGATAATTATGTTTAGTATTACGCTTTTAAGGCGCTTCAAGAAACAAAAAAGTAATAACTTTGCGAAAAAGAAAAGAAAAATAATTAATGCAGAAAAAACAAGCAGGAACAGATCAACTTATTACCCAAATTATACGAGGGATTGAAGAAGTAAAAGGAAACGATATAGAAATCCTTGACCTTAGAGAAATAGAAAATACCGTTTGTGACTATTTTATAATTTGCAATGGTACGTCCAATACCCAGGTGAACGCCATTGTGAACTCCGTTCAGAAATCAGTAAGCAAAGCACTTAAGGAAAAACCGTGGCACGTTGAAGGAAGCGACAACGCGGAATGGATACTTATGGATTATGTGCACGTGGTTGTTCACGTTTTTCAAAAGCACATTCGCGAGTTTTATGATATTGAAGGACTATGGGGCGATGCAAAATCGGTTAAAATAGAAACAACACACTAAAAAGAAAATTGCCATATGGCCGAAGAAAATAAAAATAAGAAGAGTGAATCAAAACGACCGAAACCCAATTATTATTGGGTTTATGCAGCAATAATACTGTTGTTTTTTGGCATCCAGATTTTTGGTGGCGGAAGTTGGTCACAACCTGAAAAAACAAATCAAGCAAAGTTTGAGGAATTTTTGAAAAATGGCGACGTCGAAAAAGTAGACGTAATCAATAAAAAAATTGCCAAAGTTTATCTTACTGATGCTGCCAAGGAGAAAGAAGTTCATTCCAAAAAAGGAAATACGCCATCATTTTTGGCACCTGGTCCAAATGACCCAGATTATCAGTTTGAATTTGGTGATCTTCAACTATTTCAAGAAGATTTCCAACAGATAAAGGCTGACAACGGTTTAACCACTCCCTTAAATTTTGAAACAGACAATAATGTTTGGGGCGATATTTTAATGGGTATTTTGCCGTTTGTCATCATTATTGCCATTTGGATTTTCATTATGCGCAGAATGTCTTCGGGCGCGGGTGGCGGAGCCGGTGGACAACTTTTCAACATCGGAAAATCAAAGGCAAAGCTTTTTGACGAAAAAACAGATGTAAAAACAACTTTTAAAGATGTTGCCGGACTGGAAGGCGCTAAAGAGGAAGTTCAGGAAATTGTAGATTTTCTGAAACAACCTGAAAAATATACTTCCCTGGGAGGTAAAATACCAAAAGGAGCTTTGTTAGTAGGCCCCCCGGGAACTGGTAAAACCCTTTTGGCAAAAGCTGTGGCAGGAGAGGCAAAAGTACCTTTCTTCTCTCTTTCGGGTTCAGATTTTGTTGAAATGTTTGTGGGTGTAGGAGCATCACGTGTACGTGATCTTTTCAAACAGGCAAAAGACAAGTCTCCCGCAATTATTTTTATTGACGAAATAGATGCCATTGGCCGTGCCCGTGGAAAGAACAACTTCTCTGGAAGTAACGATGAACGTGAAAATACATTGAACCAACTGCTTACCGAAATGGACGGTTTTGGCACAAATACAAACGTAATTGTACTTGCCGCAACAAACCGTGCAGATGTTTTGGATAAAGCCTTAATGCGTGCCGGACGCTTTGACAGACAGATATATGTAGACCTGCCGGACGTGCGTGAACGCAAAGAAATATTTGAAGTGCATTTGCGCCCTATCAAAAAAGATGATGATTTAGATACCGACTTTCTTTCCAAACAAACTCCAGGATTCTCTGGAGCTGATATTGCAAATGTTTGTAACGAAGCAGCACTTATTGCCGCTCGAAACGGAAAAAAGTCTGTGGGAAGACAAGACTTTTTGGATGCCGTAGACAGAATAGTAGGTGGATTGGAAAAGAAAAATAAAATAATGACAATGGACGAAAAACGCGCCATTGCCTTCCATGAAGCTGGCCACGCAACTGTAAGTTGGATGCTGGAGCACGCTGCGCCACTAGTTAAAGTAACTATCGTGCCTCGCGGACAGTCTTTGGGCGCCGCTTGGTATTTACCTGAAGAAAGATTGATAATCCACCCTGAGCAAATGCTTGATGAAATGTGTGCCGCATTAGGTGGTCGTGCTGCCGAAAAGGTAATCTTTAACAGAATTTCAACCGGAGCATTGAGCGATCTTGAAAAAGTAACAAAACAGGCTCGTGCAATGGTCACCATATACGGCTTGAATGATAAAATAGGAAACCTTACCTATTACGACAGCAGCGGCCAGTCTGAATACAACTTCTCTAAACCATACAGTGAGAAAACTGCTGAATTGATCGATAAGGAAATTTCAGCACTTATTGAAAGTCAGTACCAACGTGCTGTTAAACTTTTGGAAGAAAACAAAGACAAATTAACCGAATTGGCAAACGTACTACTTGAAAAAGAAGTAATATTTAAGGACAATCTGCAAAAAATATTTGGCGATCGTCCGTTCGAAAAGCCAGAAGAAGCACCAAGAGTGGCAACAAGCTAATGTTGCCCTTTTTGGTATTGTCTATAAACTTTGTTTTGCACGTAACAATACTTCAATATAGATTTTATATATTTGAAGTTTAACGCATATATGAACTCCTCAATTCATTATTAATGAGTCTATTCAAAAGACTTTTAAACCCTAATTACAAAAAATCGGAAGAGAAGGCTAAAAAAGCCGAAAAAGCCGAGCACAGCAGTTATTACCCTGAACAGAAACTTCCGATTGACGAAAAATTCACCTATAATTTCAAAAACAACGGCGGCAAATTTATTTATTGTGAAAACTGGGAAGAGATAACAGAGGCGTTTGACAATATAATGATTGAAAACGATTGGTATGAACAGGACGTGTTTTGTGTGAACCAAATGCTTTCAGAAAAATTTGATGGTTTTAACCTCAACTTTACGAAAAATACCAATTCAAAATTTTTTCTTTCCACTTGCGAATCTTTGGTCTCGAATAACGGTTCCATTTTACTTTCATCAAATCAAATTAAAGAAAAGAAACTGAAGGAACTTCCCTCAAATTTTATCATTTTTGCCACCACAAGCCAGATTGTAGATACTATTAGTGAAGGTCTGAGAAATATAAAGAACCAAAGTTCCAGTTACATTCCTAGTAACATTACTACCATTCAAGACTTTGAAACCGAAAAAGAAAAGGATTTTATGAGTTATGGAAGTAGCACAAAAAACCTATATTTGTTGCTACTGGAAGACTTATAATATGAAGGAAATTCTCGTGCGTACCATTTCGGGCGTATTATACATTTCGATCATCATTTTTGCAATGTTTACTTCGCGTGAATGGTTTATGGGGCTTTTCTTTGTACTTGCAGTTATCACTTTAAGTGAGTATCTAAAACTGGTTCACCTTACCAGTTATCTTGCATATTTTCTACTTGCTGCGAGTTTTTACTTTTTAAGCTATAACGTTTTTGCCGATAATGCAGTGTATCTCTTTTTAATATTGAGTGGTTTTGTGAACCTTTATCTTTTGAAGGATGTACTCTGGACGAGCAAAATCCCAATGTTCCAAAAGAAAAAATACATTACAGTCATATTCTATATTATTAGTGGTTTTGTATTTCTTACCCTTATTCCCGTGATGAATATTGACGGCAAGTTTATGCCAGAATTAATCGTTGCCGTTTTTATATTGGTTTGGAGCAACGATACGTTTGCCTATCTCATTGGATCAAAATTTGGAAAAAATAAACTGTTGGAACGCATTTCACCAAAAAAGACCGTTGAAGGTTTTGTAGGTGGCATGCTGGGCGCTCTTTTGGCAGGAATTGTTATCTTTAATGTATTGGAAAATTACAGTCCACTGGACGCCGAGAAGTACCCAATGTGGGTTTGGATAGTTATGGCCATAATTGTATCTATATTTGGTACAATTGGCGATTTAATTCAATCAAAATTTAAAAGGCAGGCAGGTGTTAAGGATAGCGGGATTATTATGCCGGGCCACGGCGGGTTATATGACAGACTGGATAGTATAATTTATGCCAGTCCGTTTGTTTATGCATTTTTATTAATAGTTGACAATGTTTCATAAAGAAGGTTTCAAAATTATATTTATAGCACTGGTAATTGTTATCGGGCTTAGCCTTTTGGCAAATGTTTTTGTGGGTAATCCAACTATTCGCGGTGGAATTATCATATCGCTAATTATTCTTTTGCTCTTGGTGTTACAGTTTTTCAGAAATCCAAAGCGGAACTTTTTGGTGAACCCACAACAAGTACTTTCATCCGTAGATGGAAAAGTTGTTGTAATAGAAGAGGTTTTTGAAAAGGAATATTTCAACGATAAAAGATTGCAGGTATCTGTTTTTATGAGCCCTATAAACGTTCATGTAACTCGGTATCCCATTGGCGGAAAAGTGGTTTACAGCAAATACCATCCAGGAAAATTTTTAGTGGCGTGGCATCCTAAATCTTCCGAAGAAAACGAACGTACTACTGTTGTGGTAAATAATGATGTTTTTGGAGATGTTTTGTTCCGTCAAATTGCCGGAGCAATGGCCAAACGAATTGTAAACTATGCCGAAATAAACCAAGAAGTGGAGCAAGCTTCAGACAGTGGTTTTATAAAATTTGGCTCGCGTGTAGATATATTTCTTCCACTTGACGCAAAAATAAAGGTAACCCTTGACCAAAAAGTAAAAGGCGGAATTTCAATAATCGCAGAGAAATAATGACCTCAGAAGAGCTTGACATAGCCTTTAAGAATGCCGTGAAGAGCATAAATGAACACACGGATCCATTTCCGGCAGATGTTTTATTGCGCCTGTATGCATACTATAAGCGCGCAACGAATGATGCCGATACTCCCAGTGGTGGCAAGCCCCATATCTCGGCATTTAAGACCAATGCACTTTTCCAAACGCGAGGCCTTACTGAAGATGAGGCCAAACAACTTTACATTGAAGCCGTAAACCAATACTTTTTGTACAGAAAGTAATTAGGCTTGCTGTGCCTTATTGAATTTTATTTCGTACTCCTCTATTGCTTCGCGGATTTTATCCACGTTTTCTGAAGCACGCTCATGTGCACCCTCCATCGCCTTTTCAAGGTCTTTATCCGAGTGCTGAAAAAGATCAGTAATCACGTGGTTAATTTTGTCAATAATACTTTTTTGGCTGTTCTTGATGTCTTCCAGTTTGTGAAGCATCCCTTGCATTTGTTCAAACTTTGCTTGATCCATGATTATTTTGTTTTGAAGCAAGTTAAAGTCAAATGCTATTGAAAATGAACAAATTAACCTCGATTTAAAATAAATTAAGAGATTTTAACGTGTTTAAATTTTATTTCAGTCCCGCCAAACTGGTTTTTAAAGTTTCAATCTTTGCAAGCGCATCTGCTTCTTTTTGTCTTTCCAAAGCAACCACTTGTTCCGGAGCGCCGCTCACAAAACGTTCGTTCTTCAGTTTGCCTTGCACACTTTTTAGGAAACCTTCTGTGTATTTCAATTCTTCGGAAAGCTTTGCTATCTCTTCCTCCACGTTTATAGCACCCGAGATTGGGATGAAGTATTCGTTGCTCTTTACGCGGAAAGTGAGCGCTCCCTCCAGTTTTTCTGAAATGTAATTTAATTCTGAAATGTTCCCCAGTTTTGCAATTACAGCATCAAACTCATTTGAGGCAATGTCATTATTAAGAACCGAAAGCTTGATTGTATCTTTAAAGGAAATATTCTTCTCTTTGCGAATGGTTCTAATTCCGGAGATCACTTCAGATGCAAATTCGAAATCTTTAATTATTTTTTCGTCAAAAGCTTGCTGTTTTGGCCATTCAGCAATTATCAGTGCTTCGGAAGTGTCGCGCTGGGTAATGTGCTGCCATATTTCTTCTGAAATGAATGGTACGAAAGGGTGTAATATCTTCAAATTATCCTCCAAAACGGAAATTACTTCCAAATAGGTTTTTTCTGAAATCTTTTCGCCGAAAGGTGGTTTTACCATTTCCAAAAGCCATGAACAGAAATCGTCCCAAACCAATTTGTAGGTTGCCATCAACGCATCGCTGATTCGGTATTTGTTGTAGTAATCTTCAATTTCGGTAAGCGTTTTTTGGAATTTGCTGCAGTACCATTTTAGGGCTATGATATCGCTTTGGGATTGATCCTTTTCCAAATCAACTTCCCAGCCATCAATCAAACGATATGCATTCCAGATTTTGTTTACAAAGGCACTTCCCTGTTTGCAAAGGTCTTCGTCAAACATTAAATCGTTCCCCGCTGGTGAGCTCAAAAGCATCCCCACGCGTACGCCGTCGGCTCCGTAGGTATCCATCAAATCTATAGGATCTGGGGAATTGCCTAAGGATTTACTCATCTTTCTTCGCTGCTTGTCACGAACAATTCCTGTTAGGTACACATTTGTGAATGGCTTTTCGTTTCTGTATTCATAACCTGCAATGATCATTCTGGCTACCCAAAAGAAAAGAATTTCGGGCGCGGTTACGAGGTCGTTGGTTGGATAATAGTAGTTTATTTCTTTGTTATCCGGCTCTAAGATTCCGTTAAAAACACTGATAGGCCAAAGCCAAGAAGAAAACCAAGTGTCCAGTGCATCAGGATCCTGTTTTAGGTTTTCAGTTGTCAGTTTTGGGTTGTCAGTTTTCTCCTTTGCGAGTATTAGGGCTTCTTCAATATTTTCAGCAACTACAAAATCCTCTTTCCCGTCGCCATAGAAATAGGCAGGAATCTGCTGTCCCCACCACAATTGGCGCGATATGTTCCAATCGCGAACGTTTTCCATCCAGTGACGATAAGTGTTAACGAACTTTTCGGGAACTAAGTTTACGTCTTTTTCAAGCACGGCATCCAAGGCAGGTTGCGCAAGTTCCTTCATCTTAAGAAACCACTGATCGCTCAGTTTTGGTTCTATCACAGCGCCGGTTCTTTCACTGGTTCCAACCTTGTGCATATGTGTTTCAATTTTTGAAACCACGCCCATTGCTTCAAGTTCCTTTACAATTTCCTTTCGAACCACAAAACGGTCTTTCCCCTCGTAATGAAGGCCAAAACTGTTTAACGTTCCATCGTCATTCAGGATATCTACAATTTCAAGGTTGTGCTTATCGCCAAGCATTTTGTCATTCTCATCGTGGGCAGGTGTAACTTTTAGACACCCTGTTCCGAATTCCACATCAACATATTCGTCTTCAATGATTGGAATTACACGGTCGCAAACTGGAACGATGGCTTTTTTGCCACGAAGGTGCGCAAAACGCTCGTCATTTGGATTTATGCAGATGGCGGTGTCACCCAAAATGGTTTCCGGTCGCGTGGTGGCAATGGTTAAAGTTTCATCGCTACCTTCAATTTTATAGTTTAAGTAATAGAGATTGCCTTGTTTTTCTTCGTAAATAACTTCTTCGTCAGAAAGGGTGGTCTTTGCCTGTGGGTCCCAATTTACCATTCGGTAGCCGCGGTAAATGTTTCCTTTTCGGTACAGATCAACGAATACCTTTATCACCGAAGCTGACATATCTTCATCCATGGTAAACTTGGTTCGTTCCCAATCGCAGGAGGCGCCGAGTTTCTTCAACTGCTCTAAAATAATCCCACCGTGCTTGTGGGTCCATTCCCAAGCGTGTTCCAAAAATTCCTCG